>Ga0233380_1000002_pt1 | contig 538070 bp, 417 predicted proteins | sample ElkDunMinimDraft_9_FD_191541 | JGI IMG/M metagenome (GOLD analysis project Ga0233380, IMG submission 191541) | Fecal eukaryotic communites from dung pellets of Tule Elk in California, USA - Elk Dung F36 | ecosystem: Host-associated > Mammals > Digestive system > Large intestine > Fecal... | reverse complement strand
TTGAGGGGACTCTTCGTTTCCCTTTTCTGCGCATACTTAGCCGGAGAAGTTTATAGATCCGGTAAACCCGCTTGTGGTTCCAGGCAATGCCTTCTCTACGCATCCGTTTGAACAGAAGCCAAAAGCCATACTTCCCAAACCTGTCGGCATAACCCCTGACTGTATCCACTACTTCCAGATCATTCTTTACCGGCTTGTAATAAAACCCGGAACGTGGATAACCAACCAGTTTACAGGCCCTACTGATACCAACAGGATAGCTTTCCCGAATATAGTCTACCCGTTGCCTCCTGTCAGCAGGGCTCAGAACTTTTTTCCCAACACGTCCTTAAGAATCTTGTTGTCCAGGGCCAGCTCTGCATACATCTGCTTGAGCTTCCGGTTTTCCTCCTCAAGTTCCTTGAGCCGCTTGAGCTCCTGGACTTCCATACCCCCATACTTTTTCTTCCAGAGATAAAAGGTTCCCCGGTGGATACCCAATTCCCGGCAGAGTTCATTTAAATCTCTGCCGGATTCATTATCCTTGATCGCTTTGATGATCTGGCTTTCGGTAAATCTTGACTTCTTCATATAGTTTAAAGTTAGCGACTTTGTCGTATTTTAAACTGTCCGAATTTTGGGGAAGCTTACAGTTGGGCTTTGGCATATAAGCCTGCCAGTTATTGGGCAACAGCTGATACGGGTCTTTGTGTTTGTGCCCTGGATTCTTCCGAACACATCTTTGAGCCAGTCGAACTCATTGACGCCGTTCTTTTTGCAGCTTGCCATGAATGAATAAATGGCAGCTGTCATTTCTGCGGCTTTATGGGAACCCGCAAAGAGAAAGGCCTTTCTTCCCACAGCCAAGGAGCGGACCACCTTCTCTACTAGCTGTTGTCTATTTCCATCTGCCCGTTCAGGGCGTAGACGCTTAAGCCTAACCCATCTGGCCCTTGCATAAGCGACTGCCTGGGCCAGCGGGCTTTTGGGCCTTATTGTAAGGTTATTCTCATCCAGCCATCTGTCCAGCTCCTGCAGTACAGGCACGGCTTTTTCCTGTATCAGCGCCGTGCGCCCCTCCCAGTCCATGTGTTCTTCCCGCATATGCTGTTCCAGCAGATAAAGCGCCTACATTCGTTCCAACACATGGCCGGCCTCCTTCTCATTGTCCTTCAATGCATCGGTGCATTTTGTTCCTGACAAGCGGCATGCAAAAAGCCAGGATGATATGGGAATGGGAGGCAAAAAGGCTTTCATAGACATTGTACCGGACCGCCTAAATGATGCCCCCAAAATGTTCTAGCATGGCCTCCCGGCCGGACCTGTCCCTGCCCTTCCTATAATCAAAAAGCACCAGTCTGTCCGAGGGGCATGGCAGAGCCACATAAACCCCTGGTGGATACCGTTTTTGTAGTCCCGATTCAGGACCTTGAGCGGTGTCTCATCCACCTGGAGGTATAATATTCATAAAATATAAAATGCAACTTTATCTGCTACGATAATTTCATCCCCATAAATAAACGGCTTCAAAATATCGACTAAATAGGAGAAATTTAGCGAGTTAACGAAACAGACCGCAATTCAATTATTACTAATATCAGCATCATTAAGCGAATCAAATAAAGTATCCAAATTACCATCAACAATAAATTTGTTAGAGTAATAGTAGATCATGGCCTTCCACCCTATAGAGAAATTTAAATGAGTATAAAAAAAATAATTAATATCCGTAAGTAAATTAAATAATGAATGTTGAATGTTATTTTTATTAAATATTTCATCAATAATATCAAAAAATAAATCTTCAAAATCACAAATAATAATATATCGTTCATTGAAAATAGTATAAATATTACTAAAAACAAGATGTATGTTTTCATCGTATGAAGAATTCAGTTTATTAATATCAATACTATGATATTCTTTAAGCTTAGTCAGGTACATCTCAATTATATGGTTATCATTTGTGAAATTTCTTAACGTCCTAACAAAGACAAGATTTAATCCGAGAATTAAAAAAAACAAATTATCCGAGGGAATATTTGAAGATATATTAATTAAAAAATGATAAAACTTGCGATGTATGGAGTTTTTGTAAACAAAATCCAAATTTTTAAATTCTATTTGGGTCTCATATTTTTTGGAAATATTTACTAGTTCACTTATAGGATTAATTTTTATTTTGCTAAGAGCCTTGTATAAAGATCCATTTGTCTGATCAAGAGGGGACGAATGAAATGCCTTAACTCCATCATAAATAGCAAATTTAAAACCTGTTCCACTTAGCAATTTAGCCCATGCGGATTCTAATCCCCATCCCGATTGACTTTCTGAAAACGAAGGTAGACATAATTTTAATGCAGTCTTTGAAAATAATGGACACATAACCTCTACCATACTAACATATCTATATTTCGTATAGGGATTATGCACTGTTATAAACCAATTACAATTTACTTCAAAAATTGAAGGTTGGCATATGGCTACTTTATTCGTTTCTGCAAATAAAAATAATTTATCTATATCTAATGAATTTAAAAACACATCGTCATCAGGTAGAAAGAAATATTCATAATCTTCTAATAAATGGGGAAATAAAGAAAGCAATTTATAAATAGAGGGGTATTTAAATCCACTTAAAGTTATAAAAAAATCTGAAAGTTCTTCAAAAATTTTCTGTTCATCCAGGTCATAATATATAAATAATACATCAAAGGATCGGGATCTAGAAACCCAAGCATTACATGTTTTATACGCTCTTTTACCAACGGTTGTAATCAGTAAAAATTTATTTTCAGATAATTTATTAAATTTATCCATAACATTACAATATCATATTAAAATATAATTTCATTTTCGTTGACAATAACCTTATAGTTCATTCGCAATATTAGGAAGTGAGTGTTTTAAATAATGCGCTAACACGTCTTTGTGAAACTCGATGTACAGAATCGTCAGTTAATGTAACCAAAAATCGTTTTCTATGGTAAGATTTCATCTTCAACGTATTAATTACCCGATTTTTATTAATTCGTAAAAAATATTCCGGCAGCTTGGCCGAAATAGCCTTAAGGGTCATAGTACAATTGAATTTTCTATTTTCGATTGTGTTAATGGTTAATAAGCTTCCATCAATTTCAATGTATACGATGTCGCACAGAAAAAACCGTTCTATAATACTTTGATTTCTAATTATTATATAGTCTTGTATCATAATAAATATTTAATTTTAACCGTTATTACCAATTCAATGGCATGGTGCCCACAACTATAAACATATCAGTATATCACAACCAATTGATAAAAGAGATAAAAATACTGTTAAATCAACAATAACTGAACCCAATTTGTCGTACCCAATACAAACTTTTAAACAAAAAAGAACAAATCCCTCCATGCATATAATAACGGTAATGATTAAACGTAGTGTTTAGATCATCACTAGAGGATAAATATTGCCAATAATAGATAAATACATAGACAGATCCTGAAACTACATTTAGGACATCATAATGATTTAAACCTATTGATAATATTCCTTCACAAAGTAATCATTTTTAATTCTCTAACCAGTAACAACTTGAGAGAAATCAGCCAACTCAACGCTGGCTATAAAAGAATTTTGTCAAAAATCGGAATTATAGAGCTTTTATAACATTTACCTTAAATCTTTTTTACAACCTCATTTCCACACATGGATGCTATATTAAAATATGTTTTATTCAAATCCAAACATTTTTAGTCTATTCTTTATTGCATTAAAAAACAATTTACTCTTGACTTGCTCTTACAGGGCATTAACAAAGGATATAATCCAGATGGTATTGTCACCTCATTTTGGCCTGGCATCTGGGCAGGGGCAAGCCTTTACATCCACCGTGATTGGTCAGGTATGACAAGGTCGTCATTCGGCGGGGAACAAGTGCCTTCGCAGAGCACATAAATCAGTTTTCGGTAAATTTTCAGAGAAGAGGAACACCGTTTTCCCTGTTCTTTAAAACTGTTTCTTACGCCAATAGGTATAGACAACTTCAACATTGATTTTGACAGTACGGTGATCACCCACTACCGTGAATAAGAAGGAAGAGCATAAAGGTACAATTCCAAATAACTTGGTAAGAATTTCCAACACCCGCTGATGTGGGCCAGACAAGAATGGTGGCCAGGGACTGGTTTAGACCTGCCAATACCGCCGACAGCAGCAGTTGTAAATTCTTAATGCGGGAGACCTCTGAGCAGACCCTCAAGGGCAAAAGAATAGGCTCTGTTAGAGCTGACAGCGGTTTATAAAACAAAGAACTGCTCAGCTATCTGGAAACATAAGCAATATAGCTATATCATGGCCGTCAATATGTGCCACAACGTGAGTGAGATCTGGGGTCTCAGCGCTTGAGGAAGTTGGTCAAAGGCATAGAGCTCAATAAGATGAGCTTTTCCCATGAGAAAGAGAAAAGCAGAAGGTATATCATCGTCAAGGAACAGGTGGATATCAGTCCCAAATCAGGAAGTAAAAATGCTGACTAAAAACTTCCCTGGCTTACGATTCAACTGATATGGGGCAAACCTAGACCTTCCATTGGGATCAATATGGAATATCTACAATATGAGGGCTGACTGCGGAAACACAACGGAAGAGCTGAAGGTGGATATTCCGGGCTATACTGACCGCTGTTCCTGGCATATTGCCCCCTCTAAAACTGGAGTTGGTTCTATAATCCTTTAGGCTGACGATTCCGCTTTTTTTCTAAAGCTTTCTCTTTTTTGTACTATTTCTATAAGAAGAGTGAACCAGAATGTCAAGAATTACATCTGCTATTGCCTTTTCTCCGATAATATTATATCAGCTGGAATCGGATTACTGACTGACAAAAACTGTTTACTTTTTTCCGTGTCTGTCCTCTACCATTTCCATAAAATCGAGCTGCTGATGTTTTTCTAAATGGGCAAGCCCGAAGTCATCGATGACCAAAGGGTCCGTCTTAGGGAGTTTGTCAAAAACTTCATTACTGTGCCTTCCAATCTGGCCATTTTGGTTTTGAGAGTCAGCTTCTGGGCATTGAAGTATGCAGCTTTAAATCCAATGATACAGGCCTGGTGTCCGAGAGCAGATGGCAGATTCGTCAGCCATAATTGCTGAAGGCACGTCATTTTTCAACAAGGACATGGGAATTCCGCTATCCATAAATAGATTAAACACTTGGCCGTCAATTTCAGTGTCTACGCCTATATATCCGTTAGAGAAATATAAATATGGTGTCAACTTGCAAACCTTTTGGGAAATTTATTTCGTTCATGAAGAATACTTGCAAGAAATAGTGGCAGATATCAATAATAAATAAAACAGGAAAAAGTTTGCAGTCCTATTAATTATTTTATACATGTAAATAGAAATCTAGATTAAAGGAAGAGGATACTGCGCCCCTTCCTTTAGTTTTTAATAACAGCCCTCATAGTCAGGATTGTATATAATCGTCCCATCTGGCATTTTTATAGATTCCAGCGAATTCATTTCAAATGAAATGCCACTGCCGCCACACCCACCAGGCGTTATTATTATAGTACTATGACCACCAAAACGATATCCTCCCAAAGTAGTTCCTGACCCAATATTTCCCGTTGCACCTTCCTGAGGAGTGGATCCAGAGTTAAACCAAGAGGACGCCATTGCAAAGATGAAAGGTAACCAAGGAGTAATATTTCCTCCTTTCATTTCCATTTGTTCTTTGGGGCTAATGACATAAAAATCTTGCATTTCATTAAGTTTTAACTTTTTTAATTTTGTCATTGTGTTTTTGTTAATTATTTGAAATAAATGAATCTGAACCGACAGATTATTCAAATATAATTTTTTTATTTACATTAACTACCAAACATCCAACATTCTGATTTAACGGATGATTTTGGCATATAAACGCATTAGTTTGTTATATAAATGCATATATACTTGCGAATGGAGATAAGTGATCATAACCATTGGTTTTAGCACCCGGGTCCTATCTTGACCCAGGCGTCTGTCCACTATTTATCTCCTCTCGCTTCCTTCATGGTTAAGTTTTTAATGATTTGAACTCAATGCTCGCCGCAGGTCTTGTCCAGTTCTAATCCGGATATTTTAGATTTTACCGTGGGAAAATCCTATTGGCAATGATTTATTGAGCGTTATTGGCTTACAAATACCCAGGCACTCATCAACTCCCCGTTTCCATGGCGCAGTCCGCCCTGGCAAGGCATTGGTCACTATCCTTTTCTCGTCATCAAAGACCACCCCCGAGTCTATTAAATTCGCCCCCAATTGTCGTGGAAATATCCTATGCCACCACTTCATGCCGCCGTAGCAGGTAATTGCCGCGCGGTTAAAATTCATGGTAATGTTATCAATTCCTCTCTAGTCAAACCACCGCACCATTCCTGTAAAAACTGTAGTGCCGCAGGATTAGAAAAATTTCATGAGATTCATGTAAAACTCCGGGGCGATCTCAGGCCTAACCCGAATTACTGCATTATATCGCTTGGATAGACATTGTAAACTGCTGTACGTGTGCTCTATATCCTACCTACCGCAACATTTTCCAATCTTTACGAATTTCCTCCGCTGATGACATGTTTTACCGTCTACGACTTGAAGGTCGAAAAGATGTGCGTTAGCATCAAACCTAGCAGGTAGCTTGAGATGAGGGCACAAAATACTTTAAATTTTCAAATAGAAGGTGATGCAGATCATAAATATAGCCACTGTCTTCCAATCGTCACATAAATGAAGCAGATGTGACTTACATCAGTAGCCTTCAGCAAGGAACAGGAGGTTAAAGAAAATGGCTTGGCTGGCTACATGGAGCGACAAAGCATTTCATTAAATTAACTGGGAGAAAGGGGATAAGTCGGAAAATTCAAGCTGATGCAGAGGTTCATCAAGATGCTTAAAGATTGCCCCAGAAGTACACTACTATTTTTAAGGAATTTATTATTAAATGTGCTATTATCGGTCAATTGAATTAATACATTAGAAATCAATAGCGTCCTAAATAAAGTAGAGAGAGGCTTAAATTTTTGCCCAAAATAAGTATTTTGGGTTTGCACCAAAAACCCGCCTCTCCCATGCGTAATATTACTTTGTTTTCGCAGATTATTAAAAAGATCGACCGGACAATTTTCGAAAGTTGATAAAAGAGAAGCAGACAGATAAGGATGTAAAGGTTTTGACAGCTGGACCCATCTGGTTTCAATGCTTTTACTGCCATTTTGCCAAGAGTACATCTGTAATGGATATCTCCAACGGTCTACGGTCTGCTACCGGAAACCTTGACCATCTCGGCATTCAAGAGCCCCCTCCAAATCCAGTATCAGTTACCAGAACAAGCGCAGGGATGCGGACTTGTTCAAAGGCCTATACTATTCGCTGTTGGGAAGTTTAGGACAGCAGGCTTCCCTTAGGCGTGTCAAACTTAAGATCAAAGTCCCTGTCTACCTGCTGGACGCAACAGTGGTAAGCCTTTGTCTTTCGGTCTTTGACTGGGCTTCCTTCCCTACCAAAAAGGGTGCTGTAAAGATGCACACCCTGTTGGATTATGACGGGGAAACTCCCTGTTTATGTGAACATCACCGAAGGAAGCGTAGCAGACAACAAAGATGCTTACGGTATCCCTTTGGAGAAAGGGTCGGTTATTCGCGACAGACAGGTATTATAATGACTTCCCCATGCTAAAAGTTGGGACAGCAAGGGGGTATTCTTCGTGATCAGACACAAAAATAACCTGGCTTTCAATACAGTTAAGGAGAGGGAACTGCCGGTAACAGGGCCCAACATGTTCTAAAAGATGAGGAAATCGAATTGGCCAACCCGCAATCCAAGGCCAAATACCCGGGAAGGCTCAGAAGGGTGGCAGTTTGGGACGGGGAAAGCCAGCAAACCATAGAGCTGATAACAAACAACTTCCACTGGGCGGCACAAACAATAGCAGACCTTTATAAGTCCAGATGGGAGATTGAGGTGTTTTCAGGGATATCAAACAGTTACTGCACATCAAAACATTCATAGGCACATCCCAAAATGCGGTAATGATACAGATATGGACTGCATTGATTACAATTATGCTTCTCAAGGTGATGAAGGCGACCGCAAAATATGGATGGCATCTGTCTAATCTGGTGGCGTTTATCCGGCTCAACATTTACGTCAAAATCGAACTGCAAAAATGGCTCGACAGACCCTTCAAGGATCACGAAAAACCTCCTGGTAATGTAATGCAGGGGGATCTTTTTCCAAATTCACGCTAATCACATCCAGAATGGGCACAAAAACCGATTTATCTATCCTGAAAAATTATTTAGGACAGCATTGATTAGAAATGAATCACACGTACTTTGATAGCAAAATAAGGGTTGCCTAATAAGAATCGGGTTTTCATCAAATCTTTTAGATTTAATGAAAATTAATGCAAAGCAATTTTTTTGAAAATCAGGAAAATTTTAATATTTTAGATTTTAATTACACATAAGCACACCTAATGAACATAAACAATTGGAATACAACGCATTAAAAATCGTTTTGGTAAATTTTATAAAGATATGCATTTACATTGTGAGGATTTATCCCCTACCTATTAAAAACATTGTCGTAGTGTAGAAGACGGAGATCTATTTGTTGTAACTCTTCGGATAGGTTAGACTTAGTGAACCCTTTGAATACTTCTTTACTGAATAATTATATTTTAAAGCCAATGGAATAATTTAATTACAATATCTTTTGAAAAATTTGCCTATACGAGTTCTTTTAGAGGAGCTGAAATTCAAGCAAGGCCGAATTCGATCATATTTAATTTTATAGTAATGGTAAATAAGAATAAATATCCTTTTATTGAGGTAATAGGTGAGGTAAAACCCAATGATTTTTGTATTATTGACAGTCGAGTTCATGGTTTATTTGCAACTTTTTATTGCATTCTATATGGGCTATATATTTGTGAAGAGGAAAAATTCAAACCAGTTGTGTCCTTAGGTGAAAATCACTTATATTTTGATAGAAAATATGGAAAAAATATATTTAACTACTTCTTTACGCAAAGACATACATTGAACAATAAAAATACTGGAAAAATCATCGTTTTAAATCCATCAATTTTTTTAAAGTGGTGTAGAATATCCACGAATGAAAAATACTTGTCTAATAATCTTCTAAAAAAATATTTTCTTTTAAAAAATAGTCTTTTGTCGGAAATAAATGATTTTGTGGAAATTAATTATTCTAATTCTAAAGTTTTAGGTGTTCATTTTAGAGGAAGGGATAAGATTAAGGAGACTAAGATTTCAGATTTTAACGAGTATATCAAAAAAATTGAATATTTTTTTGATAACAATATTTGTGATAAGATTTTTTTTGCAACCGACGAACTACAGTACAGAGATTCCATCAAAAAAATATTCAAAAACAAAGCCATTCTTTATTGTCTTAATAATGACTATTCCAATATGAACGGTGACAAAGTGAACGGGCTACATCTAAATCCTACGTCTCCTTATTTACATGCAAAAGATGCGCTTATTGAATGCCACTTGCTGTCAAGGTGTCAATTGCTTTTAAGTTCGTCCAAATCTTCAATGTCCATATTTGCTACCTTTATAAATCCCCAGATTGGCCATTGTATTATTGAACCCTAATGTACAATAATTATGGTAAGGATTAACTTTCGGTGAATTAGGAAAGGTTATGTTCGAAAGAACAAATATTCTAAAACCCTCACCGTCTCGCTTAACGGCATAGAGACCTCACCTACTGATCGGGCGGTGTATTGGCAAGGAAGGTCAACGGGGTAGAAAGGTTGTAGGTACTCCCTGCTCCACCACCTGTGTCCATTCTGCCTCAGTTGGATGTTGGATAAGGGGTGTAACTAAACCATTTGTTCCTTTGTAAAGGGAATAGATATTAAAGTTGATCATATATTGATATAGGCTGCCTTCAAATTCAACCTCAATTCGCGCTTTCTTTTCAACAAAAGGCTGTCCATCTGCATCGTCACTACATGATAGTATCGCAGTAAATAGCGCCAAATAGAAAAAGTACTTTAAATTTTTCGTAAATTACTGTGTGTATGGTTTACAGTAATAACTTTAAAATTCACCTTTTTAACCCATGATTTCTATTTCTTGGATCAATTTCTAATCTATTAAATCGAAGGTTGTAAACTTCAATTTTCCTGCCCAGGGATTGGCTTTCAAAAACACTCGCTCCCCCGACTCGAGGATAGCCGACTGAATAGTCCCTCTTCCCAATGAAGCCATAAGTAACTGTTTTTTTAGGTTAAAACGTATCCGCCCCACCAAGTACATGTTTTCCTCTAACAATATAGCCCATAGCTTTGCATGAAAAACAAAGGTTATGGACAAAAGAGAAGAGATGGCCCTTCTGATTGAGGAATTTTCGCGGAGCGGCCAGAGCCAGAAAGAATTCAGCGCCTCCAAGGGGATGGCCTTTCCTACCTTCAACTACTGGTTCAGGAAACTGAAAAAGGAAAAGGAGGATACCGGAGGCTTTGCCAGGGTGGACACTGCGGCTGGGGCTCCCTCCGGTACCGGGGAACAGCTGGAGCTGGTGTACCCCAACGGTGTAAAGCTTAAAACGTCATCCGGTGATCTCTCCCTGCTCTCCCGTCTGATCCGTCTGTACTGATGTTCAGCCTGGGCTCCTCCCACCGGTATTACCTCTACCGTTCCCCGGTGGATATGCGCAAGGGCTTCGACGGGCTGTCGGGGCTGGTCAGGAATGCCATGGGCAAGGACCCGGCCTCCGGGGAGGTGTATGTGTTCCTCAACCGAAACAGGAACCTGATCAAGCTCCTGCACTGGGAGGACGGGGGCTTCGTGGTGTATTACAAGAGGCTCGAAAAGGGCACCTTCGTCCCCCCGTCGGGCGGCACGGCCTCCCCTTTGGTCCGCTGGCCGGAGCTGGTGCTGATGGTCGAGGGCATGCAGGTGGAAAAATACAGGCAGAAACCACGCTATGTGATGCCTGAAAAATGACTTTTTTATTGGCCCGCGGCCAGGTTTTCCGGCTTCCGTGTGTCCGTACGTTGCCGAAAGGCAATTTTGTCCCCCGGATTTGAAAAAACAGCTTTTTTTCCGGGTTGTCCACAGCCGGTTGTGGGAAAATAATCCATGGAAAAAAGGCCAGAGAGCCTTATTTTTAGACCATGGATACGGCCCTGGAACATCTTACAAAGGAACAGCTCATCGCCCTTGTCGGGGAGCGTGACCGGGTGATCCGCGAAAAGGAGGCCTACGAATCCCGGCTTCTGGCCCTGATCGATAAGTTCAAACGCATGGCCTTTGCCCAGAAACGGGAACGCTTTGAGGGCAACAAAGACCAGGTGGCGCTCCCCTTCGGGGAAGATGAAACCCGGCAGGGGGAACAGCAACAGGCCTTTGAACAAAAAATCGAATACATCCGGAAAAAGAAGCCCTCCGCCCACAAAGGCAGGACCCCGCTTCCGGACCACCTCCCCGTGGAAGAAGTGGAGATCCATCCCGAAGGCGACCTTACCGGCATGGCATGCATCGGCAGGGAAGTGACCGAGGAGCTGGACTATATCCCCGGGAAGTATATCATCAGAAGGTATATCCGCTTCAAATACGCGCCGAAGGCGAAAAACAGCGAAACGGGCGTGCTGATCGGGGAGCTTCCCGAGAGGATCATCGAAAAGGGGATCCCCGGCGCGGGGCTTCTGGCCTCCGTGCTTGTCGACAAATACATGGACCACCTGCCGCTCTACAGACAGCTGCAGCGGTTCAAGCGGGAAAACATCCCCATCGCCGCCTCCACCATAGAGGGATGGGCCCGGCAGACGCTCGAAAGGCTGGAACCCTTATATGGCTGCCTGCTTGAAGACACCAAAGCCATGGGATACCTCCAGGCGGACGAGACAACCATCAAGGTCATGGACAGCGCCAAAAAAGGCGCCTGCCACCTGGGCCGTTACTGGGTCTACCACAACCCGCTGGAGAATACCGTCCTGTTTGATTACCAGCCTACCCGCGGGGCCAAAGCGGCGGAAAACCTGTTGAAGGGCTTCCGGGGATATCTCCAGACGGACGGTTACGTCACGTACGAAAAGCTGGGCAGACAGGTGGGGGTGACCCACCTTGCCTGCTGGGCCCACGCACGCCGTGAGTTTTTCAATGCGTTGGGCAATGATAAAGAAAGGGCCGAAACGGCACTGGGATTTATACAGAAGCTGTATGCGGTAGAGCGGGAGGCAAAAGAAAACGCCCTGGGACCCGCCGGGATAAAAATGCTCAGGCTGGAGAAGTCCCTCCCGGTGATCAACGGGATGTCGGAATGGATAAAGAAGCAGCTGGAAGACCTGAAGGTGCTTCCGGGAAGCGCCATAGGCAAGGCCCTGCGCTACAGCGCGGTGAGGTGGGATGGGCTCTCCAACTACCTCTATGACGGGAACCTCTGCATCGACAACAACGGCGTGGAGAACGCCATAAGGCCGGTGGCACTGGGCCGGAAGAACTATCTGTTTGCCGGATCGCACCAGGCGGCCCAACGTGCGGCCATGGTCTATTCCTTCTTCGCCATCTGCAAGAAGCATGAAGTCAACCCTTATGAATGGCTAAGGCATACCCTCAAGAATATCATGGCCATCAACCACAAGAATATCCGGGACCTTTACCCCCAAAACTTCAAAAACAACATGTAGTTGGTCGGGTGCTTACGTTAAAACTGTGATCCTGATAGATTCATGAAAATGTAATTCCGCTTTAATCTTTTTGTTGGAAGTCGAGCTTGATCCATATGTTTTCTCTTCCTTTATAAGGGTCACATTCCTGCAGAGGTTATGGAGAAATTCCCTAAAATTGTTGTTCTTGGTTTTTTTGTCTTCAAGTTCTGCCTCAGCCCTAACTGCCTCAAATGATTCCTCAAAGAAAATCTACTAACCGCCAGCCGAAAATCCTTACCCTGATAACAAGCCACCACCATTTCCCCATCAGTCCTAAAAAAACAATCCTCCCCATTCAACCAATGCTGCACCTTGCAATCCCTGACCCTCCCAATTAACGAATGGCCATAAACCGAATAGTGCTTCTTGACATAAGGATATTTCCCAACCGCCTCCATAAAAAGATCCCGATCCAGCTTAGTACCAGTGGCTATAAAGGCCGCATATTCCCAGCTAAACCTACTGGCATAGCTTTGGACAAAAAGGATCAGATTAGCGACGCTGTCCGAGACGTACAATGATCTTGCGGACAAAGAATGGGCTGTTGAAAAAGAAAGAATCCCTCCGGAGGAAAGTTTCAGCTTCGATATCGACCATATCTCATGGTCTATGATATTGTTGTTCTCGTCATAATAATTTGCCCAAAGCCTTCCATGCTCATCTTCCTGCAAGACATCAGAAAAAAGGTGCTGAACATTTCTGTCAACATCTTTAATATCCAATAGCTCAAAACCTTCTTTGGCGGCCTTCATCTTTATCCCTGTTTTTATCCGGGTTCTTTCCTTCCTCCGTGTCAATGGAATTTAACCGCTTCACGTCATCATAATCCCGGTTTTGGAATTCCTTAGGGTGGGCAGCGGATACTTTGGACAATTCCTGTTTTACATTATTCAGGTCCCGGAAGGCATCCCTATCTGCGGGATTATGGGGAATTCTTCTTTCAATCTGTTTCTGGACTTTATTGATCCCATCAATATATCCCTGGGAGTAGGACTTTTCCTCTTTACTTTTTTTTCCAAGCATTCTTTTAAGCCCTGTGTATAAGAGATAGCTGATTCCGCCATCCAAAATCACGGATAAAACCAGCCCGCTTCGGTTGGATCTCATACCTTTTTTATCAATGCCAGTAAACTGAAATGCTGAGCCATCAGCCAATTCGACAACCTCCCCTTCCTTGTATTTTCTTTTCTGATTGGGGGTTAACTGCTGTTCATTAACGGTCTCCGGAGCCTTAACCTTTCTGGGATCAAAACTCATAAACTGCTTGGTTTCCTTGTCATATTCAATAATTTCGGTCTGCACATTGCCGTCTTTATCTACAAAGCTCTTTCTGATATTGGCAATATCAGCCTTAATAAGACGCTGCCTTTCCTCTTGGGATAACTGCGGATGTGCATTGGGCTCCCTATACACCGGATCAATGCGAAGGGTTGGATTACCGTTATCCCCACGGACAATAGACAACCGGGCAGGAAGGGACTCGATTTCTATGTTCTTCCCTTTTAGATTTCTTAATTCCACAATATCCGTCATACGGCCATCCTTTAATGCCTTGACCTGTTCTTCAGGAATGGTGTACTTTCCATCCTTATAAATCCCGAAAATCTTCAAATCCTCCAGGGGCAATTTTTTCTCTTTTCTCATCTTCCGGTTTTTATTGAAGTGAATAATTCGTTTTTAGGGTGCACGATTTCCGGCTCTCTTGCAGGTTCCTGAACAGGTTGTATTTCCTGGGTTTTGTCCAGGTCTCTTTTCCGGTCATAGGCCAGCAGAAAATCATAGATTTTTTGGGAATCAGCAGCCGCTTGGTGGATCTCAAAAGGTTTTTCCGTAAGGATCTGTATCCAGCTGTCAACGTATGCGACATGCTGTTTGGGATCATGGCCAATCCGCATTTCGGAACCTAACATCATACTGGCTATTTCCGCCCTCAATTCTTCACGGGCGTAATCTTCAGTTCCGAAAGTATTCATGATGCTTCTGTCCAACCTCTCTTTGTGCCCTGTCCAGTGTCCCAATTCATGCAAAAGGGTAGAATAGTACCGATCCGAAGTTTTGAATTGGGATCTTTCCGGCATCCTTATTCTGTCCGACAATGGAGAATAAAAAGCCCTATCGCCCCGAACATGTTCAATATCGGCACCGGTATTCTTTACCAGATTTTCCACCCGGCTTGCTTTTTCCCAAAGGCTGGTTTCCTCTTTTTTTTCCAAAGGAGATACGCCTTTAATCTGTTCCGCATTAAATACCCATGCCTTGGTGACGATAGGATTGGCAAGTTCTTTTCTGACTTTTACAGGTTTGCCGTTTTCATCCAAAACCGGTTGTCCTTTTTCATCCCTTTTAGGATGATAACTATGGGTCTTGACGAAATTGATTGCCATACCTTTGGCTCCTTTTTCAACCTGCCATCCCTGCGACTGGGCCTGCTTGAAGGTTGCCCATCTAGGGTCCTCAAAAGAGCTGAACATTTGGAGATAGAGAGAGTTCAATCCTTTATAGGATTGATTTGTAACGGCGTTGTAGGGTTTGACAAATGCCGCCTCGGATTTTTCCCAAGGCAGTTGCCAGGGAGCGGTTCCCTGCTTAAGTTGCTCTATGATCCTTTCGGCAACTACCTCATGCATTTTCTTTGTTTCAGTCGCCATCTTCCCTGTCGTTTTTGATTTCAAAATGATCTTCTAACGGAAGTTCATCCATGGATTCTGTCCGATACAGGGCAGCTTCTTCCGGGGTGAGCTGTACCGCTTTTTGCGTTTCCAGCTGATCCAGTTTTGCCATCAGGGAGTTCATGGCTTTTTCTTGGTTTGTTTTCATAATTATGGTTTATGGTTGACACTTAATTGGCAGCGACATAGAAATTGACGATATTTTCCACCTCTTCCCTTATTTTCATGAAGTTGTTGTTCAGGATGGTTTCTTTCTTTCCCCTGAATTCATAGTACTTGGGCAGGGGCTTATAATTTTGCTCCTCGTGTTGAATAGCTTCCCGGTCAAGGTTTATCCGGCAATGGATATTTGAGGTCTTATGTTTTCCATCGAATTTTTCCCCGTCAGAAGCTATTATCCCGACCATTTCGCCCGTTTGTAGCCCCGCGATTTTTCCTGCCGGGATTAACGGATCATATTTTTCACTCAGTGAGATCGAGGTTTTTGATCTGTCTATGGAAACGCTCTGGCCAAGCTGCTTTTTCTTGCCGAACATCCGTTCCAGCCATTCGAGGGTTTCCTTATTCCTCACGGACCCGCTTAATACATTCCCGATTACAGCCGTCATGGTCGTTGCGGTATCCTTTCCCTGTAATTGCTTTAACTGTGGCAATTCCTGAAGGCCCAAAACAACAGCTACTTTGTTGCTTCTAGCGGTTGATATGAGATTTTCCACCCTATGGATATAAAGGGTCGGCGCTTCATCCGCTATAATGGCCACGGGAAGGTTTCCCTTGGTGTTGATCAGCCTCGTCAACCTGTTAACAATGACTGAATAGCAGGTGCTATTAATATTCTGGGTGGCGGGACTGTTGGCCAGAATCAAAATTGACGGGGAACGCTTATCGGAAATCATAAGGTCAAAATCATCCCCTGAGAACACCCATGCTGTCTCCTTGGTGTTTAGCCTTGATATAAATATTTTTAGCGTACCGACCTGGCCTTCCAGTTGTTCGAAGGCACGTTTTTCCAACGCGCTCCTAAAGGGGCTTAATAAAGACTCGAGTTCCGGATACGTCGCCAAACAGGTAAAAATTTCCTCGTAAGTCCTGTTAAGGAAGGCCAGTAAATGGGCAAAAGTAGAATATTGTCCTGCTTTGTGCCTGGAAACAAAATAAATACAGGAGGCGAGAAAGTTTACAGCGGACTGCGTAAAGAATTTGTCCGATCCACCGGAGGATTCGGATTTTTGTAGGGATTGCACTATTGCCTCTGCTGTTTCGGAAGCATCTGCGAGTGTCTGGATATATGCCCTTTTGATCGGGTTGATTCTCCGGGAATACTCCACCTGGTCAAGGTTCACTACGTTGAATTTGTATTGTTTATTACGTCCGTGCTGCTTGGCCAACAGGTAATGATAATAGGCGATTTGTCCAAGATCGGGATACTTAAAATCATAAACACACATGGTGAATCCTTTGGCGATCATTTGCCTGATAAATGGATTGACCACCCCATAGGATTTACCGCTTCCCGGAGTTCCTATTACCAAGGTGCCGCGGAAAGGGTTTACAATATTTATCCATCCGTCATGAACCCGTTTTTTGTAATAAAAACGCATGGGTAGGTTTACAGAGCGGGGCGTATCCGTTAGTTTCTTTGGCTGCATAAAAGACTCCCCCTCAATATTCCAATCGTCTTTTCCCAATCCGCTTTTGATCATTTTAGAAATGTTGTCCAACGATGTATGGATAAGAACAGCCCCGATCAAAGTGCTGCTTATAAATGCCAGATCAGCAAAGGAGGTATAAGGCAAGATCTCTTTATTGTCCTCCATGGTATAGAAATATAGGGAGCCGAAAAACAGCAACAGGCCAGTGGTTAAAGGAAAAATGATCTGCTTTTTGGGATTGAGTTCCAGTTCCTTTTTCGATAAGGTACCTACCGCCGCCAGACAGATGGCCAACAGGATGGCTAATTTGCTATAAAGCAGGTTCTGGTAAATCTTAATATTCATCAGTCCATCCACCAGGGGAATCAAAAGCTTTCCCCAACCATTTTGTCCCATTACTTCATAAGAGTAGATATACATAAATACCTCTAAACTTATCATTGCATATACGACGAACTGGAAAATCCCGTGAAGCTTTTCTAACTGTCTTTTTTCCCCCATTGTTATTCCTAATTTAGACAGCCAGTTACAGTGTATCCGCTGACAATAGATCCTCATAATTGATGTAAAGCAATAACGACCTTCCCGATATCTGCTTTTCCGTAAGTTCTATGGTGAACAGTTTGTTGTTGGGAAAAGAGAACTTTTTGAAGACAAAGATGTTGCGGTGCCTTCTTTTGAATGACACCTTTTCCATCAATTGGTATTCGGGTTGGATTTCGATGGCCTGTGAGTTGGTTGCCTTGAGGATTCTCCTGTCCCCGATCTTAAACCTGATCCTGTCGATATCAAATTTGTGGTTCGATTGGTTCAAGAAAGTGATGTCCAGAAAAATATAGTCGTCCAGGGTGTAAATGTTGTTTACTGATCCAGAGACCCCATCTTGGGAATTGTTTATCCGCAACGTGTTTTTCTTATTCTTGAATGCCAATAAAGAATATTCCCTTAGTTCATTATCGGATAAGGGTCTGGATCCTACATCCAAGGGATTCATGTCCTGGGGAAGTATTTCCACCTGTGTCTTTATATTCCTTGAGGAAGAATCATAATGTAAGTCGTATTGTGCGATGAATTTTTGTCCGATAATGGTGACGACCCCTAGGTTTTTGTTTTCAGGTTTATCTTCTGGAAAATTCTCCTGAAGGATTTTAATCCTAAAGACATTGTCCACCGGAATGTCCCCCACCAAATTGTCTGTAGAGATATCGACATATTGAATGGGTTCGGGGGAAATAAAATGAAGGGAAACACCTTCATTGATATTCAATTGCGGCAGGTTATTCCTGTACAGGGCACCTTCTGAACCCTGTCCGAATGAAGGCAGGATAGCAAATAATAGAAGGCATGTGGCAATTATAGATCGTTTCATAGTATAAGGTTTAGTTTGCGGTGATGGAGTTTATTTCTTCCCTTAAGTCATCGGGATCAACCAGATAAATGAAGGTGCCGTATTTAAGATTGGCTTTGTTTTGCCGGATGGTTTTTGACATGGCTTGGGCGGTCGATGTCACCAATCTTTGGAGGGTGGACATGTAGAACTGATCCATGGATGAGGAACCCTGGTCCATTCGGATATTAACTCCCCCTGCGGAATTTGCCCCCAGCTCTTTGGAGAAGTCCCGGAAAGCGCTTGCTGGAACATATAAGCCTTCCATACCGTCGTTGTCATAAATATGGAGTTGGACAGGGAGGATTTTATCTTCCGTTTTTACGGTTGTTATGGATAATTTCACCCTTTGCGATTCATAGCCACTGATCAACGCATAGAGGTAGGAGCCTTCTTTAAGGCTGGTTTTTCCTACCTGGATATCCTCCAATATCCTGATTCTGACCCGATTCCCTAAAGTGCCTTTTATAATTTCCTCATCCACTATTGCTTTTATTAAGGAGCTCTCCTCCTTACGGCTAACCGTATTAAAATGCGCTGTGTGGTTTTCTGCCTTCTTTACTTTGAATTTTGCCAGTTGGGGTAATTGGGTTGGCATTTCTTCCGTTTTTGTAATAGGCGGTTGAAGGTTCGGATCATTGGCCTTGGAAATCGAATCAATGAGGGTCATCTGGGCTCGAAAAAGCTCCATAGGGTCTTCGTATTTAGCTTTATCATCCTCTTTCTGTTGGCTTCCTCCCTGCAGTTGTGCAATGGCTTTGTCCAATGCTCTATCCTCCTCAAGAATCAAGGCAGTCGGTTGGTGGGAATTAAGCGGACGAGGGGTGCTGTGAGGAGTTTGTTCTTGTGGGGAAGGCGGGGTTCTTAAAGAATTGCTAAGGGCATTATCTATTGAATCCAAGATCCTTCTCTCGGCTAGATTATAGGACGATTCTTCCAGATTGGTATCATCCACGTCAAGCTTCAGGTTTTCTATTGCAGTATATCCATCCGCTCTTTTATATCTCGACCGGAAGGCATCCAGCTTGTCGTCAATCCTGCTGTTGCGTACCCGTTCAGATACATTTCCAATGTCGGTTTGCATTTCCGTATTTCCCTGTTTATTGTCAGGTTCATCCTCAGCTGAAAATGACAGAATGCCATAATTCAGTAAAAACATAAAAGGGAGAAGGAGAAGCGGCATCAGGTATTTTGGCTTTTTAAAATCAATCTTCATGGTTTTGTGGTTTCGGGTTATTAAAATATCCTAGTTCCTGCATGGCTTCCTCCAGGAAAATGCTGTCTTCTTTGTCTATGGTATCCTTTAAAAGGATTCTTTCCATCTCTGACTTTAAAACAGCCATCCTCTTTGCCCTTACTCCCAAATCCAGTAAGGTGGAGACTTCTTCAGAAACCGTGGATTTTGCGTTCTCATAAGATAATTCGGACATGTCTTTTATTTCCTTATCCACGGGTATGAGGACAAAAGCCAGAATGGAAGAAATAATGAGCAGGACCATCAAAATGAAAATCTGCTTCGGGAACCTGTTTAAAACAGCATCCGTTTTTTTGTCTTCATCGGAAATACTGTCGTGGCATTTCTGTCCCGGTTCCTTTGAGGATTGTGTGTCCTTTCTACTGAAAGGTGTTTTTTGAGACATTTCTTAAATCTTTATTTTCGATTGTTTTCCAGTTGGTGATCAATACCCCATGGCTATTGTTGGCTGACCGTGGAATATCTTTTAAATGACCCTCTGTGATAAGAGACCTGGTAATAGTGGCGCTTCTTCTGTCTATCGTTTGCTTGCCGTAGTAAATGAACCGGTTGTTTTGGCCTATTGAAATTGAATCCGTCTGTAAGGTCAAAACCGAGCTAGAACTGAGGATCGAATTGAAATAGCCTTTCTCTTTGAGGTTATTGTATTGCTGTACCCCGGATTCATCTGCCAGGTACATGGCTTTTTTCATCTGGTATTCAATGTGTTTATTATCGGGCGTGAGTGAGAAAAACAGGGTATGAAACAAGTCCACCGCGGCCCGGTATTCTGCCGGCCTGTTCATTTGCATATCGGTCTGTTTGGCCAAAACCGGAATGTCATTGTCCAGAATATAAATGGACTGCCTGGCATTGGTTACCTGCTTATAAGCAAAGGCTGAAACTGCCACACTGATTATAATAGAGGTTAAAAAACTGCCCAGTGACAAAAAAGTAGCCAGTTTGATTTTTGATTCGATGTTCCTGATGATCATATTATTGAAATTTAATTAGCCTTTTAATCCTCTTGTAGCAATTCTGGTGGATATTCTTGCCAGGGTAGATCCTGTTCTACCTGCAGTTGCTGCGGCAGAAGAAATTCCTGAAGTACTGATGATCCATGTAGAAATTGAGGGTACGGTAGTAATCGCTATTGCCCCCACCAAAAAGCTTATTATGACCAGCCCGAATGACATGATGCCGTTTTGTGCCAGCCACCCCAGTTTTGACAATACATCCTCACTGCCGGATGAATCCAATAGCACCTTATACTTTTCGATTTCCTGTAAGAAGGCGTATTCCTGTAGGAGGCCACAGACATACAATACCAAATAGGCGATTCCCACATAGAGGTTGACACTAACAAATCTGGCTATCCAGGTCGCAAAAGCATCCCTAAAAGCGGGGAGGACACTTACCGCCAAAGTGAATGGTCCCAGAATGACCAAAACAGTGGAGTAAATGATCTGTATAAAAAAGACAAAGTAGACACAGATCCTTAGAATCCATATGGCCAACAGTTCCAATACCTGGGTCAACAGCATCTGGATACTTGTCTGCATCCGGATCTTCATTTGGGCTATGGGGCCAAAAATATTGTCCGTAAAAAAACCCTTAATCCCATCTACCATCACGGTACCCAAACCTTTGTCTGTTTCTTCGGCCTGTTGGGCGGCAAGTTCAGTTGTTGCCTGGAATTCAACCATTTTATCCGCTATCTCAATCAGGTAGACCGCCCTGTCCAATCTCAGCGCATTGATCTTGTCATTCTGAGCCGCAAACATCGCCTCGGTCTTTGCTGAAATCAGATCGGTTGGAAAGGCCAATACTTTGCAAAACACGCCCCACCACATAGTCAGCATCAATAAACCAAATGGCCTAAGCAAAGGCATGATTTCCATCTTCTTGTCCCCGACCATCATTTCATAGGATTTCATGGAAAAAAATATCAACATGAAAATGCAGGCAAGGGCTTGGGCATCCCTTATAAAGGGGCCAAAATGGCTGAAGGCGTAATCACGCATTTCCTCAAAAAACCTCATTATTCCCCTGTCATAGACGCCGTTGCCCTGTAAAAAAGAAACAGCCTCTTTGTACTCATCATGGGGTATGCCGGTTTGGGCGTGGGAGAGGGATAGCGTGATAATCAATATCAGTAGGGTCAGGTAAATTTTCATTGCATCACAATTCGTTGTTGAAGGATTTCTTTTATCATTTCCTCATCCCGAAGCATGGGATTTTGAAGTTTGATTTTCCCTAATGTTTTTTGCTCAAAAGCGTTCCTGAAATCGAGCATTCTTCCTGCTAAGGATAATCTGTAGTTCCAGTTGGATAATAGTGTTCTCATTTCCAGCATCAGCCGATGGTACATCAGAATTCTTTGCCCCCTTTCCATATCCAGGGTTTTTGCAAAGCCATACCTTTCGGCCAACATTTTCATGTTCTCCAGATACCAATTATATCCTCCGTTATCCTGCATATATTCCTTTACCGATACAGGTATATCTATATAAGCATTGGCTTCAATATCTTCCAGTGGGGAAAGTTCTTTTTTATAATAAAGTTGGTAAAGAGGATCCACGGCAGACAGTGCTCCCGATATTCTGGTCAGTTCACCGGATGCCAGGCTTCTAATTGTATCGGAATTTTGTTTATAGTAGTCAGAGGATATTTCCATGGCTGCGGCAAGACCCAACCTTTGGGTTTGCGCTCCCGACGGGGAGAGTGGCCTTCTGTCCAGCTTCGGATAATTCGGATGTAGCGCCCAGGTCAAAATCCAGGTTGGGTTGGTGGGTATTCCCAGTACCCTGTTAGGCTTTGGGTGGAATTTATTTTGGTCCCATTCCTTGTAGACCATTCTTTCCTGCTGGGCAACAATGGCTTTGTCGTAAATTGGGGTTTGGCTGATGGCATGGGATGATAGCCAAAATCCTATAATGAATAGTAGAACGGTTTTTTTCATCTTTCCAACATTTCTTTTTGGATAAGTATCCGGTTGATCAGGTTGAGGTCTTGGTTGATATAGGCCTGATAAGGGTTCAGCCCTTTTAGAACTCCGTTCATTTTTGCCCAATACATTGAGTTTTTTATAGCCAGCATATAGCTGTTGATCAGCTGTAGTTCTGCGCTTACTTTTGCCAGCAATTCGTCCCTAATATTGTGGTTCATCAAAATATTATCGCCCTGTCCCAGGATGAAATCGGAAACCTCGGTTACAAGCGATAGGCTTCTTGTCTTTGCCCGGCTGATGTATTCTTCGGCAAACAGCAAGAGGACAGGATCCTGGGAGGCCATATCCAAAACCTCACTGCTGTTGGCGTGGATCAACTGAAATAACCTGCCTATATTTTTTACTTGAATTGCGTTTTTCAAAGCTTCATTGACTTCCGAAAGTGAGCGGTGGATGATGGTTTGGAGCATGGCCAGACTTGCGGTATTCACCCCTATGTCATCCGTGTTCTGCCTGATCCCTTCCAGACTTTGCTGATACATCAACTCGGAAGTATTTCTCATTGCCCGGTTTTCATTGACTATCCGGAAATGGTTCCTGTCAAACACCACCGTCTGAGCCGGTAGCTGAAGGGTATAAAAAGCCGATATGATGAAGAATACCGTTTTCAATTTTGCAGGATTTTAATGTTGCCCATGATTTCATCCACTACATACATTTCCGTATTGACATATTCCAGATAGGGGTTGTCGCCTGTTTGTCTTTCGATGTGGGATTGCAGTGCCCTGGCACTTCCTAAAGACAGTCGGTTGGTCTGCCTTAATTCATTGATAATGTGCTGAAAAAGCATCCTTCTATCCGATACTTTCATCTGGTTCAGATCACCTATGGATGCGCTTAAGCCGATCAGATAGTTCATCAGTGAATAAGATTGACTTACAAAAACGCGTTCTGCTTCCATGGCAAAAGGGATCAGCAAGGGATCTTTTTGGCAGTAGAAGACAATTTGTTGTTGGTTGTCCACGATGGATCTCACCAAAGGGCTTGCGGTGACCGCTATTCCGGCAGCATCTATTAAAACAGTCAGCTTGGCAAACCTTTGTTGCAGGGTATGGTACTTCGACTTTACCTGCTCCAGAATATCCCTGTTGACCTCCTCATGAACGGCATTTTTAGATTGCTTTTCTTTCGCTTCGAGTTGTATTTTGTGTTCCGTTTTGGAATCCTCAACCAACTGATGAAGCAAGGGGATGTTGATCTGCCCAAAGCAGTTGACGGATGCCAGGATTAAGAAAATGAGGATGATGCTTTTCATAAGGCTCATTTTAGGGTCTTCCTGTTTTTGACAATATCATCGACGATGGCAACATCCATTTCTATATATCCCTGGAAAGGATTTGCCGATCTCAAAAAGCCTTTCAGTCGGGCGAAATACATGGATCTGTACATACCGTAGCTGTAGGACCTTAAGATGACCAGCTCATCTAAAATTGTATTGATGATTTTGGATCTTTCCCCCGAATCCATAAGGTTATCGGCACCGCCTTTTAAGGCAAAATTGCTGACTTCCAGTGCCAGGGCCGACGCCCGTTGTTGAAAGAGACTGGCATTCTGTTCCGCGAACAACAGGAAGGCCGGATTCTCATTGGCCAGCTCCATGATATCATCAACATCACCTGAAATTGCTGTGGCGATCCTGGCGATCTCCTTTACATTGGATAGGTTGGTTAAGACAGAACTTACCTCGGATAAACCTTTATAGATTTTCTCCTGCATGGAATTGACCACCGTCAGGTTTCCGGTCACCGCCAGCTGGCCACGTTCGATCAAGGTTAATTTTTCATTGGTGGTATTCAGTTGCCTGTCGATGATCGCCGAATGCGCTGCCTGGGCACCTGATACAGCGGGATCAAAATATATCTGCCCAAAAGCAGTCCCGCTTAAAATCATAAGGAAAAGGAAGTGGATCAATTTCATGGTTTTTGTATTTAAGGTAATTGTATTGTCGTTTCCCGATATGGCAAACCCTTACTGTTGATCAGGGAAAAGAACCTGTTCAGTTCCTGCCCTGAATTTTTTAAATCAGCTACAAAGGCATCCAGCCCTTGCTCATAATTTCCATAGTGATCCGTGTAGATCTCCACCGCCGCCTTTTCGGGTTTTTCTGTGGTATAGGTGAGGTATTGGTGAAGGGATACTTCCACGCCATAAACCTCCCCGGTTGAACCCCGGCGGATATAGACCTCTTTAAACCTTCCCCTCAGTTCGGTGTTGTCCAACTGGTTGATGCTGAAAATTTTTCTTCTTTCGTTGTCGTTTATCGAAAGAAGGGAGGCGATTTCATCGAAATTGTCCATAAACTTTGTCTGGTCAAGTAACACCACCGTATCCGAATTGTTGATGATACTGTCCTTCACGACGGGGTTCCCTATGATATCGCCCAATTCCTGTGTCACGACAATCGTTTCTCCCCAGAACTTTCTGACTGTCTTGTACAGATAAAGGATGTAATCGGCCATGATGGGAGAGGCTATTGCTTTCCAGGCCTCTTCGATAACCAGGGCTTTGCGCTGCTTGGTACGGAATCTCATTTTTTGGATAAAGACATCCATGATGATGAGTGTTACCACAGGGAAAAGGATTTTATGTTCCTTGATCGAATCAATTTCAAAGACAACCAGCGGCTCTTCAAAAAGGGATTGGTCGGTTTTCTTGTTTAAAAGCTCCCCATATTCCCCGCCGGTACAGAATTTCTTAAGCACAAACCGGAACCCGTCAATATCAAAGGGGATTCTTTCCTGCTTCATAATCTGCGGAATGTGCCCGATGGCAAACCCATAAAAGGAGTCGAAATTAAGTGCGTTGACCCTGCCATCACCAAGAAAGAAGGATTTATAGTAGGCTGAGATGGTATGGCTGATGACATCGGATTCCACCTGCGAGATTTCCCCTTTCGCCAATTTCCATAGGACGCTGATAAGGGTCAGGAGAAAATCCTTTTTCTCGATATTGTATTCCCCTTCAGTAATCGCAAAAGGGTTGGTGGTGATCGGGTTTTCTTCCGAATAGGTGATGTATTTTCCACCGTAGTAGGCACACAATCCTTTATAGGAATGTCCTGTATCTACGATGACCACGTCCATCCACCATTTGGGCTTTTCGCTTTTATTATACATGCAGTATTGTTCAATCAGGGCATTCATAAAAAATGATTTCCCCGATCCGGAAGGCCCTAACACAAACTTGTTCCTGTTGTTGATGCGGTTGGTTTGCATCGGTAGATCAGCTGGGTCTATTTTCACGGGAATCCCCTGTCTGTCCGTCAGCCTTATCTGGAAATTGCTTTCCTCATCTCGGGCACTACTTTCTTTGAAAAAGAAACAGAGGGCTGCATCTGAAGTGGTCAGGAAAAAATCATAAGGCTTAAGCTCTACCCCATTACATGGAAGAAGCGACCTGAACAATTCCAGCTGGTTGTAAGCATTTTTGGAAGGAACGATCCCCTGTTGAAAGAGAGAAGATTCGATGAAGTTGGCGGTTCCTTGGATAGAATCCTTTTCACATGCAACCGCTATGTTGAAATGCGAATTAACCAGTAGCTGGTTATTCCTAACAATATCTTCCAGCAACTTGTCAATATCCTCGACACACATATTGTTGGCGGGATCAGGTATCCCGGAATGTCTCTTTCTCTTCAGTTCCAGCTTCCTCTGGGTGACTGACTGAGGAACAATGTCAATTACCTGGTTGTAAACAACCGTCTTAAAATTGGGGGCATTAAAAAGGAAGCCCATAGTGTCCATGGGGAACCCTTTCAAGGTTTCCCTGTCCTTTCTTTCCGTGTACGTGGAAACCTCTTGGGGCAATTCTATGGTGTCGGTGTTGATAAGGCTTATAGAACGGACTGCGGTATCGCCCATTTCGATCTGTTGCTCCCCCGAAAGTATATTGTTCAGGAATTGGTGCTTTTCTTGGAAATTCATGGAAAGCATCCTCATGATATGATGGTGAACTTCCTTTTCGGTCAGTGGGGCTACCGATACCCCGTTTCTGATAAGCAAATCGATGGTCTTTTCAACAGCCCGGACAAAATCATGTAAATGCTTCAACTTAAATCCCGGCTTTGATCTTCTGGTAACAGTCAAGAAAGTTTGATGGGAAGTATAGACCCTTCCGTTAAAATGCGTGTCAAATTTCCTTTGTAGAAATTCATGGGAAGGCTGGCTGTTGAATTTTTTCTTTGAAAAAACATCCTGCTTCTGGATTAGATATCCCTCTCCCAAGGTTTTAAGTACATCGACATACAACCGATGGAAACTATCATAGCTGTCAGGGTTCGCCGAATACTGCAATACCGGATTGGTTATTCTTAAAATCAATCCAAAGTCCCCATTTTCGTTATAAATGATAGAGTATCTTTTGAAGCGGTCAACGGCGATGTAAGGCAGTTTAAATGCGTTCTTTCTCCTTTTTGGCATGATAGCTTATTTTAAAATTGGGTTCGATTAGAAATACCCCCTCGTATCTGTTTTTATTGTGAAGTCCCTTTTTTTGTTCCTGGCTGGTGTAAAGGAGACCTGCAACTATTATCGTTATTGTGATCATTCCACCTAAATACATATGGGTTAAACTTCCTATTAAACCGCCCAGAACTACGCCTGTGACCAACGATCCAATACCCCATCCGATGAATTTTCCCTGAAAACCTTTATATATAAGGGGTTTTTGAAGCCCCTTATATATTGGAAACCGCTTTGCCATCACACGCCGAAGAACGCTTTGATGATTACACTTACCAGTACCAGAAACAGGCAGGAGCCTCCCCAGCCCATCAGTTCCTTATTGATGTCCTGATCACCGCTGTTCCATTTGATGTAGACTCTTACGCCTCCGATAAGGCCTACGACAGCGCCGATCACTAGGCACAAAGAGGCCACGGGATCCACATACCCTAAAAGGGAGGACTCCGCAGCCATGATTCCCTGCACGCCCTGTGCATAGGTTTTTGAGCCAAATACGGCTGCTAGTAAAGTAAGGCAGGTGGTTTTTTTAGTTGGTTTAAACATGGCTTTAATAGTTATGGTAAATAATAGTTGGTTTATTGTTTGTTTTTTTTGTTCAGGGAATCCTATATAAGACCTTCAGGAATCCACCAAGAATGGATAGAAACAGGCAGGCACTAAACCACCCGATAACTTCCTGGTCGATGTTCCTTTTTCCCAGCTGCCAGTTGTTATACACCCTCAATCCGCCCACTAATCCGAAGATGGCTCCGAGCACCAGGACCGCTCCGGACAATTCGTGGAAATTCTGGATGATGAGGTTTTCGCCTTCATTGAATTCAGAAATGCCGGGGGGCATCTGTGCATAGGCTGGTGGTAGAGCCGCAAAGAATATATAGACTGAAATAAAGGGTACAGGTATGATTTTCATCTTAGTAGACTATTTTCTTTGTAAACTCTATGGTATCATTTTGAGCGAGTTCGACTATTTTCGAAAGGCTTGTCACCCCTCCGGAGGATACATTTATATTCTCCCCTTTTAGAAGCCATTCCTGGTTCTCTGCTGTCATATTTGTGTCTTCTTTTTTATGGACATCAGGAACCTGGGGAGCACTTATGTTATAATCCTTCTCTTCAATTATGGCGGTTTCAAAAGGTTCGGAAAATTCCAGGGTTTCATTTTCGTCCGGTAAATCGTGATCCCGCTTCAATTTCAGGAGGTCGATGATGACATTGATCCCGAAATAGAGAAGATAGGCGGCTGCCAGAAATTTTGTAAAGTCGATCCAGGCCATGTTATAGTTCTTTAAATGTGTTTTTAATTTCTTGGATCAATTCGGGATGCTCTTCAAAATAGCGGGTCAAAACGAAGTTGATAAACCGGGTGACATCGACTGAAAATACCGGGTTCAATACCTTTAGAATGTCCTCGTTTTTATTGTCCAGTTTTATCAGCCGTTTCTTATCGCCGTTAATATGCAGCTCCCTGATCTGTTGTAACATTCGGCTGATATTATCCCTTTTATAAAAGCTTCTTTCCTTCGGCTGATGGTTGCTTTCGGCACCCTTGCCGTTTTTGGCGGTTGGAGTGTCTGCCCCCTTGGGGAGTCGGTAGTTGCTCATCAGGTTCTTTATGTATTGGTCTTGTGCCATACCGGTTCTATATATTCGTTGTAAATGGATTCAAAAACAGGTTCTATAACCCCGATAATGGAAGGCGGTATATCGAAGGTGGTTATTCTTTGGAAATCAATCCGCTCGCTGATGTTCCCGGTGACCGGGCCAAAATTGTTCAATGCCTCCTGGACGGATTCCAGCGTTTCGTATTTCACATTGGATTTAACCCTGTTCGGAATAAAGACCAGCTTCTTGTCGGGATTGATCTTCGAAATGACAAAGGAGTATTCGATGGTCGAGGCGACGGAATACTCGTCGTAGCAAAAGGGGCAAATGATGAGGTGGGATTTTTGTAGCACCGGTATCAGGTTGTCATCATCCATTTTGCCCGCCAGATCAATAATATGGACATGGTCCTGCTCTTTTTCGTTGACCTGATAAATGGACCCAAATTGGTTTAATTCGGATGCCCGGACATCATATAAAGGCGTGTTTTCGAGGATCTGTGCCGCCTGCGCTTTGTTAAAAAGGGATCTTTGGAAATCCATGTCATAGACGGTCACTGCTTTGTTTTTGGCCAGGCTGAGGTAGTTGGAGAAAAGCACTGCCAGCGTGCTTTTACCCACTCCTCCTTTTTGGTTGGCAAATAATATGATCATGGTAAAGCTGGTTTATCTTGAGTTTTTTCTGCCGGTCGTTCTTTTTTTCTTTCTGTCCCTGCCATGGATTGCTTCATCATCTATATCGTCGTTGATGCTTAAAGAAGCATGGAGGTTGGTCGCCCTGTACGTTTCTTCATGGGAATGTTGTCTGCTGGTGGATACATCCTCAGATGGAAAATCCAGAGGATCCTGGCTTAAATCTGTTACCGTTTGCAGATCATTGCGATTCCTTGGAACTTCGATCTGTGGCACCTTCCACAATAGGGCGAACCTGTCGTACTCATGGTTTTTCAGAATGGATTCCAGGCTGGTGAAAAACCCCTCTTTGGGATCCAGTAGGAATAGTTTGTTTTTAAAGGCTTTTATTTCGAGGTGAAAATTGGCCAAGCCTTGATGTACCGACGCAAAGTCTGTCAAAGAGGATAGCAACTTCAATCGATAAGTAGTCGGATCTTGGATACCTTTAAATCGGAAAATAGCCTCTTTGTTTCCTGTGTTTTCTAGGTAAGCCTCTTTGTCCTCCTGGCTGGCGAAGGATACTACCTGAACTTTCCCATCGGCTCGTCCCGTCATAAGCTTTCTCAATGGATAGATTTCACTCCCTTTGAATATAATTTTTACTTTATGGTCAATGATGGTATATCCGTAAGGGTCTTTTCCCTCTTTTCCATGGTAGATGAATTGCAACCCGAATTTGGCCTTCAGAAAGTCAGACAACTCCGAACGGTAACCGGTCTGCTTGCCTATTCTATTTCCCTTTACCGGTTCATAAACAGGCGAAGGCTCGCTGTTGTAAACCTTTAGGTATTTTTCGATGATGGCTTTAAGCTGCGTTTGCCGCTGCTTGTCCATTGAATAATCTGACAGCTTCTTGGCTATTTGTAGCTGTGGAATTTGCCCTTGGAATATCCCATACTTGTAAAGCTTTACTGCGTCCTGTTTTTCCTTTAGACTGTATCCCCTGTTTTCCAAGAATAGTTTTGCCTGGCTCACTGTTGAAAATGAATAGGATTTTAGATCGGCGATGGTTTGCTGACACTCCCGATGCACATCCCTGTTCATGATTTCATTGATGGCTTTTTGGCCCCTGACCCTTTCCATGTTGTCCTTGATCTTCCTTCCGTCGGTTCCGATACGGCTGGAGACCATATGGACATGGTTGTTTTTGGTGTCGGAATGAAAGACGATCAGATAAGGGTTGGCACCATATCCCATTTTGCCCAGCCACTCTTCAGCGATTTTGGTAAGCTCTAATTTGGTATATTCTCTTCCCTTACAGGATATCACCGCATGGAACTGCTTGCCCTTGACCTGTTTGTTTCTGTTGGAATGTGCTTTTAGAAAAGTTTTCATTTCCTCAGGGGTTACATTGCTGGAATGTTGCAGGTATCCAAAATTTTTAAACTTCATCAGTTCCCCCTTTGCTGTTTGCGTCTTGTTGGTATTGTAGGACACCCCATTAAAAGAACTGGTGGAAGAAAGTATTTTGACCGTCATCAGCTTATGGTTTTATAGATCTTCTTAAAGGTCTTGTTCATTTCATCCTGGTATTCGAGGTACTTGGACAGAAGCATATTGAACTGCAGGAATATCTTAGGGTTGATTGCCCCTTCCATGGAAAGCTGGTTGGCATGCTTGGCCAACTGGTTGATGTTGTTGTTGACCCTGCCCTGTTCCGCTGCTAATGACGCCAGCACCTTTAGCAATTGATCCGTTTTAATGATGGAGACATCAGTCTGGATCTTCTTGATCAGATTTCTTAGAACATAGCTTCGGTAAATGCCGGTGCTCTTGCTGAAACCGTTCAAAAATCCCAGTTCCTCATCATTGAGTCGGAAAGAAATGCGGTGTTCTCTGGTTTCCTTTTTCTCCTTCACGGCTATGGTCTTTGCTCTTAGCAGAAATAGCTTGACCCAAAGAGAAGGATAAAAAATCTTGAAGTAAATACGCAAAAAGGGCTATTTTGGGGAAATACGTGGAAATGCGTATGGTAATTAAAGAGCGTGAGGATCAGCTGGGGTACTTATCGCTAAGTAGAGGTATTCAACTAAAGATTATTTGGATATCACTATATATCATGCAAGATGATTGAGGCACCAGGTAACCAAGGTAAGTAAAAGGCCACTGCCAGTAAGAAAACCTTTTAAAAATTGTTTCGATCCTCTCTTAGTAGATTATCATAAACCATACAGAAGTAGAGCTTTTTGTATATTGATTGGCTTACATAAACACCCGGTTGAATTTTTTCCGACCGGCGCATAGTAAAAAAGTGATAAAAAAGGAGATCAAAAGCTACCAAATTAATCTCGTTGATAATTTTTTCCAAGTGTTAATGTCATAGAATTCCAGGTCGGTGGTGAAATCTTCGCTCTTTGTAAATGCAGGCTCACCTCGGGCTGCGACATAAGCATAGATTTTATCACATGCGTCCTTTAAGGAGAGGTAACTGTGGTCTGGATGTTCCCTCCTAGGTGAAAAACCGCCATTTAGGCGCACGCCATTCTTATAGCCGTAGAGTTTGTTCACATAGCATGCGGATTTAGACAATATTGAACCCGATATCGTATGCCGCAGCATAATAACTGGTTCTTTGAGAACCACTTCGTAATGCAAGAAATGCTGAGTAGCTAGGTCAGCAACAAAGGTTATCCTGACTTTAATGGCCGGCTCTAACACGCATTTAAAGTCATTTGTAAGATTCAGTTTGCTGACCTGACTTAATAGAGATTCGTACGAACTTTCGACCAACTGTAATTCACCTTTGTAGATCGGCGAGCTAATCTCATAGTGCGATAACGGATGAAGCAACGGATTGAGCAGCGCTACGATATTGTCAATGTAAATTGTCGACAATCCTATTTTATCTAAAAAAGAGCGAGTACGAAACAGAAGGGTTGTTAACCTATGATCCGGGAATTGAACATTTTCTATGTCTACCAGCTCGTACTTTGGAACGTATTTTTGTATTAATTCTTCAAGTGCCTTTCGAAGGTAATTAGCAGCTGCGGGATAGTCAGGCTTAATTCTATGATGCAAATAGTGGATCGCCTTTTCATAATTGCTTTTTCCCACTACCCATATCGGTTTTGTGGTTTGGATATTTCCAACGGCTAACTGTCCAACATAAATCTCAAGGCCTTTCCAGCGACCAGGAGAGTTTAGATCGAAATATCGCTTTGACAGCTCAAACCAATGCCTGTCGTAGGTAGAAATGAAGATTTGGTAGCTGCTGAACTCTTGCTTCAAGATGGCCAAAATTGGCAAACGGTTTCCGGCATCCAGGCCTATAAAAACATCGTCTAAATATAAAATCTTTACATCAACGTTTGTCGGATTTACTAAAAGCGATGCCAGGTATAAACAAATAGATATAGCTGATAGCCGCGCTTCGTTTAGCGCGTCACCGTAATCACCTGTAATGGTTACATCGTCTTTGACCACTTTTAAACGAAGGTCAGCTGTTGTATACCAATTTTGCTTCCAACGAGAATAATTAAAAACAATAGGTCGTAGATCAAACGCAAGAGATATGTTTAGGTCCACGAAATATGTGACCAGCAACCTGTTGAGTTCGTTAAAGACCAAACCAAGTGTGCTTTCTAAATGGGTTTGAAAGATGGACAGTTCGGAGAACGCTCTTTTATGGCAACTGTCCTGACGTGTATAAGCATTGGTGATCAAATCGTTCTGCAATTGAGTCCATTTGGTACCGAACCGGAAATTACCGCCACTCGCCACCGGGATATGATCACCCAAAAGCTTAAGCACAATTAAGTCAAACAAATTAGGCTGGGCCTCTGAATGGAAATAGACTTTTAGAAGGTCAGTATAATCCAGAAACCCTTTAACTAGGGAAGAACTTTGAATAAAGGGCTGGTTGTTAGTGGAAACATCGCTACCAAACGAAAAAGCAGAAGCCGTTCCACCTATAATATCCCTGCTTAGATGATCATACTCCGCAAAAGTAAGTTCAACTGAACCCTCCTCTACGACACGATACCTGTTTTTCACAAAAGGGATTGTGGGGTCGTTCGATCTAGTAAAAAAACTATACAATGATTTATAAAGGGAACTTTTTCCACTTCCATTTTCGCCGTAAATCAATAAATTTTCGCCCTTCTCAATATTTATGATTTCGTATTGATCATAGTAGGCGCGATAATTTTTCAATCTTACGCAAGTTATCTTTTTCGCCATCAGATAAATTCTTCAGTTTTTTGGATCGAAGGAACACTGAGCATTTTGATGACCGAAGAACTAATCTCATGTGTGGGATCGCTCAACAAACGATAAGCTTTCTCAATGACTTCCGTCCTATTGGCTAAATCTATTGAATCCAAAGCCACCAAAGATGATATGTGTTTCATGAAATATGTATCGGCAGCGGCCAATTCATCGGGAAGAAATAATTCGTAAACCATCCCGTCTAAAATTCTTTCGAAAAACAACACTGTTTGGGGACTTATCGCATCAGCATTAATATAATTTACAATTTTTTCAAAGTTCTTCTGCTCAATCAACGAAATGACTGGTATGGGTATATTATTAATATCCGCCATAGTGAGATGTTTTGTCTCGCTACCTGGGATTCGGGAAGTGATATATTCACTGTAGATGTACCGGCTGCTGATAATCGACATGACATATTTTGTAAGGAAGCCGTGCCGGCTAATATAGATGCCAAAGGTATCTAAGCCAAAAGCTAGTTTTTTGTCGACATAAGCTGCCTTCAACTTATTTTTGGACAAAAACATCCTCTTCAGCAGTATTTTTGGCCTCATATCAAGGAACTCACGCTCCTTGCCTAAGATATCCAATGGAATAGTAATATATTCGGCACTAGTAATCTGAAAATGTTCAAATTCTCCTTTTTTAAGATAAGGGATTGCCGGGCGATGTCGTATATCAGTTTTTGAGGATATGTGCAAAGAGGTTCCACTCACTATAGTCGTAATTTCGCTAAGTACGGCAAAGGTATCCGAAACAGTGTTTTCGTGATCCTCCCCGGTCTTAAATTTGAGCTTGAACTCCTTGACTTTAGAATCAAAATCAGCTTTACTGACCGTCTCAGTCATAGCAGCGAACAATTTACGAAGGTCATCTCGAATAGTTTGCTTTTGAATTTTGATAATGCTTGCTGGTATATCATATAAGAAATACCAGAGCGCATAAAAGGCTTGTTGCGTCCTTCGGCCATTCTCTACAATAAAAATATCATCCAGGGTGTTATTCAGATCGGAAATAGACGCATCATAATTATCCGAAAGAAGATTCTTTAATTTTCGTAAAAAGTTAAACTCAAAATCATTAGCCGATTCAACAAAGGTGTCTTTAAGTTCTGCACTTTCTAGTACTTTGGTGATTTCGTTTTTGGAGACCACACGCAGTACGATCTTATTTAATACTTTATAAATATCCAGACCTTTCGGGAAATAATTCAGTGGTCTGTTTTTCTGGTTCCAGTTAAATTGGAAATACGCCAGTGCGGTATAAATATTTTCGTCTTCCATCCTAGTATTATTCTTGCGAATGTAGAACCAGTCATTTTGATTTCGATGGATCGATTTGATGGTGTCCACAATATTCCTAGAGACGTAACTATTCCACATTTCGAAAGTATCTTCCTTAATTGGGTACGGCTTGTTGTTCAAGCGAATGAAAAGATCAATCGGTTCAAAATTGACGTTATTTTTGTAATTAATCTCGATGAACCAAAGATCAAAATTCCGTATTTTCTCCTGCTCTTCGGGTGAGAGTTGAACGTATTTTTTCGAATTTAAATTAACCAATATGCTATTCTTCAAATTAAGGGCGAAGCCATCCTTATCTGATTTACGCATTTTATTATTTTCATCCAGATACGGCTTTTGAATAAATCCTAAGATACTTAGCAAGCGTTGTTGGCCATCTAATACTTCTGAAATACCGTCTTCTCTTTTGTAAACAAAAATAGGCGGAAGTTTTATTCCTAGTAAAATACTTTCAATAATTGAAGATGATTTCCTTTTATTTATCACCTCATTTCGTTGATAAGGCGGCCGGATTAAAAATCGCTGCCTTTCCATTTGCCGGCAAATGTCCATGATAGCAATCGATGAAGGCTCCGGCTTATTCAGTCTAAGCTCATCAAAACTCATCCGTTCCTGGTTGATCGGTGTGAGTTCTTTTGCACGTTGCTTAAATTCTGGATTGTTCTGCAGATACATTTTAAAATCGATTTCAAAACGACTACTAAAAAAATCCGCAGTTACTGCGTATCGATTTGTAAGTATTTTGGCAAAAGAACTTCGAACCATACTAAAGTCTTCCTTATTTGACTGGAGATACTTTACCAATTCATCGATCACCTCTCCGGTGATCACCTTCAAAGGAATTTTCTCTTCTTCCAAAATCGAGAACGCCCAAAAAAGGCATTCGGTCATCAGACGGTTGTAACCTAAATTAGGATTTGTAAAACTTGATCTAATTTTCGTTAATAGGTTGATCTTTTCGATGAAACTATTGAAGATCAGGTGAACGTCACCATCTTCAATGGAAGAGAATAAAAACTCATAATAACGCGATACGATTGTGTCTTTCTTTACTGCATAATATCTGATCGGGATCTGATGCAGCACTAACAACTGTCTGATCTTTTTTAAAATGATTTCGGTATTTGATTTTTCGAAGTGTAGCAGGCTGGTAACATCGCGGTTTAAGATTAGATCGTTTGTCAACTTATTTTTTAAAAACGAGTTGAGGTCATCCTCGAAATAAACTGCCTTGTCAATTTCAGTAGGTTTTAAAGGGGTGATGCCAGAGTTATAGCGTTTAAAAATCTCTTTTTTAACAACTTCTTCCATTTCATCATCAACCTGATTCTGGTTGTGAAAGCTAAATTCAATAAACCGAAGCTTGGTGTCCCAAAAAACATCCTGCAAGTGAGTATCCAAGTCTTTAAAAGTCTTGTTGGCAATGCCAATGTTATCCAACTTATGAAGTCCGTTCTTACGTAGCTTGAATTCATTTTTGATAAAGCGAAGAATCGTCTGGTAGCGCTGGCGTCCATCGATGACTTCGACCTGATCAGAATTCTTGAAATAAATCAATGGGGGTATTTCTGTTCCTAGAAGAATACTTTCGATAAAATAAGTAGCTTTCTCATCGTCCCATACATAATTCCGCTGATACGAGGGCTTATAATTCGTCTTTGCCACGCGTTCCGGGTTATTGAAGAGACTTTCAATAGACATTACTTTTGGCTCAATCTTTATTTTGTTTTCGAAAATCTCTCTTATCTCCATAGTGTCCGTTCGATTTAGAAGTGACCTGTACAGCAACAAATCCTCAAATTTTGATGTTGAGCATGCGTAAATCACAAGCGTTCGACAAACTCAAAAGAATTGCTGCATTATAGGTTTAAGGTGTTACGAAGATTGAAAAGCGACGTCAGTAACACCATACCGACCAAAGCTTCTCAATACCCCTGTGGCAATATAATGTATTGCATGTGGTTTTTAACAATATGTTCCCACAAATCTTCTCGAACATCAAATATTAGTTTAGCTTGTGATATCCTACTGAGAATCTGAAAAATTTCGTTCTTTACACAGAAGATTGGATTCTTTAATCAATTTTAATTCCCCTATCATTTGAGATTTCGACCTGCTGCACCGTATAGAAGACCACACCGAAATAAATACCTGCTCTCCTGCATATTTCATGGAGCCTATAAATATCAAGCTGTACGTTATCTTAAATGACCTAGAGAGACCAGCGTTTTGATGGCAGAGGCAGAACTTACGGGATCTTCATGCATAGCTGGCCGGATCCCGATGAAGAAGAGTTTTTTATGTAAGGTAGGCATACCGGTGCAACTGGTTATATGTGAGGTTAGGTCATCAGATAAGGTGATTTCAAAATTCATACTCTATAAGTCATCAGAATAGATCATAATGCTGATCCTATTGATCAATTCTGTTTTATTTCTTACTTCCGCCTTCTTAAAAATATTCTCCATATGTTTGCTTACCGTTCTTTCCGAGATGGAGAGCGTGTCAGCTATGTCCCTGTAAATAAGCCCACCCCGTACCAACTGACAAATCTCAATTTCCCTTTGAGTTAGGCCTAACTCGGCACACCTGTGAGAAAAAATCTCCTTTTCGGTTTTAGTTTGGATCAGTTCAAGTGTTTCCAGATCCTTTCGGCTTTCTTCAATCATGTTTCTGATAAAAAGTACGGTAATGATGATAAATCCTCCGTTGGTAAAAAGGACTTCAGTCAACTGGGTTACCTCAAGATATGCCATTGCCGGCATCAATGCCCAGGGAGAGACGGCAGCATAGGAAAGGATGGCATCAAATGATGCCTTCCTATCTTTAAACCTCTTCCTTATTGCCCAGAGGATATTATAAATCATGTAGAAAGCATAAAAAAACGGGATGATCAGCCCAACATAGATTACTGTTTTCAACTCCACGCCCAATGGATACAACAGACAGAAAAAAAACAGAAAGGGCAGGAATAGGAATATCAGTACCCCATATTTCGCATGGAATTTCAGATGGTCAATGTTGAAGGCTTTGTAAAAGTAAAACGGAAAATAACAGGCCATTAAGAAGCCGGCACCATAGGCTAGGATATTCTGCAGCCGTATTGGCATTGGAATATTTCCATCCGGGAACAAGCCTCCGGCAACATTGTAAATGATCAACAGGAACAACAGGACTAGGTAATATTTCCTTTTGCGCTCAGTGGGTTTTTGAAGATACAGGACCAGCTGGCTTGAAAACATGATAATTTCCAAGACAATAAATACAAGTGTCACCACATGCATTTCAGTATTAAATACGGTCATTAGAGTCAGGCGTTTTTTAGGAAATAAAAAGGAAATCCGAAGCGGTCAGACACGTCATAGATATTAAATCCGTAGGCTTTGTACCAAGGGAGGTTTCTTTCGGTGGAGGTTTCCAAATAGACGGGACGGTTTAGTTTTTTAGAGTAGTCCAGTACGGACTTTAGGATTTTGGATCCTGATCCTTTCCCTTGGTTTTCCGGCTCCACACCAATAAACCATAAATAGGTAAACGGCTCTATCGGGTAGTGCTTCTTGATAAATGATTCCCTAGCCAGGACTTTAGGGATATTTGAGATTCCAACCGTTTTAAGAATTAGCTGTATATCCAGATAGGTACTCTTCCAGAAAGACTTTTTCTTATCCATGAACTGGATCATGGCACAGGCATTTCCGTCTTCTGAGAGAAAAACCTTTCCGTTATCCATGCAATTTTCAAAGGAGTATTGCATAAGAAAGCGGATCTTTTTTTCTTTTTCACCGGCAATGTATTTGACACTTTTGTTGTTTTTGAAGGCTTTCCATAGGATGTCGACTACTTGTTCCCGGTCGGAATGTTGTGCGGTTTTCATAATTTGGTGGTTCATTAAAATTCGAGTTGCGAGAATTTTCCCTTCCCCGGTCCGGAGATAATCACTAACCCTGATTATCTCCGGACCGGGGCAAGAAGGTTTTTGGCCGGAATAAACCAGCAGGGTTTTGTCGGACAAAGACACATCTTGCAGTGCCGGCGCGCAAAGATTCCCCTGCTTTTGAAAAGAGAAAAACCTCCGGATTTCCGGCCACTTTGATCTGCAAATTTTAGTCATTAAATAGATAATGGTATATTTTTTAACGTCATAACACAAAATATAAGTATAAATCAATTGAAATATATCAAATTAAAAAGGAATAGATATATTTATTAATAGATGTATAGGCTATTGGTTCACAGGAGGATATCCATAGGATTTTTAAAGGAAATATCTAATTAAAAGGCTTAGCACATATCCCTATAATAATTGAAGCGTATACAGCATTACCTTTTTAGCTGGTAGAAATCTTTAACCAAATATTCATTTAAATCTTTGTAAGGAAGGGAAGTGCTGCTTAGGTCTTTACAGTTATGAAATGTCTCTTTTAAAAGCTGGGTAGCTTTTCTTCCCGCCTCATCCCTGTCCAGGTACAGATTGACTTGGTTGTATTTTTCTATGATGGAAAAGGCGGCGTTCAGGTTGCCAAGGGAATTAAGCACCATCAAATCCTTCTTGACCTGTTCATTTTTGTTCAATTCTACATAGCTCATGAGATCAAAGATTCCCTCAAACAGGTTGAGTTCCCTGGCTCCATTGGAAAACAAGGAATAGCCCTGGGCGGAACATACCTTCCAATACTTATTGCGGATCGACCATCCGTTTTCATTGCGGTTACCCAATCCAAAGTACTTTTTATCACCTATGCTGTAATACACTTCCCTGCAGAACTTCTTCGCTGTCTCCAATCCGATATTCCTCGAATTCAAATAGTCCGTCAGTGCCTGGTTGTTCCCCAAGGGTTTGATCTTTATGATTTCAATCCTTCTGTCATTTTCCTGCTCGTTTTCTTCCAGAGAAATTGGCTGCTGTTGAAAAGAAAAAGACCGCCCGCTTACGGTTGAGATTTCCTGGAGTGCCTGGGAGATGTCATAGGAAGGATTTAGCTTTAGAACTAGATCTATCAAGGTTCCACCACAGTTACCATCACCATAATCCACCCAAAGATTTTTGGTATGGCTTACTTTAAATGAAGGAGTGTTTTCATGTCTGTAGGGGGAAAGGTACAAACTATAACTTCCCAGGTTTTTGGATGGCTTATGTCCTAAATAAGCGAGATAGGAACGGATAGGGAATTGGTTGGCTTCTTTTGTATTCATAAATTTAAAGTTGATTTTTTCAAAAAACTGCCGACTACAATTACTACTTACTACAGATTAGTTTTATTATTCTGTTTATCAGGCGACTATATTCTACATAGTAGATTTTATCTTACTACATAAATCATAATTGGTAGTGGGTTGTAGTATCTTGACAATAATTAAATTACTACATAGTAAATTGTTGTTATTCAGCAGTTTGATCATGGATTGTAGTAGGTAGTAAGATCATTTAGCTTTATGTAATAGCCTTTTTCTGGAAAGGGATTTTGATCCTTTCGCCTTGTCTGGCATTGGACGTGTCCCAATAATTTGAGTGCTTTTCCGATTTCGACGGGGCTTATCCTTATATTTCCTGTAAGGTTCTCCGTAAGATGCTGACAGATATCTGTGGCCGTCATGAACCTGTCGTGGTCTTCAGTTGTACCCGGAGAATAAAACTTTTGGATCAGCTCTACTTCGGTGGTCCTGGTTTTATACTGGTTGTTGATAATTTCATTCTCCTGTATTTCCTGGGCGGTCATTTCATATTTAAATCCGGAATGGAATAGTTGATAAGCCTGTGACCATACCAAATCGATATCAATTTCCTTCTTATAGACCCAGTCGATCTCCTGGACGGTGAAGCATAGCCAGCGGACACTTCCGGTGGCATCGGTTAGAAACTCGGCTTTGTTGGTGGATCCCCAGATGGATGCCCTTCTCGGTTCCATCTTGGGTTTCTTGTCATAGGGATGGCGAACCTTGACATGGGATTTGCTCATCAGGGTTTTCTGGGCATTGATCTCTGTCCGGGAGAGGGTTGATAGTTCATCCTGGATGATCCCGAAATTCTGGCTCAATGCAATCAGGCTATCTTTGTCCACTGAAATATTTTCTGCTGAATAAGGAGCAAGGTCTTTGGGTATCAGAAACCTTGTAAAAGTGGTTTTACCACTGTTTTGCTGTTCCTGCACAAAAATCAGTGCCTGCTTGTTGAAAAAATCATCAATTAGACAGCAAGCAACACATCTCACGAGCCACTTTTTAAACTGGATTTCAAACCGGTCCTGTCCAAGAACTGAAAGGTATTTTGAAAACTTTGTGATATAATCCCCGTGAATAGCTTCGTTCCATTTCGCCTTGACCTTCCTGAAATATTCTTCAAAAGGATTGATCTTTGGGATGAAATCAGAACATAGGAAGGTGTTGATCTCACCCACAGAAGTTCTGTATCCGGCTTGCCTGCATTCAATGTAAAGGGTATTTGGATTTACCGGAATGAAGTCATTTTCTTCTTTTTCGCTGGCAAGGATCTCGTTAATGATTACATTGTTGACAAAGTCATACCTCGACAATAGGTATTTGATCATCCGAATGGTTGGGCTTGAAGATTTTTCGTCTATTTGTTTGGCATGGGAATTTCTGTCCATAATTCTGTATATTATAGTTTGATAGAGGATACAGAAATGGTATATTTGCCTTAGTGAAAGGGGGATACCATTTCCGGATAAGATAATTGGGAGCGGATCGGGCATGATCCGCTTTTATTTTTTTCTGCCGTTCTTTTGGTACCCCGCATTGAGGATATCCGACTTTTTGAAATACACCCTGGTATTGATTATCTGTTCTTTCAGAAAGCCTTCCTTCCGCCAGTTGTTGATGGTGGTGCGGGAACGGCCCAAAAGCTTCATAGCATCCGGGATTTGGATAAGTTCATCCTCTTGCTGTGGTGGATTAAGATTGGGGGTAAGCCTGGAGACTACTGCCTCAGCAATTTCATTGATAAGGTCATCCCTGTCGATGGGTGAAAAGATTAAGTTGTCCATATTCAGTTTTTGTTTGATTGATGCCCGAATATGGCCACAACTTGTCAGGGGTAGTTAGCAGGGGTAGTACCCCAAATTTTAAAAAGTGAATAAGTGTGCAAAGAAAGATTGCAAAGGGTAGATGTGATTGATGCCGGGACAGCACACTCTTGTATGTCTCAGACTCTGGAAGTGAAACTTTCTGTTGTGTGTAGAAAAAAATTTTGTTTAAGAAAGTGACTATTGTTGCCCCGGAATTTAATTTTATTAAAATGATTCCAAGTGTCTTTTAAGATTTGTTTTGGTCAGGTACTCGAGGATGTCGATCAGGCGTTTTTTGCCGCCGAATATTTGGGATTTGTCTTCGAAGTTTTTGAGAGGCTGCTCTAATGTGTCCATGCTGTCTTAGTCAGGTGTAGCGCTAAGATAGATGGGGGGGGTGAGTTAGGACGGATTTTACGTGTCGATATCGAATGTGGGGACTCGAGGACGGAAGGAGGAGGGAACTAAGTGCTTGAGGGTAGAGGTTAAATCTCAGTGCCAGGACGGATATACGGTGGATGATTGAGCCATTCTAAATGGTCTTCGTGGATAAGTGAACCGGGGTTCATTCGGGCTACAAAATCTTTAATGAGGTCGTATTCTTTAGCTGTGTAGAGAGATGGCCGGGAACAGACGTACAAGTAGAAAAGAATGGATTTTTCGGCCTCGGACACTTGGCTATCCAGAATATCATGATATTTATCCATGTCTTTTATATCAGCATCTTTGATGACCAATAGGAGTGAAAGCAACGGCCTAAACATCTTCCGCAATTGATGCTGACCTTCTCGCAGAGTATCATGTATATACATTTTAAAATCCTCTATAGGAACGTTTGGCGACACGACTTCAAAATCGTTTTCCTCCTGTGTTGCTTCAAAATGATGCATGAAATACCGGTGATATTGATGCAGGTAATCTCTAAAACCTTCAATAGAGAGCATTCCGTTAATAGTACCAATAGTAGCATCGGGCACCGCTGATTTGTGATAGTCCAATAAAGTAAAAAAGGTGTTCTCAAATGATTGCCTTTCAAATTGCTTATCGTGTCTGTCGAGCTGTTCTTGCTGGTGTTGGAAGTTGAGATAGATGAAAAGAAAGCCGGCCAATGCTGCCATGGGTCCCGCGGTGCCGCCAACGAAGGTGGCATACTGGGTAAAATCGTAGGTGATATCACAAATAAGGTAAAAGCAGAAGGGTAACAAAAACATGAGGCCTGAGGCTATGGCGAGGGCTTTTGCGAGTGTTTTCATGCTTATGAATAGGGAGAAAAATGGTGAATCACGGACAACATGTTGACAAACAAGTGCACAAACTGTTTAAAACCTTTATTTTATTCTACAGATATTTGGGGTATGGTAATAATGCAGAATCTGTTGATTGTATTATCACTTGTGAATGAGCTGATGAAGCTATGGGAAGCGCTATGGGTTAAATGGCGTGTGAGCCTTAACTCCATATAGCTTCCCATTACAAGTGTAGAGACCTCACCGTGAGGTGAGGTTAGCGATCGGTAAGGGGCTTTGTTGGAGCAAAGTCCCTTTTTGTATGTCAAAGATACGGAAAGAATGAGGATTAAAAAACAAGTGAACAGGTGCCGAAAAATGCCTAAGTTTGGTTGCTTCTTGTGATGTGGTTTTTTGGGGAAAAAGCGGAAAAATTTGATCGGAGTACCTATGCCTAGTTGAGTTGCTCTGGAAATAAGAGAACCAAAGAAAAATCAGACCTGTACGTCCAGCCGACTGTTTTTAAGCGCAGTTTTGATGGACTATAAGATCACGCATCGTCCGGGTGCTTCCTGATGAAGATAACCGAAAAATGGCGAATGTTAAAGTGCTGGCATAAAGCACACGGGAAGCCGTCATTGAGTCTATTAGCAAGATGACGAACAAGGATTTCTCGGCAGAAGTCTTAAGCGAATTTGCACACAGTATAGCGCAAATTGAATGTAGTTCAGCGATGGAGCACTTTAGAACCATTCATAGCCTTGCTGAACTGGTCAGTGCCACGGGGTTACGGATACGTCTTTTTCCCTCGTTTATTGATTCGTCTATACAACTCTTTATCAACATGTCAATCTCATTGGCTTTTGCTGTCAATTTTGAATGGGTGAAAATTTCTTTGACATTTTTCAGTTGGTCAATTCTCTTTGAAGAGAGGTTTTCCGCGTTGCGAATATCTTCTATACCTTTGGTAATATCCTTCTTGATGTTATGAGGAGAGGCTGCCAGTAGTTCACCCATCACCCGGTAGATACCTTCCTTTGTCAAACCACAGCGCGGGTCGAGACAAAGTTTGTTGATCAAAGCATTTAAAGTTCCTGGTTCCCCCAGCAAAAAATCAATGGCCAAGAGTTTTTCTGTTTTATCCAGTTTAATATTAAAGTCTTCAATAGGACTGTAATCCTTTTTGGCTCTCATGTTTTCATAGAAAATTTCGGCGCTTTTTAGTTCGTTGAAACCAAGACTTTCGAATTCCCTGAAATTTGCAGCTTTATTGGAGGGATCGACGTAGTTTAAAAATATTTTGGTTTCCCGGATGTTTTTAAATGTGGAGCCGATAAGGGTATAGATAATTAGAGCTGTTGTTCCTGAGAAAAAGATTGCCAAAGGCAGCTTCATCCAAATAGGTATTGTCAGAGCCGACAAAGCTACGAGTAAACTAAGGGCGGTAAAAGCAATTGGGTAGATGAGGCAGAGATGGATAAACCACTTTCTCCTGACCACCAGCTTTGAAAAATCCTCAAAGTGCTGCTTGTTATTTGAGAAGATGTGCCAGCCGTACCGGTACGCCATGACCCGTTCTTCCTCCGAATCGCCATCAAATAGAAGCAAATATTCAGATAGCTTGTACAGCCATAGTGGTTTGTTTGGGTTTAATAATTTCATAATTTGATTGTTTAAAGTTCTAAACCGGTGCTCCCCAGGCCCTTTGCATTTCGTTTCTTTTTCGTTCCTCAGTTATTTTAATGTAACGCTGAAAGCTTTTATAGTGCGAATGGCCGGTGATCTTCATGACGGTTTCTGCGGGAATTCCTTTTTCCAAAGAAAGTGTGGCAAAGGTTTTTCTGCCGGTATGGGCGCTTACAATTTCATGTTTTTGATAACGGTGGATCGTTTTTGTGGCACCTTTGTATCTGATAATTTCAATAGGCTCGTTGATTTCCGCCAGTTCACAGAGTTCCTTAACATACTTGTTGAATTTCTGGTTGGAGATCATCGGTAGAGGAGTGGCCAAGTCCTCATATTTTTCCAAAATGGCTTTTGAATATCTGTTGAGTGGAACGATTAAAGGCATTTTTGTTTTCTTCACGGTCAACCTGATCTCCTCATTTTTAATATGGTCTCGATGTAATTGTTCCAGGTCTGAATACCTGAACCCTGTCACGCAACTAAAGCAAAATACATCACGGACTTGGTCCAACCTTTTGTTGCTATCGAGTTCTAAACCCAACAATAGATCTAGTTCAGCCTGCGTGAGGGCAATCACTTCCATTTGATATTCTTTAATGGAAAAGTCCTTATGTCCCGGGTTAACCTTAATGCCTTTTTTCTTTGCATAGCTGAGAAATGTTTTCAAGGTTCTCAGCTGCTTGGATATCGTCGTGTTATTTAAGGTGCTTACCCTCTTTGTTTTTTCGTTCACTTCTTCCCAACCGACCAAGAAATTCTGAAACGACTGAAGAAAATTATAGTCGATGCTGTCAAACCTAACTTTTGACCTTGTGTGATTCTGGTAGTTGGTAAGGTGCTTTTTCAATGACTTGTAAACGGTTAAGCTTCCTTTTTCCCTAATATGCTTGTGTTCTTCAATATATTGGTCAATGAAATCATAGACTATGTTGGAAGGATCTTCTTTTTTTGTTGCTCGTTTTTTTAACTCTTTAATGTTTTCCGCAATCATATCTGCGCTATACGGAATTCGCTCAAAGATAAACCTAGCTTCCATAGATCTTATTTCGGAAACTAATGCCGAGATTTGATCTTGAAATTTAATCAATTGGCTTTTTGAAGGAAGATTCTCCCCGTATTTTCTCGTCAGCTGACTTTTAACTTTGTTGCTCAAGCTCAAAATTTGTTGGGTGTCTGACACCCATAGCTCGGGATAGAGAGTGATTCCGGTAGACACTTTTCTTCTTTGGCCAGATATCCGGATAATCAAAATCAAAGGATGTTCACCCTTTTTGTTGACCGTGTCCAGTCTTAATTCAAATCTTAACGTAGCCTCCATCCGCTCCTAATTTTGGTGTCCTCAAAACTAAGAAATTTATTTTTGTGGGGCTATTTGTGGGGCTAAAAATGTTGACAGATGTGGTTGTAGCTAACCAGTAATTTCATGAGAATATATCTATATATATGTATATAAGCATTTTATGAGCATAATGAATATGCCGTTGCCAATAGGTTCGATTCCCGTCCATTCCGCTTAAGCCTTGGAGATTTCCAGGGCTTTTTGCTTTTATAGGCTTTTTTGTTTTTGCTGGCCGGGGCCTTTATTGGGATCAGTGGATCAGTCCTAAAAGTTGGGGGATTGGGGCTAATCTGTTTTCTTTGTGCCAAAAAAAGATGGAAGGACAGGATGACCAACCCCTTCAACCTGCTTATAGAGGAAGATGTTTCCTCCAATCCTCATCTGGCGGCCGTAGAGGCGATGCTGGCCGGCAAGGGCTGTTCTCTATTGAATAACGACGATAAGTATGCTTTTTCCAACCCGATGGGCTGCCTCAGGGACTCGCTCATTTTTGTCGGCCCCGGGCAGATGATACCCACAGGGGGAATCGAAGAGGAAAGGAAAATCTATATTACCGAAAAAGCAGCTTATGAAGCCTTGTCCGTGCCCCTATGGGAGAGCGGCGGACAGGATGCGACAAGCGGCACCAAAGAAGAGGGGGCCGAAGGCGGGTCAATGGCATTGATGTCCGCCCCCCCTCCCAACCTTGCGGGATACGGGGCACTGCTGGCCCTGTACAATACAACCAACGGACCCGGATGGAACAACAAAACCGGCTGGCAACATGGTGTTCTATCCACTCCCGAGGATGTGACCCAATGGCAGCCGGAGGTTAAGATGAACGAAACCGGCAATGTGATTGGATTGGATCTTTCACAGAACAGCCTTTCCGGTCTTTTGCCGCTCGAGATAGGCCTGTTTGGACACCTTTTCAGTTTGGAACTGCAACGGAACGGGCTTTACGGGACGTTGCCGTCCACCGTCGGAAGTATGGCGAGCCTGACCGAACTTAATGTTTCGGAAAACAATATGTCGGGAACCCTGCCGCAGGAACTGGGCAACCTTACCAACCTTAGCAATCTGAACATACGCCACAACAAATTTGAAGGAGAAATCCACTTTAACCCCTCTTCGGGGACATCCAAGCTGGATGCCTACGGGAACAGGTATACCTTCACAGACCTACTTCCCCACAAGAACCGATTCTTTTCCTACTATTCCTATAATTTTCAGGACTCAGTGGACGTAGGCAAGAACGTCCTGTTGCCTTCCGGCCAGAACCTGGTGCTGACCGCTGATATCGACAGGAACACCGCACCCGCATCGGAGTTCCAGTGGTTCAAAGACGGGGTGGCGGTCAATACCCGCTCGGCATCAGGCCACACCCATACGATCAGCAATGCCTCCGGCTCCCACAGCGGGGACTATTACTATAAGATCTGGAACGCGGACCTTCCGGGGCTGACCCTTACCAGCAGGGTACAGGAAGTACTGGTCTATAGCGGCCAGCCGGTAAGGGATATGCCTGGAATATGCCACGGGCAACAGCCAGGGCGGCTACGGACAGCCCGGCAGCAACCCCACGATGGAGATGTACTCCCTGCAGAAAACCTGGACGGAGATCGTCGCTTCCTGTGTGGCGGAGAACCAGATCAAGGCCGTGGCGCTGAAGAATCTGGCAAAGGAAAAGCTGATGGAAAGCTGGCTGGAGGAATACTATGCGGAATTCGACCTTCGCTGCCTGGACGATATCAACGAGAAGTTCAGCTATACCTATACGCCGAAGGAGTACCATTATACGCTGTACTATTATGACCAATCGGGAAGCCTGGTACAGACGGTGCCGCCCAAGGGGGTACAGCCTATGGGTGATGCCCAGGTGGCGCAGGTGAAGACGGGCACCCGGCTCCACCCTGCCCATACGCTTGCCACCCGCTACCGCTACAACAGCCGGGGACAGCTGGTCTGGCAGGAAAGCCCCGATGCGGGGGAATCGAAGTTCTGGTACAACAAAGCCGGACAGCTGAGGCTGTCACAGGATGCCAGACAGGCGGTAGCCAATGCTTACTCCTATACCAAATATGACCGCCAGGGCCGGGTCACCGAAACCGGCGAAATGCTCGGCACGGAGCACCCCGATTCGCTGAAAGCGAAGCTGGATCTCCCATCCTTCCCCGATCCGGTGCGGTACAGCCGGCATGATGTCACGCTGACCGGCTATGACCGTCCCCTGGCGGGGGCCGACCCGGCCTTTACGCAGGAAAACCTGCGCAGCCGTGTCTCCTGGACGGCTATGATCGAAAGGGATGCCATAGACACAGTTTTTACTGTCTATAGTTACGATCCCCACGGAAACGTCAAAGCTTTATTACAGGATCTTCCGGGGCTTGGCTCCAAGAAGACCGAATACCGCTACGACCTGGTCAGCGGCAACGTGAACCTGGTGCTGTACCAGCACGGGGAAAAGGACCAGCTGATCCACCGCTACAGCTACGATGGGGACAACCGCATCGAGGAAGTGCATACCAGCACCGACGGCTATGTGTGGAACCGGGAGGCGGGATATTTTTATTACCCGCACGGACCCCTTGCCCGGGTGGAACTGGGAGAATACAATGTCCAGGGGCTTGACTACTACTACACCCTCCAGGGCTGGCTCAAAGGCGTCAATATGCCTTCGGAGGGCGATCCCGGAGAAGACGGCGTCGGCGGCTTCCGTACGGGGACCGATGCCTTTGCCTTTGCGATGGGGTATTACGAGGGAGACTATAAACCTATCAATCCAAACGTGACCCTTTCAGATAACAGGGACAAACTATGGGACAGATACAGGGAAACCCGAGACACGGTTTCCGCTGCGGGATTGTACAACGGCAATATCTCCTGGATGAGCACCGACCTGCCGGGATTGGGCAGCAACCGCATGCAGGCCATGGTGTACGGCTATGACCAGCTGCACAGGATCGTCCAGGCGAGAAGTCTGACGGAATACGGGGCAAATGGATTCCCTGGAAGAACTAATCCGACGATGCCTTATGATGTGGATTACACTTATGATCCGAACGGAAATTTGCTAACTTTACAGAGAAGGGATTCGCAGACGGCGGTTCAGGATAATTTGACTTATGAATATAATGAGGTACCAACCGCCTAAGGAATACCGACCCAGCTGATGGGGAGAATTATACCTACGATAAAATAGGGAATCTAATCTCCGATACGAAAGAGGGAATTGCTGAAATCCAATGGACACCTTACGGAAAAGTCCGTAAGGTGGAGAAGGCTGACAACACTTCCGTAAGCTTCCGCTATGACGCCTCCGGCAACCGTATAGCCAAGATTGCTTCGGGAGATACGACAGTATACGTACGGGATGCCAGTGGCAATGTGATGGGGGTGTACAAAAATGACACGCTGATCGAACAGTCCATATACGGAAGCTCAAGGTTGGGATTATTGACTCAGGCCTCCAAAACAGGATATAGAACCTTGGGTGGCAAGAAGTATGAACTCAGCAACCACTTAGGGAACGTTCTTGCTGTCGTTTCGGATAATATTAACCTTGATCAGGATTCCACTTGGGCCAGTGTGGTGAATGTTACGGACTACTATCCGTTTGGATTGGCGATGGAGGGAAGAAGCCTTCAAGATAGTGCGTATAGGTATGGATTTAACGGGAAGGAACTCGACGGCGGCGGAGAATGGGGGGGACAGAACAACTACGACTACGGTTTCAGGATCTACAATCCTTCCATAGCGAAGTTTCTGAGTGTGGATCCGTTGACCGGTTCATATCCTTGGTACACACCTTATCAGTTTGCGGGGAATAAACCAATTAGATTCATTGATCTTGATGGTTTGGAGGAGTATGATCCAATGCAAGATCCGTTCTTTGTTGCCAAATTGGTTAAAACTACTTTTTATGATGTGAAGCATTCTATTTACAATGCCTCAGCAGCGATGAATGGAGGGAAATTCAGAGCGAGATATAAAGTTGATGGGAATGATAATCAGGTATTTGAAACCGAATATTATTCTAGAGAAGAAACTGGTTTAGGGGACTATTTTACAAATACTTTATTAGATGGACTAGACGTAGTCAATGTGCTTTTTTTCGGTAAATTGGATCCTACGGATTTTTTAGGTGCAAAGACTGGTGCTAAAAATCAAAGTATTACTGCCATTAAAAGTGGAATAGGTGAATATAAAGAGGTTGGCGGGCATCATGTCCATGCTAAAGCTGCTTTCCAAAATCATTTTACATATGATCCTAACAAAGGATTTTCGATTAGTCAAGCTTTCATGAAAGCTAATGGACTTGATCATATCGAAATGACTAGGACTCAAAGACGACTATTTGATGAGCTTTCAGAAAGTGGTAGACCTAATACACTGGAAGAACATAGTCGTATAGCAAGAGAAGCTTTAATAGCAGGTGGCGCAGGAGAAGAAATGGCTGATGGTTTAGTAAATCAGTCTATTTTAAACCTTAAGAATCAAAAAGTAGAACAACCTACAAAAATTCCTTGGAACAAAAATAATGAATAATATGCTAGAAAAATTTGGAGAAATATTAATTAGAGAAGTACGAGATTCTGTGTCCGAAGATTATAATTTGATAAAAACAGGACAAATTAAGTCAAAGATCGGTCGCGAACTCTATGAATCTATGTCCTCATTTGATGAAAAAGATTTAGATACGTTAGACCGATTTTCTGAAGAAATTATTGATCGAGTAATACATAAATTTCTATTTCTTTTTGAAGAATCTGATGAGTTCACGATTGCGAAAAAAAATGCGGTAACTCCTAGTGATGACCTTGTGGAAGAAAGTGATGGCTTATCAGGAGAATTATTTGGGAAAGCTGGTTGGATTTCCAAATTCAGCGAGAACCTAATAAATAGCAAGAGGTAATTGAGTTTAAATTCAGAAATTCTTGTATTTCTGAGGAAGAAAATATAGAGCTTGATATTGTAAGCTAGGATCTATTAATTGTCTAAATCATTTAATAAGGCCACTGCCTTTTTTGGCATTTTCGCACTCGATAGGCAAGTTATTTAGCTTTCAGTTACCATTTTCTGCCAGCTAGAATTGTAAATTAAACCTTTAAACTTAGTTCAGATTGAAAGTCTTTACTTTTGTTAGAGGAAATGCAAAGGCATTTTGGGATCGTTCTTTGACCGGATAACCGTGTAGGGAAAAGTGAGTCTTGGGTAAAAAACCGTACAGAGGTTTTTGAGTGTCGATCCGTTGGCAAGTAGCTTCCCGTGGTTCACACCGTACCAGTTTGCAGGCAATACCCCGATAAGAGCACTGGATTTAGATGGTCTAGAAATTCTTGACTATCGAGCCAATTTCAGGTTGAATTTTTCAAAAACCAAAATTCATACTGTTTACTATGCAGAGGTATTGAACAATCTTAATGCAAGCCGATCTACAGGAATTAACTTGAAGAGCAGGACGCTTAAGACAGAAGCCAGGGAACTGTATGAAGGTCAATTTTTGATTCAGGAAGCCAGAGACCACAGTCAGTGATAACGGAGGGTGCAAGTATATGGAATGACCGGAGAGCTGACTTTGGCCCTGCAGACGATACTGCTGACAAGTTTATGAGATTTAATAAGAACCCAAAACCAGGAAGAAGCGACGCAATTGGTTCGGCGGTAGTTGCTGTTGCGAAATGGGTACATGGTGATGTGATAAATGGTGAAAGAAACGCTGTTTTTTCAGAAATTAGTCAGCAGATTAAATCATTAAATGTGGCTTTTTCTTTAGCTGAATCGGCAATAAAGAATACAGCTGACGACGTTATGAATGAAAATTATCGGATATTCGATATTTCTGAAGAGCGATTTAAGGTTGATTTAGCTAATTATATTTTCGATGGATCTACTCCAAATTATACAGAGGACTATGATAGCTTCATCCAAAAGCAAGGTGACAATATTTTAGATGCTTCAAAAGCAGTAGAGCAAAAGAAAGATAGAATTATTAAATAGCTAAGCATGAGTTTCCAAAGAAGAATAAATAATGTAATAAACAACAAGAAGTTTAAAGATTATGGTTTGATAATACTGAGTGTTTTCTTGATATTATCAGTAATTCCTATATTTTTTATTTCTCCAAGCAATGTATTTAAATCTATTTATTATATAAAAGGATATGGCGGCTATGGGGTGCCAATAATTGGCTTGCTCGTTGGACTGATTTTACTTTACTATGGGATTCGTGGTTTAGTAAAGGATAGAAATTAAATAATGCCATTAGAAGAACATCTTTCAAAATTATTAACCGTACTACAACAGTATATGCTTGTCGTGCTTGGGAGGTTGGGCTGTAAGATCGCAGGGGTATCTACAAGAATGACACGCTGATCGAGCAGTCCATTTATGGCCGTTCTAAGCTTGGGCTAATGACGGCTTCCTCTAAAACAGGATACCGGGCATTGGGCGGGAAGAAGTATGAGTTGTCGAACCACCTTGGAAATGTGTTGGCTGTGGTTACGGACAACATCAATCTGGATCAGGACAGCACTTGGGCGAGTGTGGTGAATATGACGGATTATTATCCTTTGGGATTGGCGATGGATGGGAGGACGGTGCAGGATAGTAGCTATAGGTACGGGTTTAACGGCAAGGAACAGGATGATAAAGGAGAATGGGGCAGCAGGAGCCATTATGATTATGGATTTAATACAAGTGTCACCACATGCATTTCAGTATTAAATACGGTCATTAAGGTCAGGGGTTTTTTAGAAAATAGAAAGGAAATCCAAAGCGGTCAGACACGTCATAGACATCAAATCCGTGTGCTTTGTACCAGGGGAGGTTTCTTTGGGTGGAGGTTTCCAGGTAGACGGGACGTTTTAGTTTTTTGGAGTAGTCCAGTACGGACTTTAGGATTTGGATCCTGATCCTTTCCCTTGGTTTTCCGACTCCACACCAATAAACCATAAATAGGTAAACGGCTCTATCGGGTAGTGCTTCTTGATAAATGATTCCCTTGCCAGGACTTTAGGAATTTTGAAGATGCCAACCGTTTTAAGAAATTAGCTGTATATCCAGATAGGTGTTCTTCCAGGAAAACTTTTTCTGTAATTTTTTATGGAAGATTTAAGTTTGTTTTTTATCGTTATAGGGTACTTTAATTACCGAAATGGTATCTAATTTAAACTAGAAAAAGCGGGACATCCATGGTTTAAATATTTAAAACACGATAAGATAGACTTGGGTAGCGGAAAGCGAAGCGTTGTACCAGACGGGGTGTATATCCCAAAATATGAGATAACCGTACCCAAGGAACTGGTAAACAATGAACATGAAATAGAGGGTCAGGTAAGCCTTCTGCTGAACGTACTGCCAGAGGTCGGAAAAGAAAAATTATAAACATAATAAATATGCCGTTGTCAATACGTTCGACTCCTGTCCATTCCGCAATGCTAAACCCTAGTAGCTTGATTTTCAAATGGTTAGGTTTTTTTGTTTTTATTGTGGGGCAGATTTTCTAGGTCCTATCCAATGCTTTTTTTAAAAGCCGAAATTTTAATCCGTCCGTTGCCTATTGCGGCCCTTCTTCGCAGGGTCCAGAATAGTAGAAATTTTTTATCTTTATCGCTTCTGGAAAACCGCAGCCCTTCAGTACTACTTCTCCAAAATGAATTTTTATGAAGTAGATTGCGTGAATATCCGTTGCAAAAGATTAATTTGTCGCCCCATATGTATTTCGTCTAACTTTAAAATCTTGCGGATTTAGATCCCCAGTACGAGCGGGCCACCGGTTATTTGTGGTATGGCTCTATTGGGGCATTGCAATCCCATCCGGAAAAAGTCATCTAAAATATTGAACTAATCGACAACTTAATTTATGAGTAATATGAAAGAAAAATTTCAGGTAATTGATCGAAGAGATTTTATCAAAAAGTCTGGCATGGGAGCTCTCGGCTTGGCATTGGCACCGACACTGTTGGTAAAGGCCAGCGCCAATGGAAGGCTGCGTACTGCCCATATCGGGTTGGGAATGATGGGAAAGGAAGACTTAGCAGCCATCTCTTCGCATGATTTGGTGGATGTGGTGGCATTGTGTGATGTAGATGCCAACCTGCTGGCAGAGGCGAAGGCCCTGTTTCCCAACGCGAAGACTTTCAAGGATTACCGTGAAATGTTAAAGGACATGGAGGATGGCATTGATGCTGTGATTGTTTCCACCCCTGACCATACCCACGCCCCCGCATCCTTAATGGCTATGAAAATGGACAAACCCGTCTATTGTCAGAAGCCTTTGACCCACCATGTATCCGAGGCTAGGGAAATGAAAAAAGTAGCGGAAAAGAAAGGTCTTGTTACGCAGATGGGGATTCAGGTACACTCCTTCTACGACTACAAACTGGCTACGCTTTTGATTCAGTCAGGCATCATCGGTAAAGTCCATACGGTAAGGGCATGGTCTCCTAAAAATTGGGGATTTGATGGCCCTGCACCTACTGGAAGCGATGCAGTTCCTGCCAATTTGGATTGGAACCTATGGCTCGGAACAGCCCCTGAACGCGAGTACAAAGAGGGATATTATCATCCTGCCAATTGGAGAAAAGTATTAGACTTTGGATGTGGTACTTTAGGAGATATGGGCGTGCACATTTTTGACACCCCTTATAATGCGCTGCAGCTGGATGTGCCGCGTACCATTATCAACGAATGCCGACAGCCTACAGGATTCGGCTTTCCAGAACACAATACCGTTACTTATGAGTTTCCAAGTACTCCTTATACCGCTGAGACACTGAAATGGGTGTGGTATGATGGTATCGGAGCGCCTGCGGATCACGAGGATCTGAAACTTCCAAACGGCGATGAACTTCCGGAACAAGGCGCCATGTTCCTGGGAGAAAAGGGAAGACTGTTGCTTCCGCATTTTCAGCAGCTGCCCCGACTAATTGTGGATGGCAAGTACAAAGAGATGGATATCGACAAGTTTAATCTTGGAAAGCCTGTGAAAGATTATGCTTCCGAGAGCAAAAAGCACTACCATCAATTTGTAGATGCCTGTCTGGGTAAAGATGAATGTAGTGCTCCATTTTCCTATGCAGCCCGATTGACAGAGACCATTTTGCTAGGCGTAATTGCGGGCCGTTTCCCGAATCAGACACTGCACTGGGACAGTAAAAAGGCTAAATTTGAGGAGAAGGAAGCCAATCAATATTTAGACGGAAAATATAGGAAATTTTAAGTAAGAGAAAATCCCTTTCTGATCAAATAAAGGCCCCTGAAGTTAATTTGGGGGCTTTTTTTTATCGGGAAATCGATATACTAGGAATGCATTTCCTCTGCATCTTTGTCAGAAAAGGAGGCGTAGCACCCAGCTGAAGTAGGCCATGTCCTATTTGCCTTTGACGCCATGCTTCTCAAGTCCAATTTTTTAGATAGCTGCAATGGATTCTTCCTATTACTGTCTGGACGGTGCTGTTTTTGAGAATTTAGACAAGCTGTGGTCAGGTTTCTACTTGAGAGGAGTTTTTCCACACCCTGATCGGTAGTTTTGAGCGTTCTATTGTTAAAAAATATAGAAGATGGAGAAAGCAGCTCGCCCCACTTTGCTTTGCAGGAATAATGAATTTGGTAGTATCAAAAAGGGTATAGATTAGGCAGGACAGATTGGGCTTTAAATAACTAAGGTAAAAAGCGCAGTCGAAATGGACGAACCTTACGCTAACTACATCTTCATGTCCCGGTTAAAAACGATTTTTCTCTTGACAATGAACACCAACCCTGTAAAAAGAGCTACCAAAACTATTTCCAATAACAGCCTGCCAAAAGCTTTTGCAGCCATTCCGTGTTCTCCGCCTACCAAGCCCATAGCGGTAATGGTGGCCGAGGGAACCAATGCAAGAGCGATCATCACACCGGCAGTCAATATCGTCCTGTTGGAAAGGATCAACAAGGCGCCAATGATAGAAGCCAACACGGAGACCAGAAGGCTTTCTGTTGAAATTGTAGTGAAGTATGCCAGGAGCACACCTACTGGAAGATAGGAAGAAGAGCCAGAAATAACATCTTTACCCATGAATTGCATCACGACTGAGGCTATCGCCGCACCGAAAATCAATGAGGTATAGCCGATTGCAATGTCTTTTATTCCCCGTTTCCAAGTATAATGGTTTGTAACTAAACCTAGAGAAACTCTTGAAATGGCGCCAAAGCCTGGTGCCAATAATGACGCCCCGATCACTACATGGATGGTATTCGTCATTATCCCCAGCACCGCTATAAAACCAGCCAAAAACATGGAGATGATATTGTTGACGGTCATCTGGCTCTGCTGGTTGATGGTACTCAGCGTCTCTTCCCAGGTGGTTTCACTCCCGTCGGTGGTGATCCTTTTGGAGGATGTGTTAGATAGCAGGCTTAGTGGCTGCGCGGTTGAGATAGAAATACCCGGATGATCAAGTGCCCCCTCATTGTCCAGGATCTGCATCAGTTCATCAATCGCATTGTTCGTAATTTCCAAAGAAATAACGTCACCGGGAGGCTTTAAGGAAATTCCGCGATGTACCCGCAGACCCAAAAGGCCCTCAAGTGGGGTGACTTTCTGGACGATCTTTTCGACATTTTTTTCCGGAAGTGTAATTTGTACGGTACGAGGCATAGTATTTATCTTGACTGAAAATGGTCAAAAACAATACCATAGTACATTTTTAACATGACCGTGACAAACCGGATGATGCAGAAAAGGCCATCGTCTTATGCTCCCCTAGTTACTTTTGTCTATAAAATAGGAGGGGGCGGTGTATCCTTTCCTTCCAGTAAATGGATGTTTCTGCTCCCTTTAGTAGCCTAGGCCGAAAGATTCATTTAAAAAACCGGAATAAAGGTCAAGTATTTTATAGCATAACCTAACAACCTTTCCAGATTCCTCTAAAGACGCCTATAGGATTAGGTCTTATATTTTCTTTTAAAGAAAATACTTTGTATCATTATTTTAACTTTAAACCGTCGGATCTGCTCATGAAATTGTTCTCAACCTATACAGATGCCAATGTATTTTCCCTTATGAAGAAAGGGGATAAGAAAGCCTTTGATTGCATTTATAAAAAATACTGGCCGATTTTATTTGATGAGGCTTTTAAAAGATTGAAGTCCAGGGAAGAGTCAGAAGAGATTGTTCAGGAACTTTTTATCTACCTATGGGTCAATCGGGAAAAGATATATTTGACTTATTCATTTTCGACTTATATCTCAACAGCCTTAAAATATAGGGTTTTTAATCACATCAGAAGAAGCATCACCGAGGATAAATATGTGAGATTTATTAAGGACGATATCTACCACGCCGAAATTGTGGAGGAAAGCGTCTTGTACAATGATCTTCAATCCGCGTACGAGAAAGAAATCAGCAATTTGCCGCAAAGGTGCAGAGAGGTATATACCCTTCGTCGCGAGGAGAATCTTTCCTTTAAGGAAATTGCAGAAAGACTTGACATTTCCGTCAACACGGTGGACAAACAATTAGTCAAGGCCTTGAAAAGGCTGAGGGAAAAATTAAAGCACTACAACACCTCCTCATTACCTTTTTTCAGCATCCCTTTCATTGCGGTCACTGATCTTTTGTAATATCTACTCCTAAGGATCAGTTAGATAGCAAATTTGCAGGGAGGTTCGGCCCATCAGCATATGATGTGACGACTTACCGGATTTTTTTCTTTTTATAATAAAATGGCTTCAGGCATGGTGGAAATCGTTCATATAGGTGACTATATCTATTGAAGCGAAATAGAATAGATGGAAAAGCAGTTTTTGAAAAATCTCTTGGATAAATTCCAAGCGGGCACAATTTCCGAAAGAGAAAAAGAACAGCTTGATCTTTGGTATCAATCGTTTGAGGAGGATGAAAGCCACACGCAGACGCTCTCAGAAGGGGAGAAAGCAGCTATGGAGGCTTCTCTCTTGAGAAAAATTAATGCAAAAATTGATGTGTTTCAGCCAACCAAAAGGGCATGGCTGTCTTTGCCCAAGTTTGATATAGAATCGTCCTATATCCCCAATTTAAGAACTACTGTAGTGTTTTCACTCGTCATTGCCGTCGCAGCATTTACTTTTATTTTTTTTAACCCACCGACCGTAGTTCACGCTACAGAATATGGACAGACCTCACATATTATTCTACCTGATCAATCCATTGTCATTTTAAATGGAAATACCAGGCTTAGCTATAAGAAGAGATGGAGTAGCAATGGCATCAGAGAAGTAGTCTTAGAGGGGGAAGCCTTTTTTAATGTAATCCACACCCAAAACCATCAAAGGTTTCTCGTACATACCCCAGATGACGTGTTTGTTGACGTTTTGGGAACCGAATTCACTTTGTCAAACAGACGGGACAAAACCAGAATAGTATTGAATTCAGGCAAAATTGAACTGAATATTAAGGGTCAGCGGCGAAAGGAAAAAGTCATAATGAATCCCGGAGAATTAGTAGAGTTCGGCGCCGATCCTTTACGCTACACAAAGAAAAATGTCGATCCAGAAGTCTATTCCTCTTGGAAGGATAAAAAATTAATCCTTGACCATACCAGCTTGGGAGCATTACTGATTATGATTGAGGAGACTTACGGGTTGGAGCTGCGTGTTGCTCGTAAAGATCTGCTGGGTCAAAAAATTTCGGGAAAACTTCCTTTAGAGCATATCGATACATTAATAAAGGATATTTCTGCCATTTATAAAGTCGAATTTGAAAATTATCAATAGGCTCAATGTATTATAAAAAAGACATTACTTCATAAACCCGAAAACTAAATATTCAATTAACAAAACCAAAAAAACATGATTAGAAAAATTTTGTATCAGTTGGCGTGGATCGTTATGGTAACTCACGGCTTTACGATAGGTGTTCGTAGCCAAGAATTGGCCGTTTCCATGCAGAATAAGATGACAGCAGTTCCTTCGATAAAAAATCAACAGACAAAGACCCTTAAATCCCTGTTAGAAGAATTTGAAGAAAAACGTCAGGTATCCATTGTTTATCAAAGCGGTCTATTAGAAAACAAAGTGGTTTCGTTAAGGGAAGGTGTGACAGATTCATCTATTACTGATCTTCCAGTTCTGTTAAATCAACATAACTTACATCTGCGACAAATCCGAAAAGATCTTTTTATAGTGGAACAAAAAGGCGCTTCTGCGCATAAAGATGTTGATGCGCTCGCTGCTGAACTCTTGGCAGAAGAGAAAAACAAAATCACAAAGTTATTTATTCCGGTGAGGGGGCAGGTAACTTCGAAGGTAGACGGTATGACTATCCCAGGTGTGAATGTGCTGGTTAAAGGAACAACTGCTGGAACTGTAACAGACGTAAATGGTAATTATGAAGTTGATGCTGCAGCGGATGCTATTCTTGTATTTTCTTCAATTGGTTATTTGACCAAGGAAGAACCTGTGAACGGAAGAGGAACCATTGATGTCATTTTAGAAGAAGATTTAAGAAATTTAGACGAAGTGATCGTTGTTGGATATAGCGAGCAGAGAAAAGTCAGTATGACCAGCGCGGTGAGCGAAATCAAAGGAGAGGATCTGTCAAAACGGACGGTTCAGAATATCCAACAATCTCTACAGGGTAAGATTTCCGGGCTCACGATTCTTGATCAGGGAGCCGCTCCAGGCAAGACAAATATGGTCATGCGGATTAGGGGGATTACTACCTTGGGAGCCAATGAGCCGCTGGTGATTGTGGACGGAATAGAACAGCGACTTCACGATATTAATCCAACCGATATAGAGTCAGTATCTGTGTTAAAGGATGCCTCCTCTACCGCCATTTACGGTTCTCGAGCAGCTAATGGTGTTATTTTGGTAACTACCAAAAGAGCCAAACCAGGCAAGCTGTCGGTGGTTTACGGTGGTTACTACGCCTTGCAGCAGACCAACAACAATCCTGTTCACATGGGCCTAGAAGATTATATGCGGCTGCAGAATGTTGCTTGGACCAACTCAAGCGGTGCCCCTATCTTCACAGAAGAACATATCCAGGAATATGTCAACGCAAAGGATCGATTAAGATATCCACTGCCTAATACATGGTACGAAGCAGTACTCAAATCGGCCCCCCAAATCAATCATTCGGTATCTATCAGTGGAGGTACTGAGACCATTACATCACGGTTGAGTATTAGGTATCAGGACCAAGAAGGCATCATTCCCAATTCAGAGGCTAAAATAGGGGAGTTGAGGCTTAACACAGATTACCATGCATCATCTAAAATACTGGTTTCTACAGATATCAATTATAGGTACAGTAATATTTTGTCACCTATCAACGAGGGGGCGGTATTCAACAATATGTTACAGACGTCCCAATGGACAGTTCCAAAATACCCCGACGGAACTTACGGAATTAGCTCAGACGGCAAAAATCCTTTAATGGAAGCAGAGGCAGCTGGTACCTCCAGAACCGCTGAGGATTTTTTCACAGGCATTATCAAAGCCGATTGGGAAATCGTCAAAGGTCTAAAATTTACCACTCAATGGGGAACCAGGATGACGTTGACCAGCGGGAAGAATTTTAGAAATAAGCTGGAGGTCAGGGACTACTATGATCCCGAATTGGTTACTCTATCCCGGCCGATCAATGAATTGACAGAGATTAGAAACAGTAACAGAGAAGTGACTATCAACAATTTGATAAATTATTCGCTTAATCTGGCTCAGCATGATATCAATATTTTGGTTGGGTATTCACAGATTGAAAACAGAGGCAACAATTTGAACGCTTACCGTCAAAATTTTTATAATAACCAAATACAATCTATCAATCAAGGAGCCAATGATGCGACAAAAAGCAACAATGGGAATGAGTTTAGCTGGGGTTTGCGATCCTATTTTGGCAGACTGAATTATGCTTTTAAAGATAAATATCTTTTCGAAGCCAATGCGCGGTATGATGGATCATCAAGATTTATTCAAGATAACCGTTACAGCTTTTTTCCATCGTTCTCTGCCGGCTGGCGGCTTTCAGAAGAAGAGGTTTGGGACAACCTGCGAGGGACCGTCAATGAACTGAAGATCCGTGGATCTTGGGGGAAAACTGGAAACCAGGCGGTGGATCTGTATAGCTATTTGAAAACCCTCAATCTTACCACTTACTCTTTTGACGGTATGGTTGCGCCGGGATTTATGCAGACCAGAATGGCCAACCAGAATCTTACTTGGGAAACCACCACCCAGTCTAATCTAGGTGTAGACGCCCAGTTTTTAGACAATAAATTCTATCTAACCGCAGACTATTACCATAAGAAAACAGACGGTATTTTGCTCTCTTTGCCCGTACCCGGCACACTGGGTCTTCAAGCATCACCGCAGAACGCAGGACGAATGGACAATAGCGGCTGGGAGTTTGAGTTGGGAGCAAATAGCTACTTTGGAAAAGTTGGATTTAATGCTAACCTGAATTTCAACATCAACCATAATGAGGTAAAAGACCTTGCAGGGACAGGGCCCTATATCACAGGAGGCAATGAAACGCGTTACATCACGGAAGAAGGTTATGCAATCAATTCATTCTGGGGCTATAAAACAGATGGATTCTTCCAGACGGAAGAAGAAATTAGAAACTATCCGACGATGAGGTCAGGGATAGAACCGGGAGATGTGAAGTTTTTGGACTTAAATGAAGATGGGAGAATCACTGCTGATGATATGACCTATTTAGGTCATAGTTTTCCTAAGTATACCTTCGGATCGAATCTTAACTTTACCTACAAATCATTCGCTCTGAATGTCTTGCTGCAGGGAGTTGCCGGAAAAAATTCCCGTATTGGCGGCGCAATAGTCGAAATGGGCATATGGGGAGGGTTTACTCATCAGTTGATCACTGACAACTATTGGACACCGGAAAACAGGGATGCGAGATTCCCCCGACCACTCAAGTATGATTTACGAAATATTGTAATGGCGGATCGCGACCTCACCAATGGGGACTATCTGCGGGTGAAGAATGTGCAATTCAGTTATGAGTTGCCTCTGACTGTAATTGAAAGAGCAGGTTTACAAAGGGTAAACGTATATGTTGCCACTACCAATCCATTAACGTTCTCTGCCTTAAATGAGTGGAATGTGGATCCGGAAACTGTGCCCGGTGGCAGGACAGAAGCCTATCCACAAACCTCCGTAAGCACCTTGGGAGTCAATATCCATTTTTAATCTATCCACCTTGAATCATCAATATTATGAAATATCGAATAAATAAACTATTTGCAGCTTTAGTGGTAGCGGGGGTAGCTGGTTGCAGTGATAACCTTTTGGAAACCATCCCCAACGACCGTGTATCTTCGGAGATATACTGGCAGACTGAAAACGACTTTACGTTGGGGGCGAATGCGGTTTACACCCACTTGGAAGGGGCGGGGGATTTCACGAATTGGGATGCTATGTCGGATATTGGACATGTAACGTTAATGTGGAGAGAGGAATCCATTATTGAAAAAGGTGCCTATGATGCTACCATTGGGAAAGTATTAAGAACTTGGACAGATGCTTATACAGGTATTCAAGCTGCAAACATATTTCTAGATAAGGCAAATGAAAGCCAAGGACTTAATCAGGATCTAATAAAAAGATTAACCGGAGAGGTAAAGGTTTTACGCGCATTTTATTACACGAGACTAGCGATATTATATGGTGATGTGCCGTTGTTAACTCGCGAAACTACATTGGAGGAATCTAGGGCTTTAACCAAAACCCCTGTTTCCGAGGTTTGGAATTTCATCCACAGTGAACTTAGTGAGGCTGCGGAATTGCTTCCGGTAACTCAGGGAGAAAAAGGCAGAATGACGAAAGGAGCTGCTTTGGCCCTTCAAGCCAGAGCAATGTTGTATGCCCATAGGTATCCGGAAGCTGCAATTGCTGCCAAAAAGGTAATAGATCTTAACGTTTACAGCCTCTATCCCAGTTATGAGCGCCTTTTTAGTTACGAGGCTGAAAATAACGAGGAAGTAATTATGAACAGGGAGTATATCAAGAATATCCAAAGTAATAACATTTTTAGTTTGACCACACCCAATAGTTTGTTCCCACAAGTTAATAGTTTTGTTCCCACCAAGAAGGCAGTAGATTCTTATCAAATGAAAAATGGAAAAGATATTTCGGACCCTTCAAGTGGCTTTGATCCTAAGAATCCCTATGAAAACAGAGATCCCAGACTGAAATATTCTATATTCGTGTTTGGAGATAAATTGCTCAATGGGCAAATCTATGACCCCAAGCCTGGAAGCGGGACAGGCGATGCAATAGGCTATGCCGAGAACTCGACAGCAACCGGTTTTAATGTTAAAAAATACCTGAACATTGAGGATTTGGCGCAACCTTCAAATTGTGGGATCAATATTATCTTCATCCGGTATGCTGAGGTTTTGTTAACCTATGCAGAGGCAATGATTGAGAGCAATCAGATTGATGAAAGCGTAGTAGCAGCAATCAATGAGGTGAGGGCTAGACCTGATGTTAACATGCCTGCTATAGAGGAACTCAGGTCCCAAAGTGAACTAAGGGAAATAGTGAGGCGTGAGCGGTTAGTAGAGTTTGCTTTTGAAGGATTAAGGTATTTTGATATCAGGCGTTGGAAAATAGCGGAAGATGTCATTCCTGGAATCATTTATGGAATGACCTATGTTGACCAAAGCAGCAATTTGCAAACCATTTCCCTCCCCGGTTTTTTGAAGGTATTTAATCCCCAAAGAGACTATTTATGGCCCATTCCCCAAAGGGAGATTGAGCTAAACCCAAATTTAATTCAAAACCCAAACTGGTAATTCCAGAGTCGGCTCTGTAGAATATGCAATACATGTTATACAGAACTACAATTAACGATAAAACCACATAGCTTTGAAAAAAACAAAAACAATGATTAAAAGGGCTTTATTTTTTGCCTCACTTGCTGTAGTCCTCCACGGTTGTGGTTCGGGACAATCCCAAAGCAAGGAGGATGATGAAAGCGAGGTACTTTCCATAGAAGACACCGACTTGCATGTTGTTGTCGATGAAGATCAAGAAACCCTATCCATATTTAGAAAGGGTGAGCAACAAGCTTTGCTTACGCAAAATGCTAAAGAAGATTTTCGTCCTTATATCCATCCTATTGTCGCTCCTGATGGCAACGGTATACTTACAGAATACAGCCCGGGGCACCATAAGCACCAGACCGGCTTATATTGGGGGTTCACCCGCGTCAATAACCGGGATTTTTTCCATAATCCTGGTGCGGGCTACTGGAGAAAGGTCGCTTCCAACGTGATTGAAGAACAAGGGAAAACGGTTCAATGGCAAACCCTTTATGAGTTGCTTGATGAGAAAGGCGATGTCCTGATGCTGGAAACGCAGAATTGGACCATGAGGGAAAGTGGTGGTAAATATTACGTGGAACTGGAGTGGAAAGGAGAGGCAAAAACAGAGGTGACCATTGGTAAATATGATTATGGGGGGCTTTTTCTAAGGATGCCTTGGAAGGATGGGATCAAAGGTGAAGTGGTCAATGCCGCCCGACAAAAAAATGAAAAAGCCGAAGGCCAGCCTGCTATGTGGGTGAATGTAGCCATGCAGGTAGAAGGAAGAAAGGATATGGCCAATATTTCCATTTTCGAGCATCCCGAAAATCACGGTTACCCTAACAAATGGAGGGTAGACGGGCAACTTGGGGTGGGGCCGTCTTATACACGGGATGAAGACTGGGTGATTCCGGCAGGAAAGACAGAGACCTTAAAACACCAGTTGGTGGTGCATTCGGGGGAGATCAACGACCTGGACATTAACGAGTGGTGGGGAGGATTTTCCGGGAAAACGGGCATGTACAATTCAACAGAATTATGGAGAATCGCCCAAGAAGAAGGCCGAAATGCTAAATTCCTCCAACCTTGGGAGGCTGTGGAAGCAATGACTGTCAAGGAGGGCTACCAAGTAAACGTATGGGCCGCAGAACCTATGATTACCCAGCCAATGGCTTTTTGTTGGGATGACAAAGGGAGGCTATGGGTAGCAGAAAATAGGGATTACGAATCTCGTGGACATGGCTTTTCCAATGCAGGAAACAGCCGTATTCTCATCTTGGAAGACACCGACGGTGATGGGGAAGCAGACAGCCAAAAGGTTTTCTTGGAAGGCTTGGCCTTCCCGGCGGCCATGGCTGTGGGTTTCGATGGCTTGTACCTGGGGGCGCCGCCAAACCTCCTTTTTGTTCCCGACCGCGATGGAGACGATAAAGCTGATATGGATGATATTGAAGTATTGCTGACCGGATGGGGTATCAGGGACCGACACGAAACCTTGAACAGCCTTCACTGGGGACCGGATGGTTGGCTGTATGGCCTCCAAGGCTTTGCCACTCCTTCAAAGATCCGTAAACCGAAAGGGAAAGGCAAGCTCTATTTTCACAATGATCCCTTTCCAGAGGATCTTTTAGAAGCGGATGGGGTGGATATTAACGGAGGGGTGTGGCGATATCATCCGGTGAAAGATCGGTTCGAAGTGGTGGCTCATGGTTTTAGCAATCCTTGGGGAATTGATTATGATGCCAAGGGGCAGTTGTTTATCACCGCTTGTGTCATCCCCCATTTGTGGCACATCGTGCCGGGAGGAATATACCATCGTCAAGGGGGGCAGCATTTCAACCCCTATGTATATGATGATATCAAGACCATCACGGACCATAGCCATAGATCCGCCCACGGCGGTGCCAGGATCTACCAGTCTGATGCTTTTCCTGCCGAAGAAAAAGGTAAAATATTTATGGCTAACATCCATGAACATGCCATTCTCTCTGACATCCTAGAACCTGCTGGATCGGGTTTTGTCGGAAGGCATGGCGATGATTTTGTGACGGCCAACAATGCCCAATGGGTGGGGTTCAGTATGGAAATTGGCCCTGACGGAGGGCTTTACGCTTTAGACTGGCACGATGCGGATATTTGTGGGCAGGAAGTATTGAATTCAGAAACGGGAAGGATCTTTAGGACCATGCCCGTTAATAATCTAGCAAAGGATTTTAAAGGGAGGTTCGAGGATCTAAACCTTCTTACAGACCGGGAATTGGTAGAACTGCAGAAAAGCCCCAGTGACTGGCATTCCAGAAGGGCCAGGGGGATCCTCCATAAGAGAGCCGTCCAAGGCAGCCTTAAAAAGGAGACTGCCGACGACCTGAGGGGAACGTTTGACAAAGACAAAAATCCGGATTACAGACTTCGGGCCATGTGGACCCTGCATCAGATTGGAGGTTGGGATGAAAGACGGCTGCTGCAAGCTTTGGGCGACAAGGACGAACATGTGAGAGGATGGGCTATCCAATTCTTGTGTGAAGATAGCGATCCTTCCAAAGAAGCAAAGGCGCAATTCGTACAGATGGCCAAACAGGATGCCTCGCCAGTCGTTCGGCTCTATCTGGCTTCTTCCCTTCAGAGAATTGCCACGGAGGAGAAATGGGCGATTGCGGCGAATCTCTTGGAACATGGGGAAGACAGCCAAGACCATAATCTTCCTAAGATGATCTGGTACGGAATAGAGTCGCTGATGGAGAAAGACCCTGCCAGATTTCTTGGCCTTTCCAAGCATTCAAAAATACCATTTGTGACCAAATTGATGGCGCGGAGAGCAGTTGATGGTGACAAGTTGGAGCTTTTGGTTAACACCCTCGACCAGGCCGGTGCCAATACCCCCCTGTTACTGGAAGGGATGTTGAGTGGGATGGAAGGGAGGACCGACTTGACAGCTCCGGGCAACTGGGCGGCTTCGGCAGCAAAGTTCCAACGGGCATCTGAAGAAACCAAAACCCTTGCCCTTGCCATTTCTGATCTCTTCGGGGACAGGGAGGCTACGCAACGTGCTTTGACCGCACTAAAAAACACGAAAACGCCGGTGGAGCAACGGATCAGGTCATTAAAGCTCTTGGCCGCCCAGCAAAATGCCGCATTGGCCAGCGAAATCCCGATGCTCTTAAAAGATGATAGACTCAGGTTGGAAGCCATAAGGGCTATCGCTGCCTATGATAACGAATCTTTAGGCAGGCTGCTGGTCCAAAGTTATAAGAACCTCAGTCCTGAAGAGAAAGCAGAGGCAGTTCAGACCTTATCCTCCCGCCCACGCTATGGCGCTATGCTGGTCAGTGAAATTAAGGAAAGCCGGATTCCCAAGAGAGAAATCTCCCCCACCGTAGCCCGGCAAATGTTAAGGGTGGTGGGCAGTGGATTCATCGAAATATGGGGCCCCATCGAATCTGTGGCCAAAGATGAAGCTGCATACCAAAAATACAGGGATATTCTTCAGCCCGCAGCATTGGCCAAAGCAGATCTGAAAAAAGGGAAAACTGTTTTCCAAAATGTCTGTGGCCCCTGCCATAAAATGTATGGGGAAGGAGAAATAATGGGACCTGATCTCACCGGATCCAATAGGACCAATATCGACTACATCCTGCTTAATGTACTCGACCCAAGTGCAGAAATACAAGATGATTATAGGATGGTGGTCATTACAACCCGGGATGGAAGAAACTATTCGGGGAATGTAATTGCTGAAACCAACCGTCAACTGACATTAAGGGTGGTGGGCCAAGACCCGGTAATCATCAATAAATCCACCATCCAATCTAGAGAGGTGACACCTGTGTCGATGATGCCTATGGGACTGTTTGAAAACCTATCGGAGCAGGAAATTATTGAATTGGTGGCCTATTTGGGGACCAATAAGAAGATTGATTAAGTAAAAAAGGACCATGGTGAGGGTTAAACTTATCATGGTCCTCTTCAATAAGCATCCCTCAGAAATGTTAATTTTCCGATTTCCTTTAATGGAGCAAGGGAAAAATCACGATAAGATAAACTCTATTAAAATGGCAAGGGTATTCAAAATTAGATCCGTCGGTATCTTCCTGCTTGCCTTGTGGTTGCAAGAAAGCTTTGCACAAGAGGCGACTAAAGAAAATGGTATTCATCTCGCTGACCCTACCATATTTGTTCATGAAGATAGATATTATCTTTACGGAACGGTAGAGGGCAATGCAGATCAAGGATTTTTGGTCTATTCCTCTACAGATAAGAAAGAGTGGAAAGGGCCGGTAGGTGCAAAGGAAGGCTTTGCTTTAAAAAGGGACGATGTATTCGGAGATAAAGGTTTTTGGGCACCCCAGGTATTTTACCACAATCAAAAGTTTTACATGGCCTACACCGCTAATGAAAATATTGCCATAGCAGAAAGCCAAAGTCCCCTGGGGCCATTTACCCAAGCAGTGAAGAAATCTTTAGATGCTCCTGTCAAACAAATCGACCCCTTTATTTATAAGGATGAAGACGGCAAAATCTACCTCTACCACGTGCGCTTAAGAGAAGGCAACAGGATATATGTGGCGGAAATGACGGAGGACCTTGCTGCCATCAAGGAGGAAACACTGCGGGAATGCGTGGCGGCTTCAGATGAATGGGAAAATACCGCCCAAGCTCCCTGGCCGGTAGCGGAGGGGCCTACCGTAATGAAAAAGAACGGCCTTTATTACCTGATCTATTCTGCCAATGATTTTAGAAATCCCGACTATGCGGTAGGCTATGCGGTAAGTGATCACCCGCTGGGGCCTTGGAAGAAATTCGGGGGGAATCCCATTCTTCATCAAAAAGACCTTAATTGGCCTGGCACCGGACACGGGGATCTGTTCTCCGATGAAACAGGCGGTTTGTCGTACGTGTTCCACACCCATTTTTCGAACGGGTCAGTCGCCCCCCGACGTACAGCTTTAATTAAAGCGGGATTTTCGACCACTGGAGGGTCATTACCGAAACTGCAAATGGATAAGACAACGTTTGAGTTGCTACAGCAGCCATGATGCGATCCGGTGATATAAGTGGCTTACTCAATGTCCTAGAATAATGGAATGGCTTGGCTAAGTCAGATTTTCCACGATGTGGGCTTGGCAGGGCAATGGATGCTATTATCTTTGTGAATATCGAAATTCGTTAAGAAGGGGCATACCTGCTGTCACAAGGATATAACGCCGTATGAAGGATAACTATATTTTATCATTTTTTTCATTGTGGATCCTGACAGGATTGTTTTCCTGTGGTTCCAACCAATTGATAAAGAATGGTGAGGGAAGTTCCGCCTTTCAAATCCAGCCGGTTATTGATGCCAACTTTCCCGATCCAACGGTCGTCCTGGGGCATGACGGTTACTATTACGTCTATGGCACCAATACCGAAATAGCTGGAGAATTGATCCATATCCAAGCTGCAAGATCCAGAGATCTTAAGGAATGGGATATCCTCGGAGACGCGCTTCCCGAACAACCCAATTGGGCAGACAAGGACTTTTGGGCTCCCCACGTAACCTATGATTCCCTGACGCAAACCTATTTTCTCTACTACTCCGGCGAATCTGTGGACCCTGCTTTGGGAAAATGTATGGGCGTGGCTACTTCCAAAAATCCCGCGGGCCCGTTTATTGACAAAGGCGAGCCGCTGTTGTGCGGAGAAACCTTTGTGGAAATCGACCCGATGGCCTTTGATGATCCTGTGTCGGGCAACAAGTATCTTTACTGGGGGTCCGGGCATCAACCGATTAAGGTACAGGAATTGGCGGACAACCGCTTGGATTTTAAGGCTGGCTCAAGGCCTTTGTCCGTTTTGCACACGGTGCAAAATAGCGATTCCGACAACTACCAAAAGCTGGTAGAAGGACCGTGGGTGGTTTATAAGGAAGGTTATTATTATCTTTTTTACTCAGGAGATAACTGTTGCGGAGCGTATGCCCATTATGCCCTGATGGTCGCTCGCTCAAAGTCGCCGACGGGACCCTTTGAGACGTTGGCGGAATCTACAGGGGCAACGAATAGTGTCATCATGGAACGCTATGGGCAATGGATTGCTATCGGCCACAATTCCCTGATTCAAGATAAATCCGGCCAAGACTGGACGGCTTATCATGGAATCGATACCTTAGACTGGGCGAAGGGAAGAGTGATGCTGATGGATAAGTTAAGCTGGAAAGATGGCTGGCCTGTAATACAAAAGGAAGAAATCAATGAACGATAAAATGAAAAAGTTTCAACTTTTACTAATGATCATGGCCCTGGCTTGGGGCTGGACCGGATGTGAGTCAAAATCCGACGATAATCAGGATGTACACGAAGAGGTCACGAATGAAAAAACCTTTACCAATCCGATTGCCGACGGGGCAGATCCCTGGGTATTTAAGAAAGGCGGCATCTATTATTATTGCGGCTCTGGCGGGGGAGGAATCTATGTATCCCAATCCGAGAAAATGACAGATCCTGGAGAAAGGCGGACTGTCTGGACAGCCCCGGAGGAGGGATGGAACAGGACGAACATCTGGGCGCCTGAGCTACATTTTATTGAAGGAAAGTGGTATATCTATTATACCGCAGGAGAGGCGGGGCCTCCTTTTATACACCAACGCTCCGGCGTTTTAGAATCTGCTTCTGATGATCCTTTTGGCCCCTATGAAGATAAAGGAATGCTCTATACCGGCGACAACATTAAAGATCCTAAGTCGGTCAAATGGGCTATCGATTTGACGCCTGTTGTCATCAATGGCCAACGCTACGCCATCTGGTCGGGCTGGATCGATAATGCCGACACCGACAAAACAGAGCAGCATTTGTATATTGCCACTATGGAGAATCCCTTCACCATCAACGGCAACAGGGTGAAGATTTCTTCTCCTGAGGAGGAATGGGAAACGGGAGGCCCTCTTAATCTAAACGAAGGCGCGCAGGTATTGCGAAAGGATGAAAAGATCCATGTAATCTATTCCACCAGGGAATCATGGATGGTGGAATATCGGCTGGGCCAGCTGACTTTGACGGATACTTTACAAGATCCGATGGATCCGGCCAACTGGATCAAGAAAGGCCCGGTGTTTCAAGGTAATGACCAGGTTTTGGGTGCGGGGCATGCCAGCTTTACCACCTCTCCGGACGGCACAGAGGATTGGATATTTTATCATTCCAAGAAGAGCACCGAGCCGGGTTGGAACAGGGATATCCGTCTTCAGCGATTTACCTGGAATGAGGACGGCTCTCCCAACTTTGGCAGCCCCGTGCCTGCCGGAACTCCTATGGCGGTACCTTCTGGAGAACAATAAATACAACGATGGAAGGAAAAATGGACCGTTCGATTCACACGTACGAATTGCCGGAAGGTGCGCTTCACCAGGATTTTCAGGTGTTCGAAGTCAAGGGAGAAGACATCAACAACAAAAATTATCCCCACAAGACGGATCGCCCCCACCGGCATTCTTATTATGAAATATGCGTCTTTGTCAATGGCTCGGGCCGCCATGAAATCGACTTCCATACCCACCCCATTCATTCCAATAGTATCCACTTTATTTCGCCGGGTCAAGTACATTTAATCTCAAGGGAGAAGGATTATCACGGCTACCTTATTGTTTTTTCAAAGGAATTTTATGCTTTGGGAATGCAACATGATTTGCATGACAATTTTCCTTTCTTTAACAACTACCATATCCATCCCCTTCTCAACATGGACGCCAAGGGCTTTGGCGAGTTGCTCCAGCTGATCGATATGATCCGTCGTGAAAATAGAAGCCGGTCCAAAATCAACACGGAAATTCTCCGTTCTTATCTGCAGATCTTCCTGCTAAAATGCAAACAATATTATGTAGAACAGTTTGCCGAAAAGGCAAAAATGCATGATCCCCACTATGCGCAGGTGCAGCAGTTTCAGACCCTCGTGGAAAAGCATTTTATGGAATACCATCTGGTACAGGATTATGCGGAAATGATGGCCATTTCTCCCGCCGTTCTCAATAAGTACGTGAAGAAAATCACCGGCCATACCGCCTTGGAAATCATCATGGACCGTCTGGTACTTCAGGCTAAACGCCTATTGATCTATACAGATCTTTCCAACAAGGAAATTGCTTTCCGGTTGAAGTACAATGACCCGTCCTACTTTACCAGGATGTTTAAGGGCAAAACCAATAGGAGCCCCTCTGCCTTTAGGAAGGAGATGAACGAAAAGTACCAGTTTTAATTTTATATATGCCTTTCTTCCGGCAATGGATAAAGTTAGGTTTGACATTGATTCGTAAAATTGAATTTCATCATTAATCAAAATTAAAATGATTCAAATTGATTTTAACCTTAAACCCGAGGATTTAGCCAACCAGTTGAGGCAGTTCTGGGAGTTGTCAGGAGAGAAAATCTCCCTCATTGAAAAGGAATATGAGTTGGGGAAAGGATCTCCTGTATTTACCGCTGAAGGAAAATATACTACCCGTGGATGGACCGAATGGACCCAAGGTTTTCAGTTTGGTTCTTCAATTTTGCAGTTTGATGCCACCGGAGAGAAAGAATTTTTGGAAAAGGGAAGGGCAAAAACCCTGGAATTGATGGCGCCCCATGTCAGCCATACCGGTGTCCATGACCACGGCTTCAACAATGCCAGCACCTACGGTAATCTGCTGCGGTTAATGGTGGAAGGAAAGACCCCTTTTAACGAATGGGAGAAGAATTTTTACGAACTGGCGCTTAAAATATCCGGTGCAGTCCAGGCGGGACGATGGACCCCTATCAAAAATGGTGGCGGTTTTATCTATTCCTTCAACGGCCCCCATTCCTTATTTGTGGACACCATCAGGACCGTGCGTATTTTGATGCTAAGCCATCGATTGGGCCATGTATTGCAAGAGGAGAATGACGTTAGAATCAACTTGCTGGTAAGGGGATTACAACATGCCAAAGCTACGGCGGATTATGCACTTTACTACGGAAAAGGCCGGGACAGTTATGATCTTTGGGGCCGAACCGCCCATGAAAGCATCTTCAATACCAATGACGGGAACTTTAGGGCGCCTAATTCCCAACAAGGTTATACCGGTTTCTCCACCTGGACAAGAGGCTTGGCTTGGGCCATGGTGGGATTTGCAGAAGAACTGGAATTTCTCCAAACACTTTCAGACGAGGATTTATCCGTTTATGGTTCCCGCGAAGAAATAGAAGCGTTCATGCTTCAGGCGGCAGAGGCGACTTGCGATTTTTATATAGAACATACACCGATTGACGGAATTCCTTATTGGGATACCGGCGCGCCTAACCTACATAAATTGGGTGATTACCTATCAGTAGCGGCGGATCCATATAACGATTTCGAGCCCGTGGACAGTTCTGCGGCGGCCATTGGCGCACAGGGTTTGCTTCGACTTGGACAATACCTAAAGGCCAAAGGCGAGGAAGAAAAAGGCAATAAATATTGGCAGGCAGGTCTTACAGTGATTAGGACCTTGTTCCAAGAGCCTTATTTGAGCACCGACAAAAAACACCAGGGGATCATCCTACATTCTATTTATCACCAACCCAATGGATGGGATCATGTGCCTGCAGGAAAAAAAATCGCCTCTGGGGAATCCAGCATGTGGGGTGATTACCACGCAAGGGAAGTCGCCCTTTATCTACAGCGTATCATTAAAGGCGATCCTTATTACACTTTCTTCAACTGTGTATCATGAGTGCAAGCAAAATTGAAGATCTAAGCAAGCTTTGTATCCACACCATCACGACCAAGTCATGGTCGATTGAGGAGGCCGCCGAAAACTACAGCAGGATAGGGGTCAAAGGAATTTCTGTATGGCGACAGTACCTCGAAGGAAGAGATATTGCCCAAACCGGAAAGATGCTGAAGGACCATGGGCTAGAGGTAGTCTCCCTGGTCCGAGGGGGCTTTTTCCCCTCCACTTCTTCCGCAAAGAGAGCCGCGGCCATTGATGACAACAAAAAAGCCGTGGACGAAGCGGCGGCCTTAGGCGCACCGATGATCGTTCTGGTCTGTGGAGCGGATCCGGGACAATCCCTGGAGACATCGAGGGCGCAGATCCAAGAGGGCATCGAAAATGTATTGCCCTACGCCATCGCCAACAACGTTAAGTTGGCCATCGAACCGCTGCATCCCATGTATGCGGACACCCGTTCAGCGGTCAATACCTTGGGCCAGGCCAACGATATGGCCGAAGCGATCAGCTCGGATCATGTAGGAGTAGCGGCGGATGTGTACCATCTCTGGTGGGATCCCAATTTGGAGCAAGAGCTTCTCCGTTGTGGGAGGAATGGGCATTTGTATGCTTTCCATATCTGCGACTGGATGAGCCCTTCAGCTGATTTCCTCAATGACCGTGGCCTGATGGGTGAAGGTTGTATACCCGTCCAGAAAATAAGGGGTTGGGCAGAAGCTGCCGGTTTTAACGGATTCAATGAAGTGGAGATATTCTCCGACCGCTGGTGGGCGGCAGACCAAAAAGAGTTTCTGGACCGCATCGTTGAGCAATATTATAAGAGTTGACTTTTGTCAGAAGACCAGTGTCAGATGTTAGGTGACTGAAGACCGGAGACGGAAGACCGGAGTTTATAGCTCTGATATACCGTCAGGTAGGCTAAGACATAGGTGGAATATCTCTGAAACTAGAAATTAATCAAAACGAATAGATGGAGGTCGGACGTAGTGGAAGCGAAAACTTCCGTCTGCGGTCTTCTGTCTTCCGTCTTATAAAAAAAACCAACATGGAACACAAAATAGGCATTATCATGAACGGGGTGACTGGTCGTATGGGTACGAACCAGCACCTGATGAGAAGTATCGTTGAAATCATCAAACAAGGCGGCGTGAAGCTGTCTGACGGAGAAACCATCATGCCTGATCCGGTCTTGGTAGGTAGGAACAAGGCGAAGTTGGAGGAGCTTGCAAAGCGTTCAGGGATCGAAAAAATATCCACCGACCTGGATTCGCTATTGGCAGACGATCATTATACCATATATTTTGATGCCCAAACCACCGGGCGGAGAGCGGAAGCGATCAGGAAGGCGGTGAAGGCAGGCAAACACATCTATTGTGAAAAACCCATGGCCACCGACACTGCAACAGCGCTTGAACTGTTCGAACTGTGCAAAGCGGCCGGGGTCAAAAACGGTGTGGTACAGGATAAGCTCTGGCTACCGGGATTGAGGAAAATCAAACGCCTGATCGAAAACGGCTTCTTTGGTGAGATTCTATCTGTGAGGGGAGAATTTGGTTATTGGGTGTTTGAAGGAGATACCATTCCTGCCCAAAGGCCCTCCTGGAATTACCGTAAGGAAGACGATGGGGGAATCATCGTGGACATGCTTTGCCACTGGAGGTATGTCTTGGACAATATTTTCGGAAAGGTGAAAGCCGTCTCCTGTCTTGGTGCCACCCATATCAAGGAACGCGTGGACGAGCAGGGCAAGCCTTATAAATGTACCGCCGACGATGCAGCTTATGCCACCTTCGAACTGGAAGGGAATATTGTGGCCCATTTTAACTCCTCTTGGACGGTAAGGGTAAGAAGGGACGATCTCTTGACCTTGCAGGTGGATGGGACAAAAGGATCTGCAGTAGCAGGCTTGAGGGAATGTTACATCCAGCATTATGGCAATACGCCGAAGCCGGTCTGGAATCCGGATATTGCCCAGCCCATCGACTTTTTTGACGGCTGGTCCAAGGTTCCCGAGCAGGAGGTTTTCGACAATGCCTTTAAAGTACAATGGGAGTTGTTCCTCAAGCATGTGGTGAAGGATGAACCTTTCCCTTGGGATATGAAAGAGGGAGCCAAAGGAATCCAATTAGCGGAAAAGGGCATCGAAAGCTGGGAGAAGAGATGTTGGGTCGATGTACCTGAACTTTAGGCTTAACCTGCATTGAAGATCGTCAATATGAAAAAGGTAGCATTAATTACCGGAGGTTCTAGAGGAATCGGTTTGGGTATCGCAAAATGCCTGGCCGAAGCCGGGTTCGATCTGGCCATCAATGGGGTGAGAAACGAGGAAGATGCCCAAGGCGCTTTGGATGAATTGCGTGCACTGGGTGCTGATGTGCTGTATTGTCAGGGGGATGTCGGATTAGAAGATTCCAGAAAGGCAATCGTGGAGAAAATCAAAGGCCATTTCGGCAGGCTGAATGTCCTCGTCAATAATGCCGGTGTAGCACCCAAAGAACGAAAAGATATACTGGAAGCGACGGAGGAGAGCTTTGATTATGTACTCAACACCAATCTGAAAAGTTCTTATTTCCTGTCCCAGGCAGCGGCCAATTGGATGGTGGAGCAAAAAGGCGCAGATGAAAATTTCGAAGCCGCTATCATTAACGTTTCCTCCATCTCAGCCACAGTCGTCTCGGTCAACAGAGGTGAATACTGCATCGCCAAGGCGGGAATGAGCATGGCCACCCAATTGTTTGCGGTACGCTTAGGAGAATACAATATCCCTGTATATGAAGTTCGTCCGGGGATTATTGCCACGGATATGACCGCAAAAGTCACAGAGAAATACGATAAACTCATTGCTGAAGGGCTCACTGTCCAACAGCGTTGGGGATTGCCTGAAGATGTGGGTAAAGCCGTTGCCGCCCTTTCCACCGGAAGTTTCCCCTATTCCACCGGACAGGTGATCATGGTAGATGGCGGAATGAATATTCCGAAACTGTAATTTTTCTGCCGAATCGGAAAGCGAGGTTTTCCGGTTCGGCATTTTTGTTTAAAACGGTGGTGGCCGACAGGCGATGGTCCACGGTCGACAGCCCCTCGGCTACAAAATGGTCGGATGGGTGTAGTATTTGGTGGGAAAGAAGTCCATTTACAGAAAAAAAATTCCTAAATGACCATAGAAAAACGGCCAAGAAGCCTGTAGTTCGCTTAAAAAGCCATATTATTGAAAAATCAAGTATCCTTTGTCTGATCACAAAACATCAAGCATTCTTAAATCCAACATGCCAGCCTTCTCTTAACAACGCATCAACCTGATAACCAACAACCCAATAACGCAATAACCAACACATGAACCCAAACCCCAAAACCACCCCCCTGGACACTCCGCCCAAGAGCTCTCAAACCTATATTGTTGTCACCGCTTTTCTTGCGCTTTTTGCCGTTGTCGGCTTTGGAATCTATGGCCTTCCCTTCTTTTTTGATTTTATCATGGAAGAGAGGGGTTGGTCCAGGACGCAGATTACCTCCGGCAACGCGGTGGGAAAGCTTATCGTTGCACCTCTTTTTGGATTTTTGGCAGGCTGGCTCATTGATAAATATGGTCCGAGGAGCCTCATGATGACAGGTGCATTGATGCTGTTTATTGCTTTTGTTGGGATTGCCTTTAGCAGTTCGCTGGAAATGTTTTATGTATTTTACGTTTTTAATGCCTTGGGTTATGTTTTTGCCGGCCCTCTGCCTTCCCAGGTTTTGATTTCACGCTGGTTTGACAAGAACAGGGGAAAAGCCATGGGAATTGCCTATTTGGGTATTGGCGCCGGAGGAGCAGTGGTGCCTATATTGGCAGCCAAGCTGGTGTCGATGTACAATTGGAACACGGCGCTTGCCATTTTGGGAGGAATCGGCTTTTTGCTGATCTTCGGCGTGGCATTTTTCATTAAAGACCATGCCCATAAGGAAAGGGCGAATCCAAACCAAGCGCAGGCGGCCCCGGTGATCAAGGGCGTTTCCATGAGGGAAATCCTGAGGAACCGCAATTTTTATTTATTGGCCGTCGGAAGTATGTGTTCCATAGGCGTGGTCGGCGGTATCAGCCAGCACATCAAATTGTATCTGAGCGATCTTGACTTTTCCCAAACCGATGCCGCGCAGGTGATGTCCTTTGTCTTGCTCTCGAGTTTGATTGGACGGGTGTTGATGGGCTTTCTGGCAGATATTTTTAACCGAAAGCATGTGATGCTCTTGATTTACCTGATCGTGGCAGCAGCGATACCGCTGCTCCTGATGCCGGATTTTACCGGCAGGATCTATATTTTCGCGATAATTTTTGGGATTGGCCTTGGGGGTGATTATATGATTATTCCTTTGATGGCGGCTGATTTGTTCGGTATTAAGGCTTTGGGCCGGACGATGGGGATTATCCTGGTGGCGGATGGGGTGGCCGAGGCCCTTTTTCCGGTATTGTTAGGCGTGTTGTACAGCGATTCGGTCGGCTATACCATAGGTTTTTCTGTGTTGATTGGTGTGGCGCTATTGGGGGCCGTGTTTATTTATTTCCTTCCCAAGACCAACCAGAATAAGGGGATGGAGGGTATGGTGGAGAAGGGATGAAGGGGAGACGGAGGGACGAAGTGAGGGAAAGCGGACAGACGAAGAGACTCTTAGGGATTTAGCATGTCTGTCTTATAAGTTGTAAATTTATTAACATTGGATCTTTTGCATGTACAAGTCAAATCGATCTTTGGAATGCAGGACAACGAAATAATTATCCAGGAGAAAATCGCAAAGTTGATTTATACCATACGTAATGCCAAGGTGATGAGGGATAGTGCATTGGCCGAAATGTATGGGGGGAGACAAAAAGGCTCAACGAGCAGGTAAAACGTAACATAGACAGGTTTCCAGATGACTTCATGTTTCAGCTTACGCCTAATGAATGGAATGACTTCAAGTCGCAATTTGCGACCTCAAGATGGCCTGTTGGGAGTGCGGGCTGGGGAGGCCGTCGAATCCCGCCGTACGTATTTACCGAACAGGGGGTAGCCATGCTGTCATCCGTACTTAACAGTCAAACCGCTATTCAAGTCAACATATCCATCATGCGTGTTTTTGTGAAAATGCGGCAATGGGCGGCGAATTATCAAGATTGGCGGAAAAAATTGATGCGTTGCAACAAACTCAGGGAGAGCACGACCAGCATATTGCCTGGATTTACCAAATTATCGAAGAGCTTGTAAAACCTCAACTGACAGAGCGCAAACAGGTAGGAGTAAAATGAAATAACTCTTAATCAACGTGGGCGATAATATGTTTTAATTTTTTGCTCTTGTGTCTTGCGTTTAAGGCTTTTTAGCCTTTTGTCGGAAAATAGTTTTATTGTCACTAAAATAGAAAGACCAATGATTGTAGACAGAATTATCTCTATTGGTTTTCCCAGATTGTTGTTATATAGAAAGTCATGATAAAGTGGTTCCGTCATACCGATAACCGCAAATGACAAGAATCCCGTGACGATATATTGTATGATTGAAATTGTCCTATTGATTATGTGTCCCAATAAACCGTACTTATACTGTTTTACCTTCCGAATTCAACAAATAATCAAAAGAAACCGTATCCACCACTTTCACAAGATCGGATAAAGCAGGGAAATCAGGATTGATAAGCAGGTTGTGCTCAAGCGGATAAAAGGCAATATCCACCCTTGAGGAAGGCACTTTTAAAAATGGAAACTCTTGTTCCTCAAGCCAGACCTTACCAAAATCCTGTGTCGCTTTGCCGTGGGGCAGTATGTTCCAATCCTTCGGAAGACTTTCCTCTTCGAGTGTTCCGATCCATGTTTCATCAACAATCTCGTATACGATCATATACCAAGGTTTGCTGCCGACAGCTGTTCCTTTGATGCATAAATACTCCAAAAGTGCCACCGTCGGGGCACTTCCAGCATAAATCATCCTTGAGCCTTTGGGATTCCAGCGGCCTCCGCTAGCCGAACAACCGAAAGGGTTTTGATAATGGGCTTCGGACATTATTCTATAATACCGCATAAAATTTACAGCACATTGCCAAAGTGCAGGGCATCCAATGCTTCATCCACCAGTTCTACTCCGATCCCCGAGGTAAGTAATTGGGCGGGAACTGCGTTACCCAAAGCGAGATTGGGACTTTGCAACCATCCCTTCAAATTCTCCAAACTGCCGAATAGATCAACCCCCTTTCTGATCACTTGATCGATCCGGAAAAATTGGTTGGATCCCGGTACCCCGATAGAGGTTTTGGGATTCCAGCGGGATACCGTGCTTGCAGATACAGCGGCAGCTTTAGCGATATCCGAGACTTTAAAGCCCAAATAATCCAAAATCGGCGTGATCTCTTCCGATGACAGGCCCTTTTCTACTACTTTCGCTACCTGGAGCATGTTTCCCGCTTTTTGAAACGAAGGGATCAAATACCCATATCCCGTTTGGATGGTATATTCTTTTTCTTGGCCAGCCCTGCTTACCTTGAAAGATTGCGTTGATAAACCAGGGCTTTCTTCAATATGTAATTGATATTTCATCGCGGCCTCTTGAGTAACTGATTGGGTATTTGATTTCTTCTGGTATTTGGACGCCGTATGGCCACCCTTTCTCTTTGTAGGAGCTTTTCCCTTCGTTGTTTTTACTGCTTTATCCTCATCTCCCATAGCGATACAATTTTCAAATGACATTATAATTTATGTCATTTGAATAGTTTTTGCAATTTTTTTCATTGGTATTTCTTAAAAATATCAATGAATTTCAAAAAAGCGCCTCCACATCAAATTTTTAGCGCATTTTTGCAGGCGTTTTATGCAGCTCATTCTACGACCATGCCGTCTCCGATTTTAAAAGGTTTTCTCTTAGCCATTACAGCCGCCATTTTATGGGGTGTATCAGGCACTTTTGCACAGTTCCTTTTTCAACAAAGAGGGATAAATGTGGAATGGCTGATTTCGGTCAGGATGTTGGTATCCGGATGTCTGCTGTTGCTCTTTGCCAAGTTTTGCGAGAAAGGTGAATTGATGTCGATTTGGAAAGATAAGAAGGATGCCGTGCAACTCGCGTTGTTCAGCTTTACGGGTATGCTGGCGGTACAATACACGTACTTTGCAGCCATCAAGCACTCCAACGCCGCCACGGCCACCGTATTGCAGTATGCTGGGCCCGTTATGATCGCAATTTATCTGGCATTTAAGTACAAGAGGCTGCCCAATCTGATAGAATTTATTGCCATTGGACTGGCCGTCCTGGGTACTTTTTTACTGGTGACCCAAGGCAACGTCAGTAGCCTTTCCATTTCCGGTATCGCTTTGTTCTTCGGCATAGCCTCTGCGGTGTCTTTGGCAATCTATACGCTTCAACCTGTGCGGCTGTTGACGAAATATAAGTCCTCATTGGTCATAGGCTGGGGTATGCTGTTGGGAGGCTCGGGATTTTGTTTTGTAAAGGCGCCATGGAATATCGGAGGAGTCTGGGATGTACAGACTTACCTTTTTACGGCGTTTATTGTGGTATTCGGAACCTTGATTGCTTTTTACTCTTATCTCACAGCTGTGAAGATCATAGGCGGTCAAAAGACAAGCCTTCTGGCTTCCGCTGAGCCGCTGTCGGCCACCATTATGGCGGTGCTATGGCTGAACGTTCCCTTCTCCAGTATGGATTGGCTGGGAACGATCTGCATCATCTCCACCATATTTTTATTGAGCAGGAGGTAAAGCGTGAAGCCACCTTTATACCTTGGGCATGGCATAATCGTCCGCTAATCTGCCGGTAATATTGTTTTCCAGGGCTCGCGGAGCGAAGACGGGAGTAGCCCAACGGGTAGTGGATGATGTCATTCACAGCACCTCTGCGAAAAATGTATCGTGTTTTAAGATAGAGCAATCAGCACCAACCCAATCAAAATGACCGTCACTGCCAGAAGCCGCATTTTGAAATTCTTTCTTTCGTGGAAAACAAAAAAAGCGTACAGGATGATCAAAAGCGCGCTGGATCTTTTGATGGCGATCACGTAAGCCACAAGGATAAATTGGATCGCAAACATCTGCGTGAGGACGCTGGTTGTGCGAAAGACACCTATTCCCAGCAAAGAAAGCCATCTGCTCTTGAGCTGCGCTAAGGGGGCCTCGGATTTGACGTATACAATCGGAATCAGGTAGGCTAGGATCAACAGGTCTTTGGAGAAAGCCCAAAACACGGGGGAGGTCTCCTCTACGCCGATCTTATCAATGTTGGCGGTAATGCTCCAGAGAAAGGCCACGATCAGCATATACCTAGAACTTTGGTTATAGACCAGATTTCTAAAAGGTGCAAAAAAATCTTTGTTGCTCCTCTCCATATTTAAAAGATAGGTGCCGGCTACAATAAATAGAATACCGCTTATTCCTGTAAGATTGGGGAACTGGCCGATCAGGATGGGGGAGCTCAGCAACATGAAGAGCGGGGTAAGTGTGACCAATGGCACCGTGACCGACAATTCCGCCCGTTTAATCGCCTTCATGTACAAGAGGATTACCGCCAGCTGTATGAAACTTGACGTGAAAAGGGCAATCAGGAATCTGCCGGACATATCCTCTATTCCCGTCCATAGCACCACCGGAGCAAGGAGGGCAGAAATTACCAGATGCATGGAAAACGCAGCTGTATATTCATCTACATGCAAGAGATTGGCTTTGCTAAAAATATCCTTTAAAGCCTCCGACAGGGCGATGCCAAAGGCCAAAATAAAACCAAGCATAGGCAAAAGTATTCAGGTTGTACTAATGTCAAGTAAACCGATATCGGCCAAATCATTTCCTACAAATTACGCTAATAAAGGCAGGTAGCTGATGTGTTCTACAAAATCTCTTCAGAAAACCAGCCCGTTAATTTAATGATTTGATGCTAGATGATAGCTCCTTTTGTTCCAGCAAATGGAATTGGAGACCATTCCTTAAAGAGCAGCATCGTTGGAGTTATAAGATGTGTTCAACTTTAGTGCAGGACCTGTCACACTATTAAGAATTGGCAAAGCCAGCACCGATGAAGGAGGAGCTTTAAAGAAAAAGTACAGGTAAAAATAACCAATCGGAGATGAACTCAAGAGGGGTGTTTTCAGCCCCTCTTGAATGGGTTATTTATCTTTTTTAGGCGACGATAGTGGAGAATTTTCGTGGTTCTCAAGTCTGATAATTGGCATTTCGGAAGGGAAATCCCGGGGGATTTTCTTGATACGGAATTTACTAAGTAGATCAGTTGGCGGGACGGCAATAGGCATAAACGGATCTACGCTGTCTACAGACTGCGGTTTTGAAAAAGGGAAAGAAGGTTTAGTAAACTCTTTGGGTTTAAAATCATTGGGCGGTAATGCAAATTTCTCCCATGGAAGTTGCTGATTATACGGTTGGCCCGCCGAGGGTACGGTTCCGACGCCAACGACTTCTTGTCCATATACGGCACCAGAAGCGACTATGGTTAAGCTAAGGACGATAATCGTTTTCTTCATGTCGAAACGGGATTTAATGCTTTAAGTTAGACTTATTTAACGTAAAACCCAACCTCTAGGTCAAAGTGGCAGGGATATTTAACGATAAACCGAATTTCTCGTTTAATCCTTTTATAAAATGGGCAGAAAGCAGGGGGGATTCTTTCTCAATATTTTGATGCACAAAGAAGTAAAGCTTCCTTAATCCCAGTGCCCGCCAGCTTGCAATTTTTTCTATCCAATCATCCAAACGCCGGTAATCACTGGGTGCATTGGCTCCCACGTACCTGATAAAAGCGGCATCAGTTGAAAGCCGCATATGCAACATGTCCCTTCTTCCTGCCGTGTCGACAACGACATGTGAAACCCCATTGGCTAGCAGAAGCCGTTGGAGTTCATCCGCAATTGCCGGATCGGCAAACCAATCAGCATGTCGCATTTCCACCGCCAAGGGGATTTCCTTTGGAAAACTTTCGACAAATGATACCACCCTGTCGAAGTATTTGGGATGGAAGTTGTCGGGCATTTGAAGGAATGTCATTCCAAGCTTTTCCTCAAATTGCCCGAGGGCATCACAGAATTCCTCTGTTTGTTGTTTGATATTTTGCAATCTATTGAAGTGGCTTACTGTCTGGGGGATCTTGGGGAAAAACTTGAAATTTTCAGGTGTCTTTGCTGCCCAGGTGGCCACTTGTTGTCTGTTAGGGGACTTGTAAAAGGTAGCATTCAGTTCAATTGAATTGAACTGGCTGGAGTAATAGCCCAGTTCATCTTTTGTTCCCCGGGGATAAAAGCCCTTTAGGTCGGTCTTGTTCCATTTGGCGCAGCCCACAAAAACTTCAAAAGGCGCATTTTCATCTTTATGTCGGGCCAAAACTTTGGCGGTATCCGGATGGTCTTGCGGAAGGGAAAAATCGATGTTGTCAGGATTGTCTACTTGTCCGAATTTCATGTACCAAGGGTTTAAATTTTCAATTTCCTAAGTTCGGAAAATATATGGATTTTTAATCAAAGAAGAGGGCTGGAAGATTCCTGGAATTGTAGAGTCCATTGTACAGGCCGAAAAAGAACCTGTCAAATATTCATGGTTTACGCCTATATCTCTCTATGGTCAGCCATGGGTCTTCTTTTTCGCTGTCGAGTTTGTATTTGGCATGGAGCCATTCCAGGGCTTGGTCAAGGTATTCTTGTTCGGCGGGGTAGGCGTGACGGTAATATTGATAGACTAAGAGCGTCAAGCTTTCCGGCGGGTTTAGCTGAAGACTATCCAGGCTGAGGATAGAGACGACGGGTGCCCCAGATTGCGGCTGGTGGAGCAATACATCCTTGCTGTGTACGACAAATTCATGTGTTAGCAGGGGGGAAGCATCAGTAGTTCGATTTACTTCGGTTTGGAATGCCTGAAGAAAATGAGGATAGTTTTTTTGTTGGTGCTGGTAGTAGACCGAGAAGATCACAGGCAAGACTAGGGACAGTACCATGGCAGAATATTGGATTTTTTCGTCCTTAATGAAAAGAATGGCAGCAAAGAGCAGGTAAAAAGCTCCGATTTTCGTCTCTCCAGATACGAGGGAATAAATTGCCCCCAAAACCAATAATGTAGCCAAGGCTCTTTTCCACCTCAGGGAATTTAGCCAATACCTTGCGCCCCAGGCGATATTGACCGAGAGCGGGGCTATAAGGATAATCAGATGCCGCGGGTTTAGATAGAGGGGATTATAGAACTCTAAAGTAGAACTCATAAACCAAAACCCCGTCATTAGGATTACGGTCGAAAATCCATACTCAAGGCCAATTTTGTCTCCATTTTTGATTCCGTAATAGATCCCCGGAACAGCCATCACCAGCCAAAGCCAATAAGTGCGGTCGATAAATGTAAGAAGGGGAAGATAGGTAAGCCTCTTTAAAATGCTCCCCAATCCTTTGTCATGGTAGGTGTATTCGGAAATGTAGTGGCCCTCGTTGACGCTTTTGAATCGATACAGCCAATCCCCGAATTGCCATTGATAGAAGCTCAAATATAGGACAGCGACCAATAAAGAAAGGCCTAGGAAGATAGGATAAAAACTGAGCGATCTTTTTCTTTTGAAATCATTCCAAAATAAAATCAGGGGCAATGGAAATAAAAATACCATGGTTTCTTTGGTGCAAAACCCGATGAAAAGTGCGGTAACTATAGCCGATGCTGCCAGGACGGGATACTTTTCCCGATAAGCCGCCGTCGCTGGAACCAACACCACCCAAAGGATCAAAAATCCATCAGGGTATACCTTAGTCAGAAAATGCAACAAATAGACATGTCCTACAAAGAAAAGGACGCTCCATCTACGGAGATGGGCCGGTGTGACTTTCCAGAGGACAAACAGTGTCGCCAGATAGAATCCCAAAGTAGCCAAGCCGGCATAGCGGTCACTATAGCCCAACAGATGGGTGAAGAATCCAGAAAACAAGAAAGCACCCCATCTGGAGCTAAAATGGTAATCCGAGACCACTGCATTATTATCCCATAGCCGTTGCCCTAATTGAAGGTAAGTCACTTCGTCGCTGAAGGTGATGCCGTCATAGCCAAAAAGCCAAAAGGTGACCAGAAACAACAAGCCCAGAATGAGAAAGTGAATCCTGCTTTGGGGTAAGTTTTTAGAAGAAAAAATGTAATGATCATGTTTCGTTCTCACTGGTTCAAATTCATTATCCATGGGTGAAGAAATACAAGTTAGCGCGTTTTTGCTTCATCTCCTCCTTGGGAGACCACGCACCTTAAATTTAGCAGTTAATAATTCCTTACCTGATGTTGTTTAGTTGGGACAAGCCTCAGAAATATAAAAGAAATGAAGGCGCGACGAAGCTTGATTGTTTCTGCTTTAATTATCCTTAGTAGCTTTGGCTCAATAAGCTGTAAGCTAAACTGTTTTAGCTCTGCCCTCCTCAATGCTTAATTCCTCATTCGTTGTGTATAATTCTTCCACAGTTTTTAGGTATTGCTTATCCAAGAGCGTATTTTGCCTTGTTCAAAAAGGCATGTCATGGATATCGATATATTGATTTTGGTTTTATTGGGATTGAATTTGCTTCTAATGGCAATGGTTTGGTTCAGGCTATCTGGTGATAGCCGGGGACTGGACAGGTATTCTGAAGGCTTGAAAGAAGATTTCAACCGGCAGATGGCAGCTAACCGGATGGAAATCAACCAAGCAGTCCACGGACAGTTCAAGACGGTTTTTGAGACCCTGCGGGCAACGTCCAGGGACCAGACCGAAACGCTGAAAGACTTTGGCCAGTTGTTTCGGGAAAATGTGCGGGAATTTAACGAAATCCAAAGGGAGAAATTTGGGGAATTAAGCCTGAGGCAGGAACGCATGCTTCAATCCACGGAAGAGCGACTGGACAAGATGAGGGAGACGGTGGATGAGAAGCTGCAAAAAACATTGGAATCCCGGATAGGGAAATCATTTGAAGCAGTCTCCCAACAATTGCTGGCCGTGCAGAAGGGCTTAGGGGAAATGCAGTCTTTGGCGACAGGGGTGGGCGATCTGAAGCGGGTTCTAAGCAATGTCAAAACCAGAGGGGTGCTCGGCGAATACCAACTTGCTGCCATTTTGGAAAACATCCTCGCTCCCGATCAGTATGAAAACAATGTCGCCGTCAGGACATCGGGAGGTGAAAGGGTTGAATTCGTCGTAAAATTGCCGGGGAGCCAAGCCGGGGAGCCGGTATATCTTCCAATAGATGCCAAATTTCCACAGGACGCTTATCTCCGTCTGTTGGATGCTTATGACATGGGGGACAAACTGGTGATCTCTTCCTGTAAAGCAGAATTGTTCAAGGCGATCCGGAAATCCGCTCAGGACATTTGCCAAAAATACATCAATCCACCGATGACGACTGATTTTGCCGTGATGTTTTTGCCCATGGAAAGTCTGTATGCCGAAGTGGTTAGGGACCCGGCTCTTTCCCAAATGCTCCAAAAAGAGTTTAAGGTGGTTGTCACCGGGCCGACCACCTTGGCGGCGATGCTGAACAGCCTGCAGATGGGCTTTAAAACCTTGGCGATCCAGAAGCGCAGCGGCGAAGTCTGGAAAGTATTGGGCGAAGTGAAGACGGAGTTTGGCAAATTTGGTGACCTGATCCAAAAGGCGCAAAAGAAACTTACGGATGCCAATACTGACCTTGACCATCTCGTAGGTACACGTACGCGGGTCATCCAAAGGAAATTGAAAGATATCGAGGCGATGCCGGAAGAAGACCCTAAATTATTGGAGTAACTACCCTAGAGGAAATACAACTTAAGGTCTTTTCTATCGTTTTAAAAAGCAAAATGAGTTAATATGAAAAGCAGCTTAAATATAGGTGTCTTGGGTTTAGTTTGGCTTTTAGCAACTGCCTGTAGTCCCGTTCGGGTGTTTTTGGAGAAGGAGCAATTGGCAAAAGCAGGCACGTATAAAACCTTTATGATTGAAAATGAGTACCCCGGTAAATTTGTCTATGGCTCACCGGACTTGGACAAAAGCCTACAGCAACAGCTTATCGCGGGAATGGAAAAAAGGGGATTTGTTCTGGATATCAATGATCCCGATATGGTGTTGCGTTACAATACTATCCTAAGCCAAAACCAAAAAGAGATCAATACCATGGCTTACAATCCATGGGGATTTGGAATGTACAATCCTTATATGTGGAGATATCCCTACCCTCATCAAAGAGGAGGTGGTTATAAAGTGGAAAAATACAATTTGGGGGAGGTGGTCATTGACTTTGTTGACACCCAGAAGGATGAGGCCATATTGAGGATCAGTGCCGTAGGAGAGGTGAACAAGCCTGAGCAGATGAACAAAAATATCCGTGCTGCATCGGACAAAATATTGACCGAATTCAGCAAAAAGATTGCTTCTTTGGAATTGTAAGGAATTACAGTTAAGTACTGAAAATGGAGAAAGAAGAGTTATAGGAAAAAATCATTCCCCAGTAATCGGGATGGGGGAATGATGCTATTCTTGGTAGAGATAATCCTTGTCTAAATAGTTGATGATCCTTTTGTCCAGCGTCCACAACTGGCAACCATGATTTATGGTGGTATAAATTATGATCGAATCGATAAGGCCAATCCCTTTGCCTATCAACCCTTCTTTTTGGGCAAAAAGACCAGCTTTAAAAATTTGCCCTCTATGGTCGAGCTGGGGAATGTTTTCATAATAGCCATTGATAATTGCGACTTCCCTTCCACTTCTTGCTCCTTGTAAAAGTTCCGCAAAGATGATCTCCATAGAGTAGACTGAAGAGCGGTCTAAGTGGTCCTGGCAGGAAGTAAAATATATGGGGTTAGCCTTAAAATATTCTATCCAGACAGAGGTATCAAAAACCAAACCTTTAACCATTGTTTTTGTTTCTTATTTCCTTTGCTGTAGAATTAAATTCCAAAGGCTCTTGCAGTACCGACGCACTTAGAGATTTAATTTCTTTCAAAGCGTTATATTCCTGTAAAGCAATCTTTAAGGCTTCAGTAATATTTTTAGCCTTGGAATGTCTCATGGTGGCTTGGATGATCTCATCGGGAATGATTGCGGTAACTTTCATATCTTTTTTATTTAAATATACGATGAGGAATCGTATTTCGCAATTGTGTATCAGCTGTCTTCCCAGATACCTTTAGGAACAATCTCCAATATATGCCCAAATGGATCCTCGAAATAAGCGCTTTTTAAACCATCCCGCCATTCCTGTTCATGGATGATTTTGATGTTATGCTGAATTAATTTCTGTTTGGTGCGTAAATAATCATTTTGCTCGACTTCAAAGGCCAGATGTTGTTTGCCATCGGCAAAATGTGGCGGGAGTGTAGTTTCGGCTTTGGTCACCTCAGGTAAAAAACAAAGGAGCACAGACGTGCCACACCTGAAAAATATATGCCTTCCCTCAATTTTAGAGATTAAGGGAAAACCCAGCAAACCCGCATAAAAAGCCTCCGCTCTATCCAAGTCGGAGATGTATAGGCAAGTTTCTTTGATTTGGGTTATGTTCATTTTTTCGTGAAAACAAAGCCTAGGATCGTAAGTTAGAAAAAGTGTATAGTTAGCAAACGGGAAATTTTGTTCCCGTAAAGCCGATCTCTATACTTTTCAACACTTTAATCCAATCCGTCTTCCAGGTAGAAGGACTTCAATATGTAGTTCATCTGTCCATATTCTATTAGGAAAGCATCATGACCGTATATGGAGTTGATTTCTCTGTACGTGCCATTGGGTACATGTTTGCTGATAAACTGGGATTCTGATGGGGTGAACAATACATCCGTGTCCACTCCTATGGCCAAAACCTTGGCTTTAATTTCTGAAAGTGCTTTCTCCGTTCCATTTCGTCCCCTGCCAATATTATGGCTGTCCATGGCCTTGGACAAAATCCAGTAGGAGAGGGCATTGAACCTGTTGGCCAACTTAAGTCCCTGATACCTCAAATAGGAACTGATTTTAAAATTATCCCTATTTTCTCCCGCATCGTTTTGGTTTTGAAGAAAGGTTTTAGGGTGTCTATAGCTGAGCATACCTATCGCACGGGCGGTTTCCAAGCCTTTCTTTCCCGCTTCTGGATGGTGTTGACCCCAGGTACAGTCCGATTCTATGGCCATGCGTTGCGTCTCATTGAAGCCAATGATCCAAGGAGAGGCCTTGGCGTTGGAAGCGAGGATCACGGCATGTTTGAGCCTCTTGCCTAGGGTGTAAGCCCATTCCAAAGCGACCTGTCCCCCTAGGGAACCTCCAATGACGGTGTCTATTTTTTCGATCCCAAGATGCTCCCTGAGCCTGTCCAATCCCAAAGCCATATCGCGGGTGGTCAGATTGGGGAACTCATAGTAATATGGTTTGCCTGTTTTGGGATTTTCACTCAAGGGTTGGGTGGAGCCGTAACAGGAACCCAGAAGGTTGGCACAGACAATGAAATGTTTGGTGGGATCATAAAATTTATCATCGCCTACCAGACCATTCCACCATTCATGGGCATTGGCATCCCCGGTGAGGGCGTGTAATATCCAGATTACATTATCCTTCTGGGGGGTAAGATGTCCTTGGGTGGTGTAGCTAATTTGGAATCCGGGAAGAGACTCTCCGGATTCCAAAACTAGTTCCTTTTCACTGCTGAAAACTTCTTGGGTCATATCAACTATAAGATATTGAGACTGCAAGTTCATGTTTATTTTATTTTCTCAAAAGCTGCTGATAAGTCAGCTTTAATATCATCGATGTGTTCTATTCCCAAGGAAAGGCGAAGCTGCGCAGGATACACTCCGGCGGCAATCTGCTCTTCGTCGGTCAGTTGCTGATGGGTAGTAGCGGAAGGTTGGATGATCAGCGTCTTGCAGTCCCCTACGTTGGCCAGATGGGAAACCAATTTCAGGTTGTTGATGAAGTTGGTTGCAGCCTCCTTGTCGCCTTCCAATTCAAAGCTAAGTACTCCGCCAAAGCCATTTCTGAGGTATCGGCCCGCCAGCGTATGGTAAGGGCTACTTTCTAACCCCGGATAGTTCACCTTTTTCACCTGCGGATGTGCTTCCAGCCATTTGGCAATCTCAAGGGCATTGTCCACGGTTCTTTGTACCCTTAGAGAAAGGGTTTCCAAGCCTTGAGTCAGTAAGAATGAGTTAAAGGGACTTAGCGCAGGGCCAAAATCCCTCAGTCCTTCTACTCTTGCTCGAAGCGCAAAGGCAATATTGGGAAGACCCAAGGGATTGTTGTCTCCGAAGGTCTGCCAGAAATTCAACCCATGATATCCTTCGGAAGGCTCAGAGAATTGTGGGAATTTACCGTTTCCCCAATTGAAGTTTCCAGCATCTACAATTACTCCTCCAATGGAAGTACCATGACCACCAATCCACTTGGTGGCAGATTGGACAACGATATTTGCGCCATGATCGATAGGTCTAAACAAATAACCTGCCGCACCGAAAGTATTATCCACAATTAACGGGATGTCATGTTTCTTGGCAACAGCGGCTATGGCTTCAAAATCAGGAATATTGAATTCGGGATTGCCTATGGTTTCTACATAGAGGGCCTTGGTGTTTTCATCAATTAAGGATTCAAAGTCCTCCGCATTGTCGCCCTTGGCAAATTTGGCTTGGATCCCAATTCTCTTGAAGGAAACTTTAAACTGGTTGTAGCTACCCCCATACAGGAAAGGAGAAGTGACGAAATTGTCTCCGGCGCTCAAGATATTGGTAATTGCTAAAAATTGTGCGGCTTGTCCAGAAGAGGTGGCCAAAGCAGCCACACCCCCTTCTAAAGCGGCGACTCGCTTTTCAAAAACATCCGTCGTTGGATTCATGATCCGGGTATAAATGTTTCCGAATTCTTTGAGACCAAAAAGATTGGCTCCGTGCTCCGCTGAATTGAAGACGAAGGAAGTAGTCTGATAAATAGGTAGTGCCCTCGAATTGGTCGCGGAATCCGGTTCCTGTCCGGCATGTACCTGTAGCGTTTCGAATCTGAAAGTTTGAGACATATTTTAATTATTTTGAGTGAGTTTTAGATTTAAAGATAAGGGGAATAATACAGCCTTGCACGCACACATCGTTTATTTACCTAGACATGCATCTGCCTGTGGCATACAACATCGATAGAAGATGAAAAGAATTACCTCCTTTAAGAATGATTGGGATTGGCTTACCTTAGGGGCATTGGACAAATTCATGTTTTTATCTTTAGAATTTATATATCCAAATGGGAGATCCCAGTTGGCAGGATTTGGCACCTTGGATTCTCCAGGTTGCCAGAGGGTCTTAAAGCCTGTCTCTCGCCTCTTCTTTATAAATCCTATTACCAAAAAAGTAAAGGATTGCACAAATAAAGTAATCATAATTATAAGATGCAATAATAAATCCGATATTTTTTGTTATTAATCCCCTGAAAAGAACCATTTCAGTAGGGGAAGGATAATGTAAAGAGAGTTTTAAAAATGTATTATCTTTGGTCCCTGTTCGATGAAACTATGTTAATTTGCCTAGCCGCTTGTTTTTTTAATTAAGTAAATCCAACGGGTTGGAAATAAACCCGCAACAACATATGATCAATTATAAATATTACATGAGAAATCTCACGAAGATAATTCCGTTTTGCGCCTTGTTACTTTGGTCTTCAGTGCCGGTGGCATATGGCTTCCAGGCCGTTCTTCCAGAAGTAGACAGTGTTCCTCCCAAAGATTGGATCAACCTGGATCCCCAGGACAATGGGATCATGGGTGTGGGATCAGACAAAGCCTACGAATCGCTTCTTAAGGGGAAAAGTCCGAAGAAGACCATTATTGTTGCCGTAATTGACTCAGGGATAGATATTGAGCATGAGGATCTTCAGGGTAAAATATGGACAAACCCAAAGGAAATAGCAGGAAACGGGATAGATGATGACCGCAACGGCTATGTGGATGATGTTCATGGGTGGAATTTTATCGGCGGTGCTGATGGCTCAAATATAGACACCGATTCTTATGAACTGACAAGGGAATATGTTCGCCTGAAGCCCATTTATGAGGAAGTTGATCCTGAGAAAATCAAAAAAAGGCAACAAAAAGAATACGCGCATTGGCTGGATATGCAAAAGGATTTTGAAAGCAAAAAGGAAGAGGCACAAATGAACTACCAATTTACTTCTTCGCTGCAGGAAAATATGGGTCAAGTGGCCGATGTGCTTAAACAGGCCATAGGAAAAGACGATGTAATATTGAATGATTTGAGGGAATTGAAGAGCGAGGACCCCGCCATTTTACAGGCGGCCGCCATGGTGGAACAATTATTCGCCAACCTGGGCGGCGAGGGAACCAGCCTCAACGAAATCCTCGATCAGTTATCCAAAGCTGTTGAGCATTATAGAAGCCAAGTAGACTTTGCCTTCAACCCTGAATTTGATCCCCGGGACATAGTAGGAGATGATGAGGATAATTATAAGGAAAGGAAATATGGCAACAATGACGTTATAGGGCCCGATGCATTACATGGAACCCATGTAGCGGGAATTATAGCGGCTAACAGAAACAACTCCATTGGCATGAGAGGAATTGCGGAGCATGCACTGATCATGGTCGTTAGGGCGGTGCCGAATGGAGATGAGCGTGATAAGGACGTAGCCAACGCCATTTATTACGCCGTCGACAATGGAGCGGATATTATCAATATGAGTTTCGGAAAATCCTATAGCCCAGGCAAAAAATACGTGGACAAAGCGGTAAGATACGCGCAGCGAAAAGGAGTCTTGTTGATTCATGCTGCCGGAAACAGCGGTGAGCTGGTGAATTCTTCTAACAATTTCCCTAACAAGTGGATCGGTAAAAAGGCTAAAATCGCGAACAACTGGGTAGAGGTCGGCGCCAGCGCCTGGAAAGAAGATGAAGGATTGGCAGGAAGCTTCTCTAACTACAGCGAAGCGGCCGTTGATTTATTTGCCCCTGGTGTTGATATTTATTCCACCCTTCCGGGAGATGAATACGATGAAAACAGCGGCACGAGTATGGCAGCACCTGTGGTGTCAGGAGTGGCAGCCATGCTGATGGCTTACTATCCCGATCTCAAACCTTCAGAAATAAGGGAAATCCTCCGTCAATCCGTATATGATCTATCCGATCAGATGGTCACCAAACCAGGCGAGCAGGACCAGGTTCCTTTCGGAAGTCTAAGTATTTCAGGTGGGGTGGTCAATGCCTACAAAGCTTTTCAGTTGGCCGAGTCCGCATCCAACTAAGGCATGGTGCTTCCCTGTTATTTTATATGCCCTTGTCCCCAAAGACCTGTCGGAAAATAAATTGCGCAAAGCCTTCTATAGGCCCGCAGTTTAAGCTGATGAACTTTGGTGAGGTTTGCTGTGGACATGGGGCATGATTTATTCTTGCCAGCTAAAAATTAAACATTATTATTTAAAATTTCTTATGAAGTATTTCTTTTCATTATTCGGCCTGCTCCTATCGATGGCTTACTCTACGGCGCAGGTCACACCCCAATGGGCTAGATACCCTTCCATATCTCCAGATGGTAACAGGATTGTTTTTACCTATAAAGGTGATTTATACAGCGTTTCCTCATCAGGAGGAAAGGCGGAGCAGTTGACTTTCCATGAGGGGCATGATTATATGCCGGTGTGGAGCAAGGATAGCAGGCATATCGCCTTTGCTTCTGACCGTTATGGAAATTTTGATGTATTTGTGATGGAAGCAGAAGGGGGAGAGGCCGTTCGGCTTACGTACCACTCGAACGATGAAGTTCCCTATACTTTCTCCGCGGACGGAGGTGCTGTGTTATTTGGTGGAGTAAGGCAGGATTTGGCCAGCCATAGGCAATATCCAACCGCCTCTCAGCCGGAACTATATTCCGTGCCTGCATCCGGAGGAAGGGTGGACATGGTATGGACCGTTCCTGCAGAATACGTGCAAGTGAGTAAAGATGGATCAAAGATTGTCTATCACGATAAAAAAGGCGGAGAAAACGAATGGAGGAAGCATCATGAATCTTCCATCGCCAGAGATCTTTGGGTCTATGATGTCAATGCCAATGCCCACCAAAAGCTGACCACCTACTATGGCGAGAACCGGAATCCCGTGCTCGCCAATAATAACGGCGACCTATACTATCTTAGTGAGTCCAGTGGTTCCTTCAACGTTCATAAACTGTCGTTGAACCAGCCGGAGCAGAACAAGCAGCTGACGCAGTTTGATACCCATCCAGTGCGGTTTTTGAGTGCTTCAGAAGAAGGCGTGCTTAGCTTTGGTTATGATGGGGAGATATACACCATGAAAGAAGGCGAGGAGCCTAAGAAACTGGAGATAACTCTTCGTACACAGAATATAAACAACAACGACAGGTATGTGTCTATCAATGGAGGCGTGAGAGAAATGTCCATATCTCCCGACGGCAAGGAGGTGGCATTTATATCAAGGGGTGAAGTTTTCGTCACCTCGGTGGACGGTTCGGTCACCAAGAGGATTACCAACTCCCCCGAGCAGGAGCAGTTTGTGAGTTTTGCTCCGGATGGGAAGTCTCTGATCTATGCAGCGGAGAGAAATGGCAAGTGGCTTATTTTGCAGGCCAAAAAAGTCAGGGAAGAAGAACCCTTTTTCTATGCCTCCACCTTGATCAAGGAAAAAGCCCTTCTTGAAAATGAGCATGACAATTACCTGCCTCAGTTTTCTCCTGATGGGAAGAAGCTGGCGTACATCGAAAACAGAAGAACCTTGAAGGTGATGGATTTGGGGTCCAAGGATACGGTGACCTTGCTCACGCCCAAAGAGCTCTTTTATATGAGAGACGGAGACCAATATTTCAGTTGGAGTCCAGACAGCCAATGGTTGTTGGCGAGCTATCGCCCAACTATGGCGAATGGCGAGGTGGTATTGCTGGCTGCGGACGGGAAGCGGGAAATGATCAACCTTACCCAGAGCGGTTATGGGGACTCCTCTCCCAAGTGGGTGAATGAAGGTAAACAGATGCTTTGGTTCAGCGACAGGGATGGGCTTAAGAGTATGGCCGCAAGTGGTTCTTCACAAGATGATGTTTTCACGCTGTTTTTCTCCCAAGAAGAATGGGATAAATTTAATTTGAACAAGGATGACTACACCTTGATGGAGGCGATAGCAAAGAAGGAGAAGGAAGCGAAGGAGGGAGAAAAGAAGGAGGATCAAAAGGTGAAGAAAGAGGATAAAAAGGTGGCCGAAGTGGCGATTGACTGGGATGGATTGAGGGAGAGAAAGAGCAAACTGACCATCCACTCTTCATATCTCGGTGATGCAGTACTTTCCAAAGATGGAGAAAAACTCTATTACCTGGCCAGGTTCGAAAAGAATATGAACCTTTGGAGTACCAATTTGAGAACAAAAGAAACCAAAATGGAGCTTTCGCTTAATGCTGAAAGAGGCAGCTTGGAATGGAATAAAGAGATGACAAGCCTCTTTTTGCTTAGTGGTGGTAAAATAACCAAAATCAACCCTGAGGGATGGAAGCAGGAGGCAGTCAAAATCGACGGCGATATGATCTATGATGTGGAAGCTGAGCGTGATTACATGTTTGAACATGTATGGTTAAGAACCCAAGCCATGTTTTACACACCCGATATGCATGGTGTGGACTGGAAGGCCGTAAAGGGGCAATATGCAAAATACCTTCCCCATGTAGGCAACAGTTATGAGTTTGCCGAAATGCTTTCCGAGATGATCGGTGAACTCAATGTATCCCATGCGGGTGCCCGCTACAGTAGGAGTATTCCCGAGGAAGATGCGACGGCATCTTTGGGCGTATTTGTCGATTACAGCCATAAGGACAACGGAGTGCTTATTGCCGAAATTCTCAAGGGCGGACCATTGGATAAGGCTAATTTGGACATAACAGCAGGGATGGTGATTGAGAAGATTGACGGAATGGAAATCACCGCCGACACCGATTGGGCGAAATACCTGAACAGGAAGGCAGATCGGTTCACTTCCCTGGAAGTGAGAGCGCCAAAAGGAACTTCTAAAACGGTAACTGTAAAACCCATCACCTTACAAGCGGAAAACCTGTTGCTTTACAAAAGATGGGTAAAAAAGAACCAGGATGAAGTAGATAGCCTCAGCAAAGGTCAATTGGGTTATGTGCATATTCCAGGGATGAGTGATGGGCCTTTCAGAAGTGTTTATGAGGAAATGATGGGGAAATACCACGACCGCAAAGGCGTGATTGTAGATACGCGTTTTAATGGGGGAGGGGATTTAGTCGCCGATCTGGCGATGTTCTTTACGGGAGAGAAGTTTCTTACCTATGCCGTTGAAGACCGTGAAGTAGGGTATGAGCCTACCTTCCGATGGACTAAGCCGACTTTGGCCATGTTCAATGAAGCCAATTACAGCGATGGCCATTGCTTTGCCTGCGGATATACGGATTTGAATATCGGCAAGACAGTCGGTATGCCTGTTCCCGGAACCTGTAGTTTTGCGGGATGGGAATTGTTGCCCGATGGAACCCGATGGGGGGCGGTGCCCGTCAGTGTCAAAAATAAGGCCGGTGAATGGCTGGAAAACAACGAAACCCGACCAGACATCGAGGTGAAAAACATGCCTGGAATGATCGACAAGGGAAGGGACCAACAGCTGGAACGTGCAGTTCAGGAGCTGCTGAAAGATGTGGAAAAATAAAAAAGGAAGGGTCTGAATTCAGACCCTTCCTTTTGTTTAACTGATTGAGATTATTTGCTGTCGCTTACGGCAACCATTTTTGCCTTCTTGGTTTTTTTGTTTTGGTCTTTTTGTGGCCGACTGGCGCCAAACGAGCCGCGCGCCACTTTTCCACGTTTGGTTTTCTTATCTCCTTTACCCATAAAATAGTGATTTAAGTGAAAGAACTGATTAACTATATGTCACCAAGTTAGCAAATTAATCGGCTATTCCAAAAAATATAGAGTCGGCCAATTTAAGATGTGGGTTTAACCTATAATATACGAGTTGTCGAAAGGTTCTCGTCAAGCGAAGGATATTTCACCTGTGAGATTCCCGCTTTCCTCATGATGTCTTGGATATCATGAACCTGCGAGAGGCGGATGTTTTTGCTGGCCTTAATTTCAATGACCAGGTCACTTTTTGAAATTCCATCTGCCTCATACTCTTTAATCTTATCCGATAGCTCGAAGACAAGATCGTCCATAGCCACTACTTTCTCGAATATCAGTATATTGTTGTCCCCCTGGATTCGTAGGTCGATTACTTTTTTAGCAGGAAGAAATCTGGGATCAGCTGTCTTTGAGGCTCCATAACTATTGACCACTACTTGATCCAAGGTGTTTTCAGGGAAAGAGACGGAGTGGCTAGATCGATTTTCTTCAAACTGAAAATGGATAGGCACTCTCATCTTCACGTTTGCTTTTTTCCCATTTTGCGTTCCAGAGATCCAAGGGGAGGAATTTTTAACCAAGCGGATAGCTTCTTTATCTGCTTTAAAGCCGATTCCACGCAGTATTTTAGGAAGGGTAATATTCCCTTCTTTATCCACAATAAACTCCAAATAAACCGTGCCTCCCATTCCTGCTTTATTTGCGGTGTCGGAATGTTTGAGGTTGTCGGCCAAGTAATCATTCCATCCTTTCGACCCGCCTCGTGGAGCTGGCATTTTGTCTACCACATCAAATATTTCCTCGCCGTTCAAGTTGATGGTCTTACCCATATGGGATAAGTTGGGAAGAAATTTGGTCTCTTCTTTGATTCCTAGGGTTTTGAACCGTACCGGGATGGTCATCAAGGTATTGACAGGCTCTCCTTCTACCTGTCCTGCGCTCCAATTAGCGGCTTCAGGAAGGTTTAATATCCTTAATACTTCGTCGTCCAACCCCATTCCCAAAGATTTTAGGATCGTCTGGGAGTTTATTTTCCCTTCTTTATCCACAATGAATTGGGCATATACAATGCCATCTACACCAATATCTCTCGCCTGATCAGGCATTTTTAGATTTTTAGTAAGGAACCGGTTCCATCCTTCATGGCCTCCTTTAGGAATAGGCATTTTATCCACTTTACTCATAATCCCCTCACCGTAGTCCTTATGAAAGGAAGAACTTCCCTTGAAAACTTGAAGCATTTGCAGTACCTTCAGGTATTCCTTGTTATCAGAAATTTCCCCTATTTCGTATTGTAAATCGCCAAACTGTGCGGTTAATTGGCCATTTTTCATTTCGCTGATATACTCATAATGCACAGGAGACTTGATGCGCTTGACTTTAGTCGTTACTTCGATCGAATCATGGGCGGCTTGGATCTGCTGTTTGATAGGGTTAATGTTGGTAGGCAGATAACTGATATTGGTCGGTAGATAGCTCTTTAGGAACTCGGAGTCCGGTAGTGTTTTCATGGACACCAGTACCAATAACATACAAGTCAATGGGAGAACCATGAGCAGCTTGAACCAATTGGTTTTGCTGGGTTTTTTCATCATCAAAACCCTTTTAAGGGTTGTAGATCGGATAAAATAATTTCCAATGGGAAGATCCAGGCCCCGGAAAGCAATTTTAACGATAAGCTTGCGGTAAGATTCTTTGTTTTCTATCCTTCTAAGGACATTAGCATCAGCCAAAAACTCATGGGTATCCACTAAGGCTGTCCTCATCAGATGGATGGCGGGATTGAACCAGAAAAAGACACAGAGTAACTGATAGTAAAGAATGTCCCACGAATGCCGCTGGCGGATGTGTTCCAACTCATGTTGGATGATCTGGTCCCTTTCTTGTTCCGTCAATTGCTGTGTTTCGTCCCAAAATAGTTTGTCAAAAAACGAAAAAACAGGAGCCAAGCCGAAAGTGGGTACCAAAAAATAGCTTCCCTTTAGCTTATACACCGTTTGGTACCAACCTTTCCTTAGGATCAGGTTGATTTGTGAAAATTGCCAAACCAACCTGCTTGCCAAGAGCAACACGATACCCAGGTATCCCAGAAGCAGGTAATCAGTTACCTCCATAAGGAGAGGAAGCTTGGAGCTTTTTACAGTGAACTCCGGCAAACCAAAAGTTCCGACAATCTCTTCTTGCTCCTGTAGGCTGGCCAAAGACTTAAGAAAATCAGTGTTTTCCAAAGAAATACTAGGCTTGGCAAAGTCTACCGGAATTTCTAAAAGGGGGAAGAGCAAAGCCATAACAGGGGCGGCTAAGATAAATGCCCGTGCAAGAGTAAAAGCTTTTTCCTCTCTAAGAAAACACCAGTAGACCCCGAAAAGAAACAGGAGGCAAAAGGAGCTCTGCCAGATATAGTTGATGATTTCAGCCATTAGCTTTCATTGACATCGTTTTTTACCTCATCCATTAATTTTTCCAATTCTTTTAGATCAAGGTTCTCGTCTTTGGCAAAGAAAGAGGCCAGACGTGAAAAAGATCCTCCGAAATAACCGCTCAAAAGATTTTTGATGGAGAAGCTCCGGTAGTCATCCTTACTGACGATGGGATAATACTCGTGGGACTTTCCGTAGGTATTGTGCTTCACAAAGCCTTTCCTTTCCAGGATCCGGATAATGGTGGAAACGGTGTTGTACGCGGGCTTGGGGGCATCCATTTTGGCCAGGATATCTTTGACAAAGCCCTTTTCAATTCCCCATAAAATCTGCATTATCTGCTCTTCGGCTCTTGTTAACTCTCTCATTGCTGAATTTTTTTCTTGTCAACTTAAGCATTTAGTTTGGTAAAGTCAAGTAGGGGATGATTTTTCCGCCCATGCAGGTGAATAAATATTAAATAAGTAGTTCATTCTTGGCTAAAAACCTTAAAGATAAGGTTTTGGGAAAGTTTTTCCGCTGAGGTTAGGGTAGTCAGATTCCGGATTTTACCTCCTTGATAAGGAAGCCGACGTAGGTATGGGGTCAATTTGTTGAGCAATGACAGCGGCAAAAAACCGCTGCCCCTCATTTATGGATTTAGTGCCTTAAGATCACCCTTATATGGAGTAGATGGAAGAGATGATCACAAATAAATCCATAAATGGGGCTTTATTTGAAGTGAATTTTATCTATCTTGGTTGTTAAATCTTAGTCTATTGTTATGAGTAAAGCAAAGGAAGCAGTGGGTATCTTAGCCCAGATTGTAGTTGCCGGATTGGCTGTAATTATTACAGCTTATATATTGCCCGGGATTTCTGTGGCGGATTTTTTGACGGGAATTGTCATTGCGGCTTTGTTGGCTTTGTTGAATCTTACGATTAAGCCTATTTTAATCTTCTTGACCATTCCAATAACCCTGTTGACTATGGGTTTGTTTTTGCTGGTGATCAATGCCGTGATCGTTCTTATCGCTGCGGAGATAATCCCAGGATTTGTGGTGGATGGATTTTGGTGGGCGGTTTTATTCAGTTTGATATTGTCTCTGATCAACTCCTTACTGGGAGTTTCACTGAAAGGATAGAACCCGGCACAGAGACGGTGCGGTCGTTTTTGCAGGGTAATTTGTGGCGGTTGATGAGTAAGGATTAAAAGCCCGCTAAATTATGCCGATTCTTTCTTTTGAAATGTTTTAATAGGCGGTTCGGAAAATAACTTTTGAAAATTACAATCTTTTTAGCCTGTTCATTTTTTTATTTCGACAAAAAATCGCAATTTCATAAGTAATTATCAATATTAATTAAAGAAAAAATCATAAATACTGATATATCACTTATGTTTGATTTCCCTTACAAACCAGTTTATAAATATGCAAAATAACAACGAAGGATTTTCAACAGAATCTATTGAGGCGCTAAAACAAGAATTACGCGTTTCCGGAAAATCATACAAGATGATTCCCAGTGAGGACAATTCAGATGAATTTGTCAATTTTTATTTTATTGGGATGCACGAGGGAAGGGAGGTCATCTATGATGCGGCATTGTACACATTAAGGTTGCACCATGCCAGTGAGGTCTATGAGTTGGCGGAACATAAGGCAGCCCAGAAGTTTCCCAATTTTAAAGGGATCCATTACGAGGAAGATGAAAACGGAAACCTGAAGCCCCTTTCTGCCGATGAGGAGGAAATTGGTTTGTTTATTACAGAAATGATCTTGGAACTGGAAGAAGAGGAGGAGGTGAAGGTTCAGGAATTTATAGATATAGATACCAATCATGATTACGGCGTAGGACTGGACGCGGCGCTTAACCTCGATATCATAGATGAACAGACGATAACACGATTTGTCAAGGAATTTAATGAAGATACCATACAATTGGACGATACCTTGTATGCCTTCCAATCGGAAGATGAAGAGTTCGAGGATGATGAAAACTAACGAAATTTCATCTAAGCCAATTCAAAGTGTATCATTTAACGTGATTTAACGTTTAAAGCCGGCGGCGGCGTTTGAAGAAAGAATAGATTGTTTATATTTGCGCCGAATAGAACAAAATCCATTAGATAAACGTGAAAAAATTCAGTAGAGTATTAGGTGTTTTGGGGATCACAGCCCTTGTTTTTTCCTCCTGTGACAGTAAAAACGGTACAGCTACATCTGGGAGTACTGGCGGCGAATCCTCTGAAATCAAAATAAGTGATTTAAAGATTGCCTATATCCATACCGATAGCGTAATCAACAACTACACCTATTTCGTGGAGAAATCAGCTGAAATAGCAGAGAAGGGAAAGAAGTTTGAGGGAGAGCTTTCTAATAGGGCGAAGGGTTTTGAGCAAGAAGTAGCCAACTTCCAAAAATCCGCCAACACCATGACCATGAATCAGGCAAGGGCGAAAGAGGAGGAACTGGTAACCAAAGAAAGAAACCTGGTGACCTACAGAGACAATATCATGCAAGAACTTTCCGCGGATGAGAACAAACTTTACAACGAGGTCTATGACAGGATTCAGGTATATCTGAAAGATTATGCCAAGGACAATGAATTGGAAATGATACTATCTTATACCAGAGGTGGTGGGGTATGGTACGCCAATGAGGCTTTGGATATCACCAAATCTGTATCTGAAGGGATCAACAAAAGCTATGAAACCTCAAAAACAGCAGCGCCAGCTCCCGAAAGCAAATAAAAGCGCCCGAAGGCAATAAATTATATTATTAAGCCCGGTTTTTGCCGGGTTTTTTGTTTTAGATAAATAAGTAAGTTTGTATTGGAATAAATAAAAAGTCTATCATGAAGATCACGGAATTTTTAAAACACAATTTTAGGCATTTCAATGCCGCTTCTCTCATAGATGCTGCTGAAGGGTACAAATCTCATCTTGACAACAACGGAAAGATGATGATTACTTTGGCTGGAGCCATGTCCACAGCAGAATTGGGGATTTCATTAGCTGAAATGATCCGTCAGGACAAAGTCCAGATTATCACCTGCACAGGCGCCAACTTGGAGGAAGATGTTTTTAACCTAGTGGCGCATGATTATTATGAGCGAATCCCAAATTACAGGGAATTGACTCCAGCCCAAGAAGAAGACCTTCTCAATCGCCATATGAACCGCGTGACCGACACCTGCATCCCGGAAATGGAAGCGATGAGAAGGATTGAAAATGTCATTTTGGAAGAATGGGTTAAGGCAGACCAAAATGGGGAAAGTTTCTTCCCACATGAGTTTTTTTACAAGATATTGCTTTCTGGCAAATTGGAAGGTGCTTACCAAATTGATCCCAAAAACAGCTGGTTATTGGAGGCGGCCAAGAAAAATCTTCCGATAGTCGTACCAGGCTGGGAAGATTCCACGTTAGGTAATATGTTTGCGGGGCACTGTATTTCTGGAGACGTGAAGAATGTGCATACGGTAAAGACCGGTATTCAGTATATGATGTTCTTGGCGGAATGGTATACGGAAAATGCAACAAATGACAGCACTATCGGTTTCTTCCAGATAGGGGGAGGCATAGCCGGGGATTTCCCCATCTGTGTAGTTCCGATGCTTCATCAGGATCTTCAGCGGCCGGAAACGCCTTTGTGGGGATATTTCTGTCAGATTTCGGACTCCACGACTTCCTATGGCTCGTATTCCGGCGCAGTGCCCAACGAGAAGATAACTTGGGGAAAATTGGGTGCGGATACGCCTAAATATATCATCGAGTCCGATGCTACCATCGTGGCTCCCCTGGTATTTGCTATTGTACTGGATCAATAAAAATGATTGAAAAAAAACTATTTAGTCTTGAATTTTTTAAAGCAAGCGTACTTGGTATGCTTGCTTTTTCTACTTTAATCCCTGCCTCGGCGCAGGAAATCGTCTCGCTTTCGTCCGTCAATTCGCCGTATGATGAGCAGCATCCGGTGATTTCCCCCTCCGGGGATCTGTATTATACCCTCGCCTTCCACAACGGAAATTCAGACCCGGGTGATGTATGGAAAAGTACGGTGTCTGAAGACCAAGAATACCAAACTCCAGTAAAAATCCCGCAATTATCTACATCAGGGTATGATGTGGTGGTGGGTTTTATGGATGATCAAAACGTTTTGGTGTACCATGACGGGAGAGATAGACGACAGGGCATCCACCAGTATTCACTGACGGACAATGTTTGGACTTATAAAGCACAGCTGGAGATTGGGAGCTTTAGAAACCAATCCGCACATTTCAGTGGAAGATTGTCACCATCAGGAGACATCTTGATTCTTTCTCTGGAATCCTTCGGATCTTACGGGAACGAAGACATATATGTTAGTTTTTTAAGAGATGGGGGTAAGTGGTCTGCCCCACAGAACCTGGGACCGGCCGTCAATAGCTACCAACAAGAGATGACGCCTTATTTGTCCGCGGATAAGCAATGGCTATTTTTCAGCACCAACGGTCATGGCAGTACCCAGGGAAGAGACATATACTATGCAAAGCGCTTGGACGAAAGCTGGGAAAACTGGAGCGCACCGCAACCTCTATCTGAGGGAAATACAATAGGTGCTGAACTGGCTTATCTTCCTTTGCATGGAGAAAGCAATCTGGCAATTTTCACTACCACCCAAAACAGTGAAGGTTATGGAGATCTCCAAATAATACAAGCTGCCATTCAAATCCCTAAAGCCGACGCGGCACAGCCTGAAGAGATAACGACAGAATCCAGCCAAGCCCTTGTGGAAATAACTCGGCCGATGGCAACGCCTGTCCCCGAATCCTCTGTACCAAAGATCTCGGAAGAAGAAGCTTTGGATGAAAAAGTGATGGCAAAAACAATTGAATCGGTGGAAATCAAGAGGCAAAATGTTCCGGAGCCGCAGCCAGTACCAGATCCGGATGTGACAGCGATAGACAGTACCAAAACCAAGGAGAAGGCGGCCGTACCTGCCTTAGCCTTGACCGTGTTGGACATCAATACCTTGGAGCCTATAGCTTATGCTATTGAAATGACTGACTTTCAGGGAGCAACTATCCAGGTCGAAGAAAGGGCGGGTGACCAAGACCATTTTGTTGAGGATCTGGATTCGGTAAAAGAATGGGTGATCACTTCCCCTGGCTATTTGCCTCTCAGGATCAAATCTCCCAACCTCGATAAACTTTATGACCCAATCATGATGACGCCAGCTACAAAGGGCGTAAGCATGGTGCTGGAGGAGGTTTTGTTTAAAAGAGGTACCGCGGAACTGCTGGATGAAAACTCCACAACCCTGATCAAAAGTCTGGCAGATTTTCTTGGTGATAACCCAAGGATAAGGATCCTTTTGGAAGGGCACACAGATAATGTGGGGAATTCGCAGCTAAATAAAGAGCTATCCCTGAACAGGGCCTCTGCTGTTCGGCAGGTATTGGTGGATCATGGAGTAGATTTTGAAAGAATAAGGATTGCCGGATGGGGCGGCACAAAGCCCATCGCCAGTAATCAGACGGAGGAGGGAAGAGTGAAGAATAGAAGGGTAGAAATGGTCATAGTGGCCCAATAGGAAGTTGTCATAAAAGCTTCCTAATTGGAGCAATTTCATAAGGTGATTTTTTTTATTTTTTTTTCCCTTGCAGACAATATTTATTTTTATACATTTATATGTATTTTAAACCAAAGAAAACGAATTAAGAATTATTAGGGGAATGTGTCTTTGTAAGATCTTTTTACTTACGGGACTCCCCCACTATTTTTGAGCAGCTTAGAAAACTCCACCTACTTTTATTCATAGGGGAGTGTCAATGGTTTGTGAAAAGGATAACCCCTTCAATAGGACCCTTCGGTTTTCCCAATACGGAACCGGTTATCTCACGACCTCGACAGTTACTTGAAAATGGGCCGTACAGTAGTCTGTTTTCCATTACAAATTAAATCATTGAAGACCGTGGCGAAGAAAAGTCTAATACCCCAATTATTTTTAGTCCTAATATGTTTTTTAATTGGAACCCAAAATGCAGTTTCTCAAAATGTAAGTTTTGAACAATCCTCTCTAAACTTCAAAAACTTTCCAGGCATTTCCTCCGGTTCTTCTTTAAAGTTTGGTCCGGATGGGCGGCTCTATGTAGCCCAACTTAATGGTGAAATAAAGATTCTCACTGTTTTCCAGTCAGATCGAAATCAATATGAAGTCGTTGCCTTGGAGTCTTTAACCGGAGTTAAGTCCATTCCCAATCATGATGACAATGGCCAGCCTGCTTTTGATAGCAGAAATACCCGACAGTCAACAGGCTTAACCGTGGGTGGTACGGCTTCCAACCCTGTCATTTACGTGACTTCAAGTGATCCTAAGTGGGGGGGGCCAAGTGGGGATAAAGCTCTAGATACAAACTCTGGAGTTATCACGAGATTAACATGGAATGGAAGCAGTTGGGATGTGGTGGATTTGGTTCGGGGTTTACCCAGATCCGAGGAGAATCATTCTACGAATGCGGTAAGGCTGACCACCATCCAAGGAAAACCCTTTCTACTGGTAGCTAGCGGTGGACTGACCAATGCAGGATCTCCCTCCAAGAATTTTGCCTTTATATCCGAATATGCACTTTCCGCTGCGGTGTTAAGCGTAGATCTAAACGCGATAAACTCGCTTTCAGTTAAAGTTGACCCTGCTTCTGGAAGAAATTATCTATATGATTTACCCACGCTGGACGATCCGACAAGGGCGAATGTAAATGGCATCTATGATCCGAACCACGCCAGTTACAATGGAATTGATGTCAATGATCCGTTCGGTGGCAATGATGGTCTCAATATGGCCATGTTGATTCCAGGTGGACCTGTGCAGATTTTCTCCTCCGGATACCGCAATGCCTATGATCTGGTCGTTACTGAAAGAAACCAGGTTTTTGTGACCGATAATGGTGCCAATGTAAACTGGGGTGGATTGCCTGAGCATGAAGGTAATGCTACTTTGGTGAATAATAGGTATTTGGTCAACGAACCCGGAGGAAATGCTTCATCACCATCTGCAAGTGGCGAGTATGTAGACAATCAAGACCACCTCCTTTTGGTGACGAATAATCTGGATTCTTATTCATTTGGATCTTTTTACGGCGGACATCCCAACCCCATACGGGCAAATCCTGGTCAACGCTATGCATCAGGTAATCCCTTCCCCTTTTCACCTGGGGGAGCGGGACTTTTCACCAAATTTGTTGGCGATGATGACGGGTGGAGTAATATCACTCCTCCATATCTTCCTAATGACTCCTTCCGTACCCAGATATTAAAGCCTGTACCTCCAGGTGATCCCGGCTTTTCGACTTATGCAAGTACCTCCCTACCCGTGAATTGGCCTCCCGTGCCTCCCCAATTGGCTAATTCTGCGGAGGCAGATTTCAGATCCCCCACCCACAATAATCCCAATGGGGGACAGCCCAGCATCGTTACCGTTTTCAAAAACAACAGTAACGGTATTGACGAATATACTGCGTCAAATTTTAATGGAGCTTTAAAGGGGGCTTTGGTAATAGGAAGAAATGAAGGTTTTTTGCATTTGCTGACACTTAATCCTGATGGTTCTAAGAAGAATCTTGAGACGGACAAATGGAACATGAATGGAGGAAATGCGCTGGGGATAGACTGTTTGGGAGATAATGAAGTATTCCCGGGTACCATTTGGGTTGCCACCTTGGACAATCGTGTCATGGTGCTCACCCCTGTAGATAACCTGTTTTGTATTGGGCAGGACGAACCGGGATTTGATCCTCTGGCGGATTATGACAATGATGGGTTTTCGAATCAGGATGAGATTGAAAACCAAACCGACCCTTGTTCTGGAGCTTCTGTTCCCAATGACTACGATCAGGATTTTATTTCTGACTTGAATGATACAGATGATGATGGGGATGGGATTCCGGACGACCAGGATCCATTTCAATTGGGCAGTCCCCAGAATTTGCCGGTTAACAACGAGCTGTTTTCCAACCAATTGGATAAAGATGGGAGGCAACATGGATATTTAGGCTTGGGACTTACCGGGTTAATGAACAATGGTGATCCCAATCCGAATTGGTTAAATTGGCTGGACGTTCTTAATGAAGGTCCCTCTCCCAACGATATTTTCGGGGGAACAGCTGGTGCTATCCAAATTGCTTTGACCGGCGGTACTGCTAATGGAACAGCCAACAGCCAAAAGAAGGGTTTTCAATTTGGCGTAAACGTGAGCCAAGAAACAGGAGAATACATCATCAGTTCCGGTCTCCTAAATATGGCTGCACCCGGTCAACTGTATAATTTTGACGGTAATGGGGAAATAGGTATTCAGATAGGGGATGGAACCCAAAGTAATTTTATCAAACTGGTCCTTACTAAATCGCACGTTACTGCATCTTTTGAAAAAAACGACATTCCCAATGTCTCTGTTTTGTCTGTGCCAATTAACGTGGCTGACCGTCCCACACCTACTGAAATCGTCGAATTGATTTTCAAAGTTTCACCCACTGAAGGTACAGTAGAACCTATGTTTAGATTTGGGGAGAGATCAGTACGCAGTTTGGGCAAGATGCAGCCTTCGGGGGTAGTTTTAGATGCCCTTACAAAAAAAGCAACGCCTTTGGCGGTAGGGGTTTTTGGGTCCTCTTTTGAAGAAGGAAAAGAATTTTTGGGGACCTGGGATTATTTCCGCGTTTCCGGACAGCAACCTTATGTCTTGAGGCCTCTTGCGGATATCGAAAGGATCATGGATGACCCGAATTACACCCTTAATCTTGAGGAGTATTTTGGATGGAATCAAGGAGCTGGCAGCCTAAGTTACACGGTGGCGGGGAATACCAACGCCCAGATAGGCGCTATGATTTCCGGGAACTTACTTACGCTTGATTTTCCTAACGATGTTATCAGCAGTCAGATTACCATAAGGGCGACCAATCCCAATGGACTCTTTATTGATCAGAGTTTTAAAGTTGATGTAGTCGAAGCCGAAGAGATATTATTGCGGATCAATGCGGGGGGGGCTATGCTCGCGGCAACTGACGGTGGCGTGGACTGGATGGCAAACAACACCAGTGGTGCTTTCTCAAACGGAAAATTCAGTGTTAATGTAGGGACTGCTGCACCCAACCCGAATTTTCCTATTGAAAAACGACATTCCTCTGTTCCATCCTATATTGACGGTCAGACTTACCTCGGATTATTCAAATCTGAACGGTATAACAACAGTTCAACCAGTATGCAGTATGAGGTTCCCCTTCCCGCTGGGGAGTATACGGTCAATCTTTACATGGGTAATAGCTATAGCGGAACTGCGGAAGCGGGCAAAAGGACATTTGACATTGCGATTGAGACAAAAACAGTTTTGACAAATTTGGATTTGTCCGCTAAGTATGGCCATCTGGGTGGAGGCATGGAGAGTTTTAAGGTTACAGTCACCGACGGAGTGCTTAATATCAATTTTAATAAAAAGGTGGAAAATCCGTTGGTTAATGGTATTGAGATCATTGGAAGGCCGATCCAAACCCCGATTGTGATAACCAATCCTATACCTGATCAGACGAATAGGGTGGAAGATCCCCTGAACAGCAGTTTGGTTATTATCGCCTCGGGTGGTGATGGGAATTTAAAATTCAGCGCCGTAGGTCTTCCGAAGGGAGTGAGCATAGAGCCTACCAATGGTACCATTTACGGTACTGTAGATCAGGATGCGATTGCCAACAGCCCCTATATGGTGACGATCAAAGTAGATGATTCGGATAATGTATCCTCAGATGCCGTTTCTTTTAATTTCAAATGGACAATTTTACCCCAACTCTTAGAAGAGGCCTGGATCGATAAGGATGAAAATGAGGAATATACTGCACGTCACGAGACTTCCTTTGTTCAAGCCGGCAATAAGTTTTATTTGATGGGTGGCCGAGAAAATGCCAAGACAATAGACGTGTATGATTATTCATCAAATAGATGGTATGCATTAGCAAATTCTGCTCCCCATGAATTTAATCATTTTCAGGCTGTAGAGTACCAAGGCTTGATTTGGGTAATTGGTGCTTTTAGAACCAATACTTATCCCAATGAAATTCCTGCAGAAAACATATGGATGTTTGATCCCGTGCATGAAAAATGGTTACAGGGCCCACCAATACCTGAGGCCAGAAGAAGAGGTTCTGCTGCCTTGGTGGTGTACAATGATAAACTATATATTCTAGGAGGAAATACTAAAGGACATAGTGGCGGATATGTCAATTACTTTGATGAATACAATCCTTCAACCGGAACTTGGACGGTACTTCCAGCTATGCCAAATGCCAGGGATCATTTTCACGCAACGGTAATCGGAAATAGAATATATGCGGTGTCAGGAAGACACACAGGGGGTACTGGAGGTATTTTTACTCCTGTAATCCCCCAAGTTGATGTTTTTGATTTCTCAGACCAGCTGTGGTCCACTCTTCCGGTTTCCCAAAATCTTCCTACGCCCCGCGCGGCAGCTGCAGTTGCCAATTTTGAAGGAAAACTAATGGTCATAGGAGGAGAAATAGCTAATTCTACCGCAGCCTTAGGCATCACGGAAATTTATGATCCCGTTTTGCAAAAATGGAATCAAGGAAGTCCGCTTAATTATCCCCGACATGGGACCCAGGCTATTGTCTCAGGAAATGGGGTATTTATAGCAGCAGGCTCTCCTGTGTCAGGCAATGGAAGGCAAAAAAATATGGAGGTATTCGGCGTGGATAATCCTAAAGGAAATGCTGTTGTGGCAGGGTCACTGGAGTCCTCCTCACCTGTTTACTTTAATAAAGGAGAAATTTCGACCATTAACCTCAAAGCACAAGGGGGAAATCAGGCAGTATTCGTCAAAAATATAGTGATCACTGGTCCGGATGCCGCAGATTTTGTCATTGTCTCTGGAAACCGGCCGAGCATGCTGATTAAGTCCAACACCGCAAAAGATGTTGAGATCCAATATGTGGGAAGCAAAGTTGAGTCAAATGCTGTTTTATCGGTAGAGTACAATCATACTAGTAAAAAAGAAATTTCCTTAAGAGGAAGAGGTCAGGTGCCTGAATTTGCCGCCCACCTGAACACAGGTGGCGTGGGTAATGTCAATTATGAGCTCAACGAATTTGTAGGTGAGGAAAGCAGCCCAGTGTATTTCAACACCTCCCACCGGCACTCGAACCCCGAGGCAAGTACGGATCCGCTGTTCCAGACCGAGCGCAACGCGTTTAACCTGAGCTATGCTGTACCAGTACCCAACGGGACGTACATCGTGAGGACCTACCACAACGAGCTGTACTTCGGCAAGGGCGGGCCTACGGCAACAGCCGGGAGGCGTGTGTTCGACATCCGGCTGGAAGGGGCTTTGGTGAAGGATGATTTTGATATCTTCGTAGAGGGAGGGAACCAGCCGCTGGTACTGAGCTTCGAGAACGTGGTTGTTTCCGACGGGGTGCTGAACCTTGACATGGTTTCCTCCAAGGACAGGGCAAGCATTTCCGGACTGTCAATTATCCAGAGCGGTACCTCCGTTCCGACGAATTCCGCGCCGGTTGCGGTTGCCACGCCGGCAGTATCATCGGGGACGGCGCCGTTGACGGTGAAGTTTACAGGCAGCGGATCCAGCGACGATGTCGGTGTGGTGAGCTACCTGTGGGATTTCCAGGACGGTACCACCTCAAACGTTGCGAACCCTTCACATACATTCACCTCTGCTGGGAGCTACAATGTTAGGCTGTCAGTAACGGATGCAGGCGGCTTGAGCCACACGGCCACCGTTTTGGTCACCGTGAACCCTCCGGGCGGAGGAGGGACGGGTACGTCGCTGCACCTGAACGCCGGCAGTACCGCCGCGGCAGTCTACGGGTCCAATACCTTTGTGGCCGACGAAAGCCACCCCAGCTATTTCAACACCTCCCACCGGTATGCAAACACCGGGGCGAGTACGGATCCGCTGTTCCAGACCGAGCGCAACGCGTTCAACCTGAGCTATGCTGTACCAGTACCCAACGGGACGTACATCGTGAGGACCTACCACAACGAGCTGTACTTCGGCAAGGGCGGGCCTACGGCAACAGCCGGGAGGCGTGTGTTCGACATCCGGCTGGAAGGGGCCCTGGTGAAGAATGATTTTGATATCTTCGTAGAGGGAGGGAACCAGCCGCTGGTGCTGAGCTTCGAAAACGTGGTTGTTTCTGACGGCGTGCTGAACCTCGACATGGTTTCCTCCAAGGACAGGGCAAGTATCTGTGGATTGAGTATCATCAATCAAGACAGCGGAGCTACACTTTTAGGGGAAAGTGATAAAAAAATAGCCTATGTCGATCCCCAGGAGGAGAATGTAACTTTAAACTCCGCTGATCAGGGTATTTATATCTATCCTAATCCCTCATCAACGGAATCGATAATCTCTATCCATAAAGATGTTCCAATCAAGCATATTTTAGTACATAATATGGCAGGGAAATTAGTTCAAGAGGTGAATCTGTTCCAAGGAAAGAATGAGGCTAAGGGAAATTATATTATTCCTTTGCGCAATCTTCCACAGGGGGTTTATTTGGTTACTGTATTGAATGATCAAGGACTGCTGAAGCAGTTGAGGCTCATTGTTCGGCCTAACTAGGATCATTTCCATCTTCCTCTGGATCGCAAAGAAAAAGCCTCCTATACCATAAGGGATAGGAGGCTTTTGTTATTTTCTGTCAATCCGATCAACGAATTTGCCTTGCCACGACTGTAGGCAGTAATAGGACTTCTGAAGACTATATACATGCAATTGTTATTGTGCCTAATGCTTATTTCTTACGTACACCAACTTATACCTGCCCTTGTGGTTTTCTCTTTCTTCAATCTCGAACCGGTCGATGGATTTTATCAAAGGAGTAAGTTTGGAAAAGCCGTAATTTCTGGCATCGAAGTTCGGTTGCTTCTTTTGAAGCAGATTACCCACGTCTCCCAAAAACGCCCAGCCTTCGTCATCACCAAGATCGTCTATGGTAGTGGAAATAAGCTTCATGACTTTGGGGGTTATTTTGTCAGCTTCTTCCTTTTTGACGGATTCGACAATGACGCCAGGGATTTCCTCCTTAGTGCTTCCTTTCAAGATTTCTATATAGATAAACTTATCGCAGGCGACAATGAAGGGTTCCGGGGTCTTTTTCTCGCCAATACCAAAAACCATCATCCCGGCTTCTCTTAAGCGGGTAGCCAATCGGGTAAAGTCGCTATCGCTCGATACCAAACAAAAACCGTCTACCTTTTCGGAATAGAGAATGTCCATGGCGTCGATGATCATAGCGGAATCGGTGGCATTTTTCCCTGTCGTGTAACCATACTGCTGTATAGGAGTAATGGCATTTTCCAACAACAGGTTTTTCCATCTGCTCAGATTAGGCTTAGTCCAATCCCCGTAAATACGTTTGATGGTGGGATTGCCGTATTTGGCAATTTCCTCCATCATCTCTTTTACATAAGCTGAGGGAATGTTATCCCCATCGATCAAAACAGCTAATTTCAGGTCTTTTTCCATGATTGCAGTTTATAGTCAAAAATCAATTCCCTCTATTGCCTTTGGCCCTGCTTTGCCTGTCATTTCTCCTTGGGTTGGCAAGAGGCTTGGATTTGTTTGGGCGGGGATTCCGGGTAAATTCTCTTTTAGGTTCCTTTTCGGGATTGTGGTTGAGCAAGGGAAAAGGATGATCTTCGATGACCGGGATCTTTTTGCCAATCAGCTTCTCTATGTTTTTGATGTCTACTTTTTCTTCGGCATCACAGAAACTAAAAGCTGTTCCATTAGCTCCTGCCCGGCCTGTCCTTCCTATACGATGTACATAGGTTTCAGAGATGTTCGGGATTTCGTAGTTGATCACATATTCCAGATCATCCACATCAATACCCCTCGCAGCGATGTCCGTAGCCACCAATACACGAGTGGTTTGCGCCTTAAAATTCGTTAAAGCTCTTTGACGTGCATTTTGCGCTTTGTTGCCATGAATGGCTTCGGCAGTAATGTCATGCTTTAACAGGAATTTGACGACTTTGTCGGCGCCGTGTTTGGTTCTTGTAAAAACCAATACGGTTCTTATTTTTTTATCTTGAAGAATGTCTAACAAAAGTGAATTTTTGTTGACCTTGTCCACCTGATAAACATACTGTTGGATGGTATCTGCTGTGGATGAGACAGGGGTAACTTCCACTTTGGAAGGATTGTGAAGTATGGTATCAGCCAGCTTTACAATGTCTGGCGGCATGGTGGCTGAGAAAAACAGAGACTGCCGTTTCTTAGGGAGCACCGTTAACAATTTTTTTACGTCGTGGATAAATCCCATATCCAACATTCTGTCGGCTTCATCCAAAACAAATATTTCTATATGTTTTAAACTGATGATTCCCTGGTTCATCAGATCCAGCAGCCTTCCTGGAGTAGCAATAAGGATGTCCACACCAGCTCTAAGGGCATTGACCTGTTTGCTTTGGTTTACACCGCCAAAAATTACAGTACTGGTAAGTCCTGTATGCCTTCCATAGGAAGTGAAGCTTTCCCCGATTTGTATGGCCAATTCCCTGGTGGGGGTGACGATCAGGCTTCGGATGGGCTTAACCCTTCCGTATTGCTTCGATTGCGCCAATAGTTGTAAGATAGGTACGGCAAACGCAGCCGTTTTACCGGTTCCAGTTTGTGCGCAACCCAAAAGATCAGTTCCCTCCAGTACGATGGGAATAGCCTGGGCCTGTATGGGAGTAGGTGTAGTATAACCTTCTTGTTGTAAGGCTTTTAAAATAGGTTCAATTATATTGAGTGATTCAAAATGCATAAAATGGTATTAAATAAATATTCTTATATAGTGAATTGGTAAACAAAATTCTTGTAAAGGTAGGTTTTTTTTAAAAGGGATGGCTATATTCTCTGTAAGACAGGAAAAACAGCTGATGTCAAGTATTGGCCAAACAGCTCGATCAGCTGTCACAATCACAGTGTAAACCCGAATGATCTGCGGGAAAGAGCCTCATCAATCAACATAGCAACAATGCTGCCTCATCTAAATCCTTGTGTAAAGTATGACGGTATTCGGAAGGCAAAAATGGTCGAGTAAATAGGCAGGTATTTGTGAATTGAATGAGGTTTCTGTTAATTTTGCGGATATTAAAGAATTCAGCATCCTGATAACCTAGGGATGTAAAAAATAATTCATTTTGTCTCAACCTTTTTGTTCATTTAAACAAAGGTGAGAGAGAATATGCGCAAATTACTCCGGCCGTGAATAAGAATAAGAAGATTTTCATCATTGTAGCAATTCTGTTTCTAGTCATCATTCTGTTAGTGGGGATTGACATTTCCAGCAGAACCACCTTCCCTGGTTCAAAGGGGAACCTGGAGGAAAGGCTACAAAAAAATGACGGAACGGGGATAAAGCAGGAAATCCATCCCTAATGCGTTTTTTCAAATAGATCATAAATAGCTGCCATGCACCCCATTAAAGTCGCTGCACTTCTCAAAGCCCTTGAGTCAGGTGAACTGTCCTATGAAGAAGGTTTTAGCCTTCCCGTGAACGAAAGCTTATGGGATAAAAAAGCTACTGGTCTTATCAGGGAAACTTACCAGCTATTGGGAGGAAGCGGCGAACCGGTCCATTTATCCCAGCTTAAATTTGACTTCAAAGTTGATCGTTTTGTGTTTTTGTATGACGGAGAAAGCCATTTCAACAGGTATAGATTGGCTACTTTTAAGACGGGGATTTATGATACTTTTACTTTCTCATGGATGGATGCCTATAAACGATTGTGTCGTACGTATGAAAAAGATTGCCTTAAGGTAGGCATGCAGGAAAGGGTTTGGATAGGACCACCATTGGCCGTCCGTAGTTTTGGGGAACCCGGAGCGTCAGGGGATTTATCCGGAAACGGTGCGTCAGGATGGAAACTTAATGCCTACAATGATGCACAGTACGACCTGATATCCCGCCTTTCTGGATATAGGATTATTCGACTACCGATGTATGAAAACATTATGGTGTCGGGGAGTCTCAAAAGGCTGGATCAGTTATTGGCCAAACCCCAAGATGAAATTTGCGCAGCTCTCGCCAGTTGGATCAAAAGAAAAATGGTTTAACGGGGGGCAGTAGGATTCCTGCGTCGGAAAAAGCGGAGAATTGGCGACTGGTGAACAGGGCTGTAAGAAAATTTGCATCAAATCATGATTGGCGATTGATGTTAAATCTAGGTGAAACCCAATGTTCCTTGCTGTCTTTTTTGTACAGATAAAAGCCTTCTCCCGATTTTTTTCCCAGTGCGCCAGCCTCTACCATAGTGGTCAGTAGGGGGCAGGGGGCGTATTTCGGGTTGCCAAAACCCTGATGCAACACCTTTAATATAGCAAGACAAACATCTAAACCAATGAAATCGGCCAACAGCAAAGGTCCCATGGGGTGCGCCATGCCTAATTTCATTATTACATCAATCTCCTCTACCCCCGCAACACCTTCATACAGCGTAGCGATAGCTTCATTAATCATGGGCATCAGTATCCTGTTGGCTACAAAACCGGGATAATCATTGACAACCACCGGTTCCTTCTCGAGTTTTTTGGACAGATCAACAATCGATAAAACCGTTTCTGAGCTGGTGCGATATCCCCGGACCACTTCCACAAGTTTCATCATAGGAACTGGATTCATGAAATGCATGCCGATTATTTTATCCGCTCTAGTCGTCACTGAGGCTAATTTAGTGATCGATAAGGAAGAAGTATTGGAGGAAAATAGGGTGCTTGCAGGGCAATATTGATCAAGCTCCCTGAAAATCTGTAATTTGGTGTCTTCGTTTTCCGTCGCTGCCTCTATGACTAAATCAACATCTTGTACGGCTTCAGGGCACCAGGTGAATACTTGGATTTTATTTAGCGCTGCTTGTTTTTCCGTTTCTGACAAAGTGCCTTTGAAGACTTGGCGCCCAAGGTTAATTGAGATATTTTCCAAACCTTTGTTCAAAGCTTGTTCGTTTACATCAACCATCGACACTTGATACCCATATCGGGCAAAAACATGTGCGATGCCGTTGCCCATGGTACCTGAGCCGATGACCGCTATTTTCCTCATTGGCAGTGTTAGATTCGAGATTTAAGACCTGAGATAGGAGACAATAATTGATGATTCATAAGAAGGCAGCAAAGGGTCAGATGTTGGCGCAGTCCCAGTAATACTTGGCCTTTACCTGACCCTTCACTGTCCCTTCTTATCCAAAAAACCTCTTTAATCCTTCTATTTTTCTATCCAAAGAAGCCTCAACGGTACGGTAAGCTTCACGGTTAGGGAGTTCTTCCCTTACGGAAATGTAATACTTGATCTTGGGTTCGGTGCCAGATGGGCGGGCAGAAATTTTGCTTCCGTCCTCCAGATAGAATTGGATAACATTCGATTTTTCAAGATCCAGAACCTCTTCTGTACCCTTTTCCACGTCGTATACCTTACTTTCCTTGACGTCAATAATTTTAGTGACTTTAAGGCCATTGATGGTAGTGGGGCGGCTCGTTCTGAAACCGTGCATCAACTGTTGGATTTGTTCAGCACCATCCTTGCCTTTTTTGGTGATCGAAATCAACGATTCTTTGTAAAAGCCATAATGTTCATAGATTTCTGCCAACACATCGATAAGGTTTTTTCCTTTGGACTTATAGTAAGCTACGAGTTCCGCCAGCACCGCACAGGCTGAAACCCCATCCTTGTCCCTGACAAAATCACCCACTAAAAAGCCATAACTTTCTTCACCTCCGGCAATAAATTTCATGTCTTCTCCTTGTTGAAGGATAACCGATGCAATGTACTTAAAGCCGGTCAAGGTGCTGAAATGCTTGGTGTTAAATGCTTTGGATATCTCTCCTATCAAATCCGTGGTGACAATGGTGCTCACCGTATATTCATGGCCCGTCAGCCTTCCTTGCTCCCGCCACTTGCTAAGCAGGTAATAGGTGATCAATGCACCAGTTTGATTTCCGTTCAGCAATTCATATTCCCCCAACTCATTGGGAATGGCTGAGGCGTATCTGTCACCATCGGGGTCACAGGCCAAAACAAGTTCGGCACCCACTTCACGTGCGAGTCGTAGCGACATGGCCAGCGCTTCGGCTTCTTCAGGATTCGGATAAATGACTGTTGGAAAATTTCCATCCGGCTCGGCCTGTTCTTTGACGATGTGGATATTTTCAAAGCCAAATGCCTTTAACGCCGCAGGCACCATCTTTCCAGAGGCCCCGTGTATGGGTGAAAATACAATGCTCATGTCTTTGTGCTGGATAACAGCTTCAGGAGACATGCGCAGCTTCCTCACCTCTGTCAGGTAAATCTCGTCAAAGTCCGCGTCGATATATTCGATCAACCCTTCATTCTTATCGAATTTAACTTCGTCTACAGAAGTGATCTTCTGTACCTCTGTGATGATATTGACATCGTGTGGAGCGACCACTTGCCCTCCGTCTTCCCAATACACCTTATAACCGTTGTATTCTTTAGGATTGTGTGAGGCAGTTACCATGATTCCACTTTGACACTGGTAATGTCTTATGGCAAAAGAGAGCATCGGTGTCGGGCGCATTTCCCTAAAATATTTGACGACAATACCGTTAGCTGTTAGCACTGCTGCAGTGGTATCTGCAAAGAGCGTGTTGTTGATCCGGGAATCATGCGTGATGGCTACACTTATACGTTGACCGGGAAAACTTTTCAACAAGTAGTTCGCTAAACCCTGCGTTGCCATACCTACGGTATAAACGTTCATTCTGTTAGAGCCTACACCCATGGTTCCTCTTAGGCCGCCCGTACCAAATTCCAGATCCCTGTAAAACGCATCAATGAGTTCGTTAGGGCTCTCCGCTGCCAAGAGGGTCCGAATTTCTTGTTTGCTGGTTTCATCAATATTACTGTTCAGCCAAGCCTCTGCTTTGGCGGTGATGTTCTGGTCTATCATGTTGTAAAAAGTTAAAGAAGATTTTTTAAAGTATATACGAAATAAAGGCAAATATGGTGATTAAAACAAGACAGCGACTACAAATACCAAGCCTATTTCTTCTTTGGGATTGATATAGGCTGCTTTGTTCAAAGTGAGTTAAACAGGCGTGGAGTTAGATATCCCAAAGCCCCAAGCTTGTTGGCCGGACCTTATTTACGAAATGACATGTGTTGCAAAGTACAGGATCATGAGGGGTAGGGGCATGTGCTTTTTCATTTTCATTTTGGAAACGAAAAGCTAATTATTTACCTTCATGCTTTCATAAATATTTAAGGTGAATTATGGATTGGAATAAGTTAGATCAAGACTTAACCGTGATCGTAGAGAAGAGGATTGTTTTAAGTCAAATTACTTATGCAGATCCCCAATATGATGAGATTGAAGAAGAGCTTCATGATCTTGAGGATGACCTGAATGAAGAATTTGGAGATCGTTTGGAAACAGAGTTGGAGAAAATATACGCCCGGCTTTCGTCAGATAATGACGTGTTACTTCCTTCTGCTTATTTAGCCAACAACTATATTCCTTTGTTGCCGGATGCCAACGGAATTGTCTCTTACGAAGTAAAGGGACAGGAAGGGGTGCCTATCGAATCCGAGCAGTTTGACAGTCAGGATGTGAGGATTATCCTGATCCCAAATCCCGCCCGTTTTGTGATGCATATCAATGGGGTTTCATTGAAGGACCTCTGGCGTTCGAGATAGTAAAATAGCAAGATCTACGCCTTAAGAGCAAATATAAAGGCCCAAGTTCCCCGACCAGGTGGAGTCTTTGGTCTTCGTTATTTGGTCCCCCAACCCAATAACAATTTATAAAAATATAGATTGAGCAGGATCAGTTCAAATCCATAAAAGGCGTCTTCTATGGGTATAGTCAATATTCGGACATCGAGGTTTTCACTGTGATTGTACCAAACGATGGGCGCCTCAAGTCCCGTTCCGGTAAGGATGCCGTTGACTATGAAGAAGGGGATCAGCAATATCCCATAAACAGAGGCCGCCTTTCCCAGCCAATTCACTTTTAGGATGAACTTCAACGTAAGACAAACCAATCCGGTGCTGACGAAGGTGATCAAAGTGTAGATCCGGTCAGAATAGGTGATTCCCACGAGTATCAAAGCCAAAGAGAAAGCCAGAAAAAAAGCTTTCTCCACTTTCCGGTTCCAAGAGAGGTTGTAGAACTTGTCCAAGCAGAAGTAGGTAAATATACACGAAAAGGGTATACAAATAAAAAACAACACTTCTTCCAAAGGAAGGTTGAACAGGTAAATTCCTGTGACGTAATCGGGATTGAAGCCCCACACCCCCATGTCCGTAAAGAGTGTATCCCACAGTACAAAAACAATCCCCACCAAGATGGCCGCAGGAAAAAAGGCTTTCCAAGTGAGGTGGAACTTGATCTTCGGGTGGAATGAAAAGATAAAGGGGATGATAATAGTGAAGAAGTTCACCAATAAGTACAGTGATTTCATAAACGGATTTGAAGTTTTTTAAGAAGAATTACGCACCCTTGCCTTTAGCCTCCCGAAAATACTTTAACGGCACCCAGAGCATTCCAAAACATTCCCCCTCGTCTTTGCCAAGATGCTTGTGATGGACTTTGTGGGCTCTCCTGATGGCACGGAAATAAGAATTATCTGTGTTTCGAAGAAACTTGAAACGCTGGTGGATAAAAATATCATGGAGAAGGAAATAAGCCATCCCATACATGGTGATGCCTAAGCCGATCCAGAACAAAGCATTGTAACCGTTTTCCATGCCGAAATACAGGCAGATTATCCCAGGGATAGCAAATATCAAAAAGAAAAAGTCATTGTGTTCGAAGAAGCCAGAAGATTCCTTTTTGTGATGGTCCTTGTGCAAATACCAAAATAGGCCATGCATCAGGTATTTGTGGGATAACCATGCGACTCCCTCCATAGCCACAAAAGCAAGCAAAACAATAAGTATATTAATGAATATAGATTCCATAGTTGTTTAAAATAAATCCTCCAATACTTGTTTTCTATAGTCGAATATGCTTTTAATTCTCCTCTTTACCACCAATTGATGGGTCAATTTTCCCAGCACACCGAATGGAAGTCTGTACTTTACAATGTCCTCCATTAGGGTCCCATTATTCTTTGGGGTAAAAGAGTGCGTGTGCTCCCACAAAGCAAAGGGTCCTTTCAACTGGCTGTCCGTGAAACGGAACGGAGGATCCACCTCTGTTATTTCTGTTTGCCAGGAGACCGGTATGCCCAGCAAAGGGCTTACGGTGTATCGAATGAGCATGCCCTTATAAATTTCACGATCTTCCAAAGCGGTTCTTATCTTAAACTTCATGTCTGGAGGTGTGATTTTCTCAAGATTTTTTGCAGATGAGAAAAAAAGCCAAGCCTCCCTGATGTCTACAGGTAACCATTGAACGCTTTTATAATAATAGGTGCTCATGACTGAAAACGGCTGAGAACTTTGGAAAAACATATGTTGAGCCAAGGTGAATATTGCTCGGGTTGGGTTTCCAATTCCCTCTTCAAATCACCCATGTTAACGTATTTCCAGTCCCTTACCTCTAGTGTATCCGGGTTGGGCTGTTGATCCGAACTGCCAAAATAAACATGATCCAGCTCATGTTCGGTTAGGCCATTGGCAAACTCATGCTTATAAATAAAGCTAAACTGGAAAGCCAGTTCGCACTGCATGCCCATCTCCTCTTGCAACCTCCGACGCACGGCATCACCCACCTCTTCGCCCGGACGGGGGTGGCTACAGCAGGTATTAGTCCATAATCCCGGAGAATGGTATTTGTTATCCGATCTTTGTTGCAGCAACAATTCGTTGGCAGAATTGAAAATGAAGATGGAAAAGGCGCGGTGTAACAATCCTTTCTCATGTACGGGGGTTTTTTCCATCGTGCCTATTTCCCGGTCATTTTCATCCACCAAAATCAATAAATCTTCCATTGAACCTTACTTAAACTTTTGCGACTAACGATTTTTTTTCCTCAGTATCTAAAAACTCAGAATTCATCAAATATCCAATGATAAGTTTCTTGAGTGAGAGATCATTTGAATTGGATAAGCCATCCATTATCACTTTTTTATCCTTTTCTATATCTCCTCGATATCCCAACATAGCGGGTGTGTTTGTTTGGGCGGCAAATCTTAAAAACCGCAGCTCCATGTTTTCTTGATCAGCATTAATGGCATTTTCGAGCATGTCTTTTCCTTTATGAAAGTATGAAAGTTTGTTAAAGGGGTTAGAAACATGTTGCGCCATCATCATCGTGGCACTTCCTCTATAACCAAATAATAGCGGATTGGTTTCAACATCCACCTCCAAGGAAGCAATTAGCATTTTGCAGGCCTTTTCCTCAGTGGCCGCCTGTTGATAAAGCGTGCGGATTTCCTCTATCATCAAATTTTGCGCAGGTGATACCATTGCGTAAAAGAACAAGGCTAAACCCAAGATCTTTTTCATATCCAATTCATTTTATGCTGTACAAAGCTGTTTAGCATCAGGCTGAACTTCTTGCCGTTGTGGATCCTGATTCTTTCTGAGAGTACACGGCGTGCAGGGAGTTTCTTTATTTTATTGAATAAGGAAGTGTAATAGACATAGGCAAGATAAACACCTCCTTTGGATGAAGCGGGCAGTTTTTTAATGCCTATCAGTGCAGTCTTAAAGTCCTCCTCAATTTCCTCTTCAATTTCTCTTTTGGCTTCATCACAAAATTCCCGCATGTTGACATTTGGGAAATAGGTTCTCTGAAGGTCATGGTAATCACTTTTCAGGTCACGAAGAAAATTGACCTTTTGGAAAGCCGCACCCAGTTTCATGGCAAAAGGTTTAAGCTCGTCAAAAGATTTCCGATCCCCGCCGGTAAAAACATGTAGGCACATTAGCCCTACGACTTCAGCGGAACCTAAGATGTATTTGTCATACTTTTCTCTGCTGTAGATCATTTTGTCCAGATCCATCTCCATGCTCTGGAGAAATGTCTCGATCAATTCGGTGTCGATTTGATACTGATGTACCGCATGCTGGAATGAATTCAGGAGGGGATTGACTGAAATTCGGCTGTCTAATGCGGCGTAGGTGTCTTTTTTGTACTGTTCTAGCAGTGCTTTTTTGTCATAACCCTCAAAGCTATCCACAATTTCATCAGCGAGCCTTACAAAGCCATAAATGGCATAAATGGCGGGCCTGATCCGATGATGCAGGAAATAGATGCCCAAAGAAAAGCTGGTGCTGTAAGCCTCGGTAGTAATCCGGCTGATATTCAAGGAGAGGTCATCGAATAGCTGCTTCATCTTGTTTCGGGTTTAGTGTTTTTATCAATTGGTTAGCGGCAATTTTACCCGAGATCAGTGCCGGTGGCACACCCGGGCCGGGTACGGTAAGCTGTCCAGTATAAAAGAGGTTTTTTATTTTCTTATTCCTGATCTTTGGTTTGAGGAGGGCGGTCTGCATCAAGGTATTGGCTAAGCCATAGGCATTTCCTTTGTAGGAATGATAATCGGCGACAAAGTCCTGCACGCAATAACTTTTTTTATAATCAATGTGGCTGATGATTTCCTCGCCAAGATGTTTTTGAAGCCGGTCCATCATCACATCAAAATATTTTTCACGTTGCTCTTCACTGTCGGGTAATCCGGGAGCCAGTGGCATGAGAAGAAAGAGATTCTCATGCCCTTCCGGAGCAACTGAAGCATCTGACTGCGAAGGACAGCATACATAGAAGAGAGGTTTGGTAGGCCATTGGGGGGTTTTGTATATTTCTTGGGAATGAAGGAGCAGATCTTCCTCAAAGAATAGAGAGTGATGACGGATATGGGCCAATCTCTTCTTTATGCCTAGGTAGTAAATCAGGCATGAAGGAGCAAATGTTTTTTTATCCCAATACTTTTCATCATAATTTCTATAGGCGGTCGGTAGCAATCTGCTCTCTACATGGTGGTAGTCAGCACCGGCTATTATTCCGGCAAAGGAAAGGTTTTGTCCTTTCACCCTGAGCCCTGTGGCCAAACCATTTTCCACTAGGATCTCCTCCACCGGGGCGTTGACTTCTATTTTGGCTCCTCTTTCTTCTGCAATTTTTGCGATCGCCTCTATTACCTTCCCAAATCCGCCATGTGGGTACCATGTACCGAGCTTAAGTCCAGCGTAATTCATTAAGCTATACAAGGCGGGTGTATCTTGTGGCATGGCTCCGAGAAACAAAACAGGAAACTCCATCAAAGCCAACAGTTGCGGATGGGTAAAGAACTTCCGGATATGTTTGCTAAATGAAGAGAAAACCTGAAGTCTTACGGCGCCTTTGATGAGCTCCATATCAGCAAATTCCGATACGGAGAGGCCTGGCATATACACCAAATTTTGCATGCCTATTTCATATTTGAATTGGGCCTCCTCCATAAAAGCAGTCAATCTCTGTGCACTTCCTTTTTCGATGGATTCGAACAGCTTGCCTAATTCTACGAAATCATGCGGTATGCTGCGGGTTTGCTCTCCAAAAACCACATCGAAAGCAGGGTCAAGCAACTGCAGGGAATAAAAATCTTTGGTTGTGTGTCCGAAATCATTAAAGAAGCGCTCAAAGATATCAGGCATCCAATACCAGCTCGGCCCCATATCGAAGACATAGCCGTTAGATGTCCTTAATTGGCGTGCCCGTCCTCCAATAGTTGGGTTTTTCTCAAAAACATGTACCTCATGTCCCGCTGCCGAGAGATAAGCTGCGGCACTTAATCCTGAAAAGCCTGAACCTATTACTGCTATTTTGGACATTTCAAGTTGTTTAAGTATTGAAGTAAAATTTTATACATTTTGTTGCAAAAGTTGTTCCAAATCTTCCGCGTCCCGAAGCCACTGCAAAGGTCCGGCAAATTCAAGCTGACTGAGTAGGCTGACATTGCCGGAAACGTAGATGTTATGGACAGGGTGTAGGGAAGTCAAATCATCCAAATATTGCTGGGTCACTTCCGGTAAATCGTTGTGGACAAGAAACAGCAGCAGGTTTTTAGGCTGAACTTGTTCAACGGCGGTTACAATGCTTTCCATAGGAAGATTGCCTCCAAGATAGACTGCCCGTTGGCCGGAGGCTTTAATCAAATATAGGGCATATAATAATCCTAGCTCGTGGAATTCGTGCTCCGGAAGAAAAAGAAGCCATTCCGCATCTTTAGAGGAGGCGGGAGGGACAGAATCTATGGCTGTCAAAAACTTCTGCTTCAGGAGATTGCTGTTAAAATGCTCATAGGCAGGAGACAAGGTGCCGTAGGTCCACATAAGTCCCATCCGAGTCATCATGGGGTATAAAACCTTTCGGTACGTGTCTCTGATGCCAAGGCGCAGCAGGCAGTGTGCAAAGATCTTTTCGAAATGCCACTCATCATAGTTCATGCCCGCGGCGATCAATTGGGAAATGTAGTACTCATCCGCACCTTGGCGCTGCTCTTGGCTGTATAATTCTTGTACGCGACGGATTAGCTCCTCATCCGATAAAGCCGATAGTTCTGAAACTTTGTGCCCGTCTTCCATCAGGCTCACCATGTTGAGCAAACGCCTCAGTTGGGAATTGTCATAATACCGGGTATTGCCTTCCGATCGTTTTGGGCTAAGGGCGTTGTACCGTTGTTCCCATATACGTATCGTATGCGCCTTAATGCCGGAGAGCTGAGCCAGCTGCGAGATGGAAAACTGATCCATAATGTTTAAAATAATTATTGTAAACTTAAACAAAAATCATTTGTGATTTAATTGTTACTGCGTATTTTTTTTAACGATTCATAGAGGAACATTGCAATCACCGTTATAAATGGATACGCGTTCTACATGAGCTAAAGATGGAGCTACTTAAATTAAATAAATTCCCTTTTATGGTGTATTGATTTAGGTTTGTCTGATTCTATGAGCCGGAACATGTCGCATCCGTAATCGTCTCCTCTTTTTTGCTGGTCCTTCTTCCAGGTAAGCTCATGATTAAAGCAGGAAGCGCCTCCAAACTTTATTTTTAAAGGGACATCTTCAACAAGCAGGCCTCGCAATAAACATGGCTGCATTGAAAATGAGGGGAGGATTAGCAACAACATTTCGTAAAACATGAATTTTTAAAAATGAAGAATGCTCCTTTTGGATAAATAAGCATCAATATTGGTGCCGAAGAATATTTTTCAGTTGATCCGCTTTAAGGGGTGGTTGAGTAAGAGGACGGGCTTAAAGACAGACCTCAAAGCGTCTCAGGCTACAAAAAGAAATCCCGATAAATTCCCAACGCGGCTGAAAAACCTAGTTGGGGATTTATCGGGATGGTAGTTGGTAATTAAGGTCTTGTTTTTGTCAAGCGTGCGATTTAGACTGCCGCAATGCTATTTTACAGCGAGAAATACCTCCACCTTGTTCTCTATGGGTTCGAGGGATTGAAGATAGGTGTAGATTGCGGATAGATCCGTGTCGTCCATTCCAGCATACATGGTCCAAGGCATAATGGTATTAAACTCCCCTGGCTTTACCACAGGTGGCTGGTAGCCGTTCTCCATATCATAGGCTTTAAAACGGGCCACAAATGCATCCCTGCTCCATTGCCCTATACCCGTTTCGGGATGGGGGGTGATATTGGGAGTGGTGACTGTGCCTTGGGGCATGGGAAATTGTCTTCCTCCGGCAAAAGCTTTATCGAGTTCCAAAGCCACTCCATCAAATGGTGTATGGCATTCCACACAACCCGCTGAATTCACCAGGTATTTGCCATACGCTACCGATACTTCTTTTTCAGGTTTTTTGCTGAACACAGGCTCTCGAGGCATGGTGTTGATAATAAAGCTCATCGGAAAGTCACTGGTCGATTCTTCGGGAGCATATTCTATCGGTTCAAGTGTTCTCAAGTAGGCGATCACGTCCTTTATATCCTCTTCATCCATGCCACCATAATAATGGTAAGGCATTACTGGAAAAATGGCCTTTCCAGTCTTCGTCACTCCGGAGGTAATGACCCTGAACAACTCGGAATCAGACCAGTTGGCTAGATTGAAAGGAGTAATGTTTTTGGAAATATACCGTCCTGGAAATCCCATCGCTTGGTCAAAGAGCTCACCGCCTTTGCCCAATGTACCATCTAACAGTGGTGCGGAAAATTTACTCCAGTCTCGGGTGCTGTGGCAATCCATACATACCATCACATTGTTCGCCAAGTATTTACCGTTGGCAATACGTTCCGGGGAATTGCTAACGGTTACCTCTTTCAGTGGGACGTTGGGTAACGCCATTTTCACATAGGTTATGGCTGATATTATAAGGATCACCACAACGGAAAGTAAAATTAATAAAATTCTTGTTATTTTCATATTTCAAAATAATAGTAATGGATAATGAATTAAAAAGAGATAAAATAAAGAATCTGTTATGAGGAACAAATTTAATTTAATAATTAATATATTTATGTATATCAAATGATTTTATAAAAAATTTGTGAAGTATTATTTACTATAAGTTCAATAAAATTTGTTTATAGCTATGGAATCAACAGCACAACCATTTCAATTTGACAAAAACCGTATCTCCATCGGCGACTGGCTGATCACAGTATTTGTAGCGTCCCTTCCTCTAGTGGGACTGATTATGCTTTTTGTTTGGGCTTTCTCTGATAACGTACCGGAGACCAAAGCCAATTGGGCCAAGGCAACTTTGCTCCTGGCATTGCTCTTTATCGTGCTTGGCGTGGTTATGATGGCTATATTCGGCAGTCTGTTCTTTTGGAATGAATCTTATACCTTCTAAGTAAAAAAGTTGGAAGTGTGAAAAAATTGTCTTTTTAAAAAAAGCCATAGCCAGGGTATAAAATATCCCTGGCTATGGCTTTGTCTGTCTGCTTGTTCTCTTTTTATTGTATCCCGTAAAGCGATTGGGCGGCTTCTTCATATTTGTCCCCGGATATCCATCTCGGTTGCTCCGCAGTATTGGCGATTTTTTCAGCCGCTAACAAATAGGCTTTCCAATAAAGCATGGCGTAATCCAAATCGAAATTATCAACTTCATCGGCGGCTTGGTGGTAATATTGGGTGATTTCCTCATCAAAGGCCGTGAATCCCAAGCTGAAGGTGGGGGCAGGGATTCCTTTTTTGGCAAAATTCACATTATCCGACCTGTCGTAAAGTCCCTGCTCCGGAGAGGGATCTGCGACCGCCTTGATCCCAAATTCTGCCACGGCTTCCTCAATCAAACTGTCTGCGGAAGTCCTTCCTAAGCCGATGACGGTAATAATAGACGTGTCATTATATCCTGCATTATCTATATTCAGGTTATAAACAACTTTGTCCAAAGGAACCAATGGGTTGTCGGCAAAATAAGCAGAACCTAACAGGCCTTTTTCCTCCGCCGTCCAGGCACACAAGAGGATGGATCTTTTGGGTGGGTGTTCTGCAAAATACTTGGCCGCATTAATAACAGCCACAGTGCCTACTGCATTGTCCCTGGCGCCATTGAAGATGGAGTCTCCCTCTGCATTCGGTTGGCCAACTCCCACGTGGTCATAATGTGCGGATAGCATGACGTATTGATTCTTGAGTTGTGCATCTGTGCCTTCGATGACGCCTATTACATTTTTACCGGCGATCTTTTGATTGACCTTCCCCTTGATATCAATCCCCACCTGTATCGTTTTTCCTTGGTCAATGGAGGCGATAAGTTCGTTGGATAAATCCTTGAGCCAGATGTAGGGGATGGTCTCCTCTTCCTCTTGGTTGTCGTCAATGGTGAGCCTGGGCTTGTTGAGGAAATTGACCAAAAGGCTCCAGGGGGTCGTGGGCAAGTTGTACAGTTCAATGACACCTATCGCACCTTTTGACTTTGCGAGAGCCAGTTTTTCTCTCCCGACAGCGAAAAGTTCTGAAGGGGTCATACGGTCAGGGGCGCCCACTCTTACCACTAGGATTTTACCTTTAAGGTCCTTTCCTTCCAAATCGGCTTTCAAACCGTGACCCGCTACTACCATGGAATAGTTTCCCACCAGTCCAGCCCCGTCCAAAACCAGCATATCCTCCCCATGCGCATACGTGGTTTCTCCAAGTTTAACCTCACCAAAGGACGGGGGAGCGGAGACTTTGAAAGGAACGGGCTGATAATAGCCTTCTGCATTTGGCAATTCCCTCGCACCGTATTTCCAAAACTGCTCTGAAATGTAGCGGGCTGCCACGTCGATCTCCGATCGCATAGCGTCCCGGCCTTTCAATTCATCGGCAGCCAAATACCTAAAGTGGCTGATGGCTTCTTTTTGTTCAACGGACTGCTGGATTAAATTTTTTTGACCGAATGCGTTAACGGAATAGCCAAGGACAATCGTCACCATGGCCAATATTACTTTGTTTTTCATTTAGTGTAATTCAGATGGAAAGTAAAGATAGTTGATCGTATAGGAATATAGAAGCCTGAAAGCAAGATCAGAAATAAGCTACGAGATGCAACACCCAATAACCCCAACAAAATAAAGATGAATTTGTGATGGGAAAGACTTGTCGACGCCCCACCGTCCATCCGTTGATTGTTTCAGGGACTTAAATATTCTACCTGTCTATCCTTTGATAATTTCATTGACGGGGAGCACATTTTTACTTTTTCTCCCCGCAATTCTTTTCGTTCTTAGATAACGGTTCAATTCGTATTCGTCGTAATTTTCTGATGACGGATCAAAGCTGCTCACCCTGACTCTGCCTCTTGAATGGATGAAGGAGTTGTCCCCGATCCACATCCCCACATGCACCACCCTTTCGCGGGAGTCTTCCGTTGCGGGAATCCCAAAAAACAGCAGGTCGCCAATTTCCAGATGCTGCCAGTTTTTGTCGCGATCTACTTCTTCCCCTTCGAGAATTTGTTGGGACGCATCCCTAGGAATGATTTGGCCGTTCAGGAAGTAGATGGTCTTGGTAAAACCGCTGCAATCCATTCCTTTGATAGAAGTGCCGCCCCAGAGGTAGGGGCTTCCCATCATGCTTTTGGCAGTTGCCACCAAGTTGTCCGGAGCCACGCTTCTGGTGGCTATCCATTCTTCATATGTGGTTAGGGAGGCAGTGGGAACGAACCCTTTTCTTCCATCAGGCAGGCGGACGAGGGATTGATTCTTTCCCTCCTGAACCAATTCCAGGATGTTGCCGGCTGTCAGATCACTGATCAGGTTGTTCTGGGTTTCCTCTTCATAAATATATCCGATCAGGGGGGTAAAGACAACCTTTTTGCTGGCATACCAAGCCCCGATTTCATCTTTATCCATTAGAGATATCCCCGCTGCGTCCACCCAAGAAATGTACCGGTCAGGAGTCTGTATCAAATACCAATCGTCCATCTTTTTCAATACATTCAGGGGCGTGCCCAAGGTAGCTTGGGTGGCCAACTCCGCGGAATGCTTGGGTTGGCTACGTATATTGGCTACGGAAAGCGTCACAACAGCAAAATGCTTACCTTCCAATGCTTCATCCGGCAATGTCAAGACCTTGTCTTCGAAATTGCCGGAAACCTGCGTCAAAGAATCCCGAAGCAAATCGAGTGCTTCAGGTAGATTGGTTTCTCCCATCAACAGTCCTTCCTCCCACTGAATATCGAAGAGTGCAACTCTTTTATCCGGGGCATAGGTGTTTTTGAAATAATCAATGACAGCCTGTTCATTAGATTGTTGCTGGACGCAAGAGGCCACTATGCAGGATATACCCAATAAGAGAATAGCAGTTGTCTTTTTTTTCATAAGAAAGAAATAAAGGCGATGCGGTGTTATTCTATTACCCGCTAGACGCCTAATCTGTCCCAAGATGTTAATTAGGGAAAGCAAGAACTAAAGTAATGTAGCTCCATTCGTTTACTTTTCCAAACCGGGGCTTCTTTCCAAAAATTCCTGGTAAAGCCTCACATGTCTGTTTGTCATTGGGATTTGGTATCCATCGATAAATACATGCATGATTTGGGTCTTGGTCTCAAAGGGGTCCCCGTCTGAAATAAACAAGGTGGCGCTTTTTCCCTGCTCGATGGAACCCAAATGACCATCTACGCCCAAGATTTCAGCAGGAACAATGGTCACGGCCCTAAGGGCTTCTTCTTTGCCCATGCCGTAGGCTGACGCAAAACCGGCGTTAAAGGGTAAGTTTCTCACATTTTCTGCATCATCAGTTCTGATAGCCACTTTTACCCCTGCCTTTAGCATTTTACCGGGATTAGTATAGGCAGCATCATAGCGATCGGATTGACGGTTGGGAAGGGCTAACACAGGTCCGGTAATGACAGGGAGGTCAGCCACTGCGATCTCATCCGCTACTCTCCAGCCTTCCGATACGCCGGTGAGTATGGCCCTGACCTTCTTGTCTTCCAGCCATTTGATGGCGGCCTGAATATCACTTGCTGCATTTACTTCTATCAATAGGGGAAGTTCACCCGAGATGACTTTGGCCATCTGTGCCATTTCCGGATAGTATTCCAACGCTGCTTTGGCAGAATCCAAACGGTGGTAAGTAATGGCCTTTTGCCAGATCTCATTGATGTTTTTTATTGCTTTCTCCGCTTCTTTCTTTATATCCTCATCGCTTCGTCTGTCATACGAACCCCTTCTTGCAGAAGATGGAAAGTTCATTACCACTCCTTTGAAGCCCGCATACATTTGGTCGGGGGTATAGCCATTCAAGTTGATCAAGGCCGCTGTTCCGGGGAAAATGCCCCCAGAAGGCATGGCAAGAGAGGTGGTTACACCACTCACTCTGGTCACCGGAATGGCTACCGAATTGGGATTGACGGCAGTCAAAGCCTGCATATTGGGGCTGACTTCTCCGACTTCAGAAAAATCCTGCGTTTCGGCGACGGAATTCACCTCAACCAAGCCCAATCGGTTACCCGCATCAATCATTCCCGGATAGATGAATAATCCGGAACAATCAATAACGGTAGCCTCTGCGTCCGCAAGGTTTTCTCCTAAAGCTTCTATTTTCCCTTTGTTGATCAGCACCGTTGTGTTTTTGATGGTGCCGTTGGTCACTGTCACTACGGTAGCATTTTGTAATAAGAATTTGCCGCCACGTGGTTTGATTACTTCCCCTTCGATCTGTCCATAGGACATTATCGGTAGGATAAGGAAAAGGAACAGGTATATTTTTATATTTTTCATTGCTGTATTCGTTTGTAGTCCTTAGAGCTTAAACATTAATGGGTGCCAAAAAACTGTCCTGTTTCAGAAAACATTTCCACCCCATGCATGCATCTATGATCATGCTCCATCAGATAAATAGGCTCTACCATCTCGGTGGCGCTTACTTTTAGTCGTTGGTCATGTTCGTCTTCGTTGATGTCAAAATATTTTATTCCATCTACGAAAGTCATCTGTGGGATGGCGTATACGGATAGGGGATGGTTTTCGAAAATAACCAAGTCAGCCTGTTTGCCTGGCTCGATTGAGCCAACTTTATCGGCGATGCCCAACTGTTTGGCGGGATTGATGGTGATCAAAGCCAAAGCCTCCTCATCAGTCAAACCTCCATATCGTTGTGTTTTTCCGGCCTCGTGGTAAAGATGCCTGATCAGTTCTGCATCATCCGAATTGATGGAGGTGATAACCCCGTTTTTTGTAAGAATGGCGGCATTGAAAGAGGTGGAGTAATAAACCTCAAACTTATAAGCCCACCAATCGGCAAAAACAGAAGCCCCCATGGTATGCGCTGCCAGTTCCGGAGCCACCTTAAAGCCTTCATTAACATGGGTAAATACAATGTTTTTGATGCCAAAATCTTTACAGACGTTGATCAGCATGTTGATTTCGTCTGCCCTATAGGAATGACAGTGTATGATTAGTTTCCCGTCCAATATGTCGCCCAATGTTTTCAGCCTGAGGTTGTATTTGGGAGGGATGGCGGTGCTGTTCTTTTGTCCCGCAGCCTTTTCATAGGCTTCCCATTTCTTTTTGTATTGTATCGCCTCGTTGAAGCCGTTTCGGATGATGGCTTCAACACCCATCCGGCTTCTAGGCTGTATGCCCTTGCCTCTTCCATGCACTCGGGTGGGATTTTCCCCCAATGCAAACTTAATCGTGCGGGGAGCCTCTGTCATGATAAGTTCTTCTGGATTGAGTGTGCCATAGCGGTGCTTCAGCGTAACATTCCGCCCGCCTATGGCATTGGCAGAACCATGCATGGCATTCGAAACAGTCACTCCACCTGCCAACGCACGGTATAGGCCAATATCGAAAGGGTTGACCACGTCACCCATGTAGACTTCCGCGGTAATGGGGCTAGAAGCTTCATTGACGACGCTTAAAGCCACATGGGAATGGGCATCAATAATTCCAGGCATAACATACTTACCGCTGGCTTCAACCACTGGCGTGTTAGAAGGAGCTGTTATTCCTTTTCCGATTTGTTTGATTAAGCCGTTTTCTACCAAAATGTCAGTATCCTCCTGTATGCCATTGGTGATAGTCAGGACGGTGGCATTCTTGATCAATAGATTTCCTTTCTTAACCTGTGCCTGTAGGGAATTCAGATTTAAAAGCAGTAAGGCAGTGATAATATAGATTAAATTCTTCATTGCTTTAGTTGTTGGTAGTCGAATCAGGTGATTTGGTGGCAGTAAATGGGAAACTTCCGAAGTCCGTAATGGTCATTTTGCCTTTGTAGTCATCGACCGAAAAATCTCCGGAGACGGTGACGGAAAGTGACGTGCCCTGTACATCGACGGTAAATTGGAATTCGAAGGTGCTGCCAGACTGTTTAATAGCCAGCATATCTGCGGTTTTTTTTCCTCCGCCTGCCGGATTGTCAAAAGTAATAGTGCCACTGAATCCTTCCGATCCTTTTTTAATTATCATTTCTCCTGAAGAGGAACCTTGAGGCGTTTCTGTATTGTAATTCCATGAGCCAGCGATGTCGGTAGTTTTCTCCTTTCCTACTTTTTTGTTACCATTGGTTTCGTAGGTGAATAAATAACCATCTACAAATACCTGTTTCACTTCAGCACCACTCTTGAACAATGAATCAGTCGTAATAACGAGATTGGCTAACTTTCCTTTTTCTATGGTTCCGGTGATGTGGTCTTGTCCAAGTATTTTAGCCGCGTTAATCGTCAAAGCAGCCAAGGCAGCTTCTTCTGACAGTCCATTTTCCACCATCAAGCGAATGTTGTTGAGAAAGTTTTCGCTTTTCAAGTCCTGTGAACTGAACGCGAAGGGTACTCCTTCTTTTTCAAAAGCAGCAGCAAGTTCAAGATGACTCTTATAAGCTGCTTTTACACGATCCAGATTTGCTGTGATCTCTTCAGATGCTCCTTTGAGTTCTTTTTTTGAGGCTGTGTCTTCAGGAAGATTTGCAGAAAGTATTACCTGTGTTTTGGTTTCTTTAATTAAAGGAATTAAGGTGACGCCTTCATTTACTCCCGTGACAACCATTCGGAAGCCCTTTTCACGCTGCAAATTCAAAGCTCTCCTAAGTTCAAGCTCATCCTTAACTTTAAATATTACTGGAGCACTTTGATTGATAATAGGGTAGAAAGCTTCTAAGACCCTATCTTTTTCTGGTCTGATTAGCCCTTTGTTGGAAGCGAATAGGGACTGATGTTTATTTGCCAGTTCGGCGTTTTGGTACAATTCCCTCCATTTGGCCATGACACCCAAGGTAGTTCCTGGATAGAGCCCACGGATGGCTTCAAATTTCGCAAACATTCCGGTAGAAGAAGCAAGGGTGTTGTACGAATCTGCCTCTCCAATAAGTACGACAGCGGTATTGCCTGGAAGCATCCCTTCACCATTGGGGATAAGATTGACCATGGTAATTCCCGTCTTTCTCCACATGCCCAATTCTTCGTCTGCAGGGTCGAAACTTTCGAGCACGTCAACGTAAGGCGTTATTCCAGCGATGTGGGGAGGCGGGTTGGAGGGGTCAAGGTCCGCTGGCTTTTCGGGAGTTGGAGGGGTTTTTACGCCCGCACTACCCGATACATCAATGAAACCAGGATAAATAAACATAGAATCCCCTTTGATTTCCTGTGCATCTATCGGCGTCTTGAGGTTTTTACCTACCCCACCAATCAGTCCGTTTTCTATGATGATATCGACTTTAGTGGCAGAGCCATTTCCTGTAAATACCGTGGCATTCTTAATGGCATAGGTTCCCGTGACTCTTTTTCCGCCCGTAGGATCACTTTGTGCGACAGCAGCAAGAATAAAGACGTTGGAAGCCGCCACCATGAGTAACAGAAGGAGAGTTTTTCTATTTAATAAGCTCATTCGTAAGGTTGGTTTGAATCATAATCGTTGAAATTACACATATTCGCAAGCCTGCAAATACATTGTTTTTTTAAGCCAATAAAAAACTTGAAGAATGGTAGATGGCATGTTTTAATCTGGAGTAGTGACGTCCTCCCATCTTAGGTTGCCATTTTTAAAAAAACAGACAGACTGAAATTATTTTTCGTTTAAAATGCCCTATATTGGCGGAAATTTAAGATGAAAAATGAATAAAGGTTCCTTATTTAAAGAGTTATTTATCAATATAAAAACTACGGGAGCAATAACTTTTAGTTCCAAATCCCTTGTCAATAAAATGTTGTCTTTTGCGGACTTTAGGGGCGCAAAAACCATAGTTGAACTCGGAGGGGGAGACGGAAGCATCACTAGGGGAATTGTGGAGAGGATGGATAAGGATGCGGTATTGTTGGTATTTGAAATAAGTAAGCATTTCTGCGATAATTTGGCTTTGGAATTTCCCCAGGACAACGTGCATATCATTTGTGATTCCGCTGAGAACTTGGACAAGTACTTGGATGGAAAAACCGCTGACTTAATTTTATCTTCCCTGCCTTTCAGTTTGATTTCCAAGGAGGCAAGGACGGAAATCTATAAAAAAAGCAAATCCAACCTGAGCGGCAACGGGATTTTTATACAGATTTGTTATTCCTATTTGCTGAAGTTTCAGTTTGCCGGGCACTTCCAAAATATAAGAACCGCTTTTACTTTAAAGAATTTTCCCCCCGCATTTATCATGATCTGCAATTAAGGCAACTTTGTGCTGCTCCCTTCAATACTTTTAGAGATATATCGTTATATTGGGTAATGGAGCAAGATATATTTAAGGGAAGAGGCTCAAGAATCAGCCCCAGAAATCCTTATTTGAAGCGGGAGGAAGTCATTCAGCATATCGAGGGAATTGATGAGGAAAAGCACCAAGATAAGCCGGTTACCAAATTTTTTACAGAAAATTTAGTAAATGCCCTCAGCAAAAACGACAGCCCTGACCTGCCTTTGGACTATTCGGTCAACCCTTATCAGGGCTGTGAGCATGGCTGTATCTACTGCTATGCCAGGAACAGTCACCAATATTGGGGTTTTGATGCAGGTTTGGGATTCGAAACCAATATTGTTGTCAAACATAATATCGTTGAAGTACTTAAAAAGCAGTTCCAGAAGAAGAATTATCAGCCCAAGCCCATCATGTTGTCTGGCAATACGGATTGTTACCAGCCCGCGGAAAAGAAATTTGGTCTGACAAGAAAGATCCTGGAGCTTTGCCTACAGGTGGGCCATCCCGTTAGTATCATTACCAAAAATTCCTTGATCCATAGAGATGAAGACCTTCTTGTAAAATTGGCGGAAAAGAAGCTCGTTCATGTTTATTTTTCCATCAATCACCTGGATAATGAATTAAAGGCCTCTTTAGAACCTCGGACTGCCATTGCAAGCAAAAAACTGGCAATTATGGCGCAATTTTCATCATCAGGTATTCCTTGTGGTGTGATGGTCGCGCCAATTATACCTAGTTTGAATACCCAGGATATCCCTAAAATTATTGAATTGGCTGCCGGAGCAGGTGCTTTGCGGGCAGGATACACCGTGGTAAGACTGAATGGATCGATTAAGGAGATCTTCAGTTCATGGATATATCTTCATTATCCTGAGCGTGCGGAGAAAGTATTGCACCAGATTGAGGAGCTTCATGGGGGCAAAGTTAATGATTCCGACTGGGGAAGAAGGATAGTAGGTGCGGGGCCTATATCGGACATGATAAGGCAAATCTTTAAGGTCTCGGAGGCCAAATACCTGAAAGGAAGAAAAATGCCTGAGTTTAATTTCTCCGAATTTATGCCCACTGGACAAACTAGACTTTTTTGAGATGGAATCGATTTTGGCAACGGCTATTTTGGAGATGGGAAGGATGTCTGGTGGAAAAAGTTTTTGTCCTTCGGACGTGGTAAAATGGATTTTTCCTGTGGATTGGAAATATTTTATAGCAGATGTAGAAGAGGCTATGATGCAGCTATATAGGGAAGGTAGGATATCTGTCCGCCAGGGAGATTTGGAAATCCCCAAAGACAGGATGCCTAGGGGGCCTGTAAGAATTACCCTCCTTACGCAAACTAAAAGTTTTTAAGCAATGTTGTTCCGGATATTGCAGGCGATGTCTCTTGCTGCAGTTTTTTTAAAGAGTCTAAAACAAATATCATATGAGCGAATTACCCATCACCCATGTAGAAGCGCCTCCGGGATTAGAAGTAGCTACACTTGCCTCCGGCTGTTACTGGTGTACAGAGGCTATCTACCAGGATTTAAAAGGTGTTGAACAGGTGACATCCGGCTTTAGTGGTGGACATATTGTCAATCCATCTTACGAAGAAGTATGTACAGGCACTACCGGACATGCCGAGTGTACCCGGATTTTCTTTGATCCCAAGGTGATTTCTTTTCAGGAACTGCTTGAGATATTCTGGTCCACGCATGATCCGACGACACTTAACCGCCAGGGAGGGGATGTGGGGCCACAATATAGGTCAGCCATCTTTTACCATAACCAAGAACAGAAGGAACAGGCAGAATATTTGAGAAAATCCATTGATGAAAGCGGAGCATTTGATCAGCCCATCGTCACAGAAATTACCGAGTTCACTAATTTTTATGAAGCTGCGGATTATCACCAGAACTACTTCAAGCAAAATGGCGATCAGCCCTATTGTCAAATGGTTGTCCGGCCCAAAGTGGAGAAGTTTAAAAAAATATTTGCCATGAAATTGCGGTAGGTCCTTCACAGGTCCACAGGGCTTGGCAATGAAACTTCCCCATCTAGATGGTCCATCAGTATGGGTTGTAAAAACAAATTTAAATTTTTTTAAGGGAGTGAGGCAGCTTCCAAGCTGAAGATACCGAGCTCTTAAGATAGGCGGCTGCCACCTGGCAACCACCCTTATATCGATGTTTTATTTATTCGTTGTACTAAAATATGAAGAGAACAAGAGCTCAAGAATCCAGATCCGCCATCGAGCGGGTATATATCGGCATGAGGCACCTTTTTAACAGGGGAACATACAAGCCCATGGGGATATCCGGTGAATCTTTGGTCAATTCGCTTTTGGTGCTGAGTCCAGAGATATATGGCTTGGTGGGGGATGCCGAAAAAATTGAGATGGATGGGTTGCTGTACGTCATGGAACGACTTCCTCGAGGGATAGAGGAATGCCGCTACGTCAGGCTGATCAGCAGGGAAGGATATGAGCATTCAACTTTTCCAAGTATTGTTCCTGCCAAAAGAAAAAGAAACTGTTATCGGGTGGACGAAGACCAGATGTACGTGGAGATGACGCGGGGCAGGAGTGATATTTATGATATTCTGACCCACCTGACTTTTTTGTATATAGAATCAGAAAAAATCAGAGTGAATAGTACAGACCATAAGGGAATGGAAAGCCTCAATTGGCAGATGCTCACCAAGATCGTAAAAAAGGAACAGAAAGGGGAGGAATTTGATAAGGAGGCCGCATGTTCTTACCTCAGCCACATTACGGGAAGGACTTTTGAAGAGACCAACAGGATGGTGGAAAAATTCGATAATTCCGCCAATAGCAACAGCCTGTTTTCCATTATCTATAACCTGGGCAAACTGGCCATTGATGAAAAGGTCCATGAGATGGATCGCGAGATATCCTTTTCGGCCACGCTGAGGGAAAGGGTAGGGCATCACGTGTACGGTGAATTGTGGGCTACTAGGATCAAGTCTGTACTTTGCGACGAGGGGCTGCTCCATCGGCCTATCCATATCATCAGTGCCAATCTTCATAGTGTGTTGAATACGATCTATGCCCATCAGGCTTTAGGTTTGGATTCTTACGATGCCATAGAAAAGGTGGCGATGGACATCAGTATCCATGCCAAGAAAAACAAAGCGAAGGAGATTCATGCCTTTGCGGCGGCTAACGGCTTTATAGATCTACCTGATATATCGGGAACCAATATTGGGGCGCAAATAATTGATACCGCCAAGATGACCAAGGATACCATAGTTCCCGGCTTAAAGCTTCCTGCGGAGGAAAAGAAGAAGCCAGTAATTGTGGTGATGGATTATGCTTTTGGGGAACAGGCTTACGAATGCTTTGACGAACTGCTGAAACCCTATGACCGGGATGGCAAAAGCATACCCTTGGATGTGGTGTCGGCATCGATTATGGGAAAAGCGGGTATACTAAAAGGGAACAAAGGCGACATCATGATTCCCTCCAGCCATGTGTTCGAAGGCACTGCCGATAATTACCCCTTTAAAAATGAGTTGAAGGCCGCGGATTTTGAGGGCTATGGTCTAGGTGTATATGACGGACCTATGATCACCGTGTTGGGTACCTCACTTCAGAATAAAGATGTGCTCCAATATTTCATGGACTCTTCTTGGAAAGCCATAGGCTTAGAAATGGAAGGAGCGCACTACCAAAAGGCTATTCAGTCAGCCAGTAAGATCAGGAACAGTATCAGGCAAAATGTGAAGGTGCTCTATGCCTATTACGCTTCGGATAATCCCCTGGAAACAGGCGGAACGCTGGCTTCTGGGGCTTTGGGAATGGAAGGAGTGAGGCCGACCTACCTGATCACCTTAAAGATTCTGGAAAAGATCTTTTCTTGAGAGAATTTCAAATTCAAATCTACAGCTTGGGCGAAGCGCCTATTTTTTAGTATTTCTCTATTTTCACGATCTGAATTGAGACCAATATGCTCAATCGCGTCATCTATGCCTAAAGTAGCTGATTAGAATGCACATGCGTGTAAAGAATAAAGCCAATTTTATAGGTAAACGATCTGGCAATTGTATGTGTGATGGTAAAGCCTCCAACCGAATTATTGCCTCTTAAAATAATGCTTAGTTATTAAAATAGCGATTTTATATCACTCAATAAACTGACTTTTGTCATGATATAGGCTCTTTTGTTAGGATACCTTTGTCCTATCATAAAAGCAAAAAATCATGAAAACGCGATCCACTCTATTTATTGGTATGATTATCTGCCTTTTTGCCCTGTCTTTTCCCGTGGCTGCACAGGTGAAATATCAGATAGGACCCAAGCCAGAACTTAAGGTTTCAGGTACTTCCACGCTCCATGACTGGGAGATGGTTTCTAACCAAGCCACAGCTGAAGCGGTCTTGGTACAACAAGACGGAGATCTTAAAGATGTCAAAAGCCTGACTGTCCAAATGCCTGCGGAAAGTATCAAAAGCGGCAAGAGTGCAATGGATAAAAATACTTACACCGCCCTAGATACCAAAAAACACAAACAAGTCCAATTTGTTCTGTCTGGTGTCACCAAAACAGGGGGCAACTCCTGGAAGGCAAAAGGTAAATTCACCATAGCTGGGGTAACCAAAGATGCGTCTTTCGATGTTACATCTTCCTCCAGAGGGTCAGGGTTCAATTTTCAGGGAAAGCATGCTTTCAAGTTGACGGATTATCAAATAGATCCGCCCACAGCATTGCTTGGAACAGTAAAGACAGGTGACGAGGTGGTCATTCACTTCAACCTTACCCTTCAGCCGGTCCAATAAATTAATGACACCATATCTACAGTTCAACTAATTATATCTTTTCACAGATTATGAAAAAGCTAGTTTTATTGCTCGCAATTTGCTCCTTTACCTTCACTGCGATGGCACAAGTGACCCTAGAGGATGCCCAATATTGGAGGCCTTATGATCATCGGGGCATCAATGTTTTTGAAACAGGAAAAGCTGATACGGTGAGTTTTGATGGTATAAAAGTCAGGCTGGGCGGAGGGTTCGCCCAACAGTTTCAGGCTTTAAAACATTCCAACACTTCCGCCGCCAACCCCTTGATAGAAATCGGTAACGGCTTTAACCTGGCCACCGCCAATTTGAACCTAGATGTAGCGCTTGCTGACGGAATCAGACTAAACCTGATTACTTATTTGTCATCAAGGCACCACTCCGAAACATGGGTGAAGGGAGGTTTTATACAGGTAGATAAAGTAGGTTTTCTTAACAGCCCGCTGTTGGACAAGGTATTTGAGAACGTAACGCTAAAGGTAGGACACATGGAGATCAACTATGGTGATGCCCATTTCAGAAGGACGGACAATGCCAATGCGTTTTATAACCCGTTTGTAGGCAACTATATCATGGACGCCTTTACTACGGAGGTCGGTGCGGAAGTTATCTACCAAAAGAATGGATTCTTGGCCGTCGGTTCTGTAACAGGAGGTGAAATCCAGGGGGGAATAACCAATCCGGATGCCCGTGAGCTCTCTTTTATCGGGAAATTGGGCTACGACAAGCAAGTAGAAGAGAATGTACGGGTTCGTTTGACAGGATCCATTTACCATACAGGGGGCTCCAATAGAAACACGCTTTATGCGGGTGACAGGACCGGCTCCAGGTATTACTTGGTAGTTGAGCCGGAGGGGGCAACCACAGCGGCTAACTTTACCTCAGGAAGATTTAATCCAGGGCAAACAGACAACATTACCGCCATGGTTCTCAACCCATTTGTAAAAGTAGGAGGCTTGGAATTTTTTGGAAACTTAGAACAAAGTAAAGGGAAAGCAGCCAATGAAACCAAAGACAGAAAATGGAACCAAATAGGTGCTGACCTGGTCTACAGGTTTGGAAATACCGAAAACTTCTACCTGGCCGGAAGATATAACAAAGTCAATGGCGAACTGCAGGATGGATCAGAGCCATCAATAGACAGGGTTCAAATCGGGGGAGGATGGTTTGTGACAAAGAACATCCTTGCCAAGCTGGAGTATGTCAATCAGAACTACAAGGACTTCGGTGCGATGGACGTCAGGAATGGCGGTAAATTCAACGGCTTGATGATCGAAGGGGTTATCGCCTTCTAAAAACAAATAATACCCATGCGTATCCTTTGGCTTTTACTTATTTTGCAGTTCAACTTTCCACCCAAGCATGACAAGCTGGTGATTATTGAAAAAGAAATTACGGTTTCCGGTAATACCTCTTTGGGAAAATTTGAATGTGATTATAATGTGAAAGGCTTAAAGGATACGCTTTTTTTTATCAATGATAAATCTACGGACACATTTTTTTTTGATATCGTAGTAAGTGACTTTACTTGCGGCAACTTTCTCTTGAACAGCGATTTTAGAAGAACGATAAAAGCCAAAGAGTACCCTCAAGCGTACGTAAAGGTGGTCAATTTACGAAGGGTCAAAAACGGTTATATCTGTGACCTCCATTTAGACCTGGTGGGAAAAAAGCTGCTTTTCAAGAATTTTCAGCTGTCCAGTGCCAATGGAGAACTTCGAGGAAATCTTACCCTGGATTTTGAAACTTTAGCGCTGGCTCCTCCGACAAAATTGGGAGGATTGGTTAAAGTGGACCAAGTGTTATCTCTTTCGCTATCATTGAAATACGCGAATTGAGGTGCCAGTGCGGAGGATAATTTTTTATCTGCAATAAATTGCTTTTTATTATAAAAAATTCGAACTTCACAGGGTTAAATCAGTGGGATTGATCCTTTAATCGGAGAACCAAAGCACGACGTTGTCCAACAGATAAGACATAAGTTCTACCAAAAGGAACTTTGCTGTTCCCATTGTTTATGGCGTTTGCATACTACAAGTAGTGATTTAATTATCAGGGGAAATTATGGTTGTTGCCATAGTGGATCAGATGCCACTTCCGCTGCTTGTTTCTGATTAAGTCGACATTCTTTAATGACCGGGGAGGAGCAGATATTCTTAGGCTTTGTATTTTTAACATTCTGATAAAATGGAAACTTTAACTGAAGCTCTAGAAAGCCAGCATCAAAATTTAGTGCAATATGTTCGGATGCTAAGCGCCCGCCAAATATCGCTAGAAGAGGTGGGTAGGTTGTGTCCTGATATTCTCCATTTTAATGATGCTGATTTTAATTTCCAATTTCTCAACGAGAAAGCCTGCCGATGGTTCTGCTTATCCAAAGCAGAAATTCTCCAAATGGGTGAAGGTTTTATAAGGGAATTTTATCACCCAGATACGATCAAGAACGAGATCCCTAAGATTAAACGGTTTTATTCCAATCATGACGATGAAGCCGTCTATTCTAATTACCACCAGATTTATAATCCTGCGATTAAGTCCTTCTCCATATGTTTGGCGTTTATCAAAAAATGCCGTTGTCTCTCTGGCTTTGTTTCCATTCTTCAGCCCCTAGAGAATGACTTTCACATCTCAAAAAAGATGAACCGGATTATTTCAGAAGAGCTTTTCAAGAAAAACCATGCGCAGGATTTTGAATATTTGACGATACGGGAATTTGAGATTCTGAAGCTGTTGGCTGAAGGTCTAAACAACCCCCAGATATCCAATCAGCTGTTTATAAGCAGAAGGACGGTGGAACAGCACCGAAAAAACATCAATAGGAAGCTAGACATCCATACTTTTAAAGATATTTTGGATTATGCTTATGCTTTTGATCTGATTTGAAATCGAGGAAATCGAAAGTGGAAAAAACCTACAAAAAGATTGTACGGCAGCAAAAGATGAACAGACAGAAGAAAACCAGGGCTATCGTCACTATGGCTAAAGATGAGGCTGTTTTGCTTCCCATTTGGTGGCACTATTATTCCCGATTCTTCAATCCCGAGGATATGTACATCTTGGATCATGAGTCAACTGACGGTTCGACATCAGGGACAGGATTTGTGCGCGTTCCTGTCTCTCATCCGGTAGTGGACTGGGGATGGCATCGGGATAAGCTGCAGGAGATGCAACATGACTTACTTAAGACGTATGAGCTGGTACTCTGTACGGATGTGGATGAAATCGTTGTCCCGGATCCACGGACGGGGACTTTAGGCGACTATATGGATGCCTTTGATGCTGAATTTGTAAACTGTAAGGGTTATGAAATTTTGCATATGAAAGAAATAGAGCCTGCCTTCAACAGTGGTGTAAAGGTTCTCGATCAGCGTTTTCATTGGTTCTATAATCCTGCTTATTCCAAACCTTTGCTGGCCAGCAAACCGATGCACTGGCATGGTGGCCTTCATGCGAGGGTGGACGGTCAGACAAGGTACGACCCTTCCCTGTTTCTCCTACACCTTCACCGGTTGGATTTTGATATCTGCCATAGCCGACACAAACAGCGAAGCGCCCAAGCTTGGAATCAACGGGATGTGGATGAGAATTGGGGGTATCAAAACCGAATTACTGAGGAGGAGCAATTTCATAAATGGTTCTATGAAGATAGCTGCAGTGGGATTCCTATTCAGGTCGAGCGTATTCCTGATTATTGGCGGGGGCTGCTATGATTTTAACCTAACCGTTCCATCACCAACCATTGAACACTTTTTCCTCCTTTTCAAATTCCCTTTTGATTCCTTCTTGGATATCCCTGAACAAAATTTTATTGCTGTTTTGATGGATGGTTTGGAGCGAGGCGTAGTGGATTACATTCGTTATTGCAGAGCCACTGAGTTCGAACTTCTGGGCGATCAGGGATAAGTCCACATCCGCTGCCAATTCCGCCTTAGGAGGAATAGACGATTCCCATAATTTAAGCCTTTCGAGCGGATTAGGCATGGGAAAATGGATGATGGCATTAAACCTACGGATAAAAGCCTGGTCAATGTTATTTTTGAAGTTGGAAGCCAGGATGATCAATCCCGAGAAATCCTCCACCCGTTGCAACAGGTAACTCACCTCTTGGTTGGCATATTTGTCATGGGCATTCTGTACGTTGGAACGTTTCCCAAACAGGGCATCGGCTTCATCAAAGAATAAAATCCAATCCTTGTGTTCAGCTTTTTTAAACACCTTCTCGAGATTTTTCTCGGTTTCACCGATGTATTTGGAGACTACTTGGGAAAGGTCGATTCTGAATACGTCCTTCCCGAACTGCTTCCCCAGTAGGGTAGCCGTTAATGTTTTCCCTGTTCCAGAAGGACCATAAAACAAAGCACGGAAACCAGGTTTTGTCCTCTTGCCCATTTCCCAGTCTTGGAGAAATGCCTTGTTGTGATTTAACCAGATCTGGATATCGTTGATTTGCTGCGCAGTTTTGGGTTTGATCACCAAATCTTCCCATTCCATTTGCGTGCTTACCCGCATTGCGGGAAAATCTGGCCCAAAAGAAGGCTTTGGAACGGATCCGATAGTGAACAATTCCACATACTCTTGTTGTAGGATTATCTTGCCATTCATTTTTGGCTCGCCTTCCTCGACAGGTGCCAATAGCAAGATGTTTTCTTTAGCAAAATAATGGTTTGGGGAAAAGTAATTCAGGCATTGCATCCTTTTGTATAAATCAGTTCCACCCAGGACAAACAATGCGGTTTCTCCCGTAGGAAGCGTGGTTCGGTGGTGAGTGCCTTTTACGCCACCGATTTCAGGAAAATCCCCTCCCTGGGGAAGATACTCCTGAATGCTCGAATCCAAGAAATTGGGTTGAAGATGGGGGGCCAAACCCAGTAAAAGAATAATATATTCCTCAATATTCATATTGTGGCTAAGAAGCATATGATTGAGGGGAGTATCATCTCCATCCAGCTTTACCTCGGGATAGGAAAAGTGAACACCCTCCTCTTTCTGAAAATAATCCTTCAGCCTACGGTTAATAACCTCCTGTAGGAAATGCATGGACTGGACTATGTTTTTGGCGAAATTCACTTTCAGGGTTCAGATTTTGTGTATTTAGAGCAGATTTTGGAGCCGGCATATCCATCTATTTTATCAATGGTTGATCGGTTGCGGATAATCTTTTGATTAATTCAGGAGATGCAAGAGCTTATCGTCGGATGGCATTCGTTGCGTATACCGTTTACAGGCATCCATTAAAAAGTCTTTGGGCGCTCGTTGAGGATCTGCTATTTTTTTGGTTTTTGATCCGCCCCTATACCGATAGGTTTTTTCGCACTTGGTGCTTCCGTTCCTTCCGATTCGGACCAATAGGGATCCTGGCCGCTCTTTAGGACTTTCCTTCCTGGCTGGGATAGCGCGATTACTTTGGTATGCCCAATCACCGTTGAACGCCAAAAATCTGACGAGGCTTTGGCAAATTCTTGACCTGATTTCCCCATAAATGCCTGGCAGGAACGGTAATAAATTTCTGCATCTTTACCGCATATCAATCGTCTTAATAGCACGAGACGGCGTTGACGAGTAGTAAGTTTATCATACCACGCATTATAGGCCGGCGTGCCCCTGGGCCCATCTCCAAATTTTTCAAGTTCAGGAATGTTAAAGTCCGCTGCAGTGAATTCATCTCCTGTTTTTGAGATGTACATCCCATTTCCTGAACTTCCATGGCTTAAAAATTGAATTTCTTCAATGCAGTCACAGCCTTCATTCGCATAGGTACTGATAATGCGGAACATCATCTCTTCTATGCTTTCACCGGAGGGTATCCTATATCCCCCGGCGGAAATTTTCGCCAAACTATGCGCAGACCACTTCCAGGCTGTACCGAGCGAACTGGGTTCGGTGCTGTCATGGACAAAGAAATTACAGGCGGTGCGTTGTATTGAAGGGGAAGAGATGCGGCTGGTGTTTTGTTGAACCACATGGGTCAGTTCATGCGCCATTAGTTTTTTCCCTTCCTTGGTCTCGGGATGATATTGATTATTGCCGAATACCACGTGATTTCCATGGGTATAAGCCAGGGCGTTAATGCTCCGGGCTGATTCGTTGGCTCGGGTATCCGTATGTACCTGTACCGCCGAAAAGTCAACACCAAAACGTGGCTCAAAAAACCGCCTTTCATTTGTACTTAATTTTCTGCCGGATCCGGAAAACTCGTTTAGACTTTCTTCCATGCTTCTCCCGATGGGATTTAGGTTGTGCGGTTTTTCATCCAAGGCATTTTTTTGAAGGATGATTGGTTTCTGGAGAGTGGGCCAAGTGAAGGACTTTGTGCTTGGTACGCCTTTGCCGGAAAGTTCCCCGGCTCCTCGTTGATTATTAGAGGGGATTTTAAAGGTTGGGTCGCAGACGGCCTTGGCCTGAAAGAAAGGGGTAGCTTTAGAAAGGGTCGGTGTTTTTTGGGACTGAAAAAAAGAAGAAAGTAAGGTCATGTCTGAATCAGGGCGTGGTAGCAGCGGCTTCTTTTTTAACATTTCCAGTGGTGATGGGTACTGTGGTACCATCCGCTTTAGTATGTGTGTCCGCCTGGAAGTTTCTTGTTATCTTAAAATTACCGGTAGCAGGATGCGTTCTGTCGCAGGAATAACTTTGCTGGCATACCACGGAACAGGAACTGACCCCGGACCCTTCAAGCAGACTGGTACGGAAGCGGGTTCTGTGGAGGTCGATAAATGACGTAGGGCCATCGCTTAGCGTACTTCCCGTTGCCGAATCTCCTGCCGATCCGTAACGATTGATGTCCAGGCATTTGTTTCCCGTACAAGGGGAGGTTGTGTTCCCGTCTCTGTTGTATACTTGGGAGGGACAGTTATTGGAAATGGTGGTCAACGTTTCTTTCATACAATGCCCGCTGTGGTCCGTCCCTGGACCTACACTCATTTGAGAGGTGACCCCTAAATAGGTTCCCCAGTTGTCCTTTTGTGATGCGGACAAATTACTATGGTTGAACGGCGCCAAAGCCCCAATGGCTACCGATGAAGCGCATGGTGTTGACGGTGCACTGCCGGCTTGCTTTTGTATATCAGGTCCACCGTTTTGGTGAGGTTCAAAAGGAATGGCAGGTTTGAAAAAATTGCTACTTTTATTCCGGTTTTTGAAATGGAAAAAGGGTGTACTTATCGCTTGTGCGTTTTTCTTGGGAGACAAACTATGTTTTTTAGATTCCATTGAAATGTAAAGATTGTCTATAGTGTGCCTTAGAGGGGGGCACATAAAGATCTTGTTCGCGTAAAAGAGGGCTAATTCATCCTAAAACGAGCGGTCATTGCTTGGGCAGGGTGATTGATAGTACTATTGCTGTTGGGAATATTCAGGGGTTGCTCGTACCCCGATAAATTGATGTACTGGGTCTGCCGAATATACGGATCTTCATTGTCGTAGCCGTGACCAGAGTCTTCCGCATGCTGACATTTGAGAAACTGGCAATACGGTGCCTTGGGTTATGTAATTTTGTAAACCCATAGCGACTAAATCAACCATCATATCTGCAATGGCGATACCGACTACTGCTCCGCTTGCTGTTCCTCCCACGGCTCCTACTGTTCCTCCCGCTGCAACTCCTGGGGGACCGCCGACCGAACCTGCTGTCCCGCCTGCTGCAGCTCCTCCCGTAAGGCCACTTATACCCCCAATCCAACCGCCAAGGACTGTACCAATAGGAAGCGAAGAACAGTCTATATAGGTTAATCCGCTTAAAGCAGCTAAAGCGCCGAGATCTGTCAACGTGTAATTTGACCACGAAAAACATCCGTTGCCTCTGTTATCCGGCGTTCCCCGTTTATAAACTTCCTGAAGTGCTGTAAAGACGTTGCAAAGACAGTCCGCGCCTTCCAAGATTGGGTTAGTCCCCACTCCCGGAATGGGAATCAAATCAGCTATCCCCGCACCAAAGCATAAACAGGATTGGAAATCAGAAACAAGGTTGGGATCAATTAATAATACATCCCTGAAAAAGGAATCGATATCACCACAATCCCGGTCGGGCAAGGTCTCAGGTTCATGGCGTTCCTGTCTTTGAGGAGATGGGTCAGCCACTGTTATACCATGCGTATATCTCCTTATTGCGATACTTCTATTTAAGGGACGGTATTCGCCCCCCACTTCTCCATGGGCATACAGAATAATATTTAAATGAATGTGTCTGGCATGTGCCTCATCCAGTATTACCTGTTTTGCCCGAATCGCACGTGAACAAGAAAGGTTCAAATTATAATCCACTTCTCCTTCCTCGCTGGCCAATCCGTGAACTTCTATAGTATCTCCATCAGTGAAATTTGAGGCATCAATTTGAAGATCAATTTGGTTGTCTCCCATGAACGTGTCACAGTTCCGGTGAAATAAGTAACGGGGACTTTCGGGAGCTGGAAGGGATGGTGAACTACATTGGTTGGGCTCACCTATACCTGAAGGTCCGCAGGCTCTTTGTATGGGGTCATTGGGCAATCCACGATGTGCCGCGTGTTTCAATACTTGGCCCAGCACTCCTTTACTAGCGGATGTGTCTGGTAAAGGCTGCCCTCGATAAAATGCAATTTTATTCTCCGAAGTAGAAGTTGGGGAATTGTGAGATTTGGCCAACGCGGTGGCACCTGAACGAACTTTTACCGGACTAAAATCATATCCAAAGCGCCGTTCGTATGAGTTCCACCTATCGTCGGAGAGGGGTTTTACGTTCTTATTCAAGCTTGCTGCATGGCTTTGCAGCGTATCTTTAGCAGTAACCTCTTTTTTGTTTGGTTGTGTTCGTTTTTCTTCTTCCTCGCAGTGGCTGCATTTCCGTTGTAACGAGGAGATAGCAGAACGGAAAAATGTCCTTTGTACCGATTCAATTTCTGGCATTTCCTTCACCCTGTCACTCACCACGTCTGCTTCCCGTTCAAGTCGACGGTTATGTGGGTTCAACGTAGGCGTGGGCTGGGCAAAAAACGGTGCGGAGCTTTTTGTACCAAAGAAGTTTCCCTGATTTGTTGAAGGGGTTTTTAGCGGGACCTTTTTTTTGGCCAAAGACTCCATATAGGTGAACCAATCTAATTAAAATTTTGCTTTAGAAAGCGCTGTCCCAAAATGCATTAATGGGGTGCTGGCATCAAGTGCAAAAAACTGTGGTTTGTACAGATCCTCCTCCCTCACTGCAACTAAATAGTCAATTGACCTATCCCCAGCTGCTTGATTTCTTAAAAATGTACAGTCTATCTATTATGTTGTTTTGCCTACTTGTTTTTTTATCTTCTTAATTTTTCAAGAAAATCGCTCATCGTATCTGTCATAATTAACAAATCATCATTTATATACAACAAATCTTTATATCTATTTAGACGCTGGTGGAAAACGGGCCTGATAACAAAGTCAATTTTATCAGAAATTATTACCTTCAATTCTCCTATAGAAGTACTGGTAAACAAATGTTCACTTTTTCTTAAAGAAATCAACTCCATCTGTAATTGTTTCAGAAGTAAATCATCAGTTATTTCACCTTCCTTAAAGTGCATTTTTCTATCTGCATCGAAATAAGAAATGAGAGAAAAAGAAGCCCATGTTATGCTATGATCGTCCCTTTCTAACATCTGAACAATTTGTTGATAAGACTTCAATTGATCCATGCCGTCGATAAAGAATGTTGACAATAATGATTATAGTAGCCGAAAATTTTATTTTACATTAATGGTTTCACCTTCGGGTGTCTTTATGATTATTTTATCCGCTATTTTTATTTTAGCCTGTGCATCTGCTGACGTTCTGTCTTTTCCTTCGATCTGGTACTCTTTCCCATTGATGGTAAGGTACCAAGTTACGTAGGGAGAACTGAAAAAGGATTGTCCCTTACTTGGATCCTTAACATTTCCTTTACTGTCAAGTGCATCTCCCTCACCAACAATTTTCTTCACACCCTTCCCTGTTCCAAATGTGTAATGCTGTGCTCCACCTATTATAACACCCGGTAATGCATTGGATACTCTTTTTAGCAGGGTTGTTCCTAACCCCTGTCCCACATGACATCCCATTAGTAATAACATACCCTTGCTACAGAATTTAATCTGCTTTAGCTTATCGATGTTCTCCTGTTTGGAATCATGGACCAATGCTTTATTGTCGTTGACATATAGGTTTCCATTCCCCACACTCTGATAGCCATCTGTACCATGTCCATTGACCTCCAGTCTTGATACACATTTGCAGTTGTTATCCTTGCCATCAATATAATTATTGGTTTTGGCTACCAAGTCATCTACGCTTGATACACCAAAAACGCTCTTGTCTTCCTCACCAAAGACGCTGTCAAACCAGCTTGTCTCCGGGATTACAGCCTTATCCTTCGGATTAGAATTGTCATAGGCGTGAACACTGCATTCTTGGTCTTTTACTGCTCTTTGGATACGCCTATTTGATTTGCTTCCCTGCTGTATCACGTGCGTCAATTCATGTCCCAACAGTCTTTTTCCGGTCGCAGAACCAGGAGAATATTGACCTTGGTTAAAGACGATATTATTTCCTGAGGTGTAGGCCAGGGCATTAATGGATTGAGCGGATTTGGCAGCAACCCCATCTGTATGGATTTTTACTGCGCTAAAATCATATTTAAATCGGGGCTCATAAAAATCACGCACCTCCTTGGATAACACCCTGCCCGTGCCGTTCAGATGGTTTACGTAACCTTCCAGGGATTGATTCGATGCCGTTTTTTTTCCATTTGTTTCTTTGCGTTGGAGGTTTTTTTCTTCTTCCTCGCAGTGGGCGCATTTACGCTGTAGAGAGGGGATTGAGGGAGAGAAAAATGGCTGGCGCGAGACGCTGCTTTCGGGCATGCGCATCACCTTTTCTGCCATCGTATCTGCCTCCTGTTCGTACGTATCGTTAGGTTGATTGATCGTGAGCTTAGGTTGAATTCCGCAGGGTGAAAGATGCTTTTTTGGGAAAAACAATCCCGGTTTGGGAGTAATAGCATTCCCGGAAGGTTTCTGTTGGATTAAACGCTCCATGGTTTATTTCTTTTTAGATGCCAACCCAAGGATTAATATCAATAGGAGGAGGAGTATTATTAGCCATAAAGTCCATTCGGGTAACCCCAATGACTCCAGCCAATCCTGGATTTTGTCAATGATGGAATCAGACTGGCCGATTTCAGCAAGTTCCCCATGATAGATTTCCTGTCCCATTAGTTCAAAGGAGACAGCTTCGTCAGTGTTTCCCGCAAATGTGATCGTATAGCTTCCGTCTTGATGGTCTTCAATAGTATCAATTTTCACATTGGGATTATCGACGGTAAAACCCTTTCCATAAGCAGGCCCTATCAGCTTGCCGTTGGTAGCTACGGGTTTTAAGGTCATCACCAAGGAGTTGTCCAGCACATTGACAGACACATTGGAAGCGACAAGGTCGATTCCGTTAAAACTGGTAAAGATACTTTCTGTGGCGAATCTCTTATAGGAGCCCATTTTGGCGTTATTTCCAGATATTTGGTAGACGATCTGGTAATTCCCCGAAACAGTTAGTCCATTAAAAGTGTTTTCATATTTTCCGTCCGTCGTGTGATTTAAGGTGATCACGTTTTCATTGTATGCCAGACTGTTTCTAAACGATGAATCAGTTGCGTAGAGTTGGTTGTACTTTTGCACACCGGCTGAGGGGGCATCCTGATCTGTGGAGACTTTTACTGTTAACGGGTTCTTTGAAAGGATGTCGCCTAAGTCTTCCCCTGGACGTAAGATAATGGCCCGAACCGTGGCGTCAGTGATCGGTTCTCTCAACCAGGTCAGCGTTACCGACGGATTTAAAGAGTTATTAACCCTAGGAGAGGAGGTTCCGTAGGAATAATCAAATTCCAGTCTGTGATCATCTGCAATAGACGTTACTGTTACTTTGTTGATGTCCAACTGCCCTGTGTTCCCGATCTTGATGGTCCAATCTCCCTCTGGTGTCGTTGCTGCGCTTGAACCCGTGCTCGTGGTGTTAAAAGGTATGGTCAGTAAAATGGTGTTGGAATAATTGCCAACCCAAGAAGGAACAACGCCTCCTTGGATGGGAGTCCCATCCTTTTCGATAGAAATGGAGGAAGCAAACTGAAGTAGTTGTGGAACTTCAAATTTTCGGTCAGCTTTAATATTTAGCAGTAAGCGGGATACGTTTTTATTTAGAGGGAAAGACTGAAGCGTAGTCAAAGCCTCAACAGTGCTAAGGTTGGTGGAGGTTCTGGAAATCAGCTGCGGGCTAAACGATCTCAGCGCATTAATGAGCTGATCTGTAAAAGCTTCATCCAATGATCCATCATCCGTTCCCACATAATTGCCCCTGTTATTGCCCGCAAGATTTTGAAGGGTATTCAAATCTGGCCCATTGGGATTGGATATTCCTATGGTAAATACCTTAACGCTTCCCGGGCCTGCTGGATAGGTGGTATTAATGGGTGTTCCATCAGAATACCCCTGTCCATTGCCGTTGACCAACGGGGCGATGTTTTGTTCACCATCTGTAAATAAAATCAAAAAGCGCGCTCGTGACACATCCGTTAGTTTACTCTGGCCATCCTTCATTCCTGCACCCATAGCTGTGCCTCCTGAGGGGGATTGTGTGTTCAAATCAGCATTCACCTTCGTTGCGATAGTGTTATCAACCGCAATTAGGGGTGTGGGGAAATTGGCAGCCGAAGGCTGGGTAACCGAGTTATGAAAGTAAGAGAGGCCAAGGCGATCGCTTGTTCTTCCCGAGTTGCTCAGGATTAATAAGAAATTTGCTGCCGCATCTTTAAGTGCCTGCCAGCGTGTATTGCCCGTACTGGTATTGATTCCCATGCTTCCTGAGCGGTCCATTACCATCACGATATCTGCATCGGGACTGACGATCAGGACATATTCTCTGTTTCTGGTGCGTGCGGCAGGATCCGACTCATCAGAAACGGTGACGGTAAAAGAAAAGGAGCCCGAAACAGTGGGTGTGCCTTGAATAGTGGCGGTCAAGGCGCTGGAAACCGCTCCTCCCGAGGTATTAGGGATCGTGACTGTGATTCCATTTAATGTGAATGTGGTAGGAGTTACTCCCATAGCCCCCGGAGGTGTTGAGGCAAATTCCCAGAAAACATTTCCCGTTGCGTTCATCACCCCGAAGACCGTACCGTTGGGAATGGGATTCAGGCCAAAAGTCGGGAATTGGTAGGCGACGTTAGGATTAGCCCCCGTAAGGTCAACATCTTGTGGGGCAGCTTTTAGCCCATGGGAACAAATCAATATGAAGAGCAGAAAAATTAAACTTCTCAAAGATATCAAGGATAAAATTCTTGGAGTTTTCATTTGTTATCGTTTTTTAAGTCCATTTAACCATTAATATTTCGGGCATCCATGGAAGCTTTACCATGGCGTACCCCCATGGTAAATGACTTAATAAGACATCCTGGGTTTTTCGTTCTACAGTGAGTTGAATACCGGGATTTCCGGGCATGAGGATACCGGATCTCCTGATGAATACCTCCTGAAGTGCTTCAGGAGAGCTGTTTCGTAATGCTTTCCAATGGTTGACCACCGCTATCAATAGCTCGTTTGCCTCTGACATCTCTGTGTCGGATATAGGAACGACCTCAGGGAGAACTGTTTCCCACAATACTCCACAGAGAAGCTTGGGTAAAAGCTTTTCGTATTCAGGTAAATCTTCATTCCCATTTGCTAAATAAACCAGCAGATTGACTGCCCTTGCCATCATTTCAGGGGATTTAAAATCACCATTTTCCAAAAGTCTGCAGGACTGAAATACTTCTCTGAGAAACGGAGATAAAAGCACCAATCCCGCGTTATTTACCCACAGTGGATCCACACTTCCAGAAATTTCGTCCTGTATGGCCTGAGCTTTTCTTTTCAGTGATTTTTTCCGTACCAGTGGGTCAGTAGTAGCCGCCGGGTCAGAACCTATAGCGTTGTTTTGGGTAGCGGCTTTTTCTTCGAATGGAGAGGGAGCGTTAGGGTTGTATTTTTCTGCTTGAGGTTTAGTTTCGGAAAGAAGCAGATCTAAACTCCTTCTCAAGGGTTCTTGAAGGGTATCTGGAACAGTTTTTTCATTCATCACTTTCGTTAGGGAAATCAATAGTGGCCTCGGGAGTATTTGGAATGCTTTGAGCAGAATTTCCCCCTCCGCGACCTTACTCATTTCCCCTGGCAAATGGGCTATGCAAATTGAGAGTACGAGGAACCAATAGTTTTTTTTAAACAAAAGCTTATGTGGATCATCTGACAGCAGGTTTGCATCAATCCAGTTCCAATATTCGACAACATGGGTTATAGGTTCGAAGCGCTCCAGGAGGATGATGATAAACCGGACAGAGAAGGTGGATACCAGGCGTAGCATGGCCCGTTCCGACCTATAAGCCAGTTTTCTTAAGGAGTCAAACTGTGCGTCCGTTACCCCCTCCACCCATTCTTCTCCCAATCTATAGCCATAGGGAACCCAAGAAGGTAGGCGTCCTTTTTCGAGGAAAAACAAAAACACTTCAAAGGGCTCAGATGGAGGGGCCGGGGCACCCGAAGGCTGACTTATTAACCCCCTTGGCTGTGAGTTGTGGAGCTTTACTGGGCGCCTATTTAAGTCCTTAGCCTCTAAAGATTCTTTGGCAAGTTTTTCTAGCAATGCAGTTCTAAGGGCCTGGCCTAAATGGGTGCCAAATGAATTGAAAAGGAATTTTTTGTTCATTTTTCCCAGATCGATCTCCATCCTTTCAATAAAAAGGTGTTGATGCGGCTCAACAAGATCATCAAAGCAATCTTCAAATGAGCGAGAGTTGATTTGTAAGACCAGTTCTTTGTAGCGGTCCTCAATCTCCTTGGCGTCCATCGCACTATCCGTGGTGATCTCTATCACCTGCTTATGGATGGTGTGGAAATGTTCTTTTGCCATCTAAATGGTTTCCTGATAAATTGCGTTCAAACAAGTCACCAGATTTACCCGTAAGGTTTCCAATGTCGCAGCATCTGGGCTATCGCTCAAATAGACGGCTAACCAAGCCCTGTATCGTTGCTCGAATAAATCAAAGCAAGGAACATCACCAGAAATTACTGTCCCTCTCCTCATTGTATCCACCCAGCGGATTCTAGCTAGGATATGGGCCGGACAGGCTTTTCGAATTGTTCTTTCTGCATAGCGTCTAAATTCCTCTCCCCTAAACCGTGAAGGCTGGTCGGCCTGGCGAACCGAAGTGGGATCGGAGAAATCACGACTATACCCTGAGGGAAATATAAAGCCCAGCTGAAAGGAATATGGTTCCAAGGTGGATTCTGTTAGATCAAGGCCGGGAGCTGACGCATCTTTAGGAGCCAATAAAAAATTTTCTATTAAATAAAATCCCTCTCTTCCATAGTATCTATACAAATGATCTTTCACCCGGACTATTTCTTGCTGGGCTGCTCTCAAGTCAGGAAAAACCGAAACCGAACGGGCAAGCGTGTCTCCCTCGGCAGATTGAAGCGCAACCTGAAATTGACTGGGTGAATTTTCCTCTAAAATATAGTTTTCAGCTTTTGTGCCTGCATCAAGAAGCGTTTCAATTCCTCTTAGGGCATTTTCAGTTGCCGCCAAGTCGTCCAGCCCCTCGTAATTAGCCGCACTTTGCAGTAGAATATCACCGGCAGCCCCTGGTAATTCCCGAAGGCGGAAGCGTTTTTCCGCCAATGGATCGGCATCAACCTCATCAAAAATCTCGAAATACTCATTCAAGGGTATCACAAGAAGTCTCCGCTGTCTCGTTCTCAATCCCAAAAAATGGTATAGTCTTCTTTCTAGGGGAATTAATGTAAATTCCAACCATTTTTGTATCATCGATTGGCTTAGGAGATCCCGCAGGGATTCCGCCAAAGCTTCAGAATTAGTCGACTGTACACTTCTAGCCAAGGGCACTCCGTCCGGCGTTTGGCGAAGAATGAGAAAAAAAAACCCGGCTGCCGGGGAAATTTCGTAATTGGCAGCTGAGGTGGCCAATTTCAACGAGAACGCCGCATTTTGTTCTGCATCGATGCGTGAAGAAAATACGTTCAAGCCTTCCAAAATGGGGACTTGGTTATAATCCAAAATTTGCCAATTGTAACCTAAAGGACTTTCCTGAAGATTGATCGCCGCCTCCAGCCGCCATAGCAGGTTTCCGTAAGCCTGATACCGATCACGGTTCAACAAAGGCAAATCGTAATAAAAAGCAGCTTTATTTTTTACCAAAAATTCCATGGCATCCAAATACTTTTCCTGCTGCACATGAAATAAATGGTCAAGGTCCATCTCTACGGCACCAGGAATTCTCATGAATTCTTGAACCACCATTTCAGCATATTCTTGCATGTCTTCGCCCAATCTGGCAATAAGATGGTCCAAAAGACGGTTACGTCTGTCCAAAAACTTTTCCCGGGGCTCGGCGGATGTCAAACTCTCCACATAAGAATTTCCCTCATCCGCCTGAAAGTTTTCCCAGCCGGGGGAGTGATTTTCGTATCCGAATAAGTCGGAGGCCATGGGAAGGTGATAAAGGGTTTGGTGAAAAACCGTGGTATGTAATTCAGGATCAGCAGAAAAAACAGCATTTAGCTGAGATAACTGGGAAAATTGTCCTGCGAGTAGTTGTTCATAAAAAAAGAGGTAACCTTTCAGTTGTTTTGCCAATGCTTTGCGCTCAGGCAATGCATGGGCGGACAAACCATATTCACCGACACCAAACACCCCAGGCAACTCATTTTGCAGGGGATAGTAGTCCCTAAGCGGCAAGGTGTTTCCCTCGGGAAGAGGCAAATCCTCCGATCCAGGCATCAAACTTTGGGCTTGTTTCTCTTTATAACCTTCAAATATTTCCACGGCCCTGGCAAAGTCGTAATTTATTTTCACTCCATTTCTGATGATGTCTATTTGACATTTGGCCGTACTTAATCTAGGGACATGACGTCTACTATCCACGAGCTGGAGACAGTCTTTTGCTCCTTTCGTAATGGCATGGTTGTCCAGCCAGTTCGAAAGGCTGAGGTTCCGCAAAGCAATGATCTTGCGGTTTGTGGTGTTTTCCCGGTTTAACACGTCTGTTCGATCAGAATTTCTTTGTTGAAAAATCAGTCTTAGGATGTCTGAGGTGTATATTTTGGAGAGCGCCTGATGGGAAAGGAGCTCTTCAGTTTGTAGAAATCCTTCTGCTAAGAGCGGGCCCTCATAGATTGAAGTGGGGTCCATACTTTTCCCCTGTAGGCTTCCTAGGCTATTTACAGTTATCGGCGGCGACAGGTGCTGGTCCACAGCGAAGAAGATGTTAGCCAATAGGGCTTCCACATCCACTCCGGAGGAAATCTCTAAAATTGCCGAAAATGCTATTTCTTGGAGACGTACCGCTTTGAATTCTGTAAAGTCCTCACATAAATTTCTGTAATCCCGAATATACGCTTGGACGGAACGCATGGCGACATGGGCATTGATGATCCGATTATTGTAAGCCTTGAGAATATTTTCGTTTGGTGCTGTCAACAATACATTTTCTACCTCCTGCAAAATTTCTGGCAATTCCACCAATACATTTTCAAGGGGGGATGTCACCTGTAATACGAGCCATAATTCAAGGCTATCTGCGGGGCCTGTGATGGGTTGGTAATCAAGGGTAATGCTTGCAAATTGGGCGTTGCCACTTTTGAGTGGCTGCCAGCTGTGGCTGAACGAAGCGTTGAGTATTTCCACATTCTCCTGAAATGAGCGCACGTCAGGCTCGTCCCAGTAGGGGAAGGCCAAATCTACCCTATAGGTTGAACCCAGGCCGGGAGGGGATATCAGTAGGGAAAAGATATTGGTATTCAAAGCATCATCGGAAAATTCAAGCAACACATTCAACTGGCCGTTGGGGAGACGAGGAATTTTGCTGACCCAGCCGTTTCTCACCAAGGGATGGTCCAGCAACACCTTTTGAAAGTCAATTGTAGTTACTGGCGATACAGGAAGCACGTGGGAAGCGGTGAAAAACTCTTGGGGAGCAAATTCTTCACCACTCGTAAGGAGGTCCGCCATATCCATTCCCATACGCAAGCCTACTTCCGTCAAAGAATAACACATCGCTTCTAGCAAGGTGATACCGGGATCATGTATATTGTGATCCGTCCACGTTGTCCCAGCGATTTCCCTGACAATCTTCAAGCCTTCCTCTCTTAAGAAGGCATAATCCTGGCTTTTGTAGGTAGGTCTGGTGTTAGGTATCCGAATGGGGCTATCCATATGCTTATCGTTCCGTCTCTACTATTACTTAGTGCCCTTTAGGTTTTCTATTTCCTGCTCTAAGTCTTTCACCCTGGTTGCCAACTCCTTAATGGAATTAACCATGACATAGGTTAGGGCATTGCCGTTGAAGGAAAGCAGGTTCTCCGGAAGGTCCTTTATCTCACCTGATTCGTTTCTTTTGGTAACCATGTAAGGAAACACCTTTTCTATTTCCTGGGCAATAACGCCCACTTCCTCCTCTTCAGGGTTGGTATTGTTTAAGCCATTATAATGGAAAGTTACCGGTTTTACATTCATCAGTTTTTCCAGACCGTCCTCAAAGGGTTTGATGTCCTTCTTCAGCCGTTCATCAGAAATGACAGACCAAACCGCACCACCGGTGTTTTTTCCCGCCGTTCCGTTGACTTGAAATAACTCTGTGGCCGCCTGTACCGGCCCGTTGTTTCCGATGATAACCCGGCCATCCCCTGCAATAAATAGCCTGGATTGGGTGCGCCCGTGTGAAATACTGATCGGTTGATTGGAAGGGGCATTTAGGTTTACGTCACCGGCCTGGCCTTGTCTCAATGCGAAATTATCGTTCCCTGTGCTTTGGGACCGGTGGCTAAATTGGGCATAGGCTGCAGAAGCACCCTGGCCATTGCTAATTACCGCATTTCCAAGACGCGCCTGTTCATCGGTTCCGGTATTTGGTCCAAGGTTAATTTCCAAACGGTATACCGGTGCTGTTTCAAAGGTACCGATGCCCACCCGTCCCCCTCCAAAGGCTATATCCCCCTGGTCGCCCACCGGAGAGAAAGCCCCGCCGCCACCTGACACAACCGGGTTCCAGTTGGTGCCGTCAGAGATTTCAATTCCACCGGACACGCTGTTGAAACGCAGCGTGCCGGAGGTTCCGTTGGCAGGTTCGCCCAAAGTGATTCCGTTGGGGACCATCAAGTTGCCGTTGCCATCGAGCTGGATCCCATCATCAATAATGTTAATGAATGAATCCATTACGTCGGAAAAATCCTCTCCATCAGGACTGTCACCGTCTTCAAATTGCCCCTTTAGATAATTTCTACTTCTTGCAGCCATAGCGTTAAATGATTTAAGAATAAATAGGTACTACTGTATGATAAAATTAACCTTGACGATCATTTGGCCAATGCCCATTTTTTTATGCCCACTGCACAAAAAATCATCATTTTGAATCGCCCTGATACGATGGGTGCTGTTGGATACCAGAATGGAATCCGCCCGGGATGCTTTGGCGACTTCTACCGGCTGACCCACAATGAAGTCTCCACCAATTTTGGCCTCGGCCACACCGATGGTTGGTTTAGGGGTCAGATTAACAATGAAATCTTCACTCACCGCCATTTTAGATATTCCTTCGATACTTTGGCCTTTATAACGGTGATAAACTTTAAAATCAACCACATAGTCTACATAGTGGCGCCCCTCCACGAAGGCCAACAACTCATTCCGGTAAATTTTGCCTCCGAAAGTGATGTCTTTTCCCTCGTCGTAAGCCCAAGCACTCAAAAATTGCTTTATTTCCTCTTCCAACTTTGCTGAATAATATCCCGGATCAAATCCTTCTCTAAAGGATACTTTACTATCCACCAGTAGAGTTTCATAGGCTGGATTGCTTGCCATAAGGCTTACGAACGGGGAGGATGAATTCTGCACAATCGAGTCAGAAATCTCTCTTAATAAGGAGGCATTGCACTTGGGCTGTAGTGGTTCTCCTCCGACAAGCTTTCTAAAATCTGGCACTATGACCAGTTTTATGTGGCCAGGTACAAGGCCGTTGTTGGGATCGGAATGTGAAAGGCACTTAACTTTAAAGACTTGGGGAAATTTTTCCAAGACCATTCGCTCGTAGTCCCAAGGAATAACCGTTTTGTTTCTATGACGTAACCTTTCACTTACCCTTTGATAATAAGCACGGTCAGTTTCGGGGGCTATGCCTTTAACAGATCCATATGGCTGATTGATTTTTTTAATTCCGGAGATTTTGTTAACCAGCTTGCTGATGCTGTTCGGTGGTAATGGCCTATTCAAATGTTCAATGAAAGAGCGCTCTTCGATATCTTGGTGGACCAGGGTCGAAGAAGTAGCCTGCAAATGAATGGCTTCTAGATTGCCCGAGCCATCTGCATGCTCATCGACGAGCAAACGGAGCCAATGCTGGTTCAGGTTGGTGCCTATATTGTACAAAGTGGCATTTGCCCCAAGGTTTAGACGGATTATTCCAGACTGCTGTAAGCCACCGGTACTTTCTTCCACTATGTCTCCGGCAGCAATTGGCTTCCATTGGTCTTGGGTCATATAACTCCATTTTAGATCCTGAGAACGTAACAAAGTGTCTCCAGGGGCGCTTCCGTCTGATATTTGGAAAAGGAAGGACAACAATTGGGGCGGGGCGGCATTTTTGATCCCAATGTATAATGCGCCGTTACTAGGTACTTTGGGTATAATCCGTGCAGTACCGTATTTCCCGAGCTCCAGTATGCCGAAAATGTCGAGGGAAAAAAACTGTTCAACGCCATTAGGGTTTGAGGGGTCAAAGGAATCTCCCGCTGTATAATCCAAGGAAACTGATTTCAGGGTTGGTGTGTAAGGTTCATTGGGAAGGGCGGGAGGCGTTCCAGGGGGAGTAAACTGGCTTAAAGCGATGGCTTGTTTGGTATAAACCTTTGTAAAAGATTTATGACCGAAGGCTTCGAATGGCGCATACGAAGGTAAGTTGCCCAGATTCGCCCGTGTCGGTCCGGTCAGAACCAGCTTAATGAAGCCTGTGGACAAATCGCCGGTGTATTCCGTAAATGTTTCCATCTCCGGATTTCTCTTGTATCCTGAATTGTTTAACTTATCCGTCATTACGGCAGGGACAACCTCGAATTTTCTGATTAGGGCGTTTCCTCCCGGATTGAAGAGACTCTGAGCGAAGAGCAGGCGGGTGAGCCATTTTCTGCCTGCCAAAAGGTACAAGTCCGTGGTAAAAATATTGTTCCCAAAACCCTCCACTTCTGCTTCAAAATAACTTCGGTAATAGTCAGCGAAATTTTCCGGAGGATCTTGCCATTCAAGATTAAGTGAAATGCTCTTTACGGATTTTTTAAATACCTCAGAACTTCCGATATAGAAATTGGATTGAAGGAGAGGCTGGTTGCCGAAAGGTAAAGCAGGATTGCCTGGATCCTGCACAGCTTGGTCATTTTGTAAAATCAAATCCGATACGCCCAAAGCCTCCACCTGGATATTAACACTTCCAATGGTAAAAGTAGCCAGTGATTCCATTTGAAATGAATAGGGTAGTATTTGACATCGGAAAATAGGAAAAGAGGTAACGAAGCCAGGGCCGTGAAGAAGCTCATCATAAGCCACCAAAGGATCCGATGAAGTGGGAATATCCACTTCAAAAACCAGTTTAGACGACGAGTTGTCTTTAACGCTAAAGGACGGATAGATCCAACCGTTGGCGCCTGTCACGGAAATTTCGTAGGCATGTGGAGGGGGAGCTGAAGGACTGGCTTGTAGGTTGAGTGTAACGATCAGCTTTCTTTCTCCCTCGGACAGCAAGAAATTAGGCGAGGCAATGGCGAAACCGATCTTGGCTTCAGTCATGTTTTTGGTTTCTGGGGTAAGATTCAATTGCCCCATCCCAAAAGGGCGAAAGCCAGGTTTGGAATCAGTTTTTATTTCGGTGGTGTCTTCGGCTTTAAAAATAATCTTTTTTCCTGATGCAGATACCTCTGTATAGCTTGATTTTAGTGTCTGAACTGAAGCATGGTTTACATAAATTTCATTGTCTAACGCATACGTTCTCTTCAACTTTCCATCGGGTGTTTTTCCTGCATCCAGTAAAGTTCCTGAGGGCAGAAGTACGGGGGCGGCATTTTTATTAAGTTCAAATATGGTGTGCACTTTATCCGGAGCAGCCTTCTTTTTTTGAATTTGCAGCACCCTTTCATAGTAATAGGAGAGGTGTCTCGCTGTCAGTTGGTTAATGTCCTGTTGCAAATAGCCAAACAGGTGCAGAAAAGTCAATAGGAGCGCCTGATGTGGAGGCCAGTCATCTCGAGATTGAGCGCCTCTGTGGTATACAATATCACTGCTTCCGATAACCGGAGAATTACCCTCCTGCACAAACAGTCGTCGAGAATGAAGAATCCCGCCCGAAATCTCAACAATTTGCCTGTTGAAGTCTGTGGAGTGCGAAGCTTGGTAAGCGCGTGTCAATACAAACGGCATCGAAGTATTCCCCTGTGTCAAGATGTAAACTCCATTTTCGACTGGGTTGTTCTGCTTCCAAACCAACAGAAGGTCACCCGACACCAATTTAATTCCGTCCTGATCGGGTAATAAGTCATTGGTTAAACCTTTTAAACTGGCATCAACACCGCCTATCCCATTCTCGTAAATAGCAGGTAAGTTTGCATTACTCGCAGCTTTTGCATAGATGGAACTGGCCTGATCAAGGTTGTCGAAAAAAGGGGACCAATTACCTTGTTGTTGGTTATGGCGGTTAAAAAATTGGATTTGCCCTGATAATTCTTTTAAAAAATTGATAATATCAGTTTGTTGGCGTTCGTCTACCCTTATGGAATGAGGATTTTGGGCCGGAATGGCTCGTTGCAATTGGTTCACTCCATCGGAACTTCTAAGAAACTCCAGAATTCGATCCAGTTCCTTCATTTTTATTTCTCTAATAGATAGAAAGGAAAAACCAAATTGGAGCGACTATTTGTAGCCCTGACTGAATAATCTATGGATATAAGAACCCTATTATAAGATTCAGCTTGAGAAATCACTTCAATATTTGTCAGGTTGATCCTTGGCTCAAAGTAGAGGATGCTTGTCTCTACCTTATTTTTTATTTCCGTAATTAGGGTTGTGTCGAGATTCTCAAACACCATATCGTCGAGATTGCAACCAAATAAGGGTTGCATCACTCGCTCTCCTAGCCGAGTGGCGAGCAAGATCTCCAAACTGTTCTTGATATCCTTTTCCCCGGATAGCATTTCCACCTGTCTATTGATAGGATCGAAAGAGGGTGGAAAACTCCAGCCTTTGCCTAAAAAAGAATTTTCAGGTTCCATTGGTTAACCGATTAACACGGTGAAACTACCAAGAATTATGGTTCCCCCATGTGCTGTAGAATCCCCCAACCTGGCGGCAAATTTGCCGCCTATCTGCACCGTGGTCGAACCTTTGACGATAGAATCTGGGGGGCCGGTACAGGTAGCCATGTCGCCCACGCATGCAGCAGGAAGGCCTTCTATGAGAACGGTCGCACATCCTGGTGGTAGAACAGGCCCTCCCACATGCGGAACGGTACCTGTTACCATCGGACATACATGCATATCTGAAACCCTGGCTGCCGGTAACATAGTTGTCTGATTAGTTAGTTGATCTGCACTAATGAACCTTTTAATTTCGCTATGGCACTACTGGTAAGTTCTATGCCCGCGGTTCCCTCAGCCTTAAAATTGGCCTGTGCTTTATTGTTGATGTTTTTTCCCTCAATCCCGACATCATCCATCGTTTTGAGGATGATCTTCTTTTTGCTTTCTATGGTAATGCCGTCTTCATTCATGAGGATACGGTTCCCGTTTTCGTCTTCGAGTTTAATACTTCCCCCATCTTCATCTAGGGAGAGTATTTTCCCAGCAGGTGTTTCAAGTTGGATTGACTTTTTATCGTCATTGAAAACCAATTTCATTTCACTTCTCGAAACATAGCCTTTTTCATGATTTTCGTCTGTTCCAGGGATGGGAGAGGGTTTGCTGCTGCTGTTCAATCCCCCTAAAACAATAGCATCTCTAGGGTCGTTGTTGAGAAAGCCAAGAACCACTTCGTCGCCAATTTCAGGGCGAAATACACTTCCCCTGTTGCTACCTGCATCAAGGCAGGCAATCCTCGCCCATACACCGGATTCTTCCTTGCTGACAATGGGGATTTTAACCAAAATCCTGTCTTCTCCGTCCGGATCATCCTGAAGCTGAATGACTATTCCTATCTGTAGCCCCTGCACCGCTGGCAACAGCCCTGATGCAGGCCTCTGATGGATGGCCTGTTTTTGGGAGAGCCATTCAGGGGCCAAACCAAATTGCGCATCAGTTCTCCATGTACCGTTGCTGATTTCGTGTCGGACACCTGAAACGAAAACTTTTCCATTTATTCTCTCTCCCAATCCCTGCAATAAGATGAGGTTGCCCGGTTTCAATTCTGCATATCCGTAAAAAGCTACTCTCCCTCTTGTCTTGGCCAATTGGGACCGAAGGTAAAGGGCGTCCGCCCATGCTTGAAGCTCCTCTTGGGCCAGCATTCCGGAATGGCTGAGGTTTAAATGCTCCAGGCCGATGACTCCCGCCAGGTCCGAAGGATTGAGGTTTCCATTGCCTGTAAGAGCCGGATCCGATCCATCTACCTCAAGGATTTCTTGGTTTGCGGGATCCCAGGCAAATGCTTTTACGGCCTGGTATTGGTCTCTTGCGTCAATACTGGCGTCAAAATCCAGTATAGTAGCCCCAAACAATAGGTCCAGAGAAGGTTCTGCGTCCAAAGAAGGTTCTTTGACCGTAATAGTACCGTCGTCCACCAAACAGATTTTTCCATTGGCTTCAATTCTGCTCAACATAAAATCCCAATCCGTGGCATAAAATTGAACTAGACCTTGGTGTTGTACGGAAGTGGCTTCCACTTCATTGGTCATGCCGTAACCATCAATAATTTCCATGATTACATCGCTGTCTGTTTTGTCAAGGAAGTACTTGTTTTTAAATCCTATGGTGAGTTTGACCGCGATATCTCTGCATTCTAACATCAACATGGAGGCTCCGTTTCGTTTAATTTTAATAGAAAATTTCAAGATGATCCCTTTAAAAATGGATGACTCATCGGATTGATAACCTGCGAGTACTTCTATTTCCTTTCCCGGAGAAAACAGGGTTTCATTGCTTGCTTCAAAATCCTCTTTGGAAGCATTGCCATCCTGAATAGTCACTTGCGCCACTGGGATTCGGTTAACCTCTTTGCTGACGGTTATCGAAGTCACCCCAAACCGCTTGGATAAGGCTTCTCCATCGATAAGGATGGTGAAGGTGACCAAGCCGGATTTTTTATGGGTGGGCAATGTTCTGCTATTGGGCATTATTTGGTTTTTTCAAGTGGTGGAAAAAAAAGCTCATCTCCGACCCGCAGGTTTCTGAAATTGGTGAGGTTGTTGACTCTGGCCACTTCGAGATAATGGGAGGAGTCGCCATAAATCCGAAAAGCCATCAAAGGAAGTTTATCCCCTTCCTTCACCTTTCGGATATGGGTAAGATCGGGGGAACTGCTTTTTTCCTTAGCAACCCTGAGATCATCCTCAATAGTGCCGTTAAAGGTCGCCGTAGCAACCACGCGGATGGGGGTGCCATCCGGCTGGAACAATTTAAAATTGAAATTCAAACTTGTCAATACCCCCTCAAACAGCAAGGTACCCCATAATAACTGCACCTGTCTAGGAGAATGTCCGGTTCCTTCATACTCATAGACAATATGCTTGAATTTTTCAATGTCCTTTAAAATATCATATTTCTCATCGTTGGATAGCGCCCCAGCGACAGCACCAGCAATGGGTACATTGCTCAATGCCCCAGCGAGGCCACTTAAGGGTCTTGGGATTACGCCGGTACTGTCAAACAAAAAGTCGAATTGCAGGGTAGGGGGTAAGGTTCTTACGAACTGCTGCTCTTTCCCGGTGTTGCCGGACGGGGGAGGATCTGGATTGTATTCCACCAAATGGTTGATCGTATAGGTCTCGGGATTCACCAAGGCATCGTAGATAAGGTCGGGATTGGTAGTGGCCTGACCGTTTTCTATGGCTTTAATACGTAATTTTTTAAGTTCTGCGGACATTTATCTTTCTTGCTTTTCTCGAAGAATATTCAGTACCTGCTCCACACATTCTGCCACGATCGTGTTAATGGGATAGGGGTTAACCGCGGTGCCGGAATGGTTGTTTTTTTTGTCGCCATCCTGGACGACGGCTTTGATGTGCAGTTCCTTTATTTCTATCGGCATAGTTAGTGGGGCTAGAATCCTATATTAATGTTGGCAGATGCCGTAAGAGATCCTGCTAGATCCATGGCGGCACTTGCAGGATCATAATATTTAAAGTATTGGTAGGTCAATGTCATCGTTTCTATCACCACCTCACTGTTCTGGGCATTGAATCCTGATATTTCCAGCTTTTTAGGGATGGCGTTGATGACATACCAATTGTACAAGGGCAAGTGATCGTCATTTAGCAGGGAGATCATAATATTGGTGGGTTTGAATTCAAAATTCTCGATGGCATTTTTGCACCAATGCAATATTCCAGAACCCAGAAACTTTCCCCTTTTCAAAACAAGTTCATTGTAGCTTGACCGTACCGGCAACTGGTGCACGAAACGGTTCTCCCCACCTTCTTTAATTGCCTCAGTCTCCATACTGACCGTGAGCCCTGATACCTCCTGAAATCTTAAGTCATTGGGCAGTTGGGGAAATAACTCGAATACCACCAAAAAATGGAATCCTACTTGGGGATAATTGAGATCCATATTTTATCCCCCATTTTGTATCGTCAGCCCTTCGTGCACCAATTCTACGCTTTCCAAAGCCACCTCATTTCCCTCCGATTTTAAATCTGTTGGAGTAATTTTTGTTGGCCAGGCATTTTTCACTTTCCAGACGACCACAGGTTCGTGATTTTCGTTCAGCAGAGAGATTATAAGATCTCTCCTTTCTATGGTGTTGAGGCTTACGGTATTGAACCACTCATAAAACTGGTTGTCATTGGCGAATGTCCCCCTTTTCAAGGTGACATTCGAGAATTTGCGTTGTCCGGGCATTTTGACGGTTGAATACTCAGGGCTTGCCCCGTCGCGGTATTCTATCACTTCAGAGGTGATATCAAGTCCAGTAACTTCCGTGAAGCCGACTTTTACACCACCCCATTCTACCTGGAAGTGAAATTTAGGAAGAGGATATTCTGCCATGATCTTTTGGTTTAATTAATTGATGAACTGAAGACATAAATTGTGTCAGGATTCCTGTAATTTGTGGGAAAACCTGAGGATGATGAATTCTGCGGGCCGGACTGCGGCCATTCCTATTTCCACGATAAGCCTTCCTTCGAGAATATCCTGGGCGGTCATTGTCTGCCCCAGCCCACATCTGACAAAGAAAGCATGTTCGGGTTTTGCCCCAGCCAAGGCGCCCTGCCTCCATAAGAGCGTCAGATAGTTTTCCAGCATCGCCCGGATTTTAATCCAGGTTTTCGCATCATTGGCTTCAAAAACAAACGGGAAAGTGGCTTTTTTTGCGGATTCTTCAACCATAATAAAGAACCTTCGAACGGATATGTACTTCCATTCGTTACTGTTGCCCTCCAGCGTTCTGGCGCCCCACACCAAGATCCCTTTACCGGTAAATGGCCGTATGGCGTTCACTGATTTTCCCGTATCGGGATCAATGTTCATGGTGTCCTGTTCGGCGTCTGTTATGAAGTCTGTCACGCCATAAATGGAATTGATGGAGACATTCGCTGGAGCCTTCCATACGCCTCTGGAGCCGTCAACCTTTGCATAAATGCCGGCAATGGCAGGCGATGGGGGTAAGGTGGGGCTCAGTTGGGCTCTAATTCTATCAAGTGCCAGATTATAAATAGAGGTTCGGGAGGATTGAAAGGTGTCGAGCGTGGCCGTGGCTTCTGCTATTCCGTCTGTAGTGACGTTGATGCTAACGTCTGAAGCAAGATATGAATAGTCAAGCGTTGTTTTTAAATTGGGATAATAAGCTGCCGCGTAATTGAGGTCGTTGTTTCTGGTGAATTCAGTTCGGAAACGGGCAATCGTGTTGGTGGTGTTTACGGGAGAGGCTTCGATAGGGGAGCCGAGGGCCACGGGCAGGGAGTGGTGGACATCCACCAAAGTAAACCTGTCCTGCAATACCCTGCATTGTTCAATAGCTTGACTTATCACGGTATTGTAATAAGCTGCTTCTGCCAGTGACTGTCCTTCAGGAAAGACAATGATAGTGGGTTCATCTGATGCCGATAGGACATTTAATCCTGCGATATAGTCATCAGGATCAAGCGGTGAAGGGGTATCGCCTACCGAAATAATGTAACAGGGGCCACCGCCATTGTCAAAGTATAGGCGAAGACTGTAATACATGTTGTGCACGGATGGGTTGGAAATGGTCGCATTTCCTATAGTCGTCCCTGTGGCCGTTGCGGCGGTGATGTTCACGACAATCCCCGTCTCATTGTCTGCAAAACCAAAATAAGATTCGTAATCCTTCAGCGAAAAGATCTTGGTAGGTACCATATTCAGGGAAGCGCCGACTTCATCTTGGGCCAATTGGGTATAACCTATAAACACGGGAATCGCTGAAGACACCTGGGCAACTGAAGGCGGAAGTGTCGGAATTTCTGTGGTGTAAACCCCTGGGGTTCTTATAGCACTTTCATTTATTTGTGACATGTTTTCGTGTTTAAATAATTGAAGTTTATATTCTACTTTTAAATCTTAGATGATATATCGGGCTTCTTAATTGGCCTTCCGGGCCTGATTCAAAAAGATCATACGCCGTATTGGAGGTACCACTACTGAAAATGTCAATCACTCCCAAACAGGGGCTCTCCAATTTCGGGAAATCAGCATCCTGTATATCCGCATTATTGACTAGCGGTTCCACGGGAAGGACTTCCTGCCAAAAATTGGAGTCATTGATGGGGATATTCTGACTTCCAGAAATGGGTCGCAACGTTTGGAATAACTCCGCTCCCTGCCTTACAATGGTTCCTGAGGCATAGTCATTACCCGCGCTATAGGCTTCTATTATCCTTGAAGCAAACAGATCAGCTCCCACCCTGTTGTCGATTCTATTGGAAAAATGGTATACTAAGCTTGAGTTGTGGGCCACTATCGCTGTCCTGGATAAAAATTCCTGGTTTGCCTGCATCAGGAACCGGATTTGGATTTCCCCCAAAAACGGAACGTAAGGCGCCTTTGAATTGGCGTCTGATGGGGGAAGAAATCTGCTCCTGATAAAGCAAACAAGGACATTGTCAAAAACCTTATAAGCCATTTGGTAATCCCTAAACAGCCTTTTCGTACGGGAATCCGGAGCAAAATTCAATGCCCCGGAAATGGAATTTGATGCAGGCGTACCGTAGCCAAGGTGGAGAAACCTAATAGTAAAGAGACGTTCGTACAATAATTGGATTACATCCATTGATGCGGTTGGATTATAATTTTCGATGGCGTATTTCAATTTCCTGTATCAGGCTTCCCGATTGGTCGAATACGCTGTCAATGGTGATCATACGCATTCGATAGACTACTGAAGGATGGTATTTACCTCCTAAAACAGACCATACTTGCTGGAGTTGTTCGAGGTTAAGGTTGACCATTTCGAGGATCAGCTTTTCAATAGAAGGATCCAGATTGGGCGTGTTGGAATGATCAAAAACATATTTGTTCTGGAAAAATTGTATGACCTGCTGAAGACTCTGCAAGGCAAGTCCATAACCTCCTACGGGACGTAAGGCGGTAAACAATACAGTAAGGTACAGATGGACGGCAGGGTTCTTCATGATAATATCCGTCCCGCTTCTTATGTAATTGTGTGGGTCCCGCGAGATCCTATTTTCTTCGACATTAATGAGTGACATGAATATATTCTCATCCCCGCCATTGGTATTGTCGGATAATATTTCTCCCACATTTCCCAATTCAGCAGATATACCGGCGTTGGTCAATTCTAGCCGGATGATATCGAGTGCTGGAAAAATCATTGTTGTTCAGCAAAAGGAATTTTCTGGACCACCATCAAACTTTCTGCTAACGCAACTTTGGCGTATCCTCCGTTTCCCAAAATCTCGTCAACCAAAGCCTTCACTCCCGGATAATAGTCGGCATAATCGTGAAAGGCAATATAACCCCCTGGAACTACGTAGGGGGAAAACTTCCAAAAATCCCTCGCTACATTGGGGTAGTCATGAAGCCCATCTATAAATAGAAAAGCGATGGGCAATTTCCAGTGGACTTGGAAGGAATAGTCTTTGATCAATACCACCTGATTATCCAATCCTGCTCCACTGATATTGGCCATAAATTTTTCCAAGGTCGGCGCTACTCGTTGTAGCCCTTGATCCGTGGCCCCCACCATTCCTTCATGAGGGTCTATGGCAAAGACCTTTGCCTCGGGAAAGAGGGCCTTTGTCACGCTCCCTAATACCACCGTGGATTTGCCTTGATAACTGCCGACTTCTACCACATGCTGGGGAGCAGGTAGGGAACAACAAGCTTTGAGGGTGGTGGCAACAAGCAGGTCGGCTTCTAGGTCGTCCAGCCATCCCTCAATTTTTTTTACTCTCTCCAACAGGGGAAGTATCCTCAACAAATCCACATTTTCTGTTTGTTTTAAAGTTTTACCACTGTCGATATAGTGTTGGGACTTTTGGCGCGCCTGCTTGCGTATCGGATTGTCATAAGCTCGTTGGACAGGATGCATCCAAAAGGCATGCGGATTCTTCTCTGCCGCCTGTAGATCATTGACGGAGTAAGACTTTTTATAACTCACAAAATCAGGGCTGCACGGATTCAGGCCGATGTTGTAGCCAAGCAATTTGACCAAAGTAGGAAACACTATTTCTTCTGTTGCCCATATTTTGGTTTTCTCCATAATGTCCCGGAGCACGAGGTTTTCCTCGAATAGCGTAAGAAGATCTTTTATCGCGTCTCGGGTAAAGACGGTAGTCGGCCAGAAACTCCAATGAACGAACTGCTCTTCACCATCCGGGAATTGTTTTAAAAGAGGTTTCCACAGATCGTATTCTTTAAACGCTTGGGAGGCGGTCCAGACACTGGTGTCTGTAGGCAAGATTTTTTCGGGTTTATTGGAAAGCAATCCTACCTTGGGTTGGGAATTGAGGTGGTTCATCAAAAATTGTGAATATCCTTTTCTAAGGGCTAATTGATCGGAATCCACAACGGTATAGGTATCAAAGGAATCCAATTCCAAAGCAAACTTCATCGTTTTCAGGGCAAAAGGATGAAGGTACCCATGCGTCACAGGAATGGGTTTGGGATGGATTTCACATCCATACTTTTCATAAGGAAAATTGCCTGAAATAAGCCTGTCGTTTTCGCCACCATTATACAGTATGATCCGCGATGCCGGATCGTGGTAGTTAAGGTTGCGTACCAAGTCGATAACACAATCCTCGTCTTCATGCACGAGACAGGCATAGATATTCTTTGTCTGTGTTACTGGCTTGGAACGTGAAAAGGTACTGGCGTTTCTTTCCAAAACCGATAAGGTAGGAGAGGTAAATCTTCCATGGCTATAACTGTGAAAATCCTCCTGCATGATCTTCTGAATTTCCTCTAGCGGATATTTATACCACCAGCTTCCCTCTGTCTTTTTTGGACTTATATTGTCCTCATGAATCATATGGACAGCAATTTCTTTATTGGAAAGTGTTTTTACCCGCTGGGACGGAGAAGCCCATACAAATAGGGCATCCATACCTACATTGACGGGGGCAAAGGGATTTCGTTTCCATACCGTTTTGGAGTAGCAAAGGGAACTGCCCAAAAGCCAAGGTCTTTGGTCAGAAGGGTAGATGTATTGATACGCAGCTTTGGTGGATAAATTAAGGTAAAGCAGGTGGTTAATTCCACAAACGTCCACTTCCCCATTTTGAAGGGAATTGCTTTGATAGGAAATTCTTGAGGTGTCATACCAGTCATCGTCATCCCAATGGGCAATGATTTCGCCCTTTGACAGCTCACAGGCGAGATTAAGTTTTTCTCCCAAGCTGATCTTTTTATCCAGCCTATAATACCGAATATCAGGATCTTCGGGGATGAGGTCGGAAATGGGGTCTGTGCCGTCATCAATAACAATGAGTTCCTTGTTGTTGTAATCCTGTCTGGAAAAGTAGTGGATGGCCAACGGTATAAACTTCCGTCGGTTGAAGGTGGGCATGATACAAGAAACCAGTGGATTGAGCATGGATATTGACAGGTAAAAATTGGGGACAACTAGTGCTTCGCCGCCTCAGCTACAGGTTAGTAGAGTAAAGTTTAGAAATTTACCTTCTTTATCAGGTGCGTCCAATACCCAACCTTTTGTATATTCAGTGCACAATCTGTTAATTCCATTATATTGAAATATTATTTTTTATTTAGAATTTATTCATTGATTATTTATAATTTTTCGGCGAACCACTCAAAATCTATTTTGGGGTACTTTCAGGGATAGGTTTTTTTTTGCGCGATAATTTCCGTGCAATAGAGGCGGCGCTTTTAGCCGGTCCATTACAGCAAAGCTTGGGAGACGGTATCGTAAGATCTTTTCATGAGATGGGGAAAACTTATTTTACACCTGTCCCACTGAGGGCAGGATCTCCCTTCAAGGATATGAAAATGAATGACAATGAACTTTTTTTTTAAAATTATTATTGTATTCTTTGTAGTAATTTTCCCGCTTAGGAATGACTTTTTTGTCGGAGGTTTTATTTATCAGTCAAATTAAAATATTGTCAAAAATTATTTCCGCCCGCATCTCATCCAGATATATACACCTAAACAATAAAAATATTGAGTTTCGTTAAATTTAACTTTGAGGCATCTTTACAAGAAGGTTTGGACGCCATGGGTTTCACCAAACCAACACCTATTCAGGAACAGGCTATTCCTTTGATCCAAGAAGGAAAGGACCTGATCGCCACCGCCCAGACAGGGACGGGCAAAACCGCCGCATTTATACTTCCCATTCTTAATAAAATAGCCAAAACAGGCTCCTCTCAATTGAACACCTTGATCCTGGCGCCGACCAGGGAGTTGGCTGTTCAGATCGACCAGCAAATCCAGGGCTTTGCCTATTTCCTTGGGATCAGCTCCATTCCCATCTATGGGGGAGGGGATGGTATTGTATGGGAACAGCAGAAAAAAGCTTTGGAACAAGGAGCTGAAATAGTAGTGGCCACTCCAGGAAGGCTGATTGCGCTTCTGGCAGGAGGAAAAATAAATCTGGAGACCCTGGAGCATCTTATCCTAGATGAGGCTGACCGAATGATGGATATGGGCTTTTCCGATGACATTCTTAAAATTGTCAACTATCTGCCCAAGAACCGGCAAACGGTCCTCTTCTCGGCTACTATGCCGCCCAAGATCAGGAAGTTCTCCCAGCAATTGCTTAGAAATCCGGAGGAAATCAACATTGCCTTGGGCAAGACTGCCAAAGGGATTACCCAATCCTCCTATATGGTGTATGACAACCAAAAAGAAGCATTGGTCAAACATATCCTAAGCCAAAAGGAATACGAAGCGGTAATTATTTTTTGCTCTACCAAAGACAAGGTAAAATCGCTCTATAAAGTTTTGAGGAAGGACTTTGAAATAGAGGCCTTTCATTCCGACCTTGAACAGGTGGAAAGGGAAAAGATCATGTCTGCTTTTAAGAACCGTTCCTTGAAGATTCTCGTCGGAACGGATATTATCTCCCGAGGCATCGATGTCGTGGGGATTGAATTGGTTATTAATTATGACACACCCAGTGATCCGGAAGATTATGTGCATAGGGTAGGGCGTACAGCCAGGGCTGATAGCAACGGTGAAGCGATTACTTTCGTCAACGAAAAGGATAAATTCAAATATTCCAATATTGAAAAGCTCATAGGGATGGAAATCAACAAGCTTACTATCCCCGAACATTTGGGAGCTGCTCCCGTTTTTTCATCTTCAGCAGGCAGGTCCAACGGACAAAATCCTACTGGTCAAAGTAGGAGTGCTGGCGGGAAAAACAAGTCAAAGAAGCATTCAAGCCCTAGAGAAAAGCATCCCAAAAGAGAAGGGAGCAAGCCCCAGGCCGCCGGAACAGCTGGAAGTAAGCCTGTGCGGGAAAATCTGGTGCAGCCTGTCCAAGAAAAACGACAGGAGGTGCCAAGCACTACTGCCAACAACACCGGCTCTAAGTTCAGAAGCAGAAAAAATGTTGAGGAGGGGCAATAAAAAAAAGTTATTGACGGCGTAAAACTGAAAGAACAGACTCCATGAAACCACTGACTTTTAAAAATAAAGACCAGATGCCTGCCTTAGGCTTGGGTACTTGGAAATCAGCTCCCAAAGAAGCATATGATGCCGTTTTGGAAGCCGTTAAAGTGGGTTACCGCCATATCGATTGTGCCCATATCTATAACAACGAAAAGGAAATAGGGGAGGCCCTTGCCAAAGCATTCCGTGAGGGATGGGTGAAGCGCGAGGAGCTCTGGATTACCTCTAAGCTATGGAACGATTGCCATGAGGAAGAACATGTTCTGCCCGCCTTACAGCAGACGTTGGAAGATCTTCAATTGGATTATTTAGACCTGTATTTGGTGCACTGGCCGGTAGCGGTGAAGAAGGGAGTGGATTTTGCGTCGACAAAAGAGGACTTTTTGACCAGTGAGGAGGCTCCATTGGCGGGCACTTGGTCCGCCATGGAAAAGGCGGTGGATAGCGGGTTGGCCAAGCATATAGGGGTTTCTAACTTCAATATATCCAAGCTTAACGAAATCCTTGCAGCAGCCCGCCTCCAGCCTGAAATGAATCAGGTAGAGCTACATCCCTTTTTACAGCAGAATAAATTAATCGATTTCTGTCGAGAAAATAATATCCACGTTAACGGCTATGCCCCATTAGGCTCCGCCTATCGTGTGGCGGATAAAGAAGTGGATTTCCCAATCTTGCTGGACAGTGAACTTATCCAAGCTATAGCAGCCAAGCACCAGGCAACTCCCGCCCAGGTTGCCATCAGCTGGGGAATCAATAGAGGGACGGCAGTGATTCCTAAATCGGTAAAAAAATCTCGGATTATAGAAAATTTTGAAGCGACCAAACTCCAGTTGGATGAGGAGGATATCCGGCAGATCAACTCTTTGGAAGGACCTTTCAGATATACTACGGGAAAAGGCTGGCTAAGGGAAGGCAGTCCGTATAGCCGGGAGGATCTTTGGGACTAAGGTTCAACTATCATGTAGTGAACGCCAGGGAGCTGTCTGGCTTATCATTGGTAGTAAAGGCCAAATTAATTTGCTGAAAGATATTGGATAAAGGAGGACTTATCTACAAGGGCTTTGATGAGATGTCGATTTCCTTCTCCTGCCCCTGTCTCCAAAAGCGACAAAGCATCTAATTTATCTGATATCGAAAAAAAAACAGGAGAGATATTTATCTCTCCTGTTTTTTTTGGGCTTAATAGCATCCACGAGCGCCGCCAACCTCTTGGTCAATATAGGACTCATGCAGGCTAATTTGGCATTTAGTCCTTTTTTTGAACATGGGCGTTAATGCTGGGATAACCGATGCATCTTTTACTTCTTGGGAACGATCTTTACAATTCCTCGTCCTTCTAATCCCGCATAGATATAACCATCAGGTGCTAGGAACACATTTCTCACTCTGCCTTCGCCATCCATTAATTTCTCTCTTTTTACTACTTTGTTGTTTTCCAAAGTAAGCAGTTCTACATACGCGAACTTTAAAGATCCTACCAATAGCTTTCCTTCCCATTCCGGATACACATTCCCAGTGACCACAGCAAAGCCACTGGGAGCGATAGAGGGTTGCCAGTAGTATAGGGGTTGTTCCATGCCTTCTTTCTTTTCAAGTTCCGTAAGGGTGGATCCGTCATAGTTGATTCCATAACTGATCACAGGCCAACCGAAATTTTTGCCTTTTTTCACCACGTTGATTTCATCTCCACCTCTTGGGCCATGTTCATGAACCCAGATTTCTCCCGTGGAGGGATGGGTGATCATTCCTTGTGGATTTCTGTGTCCATAAGAGTAAATGGCTTTCTTGGCATTGGCTTGGTTGGCAAAAGGATTGTCGGAAGGGATCCTTCCGTCATCATGCAGCCGGTACACCTTTCCCCCATCTTTGGTGACATCCTGGGCATTTATGTCATGATCCCCTCTGTCTCCTATCGAGAAATAGAGGTAATTGTTTTTATCAAAGGCTATTCTGGACCCAAAATGCACCCCTTTTTCGCTGTTTGGCCCAGCTTTGTAGAGTACCTCAAGATTGGTCAGTCTATTGCCGTTCAATTTTGCCCGAGCGATGGCCGTGTTGGCACCCGTACCCTCACCTTCAGCACTGGCATAGGAAAAATAGATCCATCCATTGTTCTTGTAATCCGGGTGAAGGACGATGTCCATCAAGCCACCCTGACCTTGAACGGTTATCGCAGGCAATCCTTCAATGTTGGTTTTTTCCCCATTCTTAAAGAGGATAATTTCACCTTTTTTCTCGGTAATTAACAAGCCCCCGTCAGGAAGGAAAGCCATGCCCCATGGAATGGTCAAGTTTTCTACGACGTCTTCTACCGTGTAGTTAGGGTTTTCTGGAGTGATTATTTCCGGTCCTACAGTCTTGTCCTGTGCACAAGCAAAACCTGTAATAACCATAAGAAGCAGCACTAAATAAAAATTTTTTTTCATCTGTGATTAATTTGTTTTTACCTTGTAAAGCGTTAAAATGGATTTCTCCCAGTTTAGCAATGATAAAGATAAACAAAACTTTATAAACCTGTTGATCCATTAAAAAATATGCGACACATCTTTTTGTTTTTGGGCATCCTTTGTATCTATTCCTCCTGCTCTTCAGAAGAAGGTGACAATACCTACACCGGAAAGGAGATAGAATATGAGCTGTTTCAAGCCAGTGATGCCTATAATTATCAGGGAAAGGTGTTGTTCAAAGAACTCAAATCAGGGCAGATCGAGACGGTCATCCAGCTGAACGGCGACAAGGGGAATGAGGCTTATTATTTCCCCGCCCACCTTCATTTCGGAACTTACGATAGCCCAGATGCCCCCATGGCCGTAATGTTGACGCCTGTAGATTTCAGAACGTTGACGAGCATAACGGTTGTGGGCGAACTGTCTAACGGCGAGATACTAAGTTTTGGTGGATTGACAGATTTTGATGGGCATATTAAGGTGCATCTGGCTGCAGATGGACCGGACTATACGGTTATTCTTGTTGCGGGCAATATTGGGACCAATGCAAACCTAGGTACGCTGAACCGGGCTAATATGACATATTGTGCCCCCAACTACTAAAAATCCCATCCGTAAAATTCTACGGATGGGATTCAATAGGTTTTATAAGACAGTAAAGGCCTAGAGGAGTTACCGGATATTGACTTGGAAAGTAATATCCAGATCTGATTCGCCCCCAGCAGATTCAAAATTCAGAAAATTGGGCTCGTCGGCGCCACCAAAATCTTTGTTTAAATCATGCCTCAAGATAATCCTGAAGGTCCCGGTGCTGTTCGATGCGGTTTCCTGGACAGTCAGCGTTCCATGCAAGCCGATAGGTTTGCCATTGGCATCCTCATCCTCATAAGAATAAGTTAAAAAAGAGGAATTTCCCACCAAGGAGGAGCCCAGGAAGTAAAACTGGTGTTCTTCCCCAGCTTCATAGACTTCTTCTGTGATATCCTCATCAGCAATGTCGTTGTAGAGCGAAATCTGCAGTTGATAATTTTTCCCCGCTTCCAGTGAATTAATGGCTCCGATTTCAGGTGAACTCCCCAGGGAGATTCCCTCTGCATCCTTAGCAATGACTTCAAAACTAGACCCGCTTATCGGTGATCCTGCCTCATTTAGTTCCGTGAAAAGCAAGGTCACTTCTGTGATTACTTCCTGATCGATTTCCGGTACCGGATCGTCTTTCTCGCATGCACTCATCAACAAGGCCAAAGGCAGCAACAAAGTCATGGATAATTTAAAATTCAACGGTTTCATTCTTTTCTGTTTAGAGTGGATATCAAAATTCATATTTCAAGCGTAGGGTGATGTTTCTACCCATTTCATGGGAGAAGTACCTGAATCGGTTCATATAATCTTTATAGGCTTTATCGAAAACATTGGTCACCGATAATCCCGCATTGAGGCTATTGCTTCCAAGAGGTAAGTGGGTATTGATGCTCACGTTCCAGAGGTTATAACCTTGGGGAGCGGGAGCGTAATCGAACAGGGGAACCCTTTTCTGTCTTGCGACTGCCTGATTGCTTACCGTAAGACGGTTTTGGGATAACCTGCCGACCTGTTTAATTTTAAATGCCAAACCGCTTTCTACTCTGTCCGCGGGAATCAATGGCAAATGACTTTCTTGTATTAAATCCTTGGCCCGAACGAGCGATCCTCTGGCATACCATTCTACATTCGGATGAATTTCGTAATTGGTGGTCAGGTCCAGCCCCCACAGCCTTGCATCTGTTTGTTCGTATCTGAAGACATTGAAGGTGCCTCTTAAAGAGACCAACTGCTCCTCGGTAGGACTTAAATAGATATAGTCGTTGATCTGGTTAATGTAGCCGGTAAGTTCAAAATTGAACTTCTTACCGAAATAGGAAAATGTGTTGATCCACTTGTAAGCCTGCTCACTTTTGAAGTCAGGATCGCCATATTCATAGGCTGCCGATCCGTGGTGTAGTCCTTGGCTAAACTGCTCATTGATATTGGGAGGACGCCAGGCTGAGCCCAAATTGGTGCTTAGGGTGATGCTTGGAGTGAAGCTATATATGCCGCCAAGGAAGGCGGTCATATTTGTAAATGTATAGGATCTTTCCACCAGCTGGTTTTGATCAAATCTTGCTGCATCCACATACCGATGATCGTATCTCAATCCGCCTTCAAGTTCTAGATGTCCTTTGGTGTATTTTTCTATTGCATAGATCCCCAGATTAACCATGTCATAATTGGGGATCAAGGGCGTGACCCCTGTGCCTGGAATGTTGTTGTTTACCTGCTGCAATACATTGAGGCCGATAGATCCGTTCCAGTTTTTAGAGGGCGTATGATCATAAGAAAGATCTACAGTATGGGTAAAGAGTTCCAGATCCAAAGCAGCCTTATTATTAAGTTCACCTCTTCGTTTGTCGTATTCTTGGCGTTGGTTCTGTTGAAAGCCATATTGGAAGTTTATTTTTGCTCCATCCTTAATATGGTAATGGGCTTTGGCTTTTAATAAATTATGATGTACCTCTTGCCTGGGATTAATAATGGTATAGGTAAATTCCGCATTTCTAAAAGGACTGCCATTCTCAATAATAGCCTCGAGATCGGAAAGGTTTCCTGTATGGGCATCTCCTAGAATTCCAATGGTAGTCTCGAATCTGCTATAAAACAACTCCGCCCCCAATTTCGAAGAACTATAGCCCAAAGCTCCTGAAAAGTTGAGTTCCCGGACTCCGGTATTGAACTGGGTATAGTCAGGGGCAGATATGTTTCCCCCTATCTTACCCGAGGATTGGATCCGGTACCCCAACCCTTTGAATTTATCAGAACCTCCGCTTACCTGAAAAGCGGCTATGCCCGACCGTCCGTTGCTGGCTCCAATAAGATTTGCCTCGCCGGAAGTTTTGTTGGTTACCGGGAGTGGCTTGGGGTTGACGACGATAACCCCACCCATCGCTTCTGGGCCAAACCTTACGGTTTCGGCGCCTTTTACCACGGCTATTTCATCGGCCATGAAAGGGTCTATTTCTGGGGCGTGTTCGGCCCCCCATTGTTGCCCTTCCTGTCTTATGCCATTGTTCAGGATCATGATCCGGTTGCTGTGAAGGCCATGGATGACAGGTTTTGAAATGTTTGATCCTGTAGAAAAGCTGGTCACGCCAGAGATACGCTTGAGAATGTCCCCTAGATTTTCGCCTCTGCTCTCGTCCAAGGTCCTGCCCGTGAGGGAGCTTACCGTGCTGGTGGTGATCACCGCGTCCCTATGCCCGTGGATTTCTACTCCCTCCAGCAAAACATCTTCGGCTATCATCCTAAAAGTGATACTGTTACTTCTCTCCAAATCCACCGTTTTCACTTCCTCCTGGTGGCCCAGGTAAGTTACTTTGACCGAATAAATCCCAGGGCATAACTGGTCCATTCGGAAGTTGCCTTTATCATCAGAAATGGTGCCTTTGCCCAATTCAGCAATCCAAATATAGGCGTTTACTATAGGTTCATTGTTTTCGTGATGAAGTACTTTCCCTCTTAATATTAACTCGCAGTTCATCTGCGAAAAGACTTGGTGGCTAAAGAAAGTGGTTAAAAGAAAGATAAGCGTAAGGCTTTTGTTCATAGGGGTCGTCAATCTAAATGCAATATTATTGCTTTTAAAATGTTTATGCAACAAAGTGTCAAAAAAAATAGACAGCTCTACGCTGTCTATTTCTCATTCATGGGTGTTTTCCCTGACTGGAATAACCTCCATTATAAATTGGCTCCCATATTGCCCCCAAATGCTCTGAGGTTGTACGTAAAAGTCAGCATGAAAAATTGCTGCAATACCTGGGTCCTTTCATTTTCAACGTACACGTCAGTAACATTTCTCTGGATGCTTGTGTTTTGGTCTAAGAGATCAAATACGGTTAGCTTGAGTTCGCCCTTTCTATCAGGAAGAAAACGGTACCCAAAGTCCAGGTTCATCAGCCAGAATGACCGGTCAAATTCTTCTCCTAAGCCACTGTACAACGTATTGTTAACGTTGGAGCCGACAAAGAAGTTATGGGCAAAATTCCAGTAAAAGTCTATCTGGGTGGTTTGGCTATAGTAATTGTTGTCTAAGGATTCCTGCAAGCTGCTCCTGACAATGTTGTAATTTCCCCGGGTTGAAATGTTGAAATCCAGGTTTTCACCTACATTGCTACTGATTCCCAATCCTTGGCCAAGGCCGATATTTCTGTTGTTATTGAGCTGGCCATTGATCAAGCCTGGCTGGTTACTGATATTGGCGCTCGTGTTGATGTTCAGGTTACTTTTCATAAACGGGAGCGGGAAGCCAAAGGAAAAATAGGACCTGGCATTCCAGTAATTGTTCAAGTTCACCGGTCTGCTGAACTGGCCACCCTGTCTTAGGAGCACGTCTCCCTGAATCAGGGTGTCTTGGGCGGCGATGAAGGTCGCGTTTCCTAGGTAGTTATCTCTCATCGAGCCAGATAGGAACATGAAAAATGAGCGCGAGGTTTCCGGGTTCATTTTTCTGAATCTTGTAAAGATCGAATGCTCATATTCTTGGATCAAATCCGGATTACCTGTAGAGATCCTCAGGGGATTGTTATTTTCGATCACCTCCTGGAGCTGCCTGGCTGAGGGCGCATCGGTGTTCGTCCTGTAACCTATCCTTAAGTTTGTCTCTTCGCTGAACTCATAGTCGAGCATTACCCGGGGAACGAAATTCGTAAAATCCCTTTTGGTGTTTTCATTGCCGGGAAACAACCGATCACTGTTAAGACGGGAGATTTCATAGTCTAAGGATGAAAATATTCGAAGCTTCTCCTTATTGAACCTAAAGCCGAGGCCTATTTCATGTTGCAGATACGAATTTTCAAACTGGTTGGTCAAGGTGCTGTCCAATACGAAAGAAGTGGATTCCATTTCCCGTTTGAAGACTTCCTGCAGGTTATCGGAAAGGTCATTCCCCACTTCATACTCCAGGCTCAACTGGGAATACTTCCCGATGGGTTCGGTGTATTCTACTTCCAACTCATAATTGAATGATTGTGAATTGTTATTGGAATTTTGGATCAGGCTGTCCAGGTTGTTGTTGAGGAAGTTCCTGTTTGCCGAAATCAAACGTGAATCCTCCTCGGAATTCCGTAGCCGGGTCGCTATGCTGGTAGATATCGTCCTGCCCGTTTTTCCAAATTTATACACATAGGTCAGGTCGTTGTTAAAGCGGATGGATTCGTTATTTGAGCGGGTGGTGTTTACCGTTTCACTGATAGGGGTATTTGAATCGAATAGGTTTTGCGCACTCAGGTTATTGACGGATTCCCGTTTGAAGAAAGAAACATTGGGCCTCCATATCAGGGCGTGCCTGTCACTGATGTCATAGTCCAGACGCATATCGATCCGGTGCCTTTGTGTATGGTTTTCGTCATTCCTTGTCTCATCATACAACTGCAGGCTGTCACTGGGAAGAATGTATTCCCGGGAAGAAGTCCTGTTTAGGTTGTTTTTGCTGTCGTTGAAAAAATAACTTCCAGTGATTTTACCTTTCCCGCCATCAAATTTATCAGAAAAATTAAGCCCTATCGAATTGGTTTTTGTTATTCCTGGCCTTTCCCAGGTCGTCAGGCTGTTGCCGCTATTCCTTCCGCCTCCACCACCACGGCCTCCGCTTCCACCGCCCTCACCAAAGGCACCTGACAGGTCATCGGCAGAGAAGTTCTGCTGGTTGATGTTGTTGCTTAAGCCCAAGATGGTAAAGCGCCGAGAACCGTTAAAAAGGTTGAGGTTACCACCTAACAGATAATTCTCGTCCGTGCCGTATCCGCCGTAAAATTTACCAAACTGACCGCCACGCACTTCCTTTTTCGTGATAATATTGATGGTTTTTACGGTTTCCCCATCATCAAAACCCGTCAAGATGGCCTGGTCGCTTTTCTGGTCCAAAAACTCAATCTTATCGATAATAGCTACCGGTATATTTTGCATGGCCATGGCAGGGTCATCTCCAAAAAAAGGCTCTCCATCAACCAACACCTTGCCTACAGTTTCACCCTGAACCTCAATTGTTCCACCATTCATGACCACTCCCGGCATTTTTCTGATCAAGTTTCCCGCTTCCGCCTCAGGCCTTGTCTTGAAGGCTTCCGCGTTGAAGGCCACAGTGTCTCCCCTGACTTCTCCGGTCAGTACAGTTCCCTCAATAACGTAAGCGTCCAACAGGGCCCCTTCTTCCACCAGCTCAATCGTTCCCAAATTGTTTCCGGAGAAGTCATCAAAACTTCTGGAGAGGACTTCATATCCGATAAAGCTTATCTCGATGATGAAGGTCTCTTGGGAAGGTTTCTTAACTTCGAAATAGCCGGTGTTGTCGGTAACGGTGGCTGTAATAGTCTCCTCGTTTTCCGTCTTTAAAAAAACATAGGCACCTGGCAGGGAAGCTTTGGTGTCCTTATCCACCACCTTGCCACTTAAGGTGTTTTGGGCAAAGATAAATCCGGGAAAAATGAATAGAATTAAAAGAAAAGGGGCAAATCTTGACATAAGTTCGTGAAAATGAAATTTCGTGTTTGGTTTCCTGTATTAATAGTAGGACACCAAAATTAGCAAAAGGTTTAAACGTTAATTATTTTTTTGTTTAAGTGGAGATCTTCACGGCTAAGCGGAAGTTGAGGCGCCTGTTTGTTGAAAAAATAGAGGTGGCCTAAAGCTTATTCCCAAAAGATGTCCCCTTAGGTTCAGTTCTGTAAGTCTTGTTTGATGAGTTCTTTAGCAAAGGCCTGCCGGTCGTTGTTACCGATGGGTGGGGGAAAAGTTTGCCTTCAACGTGGTGATGATATCATCTAAACCGTTCAATTTAATTTCATACATGGTCTGCAGCCATATCCCTAGCTTCCCTTCGGGAAAACCTTGTCTTTGGATCCAGATAAGGTAATGTTCGGGAATATCACAAATCAATTTTCCCTTATATTTTCCGTAGGGCATTCTCTTGGTTACCAGGTCAATCAGTATTTCTTTTTGCATGGTGATGCGTAGCTTTCTTTTAGTATATAGGGGACAGGGAGCAAAGACCTAGGTGGCAAAGATAAGAGGTGCAGGTGAGACTTTTGTCAGATGAGCGATTTGATGCAAATATCTCACCCGTGCAGCTGCTTCTGGTTGGATGACGTTTTGACTCCTTATTTCATTCCGCTGGGTCTTGATTATTTCTTTTCTTCTCAATAAGCACCAGAATTGGTAGGGTGAAGATTAATGTATATTTTTATTGGTGCCATTCGCAGCTAAATATTGCGGCAGTACAAGTACAGTGACGCGTGAAATATTTCATCCTGATTCCCTTAAAGATACCATACAACATGAGACAGGTTCTAACCTTTATAATTGTCCTTTTTAGTCCCATAGCCATTGCGCAACAAGGCAATCCTTTGCCGGTTGTTCAGCAAAAAATGAAGGCCTTGGAGTGGCTTTCCGGTTCTTGGGAAGGAACGGCGTATCTCAATGGAAAAGGGGAGAACAGGCAGGCAGTAAAACATCATTTGGAATTTGCGAAACAATTAAACGGCACTGTTTTTTATATGACTGAAAAGGCGATGCTCGGACAAGATGTTCTTTTTCAAAACATCGGGTTTTTGGGTTATGACTTTCTTCAGTCTAGATATACCCTTCACGCCTTCACGAATGGGGGCGAACAGCTAGATGCCTATGTCGAAGTTTTGGATAACAAAATGGTTTGGCGCTCTCATGCTGCCGGAAATATCTACAAATATACCGCCTATCTCAATGACAAAGGGCAATGGCATCAGGTGGGAGAAGTAACTACGGATGAAGGAAAAAGTTGGCAACCCTTTTTGGAGTCGATTCTGAACCGTGTCGATTGATCAGTTTTTGCTTGGGAGCTACTTTAATTTTTGAAAGCTACTGTTTGGTTCTCACTGTGTGTACGGTGCTTTATGAAAACCTATTTTACTTTAGCCCATCGTATGCCTGTACCCAATGCTGTTGAAAGGGGAAGCGTCTTTAATGGTTTTGTAAGAGCCAAAACACCCGATATTTTTTGTCCGGTTACATTGAATAGGCAGCGCGAGCTTTTAAGCGATGCGTCCTCAGTACGCTCCTTAAACCGGCCTAGAGGTATAATCCACACAGAAAGATGATAGGCACTTCCGAAAGAAATGTTACTTTTACAGGGTTTCTTTTTCAGGAGTGGGGGATGCCTTCGAGAATAAATCCTAAAATAAAAATAATCCACATCACCCGTTTTATAGTAAAGCAATATTAAAGACCCAACCTATAACTCAATCACACATGAAACACACTATTTATCTTTTAGCCCTTTCGGCTGTTTTTTTTACCTGTAATAATCCAAATTCAAACCGCTCTGTGGATTCTGCAGTATCCCCTGAATCTCCTGGTGTCCAGTCGCTTCCGGAGGACGAACTTGGATGGGATTTGGGAGCAGGCTCTTATTCATTTAAGCTATTTACCTTTTTTGAAGCGTTGGACAAAATTGACAGTACAGGACTCAAGAATGTGGAAGGTTTTCCCAACCATACCATTGGCGAAGGGATAACGGAAGTATTGGATTACCGGATGGAAGAGTCCCTGAGGGAAAAAGTATTGGCCAGGCTTCAGGAGAAAGGGATAAGGATGAACGCCTATGGCGTAACGAGTCCCGACAAGGAAGAAGATTGGAGGCGTCTCTTTGAATTTGCCAAGGCGATGGGGGTAGAGACCATCTCCTCCGAGCCTGACGAGAAGTTTATGCCTTTGATTTCCCAGTTGTGTGATGAATTTGAAATTAATCTTGCCATCCACAACCATGCAGCACCAAGCAAATACTGGGATCCGAAAACAGTGTTGGCCACCATTGGCGGGTATAGTCCCCGTGTGGGCGCCTGTGCCGATATTGGACACTGGATACGTTCCGGTCTTGACCCTATCGAATCCTTAAAGGTGTTGGAAGGCCGTCTTTTCCACCTTCACATGAAGGATTTGACGGAGAAAAACAAAAAAGAAGCACATGATGTCCATTGGGGCACAGGCGTTGTTGATCTGGATGCGCTTATTGCAGAATTGAAGAGACAGGATTTTAAAGGTTCTATTTCTGCCGAATATGAGTACAACTGGGAAAACAATGGGCCGGACATTGCCGCTGGTATTAAAAATTTCAGAAACGCGCTTCTAGCCCAAAAAGATAAATAGCCATGTTGCAGGGATCCAATATCTTGGGAATAGAAATCGGTGGCACCAAGCTTCAACTATTGTTGCAAAACGGCAGTGGGAACAACCTTGCCAGAGAGCGCTTTAAAGTTCAGGTCGAAGATGGAGCAAATGGAATTCTGGAACAAATTGAAACGGGAATCCGTCGTATTCAACAATCACATGCTATCGATGCGGTGGGAATAGGATTTGGCGGACCCATCGATAGGGACAGCGGCATCATCACGCAGTCTTCCCATATCCGAGGCTGGAGCAAATTTCCACTGCGGGATTGGGCGCAGGGTATTTCCGGCTGCCCGGTGTTTGCCGAGAATGATGCCAACGTGGCTGCACTGGGGGAAGCGAAGCGGGGTGCGGGAATCGGCTATGGGTCGATCTTTTATGTGACTATCGGAAGCGGCATCGGGGGCGGATTGGTCAAAGACCGCATGCTTGTCCATGGCCGCAAGCCTGGGGAAAGCGAGATCGGATTGATGCAGGTTGATTTCGGCGGCGGTCTGCTCCAGGATTTTGCCTCTGGCTGGGGAATTGATCAGAGGATTCGGGCGAGTATGGACAGTTACCCTACCTCTGTCTTGACCAAGTTGTCAAGGGAGGATCCGGGAAATGAGGCGAGGCATTTGGGCCTGGCCTTGGACGCTGGAGATCCGTTCGCCCTTATTATTTATGAGGATACGGTCAAATACCTCGCCTGGGCCCTTTCCCATGTGGTCCACCTGATCCATCCGGACGCATTTGTCATAGGAGGTGGGGTGTCCCAGCTGGGTGACAGGTTAGGTAAATCGATTCAAGAAAAATTAACCACTTTTGTCACTCCTGGATTCCATCCGGTGCCTCCTGTGCTTTTGAGTGTACTGAAAGACGATGTAGTTCCTGTCGGCGCCATAGAGCTGGCTAAACAACAACTTATCCATAGAAAAAAGAAAGAATAATGAACTCGGAAAATTTCCTGAATGACTACCTTAATGCCCATCAGAAGGCCTTAGACTCCTTGCCTGTAGAGCAAATCGCTGAACTCGTCCAAAAATATAGGAATGCCTTGGAGGAGGATCGGCAGATTTTTGTATTCGGTAACGGGGGAAGTGCGGCCAATGCCTCCCATTTCATCACCGACCTGAGCAAGGGTGCTTCAGATGCCCTTCCCAAGCGTTTCCGGGCCATGTCCCTTAACGATAATATGGCTTGGATCACAGCCTTGGGCAATGACTATTCCTACGATGAAGTTTTTGTCCGCCAAATGATGAACTTTGCCCAGCCGGGGGATATGGTCATGGTGATGAGCGTCAGCGGAAATTCTCCCAACCTGGTCAAAGCTGTACAATGGGCAAAGGAACATGGCATCTATACTATTTCCCTCCTTGGGGGAAAGCGGGGTAAGCTGGCTGAAATATCCGACTTTTCCATTGTGGTAGGTGATGTACACTATGGACGGGTGGAGGACCTGCATATGGGCATATGCCATATGATCTGCTATGCCTTTATGGAAAAAGGTTAACATCGAAATTTCTCCCGCAGATCCCTGCGGGAGATTCACTTTTATTCAACAATTCCCATCCAAGGCTTTATCTCAAGCTGTTCAGCACGTAGGCCAGGTACAACTGTATTCCTTCACGGTGGGTGGTGCTGTCACCTCCAAGAGGAATTAATGTAGCTGATCCACCCCTTGCTTTTATGGCTTGCTCTGCTATCACCGAGTTTAAAGCTGGGACTATATCATCACCCGGTGCATGGAATAACATAATAGGTGTCTTGGGGCCCCAATCATAGACGTTATTGTCGGCGAGTGCCTGGATAAAAGGGGTATTGGTCTCTGTGATAATTCCCTGAATAAATTCAGGAGTGAAAAGTTCGGAGGGATTATGGCTTAGTTCTGCCTTCAAGGGATCTCCAGCAGCCAGTGCGTCGGATACTTTTTGGGCATTTTCTGAGGTAAGCATATCAGTCAGAGGCATATTGATACCATACAGCTGGTTAAATGTGAGGAGTACCCAAGTGTAAAAAGTAGAAGCCTTATCGGGAAGATTCCTGTTCTGGCTGACTACCCATTTGGCTGTGCTTACCATGTCATAGGCGCCCGCACCGGCAAGATTTGAATTTACCGTAAATTCGGTTGAAGCGCTTTCTTCAATGGCTCGATGCAAGGCCATGGAGGCATAACCTCCTTCAGAATAACCCGCAAGAAAAATCCCTTTCTTAAGAGGTTGGTCAATGGTTGAGGCAAATTCTTTAGCAGCCCGTAGCATGTCCAAGCTGGCAGAGGCCAAGCTGCCCTTATGTTGATAAGGATGCAGTATATTTTTGGTTTCTCCAAATCCCAAATAGTCCGCCATAACTACTAAGTAACCCTTTTCCAAAGAAGCACCCAAAGTTCCTGCTAAATAGGCTTCCATATTTCCCACAGGTTGATAAGCGGAGGGAGCCTCTTCTTGGCCAAGAATGGTGCCGTGCTGGAAAGCCAGTAGAGTCAGGGTGTCCAGGTTGCTGGGGAATAGTACCAGACCGGAGGCCACAATGGGGCTTTGGTCTAGGGCGACAGTATTGTAAGTAAGCTTGTATACACTCACCTCATTTTTTGCGAGGCCAGACAATAATCCTGCTCTTTGTTTGATTTCCGCCAGTGGCACATCAACAATTTTTTGCGCGGCAACCAAATAGCGAAGTTCGGGTGCCGGGTTATCATCATTATTGAAGGAACAGCTGAAAACAACAAAGGACAAGACTACCAGTTGGAAAACGCGTATGCAAATTATTTGCAGTTTCATAAAAGGTTGGTTTTAAATTTTTTATGTGAAGATGGAATAAAATAGCTTATCATTAGTCGATTCACGGACGTCAAAACAATCATCAAGTCATCTTACCGGTCAATTTTTGCAATTTATGGCTAAATTTAAAAATACAATCGTTTATTTTTCTTTGATGGATAAAAGATAAAAAATATTTCCAACAATGGTCAGAAATGGAAAAGCAAGCCTGAAATATTTGGTTCACTCATTTTTTGAAAAACTGATCTCATGCAGGTCTAAGGATGCGGCATAAAACTGCTTTTTGAATTCCTCTGTATTCTTGAAAGTTAGTTGATCAAGGAGGCGTGATTCGTAATTTACAGTGAAAACTTCCGCTTCAAACGGCCAGGGGGATACGGTTAGCTGCTGGTTTTGGGAAGTTCTCAGTTCGTAGGTCATTCCGTCGGGGCCTTCACTGATTTCAATCTTTCTATTCTCCGGTGGTACCGCCTGCTGGCATAGCAGGAGGGAAAGTGCGTCGCAAAATTGTAGCAACTTATAGCTTTCATCTATTTCCTCTTGAGTCGACCGCGCCTCTTTTATCCATTTTTGTTCCCTCTTTTTTAAATCGCTACAATAGGATTTGGCGAGAGGATCTTCGCCATACAGAAAATTTATATGCCTTGATATAAGCAAGGCAATATACCGGCTCTTGCTTACACCAAGCGACAGCAGTTTTTCACAGTAAGTCTCCTCGAAAGGAATGGCTTTGAAATTTTTGGGACCGCCTGTTTTTTCCAGAAGATCTTCTTGCTCCATCTCATGATGTGCATCATCATGCTCAGCCGTGGCAATTAAGGTCTCTACCCATCGGCGAGGTTGGTTCTTTTTTGTCCATTGGGCACAAATCTGTGCCGCAAGCAAGCCATGTGATCGTTGTGTGATAATCAGCCAACCAGCTTCTGTATAATTGACAATCATAAAATCAAGTTTGATTGTAAAATACAACGAATATCTGCCTGAAGGGTTGGGCGGAACCCTCAGTTATCGTTTGGTAAAAACAGGACTTCCCTTTCTTAACAGTTAAAAAGAAGAAACAGCCTGGGATTATAACACTACACCAAATTTTTCTCCTAAAGCTCTTAAGTCTTCTTCAACTGGTTTGATCAGGGGGATGCCATTTACCCTTCTTTTAGCCTCGAGTTCACGTTCCGGGTCACCAGGAATCAATACTTTCTCATTTCCTTGGGTGGTTTTGGCACTGCGGAAACGGTTGATCCAAATATCCATATTCGATTTGAACTCCTCCGCTGGACGGAAAGCGTCCACCCGCATCGCTCCAAAAAAGTGGCCGATGCCTTCTCCAACGGGATTGGGATCCGGCTGGAGGAAAGCCACAAAAGGCGGAACCCAAGGTCCATAATTGGCTCCTGATAAAACTGCCGAAAAGATATCCACTATGGATCCCAGCGCATATCCCTTGTGGCTGCCGTGATCCCTGTCTCCCCCCAAGGGTAGCAATGCACCGCCATCTTTGACACCGTACGGGGAGGCGGTAGGAAATCCCTCCTTGTCCTGAATCCAGCCTAAGGGGGCTTCTTCTCCTTTTCGCTGTAGTATCTCCAGCTTTCCGTTAGCAGCTGTGGTGGTTGCCATATCAGCAACGAAAGGGGGTTGATCTTTGGCTGGGATGGCCACGGCTATGGGATTGGTGCCCAATAGTCTTTCGGAAGAAAAAGTAGGGCTCACCAAAGGGCTGGCATTGGTGAGCGAGATGCCGATCATGTCGTGTTGTAGTGCCTGCATGGCATGGATGCCCGCAATGCCGTAATGGTTTGAATTTTTGACTGATACCCAGCCGGTACCCGCTGATTTTGCTTTCTCTATGGCCACCTGCATAGCAAAGGGGGCAACAACCAATCCAAGTCCCCCGTCGCCGTCGACCACTGCAGTGCTCGGTGTTTCATACACCACGGTTACATGAGGATTGGGATTGATTCGACCAGCCTCCCAGAGTCTGACATATCCTGAGAGCCTTGCTACTCCATGAGAGTCTACTCCCCGAAGATCGGCGGATAAGAGGACATCCGCAGCGGTTGCAGCATCCTTTTCAGAACATCCTATTTTTAATAAGATATTTTTGGTAAACGCAAGTAATTCGTCTAAGGTAAAATTCATAATAAGCAACAGAAGTCAACGGGTTCGTTGAAAGAAGACTGCGGAAATCTAATCCTATCCGATAAATAAGGCTTCCCGTGAATGCAGCAATTGGGCAATCACCCCCTCTTTTAAAGCATAGGTGGAGCACACCAGTTCTTTCGTCTCGAAATGTCGGAGAATATTCCCAATCAGACAAACTGCCACTACAATCATTTCCACCCGCATGGGGATCATGCCGGGGATTTTCAGTCTTTCAGTTTTGTTGAGGGCGGTCAATTCATCTGCCATCCTTGTAAATGATAACAAGGGAAGAATAAAATTTTGTTTCCTCTTCTGCTTCTTCTTTGCGCAGGAAGCGTAATGCATATCCGTCAAAGTATCAAAAGTGCCCGAGGCTCCCACAAAACTGACAGGCTTAAAGTATTCAATAGCCTTGACAAGTGGAACTAGTTGCTTATCAAGAAAATCATTCAACTGATCGACTTCTTCCGGTAAAATGGGATCGTGGTAGGGGAAAAGATCCAGCAGTCTTTGCCCACCGATTTCAAAGCTTTGTTTCCAAAACACCTCTTTATCATTTCCAATGATAAACTCTACAGAACCTCCACCGATATCCATCATGAGCGCAGTGTGCTCATTTAAACTTCCGCTGAATTTGATCCCTTCATAGATCAGTTGCGCTTCATGGTCGCCGTCAATCACATTGACCTTGAGTGCAAACCGCTCATGTACTGCCTTGACAAATTCACGTCCGTTCTCCGCATTTCTAATGGCGCTGGTGGCAAATACATGGACTTGATCGATTTTTTCTCCGTCAATTAAAGATTTAAAATGACCAATGGTATGAAAAGCACGCTTTTGGGCGTCTGCCGTAATCGTATTTTGGTTGATCCCGCCCTTTCCCAATTTTACCGGGACTTTCTCCTTAAAAATTACCTCAAAACCGCTGTCATACAGCTCGACCATCAACAAATGAAAGGTGTTGGTGCCCAAGTCAATAACGGCTGCCCTCTTGTCAGTCATAACGGCTCAAATTTGGTTGTGCGAATATAAAGATTTATTTAAAAAGCATAAGGTTTGCCGGAAATCATTTACGAAAGAGATAAAAATTGATACTTAGTGCATTTTTATGTATTAAACCGTGTTTCTGCGGTATCAGTTGTAACGCGTTCATTAACAGTTTTTTACCTGTTAATTTTCTTCATTCATTAAAAATCGCGGATAAACCAGAAAAAAAACAACATTTTTTTTGCCTTCCACTAAGGGTAAAGCTGTGGAAGGTTGTCATGGAATAAACTAAACCAAATAAAACTTCAACTCCATGAAAAACCAGTTCAAACTCCTCCTCTCATTTTATTTGATCACATTCTTGTATCTAACCACCATCGCACAGGAAAACCGCCCGGCCCACCTCGGTTTGGTCTATCCTTTAAGTACCAACGGAATGGAAGCGGCTTCTATCAGTAACAACTTCAGTGTCCATGGGATTTACGGACTTTCTGCGGGAGAATCAGGTCTGGCACTTTATGGTGTCGGCGGGATCATCAAAGGCAACGCAAGAGGTTTGATGTCTTCCGGTATTTGGACCGACATTCACGGAACATTGGAAGGAGTTCAAATGTCTGGTGTTTTCAACCGGGCTAAGGATGCTTCTCAAGGTGCGCAGTTTGCCGGAGTGTTTAATTTAACCGAAGAGGCTGCGCCCGTGCAGATGGCAGGCGTATGGAACAAGGCCAATCAAGTGGATGCCATACAGGCCGCCGGGGTGATCAACTTGACCAAGGACCTTCAAGGAGTACAGCTTGCAGGCGTGTCGAATGTTTCCGAAAAAGTAAAAGGCTCACAAATCGCCGGAGTAGTCAACGTAGCGGACCAGGTAGATGGCTTCCAATTGGCAGGGGTAGTTAATAAGGCCAAAACCGTCAAAGGAGTACAACTTGCAGGTTTATTGAACATTGCGGATAGCAGTGATTATCCTATTGCAATCATCAATCTGATTAAAGATGGGGAGAAAAGAGTGGGCGTATCTACTGATGAATCCTTGAACACCATGGCCAGTTTCAGATCGGGTGGAAGGAAATTGTACGGTATTCTTGGGCTAGGCACGAATTTGAGTTACAACACAAACCTCTACGGTTTTGAATCGGGATTGGGACTCAAACTGGTCGACACCCATCCGTTTAGATTGGATGTAGAAGCCTTAAATGTGTTTTTGACCGATTTCCATGGTCTCGAATACAACAAGTCCGGGATCCGGTTACTTCCTTCTTTGGCGTTGACGGATAGGATACAGTTGTACGGCGGGCCAAGTGTCAATTTTACCGTCCATAATTTGGATGATGCGGATTTGATAAAACTGCCGCTGTGGGAGAGGAGTCCCCGCGACTTGCAAAAATCCATTCATTTGGGTTATACCTTTGGTGTTCAGGTAAAGCTTTGACAAGCTTTACCTTCTCGGCAGAATTAGCATAAATGAAAAATGTGCTGTTATTTTATAGTAATGGAGACATCTAATAGGATCAGGAAGTGATTGTTGTTCCGGGATACCAAACTGACCAAGAAGAAGAGATGGATGAACAAGCCTTTGAAGTGGTTTTTAAAAGCCATTTCAAAGCCCTGCACGGCTATGCCCAAGCTATTGTTAAAGACAGCGCTGAGGCGGAGGAAGTTGTCCAGACGGTCTTTTTAAAATTATGGGAAAAGCGGGAGAGCCTCCAGATCTCCACCTCTCTGAAAGCCTACTTATACAAGGCAGTTTATCATGGCAGTATCAACCACCTCAAACACGAAAAAGTACGGATGAAACATTCGGAACAGCAGCTATATATCAGCCGTCAGGAGGAACCTATCGAGACGATGGCTTTCCGGGAAGAAAGGGACGAAGAGCTGAGCGATCGGTTGAAGCAGGTGCTCAGTCAGCTTCCGGAAAAGTGCCGGATGGTGTTTTACCTTAGCCGGTTTGAAGATCTTAAATACCAGGAAATAGCCCAGCGGCTGGGGATTTCTGTCAAGACAGTAGAAGCACATATGGGAAAGGCTCTAAAAGTCCTTCGAATGCAGCTGGCTCATTATATGCCCATTTTATTGATGTTGCTCTCTTATTTATTATTACAATGAACGACGAGCTATTGATCAAGTACCTTTTGGAAGAAACCAGCGAGCAAGAAAACTCCAAGGTGAAGCAATGGCTAGAAGCCGACCCTGATCATCAAAAGCAGTATGAGCAGATGCGATGGCTCTGGGAAAGCAGCAAAACGGCTTTGCAGAACAGCAAAGTGGATGAAAACCTGGCTTGGGAGAAATTCAAAGCCAGAAGGGGTAGCGCCCCCAAAACAATCCAATTTCCTTTATGGCTTCGTGGTGTAGCCGCGGTGTTTGCTGTTTTGTCCATAGGCTGGATTGCCTTGTCTTTTATGCCCCATTCAGGAAAAGCTTATTTTACTGAAGTCCTATTGGAAGCAGGAGGCACTTCCCAAAAAGAGTTGCTGCTGGACGGCACAGTGGTCACCCTGAACCGGAATTCAAAATTGAGTTATTCCCAGAAACTATTCGGTGGGGAAAGACAGGCGCATCTTTTGGAAGGCGAAGCGTATTTTGAGGTTAAAAGGAATGAAAATAAGCCATTTTCTATCCAGGTGGAGGATGTCACCATCAGGGTGTTAGGGACCTCTTTCAATGTGGAAAAAGGGAAAACGCATACAGCTGTGATGTTGGATAAGGGCTCTGTTGCTGTGGCCCTGGGAGGTCAGTCGCTTGTTTTGGAGCCAGGGGAGAAGGCTTCTGTCGATAAAGAGCGTAGGAGTTTAGTGAAATCCCGCACAGAAAACCAGCTGTATCGGTATTACCTGAACAACAAATTTGAAGCACAGCAACTCCCGTTGTACCAGATTGTGGAGGCGCTAAATAATGCTTATGATGCCAACATTGCTATTGCTTCCGAAGCGCTTGGACAAAAAAGATTAACCACCACCCTCGAATATGGTTCGTTGGATCAAAACCTTGAAGTAATCAAAGAAACCCTCGGCATCAGCATTTCAGGAGAAGGTAGAGAAAGGGTATTATATTAATTCTGTAACTTGCCCCTTCTTTTCGCATTGATGATCAGTATACATAAACATGCATTGATAGTTCTCCTGATGCTGTCTTTGGGGGGAAGTTGGAATGGTGTCCAGGCCCAGGACATTCTTGGTAGCACTATTACATATAATAGAACCAGCCAAGAGAAGGTGGGAAACGCATTGCTGGAAATTTCCGAAGAACATGGATTTTATTTTTCCTATCAAAACAGTGTTGTACAGGTCGAAAAATCCGTTTCCGTGACGGAGTATAGTGGAACTTTGGAGGGATTTTTAGAGACGTTGCTGGGGGATGAGTACGAGTTCAAAGAGCTTACCAATTATGTAATTATTCGATATGCACCGGGGATACTGGATCTGGATGCGCAAGTGGAGAAGAATTCCAGGCAATTGACCGTCAAAGGTTTTGTTAAAGACAGGCAAACGGGGGAGGCCATCGCCTATGCAAGTGTCTATGACAGAAGTTATTTAAATTCAACCCTGACGGATGATAAGGGGTATTTCGAATTCCGGACAAAATCGGAGGAGAGTGCATGGCTTACCTTGAGCAAAGACCGCTACAGGGATACGACTTTTATGATTTTACCGGCGGTGGAGATTGAAGCTTCAAGAAAAAAGAACCTGTTCCGCTATTTTCAAGAGGACGGATCAGCGGATGAAGTGGAGCAAAGTTTTTTTGGGCGGATATTTATCGGTTTTCAGCAAAGGTTTCAACGGATCAATTTGGGCGGTTTTTTTGCGGAAAGCCCTTTTCAAATGTCCCTCACTCCCGGCTTAAGCTCCCAGGGCATGTTCAACAGCCAGATGGTCAATAAATTTTCCCTGAACCTCCTTGGAGGATATACTGCGGGAGTGGATGGCTTTGAAGCGGCCGGGGTATTCAATATCAACCAAAAGGATGTGCGCTATTTCCAGATGGCAGGTGCGGTCAACGTGGTAGGGGGGAGCGTTTCCGGTTTTCAGGCCGCCGGTATCAGCAACAAAGTGTTCAAGAAATTCAAGGGATTCCAGGTTGCAGGCATCGTCAATCACAACAAACAGGAGGTGCAGGGCCTACAAGTAGCGGGTATTATGAACCGAGTGGAATCAGAAGCAGGGCATCAAATTGCCGGACTGATCAATTATACTCACGATATTAAAGGGCTGCAAATAGCGGGGATTGGCAATTGGGCAACCCATGAGGCTAAGGGAGCACAGGTGGCCGGGATCTTCAACAAAGCTTCTGGGACAACTCAACAGCAGGTGTCGGGCTTGGTCAATAAGGCCGGTACCGTGAAAGGCATCCAACTTGCCGGGTTGGTCAATATTGCGGAAAGTAGTGATTATCCCGTGGCCCTGTTAAATTTCATCGAAAACGGAAAAAAAAGCCTTGCTTTGCAGTCGGATGAATCGGCCATGACGCATATGGTATTCCGATCAGGAGGAAGAGTACTGTATGGGGTGTTGGGAGCAGGGTATAAAGCATGGGGAGCTCCTGTTTATTCTCTGGAGACAGGGTTGGGGATTTACTTAGTTGAGCATTCGAAGTACACTATGGATATGGAGCTGGTGGCTCAGGTGATGAGTAATTTTAACGATAAAAACTATAACACCACGTCATTGAGGATTTTAAACGGTATCCAAATCCATTCCCCTCTTAGATTTTTTGTTGCTCCCACGCTTAACTTTACCACGCTGGAAAAGGATAATGGCTTTAAATTTCGACGGCTTGAATTGGCTTCGAGAATGAGCGATCAGCGCATATGGCGTTTGGACTTAGGGGTTACAGCCGGACTGCAATACGTGTTTTAGATTTTATGTGCTATTTTAAGTAAAATTTTCCAAGACTTAAAGGGTTAGTGGCTCGGGTTGACGGATTTATGTAAATCCATTTTTTGAGGGCAGCCTTACCGCTATAATTTTCTTGTTAAATTATGCCTAGCTATATTTGGGCGCATCCATTAAAGAGCATCCATGAAAAGCGCAGACAAAAAAAATATCCTCCTCCTGAACAACCAGGAAAAAATAGCAGAATTAAAGACAAAGAACCTGGAGGCTTTGGCCGGGGGAGGGGAAGCCCGAATTGCTTCGCAACACAAGAAAGGGAAACTGACAGCGCGGGAAAGAATCGCCTTGTTGATGGATGAAGGATCGTTTCAGGAGATCGATAAATTCGTTCTGCACCGCAGCAAGGAGTTCGGCTTGGAAGAAGAGCAATATATGGGAGATGGTGTGGTTACTGGATATGGCACGGTCTCGGGTCGGCTTACGTACGTATACTCGCAGGATTTTACGGTTTTTGGAGGGTCTTTGTCGGAGACCCATGCGGAGAAAATCTGCAAAATTATGGATATGGCCATGAAAAACGGCGCGCCCCTTATCGGTTTAAATGATTCCGGAGGGGCAAGGATACAGGAGGGGGTGAATTCCTTGGGCGGCTACGCAGATATTTTTTATAGAAATACCCTAGCCTCGGGGGTGGTTCCCCAGCTTTCGGCTATTATGGGACCTTGTGCCGGGGGGGCGGTCTATTCTCCCGCCATTACTGATTTTATCTTTATGGTGCAGCGTACTTCCTATATGTTTGTCACGGGTCCCAATGTGGTGAAGACGGTGACGCAGGAGAATGTCACGGCAGAGGAACTCGGAGGGGCTAGTGCGCACAGCACCAAAAGTGGGGTGACTCATTTTTCCTGTGCCAATGAATTGGAATGCATCAACCATCTCAAGCAACTCTTGAGTTACATTCCCCAGAACTGTGAGGACATTGCTCCGGTTTATATCTACGAAAGCAAAGAAGATGAAACACGGCTCCAGTTGGATCAAATTATTCCGGAAAACCCCAACCAGCCTTATGACATGCGTGAGGTGGTCACGGGAATTATAGATGAAGGTTCCTTTTTGGAAGTGCATCAGGATTTTGCGGAGAATATCATCGTGGGATTTGCCCGGCTGGGGGGGAGAAGTATTGGGATCGTGGGCAATCAGCCTGCCTCCATGGCCGGCGTGTTGGATTCAGATGCTTCTGTTAAAGCCGCCAGGTTCGTCCGCTTCTGCGACTGCTTCAATGTTCCCCTGCTGGTATTGGTGGATGTGCCGGGATTTCTGCCTGGCACGGAACAGGAGTGGAATGGCATTATCAGCCATGGCGCGAAGCTGTTGTACGCTTTTTCTGAAGCAACGGTTCCCAGGGTCACTGTGATCACAAGGAAGGCTTATGGCGGAGCTTATGATGTGATGAATTCCAAACACATCGGTGCGGACCTCAATTTTGCCTGGCCCACTGCCGAAATTGCTGTCATGGGGGCTAAAGGGGCAGCAGAAATCATTTTCAGGAAGGAGATACTACAGTCAGGGGATCCCGAAGGAAAGCTTCAGGAAAAAGTCGACGAATATACCGCCAAATTTGCCAACCCCTACCTTGCCGCCCATAGGGGCTTCATTGACGAAGTCATTATGCCCCATGAAACCAGAGACAAACTTATCCGTGGCTTCAAGATGCTCGAAAACAAGGTGGACAAGCTGCCCAGGAAGAAGCACGGGAATATACCGCTTTAGATGGTGGTTAAAAGTCGGTAGTCTGCAGCGTGCTGTAGTTGATGGTCAAATAGTCAATAGTCCATAGTCAATAATCCATAGAGTCTGAACCAAAAAGTCTCACCTAACCTGAATTGGAATGGCTTTTAAATTCGAAAAATTAAAAGTGTGGCAGCGAGCCATGGATCTTAATGAGAAAATCTTTTTGCTTTCGAAAAATTTTCCTGCAGATGAACGCTACAATTTGACTTCACAGATAAAGCGGGCTGCGGATTCTGTGGCGCTTAATATAGCTGAAGGAAGTACTAGCCAAAGTAATGCAGAATTCAATAGATTTTTAGGATACTCTTTGAGAAGTCTAGTAGAGGTAGTATGTGCGTTATTCATAGCAAAGAGAAGGACTTATATAGATGACAGCCAGTTTGAAGAACTGTATTCATTTTGTGAAGAATTGTCTTAAATGATCCAGTCTTTGAAAAAAAGCCTTTAATTTTGATCCTTGATTGTGGCTTGAATTTGCGGCCATGGACTATGGACTATAAACTAATGACTAAAGAAGAACATTTCCTCTACACCTACCTCAACAATGCTTCTCCTACTGGATTTGAAGCATCAGGCCAGCAGATTTGGCTGGATTATATCAAACCTTATGTGGATCATTATTTCACGGACAATTACGGCACTGCTGTCGGGGTGATCAACCCGGAGGCTGAGTTTAAAGTGGTGATCGAAGCCCATGCCGATGAGATTTCCTGGTTTGTGAATTATATCACCGAAGACGGTTATATCTACGTGGTGCGCAATGGCGGCTCTGACCACATGATCGCCCCTTCTATGCGGGTCAATGTGCACACGGATGAGAAAATCATTCCGGGCGTCTTTGGGTGGCCGGCCATTCACGTGCGGGACAAGGCCAAAGAAGAAGGACCTAAAATTGAGAATATTTTTATTGACGTGGGTGCACGTTCCAAGCAAGCAGTGGAAACCATGGGCATCCACGTCGGTTGTGTGGTTACCTTCCAGGACGAGCTGCTGGATTTGAATGGCAATTTCTATTCCGGGCGGGCTTTGGACAACCGGATCGGCGGTTTCATGATTGCCGAAGTGGCCAGAAGGCTTCACGAAAATAATGTTAAACTTCCCTTTGGCCTCTATATTGTCAACGCCGTCCAAGAGGAAATCGGTCTTCGTGGCGCTGAAATGATAGCCGCCCGTATCAAGCCCAATGTGGCCATCATCACGGACGTATGTCATGATACCACAGCGCCGATGTATAATAAAATCACCAGTGGCGACCAGGTGGCGGGCAAAGGACCAGTGCTTACCTATGGGGCCTCTGTACATCGGAAGTTGCTGGACTTGATCATTTCATCTGCCAATAAGCGGGAGCTTCCTTTCCAAAGAGCCGCTGCATCAAGGACGACAGGTACGGATACCGATGCCTTTGCCTATTCAAATGAAGGCGTGCCTTCGGCATTGATTTCTCTGGCCTTGAAGTACATGCATACCACCGTGGAGACCGCCAGCAAAAGAGATATTGAGCATGTCATTGACTTGATGACGGGATTTCTGGAAGATCTGGATCCAGGATTTAATTTTAAGTATGTGGAGTAGCTTGATATCAAGCAATATTAATAGACACAACTTGATGGGTTATTCAGCCACGGACCACCGAAGCTACTGCTGACGGTGGTCTGTGGACTGTTGACCGGCTATTTTTCCCCCTGGTGGCAGGCTGATCAGGTGGGTCTGCCCACCATTTGGCAATACCCGTGTGTGGTGTAGCAAAATGGTTTAGACTGGCATAATGGAAGTGATTCTTTCCCTGTTTTTATACGTGGTAAAATCTATAAAATATTTCGTTTGCCATGATTTCGTTTTTTCTGCTTGCTTATTGCCTGTGTCAGTCCATCCGGGATAAACTCTGAAGCCACGCTTTCCTTCTTTTGAAATGCTTGTCAATATGTGTCGTTTACTTAGTTCGCTTTTGGGAAAGAGAAACAGCCCATATTTTTCATTCTCTTCAGCTGCAATAATGTAAAAATCGAAGTCATCGGACTCTCGAAAAGGTTGAGTGATATGGTGAGAATCCCGCTTCCATAAAGTGACAAATTGTCCCGCTTTTTTAGGTGTAATCTTAGCTTTTCTAAAAGTGAAATTTAATTTGTCAAATTGAAAGCTACACCCGAAATAGGCTCTGGATTCTTTGTCTTGGGTGACATTCGAAATACGTAAAGGTATATGTTCAAAAAGTAAGCTTTCTACTTTCCTTAATTCATTGACCATCAATTTGTAATTTTTGTTGAGCGCCAAGCTGCATGGTTTTTCGCTAACTCGCCCCTTGGAAAAAGCAAGAGCCGGTTGACCAGTAAACTGTGCCCCACGTTCGGCACACGAAGCTGCCGCGAACTGCGCCAATAGCTTGTTGGGACGCTATTTTTCCCTTTCTTTATAAACTAAACTCAAATAACTTAATACCGACCCAAAGGCCTCGGCGGATTGCTGCAGTTCTTCGGGGACTTTTTTTCCTGTCAGCCGGCATAGCAACAGGCCGTAAATGCCGTTCAGGCAAATCTGGATTTCATGACCAAGATCCTGTCCCTCTGCGGACAAGACAAAATCTATGATGTGAGGCTTGGCCTTTTGGTAGATTTCGAAATAATCCTTGTCGGTTTTCAGCAGTTCCCAATGGATTTTGGCCAATGTATCTACTTCACGCTGTACATCTGCTAAATGTCCTTTATCTTTGATGCCTTCGGTTTTCATTCGGTCGATCAGGAAATCAAACCAGATCGCCACCGCTGTTTTTTCTTCCTCAGGAATGGGATAATGGCTGACTACATATTGTCGGATGTCGTCAATGTTATAATTATAGGACTTGATCAAATCCTCCATTTGGTACATGTAGATGATGTATTCTCCGATATTATGCTTTTTCTTATTTTCTGCTACACTTTTCATGCTTCGTCAAATCCTGTAATTTTATCGTTTTGCTATTGAGTAGTAGGGTTGGAAGCCAGACGTTAAGTCTGAAGAGACAAGAAGCCGAAGCATTGATGCTAGATCCAAAATCAAAAATTCATATCCCAATGGCTCCTTCTTATTTTCCGTGTTCAAGTTTCTCCAATTCATCCCGAAACCACCTATCCCATTCCTTCTGTTTTTCTAAGTTTCTTGGATTGGTAGTGACATGATCGTACTCCCGGTCCAGATCTGTCCAATTTCTGTAATTGCTCCTTACAATGGAATCTAATTGGGCCTGATAATCCCTGGGATGAAATAGGAAGCTATCTACTACATGGACGATCCTCCGTCCTATAATCTGGGCGATCTTAAAGTGGCCGTTTTCATGGTGGAGCACCTGTTGTTTGGTGTCTTTGTTTGCCCGGCTTAGAAAATGCAGGGCAACCTGGGTCTGTTCTTCATGAAGGGCTATCCTTGCTTTCAGCTCGATTCTTTTATGTTCGCCATCGTCATAGATGCGCTTGATCTCGAAATCTGTAGTACTGATACAGGTGGCATTGATGTTTTCGCTGCCCTTGATGAGACCCACCTGTTTAAAATCCCTCCAGACCAGTGGGCGGTTCGGATGTACTTCTATTTTATCGGTGGAGAAAGTCCAATAGCAGCCTAGCGAAAGGATGATCAGTGTTCCTCCTAAAACCCAACCCTTTATTTTCATCGAATAATTTTGAAGCGAGATGATTTACCGGTAATTCATTACCTCTCGTTAAACGAGCCATAAAGATCGGTTTTATCTGCCAAACATAAGGACTGAGCATGGAATTTAATCTTTAAAATAACAACAAAGCAGCGACAATTTACTATTTTTGCCCCCAGAATGGATATGCAAAAGATTAGGAATTTCTGTATTATAGCCCATATTGATCATGGGAAAAGCACCTTGGCAGACCGCTTGTTGGAATTTACCAACACTGTAACGGGCCGTGAGATGCAAAATCAATTATTGGACAATATGGACCTGGAGCGGGAGAGAGGGATTACCATCAAGTCCCACGCCATCCAGATGAAATACCAGTATAAGGGCGAGGAATATACCTTAAACTTGATAGATACCCCGGGACACGTGGATTTTTCCTATGAAGTATCCCGGTCCATAGCCGCCTGTGAGGGTGCCTTACTGATTGTAGATGCATCGCAAGGGATCGAGGCGCAGACCATCTCCAACCTCTATCTGGCTTTGGGACACGATCTTGAGATTATTCCTGTTCTTAACAAAATAGATCTCCCTGGAGCCCAGCCAGAAGTGGTGGCGGATGAGGTGATTGAGCTGATCGGGTGTGACCATGAAGATATTATTTTGGCGTCAGGTAAAGAAGGTACAGGCATTGCGGATATATTAAGTGCCATTATCGAAAAGGTACCAGCCCCAAAGGGAAATGCTGAGGAACCTCTTCAGGCGATGATTTTTGATTCTACTTACAACTCCTTCCGGGGGGTGGAAGTGCTTTTTAGGATATTCAACGGGACGATCAACAAAGGGGATAAGATCAAATTCGTCAATACCGGGAAGGAATACAACGCCGATGAGATAGGCATATTGGGAATTCAGCAGATTCCCCAAAATTCGCTAAGCGCAGGGAATGTCGGTTATTTAATTTCCGGCATTAAAGTGGCCAAAGAGGTGAAAGTGGGGGATACCATCACCCATGTCAAAAGGCCCTGTGCCGCTACTGTCCAAGGGTTTGAGAACGTAAAACCCATGGTTTTTGCAGGGATTTATCCGGTAGATACTACGGATTTCGAGGAATTGCGGGCGTCAATGGAAAAGTTACAGCTCAACGATGCCTCCTTGGTATGGGAACCGGAAACTTCTGCCGCGTTGGGCTTTGGATTCCGTTGCGGTTTCCTTGGAATGCTCCATATGGAAATCATACAGGAGCGGCTGGAAAGGGAATTTGATATGACGGTCATTACCACGGTTCCTTCGGTCCAATTTAAGGCGATGATGAACAACGGCGAATACCAGTTGATCAATGCACCTTCTGATATGCCGGATCCTACGCTGTTCAGACATATAGAAGAACCCTTTGTCAAGGCTTCCATTATCACTGCTGCAGAATATGTAGGGGCTGTGATCCAACTCTGTATGGAGAAAAGGGGACAGATCAAAAACCAGGTTTACCTGACTTCAGACCGGGTGGAATTGATTTTTGATATGCCATTGGCAGAGATTGTTTTTGACTTTTTTGATAAGCTGAAAACCATTTCGAGAGGATATGCTTCTTTGGATTACGAACTGAAAGGCAACCAGGTATCTACCATGGTGAGGCTGGATGTAATGCTAAATGGAGAACCTGTAGATGCCCTTTCGGCTATTGTCCATAGGGACAAAGCCTATGACTGGGGCAAACGCCTGTGTGAAAAGCTGAAAGAACTGGTGCCGAGGCAGATGTTTGAGATTGCGATACAGGCGGCTATAGGAAGTAAGATCATTGCAAGGGAAACCGTCAAGGCATTGCGCAAGAACGTGTTGGCAAAATGTTATGGCGGGGATATTTCCAGAAAAAGGAAACTGTTGGAAAAGCAGAAAAAAGGTAAAAAACGCATGCGTCAAGTGGGCAACGTGGAGATTCCGCAAGAGGCCTTCATGGCAGTACTGAAGCTGGATTAAATTAGGGTGAGGGGAGCGAAGACAGAACAGCTCCAAGATCGCCCTATATATCACCATTGACAAAGGAAAAAGCCGAATAGCCAATAGCTCAAAAACGCGACAAATAAAGATATCAGAATGCCAATCATCATAGACGGGAAGAAAACCTCCGAAGAAATAAAAAAAGAAATTGCCGCAAGGGTGCTGGAAATCAAGGCGGAGGGCGGCAAGATCCCCCATCTGGCAGCGGTGCTGGTGGGAGATGACGGTGCTAGCCAAACCTATGTGGGTGCAAAAGTAAAGGCCTGCGAACTAGTGGGTTTCACTTCTACCTTGGTAAGATTGAACGACGATGTCAGTGAAGAGGAGTTGCTGAGGAAGGTGGAAGAAATCAATGAAGATCCGGATATTGATGGGCTGATCGTGCAGCTGCCTTTGCCTGACCACCTATCTGTGGAGAAGGTAACGAGCAAAATCAAGCCCGAGAAGGATGTAGACGGTTTTACCCCTGCCAATGTGGGGAGGATGGCTTTGAACTGGCCTACCTACGTTTCCGCCACCCCCTATGGAATTGTGGAACTTTTAAAAAGATACCAAATACCCACCTCTGGTAAACACTGTGTCGTCATTGGAAGGAGCCATATTGTAGGATCTCCTATGAGTATTTTGATGGCGAGAAACGGGAATCCAGGCAACTGCACAGTGACGCTCACGCATAGCAGGACACAGGACCTCCCAGAAATTGCCAAGACAGCGGATATATTAATTGTTGCGCTGGGAAAACCCGGCTTTGTGACCGCAGACATGGTCAAGGAGGGCGCTGTAGTGATCGATGTGGGAATTCATAGGATTGCAGATGCAACAAAGAAAAGCGGGTTTCGGCTCGTGGGAGATGTTAAATTCGATGAAGTAGCAGCCAAAGCTTCCGCAATCACCCCGGTACCAGGTGGAGTTGGTCCCATGACCATCGCATCCTTGCTTTATAACACCTTGTTGGCTGCCGAGAAGAAGGTATACGGAGCAGGGCAATAAATTTCCCGTTAAAAAATTTTCTAAGGGGAGCTGGCAAGCCATTGGCCGTATATCTCCTCTGATACCCTATTGGTTAAGTCTGGCTAGGTGAGACGAATTCCCCTTTTTGACCATGGTCCCAAATACGGGGAATGTTGTGGAGATCCCGACGTGGATCTTCTAGATAAGGATTCGGTGGGTTGCACCTATTTCCAGCTCTGTAGGAATGGAGGCTAGCTTTTGGGCTTTTTGCTTTCATAAAAATGGATCGGGATTTGTGTCACAGCTTAGACAGTCCGAAGCACACATTTTAAGAACATGATAATGAAGATTTTTGCATCTGAAAGGAATTGGATTTTTTTGGCATTTTTATTAATTGCTGCCTGTACGGAGAAAGCAAAAATAGCCTCCCAAACAGTGCTTGGCGATGATCAAATGTATGCGCAGGCTGGCCAAAAGGATGACGGAGTTCGGGATAGCCAGCCTTCATTGAAGCTCGGGCAGGGAAAAGAGCCTTCAGGTCAGAAAAGTCAGGGGCAACAAGTGGGCGTTTTTTTTATGCCTTCCTGGGATGCAGGTTCTGGTAAGGATGCAAGGGATATTTTTTGGGCATGTCTGCAAGGCAAGGAGGATTGCCCTTTTCTTAACAGTCCTACCACCTGGGGGCCCAATGGAAGGGTTTATAACAAGCAATATCCTTACGAAGGACCTTATTTGGACAAAAAGCCCCACCCGTCCTTAAAGGGGTTTTATAAAAGGAATGATCCTCAAGTGGCCGAGAAACAGCTGGAATACATGAAGGATTATGGGATAGATTTTTTTGCCTACAACTGGTACTTTGGGAGACATTATTATTACCATAAGAATTATGCACCGCAGGCCGGTATCTATTATCCCAAAGGATGGCCCGTGGACGAATCCCGGGATGGAAGAGTGGCGGTGCCAGGAGTGGAGGAATGGACGGAGCAGCTGGAAGTTTTGTTGAAGGTCAATGAACAGCTGCCACAAGACAAACAGATGAAGTTTGCCCTTAACTGGGTAGATGACGGCAATGACCGATGGACGAATTGGCTCAACATGGGCTCTCCTGAAAACGTAAAAAATAAAGTGAATTATCCTGGCGAATCTCCTACGCGGGACTTGTTTCTTAAAGTCCATGATAAAATGACCCTTCTGTGGATCGACAAATATTTCCACAGAAAGGATTACCTGAAAGACGATCAGGGAAGGCCTATCGTTTATTTCTATTTTCCCCATGATACCGAATCCAGGGCTGCTTATCACAAGATCAGCATGAAGCAATTGTTGGATCGCTCCCAGGATCTGGCCAAAAAGGCGGGATTGAAGGGGATAAAGTTCATTGCCGTTGCGTCGGGCTCCATGCAGAACAATGAGAGGCCTTACGCCATGCCAACCACTTTTAAGGCGAGAGAATCAGGCAAGCCTTGGCTGGGTGGCAACTATGCAGATAAGCTCCTCTTTCAGGATTACGTTCCCCGGCTGAAGGGAATGGGATTTGAAGGGCTTACCGCCTATGTTTACCATAGCTATTATGGTCAATACAATTTTAGCTATAAGGACATGCGAAACACCTATAAAGGCCATTGGGAGAAATGGAGCAAGTTTTTCCAAAATGATTCGGAGTTTGAATATCAGGTTCCGGTGGCCATGGGGTGGAACATGAAACCTATGGGTGGCACTTGGCCCCAGACGACAGGTTTTCCTTCTGAGCCGCTAAAAGATGAAGTCATCAGCAATAAATCTTCTTTTAAGCAAAAATTACAGGAGGCACAAAAGATATCGGAACAATACCAAGCCACCAACGGGAACACGGTAATGGTTTGTTGCTGGAATGAATACCTGGAAGGAAACCATATCGAACCTACTGTAGGCCACGGATTTAGTTACCTAGAAGCCATAAAGGAAGTATTTGGATACCAGTAATTTAAGGAAGGTAAAGCGGTTGATCAAAATCAGCCTTTATTTCTAATTGAAGCCCAACTTTCCGCGTATCTTGTCCAACATCTCTGTCGCAATCACTTGCGCTTTGACTTCCCCGGCCGCCAATTTTTCTTCAAGTTCTCCGGGATTGAGCATATAATGGTCAAAGATTTTTCTTTCCTCTTTGTATTTTTCAAGGATAAGCTGGAAGAGTTCGGTTTTTGCATGGCCATAACCGAAATTTCCTGCCAAATACCTATTTCTGAGTTCGCTGGTTTGGGTTTCGTCGGCTATTAGGCTGTATAGTTTAAATACGTTACAGGAATCAGGGTTTTTAGGTTCCTCCAGCGGTGTGCTGTCAGTTACGATGGTGTTGATATTTTTCTTCAGCTGTTTTTCAGGCAAAAAGATATCAATATAGTTGTTGTACGATTTGCTCATCTTCTGGCCATCTGTTCCCGGAATGATCATCACGTTCTCACTGATCCGTGGCTCAGGCAGAATAAGGAGGTCTTCTCCGAGCTTATGGTTAAAAGAACTGGCAATGTCCCGTGTCATTTCCAGATGTTGCAATTGGTCTTTCCCTACAGGCACCATATCCGCATTGTACAGGAGGATGTCTGCAGCCATAAGTACAGGATAAGTAAACAAGCCGGCATTGACATCCGCCAGGCGGTCGGATTTGTCCTTAAAGCTGTGGGCGTTGGCCAACATCGGGAAAGGGGTATAGCAGCTCAAATACCAAGCGAGTTCCGTTACCTGAGGAATCCTAGACTGACGGTAAAATACGGTTTTGGAGATGTCCAAGCCAAATGCTAGCCAGGAGGCAGCCACCGCCATCACGTTTTGCTTTCGCATTTCTCCCTCCTTAATGGTGGTTAAGGAATGAAAGTCGGCAATAAATATAAACGATTCGTTGTTTTCTTCTTTAGTCAGTTGGATAGCAGGGACTATAGCACCTAAAATATTCCCTAGATGAGGTCTTCCTGAACTTTGTATTCCTGTGAGTACTCTGGCCATCAATCAAATTTTGACGCAAATTAAATAAATTAAGGCATAATACGTGTCGATTTTGCCGTTATTTGCTCATATGAAAAAGTATTACGGTTTGGCGGTTTCGCTGATAATTCTTCTGATAAGCCCGGTTCTTGCTGAGGCCCAAGGCTTAGCGGATCGTCAATTGGTCTGGGAGAGAAACTTGATAGATATAGGAACTGTCATGCAGGAAAAAGGAGAAGTGACTTCCGAGTTTTTTTTCATGAACAAGGCGGATTTTCCGATATACATCCAAGATATCATCACCGATTGTGGGTGCACTACCGCTTCCTACACTACCGATACGCTTTCCCTCGATAAGATAGGGTCAGTTAAAATCACCTATGAACCTACAGGTAGGGCGGGTTCTTTTTCCAAAATGATCATTGTCAAAACGAATATTGATTCAGAAGGGGATTCTTTGTTTTTGGAAGGATATAACCTTCCGTATCCGGAAAGCGTCGAAAACCATTATGCAAAAAAAGTAGGAGACTTTGGATTCAATTCTACGACTATCAATTTTGGCAATGTGTTTAACAATGAGCCTAAAGTGAAGGAGGTCGATTTCTTCAATTTTAAAGCTTATCCTGTCATGCTCAACGAAGTACAAACAGTTGCTCCTGACCATGTCCAAGTCCAGTTTGTCCCAGACGTCATTCCGGCGAAGTCCCGGGGGATCATTGCCCTGAGCTATGATGGAGCACAAAAGGATGATTTCGGTTATTTTGAGGATTCTCTTTCCATAGTGTTGATAGGCAGAGAAGAACCGCCGATCCCGCTAAAATTGATAGCGACAGTTCACGAATATTTTGATCCTATTCCCCTTAGTGAAGCCCAAAACTTACCAAAGCTGGTTATCTCTGAAAATGAGGTGGATTTGAACCGGATCAAAACCAATATGCCCGTCTCGAAGATCATCACTTTGACCAACGAAGGACCGAAGCCCTTAAATATCCGAAAAGTGGTGTCCAATTGTGATTGCCTCATCTTTTCTCTTCAGAAGGACGAGCTTGCGCCAGGCGAAAAGACGGAGTTGGTCTTCACTTTTGATCCCAAAGGAAGAAAGGGGATCGATCATAAAACGCTGACCATATTCAGCAACGATCCCTTAAACCCCACGAGAACAATTGTAATCAAAAGCAGGATAGAGTAGGGATGAAGTTGTCTGCCTGCCGGCGCCTATAGAAGGGTGCTTTCTGTTGTGGTACAAGGCTTATCTGTCTTTGCCGGAGCTTCTGTTTTTTTCTGCTATAACAACATGGCCAACAAAAAGGCAACTGCCAATAAGATGGCGATCCAAGGGTATAGTGGGTTTTTTCTGGGGAATTCGTAAGAGCAGATAGGGCAGATGGTGTTTTTTCCGTCCACTTCCATGGCACAGGAAGGGCATTCTTTCTTGTTAGCTGACATGGGTCTTAGATTAATCCTTCGCAAAGGTACCAACAAATCAACGGCGGGTTATTTTCTTCCCCGTATTTTTCATAATTTCGGACATGGTATTTATTGTTTTTGGTGTTACAGGTAGTGGCAAATCCACTGTTGGTGAATTATTGGCGAAAAAACTTCATCTCCCGTTTTACGATGCGGATGAATTTCATCCGGTTGAAAACGTCAAAAAGATGTCGGCGGGAATACCGTTAACCGATAAAGAACGCTTACCCTGGCTGGAGAATTTAGGTTGGCACATCAAGCAGTGGGATCTACAAGGAGGAGCTGTGCTGGCTTGTTCGGCCTTAAATGAAAAATACCGAAAGATTTTACAAACCGTTCCGGTCATCAAATGGATCTTCCTAGAGGGAGCGAAAGAGCTTATCCACAATAGGTTGGGATCTAGAAAAGGACATTTTATGAACCCGGTTTTATTGGATTCCCAATTTGAGACACTGGAAAGGCCGCCATATGGATTGGCGGTCTCCATTGACCAAGATCCGGCAGCCATCGTAAATGAAATTGTATTAAACCTCAACCCCATGCAGAAAAAATCAAAATTCGGAATCATAGGAATGGGCGTGATGGGCAAGAGTCTTGCCCTCAATCTCGCTGACAAAGGAGTTGCCCTGTCTATTTACAACCGCTATCTGGCGGGCGTTGAGGAGGGTGTTGCACAACTGATTGTTGAAGAAAACAGCCAGTTTACCCACATCCAAGGCTTCGAACATCTGGGGAATTTCGTTGATTCCCTGTCCGTTCCCAGAAAGATATTGTTGATGATCCCCGCGGGGGTGGCAGTAGATATGCAGATAGAGTCCCTGATGCCTTTCTTACAAGCGGGTGACGTTTTGATAGACGGGGGTAATTCATTTTATAAAGACTCTTCCAGAAGGGCTTTGATGCTGGAGGAAAAAGGGATACATTTTGTCGGCGCAGGTGTTTCCGGGGGGGAAGAGGGAGCACTAAAGGGACCTTCTATCATGCCGGGAGGATCCAAAGAGGGCGTTGATCAAATAAGCTCCTATCTTGAGCTGATAGCCGCCAAGGATCCCAATGGAAGGCCCTGTACCGCATATATTGGCCCAGCGGGATCGGGACACTTTATCAAGATGGTGCATAACAGCATAGAATATGCGGAAATGCAGGTCTTGGCGGAAGCGTATTATCTCCTGAAGGGCTATATGCAGTGTGGGCCGAAAGAGATAAGGGATACTTTTATCCACTGGCAAAAAGAGGGTTTTGACAGTTATCTCCTATCGATCACCATTGATATCTTGGATACCTATGAGGGGGAGGATTTATTGCTGGATAAAATATTGGATCAAGCTGCGCAAAAGGGGACCGGCGGTTGGTCTGTAAATACAGCTTTGGAGTATGGTGTACCGTATGGCGTCCTCACCGAAGCGGTGATGGCAAGGGCAGTTTCTGCTAAAAAAGACCTGAGGCTGCAGGCATCGGTTCTCTATAATCATGAAACATTTACCGCCATTGAGGAAAAAAAGAGATTTCTTGCCAAACTGAAAAATGCCTATCAAGCTAGCCGGATCATCAATCATGAGGTAGGATTTAATCTGATGCGGGAAGTTTCCGTCAAAAACGGCTGGGATATGGATTTTTCCGAAATTGCCAGAATATGGACCAACGGATGCATTATCCGTTCCGCCTTCATGGAAGAACTCGTCGTTTTGTTCCAGTCCAACGAAAGGATACTTACTGCACCTTCTATTGTGGATAAAATGGATGGTTATCAGGATGACCTATCCTATGTGGTAGGACAGGGGCTGCAACATGGTTTTGCCTTACCCGTGTTTTCTTCGGCCATCAATTATTTTCTTGGCTCCATTACCGCCAATTCTCCCGCCAACCTGATTCAGGCGCAAAGGGATTATTTTGGTGCGCATACCTATCAACGGGTGGATGCCCCGGCGGAAAAACATTTTCATACCCAATGGAAGAAGTATTGAACGAGGCCAATGCCGTCTAGTTCATCGGGCTGAAAAAGGGACGAGGCACGGTGGCTGTAGTGATTCGTACAGTTGATTCTGTGTTCTTGAGAAGCCTGGGCCATTGTTTTAGCCTATTTTCCTCCGCAAAGCTGCATTTCTTTGAAGGTACTGTTGATGATGATGTAGAGCCGATGTCGGGGCTATGTGGCATTTATTGGTGAAACCGATCTTAGGGAATGACAATGACTTGAGGTGTAAAGCAGAGGATAAAGATCACGATAGCAATCCAGCCCAAGATTTTTTTTCTCAGGCTTAATGCCTTCCCGTCCATTACTTCGGGATGTTCTACACCCAGTACCCTGCCTATTATAAAAGCGAAAAACAACCACCCACTGTAGCCTTCAGCAGTGGGGACGATTCCTACGATCACATATTGTACGGCGACCAAAAGCAGGGAGATCATCCATTTGGTCTGGTTCGGGAGATTTGATTTTCTCAGGCAGATATAGATAAACCCGACATAGAGTGGTATGGCAAAGATGAGGTAATTCAGTTCTTCAAAAGGGCTGATTATCCCTAAGCCCGCATAAAATAAAAAAGCGATAAAGGCCCCCAGCGAAATGGCTTTATGATGCTTGGGGAATAGCCCGAAAACCACATGTCCGCCGTCCAACTGTCCTATGGGCAATAGGTTTAGAGCCGTGAAAAATAACGCCAGATAGCCGGCGAACAGGAAAGGGTAGTGGTACACCTCCGCCATATCGGGCATCCTGGACTCATCAGCGATGAAATGTTCCATGGCTGCAAAAAGGAGGTTGTAGCCCAACTTAATATTCATCTCAGGGGATTCAAAGTCCGGATCTGCATATTCGGGATGAATTTCATACAGGTAATCGGCTTCCGGTAGGTTGGCGAAGCCATACCACAATACCAGAAAGGCTATGACAAAGCCTGCCAAAGGACCGGCGACGCCAATGTCGAAGAATTTCCTCCTGCTGTCGATAAATCCCTTCATCTGGATAACAGCACCAAACGTACCGATGGAAAAGCCTAAGGGACCCAGCCAGCCGGGAATGAAATAGGGAAGGGAGGAATTCACCCTATGGTAGATGGCCGTAAACAAATGGCCCATTTCATGGATCAACAAGATGCCAATAAACGGGATGGAGTACTGCATGGACAAAAAGAAGAATTCCCACGTAAGCGGATTCTCTGCGGAGAAAACCGACCTTCCATAGATCCATTCACCGCCTGCTAGGGTGGTGGCAATGAAGGTGACAATAAATAATGCGCTGTGTTTAAGATATTCCTTCTTACTGTACATTCGAAAAATACTCCACTAATGCTTTTGGGTGATCGATAAGGTATGTCTGTAATCCAACTTCATTGGCTGCCTTTAAGTTCTCTTCCAGATCATCAAAGAAAAGGCATTGTTCCGGTTTTGCCCCTATCTTTTCCACCACTTTTTCATATATTTTTTTGTCGGGCTTTCTCAATCCCATCTCATGGCTCAAAAATACCTGATCAAAGAGGCCGAGGAAAGTGTCTTCGGGATGGTCTTTTTTGAAAATATCTTCCACTACTTTAAAATGGATGGAGTTGGTATTGCTGAGAAGGTATAGGTTATGGCCTCTTTTGAGTTTTTTCAAAAGCTGTATTCTTTCTTTGGGGATGGTTAGCAATAGGGTGTTCCAGACCTGGTCTATCCATTCGTCTTTCCAGTCTTTATTGAAGGCCATCCGGATGCCGTTTCTGAATTCCTTTTCGTCGATGTTGCCGCTCTCGAAGGCGGCGTGGAGCTCCGACTTCATAAATTCGTCGGCGAGTAAAAATTCGTTTTCGGAGAGGTCGCTTTTCAATTCTTTGAGGGTAAGGGATATATCAATATCAATGATCACGTTGCCCATATCAAAGATTAAATTTTCGATTTTGTTGTCCAATTTCATAGGAATAAATCTTGTGATTTTAAAATCAAATATGTAACATTGCAATCCCAAAAGCAAGGAAGGATAAAAATTCCAGCTTGCCGGGCCTATAGCTCAGTTGGTTAGAGCACTTGACTCATAATCAAGTGGTCCCTGGTTCGAGCCCAGGTGGGCCCACAGATAATCAGCCACTTACGACGACAGATTGTAGGTGGCTTTTTTATTTGCATACGATTAGCTTTAAAATTTCTCCCACTTTTTTGGAACTAGTCCAATGTTTTAGGATTGATCCCATTGTTTAAAGGGAAATTCGTATGGAAAAATTATTACCACTTCCATTTTTCCTAGAATCGATCCTGTAATCGAAGGGGTTTTTATTTTTTCCTAGCACGATCTGAAACATTTTTTTTCAGATTTGATTTTCTGATTTTAATTAAATAGCGGTAAAACATATTAACAATTTTGTAAAATAGTATTAATTAATCCTTTTTTAATGGATTTTAATTGCATATACGTATTTTATTTCTCAGAAGCTTTCTGAAATCAATCTTAAGTTATTCTATTTGGTGTTTTAGCATTTTATGCATAATATTAGAACCAGGGTGCCATTGTTTAGAATAACCATCTTTAAATGGTGATTTATTAGATAGAATAGGCAGGTCTTCGTTTTAAAGAATTTCTCATGCGCTTAAAAAACCAAGTATGAAAGAACACCAACTTAAACATTTTGTTTACATCGCGGGCGTATCCATCCTTGCTATCTTGATCCAATGTCTGACTATAAGTGTAGTCATGGCCTGGGATGGCAACGGTCAAGTTGAAAACCCAGAGGATGTCAATATCCATTTTGAGGAACCAGAAAGGGAAATGGGATCCAATTTTGTAAAACAGGATGTTGCGATCACCGGGACAATTACTGACACCAAGGGAGAGGCTTTACCAGGAGTAACTGTTTCCATCCCTGGAACGACCAAAGGAACGGCTTCAGATCTTCAGGGAAAGTATACCATATCCGTACCGGAAGGATCCGTTTTGGTGTTCTCCTTCATTGGATTTGAGACACAAAATATTCCCATTGGTGATAGAAGCGTCATCGACGTGGTGCTTAGGGAAGATCTGGAATCTCTAGAGGAAGTAGTTGTAGTGGGATATGGAACTCAGCGTAGTCAGGATGTAACGGGATCAGTGGCGTCCATAACCATGGAAAATGTGGAAAATTTACCTGTCTCGGGATTTGATCAGGCACTTTCCGGGCAAATTGCCGGGCTACAGATTAGTACTTCAAACGGTATCCCCGGAGGAGGTCCCCAGGTTCAATTGAGGGGCGTTGGGGCTATTGGGGCGATAAGCCAGCCCTTGTATGTGGTGGATGGTTTCGCTCTCTCCTCTACGTCCAATCAAATCTCAAACCCCATGAATGATATTGCTCCGCAGGATATTCGATCCATAACCGTACTGAAAGATGCATCAGCAACAGCCATTTATGGGTCCCGAGGTGCAAATGGTGTTATAATTATCAATACAAAAAAAGGAAGCAGCGGGGAAACACAGGTACAAGTCTCTGCTTATTCAGGTGTCCAGGTGCTTCCGCAACGCGCCGATCCAAACCTGATGAATGCGAGGGAATTTGCCACTTTTAAAAAGGAATCCATTTCCGATCAAATTCTTGCCAATACCGGAAGAGAGGCAACCATTGATGAAATTCCGGAGATATACCGAAATCCGGAATTGTTGGGGGAAGGCACGGACTGGTTCGACGAAATCACTCAGACAGCCCCGATATACAATATTAATGTAAGCCTCAGTGGAGGCAATGATAAAGTCAGGACGTATGTTTCGGCGGGGTATTTTAAACAGGATGGCGTGGTGATTTCAACAGGCTATGAAAGATACTCCATCAGAGCAAATGTCGACGCCAATCTCGGCAAACAGCTGAAAGTGGGAATCAATCTTGCCCCCACCTTTTCCCAAAGGGACAAACAGATAACCGGAGGAGCGGGTCGGGGTGAGCAGGGATTTGGCGAAGCTCTTGTCGCCAGTCCAATTCCCCCTGTTTATAATCCAGATGGCACCTTCAATGCCATGATTCAGGAAGATCCGGGAACCTTTCCTTATCCCAATCCGCTGATGGCACTAAGGGAAGTGGATGACCAATCCCAGGGAATCAGACTAATGTCCAGTGCTTATGCAGAATATGAAATCCTAAAAGGTTTAACCGTACGATCAACGATCAATGCTGATTGGCAACAGGGAACCAGGGATTTTTTCCATCCTTCAACGGTAGGATACCTGTTTCAATTTCCTCCCACTATTCCGAGCGCCACTTATTTCACCTCTTCCAATCTTAACCTGCTGAATGAAAATACACTCACCTATCAAATTAACTTTGAGGGAGGGCATGCCTTGACCGGCTTGCTCGGATATAACATTCAGCATGAAGCTACCAAGAGCGCCAATTTTAATGGAAATGATTTTCCCGACGATGATGTAAAAACTTTTAATGCCGCTGCAAGAATAACGGGAAGAACTTCGGCAGAAGAATGGGCCCTCATATCTTACCTTGCCAGATTCAACTATAGTTTTAAAGATAAATATTTGATTACAGCGACTGTCCGAAGAGACGGATCTTCGAGGTTTGGCGAGGATAACCGATGGGGGAATTTCCCATCCTTAGCTCTCGGGTGGCACTTGTCACAAGAGTCGTTTTTAAAAGGTTCCGAAAAGATTAGTGATTTGAAAATCAGGGTTTCTTATGGCAGATCTGGAAACTTTCAAATCGGAAACTACACTTATATGAGCAATGTAGGTTCGAGCAATTATATTCTTGGAGGCAGCCTAGTGGGAGGTAGGATAATGAATTCCCTTGGAAATCCGATCTTGGGATGGGAAAAGATGCGCGAGGTAAATCTAGGGATTGATATCGGATTGTGGAAAAGCAGGTTATTTCTTACCCTGGATTTTTATAAAAGAAATACAGAGGACTTATTGTTGAACACTGAGCTTCCTAGATCTTCCGGGTTTTCAAGTGCCATTGAAAACCATGGGAATATACAAAATAAGGGATTTGAAATGGCGATTTCTTCCAGCAATATATTGAGAAACGATTTTACTTGGGTAACGGATTTTAATATTGCCTTTAACAGAAACAAGGTTTTGGAATTGGGGGCTACGAACACACCTATCTTGGCTGGCAGCAGTTATGAAGGCAACCCTACCAATATTACAATGATAGGACAGCCTCTGGGGATGTTTTATGGTTTTGTCTTTGATGGCATCTATCAAAACCAAGAGGAGATTGATAGGGGTCCCAGTTTTCCCGGTGCTGTCCCAGGTAATATGCGGGTTAAGGACATCAATGGAAACGGGGTGATCAATGACATTGAGGACTTTGAAATAATAGGAAATCCTTATCCGGATTTTATCTGGGGAATTACCAATACGCTTACTTATAAAGGGTGGGACCTAAGAATCAGCGCTACCAGTCAGGTTGGGGGAAGTAAGATACATTCCAACCAATTTTCCACACATCTCTTGGATGGTTTGTTTAATGTAAGCCGGAATTTGATTGACCGTTGGAGATCTCCTGCTCAACCGGGAAATGGCACCGTTCCTACTACAAACGGGACAGGTTATGGCAGAAGGATGTATAGGGATATAAATTCTCTTTTTGTACAGGACAACACGTATTTCTGGATCAAAAATGTCACACTGGGGTACACGCTTCCTAAAGGGATCGCAAACGGGACCATCAGTAGCGCCAGATTTTATGCTAGCATTCAAAACGGATTATTGTTTACCAAATATACCGGCAATCCAGAAGTCACCAGTTATGTCGAAGGGGGGTCTGCACTTACTCCTGGATATGATTCTAACCCTTATCCGGTTCCTGTAATCTATTCAATAGGAACTAATCTAACATTTTAACCAAGAGAAGATGAAAGCGAAAATTTATATTGTATCGTTTATTTTTGTTGGGCTCTTATCCTGTAACAAGATATTGGATGTAGAGCCGGAAACTTTTACCAGTGGGTCAAATTACTATGATACGGAAAACCAGATAGAAACCGCAGTTAATGGTGCCTATTCGGTGTTGCAGACGTTGAACACGAGCGGTAATTATTGGATTTTTACAGAAGTGAGGGCTGACAACAGCACCTATCAATACAATCCCAACAACCGTTGTTGCATTACAAGAGAACAAGTAGACGAGTTTCTCAATACCGCAACAGACCGTTACACCGAGACGGTCTGGAGTGTCTTATATAATGGCATCGCACAAACTAATGTAATATTAAGTAGAATAGAGAGCGTTTCCTTTTCCGACATGGCTAAAAAGGACAGGCTGATTGGGGAGGCAAAATTTCTGCGGGGGCTTCTCTATTTCAATCTGGTTAGGTTATTTGGTGAGGTGCCTTTAAAAATAGAGGAAGTGAATGGTCCTACAGATGCTTTTTCTGATCAAAAAGCAACGGTTGAGCAGATCTACGGACAAATCATCCAGGATGCTACAGATGCTGCCGCCAATCTTCCTATCAGTCATACCGGATCTGATGTCGGACGCGCGACACACGGCGCTGCCCTTACTTTATTAGGGGATGCGTATTTGACACGAAAAGAGTACTCCAATGCCATTGATGTGTTGCAACAGGTAACCAAATTGAATTATAACCTGGTGTCAGATTATGCAGACGTATTTGATCCGAACAATAAAAACAATTCAGAATCGATTTTTGAAGTTCAGTTTAATTCCAGCGTGCAAGGTGAAAACAGCAATTTTTTCTTTGATTTCGGACCTTTTACTGGGGGGTTTGATCTAACCGGATTTCAGGGGCAGCTGGGGGGATTAAATATACCCACGCCAAGTATTATCAATGCATATGAACCTAATGATAAAAGAAAGGCTGCGTCTATAGGGTATTATTCCCATCCCGATAACAGCTCCTCTTTTGAATCTTTCAGTGGTGACTCTATTCCCTTTATTAAAAAATATTATCATCCCCCCTTTGAAATCAATGGCTGGACAAATGATAATTGGCCTGTATATAGGTATGCTGATGTTTTATTGATGCTGGCAGAAGCTTTAAATGAAGAAGGAAGGACAGGAGAAGCATATGAATATATCAACGCCGTCCGTATTCGTGCGGGACTTGAGACATTGTCTGGTTTGAACCAGATAGCATTCAGGCAGGCTGTATATCAAGAAGAAAGAGTAGAACTGGCTTTTGAGAACCACAGGTGGTTTGACCTGCTGCGTACAGACCTGGCGATGGAAGTTATGACATCACATGGGCAGGAGGAAAGAGAACGCTTGGCTAGAGTAGGACCCGAATCATATAATATACAAGAACATATGCTTATTTACCCGATACCGGCATCAGAAGTGAGGCTAAACGGTTTTTCTCAAAATCCTGACTATTAGAATTGGAATAATTTGTAACTTGAAAGCCAAGAGGCAGAAGACAACGAAGGTGATTAGTATCAGCGGTGGTGGATTTGAAGATAGTTTAAAGTTTTTAGGAATAGGTTATACTGGCAATCCGGATAGTTGTACATAGTTGCTTTATTGCAAAGCATGGATTAGAAATGTTGCAGTGACAATGAGCAAAAAAAAGAGTAGAAGTTTTACGAACCGAATATCGATTTATCTTACAACGGGCATTGCGGTATTGGTAATTGGCATGCAGGCCTGTGACCATTCTATGGGTGTACTGGCTACCAATGAGCAGATACCCGACCAGATCAGTTATAACTTTCACATACGTCCGATTCTTTCCGATAATTGTTTCGCCTGTCACGGACCTGACGCCAACAAAAGAGAAGCAGGCTTACGATTGGACGTAGCAGAATCGGCTTATCAGGAATTAAAGGAAAATCCAAATGTCCATGCCTTGGTGCCGGGTAAACCTAACCGGTCAGCGGTATATACCAGGATTAAAACAGATGATGCAGAACTGAAAATGCCTCCTCCGGACTCTAATTTAAAATTGACTGACTATGAAGTCAAATTGATCAGAAAATGGATTGATCAGGGGGCTAAATATGAGCCTCATTGGGCTTTTGTAGCACCACAGTCCCCGGAGCTTCCTGAGGTAAAAAATAAAGGATGGGCAAAAGGCGAGATAGATTTGTTTGTTCTAGAAAAACAGGAGGAGAATGGCATATCGCCCAATAAACAGGCCGACAGGGAAAGGCTCATTAAACGGTTGAGCTTTGATTTAATCGGTCTTCCGCCCACATTGGAGATGATGGACCGCTTCTTGACAGACAGCAGTGATATAACCTACGAAAAAATCGTGGATGAATTGTTGCAGAATCCCGCCTATGGAGAAAAGATGGCACTTCAGTGGATGGATATAGCCCGATATGCGGATTCTTATGGTTACCAGGCGGATAATTACCGTACGCAATGGCCTTGGAGGGACTGGGTGATCCATGCCTTTAACCAAAACATGCCCTATGATCAGTTTATAACTTGGCAGTTGGCAGGGGATTTAATGCCCAATGCTACCAAAGAACAGGTTTTGGCTACCGGTTTCAACCGTAACCATAAAATCACTGAAGAAGGGGCAATTGATACCGAAGAATATCGGGTGATGTATGTAACTGACAGAACCAATACCTTTGGTAAGGCATTGATGGGCATTACTATGGAATGCGCCAATTGTCATGATCACAAATTCGACCCGGTTTCGCAAAAGGAGTATTTTCAGCTATTCGCATTTTTTAATAATGTGGACGAACTTGATCCTGAATTCAAAATGATAGATCCCACGACCGGGTTCCATGCGAAAAAGCCTTTGATTGAAATCAGTAATGAGGACGTCAAAGGGATCCTGGATTTTGTCAATAAGCCGGATACCAGTAGGCTGATTGTTTCCGTGATGGAAGATTTGGATACCTTACGAAAAACTTTTTTGCTGGAGCTGGGGGTTTTTGATGCTTACGGGGAAGAAGTCCAAGCCGGAACACCGCAATCTATTTTAGCATTTGATCCTGCTTACCCCAAAAACAGGTTGGGGCTGGCTCAATGGTTTGCCGACGAGAGGAATCCACTCACTGATAGGGTTTTTGTGAATAGGATATGGCAGGAGTTTTTTGGGAGCGGTTTGGTTGCAACCGCTGGTGATTTCGGTATGCAAGGCAATCTTCCGACCCATCCGGCGCTGCTGGATTGGTTGGCAGTGGATTTTAGAAGGAATGGTAGGGATATTAAGCGGCTGGTAAAGCAACTTGTAACTTCCGCTACCTACCGGCAGTCCACGGTGGTATCCAAAGAATTACGTGATTTTGACCCTGATAACAAGTTGATGGCACGGGCTTCCCGTCATCATCTTAAAGCTGAGTTAATAAGAGATATGGTCCTGTCAAGTAGTGGCTTATTGGTGAAGACAATAGGCGGCCGCAGTGTGAAACCATATCAGCCTGATGGTCTCTGGCAAAGTGCCGCTACGGGTGGATCCACTTTATCTACTTATGAACAAGATCATGGCGATAACCTCTATAGAAGGGGATTGTATACATTTATTAAAAGGACGGTACCGCCTCCGTCGATGTTGATTTTTGATGCAAGCAACCGTGACCAGTGTGAGGTTACCCGGCTGAATACCAATACCCCCTTACAAGCGCTTATAATGCTAAATGATCCTACGGTGTTGGAAGCTTCGAGGGTATTAGCGGCCAATTTATTGAAGGAAGAGAATAGCGTGGAAGAAAAGATCACCAAGGCCTTCAGGTTGATCGTATGCAGAAAACCTACAGAACAAGAAGTTGCCCTTTTGACCGATTACTATAATAAGCGGCTAAAAACAATTACGAAGGGCCACGCAGACAAGCAATTGGCAGTAGGGGAGTATCCTTTACCGGAAAATATCGATAAAATGAAGCTAGCCGCATTGATGCAGGTGGTCACGACCATTTACAATTTAGAGGAGACGATTACTAAATCCTAAATCATGGAGAAAGAAATTTTAGAACACGGCTTAAATTTCAATCGCCGTCGGTTCTTATCCCGGTTAAGCCTTGGCTTAGGCAGTGCAGCTTTGGGTTCGCTGCTTATCCCCGATCTTTTTAGAGGGAATGGCTTGGATGATGGAAGCGACCTCATCCCAGGTATTCCCCATTTTGCTCCCAAAGCAAAACGTGTAATTTACCTTTTTCAGAACGGCGCACCCTCGCAATTGGAATCTTTTGACTATAAACCTAAATTAAGAGAGATGAGGGGACAGGATCTTCCCCCCTCCGTCCGGGGCGGACAAAGGCTTACCGGATTTACCGCCAACCAGTCTTCCTTACCCTTAGTTGGGTCTTTCCGAGATTTTCACCAGTATGGAGAATCCAGGGCTTGGGTGAGTGACCTATTTCCACATACGGCCAAGATAGTCGACGACATATGCATCGTGAAGTCTATGCATACGGAGGCCATAAACCATGATCCCGCGCTTACTTTTTTTCAGACCGGCTCACAACAGGGTAACAGACCCAGCATGGGAGCGTGGTTAAGTTATGGGTTAGGCAGTGAAAACCAAAATCTTCCTGCTTTTACCGTTTTGATCTCACGAGGAAAAGGTAATAGCCAAGGGGTGTATTCTAAGCTCTGGTCCAACGGATTTCTGGACTCCATTCATCAGGGCGTACAGTTCAGCAGTGGGGAGGATCCCGTACTCTATTTAAAGGACCCGGAGGGCTTGACACGGAGTGAACGGAGAGAAATGTTGGATAACTTGTCCAAGCTGAACCACTTGGCTTATGAAGAGCTTGGTGACCCGGAGCTGACAGCCAAAATCCAACAATATGAAATGGCGTACCGGATGCAGACCGCAGTGCCTGATGCCACCGATATTTCTAATGAACCCGAAAGTATCATAAAACTATACGGGGAAGAGTGCCAGGTGCCTGGGACTTTTGCTGCCAATTGTCTGCTGGCGCGTAAGCTTTCCGAAAAGGGGGTGCGTTTCGTCCAGTTATACCACCAAGGTTGGGATCAACATGTCAATTTACCTGAGGAAATCACGGGTCAGGCAAAAGATGTAGATCAGGCATCGGCTGCCTTGATAACGGACTTAAAACAGAGAGGATTGCTGGATGAGACGCTGGTAATTTGGGGCGGGGAATTCGGCAGGACTTGTTTTAGTCAAGGGAAATTAACGAATGATAATTATGGTCGCGACCATCATCCAAGGGCATTTAGTATCTGGATGGCCGGGGGCGGTGTGAAGCCAGGCATCGTCTACGGTGAAACAGATGACTTTGGTTATAACATCATTAAGGATCCCGTTCACGTGCATGATTTTCAGGCCACCGTTTTGCATCAGCTGGGCTTGAATCATGAAAAGTTGATTTATAAACATTTAGGCCGCAGATTTAGGCTTACGGATGTGGCCGGTCAAGTGGTAAAGGACATATTGGTATAACCCAAGCAATGGGAATTTATATTGCTAACACCCTAACAGCTGATGACAGCAATTTTGATTTATTAATGATTTTTTTTTTTGCTATGAAGGTTAATTATAAAGGGCTTGCAGAAAACTCCATTTTTGCGCTCCTTACATTTATTGTTTTTTTTATAATTTTTGAAGACAAGGTCGTGGTTCCCGTATGGCTGCAAGCCCTGGGAAGACTGCATCCCATGCTCCTGCACTTCCCTATCGTCATTTTGATGTTGTCCATGTTTCTAGAATTTTTCCGGCTAAAATCAAATTACAGATCACAGGAAATCTACCAAATCTTCACCACTAACCTGTTGCTTTCAGGCATTCTGTTTTCCGGAGTGACCATAATTTTGGGAATGTTTTTATCCAAGGAGGAAGGATATTCCGGGGATATTTTACAATGGCATAAATGGACTGGGATAAGCATCGTATTTTTTGCCGCTATAATTTATTGGCTCAGGAACACGACCTGGTATAGCGATCCTCTTGCAAAAGCCGGAGCAGCACTCACTGTCTTATCCATTTGCTGCGCGGGTCATTTTGGAGCTGTTTTAACTCATGGGGAGAATTTCATCTTGGCCCCCTTAATGACTTCGGAGGAAGTAAAGGTGCCTTTAGAACAAGCTGTTGTTTTTGATCATGTTGTACTTCCGATTTTTAAGCAAAAGTGTGCAAGCTGTCATAATCCCAATAAAATGAAGGGGGAGCTGATTTTGACAGATTCCAGTTTCATAAAGAAAGGGGGGGAAGCCGGTCCATTGTATGTGGCAGGAAATCCTGAAACAAGCTTGCTGATGGAAAGGCTTTATCTTCCCCTATCGGATAAAAAACATATGCCACCTTCGGGAAAAGAGCAGCTTACTTACGACGAGATCCTGATGATATCCCAGTGGATAAAAGGTAAAGCCAGCTTTACAGACAGGGTTATCGCTTTGCCTGCCGGTGATTCTTTAAGAATACTCGCCACAGCTTTACTGGAACCTGACAAGGGTATCGAAGAAGAATTCAAATTTGAGTCCGCTGATGATATGACTATTCAGAAGCTCAACAATGATTATCGTGATGTTTCCCCTATAGCGGTCCAATCCCCCGCTTTGGCTGTCAATATTTACAACAAAGAGATTTATACCGGCAACACTTTAAAAGAATTATTAGAAGTCAAGTCACAAATTATATTTTTAAATCTAAATGGAATGCCTGTCGAAGACATGGACTTAGAAACAATCGGCGAGTTTGTCAACCTGAGAACCCTGCACCTCAATTTCACAAACATTACCGGACAGGGATTGAAAGCATTGTCCTCTTTAAATCATTTGAAAAGCCTCTCCCTTTCCGGAACAAATTTGAACTACAACGATTTACTGCTGCACATGCCTTTATTTAAAGGTGTAAGCAAGGTGACATTATGGAATACAGGATTGTCGGATACCGAAATACAAAAATTGCAAGCAGCTAATCCGCATATTGATTTCATTGCTGGGTTTAATGATGCCGGGATGTATGACGGAGACTCCTCCGGAAACAGGCCATTTTAAACCCGTGCAAAAATTTATTACAGCCGATCACTTAAATAGTAGTCATTATCCGTTCTAACTCCTTTAGCGACGATTGGGGAGCCTACACAGCGTCCCAGGTTGCCGCACATCAAGATGTAACATTGTGGTTCCGATCGAAATAGATGCATTTTGCTATACATGCGGAATACAACTATTGAATAACTTACCCTGTGTTTGAGTAAATAGGTGGGTCATAAAAAATCAAGGGTAGCCCCAAGACGTCCTTTTAGTTTTATGATTGACGGGATTTCCAGTTTGCATGTGTTATTGGTCTTACATGGCGGTGTTTCCGTAAATATTTTTTTACATATGCCGCACCGAGTTTCGCGATTGGACAAAGGCCATCACACGATATTAAAATCGAATAGTTAACATCTTATAAAGAGAAAATACCAAAATACACATTTTCAAACGGTTGTCTTTATATTACTGATTTTGACAGTAAGGGAGTATGATATTGGAGAGAGCATTGACAACAGCTCCTCTTAAAGAATCCCTTGTCATTAAAACGTTTTTAAATCCTTTAGGTCAAAAATCGACAAAAACCAGTACCGGGTTATCGTCTTTGTCTACACCGTGAGTAGCAAAGTCAGTTTCTGAAGTCAGTACATCGGCAGCCTGGGCTATAAAAACTAACTGTTTCCCGATCAATCCAATTGGATGATAGAAAGCTGTCGGTTTATTTTTTGAAAAAATCCTCTGAACAGCCTTATTGCTCTTCTTTTCCCACATTACCTGGTGGTTTTTATTGTCACCTTCCCCCTCGATATAAATTTCATAAAAGGCTTTGGAATCGTTTTCCCAATAGCTATAAATATTGGCAAAACCGTTTTTGTGGATCATTTCAAAGCCCTGCATGATATCCACTTCCCAGAATTGGGAGGGAATGGCATACTTGCCAAAATCGAAGCGGTGTCTGGCCTCCAACGTATCATTGCTGATTTCGTATGCTATGGGATTAAAGACTTCATGAAAAAATACCCTTTCACCTGCTTTGTGGAAATTCCTTTCCTCCATCGGAAGCATCTGGTTGGAATAATCATTGGCCAAAAATACCTTCACTTTTTCTCCGTCTTCATTTAGCACCGCAATCCGATGATCTACAAATGGTTTATTGTAACTACCTGATACTACATATGAGCCATCTAACAATTTTTCAAACGACGAACCCTGATAGTCTAGTTTAATTTCTTTGAGGATTTTGTTGTATTTATCAAATATTACAATGTGGGAATACTCGCCCATTCCAACCAACACTTCCAATCCTGAATCGGTCGGAACAAAATCCCTGATATTCTTCACGTTGCCCGGGCCTTCCCCTACTTCAACTGTCTTGCCCAGGTAAATGCCTTTGGTATTGAAATGATGAATGGTATTCCTTGCATTTCTATCGTATATGAAGATGTTATTTTCATGGGTCTTTACCAGAAGGTTATCTCCTAAAAGATTGTCTGCAGTGGTCTCCAAAGGAACAATATGGGATAGGTTGTAGCGTGCTTCAACTTCCTCAATTTCATCTATATCTAAACTTCTCACCCCATCAACTGTATCGGGTTGATTCCGGCAGGCCGCCACAATTATTCCAACAGCTAGGGAAAACAGCAACCGGAGGACAGGTTTATTCATGGATTAAAGTTTTAGTTAAAGGTATTTAATCCAAAACTAAAAAGCAATTTATATTTCGCATATTTCGTGAATATGCATTTTATATAACAATGATAATGGGGTAGTTGATAATGTGTTTCTTAAAAATACCGCCTTCCCTACGGAATCTACAGCTCGAAATCGCTTGTACCATTGCAACAAAATCAGTCCAAGTGATGGCTATGGGAATATACTTATAGGGATTGAAGAATTAAAATTCGGATAACCCCCATGGATGTTCATACAAGTATTGAGCAGGTTTATTAATTCATATTACCGCTTATCATAAGGTCTTGCTCACAAAATTGTTTAGGTAAGGAAAATCCTTACATTGTGCGGAGAAAACGGCATTAATTCTATTAATTGTCAATAAATCCATATTATTTATATTATTTTATGGCTAAATCATTCAACCGTTAACCTTATTACTTAATGAAAAAACTATTATACCGATTTGAGGTTGATGGGAAATTACGCCTGAGTGCATTTTATGTGCTTGCAGGTTTCCTGTTGAGTCTGTCCTCTTTTAATCCCGTAAATGCCAACGACGCATCGAAAATGTCAGACAGAACTATCCTAAACATGCCTGTACTAGAAGATGTGGTTGTAAAAGGTACAGTTGTGGACAATTCAGGAGCGCCAATACCCGGCGTGACTATTTCGGTTCAGGGAACAACCATTGGAACTGCAACGGATCTTGACGGGGCCTATAGCCTGTCGGTACCCGGTGGCTCTACTCTGGTTTTTTCTTTTATCGGATTCATATCCCAGCACGTTCCGCTTGAAAACAAGAGCGAAATCAATATTGTTTTATTGGAAGATATGACGTCTTTGGATGAGGTGGTGGTAGTGGGATATGGAACGCAGAAGCGGGTCAATATGACCGGTTCTGTGGCCACCATTTCGGGAAATGAGCTCCAACACGTTCCTACCAACAACTTGACCAACGCCATAGGGGGTAGAATGCCCGGCGTAATCGCTGTCAACGGAAACGGGCGTCCAGGTAGTGGGTCGTCCTTACAGATCAGGGGTTCCAGTACACTTAACAACAATAGTCCATTAATAGTGGTTGATGGGATAGTCAGAAGCGACGGTTTTGGTAACATTGATCCAAATGAGGTGGAGAACATCTCGATCCTTAAAGACGCATCGGCAGCAGCGGTGTATGGTGCCCGGGCCGCAAACGGAGTTATCCTTATCACGACCAAAAGAGGAAAGACCGGGAAGCCGACCATCAGTTATTCGGGAATGATGGGCATACAACAGCCTACACAATATCCCAAATTAATGTCTTCGTATGAGTATGCGAGCATAAGGAACCAAGCTTTAAGAAATCAGGGATACGATCCGGCTAATCCAACCCAGTCGGGCTTATTTTACCAAGACGAGGATCTAGAAAGGTTTAAACCTGGGATTACAGATTGGTATCAAGAGACCTTCAAGAAAAAAAGCGTGCAATCCCACCACAATCTTTCGGTGAATGGAGGGACAGAAAATATTAAATATTTCACTTCTCTGGGCTACCTGGATCAGGATGGGATGTACGATAATATCAATTTTAAACGATACAACCTTCGGGCTAACATTGATACGAAAATCAACGACAATCTGAATGTCGGGGTGAATATTGAAGGTAGGCAGGAGTTATCCGGTACACCGGGCTGGGACGCGAATACCTTATTCAACCTCGTAGTGAGGTCCAGTCCACTTAAACCCGCTTATCATAGCAGTGGCCGACCCTTTAATACTACAGGGGAACATCCTGTTGAAATGATCTATTCCTCCGGTTATTCCAACAATAAATATAACATTTTTCAAGGCACGTTGTTTTTTGATCAAAAACTGCCTTTTATAACTGAGGGCCTGTCCGTGCGGGGAACGGGTTCTTACTATAGCGAACAGCTGTTCAATAAAACGTTTTTCACACCCTATGAGATGTATGATGAAGATGCGGAAGGCAATATTATCAATACAAAAATAGTGGGAGGTGAAACCTCTTTGTCCCAGCAGTTTCAGGAGATTAACAACATCACATTAAACCTTTCACTCAATTATAGCAGAAGTTTTGAAAACCATGAGCTGTCGGGATTATTATTGTATGAACAGTATGGATCAAAGGGGAATACCTTTACGGCGAGGAAACAAAACTTTGCCACCAATGCAAAGGACGAATTTTTCGCCAGCGGCCCGGCTAACCAAACAATCAATGGAAGTGGGATACTCAACGATGCCCGAAGAAGCTTAGTAGGGAGACTGAATTATTCTTATGACAGCAAATATCTCTTTGAAGGTACTTTCCGTTATGACGGATCCTATCGCTTCCCTGCAGAAGAACGCTTTGGGATTTTTCCGGCTGCTTCTGTGGGTTGGAGAATTTCTGAGGAATCATTTTTCCAAAACTCAGAAGCACTTCATTTTATCAACAGCTTCAAAATCAGAGCTTCTAAAGGATTGATCGGCAACGATCGGGTGAATGCTTTTCAGTTTGTGGATGCATTTGGAATCACTGCGGGTTCTGGACCAATCGTGGGGGGGCAGGCGCTTCCTTATGTTTCCTACGGTGTGTATCCCAACCCCAACATTACCTGGGAAAAGCAAAACAATAATAACATTGGTTTTGATGCACTTTTTCTCGAAGGAAAGCTGGAGTTGGAATTTGACTACTTCTATCGCGTCACTAAGGACATTTTGTGGTCAAGGGAACGTTCCGTGCCAGGAACTTTCGGACGTGCATTGCCTAATGAAAACTATGCTGAAGTAGAAAGTAAAGGCTTTGAATTTAGCCTTACCCATCAAAACAATGTCAAGGACTTCAATTATAACCTTAGACTTATAGGGAGTTTTGCTTCCAATGAAGTCACTCAAATAGACGATCCGGCAAATGCGCTTGATTTTCAAACCCAACTGGGTAGGCCGATGGGTTTCCGCGTAGGTTATCATTCATTAGGCTTGTTTCAGTCCCAAGAAGAAGCCAAGAATTGGATGGGCGGATATCAGTTTGGACAGGAATCCTTGGCTGGAGATATCAAGTACGCCGATCTGGATAATGACGGGCAGATCTCTTTCCAGGACCAAAAGATCCTATCCCACTACGGCAGCACACCCCGGATTATGTTTGGGTTGTCTGGGGGCTTCAGCTGGAAGGGTTTTGACCTTAATTATTTAATTCAGGGAGCTGGCCAAAGGACCCTATTGATGTCGGGTTCAGGAAGGATTATGTTTAGGAATGGTGGCTCCAACAATAATTTTTCCTATCTGGCGGATTCTTGGTCTCCTGAAAACAAGGATGCGGAATATCCATTGGCTTGGGTAGATTCCCGTGCAATGAATGATAGAAATTCCGAAATCTGGCTTAAGAAAGCAGGGTATGCCCGGCTAAAGTCCTTGGATTTAGGATATACCATTAATTCAAACTGGCTTAACCAAAGAAGTATTCAGGGGATGAGAATCTATGTTTCCGGACTTAACCTTTTTACATGGAGCCAAATCAAGGAGTTTGATCCGGAAGCAGAAACTGGGACAGGCGATTATTACCCGCAACAACGTAATATCAGCCTTGGACTTAATTTAACTTTCTAATTAGCGAACCAATGAAACCGTACTTTAAATATATATTCAGTTTTTGTCTTTTAAGTTTAATATCCTGCGAAAAAGGATTTCTGGATCCAACCAACCCCTCCGCCATAACATCAGAAGACGTATGGGCAGATCAGAATCTAATCGAGATGTATGTCAACGGGTTATATAATGACAGGCCCGGTTGGGATTACAATACCTTTGACAACATAACGGATGAAGCCAGGAGTAATTATCCAGGAAACACTCCTAACCAGGTTCTGGTGGGGCAATGGGATGAAGTCAACAATCCTTTGGGGTTTTGGGTGTACGATAGGGTAAGAAGAACCAACGAGTTTCTGGCGAGAATAGATGAAACAAATATTGACGAAAATGTAAAAACAAGATTGAAAGGGGAGGCGAGATTTCTCAGGGCCTTCTTATATTTCGATATGGTCAAAAGGTATGGCGGGGTTCCTATCATTGAAAAGCCCCAAAACCTCGAGGATGACCTTCAGGTAAGCCGCAATACACTTGAGGAATGCTTTGCATTTATAGAGCGGGAGCTGGATCAAGCCATTGGTGAGCTGCCGGAACAGGCTCCAAGAGGCAAGGCCAGTAAAGGATCCGCCATGGCTTTAAAAGGAAGAGCGTTGTTGTATTTCGCCAGCCCCCTATATAATGAGGCCGATGATAAAGGCCGTTGGCAAAAAGCCGCTGAAGCTAATAAGGCATTGATTGACCTTAACAAATATTCTTTATACCCTGATCTTACTACTCTTTGGTTAGATCAAGGAAGCCATCCTGAATCCATATTCGAAATACAATACCGGCTACCTGAAAAATATCACAGTTGGGATGCGTTGGTTAAACCGTTGGTAATAGCGAATAATGATGCAGGGCAACGTTCTCCTTTGCAAGAGCTTGTGGATGCCTTTCCTATGAAAAACGGTAAAAAAATCACAGACCCGGGGTCTGGTTTTGATCCCAAGAATCCGTATGTAGGAAGAGATCAACGCTTTTATGCCTATATCGGCTACAACGGCGCTAAGATGATGGGAACCACCAGTGGGCCGCCCGTTAAAGAAATAACCTTGGAGATTTATAGAGGGGGGAGAGATTATGATGCAGATCCCGATACCAAGATTTACAATACCGTCACGGGATACTATACCCTCAAGGCGGTTGATCCCAACAATGCCATCTATACCGGCGGGTATGGTAGCGTGCAGCCTTATATTGAATTCCGCTATGCGGAAGTGCTGCTCAATTACGCTGAGGCCCAAAATGAATACCTAAGTAGTCCCGATGCCAGTGTTTATGATGCCCTGAACGAAGTGCGCGCTAGAGCGGGGATCACAACTGATGTTGAAAATCTCAATAAAGAAGAGATGAGAGAGCTGATCAGAAACGAGCGGTACGTCGAATTTGCATTTGAACATAAACGGTATTGGGATATTAGAAGATGGGAATTGGCTACGACTCTGTTGAACGGCAAGCGTTACAGTGGAGTATTTGCAATTAAAGAACCTTCTGGATCCTTTATTTACGAGTATTTACCGATAGATCCCCAACCTAATGTCTTTACAGACCGGATGTATTGGATGCCAATTCCGCAAAGCGAGATTGCTAAAAACGAAAAATTAATCCAAAACTTTGGATGGTAGAAGGCCCAAGGCATCATTGGGAGTAGCTAAGGCTACTCCCAAAATTACCCCCCCCGTTTTCTTTCATTATTCAAAATGACTCCTATGAAAATCTCCGTATGGATATCAGTTATGCTCTCAATGATTTTGGGGGCAGTTTCGGTTGAAGCTCAAGTAGTTGCCACTGAAAAGGAACCTAAGCGGTTTGCTGGACTACATTTTGATTTTCATGCCACGATGGATGACAAGGAAATTGGGGAGGCATTCACCTTTGAAATGATTGATTCTTTACTTTTTGTTACCAAGCCGGATTTTATCCAAGTGGACAGTAAGGGGCATCCCGGAGTTTCCAGTTATCCAACCAGTATCGGTAACCGTCCCGAATCTTTCAACAAGGATATTTTAAAAATCTGGAAGGAGGTTACCAAGAAACATGGTATTCCTTTGTATGTGCACTATTCCGGACTTTGGGACGACATGGCCCTCAAAGTAAATCCGGACTGGGGAAGAATCAATCCAGACAACAAGTATGATAAGAATGTAGTTTCTATTGCCAGTCCGTATCTCAAGGAGCTGATGATTCCCCAGCTGGTAGAGTTCGCTACGGTGTATGAACTAGAAGGAGCGTGGATTGACGGGGATAATTGGAGACTAGGTCCGGATTACCACCCTGCTATAATGGAGGCATTTTCCAAGCAAACCGGGATTGCTACGGTTCCCCGTAAAATCAGCGACCCGAATTACTTCGAATGGGCCGAGTTTAACAGGAAATTGTTTCGAGACTATATTACCGATTATGTTAACGCAGCACATGAGGCGGATCCGGATTTTAACATTACGAGTAATTGGTCGTTTTCATCTATGATGCCCGAGCCGGTAGATGTACCGGTTGATTTTCTCTCGGGTGACGTTGCGGGTACCAACAGTTTATACAGTTCAGCTTTCGAAAGCCGCTGTTTGGCACTTCAAGGCAAACCATGGGACTTGATGTCTTGGTCATTTGCCTGGAAAAACAATATGAAGGCCACCAAATCAGTCCCTCAACTACAGCAAGAAGCAGCGGAGGTTTTGGCCATGGGGGGTGGCTTCCAGACTTACTGGCAGCAAAACAGGGACGGCTCTCCCGAACCTCATCATTTTTTAAAAATGGCCGAAATTATACGGTTCAGCCAGGAGAGGAAAGAATACTGTTATGAAAGTGACATAATACCGCAAATCGCATTGTTGTATTCCACCTATTCGTGGAAAAGGGTTCCCACCACGGGTTTATATACAGCGCACAGCCAAGAGGCATTGAAAGGGTCATTAAATATGTTATTGGATAGCCAGCTACCGGTCGAGATTCTTATGGACCACCAACTTCCGGGAAGGTTGGAACAATATCCGGTAATCATACTCCCTGAATGGGAACATATTGATCCGGCCATTTATGATCAACTATTGGATTACGTGGACCATGGAGGCAATCTTATTGTAGTAGGTGCCAAAGCCATTAAAGATTTTGCAAGCCCTTTGGGAGTTGAATTGATCGGGAATTTCCAGCAAGACAGTTTATTTCACGCCGGATTTGAAAGCCAAACCTTACTTCTAAAATCGGACTTTCAGCCTGTTCGAGCCTTGGCAGGCACAGCAACCCATGGCAGTCAATTAAGGGCGGATGATTTCCGCTTCAAAGGAAAAAATCCTTTGTCAACAATAAGGAAATATGGAGCAGGTAAAATAGCGGGCATATACTTGAACATGGGGGATTTTTACAGAAGCAACAAAAACCCACTTTTGCCGCATTTATTAAAATCGCTGGTGGAGAGAATGGATTCAAAACTGATCTCAACCGTAGAGGGATCGTCCAACGTCCATCAGGTAATCAGCAAAAAAAACAATAAAATGTATATCCACCTTATCAACACCTCCGGTCCACATGACAATCCAAACGTGATGGTGTATGATGAGGTACCGCCTCTTCAGGACCTGACCATATCAATCTCGCTTCCACATGTTCCGACAGAGGTTACATTACAGCCTGAAAATGTCAGTCTTCCCTTCAAATATGAAAACGGTAAAGCCGTGATTCAACTAGCTAGGCTAGATATCCATAGCATCGTTGAAATCCATGACTAGATAGCCAACATTATCGGCAAAGGGTAAAATGCTGTTGAAAAATTTGTTTTCCTTTTCATCGTAGAGGGAGAAGTGACCGTATGTTACGGTAAATTTTTATGTTGGCGATATCTGACATCATCTGGGGCTCTCTGAAGGGCTTAATGTGAAAGTCCAAGGCGTTGACCGGTTTTGTAACCCACACCCATAAGGATAAATATAATAACAATCCTTTGGTTCCTGGATTGAACATCCAAAATCACCACAATCTTTTCCCCATTCCCCAATCTCAGATTGATTTAAATATTGATATTGAATTCGGGGCAGAATTTTGGTTACTGAAAGCTGTTGTGTAACCTGATGTCGTAAATTATAGGGATTCTTAGAGGCTAAAAAGGACAGGGTGGTGAATCCTATTCTCACTGTCCCGTATCTTTCCTGGCGCTAACATTTCTTTTATAAGTCGGGGAATGGCCTAAAATCCAATTCTTACCAATAGTGGGGCAATGGATGGTAGTTTTTAGGGATGCCTTATTGGTCTGGATTAATGGGATTATAATGGATAAAACTACAAAATCCGCTGAATAAAAGATTGTGTCAGCAAGAGACCAGGCTTGGCGTGGATAACCTATTTTTCACGTCAAATACCTTTGCATCGCTTGTGGATAGGACGGGCAAAATTGTTGGGAGAAGGCTCGACGGTTGGATCTGGTAGGTGCTGGTAAACTGATATAACAACACGGCGGTACACCATGTTAAGGGAAGGATTATTATCAGGATTATCCTATATTTAGGTCTTCCCCCTTGGAAATAAATAGATCGGACTATGGAGGCTCCTGACAAAATTGCCGGCACTTCAGTGCCGAATGTTAGGGTTTCAACCAATGAAATGAACAGAAAATGATATATAAGAATAATAGGCTATTTGTTACTGCCATCTTATCTGGGCTTTGCATCATCTCCTCATGTCGATCAGGGGGTGAAGCTAGCATGCAGGAAATACCTATTCCGGATGATGTCAGTTATAACCTGCACATCCGGCCAATTCTTTCAGACAATTGCTTTGCCTGTCACGGTCCAGATGCCAACACGCGGGAGGCGGGATTGAGGCTGGATTTGGCCGAAGAGGCTTACAAGTCGCTCAAGGAAAATCCCGATGCCCATGCCATAGTTCCTGGCTCCCCAAAGTCTTCAGAAGCGTTCCTTAGGATGATTACCGAGGACAGTTCTTTGATGATGCCTCCGCCGGAATCCAACCTTCAATTGACTGAAAGAGAAATAAGGCTGATCCGAAAATGGATTGAACAAGGCGCCGAATTTGAATCCCATTGGGCTTTTACACCTCCTGCGAAATCCAAATTGCCCAAAATTGAAGATGAAGGCTGGCCCATCAATGAGCTGGATTATTTTATACTTAAGCAACAGGAAGAGCATGGATGCAGTCCAAATCCAGAAGCGGAAAAGGAGATGTTATTGAGGCGGTTAAGTTTTGATCTTACCGGATTGCCCCCGACCCTGGAGCTGATGGACTGGTTTTTGGCGGATGACACTGACTACGCCTATGAGAAGGTCGTCGATCAACTCTTGGAAGAAAAAAGCTATGGAGAAAAAATGGCGGGACATTGGATGGAAGTAGCCAGATACGCTGATTCTCATGGCTATCAGGATGATTATTACCGCACCCAATGGCCTTGGCGGGATTGGGTCATCCATGCTTTCAACCAAAACATGCCCTACGACCAATTTATTACCTGGCAAATAGCCGGCGACCTACTTCCTAATCCTACCAAAGAGCAGCTTCTGGCGACAGGACTTAACCGCAACCACAAAATAACGGAAGAATCGGGGGCAATAGATGAAGAGTACCGCGTGATGTACGTGGTAGATAGGGCCAACACCGTCGGCAAGGCTATTCTGGGCGTGACTTTGGAATGCGCACAATGCCACGATCACAAATATGATCCCATATCCCAAAAGGAGTATTTTCAGTTCTATGCTTTTTTTAACAACGTAGCGGAATACGGAATAGAGGAATCTACTCCGGGATTTTCCAAAAAAAGCCCGGCAAAGCTACCGTTAATGGAGATCACGGATGAGGATGTCGGAGGGATACTTTCTTTCGTCAACAAACCGGATTCCGCCACATTGGTGCAATCGGTAATGGGGGAGGTAACCAAAGGGGCAAACTTCAATGCGCTGGCATCAGAAGCCGCACGTCTGAAGGTCTCTGTGATGGGAGAGTTGGATACGATCAGAAAGTCCTTCATTCTTGAGCGTGGAGCCTATGACGCTCATGGAGAGGAAGTCACCGTGGGAACGCCCGAATCCATTTTGGCTTATGATCGGAATTATCCCCAGAACCGACTTGGCCTTGCGCAATGGATTTTTGATCCAGATAACCCGTTGACGGCAAGGGTCTATGTCAATAGGGTCTGGCAAGATATCTTTGGAAAAGGATTAGTCGCCACCTCCGGGGATTTTGGGATGCAGGGAGAGCTTCCCACCCATCCAGAACTCCTGGATTGGCTGGCGGTTGATTTTATCGAAAGCGGTTGGAATATTAAGGGGCTGATCAGGAAGATCGTGACTTCCGCTACATATAGGCAATCCTCAGAAATCCACCAATCGAGCATCAGGCAGGATCCTGAAAACGTGCTCTATACCAGGTTTACGAGAAACCGCCTCTCTGCCACCCAGATCAGGGACCTGGTCTTGTCCAGTAGTGGTTTATTGGTGCCTACTTTGGGAGGACCGAGTGTAAAACCCTATCAGCCACCTGGCCTATGGGAAGCCGCTACTTCCGGAAGGGGAAACCTCTCCACGTATAAGCAGGACACGGGAAGTTCGCTTTATCGCCGTGGGTTGTATACCTTTATCAAGCGCACCGTTCCCCCACCCACCATGATGGTGTTTGATGCCAGTAATCGCGACGAATGCGAGGTGGAATTTATCCGTACAAGTACGCCTTTGCAGGCATTAGCCATGATGAATGATCCGACTGTACTTGAAGCTTCTAAAGTATTGGCGGGAAGACTACTTCAGGATGATTCATCAATGGAAGACAAAATTCAGAAAGCCTTTCGTTTGATTGCGGGGAGAAAGGCTGACGAAAAGGAAATAGGTGTTCTAACTTCCTATTTTGAGAGCAGGTCCAGCTATATAGCGGCGATACGGTTACTGCGGAAAAATTGTTGGAAGTGGGAGAATACCAGTTTAAACAGGAATATGACCCCGTGCTTTGGGCTGCCATGATGCAGGCCATGCAAATTATTTATAACCTTGAGGAAACGATAACCCAGTCATAGCCATGGATAAGGAAATTGCAGAACATAGAATGAATATTAACCGGCGTCACTTTCTTTCCCGGTTAAGTTTGGGCTTGGGCAGCGCGGCGTTGGGTTCCTTGTTGATTCCGGATTTGTTTCGTGGGCAGGCCGTAGGTGCGGCTGACGGGCTGCTTGACAACGTCCCTCATTTTGCTCCGAAAGCCAAAAGAATCATTTACCTATTCCAAAACGGCGCGCCCTCGCAATTAGAATCCTTTGATTTTAAACCTAAGCTTCGGGACTTGTGGGGCGAAGAATTGCCGGAGTCTGTGCGGCAAGGGCAGGTGCTCACCGGCATGACCGCCAGTCAAAGCCCCTTTCCTTTAGTGGGCTCTATATATGATTTCCAGCAATACGGAAAATCCAGGGCTTGGATCAGTGAACTTTTTTCCGCATACGGCCAAAATAGTTGATGACATCTGCATCATCAAATCCATGCATACCGAGGCCATTAACCATGATCCTGCCCTTACTTTTTTCCAAACCGGCGTCCAGCAGGGAAACCGCCCTGCCATGGGGGCCTGGCTTAGCTATGGCCTGGGAAGTGAAAACGAAAACCTCCCTGCCTATACTGTGCTGCTCTCCAAGGGAAGAGGCAACGGCCAGGGAGTGTATTCCAAGCTTTGGAGTAACGGCTTTTTGGGCTCCGTACATCAGGGGGTACAGTTGAGCGATGGGGAGGATCCGGTACTCTATCTCAATGATCAAGAAGGGATGACGAGGCAGGAAAGAAGAAAAATGCTTGACAGGCTTGCGGAAATGAACCATCATGCTTATGAAAAATTAGGCGATCCCGAAATCCAGGCCAAAGTAGCTCAGTATGAAATGGCTTTCCGTATGCAGACGGCCGTTCCGGAAGCTACTGATCTGTTCAAAGAGCCGGATATGATATTCGATATGTACGGGGAAGACAGCAGAAAGCCCGGGACCTTTGCCGCCAATTGTCTGCTGGCGAGGAAATTGTCCGAAAGCGGGGTGCGCTTTGTTCAGTTGTATCATCAGGGATGGGACCAGCACGGCAATCTTCCTTCTGAAATGAAGGGGCAAGCCAAGGATGTGGATCAGGCTTCCGCTGCGCTGGTGTCGGATTTGAAGCAACGCGGTCTTTTGGATGAAACCTTGGTCATTTGGGGAGGCGAATTCGGGCGAACCAATTATTCCCAGGGCAAGTTGACGAAAGAGAATTACGGTAGGGATCATCACCCTCGTTGTTTCAGTATTTGGATGGCTGGAGGCGGGGTCAAACCAGGATTTGTTTATGGGGAGACTGATGATTTTGGATATAACATTACAAAAGACCCTGTGCACGTTCACGATTTTCAGGCTACGGTGCTGCACCAATTGGGCTTAGACCATGAAAAGCTCGTGTACAAACATTTAGGCAGGCGGTTTAGGCTAACCGATGTGGCGGGGAAGGTGGTCAACGATATTTTGGTGTAAGATGCAGCCAGGATATTCGGTGTCACTTGACACAGCGTTGTTGATTTGGAGGTCTCTTCTCAAAAAATAAAACACCCGTTAAATCTTATACGACCGCAGCGAAATTTATGGATACGCAACAACCACTCCAATCAGACACCGATGGAAAGATAGCTTTGGGGAAATAGGGCGGACATTATGTAGAGCGAAGTAGGTGGATATTAAACCTTAAGCTACAGGATGTAGTAGCAGGATTCATTTTAAAGGTCAAAGCCCTTCTACAAACGAAATATTACATAGATGGTATTTTGTTTTCAGACAGAAAGTCTTACTTTCCGGTTTTAGCCCAAATTTAACCGGTAGAATGTTTATAGATAGTGCTGATATAGTCCCTCAGGGTCATCCAGATGATGCTTATATTTGGCAACAGATTAAAAATGGCGAAAAGGCGGGGATGGAAGGACTTTACCTCAAGTATTCCCAACAACTTTTTAAATTCGGCATATCCATCAAAGGTGATCGCAACTTTATTAAAGACTGTATACATGAAGTCTTCGTAAACATCTGGAAATACAGGGAGAGCCTTCCTGCAACAGATAACGTCAAACTTTACCTGTTCAAGTGTCTTAGCAATAGGATTTATAAAGAAATAACGATTGACAAAAGGAGATATTCGCAGGTGAGCATCGATCATCTAGAGATTTCGGAGGCTGGGGATGCTATAGATTCTGACACGGCCTTTAGCGAAATAGGAGATAAAAAGCGGATACGTCTGTTGAACGCGCTTGAAAATCTCCCTACCCGTCAGAAAGAAGTGATCCAATTACTGTTTTTCGAAAATGAAACTTATGAAGATACTTCAATTATAATGGGGATAAATGTTCAGTCGGTGTACAACCTGGCCTGGAAAGCAATCTCCAACCTGAAGAAAAAAATTCTTGTATTGTGGCCGGCCTTGATTGGGTTTGTTCTTAATTCCTTATAAGCCAGGAAGAGGGAAGGGGTACAAGCTTTTTCTTAAAACCGATGACCGGAAAATATCCTTCCCGCTCTCTATCATCCATTAGAAAATAACCTCATGTCCTTTCATGGTTATTGCTTTTTAAACGATCCACCAAGAGTCAAAAAAAATTTTTTAAAAAGCGAGTAGATTTTTGTTTTCTACGACTTGTGTGGGTGATTAAACTTAAAATGGATATATCTAAATACACATTAGAGGATTTTGTCCTTGATCCGTCTTTCAGGAATTGGGTGTTGGATCCCAATGCGGGAGCTAATGTTAAATGGGAGAAGCTTTTGAATGCGTTTCCATCCAAGTACCCGGAAGCGGAAAAAGCTCGGGAAATTATTATCCACCTGTACAGCAAAAAACATCAACAAATGGACGCGGATGAGTTTTTGGGAGTATGGGATAAAATCGAAGGCGAGTTGACAGAAAGTACCTCCAGGCGCCACGATGATGAAAAGATTATTCCCCTGAACTCGTTAAGTACTTTTGGAAAATCGAAATTGAGGGAGGAGAGATCTCCGCAAAAATTTGGAGGTTATCTGCGGGCAGCTGGTGTGGTGTTTTTTTTAGTCGCTTTAGGTTTCCTAACCAATCATATTCTTAGGGAAACGCCAGCGTTGGAAAATTTAACCTTGGAAATGGCGTATGAGGAACGAAGTACTCCCCCAGGTGTCAAAGCCTACCTTACTTTAAGTGATGGTTCAGAGATAATACTAAATGCCGGAAGTAAAATCAGGTATATAAAAAATTTTCAACAGGACAAGAGAGAAGTCATTCTGCAGGGGGAGGCTTTTTTCAAGGTGGCGAGAGATACATTACGGCCATTTTCCGTGGTAACCGGAAAGGTGAAGACGACCGCACTCGGCACCTCATTCAATATAAAGTCTTATAGAATAGACATGCCGGACATTTCGCTTATTACCGGACAGGTTTCGGTAGAATTGCTGACATCTAAAGCGCTATCAACCATATTGTCACCTGGTGAAGCCGCCGACGTTGACGTCTTGTCAAACAGCCTTAAAAAAGGAAGCTTTGACCGTGATAGTGTGATAGGATGGACGCAAAAACTTCTTGTTTTCCATAAGACACCGCTATCTGAAGCACTGCAAGTTCTTGAAAATTGGTATGGAGTCACTTTCGAGATCCACGGCGAGATAGGGCGGCAAGTCCATTTTAACGGAAAATTCCATGCCGAATCCCTGGACAATGTCCTAAAGGGCTTAGGTTATGCTTCGGGATTTGAATTTGAAATTAAAGGGGATAAAGTAATCATCAACTTCTAACGAAAAAAACTTCTTCACATGCCTGATTAAAACCACAAAAAACAATGAGCCGAAGATGCGCCAACATCTTCGGTCATTTATGCCCGAAAAATGCATGCATTTGGATTCGGCACATGTCAATCAAACCATTCAGCAATAGTCTAATAACAAAGTAAAGGTATGAAAAATCTTGTACTATTACATGTAACCCACATGACCAAACTATTTACCCACGTCTTTTTGATTCAATGCTTTTCCATGAGCCTACTCTTTGCATGGGACGGAAATGCGCAGGGGAAAAAGATCGAAGACGTGACCCTTCAGGTGTCCCTTCTGGAAGCCGATATCGAAAAGGCTTTCTCTACCATCGAGAAAATGGCCGGCTTTAATTTTGTCTACGCGGTCGATGACCTGAAGCAGGTGCCTAAAATATCCATCGAAAACGATAGACAAAGCGTCTACGACCTGTTGACAGATATTTCGCAACAAACCGGTCTGCGGTTTCGGCAAGTTAACAACAATATTCATGTCAGGGTGGCCCCGGCAACTGCCTTAGGGAATATTCCTGATTCCGGCAATTTTATAGACAATATCGAGGTAAAGGGAACTGTCCGAGATGGGTATGGTGAACCCATACCTGGCGTGACAATTTCCGTCCCAAATACGGCTATAGGTACGGTCTCTGATATGGACGGGAATTATGCTTTAGTGGTACCCGAGGGTTCAACATTGGTTTTTTCCTTTATAGGATTTGTCACTCAGCGTATTGCCATCGAAGGCAGAAGCCTAGTGGATGTGGTAATGCCCGAAGATATGGCTTCTTTGGAGGAGGTAGTGGTAGTTGGATATGGCACGGTGAAGAAAAGCGACCTGACTGGCAGCGTGGCCTCCATTAAGGGAGAGGATATAGCGCAAAATTCTGCAGGTAATTTTGAAGGCCTTCTTCAAGGACGGATCTCCGGTTTACAGGTAATCAACAGCAACAATGACAACCCACAAGGGGGGACTACTGTGAGGATCCGGGGAGTCAGTTCGATCAACGGCTCCAATGCACCATTGGTGGTCATTGACGGGGTTCCCTTGGGGGATGCTGGCGGAATCAATGCGGTTAACCCTAACATCATTGCTTCGATCGAAGTGTTAAAAGATGCTTCGGCTACAGCTATCTATGGTTCCCGAGGTGCCAACGGGGTGATAATGATTACCACCAAGAAGGGGACTACCGGGAAGCCTAACATCTGGTTAAACACCAAGATGAATTTCTCTACCTTTAGTGACGACCTTGATTATTGGAAAGATCCACTTCAAATGATCATGCTTTCCGATGAATCAAGAGAAAATGCTGATCTAGATCCCCTATATATCGGTCAGAAGGATCCCTCCGGAACGTATTATCCCTCTAGGGAGGATGTTAGAAGCGGAGCCTGGCCCTACCATACCAACTGGCCGGATTACGTATTCAGGGATGTGGCTGTCACTTCAGACATCAATGCGGGCGTACAGGGCGGCAATCAGCTAAGCCAATACATTGTAAGTCTAGGCTACTACGAGGGCCAGGGAATGCAAAACAAGGATGATTACAATAAAATTTCCCTTGATCTCTCCTACGAACACAAGATTGTGGACCGACTGACCGTACGCACCAGATCTGGCTTTTTTACCGGAAAGCGAAACATTAACTATGGAATGGATTACTCAAGGAACCTGCTTTATCCTGTATACAACGGTGATGGGAGCTATTACAAGATGAACCCTCAAGACTTCGGGAACCCTGTGGCTTTGACCAACGAAAGGATAAACAAGGCTAACAACCTAGACGGCTATGCCACCCTGCAGTTTGATTGGAACATCGCCGCTCCCCTTACGCTTGTTGTCCGGGGAAATGCCAGGGCAGGCACGGGATCAAGCAATTTCTTTAACCCTCCGAAGTACACCCATGGTGGAGACCTTTTCGATGGCGAGGGCGGTGCCAGTAGTTCAAATTACGCCAACCTTACCTTTGACAGCTATCTGACTTATTCAAAAACTGTCGCCGATGACCATGATATTGTAGCCATGGTGGGCGCCAATTATGAGAGTTCGCTGAGTAGGGGTTTACATACCACCGGCAGGGGGTTTCCCAACGACATATTAAAAGACGAGAACCTCTCAGGTGCTGAGATTCAGTTTATCAACAATTCGCGGACGCAATCCGCTTTGGCCTCTGGCTTTGCCAGGATGAACTATACCTATAAAAGCCGGTACCTTTTTACCTTTACTGCAAGGGGGGATGGAAGTTCAAAATTTGGAGATAACAACAAGTGGGGATTTTTTCCTTCCGGGGCAATTGGATGGAGACTTTCAGAAGAGGATTTTATCAATAACCTGGATTTCTTCGACCAACTCAAACTCCGGTCCAGCTGGGGTATCTCCGGAAACCAGGGAATATCTCCCTACCAGACGGTCTCCCAGTTTGGACAGGATTTCTATTATCTAGGGGAGGACGAACATATCATTTACGGAGTGGGCAGAGAGATAGGCAGGGAAGGACTCGGGAACCGTTACGTGCAATGGGGAGGGATGGCAAATAAAAACCTGCGGTGGGAAAAAACCTCGCAGTGGGATCTGGGATTGGATATGACCATTTTTGGGGGGCGTCTGGATCTTACCTTTGACTATTATTATAAAAGAACCTCCGATCTCCTGCGACAACAATTCCTTAATCCAAGTACGGGATTTGACCGCGTGTGGACCAATGATGGGGAAATTGAAAACAAAGGGTTCGAGTTGGGATTGGAGAGCCGTATCATTACCAGAGGAAAATTCGAGTTCGATGCAGGTTTTATCTTCAATAGAAACAGAAATAAGGTGCTCGATATCGGTAGCCAAAAGAGTTCTGGCTATCTGGTAGATGCTAACGGTGTAAAGTACGAGCCCTATGGAGGTGGGATTTTGAATGATGCCTACTTAAATGTCTTGGCCATTGGTTATCCCGTCAACTCGTTTTACGGATATAAGGTAGACGGTATTATACAAGATATGCCCTCCAATCCGACCAAAAATACAAGGGCAGGAGAACTGAACTATGTGGGTCTCAATCCAGACGGCACGCTTAATCCAGATGCTCGGATGATCATCGGGGATCCCAATCCGGATTTTACCTCTAGCTTGAACCTTCAATTGAGGCATCAGACGGGATTCGATTTTTCCGTATTACTCTATGCTGTCTACGGAAATGATATCTTTTCAACAAGAAAATTGGAACGCGCTTCCTTACAACAATACCGCTGGACGGGAGAAAATCCCAGTAACGAGAGACCCAGCCTAAGAGCGGACAGACAGTATTTTGCATCCTCCTGGTTTGTAGAAGACGGTTCTTTTTTAAGAATTCAGAATATAACTTTAGGTTACACACTTCCTTCTGTAAAGTTCCTCCAGTCAGGACGCGTTTATGTCGTCGCAAGCAATCCAGTTACTTTTTCCAACACCAGCGAATTTGATGCTGAAGTAGGAGAAAATGGCCGCGGCGGTTCCCCCTATCCGAGAGTGATGGTGGTGACAGCCGGTCTTGAGCTGAAGTTTTAATTTCTAAATCACACAAGCATGAAAAAATATAATCCATTATTTCTCTTACTATTTGTCTTCCTTACTTCATGCGAAGATATGCTCAAGGAAACGCCATACGGGGCGTATTCCGATGAGAATTATTTCAACACAGAAGCAGATGCGCTCAACGCCTTGCTGTATGCTTATGATCCGCTTAACAATATTGAATATGGGGCTCGTTTTCTGTTTAATCTCACGGACATTCCTACCAACCAGTATAAGTCTTACAACAAGGGATTAGAAACTGCCCTTTATACTTGGGATGTCAATCCCAATACGGAGGAGTTTCTTTATTTCTTCAAATACGCATATCTAAGTATCAGTAGGGCCAATTCCGTCTTAGAGAATGTTGCGGAGATGCAGAATATACCAACACGGCTACAGCAACAGTTTTTAGGGGAGGCTTATTTTTTAAGGGCCTTCAATTATTTTATGTTGGTTCGGGCTTATGGGAGTGTCCCGCTTCATCAGAAGGTCGTGCAAAGCGTGAACGATGGACAGGCACCTTATGCAGATATTGAAGAAATATATTCTTTTATACTCAAAGACCTAGAGATGGCGATCTCTATGATGGAAATCTCGAAACAACAGGGGAGGGCGGACAAAGTAGCTGCGCATGCCTTGATCTCTAAAGTATATCTCACGCTTGCGTCCTCAAAGATGACAGGGTCACCGGGCTATGACTGGGTCTCTGGCCATGAGGAAATGTACGATAAGGCAAAAGATCATGCAGGTGAAGTTTTGTTCAACCAGAATATCTACGGGTTAGAGCCTGATCTTGCCAAAATTTATGATGTAAATCATCACAATCAGGGTAGAGAGCATATCTTTATTACCTCCATGTCCAGAGAAGGAAAAGGGCAGGAAGGAAATTACTCGCAGCTTCCCCAGATGTACAGCTTGGGACTTCCCGCTGTTTACATATCCAGTGGCCTTAATTCTTCGAACAACGTTCAGCCTATAATTGAAAGCGGTCAATCAGGCTTTCAATACTACCGGGTCGATAACGATTTTTATCATCAGTTTGCCGATGAGGATCTACGTAAGCGATTGATGGTTACTTCCATTTATAATGCGGATGGGAGCTTGTTGGCCGAATGGTCGGAGGACAACCTGAACAGTTCGAATCCGACGCTGTTTGCCTTCTACTATCCCTTCGTCAGGAAGTACACGGATCCGTATTCAAACGGGCACCGGACTTCGGCAAACCTTTACCTGATCCGTTTTGCTGAGGTTGCGCTGGCTTATGCGGAAGCGGCAGGCCCGACCACGGAGGGGTATTATTGGATCAATGAGGTAAGAAAACGTGCTGGCCTCGGTGAACTTCCCTCCAACTTAAGCCCGGAAGAATTCCGCGAGGCGGTATGGCGGGAACTGACGTTCGAGTTGGCATTTGAAGGGCATGGTTTGTTTGAATTGAGGAGAATCAACAGGGTGGTGGAAGAAGTCACCAATAAAACCGTCAAAGCGGAATACGCTTATTTCTTTCCCATACCGCAAAGAGAAATTGATTTAAATCCCAAAAACTGAGTAACAACATGAATTTTAGAAATATATCAGCCGCGTTTATGATTGCCTTGTCAGCATTTTTTCTTGCAGGTTGCCATGAGCAGCAAGATGAGTTGACAGCGGGAACCAATTATGTATTGAAGAGCCAGCAAGAGGTGGAAAGCTTCCAGGTAAAAGATGATATCGGAACGCTGACCATCAGCGGAGAAGGGATCACCGACCTGTCCATGCTTTCTGTCCAGCATGCGAGGCAGCTTATTATCGAAAATACCGACATTCAGCAACTTGAAATCTCAAGTTTGAACGCTATTACCGGCGCCTTGAGGATCAAAGGGAACGAAAAACTTGAAGCCATAGACGGTCTGAAAAATCTCTATTTCGTCAACGGAACCATCACGATCTCGGACAATCCCGAGTTAAAGGATATCTCAGGACTGCTAAATCTAAAAGTGTTTAAAGGGAGTCTGTCGATTTCCGGAAACGCCTCACTGGGTGAAAACCTACCTTGTGCATCGCATGACCAAGGCTTTTGCGTGTTGAAATACCTCATGGAGAGCGGCGTAGTGGACGGTACTATACTCCTATCGAACAATGCGCCGGGATCGGTAAATGATCCGGCACTGATTGGCCAAACTCCTGGAAGCGACATTATCAGTTATACCCTGGCTTCCGCCAGTGATATTGAGAATTTCAATCCGCTGTCAGATACGGTTCAGGACCTCCGGATTTCGGGCAGCGGGATAACCGATCAGCTTTTAGGTTCTCTTAGTTCAAAAATCGTGTGGGCAAAAGGAACGGTAACGATCGAAAACACCAATATTTCCAACACAGAGGGTTTCTTTGATCGAGTTTATTGTGATGGGGATATCATCCTTAGAAACAACTTAAATCTCACCAATCCCAATGGCTTTAAAAACTATAAAAAAATCAATGGGGACCTCATTATAGAGAATTGCCCCAACCTTTTCTATTGGGCAAGTGCGGATGCCACCGCTGGATTTTCGGGTATAGAAAGAGTCGAGGGGAGCCTTCGGATCAATCCCGCAACCAGCATGGATTCGGGTGGAGGAGGTCTTGGCAAACTGACTTATGTAGGCGGCACGCTCGAGATAACAGGAGACAAGACAAAAGGAGAGATATGGAACTTGGATACCTGGCATGCGTGGAGTGGGGGCATAAAATACATCGGAGAAGATTTGATCTATAAGAACCACTACAAAGTCAATGGCCTTAGCGGTTTTCAGTCGTTAGAACACTTGGGCGGCGACGTGTATATCCTCGACAATGGAGGACCAGACGGCGTTATACCCATGAATTCGACTCAAAATCAGGTAGGCTTTTGTCTGATCCGCCAGTGGCTTGACAATGGTGTTGTCAAGAAGGAAGAACCGACTATCGAACTCCGACAAAGCCCAGGAGAAGGTTTAATTGATATTAACACTCTTGTCGCTTGCCAACCTTAAATATTAGATATGAAAATAATATATATTGCTGCCGCCATTATTTTGTCCCTTTCTTCCTGTGAAGGAAAAGACCCGAAGGAGAACGACCCTATCAGAACGATAGATAGAAGCTATCACTTCGATAACGGTGTTATCCCTCGGAATGTATTGGAAAGCTATCTTTCACGAAGCATTACCCAAGCTGAGTTCTTGGTGTCGGAAGGCTTCTACAACGACGGGGTATATCCCTATCAGGAGGATGATACCCGTCTTTTAAAAAACATTGGTGCTAAGTTCGTTGGTCGAGCCATATACTCCTGGAATGTTCCCGAACACTTCAATCGACCAGAGTTTCTTGGTCAGGCTGCTGAAAGGATTGATCAAATGCATGAATTTGATCCTGATATTGTTTTTCAGGCTGCCATCTTTGAAATCGTTTCCACCAAAGTAAACACCGTTCCTGTACCACCATGGGTATTTGAGAAGTTTGACTTGCCGGTGGAAGCGCGGAATTTCGCCTATGAAAATATGCTTAACCCTCAGGGCTTGTTTGTCAACCACTGGGGTGCAGGGGCAAGCGTCCCGGATATTTCTCAACGCGAAACAAGGATGTTTTTCTATTACATGGCGCGCCGATACATGGAAATAGGGATTGAAGCGATTCATTTTGGCCAAGCAGAGCTTATGGCTATGACTGATAGGAATAATGATTATGCAGGATGGCGTGACCTCCTTGATAAAGTGCGGACAACTGCCCTTACCAAGGCGCGTCGTGGGACTGTTCTTTGCGATGCTCACCTGTCGGGAGGTGGTCTGGCAGTGGACGGGAAACTACTTTTCGACTTTGTGTCTTTTCCCTTAAGACTTAAAGAAATTCCAGGGGATCCCAAAAAGGCAGAACTTAAGAAATTCTATCTCGATGCGATCTATGGAAAGACGATCGGGGGAATCACTCCTAGTGGATGGAGTTGTGACAACAGTCTTTATCAGGTGGAGTTTGACAATTTTGGCATCAGTGACCATCCTGGCATCCATAATCTTAATGATCATTTTGTCTGGGGCTATGATGAGATATCCTGGTTCTCCGATCAGCCTGAAGACTATAGGAATGAATTTCTAACCTACGCAGATGATTGGGTAAGGAAGGTTGATCCTAACGGTTTCCTTCAGATGCCAGGAAGCCGGGTGATTTCAGGGATGGTTGGCAATCGCTATAGGGCAAATAATGAAGGCGAAGCTTGCCCTATTGGGAAAAGCCAAGAAGAGACCATCAAAGAGATATGGAGCAAATAATTAAAATATAAAATGTTCAGCTTTGTAACTTGAGAATGTAGATGTGCCAAAGCCTATAGACTTCGGATGAGTACTGAGCGTTTGAAGCGTAGGATTAATCGGTTTTCATTTCGGAACAAAGACCAGCTAAACCTTGCGACATATCTGTAGGAACCAGAGTAAAGCAGACTAATGATTGGGCATACCTATTGCGCGCATAGAGGCCAAGGCGATCACTATAGCAGTAAGAATCGGGAGAGAGCTTGAGCACGAAAAGCGGCCTAATTTTTCCCACAACTGATCAACTTACGAGCATGGGTAGGTGTCGAAAACTTGGCTATTACATTTAATTTTAATCCCGGTTTTTCCAACCGGGATTTTTTTTCTTGGGGTATAACCTTCCAAACCTTATGTAAGCGATAAGACTTGAGTGCATTTAAGGTTGCCTTTAAGTGGTGGTGAGGGGGATACGTACTAACACATCCATCAGGCCACATACCACCACTTAAGGCGAACACCCATCTACTTCACTATTCCCATGCTCATTTGTCTATCAACTTGACGCTTTTATATCCTCCGAAATGGGCATAAAGGTTCTCTGACTTGCCGGCGTTTATAATGAACCTTCCGTTGATATCTGATACTGTCCCCGTTGACGTGCCTGCTATTACAATAGTTGCACCTGGAAGGGTGTGTCCCTTTGGATCTTGGACAGTACCAGACCATAATCCCTTGGCATAACTGGCGTCTACTTTTAGTTCGCCTTTTCTTTGATCTTCCTCCTTTCCAATAAAATCTCCCACAGAGAGGTTGTCCTGATCAGACGAACCATTCTTTAGACCAAAGCGGATGGGCAACCGCATTTTTACATTGACTTTCTGGCCCCTCTGGGTTCCCGGTTCCCATTTCGGCGCATTCTTTACGGTTTTAATGGCTTCCTCATCAAGACCAGACCCCACGCCCTGGAAAACCTGCACATCCTGAATGGAACCTTCCGTATCTACTATAAACGTAACATAGACAGTGCCTGTGATGCCCTTTGCTTTGGCCTCGCTTGGATATTCGAGACTGTTGGCCAGGTACTGGTTCCAGGCTTCCAGTCCTCCGGAAGGCCTGGGCATGATCTCCACGACATCAAAAACCTCCACGGGTGGGGGAGGGGGTGCGGGGGACGCTTCTTCCTGTGGGTCACAGGAAAACAATACGATTAGCAAGCCCATCAAAGGGAGCGTGAGCAGGAAGGTGAATTTTTCCTTCATTGTTGATTTTGTTTTGGCCATCATCTTGAGTCTGTTTTTGATTTGAAATTGGTTAAAATTATTTACCAGCCTTCCTCCTCCAGTCCAAATAAGGTGGATTAGGAGATGGGAATAATCGGCTTTGGAATGGGATTTTGTAATTTCATAGTCCACCTGGTATTCGTGTACCTCGTACAAACTGTTTTCCATCAGTTTTATGATGGGGTGAAACCAAAAAATACACCTAAACACCTGGAAAATTAAGCAGTCAATGGTATGAAAAAACTTGGAATGGATTTGTTCATGGACAATGATCAAGCGCTGGTCATTGTTCCCAGGCAGGTATTCGGGCAGAAAAATATAGTGGAAAAAGGAGGAGGGCTTAAAATCAGGATGGATTAACAAGGTATTCCCTTCATAGGTATGCTTTGCTGAAGATCTTATTTGGCCAATAATATGGTTCAAGCCCATAAAAAAACGAAGAACACTCACCAATAGCCCGCTAAGATAAACCCAGGTAGTTATTTGAAACCACAGTGGAACGGTGGTTGATGCTCCCTCTGGGCTTATATGGATTTCAGATTCAGGTAAAAAATATTGAAGGCTTCCTGTAACGGGATTTGGGTCCGGAGAAGCATCCATTTTAAAAGACAATTGGGGGATGATCAAAACAATTGCCAGAGCAAGCAATAAATAGGCACGGTTCCAGCTAAAGAAGGTGAGCTTGGCTAAGAATATCCGGTAAAACGCGTAGAGTAGCAACAAACAGATACTGCCCTCCCACAGATAATTTAAAATGGCATTCATGATCCTTCGGGTTTGTTGAATTTTTCAATGAGTCTCTGAAGTTCCTCGATATCCTTCTCCGATAGCTTATTTTCTTTTACCATAAATGATAACATATTCTTAGCGGATCCTTCAAAGTAGTTTTTAACTAGCCGGTCAAAACTCCTCGTCTGGTAGTCGTACCGGGAAATCACGGGATAATATTCATGGGTGTTGCCATAAGATCGATGATTGAGATAACCTTTGCTCTCCAGCTGCCTGATATTGGATGCCAGGGTAGTATAAGGGGGCTTCGGTGCCGGCAACAGATTTAAAACGCGACGGATTAGTGCTTTCTCCAGCTTCCAGAAAATATGCATGATCCGCTCTTCCTGAGGTGACAATTCTTCCATAAGCTAAATTTAAACTAAAAGATTAATATAAACTACGAAATTTCCATAAATCTACGAAAAATTAGTAGAGCAAATTTTAGTCGCTATTATTTGGAAGGAGGATTCACTGTTATAATGAAGCATGACAAAATATTTCTACGGAAAAGCAAAAGTTAAGACTCTAAAAGAGGTCCGGGCAGCTGTTACACCCCGGATTGTCTGTCCAAAAGAAGCAAGATGCAGTCCCCGCCCAGAAAATAAAATCTATAAATTTCTTTATGCAACTTTGTTTCATTTGAGATGTTTTATAGGTTTGCAACATCATTGCAAAAAGAATCTATGCTCTTACTTCTGCTCCCCTTGGCGATTTCGTCAATATTTCAAGGCGCTACTGCCACCGACGCGTCATTTTTATGTCTTGAATCAAGACAGGTTGTTTTGTCGGATTCCAGCCCTAATGCCATACAGGATACTACCGAGGTGGAGGAGTATTACAAGGTGATGGATTTGGAAGAAGTCACCATAAGAGACCGTGCCGTGGACTTGAGAAAGGAAGAATCTTCCAATATCATCTTTATTCGGGAGGATTTTATCCGGCAAAACAGAAGCGGAAGCCTCATGAAATCCTTGGAAAGACTGCCGGGTATCACTGCGATGGGCATTGGTTCGGGCTCTTCCAAGCCTCTTATCAGAGGTCTTGGGTTCAACCAGGTCATGGTGGTGGAAAACGGGATCAAACATGAGGGCCAGCAATGGGGAGCTGACCATGGGCTGGAGGTCGATCAGTTTGCTGTGGATCAGCTGACCATTATCAAAGGTCCCGTTTCATTTAAATATGGATCAGACGCCATTGCCGGCGTAGTGGATATTCAAAGCAAACCAGCGCCTATAGGGGATGGCATAGGGGGCTCAGTGGATATTGGCGGCAAGTCCAATAATGCCTGGATCGGTGGTTCAGCCCATCTTTTTGCCCGAAAGAGCCGGTGGTTTGTCGATGGCCGGATCACTTATGCCTCTTATGCTGATTTCAGGGTGCCGTCAGATTCAGTTTTCGTATATGACTTTGGAGTTAAACTCGACAACAATAGGGTAAGGAACACCGCGGGAAGAGAGCACAACTGGTCCCTACAGGCAGGATATATAACAGACAGATTCAGGAATACGATCACCGTCAGCAAGGTGACGGGCAGGTCAGGCTTTTTCGCCAATGCCCACGGATTGGAACCCCGGCGGGTGGACGCAGCGCTCCACGATGCCTCGGGTAGGGATATATTACTGCCATACCAAGAGGTGGATCATACGAAAATTACCAACCGCCTACAATTTAGGGGGGGAAACCATCTAGTCGAATTAGATTTCGCATTTCAAAAGAACTACCGCCGGGAGTGGAGCCAATATGTCAACCACGGCTTTATGCCGCCGGTGTACCCCAACGAACTGAATTACCCTTCCTCCTTAGAGCGGCTTTTTGACAAAGATGTGTTCTCCCTCAATCTCAAGGATGAAATTTTTCTTGAAAAACATCACCTAACAGTAGGAGGAACGGCTGAACTCCAGATCAATGATATCGGGGGCTGGGGATTTTTAATTCCGGCATACAGGCAATTTAGCTATGGTTTTTATACCATCGACAAATACAAGATCAACGAGCTATGGCAACTGTCGGGTGCTGTAAGGTTTGACCGCGCCCGTATTCAGATACAGGCCCATCAGGATTGGTTTTTTTCAGTATCAGAAGAACGGCCGCCGATCAGCTCGGATTACCTTTTTAGATCGACTGCCTTCGCTAGGGATTTTAACAGCCTGGTATGGTCAGCGGGATTTAATTATACCCCAGGGGAATTGAGCTTCAAAGGGAATTTAGGGACAAGCTTTAGGATGCCCATTGCCAAAGAATTAGGCGCCAATGGGGTAAACCACCACTACTTCCGGTATGAGAAAGGAAATGCCAAACTGTCTCCAGAACGCTCACTCCAGCTTGATCTGGGAGCGGAGCTTAACCAGGAATATTGGCACTTGTCGTTCAGCCCCTTTTTCAATTATTTTCCCAACTATATATATCTCAATCCCTCCTTTGAACACGATTTTCTCTATGGGGCGGGCAACCAGGTCTTTAATTACACCCAGAGTGAGGTGTTGAGGTATGGTGCGGAATTCAGCGCCATTCATGAGCTGACTGAAGCGCTGAGCATTGAACTCTTGGGAGAGTATGTGTACAGTGAGCAGCTTTCAGGGGATAAAAAAGGCTATACCCTGCCCTTTGCACCGGCTCCCTCGGCTATGCTCAATGCTACCTACAAGCCCCAGTCCAATGGATTTTTACAAGATGCCTATCTGGCGGTGGATTTCAGGGTGACGGGGAGACAATCTCTGATCGTGCCCCCAGAGAAGGCTAGCCCCGGATATCAACTGGTCCACCTGCGGATGGGATCCGCCCTTACGGTAGCCGACCAAAGGATGGATGCAGACCTGCAGGTTCAGAATTTATTCAATACCGAATACCTTAACCATACCAGCTTTTACCGCCTCATTGACCTTCCTGAACCCGGCAGAAATATCGCCTTATCCTTGAGGTACAAATTCTGATTACCAACCCATCAATTTAAAACATGAAAAGAACATTTATTCGCTGTCTCCTTTTTGTCCTAACCCTTCTATTTTATTCAGCCTGTTCGGAAGACCCTATGCCAGAACCACCTGCGCCGATGGTCAATAACATTGAACTGGGATTGGGGGATAGTGGAATAGCGGTGATCGGACAAGATTTTCATTTCAATGCAGATGTGATTGCAGGGGATAAGATTGATACGGTGGAAATCATTATCAGGCAAAAGGGTGCTGAAAACTATACAGCCGACTGGTCTATGTCTCTCATTTGGGATCAATACAGGGGGTTGAAAAACACCAATATCCACAAGCATTTTGATATCCCCGAAGATGCGGTCGAAGGGATTTATGATTTTGTGGTTTTGGTGAAAGACCAAAATGGAGGGATAACAGAAATTGTCAGAACGCTTTCCATTGATCAAGACGAGACGCTTCTTAACTAACGACTTTTAAACTTCAACCTCATTATGATGAATCAATATTATCGCCTGGCGATGCTCCTTTTAGTTGTTGGATTTACATCCTGCCAAAGCAAAGAAGATGAGATAGATACGCAGCCACCGGTCATAGATATGGCCTTTGCGGACGCATTCCCCCAACAGTGTGAAGTGCTTCAGCGGGGAGAGACTTATAGTATAGTGGCCTTGTTCACGGATAATTTTCAACTGGGAAGCTACAGCTTGGATATCCACCACAATTTTGACCACCATACGCACAGTACTGATGTCATTGAATGTGAAAGGCAGCCGTCAAAAATTCCCGTCAACCCATGGCTTATCATAGAAGGCCATGAGATTCCCAGTGGGCAACGACATTATCAGGTTTCCCTCCCTTTGTCCGTACCCACTGATGTAGATACTGGCGATTACCACCTGATGATTAAGCTGACCGACAAGGAAGGTTGGCAGACCATAAAGGGTATTTCGATTTCAATACGCTAGGGCATCGAATTAGAAAAAACCGCTCTTCCTTGGATAGGTTCGGTCATAAATTTATTGCAACATTATTGCGTTTAACCCTTGGTGTTAATGTAACATTGTTGCATCTTTACCGTCTGATCAGACACCTTAATTAATTAACCAACTTAATTTTATTTATGAAAAAGTACCATTTCAAATTCTTTTTGCCTTCGCTTCTGGCGGTATCGCTTTTCACATTTTCATGCTCCGATGATGATGATCCAGTACCGGTGATTCAGGAGGGAATTGAAAAAGCCAGCCTTGTATTTACAGCATTATCTGGCGGTGACGGTTTAAGCGCCCATGGCGACCACTTTCATGGGCTATCTAATGCAGTGGAAGGAGAGTCTATGGCAGTAGAATTCAATTCTGACGGAATAGCTACCATCGGGGGGCACCTGCATTTGGATCCCGAGGTGATTTACAAACTTGAACTTCGGGCCTGGGATTATGAGGGGAAGCGTGTCGAAGGAGATTTTACAAAGGACAAGGGAACCGCCGACCTGTACAAAGCTTTTTTTCAGGGAGGAAATTTCATATTGAACACAGAGACCGACGACGAGTCGGGTGCCATTTTCCAGCCCAGGGACCAAACGTATGGTGACGGCACTGCGGTAGAGGGACAATATGAGACTACCGGAATGCTAAGTTATTTCATCATCGGAGCGTCCAACGAAGGCGCAACGGTCAATGTTTCGTATGTACTGAGGGAATTCAACAGCCCGGACACGAAGGCGGCCGTTACCCGTTTAGATTGGAATGCTGCTGACTACAGCCAGAAATATCCGGGAACCGATGTGCTCAAGTTAAATTTTGAAATCCATGCGGAACACGCCCATGACCATTAAAAACTTAATAGGATAGATAGATGAAACAAAATCAAGCTGGCCGGTTTTTCGGTCAGCTTTTTATAGGCACACTTCTAGAACGGGAGAAAAGTTTTGCCCTCTTCTGCGAGACTGATGTTGATCAGACATTTGATCAGGATGTTGCTCATCCGACAGATTCGGAGGCCTTCGTCATTTTTCCATATTGGCCAATTTTTGGATGCTTGTTCAACTTTAATTTTTTATATCGGCCATATTTACCAGCTGGGAGTGTTTTTTCTATTATTAATTCTATTTTTGAATTACCCAAGATGTACAAAGGCTCACCACCCAGGTAGTAAGCTATCGCTGGAAGAGTTGTCTACCCTGCTACGAGCCGCAAGCGGCGGCCCGGTGGGGTTTGGGGACTGTTGTCCAGGCATTTGCCGAACCGCCTTTTTTCAATAGCTACGAGGCGCAGTATTCGTCTGTGCACTGAAGGGTAAACTATTCTGCGAGGATGGGTAGGGAGCTATGTTTTTTTTGTTGGGGAAAAGAAAGAAGTACATTATAAATAAAGATATTAGATGATTAATGACCTTGAGAATAGGAGAGCATTTTTAAAGAAAGCTTTATTGCTTACCGGTGGATTGACTGTGATGGATTCCCTGTTGGATCCCATTTTAAAGGCTGCCAGTATCAATCCGATCCAGAATAGTTCATTTCTCGATGCGGAGCATGTGGTCATATTGATGCAGGAAAACAGGTCGTTTGATCATATGTATGGCGCCTTGCAGGGAGTTAGAGGATTTAATGATCCTCGCGCTGTTCAACTGCCCAATAAGAATCCGGTTTGGCTACAATCAGATATTAAAGGCAATACCTTCAGTCCCTTTCATTTAGATCTCCATAACAGTAAAGCCACCTGGATGCGTGATTTGCCTCATTCCTGGACAGATCAGACAGATGCAAGAAACCATGGTTTTTACGATAAATGGCTTGATGCAAAAAAGTCCCATGTTAGTGAGTATAAAGATATGCCACTCACCATGGGTTACTATGATCGTTCGGATCTGCCCTTTTATTATTCCTTAGCCGATGCTTTCACTGTTTGTGATCAATATTATTGTTCAGCCTTGTCCTCTACTACTCCCAATAGAATCCATTTGTGGTCAGGGACTTTGAGAGATCCAAAGGATCCCAATTATATGGCAAATGTCTGGAATTCGGATGCCAAGCCTTGGAACTTAGTAGACTGGAAAACCTTTCCGGAGCGGATGGAGGATCACAACATCAATTGGAAAGTATATCAGAACGAATTGTATAAAAAAGGCTTACCTCCAGAAAAGGAATCGTTATTGGATAATTTCGGAGACAATACCTTGGAGAATTTTGCCCAATATCATGTGGATTGTTTTCGCAACGATAAGTTTGACCTCCTAAGCGAAAGAGAAAAGAGTATTCACCGGAAAGCCTTCACCACCAACGTGAAGGACAAAAATTACCATCAAATTGAGAATTTTACTTATACCGAGGGGAATGAATCTTTTTCCGTAGAGCTGCCCAAAGGCGATTTGCTGTACCAGTTTCGGGAAGATGTGAGGAATAAAAAATTACCGACAGTTTCCTGGTTGGTCCCCCCCGGAAAATTCAGTGATCACCCTGGACATCCCTGGTATGGGGCATGGTATATAAGCGAGATTTTTAAAATATTAACCGAAGATCCGGAAGTATGGAAGAAGACTATCTTCATCTTGAATTATGATGAAAATGACGGGTATTTTGACCATATGCCTCCCTTCGTTCCGCCACATCCGAACCTCCCTGAAAGCGGCAAAGTCTCCCGTGGAATTGATAGCCGGGTTGAACATGTGCTGAGTGCCAATGAACAAACGGGTACAGAGGATAAGGTCCGTATTGGCCCCATTGGATTGGGATATAGGGTCCCTATGGTAGTGGCTTCACCTTGGAGTAAAGGAGGATGGGTAAATTCAGAGCTATCTGATCATACCTCGACTTTGATGTTTCTAGAGAAGTTTTTGTCCCATAAGTCAGGCCAGGCGCTGAAGGAAACCAATATTAGTGCCTGGAGAAGAACGATTTGTGGCGACCTTACCTCTGTCTTTAGAAAGGCCGATGACCAATTACCCAAAGATTTCCAATACTTGGATCGCAATAGCCATGTTGAAAAAATTCATAGGGCTCAGTTTAAAAAAGTACCTGATGGATTTAAGGTTTGGTCGGAAGAGGATACCAATAGTCTCCCAAATCAAGCTGTTCCGAATGAAATAGGAAGAATTCAAGAAGCAGGAATCCGTCCCGCTTGCGCCATCCCTTATAATTTTGAGGTTAATGGCGAAATCAATGAGGATGGGACCTTCCAAATAACCTTTGAGAACAAGGAAGAAATTCTTGGTAGGAAAGCAGTTGGCGTACCTTTGACTGTTTATACTGTAGGTAACTATAGGGGGGCATTTGCAGCACCACGAAACTATGCAATTTCTCCGGGAGATGTTTTGAAGGATACTTGGGATATGGATCTATTTGATGCAGGAGAATATCATTTGAAAGTTCATGGTCCTAACGGATTTTATCGCGAGTATATGGGAGCTGAGAATACTCCGAAAGTAAGGGCGGAGGTAAGGACTGGCAGATCAGGTCAGGGTTCAAAGGCAACTCCTCGCCTCCAGATTCGTCTCAAAAACCTTGACAACCGTCAAAAACACCAACTTATGCTCACGCATCACGGATATGGAAGAGGAGAAGAGACCTTTGTTCTCGGCAAAAAAGACATCGTCTTGGAGGTTGATTTGGCTAAAAGCCATGGCTGGTATGACTTTAGTCTATCGATCAAGGGAGACAGCACTACCGCTTTCAGATATGCCGGACACGTCGAAACAGGCAACGCGTCATTTACCGATCCATTGATGGGGCAAGTAGCGATTTGATACAACCTTTGACGAGGAGTTGCTTAAGGTCGCTATGTAAATAGACGCCTGTTTAATGTGTAGGACTCTGCCTCTCTCCAATGTTCCCCTACAAGACAACCTGCTTTGGTTTTTTGGCAGAAGATAATGCGTAGACGGCTATTTTGGAAGAGCGGCTACTGGTAACGGTGACGGCATTGGCACAGGAGTGCGGGATTCTTCCCATCTTAAGTCTCATCGCCGACACCCTTATCCCTTGGCTGCAGATGTCGCCTGTTGGAGCTTATGTATCGTCTGATAAACCCCCAAGCGCGACCGCGGAACAAGGATTAGAGAGAACATCTATAATACTGTCGGGAATTAACCCGAAAAGCAATTTGTCACCTAGGGTGAGCGGATTAATTCAGCAGATCTTCCCTATCCCTAGGGTCGGGTCCGTAGGCATTGGTTCCCATTTGGCCTTCCTTAAGGGCGAGCCACACAAATCCAATGAGATTGATGGGAGGGGGGATCAGCAGGTAGAGGGCATACTTCCAATCCAATCCAATGTCGTGAAGCCTTTGAATGGCAGAAACAAATAGCAACACAATGGTAGTGACAAGCACAATTCCAGAAAGAATAAACACCGCAACGTTTTGTTCGAAAAAGGAATCGTACATCTGGAGAAGACACAACAGATTGATAAAATAAAATACCACAAAAAGAACCAGGTATTTCCTTCTGGTAATTCGGCCATTTGGGTTGAAGAGCGTTTTCATAAGCTTTTGGGTTTATGATAGCTTTACAATCAAAAGTTAAACCACTTACGCTACAAACCTGTAATATATAGGGTTTTATGCAAAAAGATCTTCCCCAGCAGTGACCTACTAGTGGCTTTCATACATTGTTTCCGGCTCTCTCACTTCCACTGTGCCTTGTTCATTGATTTCGCTCAGGGTGACCGTTTTTATCTCATTAAGCAACAAAGGGTCGTATTTTGCGGCTACCCGGATATAATTTTCTGTAAATCCATGGATCCTTCCCTCCTCAATATCTTCTTCAAATAAAACGCGGAAGGTCTGTCCCAGGTTTTCCTCATAGAATTTCCTTCTTTTCTTCTCCGAAAGGATCCGAAGCATCTTGGAGCGCTCATTTCTAACTTTTAGGGGAATCACGCCGTCCATTTCCTCCGCCCGCGTATTGGCCCGCTCAGAATAGGTAAACACGTGAAGGTAGGAGATGGGCAATTCATTCAAGAAGTTGTATGTTTCAAGAAAATGCTCCTGTGTTTCCCCCGGAAAGCCCACAATCACATCTACCCCTATACAACAATGAGGCATGAGTGCTTTGATCCTGGCCACGCGGTCTTCATAAAGTTGTTTCAAATACCGTCGGCCCATTTTTCTCAAAATGTCGTTGCTGCCAGACTGCAGGGGGATGTGGAAATGGGGAACAAATCTCTTTGACGTAGATACGAATTGAATGATCTCGTTGGTCAACAGATTGGGTTCAATAGAGGAGATCCTAAAGCGGTCAATCCCTTCCACCTCATCAAGCTGTCTTACCAGGTCCTCGAATTTCTCCTTTCTTTTGCCGTCCTGTATGCCGAAATCCCCAATGTTCACTCCTGTAAGCACTACTTCCTTCACATCGGTCTGGGCGATTTCCCAAGCGGACTTTAAAATATTGGCCACAGTATCGCTGCGGCTTTTGCCTCTGGCCAGAGGAATAGTACAAAAGGCGCAACCGTAGTTGCACCCATCCTGTACTTTCAGGAAGGTACGGGTCCTGTCGTTGATGGAAAAAGCATGGTTGAACTGCGTGGCTTCATGGATCTCTGAAGCCAAGACTTTAGTTTCCTGTACTTTGGCGAATCCGTCCAGCAGTTCAATCAAGCGGAATTTTTCGGCAGCGCCTAGGACGGCATCCACGCCTTCAATCTCCGAAATTTCCGTGGGTTTGAGTTGGGCATAACAGCCTATAATGGCGACATAGGAGCTAGGAGAGATTTTTTTCGCCTCCTTTACTATCTTTTTACATTTTTTATCGGCATTCTCGGTAACCGAACAGGTGTTGATGATAAAAATGTCAGGCGTTTCGGAAAAATCCACCTTTTGATAACCCTTACTTTCGAACATCCTGCCTATGGTAGACGTTTCTGAGTAATTTAACTTACACCCGAGCGTGTAAAATGCCACCTTTTTCAAACCTTATTCATGCTAAATTGAGCCGTAAAGGTAAGTGTTTAATTCCAAGTTTTCAATTTTCTAATTTTCCGGTTTATTTTAATCTTTTGAAGGGGTCGTGGACGGTTTTTCACCTCTTTTTTTTGCTAAATGTGTAAATTTTCACAAAAGTGGGTGAAAAATTCAGCATGAACTATTTATTTGTTCATATTTTTTTACATTTGCTCCTAGTTTAAACACCGAAAACACTAAAGATGGCAACATTACGCAAACAATCACTTATGATGGTTCAGTCTCGGGAAAGAGTAGTCACCGAGGCGCCATCTACAAAAATCTCCGATTATTTTGGTTCCCAAGTATTTGGATTAAAGGAAATGCAGGAATCTCTCGCTCCCTCTATATTCAAGAGGGTAAGTTCCGCCATTGAAAAAGGAGCGAAAATCGACGCATCAAGTGCTGAGGAAGTAGCTACCGCTGTAAAAACATGGGCTTTGTCCAAAGGGGTAACCCATTACACCCATTGGTTTCAGCCTTTAACCGGATCTACTGCTGAAAAGCATGACACTTTTTTTGATGCCCAATCTGGAATAGAAAAATTTAAAGGTTCCGCCTTGGTACAACAAGAACCGGATGCCTCCTCATTCCCCAACGGTGGGATAAGAACCACCTTTGAAGCCAGAGGATACACTGCTTGGGATCCAAGTTCTCCTATATTTATTTTTGACAACACCTTATGTATTCCTACTATTTTTGTCTCTTTTACGGGAGAGGCATTGGATTACAAGACACCTTTGTTGAGATCTGTAGAGGCTATCAACGCCGCGGCGGTGGATATTTGCCAATATTTTGACAGGAATGTTAGGAAAGTAACCCCTTCATTGGGTGTAGAGCAGGAGTATTTTGTCATTGACAAAGCGCTGTATGCCAGCAGACCTGACTTAGTGATGTCCGGCCGGGCGGTGTTTGGGCATAACCCCGCGCGTGGTCAACAACTGGATGACCATTACTTTGGTTCTATCCCGGTTCGTGTGAAGGATTTCATGAAGCATTTTGAAATCGAAGCTTTGAAATTGGGTATACCAGTTTCTACAAGGCACAATGAGGTAGCTCCGGGGCAATTTGAAGTGGCTCCCTTGTTCGAGGAAATCAATAAGGCCACAGATCACAACCAACTGTTGATGGATCTGATGAACAAGATCGCCGATAAACACAACCTCAAAGTTCTCTTCCACGAAAAACCTTTTGCCGGATTAAACGGAAGCGGCAAGCACAACAACTGGTCTTTGATCACCGACACGGGAGTCAATCTGTTCCAGCCAAGCAATTCCGCCAGGGAAAACCTACAGTTCCTCTGCTTCCTCGTAGCCACCATCAAGGCGGTATATGTTCATGCGGATTTGTTAAGGGCAAGTATTGCATCTGCAGGCAATGACCACCGTTTGGGCGCCAACGAAGCTCCTCCGGCCATTATTTCGATTTTCTTGGGATCCACGCTGTCGGCAATATTGGATGAGTTGGAGAAAAACGGTAACCTGAAGCTGGAAAAAGGCGACAACATGTACCTGAAATTGGGGATCAGCAAAATTCCGGAAATCATATTGGACAATACGGATAGGAACAGGACCTCACCCTTTGCCTTCACCGGTAATAAATTTGAGTTCAGGGCTGTGGGATCCAGTGGCAACGTAGCCGGCCCTATGACCGCCTTGAACGTGATCGTGGCAGACGTCCTTAAAGAGTTGAAAAAGGACATTGAAAAGGAGATGTCAAGCGGAAAAGAAAAGAAAATCGCTATCGTTAATGTGTTGAGAAAATACATCAAGGAAAGCAAAAAGATCCGTTTTGAAGGGGATGGCTATTCTGAGGAGTGGGCCAATGAGGCAGAAAAAAGAGGTTTGTCTAACTTAAAAAGCACCCCTTTTGCCTTGGATGCCTTGCTGACGGACAAAACCAAAGATTTATATATCAGGAACGGAGTACTGAGTGAGGTAGAACTTCATGCACGGCACGAAATCCGCCTGGAAAACTATATCATGAAAGTGCAGATAGAATCCAGGGTAATGGGAGATCTGGTACTGAACCATATTATCCCTACTGCGATCATGTACCAAAATAAGCTGATCACCAATGCGAATGGCCTACAAGGACTTGGTCTTGACAATACAGCTGCCATTGAAACGATCAAGGATATCAGCAGACACCTGGAATCCCTAAAAGCCAATGTCAATGCCATGGTGGACGCCCGGAAAAGGCTCAACAAGGAAGAGAATATTTCCAAAAGGGCAAAAGGATACAGTACAGATGTAAAAGAAGCGTATTTTGACAAGATCCGATACGCCGTCGACAAGCTGGAACTGTTGGTAGACAATGAGTATTGGCCCTTGGTTAAATACAGGGAAATGCTGTTTTTGAAGTAATATTTGATAAAGAGCGTCTAAATCCCATAGATAATCTGCCGGTTTCTGGCAGATTATCCTGAAGTTTCCGGACTGCTTTTAAGTACCAAATCCCTCTGTGAGCAATGCTCTGGAGGGATTTTTTTGTCTCAAGTATGGCGTTTTTAAAATTCGCATAGGCCAATTCCTTATAGGATCAGGTAAATTTTGGGCTAAATATCTTTCCATATACCCGAGACAGACGGGATAGTCTTCACGTCGATGGAACCACAGACGTCCCAATTAGTCAGCTAGAAGGATAATTGAAAATTAAAATTTACATTTTTCAAATATTTTTTTTTTTAACGATTTAAATAGCTTTATTTAAAAAACCATCAACCATGAATTCAGACCTTTCAACAAAAAACCCAAGCCTATGATTGTATTATTACTATTGGATTACGGCCTGTAATCAAATCCGGAAATTCTTTTAATAGTCGGAAATCTATAAAGTCTCTTAAGACTAAGTTTTAAGATTTCTAAAATTCTGTGAAATTCTCTTTTACGTATTGGGAAGCTGGAAGGCTGTTCAATCACCTTTTTGATGCTTTTTAATGGGTAAGGATTATCAATTAAACTTAACGATCATGAACTACTTCGACACTGGATAGGTAGCTATTCCAAGACCTCTCATTATTAACAAAAACCAAAATACTAAACCCATATGAATATTAAACAATTACCAAAATTCCGGGAGTTGCTCATCATTACCGTAATGATGGTTTTTTCCTTCAGGCTGATGGCAGGAAATGATCCGGGAACAACCCTCTCCGAGGAGAGATTTGTTGCAGTAAAAGGCGTTGTCTATGATGCTGAAAGCGGGGAAAGCATTCCCGGTGTCAATATATTGGAAAAAGGAACCAATAATGGTACAATTACAGACCTTGATGGATCATTTACGATAAATGTAGCAGACAATGCCACCTTGGTATTTTCCTTCGTAGGATACATGAGCCAAGAGGTGGCGGTTCAAGGCCAAACTACTTTGGATGTCAGATTGTCTTCGGACCTGACTTCTTTGGAAGAGGTCATTGTTATAGGATACGGTACCCAAAGAAAACAAGACATGACTGGTGCTGTGTCGGTCGTTAAGACCGATGAACTGATCCAACAGCCTACTGCCCAGCTGACCAATCAGTTACAAGGCCGGGTCTCCGGAGTGACGATTACAGGCTCCGGACAGCCAGGTGAAGCGCCTCAGATCAGGATCCGGGGAATGAATACCTTTGGCAACAATGACCCCTTGTATATTGTTGACGGGGTAGCCAGTGGAGGCATCAATGACATCAACCCCAATGACGTGGAGTCCATGCAGGTGCTCAAGGATGCTGCTTCAGCTTCCATTTACGGGTCCAGGGCCGCCAACGGTGTCATCATCATTACCACCAAAAAGGGTAAAGGTAAGGTAAGGGTAAACTACTCAGGTTACGCTGGCGTCCAAACTGTCCAGAAAGGAAATCCATGGAATATTCTTTCTCCTCAGGAAATGGCGGATTTGAAATTTATGGCGCTTAGAAATACCAACCCAGGTGAAGCCATCAATGATGATCAATACGGGAGCGGTCAAAGCCCAGTTTTGCCAAACTATATAGCGCCTGTTGGGGCCAATACGGTGGATGAATCTCTTTACAACCTGAATCCTTTTTATTCTGATCCATCCGAATTGAATAATTTTTACCGAATAGTGGAAGCGAATAAGGAAGGTACCAATTGGTTTCAAGAGATATTTAAGCCTGCCAGCATACAAAGTCACGATATTGCCGTGAGTGGAGGAAGTAACCAAGGGAATTACTTTTTCTCTTTAAACTACTTCGATCAGCAGGGCACGTTGATGAATACCTACATGAAAAGGTACACCCTTAGATCCAATACCTCCTTCAATATTACTGAGAATTTTAGGATTGGTGAAAACCTGGCCTTTTCTCTGACAGATAACCCACGTGTGGATGCCAGATCAGAAGGAAGTGCCATAGGGATGGCCATGAGACAGCAACCTATCATACCCGTTTATGATATTCGGGGAAATTTTGCAGGATCATTTGGTTCAGGATTGGGCAATGCCAGGAACCCTGTGGCCATTCAGGAAAGGATGAAGAATAACCGCGGGGAGGGCACGAGGCTTTTCGGAAACGTGTATGCCGAGTTGGACTTCTTGAGAAATTTTACAGCCAGATCCAGCTTTGGTGGCCAGTTTGCCAATTCCAATTGGAACAGTTTTACGTACCCTGAGTATGAAAATGCCGAAAACGGATCCCAAAACCGCTATAACGAAGCAGCAAACTCCAACATCAACTGGACCTTTACCAACACGCTTACCTATAAGAATACGTTCAGTGAACTGCACAATCTGACCGTGTTGATCGGTTCGGAAAGTTATAAGAACACGGGAAGAGAAGTAGGGGGCTCTACCTTGGGATATTTCTCCTTTGATCCGGATTTCACGACGCTTTCTACCGGTGCGGGCACACAGACGAATTATAGCTCCCGCTATAGTGATGCCTTGTCTTCCATTTTTGCAAGGGCGGATTACAGCTTCAATGACAAATACCTGTTTGGAGCCACCATCAGAAGAGACGGTTCTTCAAGGTTCCTTAATACCCGGTATGGCTGGTTTCCTGCGGTCAGTGCCGGTTGGAGAATTTCTGAGGAAAGCTTTATGTCTGGAAGTTCATGGTTAGACGATCTGAAGATACGTGGGGGATATGGCATCATGGGTAACCAGATCAATGTGGCTCCCTCCAATGCATTTACCACTTACGGAAGTAATAGGGTATCTTCTTATTACCCGATCGGGGGTTCGACCATTGTTGAAGGTTTTCAACAGACCAGGATCGGAAATCCCGATGCCAAATGGGAAAAAAACATCAATTCCAATATCGGGATCGATGCAAGTTTGTTCCAGGGTAGGATTCAGATTACTGCGGATTATTATAGAAAGGACATCGATGACTTGCTCTTCACACCCGAGTTGATCGGAAGTGCAGGTACAGCCTCTCCTCCGGCAGTCAACATTGCTCAGATGACCAACCAGGGGATCGATATGGATATTTACGGTTACTTTGATCTAAGCAGCGACCTGAAACTGAACGCCACGGTGACCTTTACCAGCTATCAAAACGAAATCGTCAACATTGCTGATGGAGTAAACAATTTTGATGTGGAAGGTCGGAGATTTAACGGAAGCACCTTGGTAAGGAACCAGGTAGGCCATTCTGTAGGGCAGTTTTTTGGTTATGAGATTGAAGGTTTCTGGAATTCTCAGGCTGACATTGATGCTGCTAATGAAAGTGCGAGAGCGGCTACTGGCAATCCCAATGCAGTCTATCAGGAAAGCATGGGCGTTGGCCGATTCAGGTATGCCGATCAGGACGGAAACAATATGGTCACTGCCAGCGACAGAACCTTCTTGGGTAATCCACATCCAGACTTCAGCTACGGCCTTAACCTTGGCTTGGATTATAAAAACTGGGACTTCAGCGTCTTCCTTTATGGGGTACAGGGCAATGAAGTATGGAACAACGTGAAATGGTGGACGGATTTTTACAGTTCCTTTGCTGGGGCAAAAAGCCATACAGCCCTTTACGACTCTTGGACTCCCCAAAACCAAAATGCTACAGCTCCCATTCAGGAGGGTACCGGTTCTTTTAGTACAGCCAATGTGCCCAATTCCTACTTCGTGGAAGATGGTTCGTATCTGAGAGCAAGACAAATGCAATTGGGGTATAGATTTGCGCCATCGATGTTGGAGAGGGTAGGAATCAATAACTTGAGGGTGTATGTTCAGGCGGTGAACTTGTTTACCATTACTGGCTATTCCGGTTTGGATCCTGAATTATCGAGGGGTGGTACTGATACTTCCTTTGGAATCGATGAAGGCTCTTATCCTAACCAAAAGCAATTTATTTTTGGTTTGAATATCGGTATATAATTTTGGTATTATTAAATTAAAGAATATGAAAAGTTTAAAGCATATAAGTTTAGCGATTTGCACGAGCCTGGCCCTCGGGTTGGGTTCCTGTTCGGATGAATTTCTAGATCAACCGGCGATAGGTGCATTGAGTGATGATGTAATTGCCAATCAGGCCGGCTTGGAAAAATTGTTGGTGGGTGCCTATGCCGCATTGGATGGCAACCAATTTGGTGGTGGTAGTGCCTGGGAAAAGTCTCCGGATAACTGGGTGTATGGGAGTGTGGCAGGAGGAGATGCCAGTAAAGGCAGTTTTGGAGGTGACCAACCGGCCATTGACCCTATTGCCAAGTTTGAAGCGGATGCCAGTAACGGGTTTTTCAACTCCAAATGGAGAGCAGGGTATGAGGGGGTAAACCGGGCAAATGCTATTCTGGCATTGTTACCAAATGTTGAAAACATACCGGATGATGTGAGAAAGAACATAGAAGGCCAAGCCAGATTTCTCAGGGGCCATTATTACTTTGACCTCAAAAAGATGTTTAACATGATTCCTTGGATTGATGAAAATTCCGAGAGTCCCAACCAACCCAACGACAAGGATATATGGCCCATGATAGAGGCAGATTTTCTTTTTGCCTATGAAAATCTTCCCACTACCCAACCTGATGCCGGTAGGGTCAATAATTGGGCGGCGGCTGCTTATTTGGCGAAGACTTATCTGTATCAGAAAAAATACAATGAGGCTTCTCCTTTGTTCACCGCCATCATTACCTCGGGACAGACTTCTTCAGGAGAGAAATATGGATTGATGGACGAATTCCACGACAATTTTAATCCTTCAACAGAAAACAACCGAGAAAGCGTCTTTGCTATTCAAATGACGGCAAATGATGGAACCAACAGCATTGCCAATGCCAACGAAGGAGGGATGTTGAACTTTCCCTATAACAGCCCTTTCAGGTGCTGCGGCTTCTATCAGCCTACACAGGATCTAGTCAATGCTTACAAGACCAATCCTGATACAGGATTGCCCTACTTGGACAACTGGAACAGCAACCCTGTGAAAAGTGATATGGGCCTCAGTTCGGAGGATCCCTTTAGCCCCTATGAGGGAAGCTTGGATCCCCGCCTTGATTGGACTGTAGGTAGAAGAGGAGTTCCCTATTTGGATTGGGGACATCATCCTGGAGCCAACTGGATACGGGATCAGTCTTATGCAGGACCTTATGCGCCCAAAAAGAACATCTATTGGCAGGCTACCCAAGCGGAACACTCAGATCAAAGCTCCTGGGCGCCAGGCACCGCTATCAATGTGTTGGTAATCCGCTTTGCGGACGTGCTGCTAATGGCTGCAGAAGTGGAGGCTAATTTGGGCAATGTCGCACTTGCGCGCGACTATGTGAATCAGGTACGCAGAAGAGCAGCCAACCCAGCGGGATTCACCTATAAATACCTTAATCCCTCGGCTCCAATGAACGGCTTCTCCAATGTACCCGCTGCAAATTACGTCATGGGAGAATATTCAGCGGCTGACATGGGCAATACTGAAGATGCCCTTAAGGCCATCTATTTCGAAAGAAGGCTGGAATTGGCCATGGAAGGACATAGGTTCTTTGACTTGGTGAGGTGGGGTATCGCGGAATCCAACCTAAATGATTACTTCGCCTACCAAGGCAGTCTCACATCGGATGTGAGAGGTGGTCGCTTTGTAAGTGGAAGGAGTGAGTACTATCCAATTCCTTTGCGGCAGATTGACTTGAGTGTAAATGCTGAGGGCGTACCTATTCTGACGCAAAACCCAAATTACAATTAAACGATTTATTGTAGTTGATGGAAGTGGGGGCTGGCACACTGGCCCCCACATTTGCAAGCGGAGCTTCAGGCTGTTTACCGATCCTGTTGAAAGCCTAAGTTAAGAAAGCCTCTATCCCCTGTTTTGGATAGAGGCTTTTTTTAACGCATACTAGCCCCCTTATTTCTTGATACCGCTGATCTATATTAACTGATAATTATCGTCATCATTTCCAAGTTATTTTATTCCAACCAAAAAAAGAATGGTTAGATAGGCTTCAGAATCAAAATGCTATCGTTTCATTTCGAATTATTTTTAAATTGATCTTAAGTCCTTTATCTTGTCAATATCGAAGTACAATAGCCCTTAGACCATATTTACCCATCGAAAAGTATGTTTAGACTCCTCTTTATCCTAATTCTTGCCGGCTTGACGTCACTCCTCTATGCCCAGGACAATTTCTCCCTGGAAAGACAGAAAGAATACCTTGACCAACTTTTGCCTCTTTTACGGCCGCCTCGACCAGATGCCGCCGCGGTGACGCTTAAGGACAAGACATGGTTTGACTGGCAAGCTAGAACTGGAGAATTGCCGCCTGATTTTGAGGTGATGCCCTCAATTCCTTTCCTTCCGGACCCTCTTTTGCTGGGTGAAGGCACCAAAAACATACCCGTGACCTCATTAGCGCAATGGGAATTAAAGAGGCACTGGATCGGCAGGGAGGCCCAACATTGGATCACCGGGACTTTTCCCGAGGCACCTGAGAATTTGACCGCTACCCTTATTGAAGAACGGATAGATCCGAGTGGGGTGAAAGTCCAAATGGTGGAATTAACGTTCGGCCCGGAAGAAAAGGGGGTGTTGACCATTGAACTACTTCTACCTCCTGGCAAAGGACCGTTTCCTGTGTTTATGACGCAGTGGAACCATCGTGGATGGGCGGAAATTGCCGTCCGACGGGGCTATATTGGATTGGTATATGCAGGTGCGGATAGCAAAGACGACACAGAACAATACGCCTCGCTTTACCCTGACTACGAATTTACCACCTTGATGCGGAGGGCATGGGGGGCGATGCGGGCGGTGGATTACCTGCACACCTTGCCTGAAGTGGATAAAGACAAAATTGCCATAACAGGTCATTCCAGGAATGGCAAGCAGGCGCTTATGGCGGCAGCTTTTGATGAAAGGATCACAGCGGTCATCTCGAGCAGTGGAGGGACTGCAGGAGAAAATTCCTTCCGTTTTACTGATGACAGGTTTGACAATGAATCCCTGGATGAGATCTCCACCAACTTTCCCCATTGGCTACATCCTCGTTTAAGATTCTTTCACGGAAGGGAGCATAAATTGCCCATAGACCAAAATCTGCTGATGTCCCTAATCGCTCCGAGAGGGCTGCTCTTAAGTTCAGCCACAACAGAAGGGCAGGGTAGTCCCTGGGGAATCGAACAGAATTACCATTCCCTGTCCAAAGTATACAACTTTCTTGGTGAAAAGGACAAGCTTGCCATTAGCCTAAGACAAGGTAGACATGGTACGATGGCTCGGGATATCGAAGCGTTTATCGATTTTCTTGACCAGGTTTTTGGGCGCGGGGAATTCCCCTCTAGCAACCAGCTCTTTTATAATTATTCCTTTGAAAAATGGAAAGAGGAAAGCGGGGAGTCCATCGATCCTTTAAAATTTAAGGAGCAAAAGTCTTCGGAATATATCGCTTTTAGGCAGAAAAGTAAAAGCAGTCAATTCCTGCCGCTGGATTCCTTAAGAAACAAGGTCAAAGAAGATTTGAAATGGCTGTTGGGAGAGGAGCCTCCAGGGGCCGTGGCGGCAGGACCTTTTGGATTTAAAAGACCTGCCCTTTCGGACGATTATCTGGGCGATGTAATTCAAAGGGAAAAGATAGGTCCGGGCGAAAAATTAATCATTGGCCCTTACAACGCGCTGGCGGACTATCAGTATGGCTATCTTCACTTTCCTGAAAATAAAGATGCTAAGGCTGATGGTAAAGGGGAAATTCCCCTTGTGATCCTTTTGCATGAATATGCCTATAGCACGGGGTTTGGACGGAGAAGCGCTGCATTTATCAACCAATATCTGGAAGCCGGCTTCGCAGTCTTGACCATGGACATGATCGGATTTGGCAGCAGGATAGAAGAGGGGGAGTTGTTTTACAAACGATACCCGCATTGGTCCAAAATGGGGAAAATGACGGCCGATGTTAGGGCTGCCCTGGATGCTGTTCAGGATATGGAGATGTTGGATAGATCGCAGGTTTATCTATCGGGATACGCTTTGGGCGGGACGGTGGCCTTGTTCGCCGCAGCCTTGGACGATCGTGTAGCGGGCGTGTCGGTGGCCTCTGCTTTCACTCCTTTACGCACTGCCTCGCAAGATGTCGAAGGACTGATGAGTTATTCCCATTATCACGGTCTTATTCCGCGGATGGGATTTTTCAATGCCCATCCCACAAGACTTCCGGTGGATTTTCCGGAGATCATCTCCAGTATTGCGCCAAAACCTTTGTTGGTAATTGCTCCCGAACTCGATCGCCATGCTGATCTGGATAGGGTAAAAGAAGGGATGAATCTCGTCCGACAATACTATGGAGGTTATAAGGCCTCAGATCTCTTCGCTGTTAAATACCCCCTAGAGGTCAACAAATTGAGTCAGGAACAACAGAAGGACATGATCCAATGGGTGAAGCAACAAACGAAAAGCAGACTTGACCAATAAAAAAGACCCGGGAAAAATGATTATCACCAGCAAATGAGCATTGGTTGTTGTAAATAAATAAACAACCAATGCTCAATTTAGGAATAGCCTAAAGCCTAGGAATCTCCGTGGTAGACCTCTTTCCCTTCTGACCTGCTGTATTCCTGCCTGCAGCAGGAAATCGTCGGATTTTATCTAAAGGTAGGCTAAGGGATGAAGATTGGAAACTGCTTTTCCTATCTGTCTTCCTGTTCGAAATAATGAACTCCTTTTTTGTTGGCCACCACAATATCCAGCAAGCCATCTTTGTTGACATCTTCTACTACCAGATGTATCCCTATGCCAGAGTCATTGTCAATTTCATGGGGAGTCCAGAAGGGGGATTTCCCGGGCTTGAACTCAAACCAGTAGAGAACGGCTGGATCATGGGCGCCGGGGTCATGTCCGTTGTGGGCAAAATAACGTTTTCCGGTCACAAGATCTGGATGCCCATCTTTATTGATGTCTTCTAGAGACAATCCATGTGTCTGGGAGAACTGACTATAGATTTCATGCGTCTCCCACGAAATCTCACCGTTTTCGTTCTTAACCTGTTCATGCCACCATATCCCATGTTTGTGGGCAGATGAGGTAATAACATCATTGAGGCCATCCTCATTGACATCAAAGACGAGCATATGGGCGCAATCTTCCCCGAAACTGGCTTTGTTAAATGTCCAGTTTTCCTTCTCGGGATTGGAGGAGCCTTGCCACCAACCGTCTTTGATGATCACGTCATTAAATCCATCCCCGTTGATATCCCCATAGCCCAAACCGTGGGTATACTTGTGCGTTCCTATTTCCGGATCACTGCTGATCACAATTTTGGTCCATTGCGTGTCCCCTTTTTCCACTGGAGCTTTGAACCAAACGATTTCTAAGGCATCGGGATCGTTGAATAAAAGGTCAGATCTTCCATCGCCGTTCACATCCACTATCAGAGGCGTTTCGTTTCCGGCATAAGGGTGGATTAAATGCTTTTTCCAATGCCCAGAGGCACCCTTTGGGTTTTCATACCAAACTGCCTCTTTTCCAGGTTCGTCCAACCTGATAAAGTCCATCCATCCGTCTTGGTTGACGTCAAGGGTGTAATTTACAAAGGAGTTGCTATATCCGCCATTGGCTTGGAAGGCAATGGGGGTCGTAAGCTCATGACGCTTCCAATCAGGCGCTAGAAAATAATAAGCGCCTGAGAGAATGTCCGATAAGCCATCGTTGTTGACATCGCCGACGGCAATGCCTTCAGATATAAAATCCGTGGCTAGCACCTGTTTTTTAAACGATACGGGGGAAGACACTTTAGCCTGTGCCATGATGTCACCAGAAGGAACTCCCATGGAAAGTGCCAAGGCTAGCAAAACCGGAGCGATTAGACTTTTTGATCTTCTATCGACAAAATCTTCATTTTTTATAAACATATCTAAATTATTTAAGGATGGTTGATCCTTGTTATTTTGGTTGTCTCAAATTAATTAAATATTCTCCCAAATCTATTAGCTCTTCCGAGGTCATGGCATTTTGCAGCCCCGGAGGCATCATCGATTCTTCGATTTTTTGCAAAGAGACGACCTCATCCATATTGTAGGTGACATGGTTTCCGCCTGGGAAGATTAATTTTAACTCCTCGTCCGTACGATTTAGAATGATTCCTGTCAATTTGGAATTATCTTTTAAAGTGACGTTATAACCTTCATATCCGAAACTTATGCCGGCATTAGGGTTAAATATGGCGGAATATATACCTTCTTTGGGTAGCTTTTCGCCAATAAGAGATAAATCCGGTCCAAATTCCTTTCCTTGTCCGCCCACCTGGTGGCATACCGCGCAATAATTGGTGAACACCACCTTTCCTTTTGCTGAGTCCCCGGTTTTGGTGATCAACTCTTCGATGGGTGGGTGGTTTTGCTCAGTCGGCAAATTTTGGTCAAGGTACTTAGCGGCTTCTTCCTGAACGGAAACCCTTCTAGCCCCTGCCAAGTTTTTTGCAGCGTCCGATTTCATTTTGTCCGCCAGTTTGTCTTCCGCCAAGAGTTTCAATAACTCGTCTTGCCCTGCATTGGACGTGGACATAAATTTCAAGGCTTGCTCCCGTAAGGCTCCGTCAAGCTTTTCATTCATTGCGGTGGCTTTCAATAATTCCACCACCTCATTGCTTCCTGTTTCACCAAGGGCGGTCAGCACAGCTAAGATTTTGTCCTGATCTCCGGCAGAAACTATTTGCTGGAACCTTTTGATTCCACCATTCTTTAAAATAATAGCGGCTGCTTTTTTCTTCAAATCATTCTCATTGCTTTCCAGCACCAGGGAGATTAATCGGGAATCTTCATTCTTTATATTGTAGCGTGCAATCAAATCGATAAATTCCTGCGTTCCCACTGTCTGGTTCAAGCGATGGTTTACCAGTTTTTGAGCGTCCGTTGATTTTTGAAACAACGATGGATTCAGATGCCGTAAGCCCCATTTTAGCAGGTCATCCTCTTGGTTCTGAAGCCCTCCTGACATTAAATTTATTAACGTTCTATTTTTGAGATCGCTTTCGGGATGGAAGTCGAAGGCCCGAAAATAACGGAGTCGGTCTGATATAGGCTGCGAAGGATCAGCAGCCAAATCTCCGAGAAGGGGAATAGCAGTCGCAGATCTTGAACGCCAGATAATGTCCTTTGAAGCGGCATCCAACTTAAGGGGGCTTTCCGATTCTTTCAGATAGGCTGCAATGAAGTTATCCCATTTGTCTTTTGCCGCGATACCAAGGGCTTCCAGATACCACTTATCTTTTCCATCATGGGCAAGCGCTAGGGCCGCCCATAAGCTGGCTGCTTTAGCGGACGAAATATGCCGCAGCGCCAAGGCTGTTTCACGCCGAACCTGAATAGCTGGGTCATTGACCATTTGGGGTAGATATCGCATGGAAATTTCCTCGCCTTTTTGTTCGATCAACCTAATTGCCGTGATTCGTAAGTCCGGATTACTGTCCTTCAGACCCAGTTCGAAGTATTTGTCCTTCCCTTGTTCCAAATTGCCCAATATCCATAGACAACGGGCTCTTGAACGAGGATCTACATCCTGGTCAAGGAAAACTTTTGCCAATGCCTCTTCAGCATTGCCCCCCATATTCCTCAAAGCCTGCCAAGCGAGGTAACGGGTAGCCAAATTAGGATTTTCCAAGGCCGACAGTGCATTCTCAGGTGTGGTAAAGTCAAAAGAAGGAATAACATAGGGGCTGTTGGGCGGAGCTATTCTGTAAAGACGTCCTCTTCCTTGGTCGCCAATTTGATGGCCTCCGACACTTGGGTCATACCAATCTGATACGATTAGAGAGCCATCAGGTGCCACGCTTACATCAGTTGGCCTGAACCATTGGTCTTTTTCAGAAGCCAAGATCGGAGCGAAGTCCGCCCGATACCCTGCACCCGCTTTTTCCACGGGGTAGGCTCGCACCACATTTTGTCCGGCGTCACAATGGATCAATTGGTTTCTGAATTTTTCAGGCAATAGAGTCCCCTCGTACACCGTCAAGCCTGTTGGGGATCCAGCACCGGTATGCAGTAAGTTGGGGATTACTCCCGGATCATTCTGGAACCAGTGGCGGTAGGGGATGGAGTCCTCCATATTGGTGCGTGGTTCCTGCCAGCTAGCACGCGTCATTTCATCCTTAAAACCAAAATTTCCTCCCTGCATGACGTAATTCATCCTCACCCCCTTGTTTCCGTCATCATCATTGTCGGATTGCCAAACGGTGCCGTAGCTATCCAAAGCGAGCTCGTAGGGATTCCGGAAATTGTCTCCCAAGACTTCTATGTTTGTAAAATCCTCATCACATCGAAAGACCAGCCCTTCTTGATATTTCCCAAAATCAATTACTTTCCCGTTGCGGTCGCGAACCGGGTTTCCTTCCCTGTCCAATAATTTCTGTCCATAGTTGCCGTAGTTGAAGTAGAATTTGCCATCTGGGCCAAAGACAACGGCATGTACCCCGTGGTCATGTTCCACGCCCTCGATGCCCTGGAAGATCACCTCTTTCTTGTCTGCTTTGTCATCCCCATCTTCGTCGGTAAGCAGCCAGATATAGGGACTTTGAGAGACGATTACTTTGTTGCCTAAGACCAATATTCCCAGTGGAGCATCCAATTCTTTGTCCTGATAAAAGACCGATTCTTTATCGGCTTTCCCATCCCCATCGGTATCTTCCAGAATCAGAATACGGTCTCCTTCTTCTCGCGGCGTATTGCCAACGATATCCGCCCTGTAGTTGTAACCTTCACAAATCCAGATCCGACCTCGATGGTCAATATCAATATTGGTGGGGTTATGCATCACAGGTTCGGAGGCAAACAAATTTACTTCAAGGCCCTCTGCTGCATCCAACATGGCTAAGCCGGTAGTCGGACTTCTTTTGACTTCTTCACTCAGCAACTCATAGGAATTATCTTCTTCTGCTCGTTTTTCACCGCAGCCAAAAATCCAAAAACACCCCAGGTACAATAGAACCTGGGGTTTATTCAACAAACTTCTCATAGACGATTGGGTGTATTATATAGACTTACCATCCGGGATTTTGAATTAAACTGGGATTCAAGGTAATTTCATCTTGTGGGATGGAGTATAAATAATCCACATCTTTCCTAAACTTGTAGCCCTCAGGCAAAGAATTCGCATAATAGTCGATAAGCCCGTTCTCATCTGTTGGAGGGTTGTAGCTGGGGAATTCAGCTGGATTAAAAGGATAACCTTTTGGTCTTTTCCCTTCAAATAGTTCATGCGAAGCCCATCTTCTGTAGTCATCTTTTCTTTGCCCTTCCAGAGCCAGCTCCACCCTTCTTTCACGACGGATCTCGTACAGTTCATCGGAGATTTCGTAGCCGTAGTCATCTCTTTCATACACAGCGTTGCTAGGTATTACTTCAAAATCAGGCATTCCTGCTCTGGCTCTTAATAGGTTCAGTTGCGTGTAGGCTACTGTGCCGTCCAATTCAAATTTTGCTTCAGCATAATTCAACAAAACCTCGCCGTATCTTAAGATGATCATTCCCGTCTCGCTGGGGATCTCCCAAGACTGTCCAGCGGCAGGGGAGAAGGGATTGGCTGTTTTCTTGACTTGGAAGCCTGTGGGGCATAACTGTAAGCTTCCTCCGTCAATGGTCGGTTTGGTAAAGTATAGATTTACCACAGAGGCCATGAGATCCCCAGGGATCCAAACGGTTGATTTTAATCTTGGATCACAATCTGCCGCTATTTTGGTAAGGAAATCGTTTCCTTTCGCGTTCTTTGCCACCTCTAAATAGTTATAGGGTTTCCCGTCTTTTCCCAAATAGGAGGAAACTAAATCCCAGGTGATCCCCTTTTGATCCGTGTTATAGGTAATGGCAGCTTGAGTAGAATTCCGTGAGCCATCGGAGGCATTAAAAGCTCTGTAGAGGACAACCTCGTTGATATCCGACATATTGTCCTTGCCAAATAGCTCGAAGTAATCCTGGTCAGGATTCCCTTCGTTATAGATTCCAACACTATAGTTTCCAGACATCAACTCTTCACCTGCATCCACAGCATGTTGGAAATATTTTTTCGGGTCAGCCCCATCGGTAGCGAACGGTGTATTGGCATGATATTTTTGCCAGGTACCCTCAAATAAAGCCACACGGGTTTTAAAGGCAAGGGCTGCTTCTTTGCTAATCCGGTTGTTTCCTGTACTGTTTCTTAAGTCCAAATACTCTATGGCTTTGTCCAAGTCCATCAAGATGGAATCGGCAATCAAGGTTCTGGGATCACGGGGTCGGTTGAGTTGCTCATCTGAATCCAGGTCCAAGACCTCGGAATACCAAGGCAGGTCTCCATACATCTTTAAAAGATCAAAATAAAACCACGCCCTAAAGAAGTGGGCTTCTCCCAGGAAATGTTTATAGCTCTCGAAGCTATCCTCACATTGGCTGTAATACTTGAAGAATATATTTATATTCCGGATGTTTTGCCATTCTCCTGCCCAATTGCCTGTCCTTATCGCCCGTTCGCCATTCATGATCGGACTAGGATTGCCTTGGATCATATTGTCGGAATTTCCCGCCTGTTGGGAAACTGTTTCTGTATAGGGATAAAACACAGGATAAAACTGCAGGACATAATTCTCCAGATCCGAAGATTTTTTCCAGTATTCGCTCATGGAGATCCTATCTCTGGGTTGAAGATCAATGAAATCTTCACAAGAACTTAATGAGGCAAATAAAATAACTGCTACTATTGCTATATAACTCTTCATTGTGTTAGTCATTTAAGATTAATAGGTAATATTCACTCCCAAGGAATAGGTTCTATCTGCACCATAGGTTAGGCGACCGGTTCCTGCCGTGCCGTGGTAATTTCCAGCCCCACCTTCTGGAAAGCCAACCGGTGCAACGGGATCTATGCCAGCAGGTAGATCTGAAATGGTAATCAGGTTCTCTCCGGAGAAATATATCCTGATGGTTTGCAGTTTCCATTTAGAAATGAGTTCTTGGGGGAAATTATATCCCAATTGAATATTTTGCAGCCTTACATAAGCACCGTTTTGTAAATACCGGGTATTGGGATTGTTCTTGTTTTTCGCCTCTTCTGTGGAGTTTAGGTAAGGCCTCGGCCAATAGGCATCTGTATTGATGTTGGCATCGCCCTCGTAGAGACCGCTGTATTTGTTTCCCGGGGTATCCCTGAAATAATCCAAATGGTCAGGAGTCAGCGTAGATTCCCACCAGCCATTGGTGAAGCCCCAAAACAAATTAGACATTCTGTTAAAGTAAATGTCTTTTTTTGCCACTCCTCTCCAAAGCATGGAAAAATCAAAACCCTTGTAGCTGGCTCCGATAGTGGTACCGAACTGATATCTTGGGGTTTCATTCCCTATTATTGAAAGATCTCCTGAGTCATGGATGGTGTTTAGGCCATTGTTGACTTTACCGTCGTTATTGCTGTCTTCATACCTCACGTCACCGGTATTCCAGGTGTTTGCTATAAATGACAAATCGGTGGTGGACAAATAGCTGTCTAATTCTTCTCTGCTTCTGAATAAATCATTAACTTGATACCCCCAGATTTCACCCACTTCTCTTCCCTTGTACCAGTTGGAAAGAGTGCCTGTAGGATTAAAGTATTGTGTCACCACAGACTTGTAGTCCGAAATATTTAAATTGACAAAATAGGACAGGTCTTTGTTAATGTCCTGCTGCCATTTAAGGGCAAGCTCCCATCCGCGGGTACGTAATTCGGCATTATTATCCCTGGGCACGCTAGCTCCCAATACGCCCGGCTTTGCTTCGGAAGGGCCTATCATATTGGTGGTCAGCCGCTCAAATACATCAAAGTCTGCTTGAAGACGATTGTTTAAGAAAGAGGCATTGATGCCGAGGTTAGTGGTCGTTGCTGTTTCCCAGGTCAAATTTCGGTTTACGATACCGGGGGCGGCAGTGTATCCGACACGTCTCGGCTGTCCATAATCAAAAATCCAGTTCAACTTCCCTGTCTGTATAGGGATCAACTCGAGGTCACTGTAGGGAGAAACCTGTTGATTCCCCAACTGTCCCCAAGATGCCCGGAATTTCAAAGTAGTCACATAATCTTCTATGTTTGTCCAAAATGGTTCCTGGTCAACATTCCATCCCAAGGAAAAAGAAGGGAAAAACCCCCATCTTTTGGACTCTCTAAACACGTAAGAGCCATCATATCTGGCGTTGGCTTCAAAAAGATATTTTTCCTTGTAGTTGTAATTTATTCTAGAAAAATAGCCTTGTGTAGCTCGTTGTGGGAGACTCTCATATAGTATCGGATCACCGGTAGCCGTCTGAAGAGAAGGGATGTCGTTTGTGATCATATCCGTCTTGTATCCACTTAAAATGGCATCTAAGCCTTTTTCTATTTGCAAACCCGCCATCACGGAGAAGTTGTGGATATTATCTACACTATAATCATACGTGGTGAAGACATTGGAACTCCAATAATTATTGTTGGTCAGTACCCTTTCGATGCTGTTGGGCATTGTGACGCCGGTGGGAGACTCCGTCTGGTCAACATTGGCAATATATACCGTCTTTTGGACATCTGACCGGATAGCTGAATAGAGGTTATAGGCAAAGTCGGCATTGATCTTCCAGCCTTTCAAGGGCCTTATTTCCGTTCTAAAGGTATTCCAGGTATCGTGATCATCTGTTCTTTCAGTTCCGCCATACAATATGGAAGGAATATGCGATTCGAAGGTGTAATTGCCCCAACCGTCATAAAGCGGAGTAATGGGATAAGCCCTCGAGATATGACGGAACATAAAGGAATAATCTCCCTCGTTGGTCATATTGGGGGTTTCTCGGTATTTTTTACTGAAGCGTGATTCCCAACTGAAATCCCATTTGTCATTGATGGCGACATTTATTTTCCCCATGAGGTTGGTGCGCTGGAAACTGTCTTTTCCGAAATTGAGAATTCCATTCTGCTGGATATGTCCTGCAGAAAAGTAGTAGGAGATCTTGTCTGCACCACCGGATATGGTCAGTCCATGTTTTTGGTTGACGCTGTGCCCGTAGTAGATGTCCCACCAGTCGGTATTGGCATAGTTCAAATTGGCGTTGTTCCAAATATTTCCTTGTGGAAATGCACCGTAGTGTAGGCTTCCCTCTGGCATAAACTCATCCAAAAATGCCCAATCTTTGTTTTGGAAGGCAATAATTTGATCAATGGTCTGGTTGCTTATTGGTCGGCCGCCTCTATTGTCGCCTGCTTCGTTCTGGATTCTGCTCCATGTATAGGAATCCAAGCTTTCTGGTAGGGGAGGGGCTGTATTAATAAAGACGTTACCGGAATAGGTGACGCTTATTTTGTCATTTTTCTTTCCGCTTTTGGTAGTGATCAAGATGACCCCATAGGGTGCCCTAGCGCCATATATTGCGGAAGCTGCGGCATCCTTGAGCACAGAAATAGATTCTATGTCTTCCGGGTTTAAGTTATCCATACTTCCGGGGAAACCATCAATTACTACAAAAGGCGATCCCCCGTTCAAGGAACCCATGCCCCTTACGCTGATGCTCATACTGGCGCCTGGTTGGAATCCACCTTGGTCCGCAATATCAAAATTCAGCCCAGGGGATAATCCCTGCAATAATTGAGAGACGGTGGGGGCTTGGCGGTTGGAGAGCTTTTCATTGGAAATCACGTCCACCGAGCCGGTTAGATTCACCTTCTTTTGGGTGCCGTATCCCACTACCACAACCTCTTCAAGAGATGAAATGTCCTCAGCCAAAGTCACATTAATGATGCTTTGACCACCTACCGTTATAGTTTGGGACGAATATCCGATAAATGAATAAACCAAAGTGGCACCCTCTGGAACAGATAGAGAATAGGTCCCATTTAAATCCGTTGCAGTACCGACGGAAGTCCCTGGTATAGAAATGGTAACTCCTGGAATGGGAGTTCCGTTTTCATCTACTACGGTTCCAGTGACGACGATATCTTCTTCTATCTCTGCTATGGAAACAGCGTTCTCATTTGAGAGTTGGCTTTTCTTCACATGGATGTTTTGATTCACTTGCTTGAAATGCAATTGCGAATCCCCTGCAATCTTCACCAGCAAATCATAAAGGGTCTGCTCCTCCTTCAGTACGGTTATCTTTTTCAGTTTGTCCAACTCTTTGTTGGTAAAAACAAAATTGTAACCTGTTTCCTTTTCTATTTGGGAAAAGGCTTGTTCTATAGGAAGGTTGTTTAACCCTATGCTGATTTTCACCTTATCAATGCTTTTTACTTGGGCATTTCCGTTGGAAGCCAATAAAAAGGTCATTGTAATGCACTGGAGGACCAGCGCGTAAATAAATTTTTTGGTCATGTCGAGTACATGTAGTAGTACTTTATTTTTCATATCTTTACATGGTTTACTGTTAAGCTATTATAATGGTTTAGCATAGATTTCTCATGGAATTGTGGATTTGGTCATTTGCATTCCAGAGGTTAAAGAACGACCGATGGTGTTAGCGCATCATCGGTCTGTTTATATGGGGCGCGGTGCTCAGATCATAGGCTATAATGTTTATCAGTTGGTGAAATGGATTTTTACATTGTTGTCAATTATATCAAAATCGAATCTGGCGGAATAACTTAGGCCAATCAAGATGTTTTTTAGGGTTTCGTTGTCAAATTTTCCAGATACTGTCACATGGCCGATTGGTTTGTTCTGGATCTCAAATGTCACCCCAAACCAGTTCTCTAGAATTTCCAAGGCTTCGATAACAGGGGTCTTATCAAATACAATAACCCCTTTGGTCCATGCGGACACCTTTTCTGCGTTAAATTTATCGGTCAGCATATTGCCCCCCATACTGATGTGGGCGGATTCGCCTTTTTCCAGTTGGACGGCCAACTGACCACCTTTACTTTTGTCCATTACCCTCACCTTCCCGGAAAGGAGGTAGATGTCGATTCTTTTACCGTAAGCATTGATATTAAAAGATGTTCCCAAAGCCGTCGTTGCGATGTTTCCTGTATGGACAATGAAGGGCTTTTCGGGATCCTTAAATACATCGAACTGTGCTTCCCCTTCGAGGAAAACTTCCCTGTTATTGTCACGGAAATATTTTTCATAATATATTTTACTTCCTGAGTTCATCATGACTTTCGTACCATCCGAAAGGGTCAGGCTGGATTTAACACCTGGCTGAGTCACATGCTCTATATATTCCCTGTTTTTTACTTCAGATTGGCGTTTCTCCTCTTTCGATATCGTGTTCAGCAAAAAGCTCAGAACAAAACAGATCAACAGAATCCCCGCTATCCGATAAAATTGTGGGATGCGGATTGTTGAGTGTTTCTCCCTAGTCTCTTTTCTGCGAATGGTACTATATGAATTTAGCGGGATTATTTTTCCCGGTTCAGTGGCCAAACTCCTATCGTCGCTGCATTCCTCCTCAATCTTGGTCCACAAATCATTTTTATCGTTAGGTGAAATTCTAAATGATTTGCTAGAGAGATTAAGAAGAATTTCTCTGGCCTGTTTTATTTCTTCAAGTTTTTGCGGGTTTTTTTCCAAATGCTCTTCCCAAAGCACACTATCGTTTCGGTCAGGATATAAAACCCAACTTTTGAACCCTGGATCGAGTACAAAATCTTCTACAGACCAATTGGAAATATCCATAATTTATGTTTGCAAGTACATTAGGTGGAAATAGGCAAAAGTTATCCTTCTATTGAGGAAAAAAAATTATTTTTTTTATTCTCGTTTCTCACCGGGCCAAAAATTAGTCCAGACAGGCTTGGGCAAGGCGTTGAAAGGCGGCCTTAGGCGACTAGATTTATCATTTCCCGCAGAATTATACGCTCACTTCATGCTTTTCTTCAAATTGTTAATCGCCTTCCAAGCCAAGGTATAAACAGATTTAATATGGAGGTTCATGGTGAAAGAGATTTCCTCGTAAGGAAGATTTTCAAAATATAGTAATTGGATGAGTTCTTTCTGTCTAAGGGGCAATTTTTCTAAAGCCAACTTCAACTTGTTTCTTGATATTTCTATGCCCTGATCCTGGATCCAGCGCTGTTCGTAGGATTCTACCGTATGTAAGTAGTCAAAATGTTCGGCGCTTTCTTCATGGTATTTGGACAGGTGGGCACCCACCTCTCTATGGATTTTATTGCTTAGACTCCTAAATAAGTACAGTCGGACATTTTCGGTGTCCTTCAGGTTGGTCCGGTACTTCCATAGGCTCACAAAAACTTCTTGAATACAATCCTTGATTAAGGCTCTGTTGGACTTGATGGCCATCCCGAACCTATACATGTCATCGACATAAAAAGAGTATATCAGTTCAAGGCCTCTCTTTTCCCCTTGACGTAATTGGTTCCACCATTTGTGGGGGGCGGGATCCAGAAGATCAGAATGGGGGTCATTGATAAACATATCAAAAGCGCTTGGTTATTTGGGCTTGAAATATATAAAGAAGATTTTACAAAAACTTTTATAATATATGGGAGGCGGCAAATTTACATAAAGCTAAGGGTCAAGGAAAAAGGGAGACATCATAGGTGGCCATAAGTTTGGACCCTTTTTCCGCCTTTTATTTTGCAAATGTATTCTCTTTGGATTATCTTCAAAAAGCTTATTAAAATTTCGGGTAGATCGCATTTAGATGGTGTGAAGTGCTTCCTTGTCCGATTTTTTGACGTTTTTATACCTTACGGATGTGTTGGCCCTATATTTTACCTTTAAAACCTCTCGCAAATGATAAATTCATCCCGCTCCAATATCCCAAACTTTTTAGGATTCAGCCTATTCATTTATATCATACTCTATATTTTCCCCTTTCCCTTAGACTACCTTCCAGGAGTAGACTATTACATTCTTGGCTACTACAAGTCGCTGAGGGATCAAATCAACCTTTGGGTAGGAATCCATGTGTTGGGGATAGTGGATTTGGAACAACAGATAAACGGTAGCGGGGATACCACCTTTGACTATGTAATGGTTGTGACTTATTCCATGGTATCTGTGCTTCTTTCTATGGCACTATGGCTGTTTTTTCGTGGCAATTTGCCGATTGAGAAAACTTGGAGAGCGGTAATTATCTATTCCAGGTATTATTTGGGTATTACATTAATCTCCTATGGTCTGGCTAAATTTGGAGAGGGACAATTTCCCAGCCCGAGGCTCGACAGTTTGGAGCAGCTGTATGGTGACTTTTCTCCCATGGGTCTTGCGTGGCGGTTTTTTGGGTATTCCGCCACCTACAAAAGCTTTATGGGATTGGCTGAAATTATTCCAGGACTGTTGCTTCTGTTTCGCAGGACCACGGTCTTGGGCGCACTTCTCGCCGTAGCCGTCACCACAAATATCGTCCTGGTCAACTTCTCTTTTGATGTACCTGTCAAATTGTTTTCCTCCCATTTGCTGCTTTTTTCCTTCCTGATCCTTTCGCCTTTTGCAGCCGATCTTTTTCGGTTCCTGGTATTGAATCAACCCACACAACTTCGCATTTCTACTTTTCCCCTTCAGAACAAATGGGGCAAGATTTCCCGTATCCTCATCAAGGCCTATCTTGTCCTGCTGATTCCTTTATCTATGGGGTTTTCACGATCCCTGTCGAATAAATTTAATGCCTCAGCCAATCAATGGGAAGGAGTGTATCAATTAGAGCCTTCCCTTAATGCAGCGGATTCTGCCATTTCCGATGCGTATTGGGGTAAAGTAATCGTTGTCCACAAAAGCTTCGTAGGTTACAACCGGAGCAACGAGCCGGATTATTATCAAATCAAGGAAATACACGAAGGAGGGAAATTGGATATCTACAAATATGGAAATGAAGAAACGCTGTATCCTGTGGAAATTTCAGAACAATTAGGTACTTATACCATTAAGGGTAATTTGAACAAAAAGAATTACCGCCTCACCGGTTCGAGAAAAAGCAAATCGGACTACGCGTTGATGAGCCGGGGTTTTCACTGGATCAATGAATACCCCTTTAATAGGTGACCGGAAGCGTGGAGACATAGCAGATTTAGAGAGACGAGGCCTGATTGATGGAGATAATACATCCGCGCCATCATCTCCATAGCTGTGGGCTTTACTTACTAAGGCAGCCGATGCTTGGGCTTCATTTTTAGGCAGCTAGCCGCCAATTATCAGCTGCGGTTCTATTTAGAATTGATTAAAATAAGCTTATTGCCCCGACATAGATTGTTTGATAAGGATTCCACGTGTAAATTTGGCGACAAGGATTTTTACGAAAAAATTAACTAAAGAAACAATTTATGAGTTGGGTATCAAAAACCTTAAATAGCACCTTAGGTCGAAAGTTGCTAATGGCCTTGACGGGTTTGTTCTTGATTATTTTTCTTATAGGTCACGTCGCGGGAAATACGTTGCTGTTTAAAGATGATGGGGGAGAGGCATTCAATCAGTATGCTAAATTCATGACTACCAATCAGTTGGTTCAGATCCTCTCTATCCTCACCTACGTTTCGGTTTTGGCGCACGTGGTTTTCTCCATTTTTCTAACCATTAGAAATAAGAACGCCAGACCTATAGGATATGCCGAAAGGAATGCCAGTTCTAACAGTTCATGGAGTTCCCGTAACATGGGAATATTGGGGACCATCATTCTGGTGTTTTTGGCTGTCCACCTCCAAGGCTTCTGGTATGAGATGCATTGGGGGGAGCTACCCTATGTGAATTACGATGGGGAAGAATACAAAGACCTTTATAGCATCGTGGTTTTTGCTTTCCAGGAATTGTGGATTGTGTTGTTTTATGTGCTGTCCATGGTATTTTTAGGTTTTCACCTTTCCCATGGGTTTGCAAGTGCTTTCCAGACCTTGGGATTGAGACATAGTAAATATACTCCGGCCATCAAGACGCTTGGACTTGTTTTTTCCATAGTGGTACCGGCTCTTTTTGCGGCCATGCCTATATATATTTATTTCTCGAATTAATATAAATTAATATGATACTCGAATCTAAAGTACCTTCGGGACCTATAGCCGAAAAATGGACCAAGCATAAATTCAACATGAAGTTGGTCAATCCGGCCAATAAAAGAAAATACGATATTATAGTAGTGGGAACTGGACTTGCTGGGGCTTCTGCTGCAGCGTCTTTGGCAGAGTTGGGATATAATGTAAAAGCCTTTTGCTTTCAGGATAGCCCCAGAAGAGCCCACTCCATTGCAGCCCAAGGGGGGATCAATGCGGCCAAAAATTACCAAAATGATGGGGATTCTGTCCACAGGCTTTTTTACGATACCGTCAAAGGCGGTGACTATAGGGCAAGGGAGGAGAATGTCTATCGTCTGGCAGAAGTATCTGTCAATATCATCGACCAATGCGTGGCCCAAGGTGTTCCTTTCGCCCGTGAATATGGTGGATTGCTAGCCAATAGGTCTTTTGGGGGCGCTCAGGTATCCCGTACTTTTTATGCCAGAGGGCAGACGGGTCAGCAATTGCTGTTGGGTGCTTATTCTGCATTAAGCCGCCAAGTAGCCAACGGTAAAGTAAAGCTTTATCCAAGGACAGAGATGATGGATTTGGTGGTCATCGACGGAAAAGCGAGGGGTATCGTCACTCGAAATCTGATCACGGGAGCCGTAGAATCCCATAGTGGGCATGCCGTACTCCTGTGTACAGGTGGTTATGGAAACGTGTTTTTTCTCTCCACCAATGCGATGGGTTCCAATGTCACTGCAGCTTGGCGCGCACATAAAAAAGGTGCTTTTTTCGCCAATCCCTGTTATACACAAATCCACCCGACTTGTATTCCCGTTTCAGGAGATCATCAGTCAAAATTGACCTTGATGTCCGAATCTTTAAGGAATGACGGTAGGGTATGGGTGCCGAAAACGGTCGAATTGGCGGAGAAGCTGAGAAAGCGACAAATCTCTCCTGCTGATATTAAGGATGAAGACCGAGATTATTATTTGGAGAGAAAATATCCTGCTTTTGGTAATTTGGTGCCTCGTGACGTGGCTTCCCGTAACGCCAAACTGGTATGTGACGAAGGAAGGGGAGTAAATGAAACCGGTGAAGCTGTATTCCTTGATTTTAGGGATGCCATCAAGAGAGATGGGGAAGACCTGGTAAGAAGCAAATACGGTAACCTTTTCGACATGTACCAGCAGATCACGGGAGAAAACCCCTACCAGTCTCCCATGAAAATTTATCCTGCCGTACACTATACCATGGGTGGATTGTGGGTGGATTACAATTTGATGACCACTGTTCCAGGACTATATTCATTGGGTGAGGCTAACTTCTCTGACCATGGTGCAAACCGGCTTGGGGCATCAGCATTGATGCAGGGATTGGCTGACGGATATTTCGTTATTCCGTATACTTTGGGCGATTACTTGGCAGGAATTCCTCACACCAAAATCCCTGTAGACCATCCTGAATTTGTGAAGGTGGAGAACGAGGTAAAGGGCAAAATCAATAAATTCCTCACCATTAATGGAAAATATACCATTGATCATTTCCACAAGAAATTAGGCAAGATCATGTGGGAACATTGTGGAATGGCCCGTACAGCGGAAGGACTTACCGTGGCCAAAGCCATGATTAAAGAGCTGAAGAAGGAGTTTTGGGCGGATGTCAAAGTGATCGGTACCAATGATGAACTCAACCAATCCTTGGAAAAAGCCCATAGGGTCGCTGATTTTATAGAACTGGCAGAACTGATGGTAGATGATGCCCTTCACAGAAATGAATCATGCGGAGGCCATTTCAGGGAAGAATATCAGACGGAAGAAGGGGAAGCCCTTCGTGACGATGAACACTTCGCCTATGTCGGTGCCTGGAAATTTGTAGCAGAAGATGCGGAAGAAGAGCTTCACAAAGAACCATTGGTGTTTGAGAATGTGAAGCTTACGCAGAGGAGCTACAAATAATTTATTATTGAAATATAAAATTCATAAATCTTATGAACTTAACATTAAAAATCTGGAGGCAGAAAAACCGCAATGACAAAGGCGGTTTTAAAGAATACAAGGTGAGTGATATATCCGAGGACATGTCTTTTTTGGAAATGATCGATGTCTTGAACGAAGACTTGGCCATAAGAGGGGAAGATCCTGTTCATTTTGACCATGACTGTCGTGAAGGGATATGTGGAACCTGTTCGCTTCATATCAACGGCAAGCCACATGGTCCACAGCAGACTACCACCTGCCAGCTGCACATGAGGTCCTTCAAGGACGGTGATGTCATTACAGTGGAACCCTGGCGAGCGAAAGCCTTTCCTGTTATAAAAGATTTGGTAGTGGATAGAGGCGCTTTCGACCGTATTATTCAGGCGGGTGGCTATGTCAACGTCAATACCGGTGGGGTCCCTGATGCCAACGAAATCCCCATTCCTAAGGCAATTTCAGATGAGGCCTTTGACTCGGCAACCTGCATTGCCTGCGGAGCATGTGTAGCAGCCTGTAAAAATGCTTCGGCGATGCTGTTTGTTTCTGCCAAAATTTCTCAATTGGCACTGCTTCCACAGGGGCAGGTAGAACGGAAGGAAAGGGTAGAAAAAATGGTGGCACAAATGGATGCGGAAGGCTTTGGCAACTGTACCAATACGGAAGCCTGCTCGGCGGAATGCCCTAAAGGAATTACTCAAAGCAATATCGCCAGGATGAACCGGGAGTATTTCTCCGCTTCCCTTACCAGCAATTTAAAGTAATTTGTGAGCAGATAATTTTGGCTATCTTAAAAATATAAGTGAATTCAATCCAATAGAGAAATTGTTTGGATTTGCTCCTGGATTGGTATTCTAAAGTAAAGTAGGTGTAATTCTTTCCGAACGGCCACACAGAACCATGTGTGGCCGTTTTTTTGATGGTACAGTAACCTGTCCCTTGTATGGACCTTTGACAGGGCGAGGCCAATGATTTTTAGAACCTTTTGAGATGGCCGGGCCCTGAGGGTAGGTGAACTTCTCTGGATTGAAATTAATGGAGGAGCGTATAAATATTACTTTTTAAATTTTATATTTAACTTTATTTATTTTTAGACCATTTAACTTGCCTATTTTTGTGATCACTCTATTATAATTTATACCTTCGAGAGAATAGGAAAAGCCTGCCCGCCAATTTGTTGGCTTAAAGGTTGGAATGCGGGTTGGACAATCGGCAGTTTTTTTGCTTTTTAAAGGCATTCTTTCAAAACAATAAGACGAATATTTATGTTAAAAATTGAAGCGCTCTCATCCATAGACAATGCAACCTATTTGCAGAAGAAGGAAATAGCAGATTTCCTGTTTGAGCACCTGGACGAGTTTGGGGATCCCCATGAAGACATCATGAAATGCCTGGATTATGCCTTGGATAAGGCGGTTGATAAAGGTGGTTTTGTGGTAATGGCTCGTGAACAGGGAAGGATCGTTGGGACAGTAGTGATGAACAAAACAGGTATGTCTGGATATATCCCCGAGAATATCCTGGTATACATAGCTGTAGACGCCAGTCAAAGGGGAAAGGGTGTGGGGAAAAAGATAATGCAAATGGCTGTCAATATGGCTCAGGGTGGAATTGCCCTGCACGTGGAGCCTGATAATCCTGCGCGACACCTTTATGAAAAGTTGGGTTTTACCCATAAGTATTTGGAAATGAGGTTAAAAAGATAAATGGCATTTTTAAATTTATACCAAGAAAAGCTAAAGGATAATTTTGAATTCCTTAAAAAACAGTTTTATGAGAATGGAATCGCATGGGGGGTAGTGTCTAAAATTCTCTGCGGCAATGAGCTTTATCTCAAAGAATTGATTGCCTTGGGAGTGGATGAAATACACGATTCTAGGATCAGCAATCTGGCGAGGGTAAAGGAGATCAATCCTTCCGTACAAACGGTTTATATCAAACCTTCCTCAAAGCGCAATTTGGCCAAGATGGTCAAGTACGCGGACGTTAGCCTTAATAGCGAGTTGGATACCATCCGATGGATTAGTGAAGAAGCGGTTAAACAGAACAAAAAGCACAAGGTTATTATTATGGTGGAAACCGGAGACCTGAGGGAGGGGGTAATGGGGGATCACCTGATAGATTTTTATTCCATGATTTTTGAACTGCCGAATATTGAGGTAATCGGATTGGGTACCAACCTGAATTGTCTCAACGGTATCATGCCATCAACCGACAAATTGATCCAGCTCTGCCTTTATAAGCAGATCATTGAGTTGAAGTTCAATAAGGAAATTCCTTGGGTATCTGCCGGGACATCGGTGACTATTCCGTTGATGCTCAACAAACAACTTCCCAAAGGTGTCAACCATTTCAGGATCGGGGAAACGCTCTATTTTGGGTTGGATTTGTTTGAAGAGAAAGTAATAGCGGGAATGCACGGAGATGTTTTTGAGCTTTTTGCGGAGATCATTGAGATGCAGGAAAAGCCCCTTCTTCCTTCCGGCATTTTGGCGGCCAATCCCCAGGGGGAGATTATGGAAATAGACCCGTCCCTCTATGGACAGTCCTCTTATAGGGCAATTCTCGACATTGGCTTGCTGGATGTGGATCCCAAGTACCTTATTGCAGATGACGGTGAATTTGAAATCCTGGGAGCTAGTTCTGATATGCTTATTCTCGATTTGGGCAAAAACCCCTCAGGCTATAGGGTAGGGGACTTGGTCAAGTTCCGGCTGAAATATATGGGGGCCTTGGCCATCCTCAACTCTGACTATATAGAAAAACGGGTGAAATAATAAGAGGCGTTTGGCATGGTATTCGTTTAGATTGGGAATATAACCAACTATAATGATAACTATGAAAAATGCAATTCTAGCAATCGCAGCCGTAATGGTAATTTCCATTTCAGCCAATGCACAGACCAGAACCCCGGCCAGTGATCAAGTAAGTTCATTTGGGGTGCGTGGCGGTGTCAACTTCTTTAATTGGGGTGGAGATGATGCTTCTGGGAACGACTACACCAATAGGGCAGGTTTTCATGCCGGTATTTATGGGAATATGTTTGTGACTGATCGATTTGCCATTGAGCCAGGAGCTTACTATTCCGTAAAGGGTACGCAAGCGGACAATGCAGTTGATTCCCGTTCAATATTGAACTACGTTGATGTTCCCATCCTTTTAAGGTTTTATGCCACAGATGGCTTAAACATTTTTGCGGGACCTCAAGGTTCTATATTACTGAACTCAAAGTTCGAAGGTGACGCATTTGGCCAGACCTGGACGGTGGATACAGATGATATCAATGATCTGGATGCTGGCTTGGTGTTCGGTATCGGGTACAATTTGCCTATGGGGTTGAATCTCCAAGGCAGTTATGATCTCGGTTTAACCCCCGTATTCAAAAACAGTGATGCTGAGGTTTACAATAGGGGATTTAAAATTTCCCTTGGATTTAGTTTATAATACCATGTTCGGGCTGTTTATCGAAAGATAGACAGCCCTTAGTTTTTATTTTATGAAGAGAGCGGGGAAAATTGTCCTACTGATTTTACTTGTTGCCCTGTTTGTAGAGGGGATTCCGCAGGTGAATGCACAAATTAACAGCGGTATTCGTGCCGGACTGAATTTTTCCGACATCACGGAGTTGCAGCCAAAAAGCAACAATGGTTTTCATGTGGGAACATATCTAAAAATCAGTCTTGCAGGATTAATGACCCTGGAACCGGCCATTCAGTATTCTGTGAGGAAGTTCCAGTCTCATCCGGATTATCCTTCCAGTAAGGTTAGCTTAAAATATATAGATGTTCCTTTGATTCTACGCGTCGGTGTATTGCCATTTGTGAACGTCTTTGTAGGGCCGCAGGCATCTGTTTTGCTCTCGAGAAAATATGGCGGTGATGGTAATTTTGATGCGATAGGAAGCCTTCCCAAACAAGAACTAGGCGGAGTAACGGGCATCGGAGTCAAGCTGCCTCTTGGCATTAATGTTCAAAGCAGTTATGATTTTGGGCTTTCTCACCTTGAGCACAATGGACATAAGGTAAAAAACAAGGTGTTTAAAATCTCATTGGGGAAAGATTTTTAGTGTTATAGATTTGAGTACTGAGTAGTTAGAGCGCCAAGGTCAAATGGATATGCCAATCTTAAAGAACCCATTTATAAAAGATCCAGTTTCTTTCTAATTCCTCTTTTCGACCTCAAGCGGCTGTGGCTACCCACTACTCAAATCTTCAATACCAGATTTAAATTACCCCCATGGCCATCATGGCATTTGATACTCTAATAAACCCGGCAATATTTGCCCCTTTCAGGTAATTTCCAGGCGAGCCAAACTCTTCAGATTTTTCGTAACATAGATCATGGATATCTTTCATGATTTTCGAAAGTTTATCCTGAGTGTAGTCAAATGTCCAAGAATCCCTCATGGCATTTTGCATCATCTCCAAGGTAGAAGTGGCGACACCGCCCGCATTGGCAGCCTTGGCTGGCCCGTACAAAATTTTAGAATCCAAGAATACCTGTACCCCTTCTGGTGTGGTAGGCATGTTGGCACCCTCACCTATAGCAATGCAGCCATTTTTAACGAGAAGGGTGGCATCTTTGCCATTAATTTCGTTTTGAGTGGCGGAAGGAAATGCCAACTGACAGGGAACTTCCCAGATATTGCCCTTTTCAAAATATCTTGCCCCCTCGTGGTATTGCAGATAATCCTTGATTCGGCGACGTTCTACCTCTTTAAGTTGCTTTACAGTGGCCAGATCAATGCCTTTCTTGTCATAGATGTAGCCATTTGAATCGGAGCAAGCCACTACTGTTCCCCCTAATTCATAGATTTTTTCAATGGTATAGATAGACACGTTTCCTGAACCTGAGACTATGCAGGTTTTTCCAGAAATGGTGTCGTTTTTCACCTTTAGCATTTCCTGTACAAAAAAGACAGATCCATAGCCGGTTGCTTCTTTACGAAGTAGAGAACCACCCCAATCCAGTCCTTTTCCTGTGATTACTCCAGCTTCGTACCGGTTGGTAATCCTTTTGTATTGGCCAAAAAGAAAGCCTATTTCACGGCCTCCTACGCCTATATCCCCGGCAGGGATGTCGGTGTGTTCGCCGATATGCCGATAAAGTTCCGTCATGAAACTTTGGCAAAAGCGCATGATCTCGTTGTCGGATTTTCCTTTAGGATCAAAATCAGACCCCCCTTTCCCACCACCAATGGGAAGGCCAGTCAATGCATTTTTGAAGATCTGCTCGAAGCCTAAAAATTTTATTATACCCAAATAAACAGAGGGATGAAACCTTAAGCCTCCTTTATAAGGTCCTAAGGCGCTGTTGAATTCGACACGGAAACCGCGGTTGATCTGTACGTTGTTCTGGTCATCTGTCCATGGTACACGAAAGATAATCTGCCTTTCTGGTTCGCATATTCTTTCAATTATCTTCCGGTTTGCAAATTCCGGATACTTGACCAGAACTGGTCCCAAAGATTCCAGAACTTCCCTTACCGCCTGATGAAACTCCACTTCGCCCGGGTTCCGCTTGATTATTTCTTGAAAAATCGGTGAGATTTTTTCGTCAATATGGTTATTCATAAATAAAAGGGTGAATTAAGTATGAGAAAGCAATTCATTCGTAATATTATGAATTTAATGCAACAATGGCGTCCTTTTTTTGGAAAAATTACAAAATAAACAGAATTTCACTCCCAATTCTCCTTCAAAAATAGGTTATGCTATAAAAAAACGGTTTTTACGAAAAATAAATATCGTATAAAGCTTTTATCTGTTTGTCGTTGAAGTTGGACGGTAATACGCGAAGAATGGTATTTCTTAAATTGCCAACGGGGATGTTTTCAATTTGGGCAATTCTTCCCATCAGTCTGGAGGTTTTAATGATGTAATGTGTTCTTTTTAGTCGTCTTTTTTCATAGTTTTTAAATGCCTCTGTATAATTGTGGTTTTTATTCATTTCTCGGGCTAAGATGACGGCATCTTCAATCGCCATGCAGGCACCTTGCCCCAGGTTGGGGGTAGTGGCATGGGCGGCATCTCCTATAAGCACGATTTTACCGAATGCATACTGCTTAAGAGGCTTTAGATCCATGATGTCGTTCCAGATGAGATTTTCATTCTTGGTGGAAGATATGATTTCCGGTATGGGAGTATGAAAATTTTTAAATTGAGCAAACAGCGCAGCAATTCCGTATGGCTTCATGACTGGACTCTGCTGTGGCGCATTGATGCAGGCGAACCAATAGAGCTTTTTTCCATCCATAGGCACATAGCCAAACCGTCCCTTGTGCCCCCAGGTTTCATAAGCATCATGCAAATCTAAATCAATGCCGTCAATCACTGCCCGCCAACATGTGTAACCTGCGTACCTGGGTATAGAGCCTGGCGCCAATGCTTGCCTTATCGGGGAGTGGATTCCATCGGCTACAATTAAATAATCACTCGCATGGACTGTTCCATCCTCAAAGGTGATCCGAACTCCCTGCTCGTCTTGGTTTGCGGAAAGTGCACGCATATTGGTATGCACTGGAACTTCCTTCAAATGGGATAGCAAGGCTTGGTGCAGCTCTGCACGATGGATAGCAAAATTATCCAGTCCATAGGCGAGCTTGATATCTTCGCTGTTCTTCTTAAAGATAGGCTTGCCGCTTTGATCATTGATAGTAAAGGAGTCGAGTAAACTGCCTTTTTTCATTATTGCTTCGGCAATTCCCAACTCTTTTAGCGCCTTCATGGCATTGGAGGCCAATACCAAGCCAGCTCCTAGGGGTTCCACCGTCGCTGCAGCTTCAAAAACAACCGGTGAAAGGCCTGTTTTTTCCAAGGCGATCGCCGCGGTGAGGCCGGCGATGCCACCGCCTACAATTGAAATGGTAGGCTTGCTATTTTGTCCGGCACGGGTGATCCCGATAGGTGTACCCATAGTAAATAGATCTTTTTTATTCTGAATTAGGGCCGCCTCAATCTTTGAAAATACACTCTCTTGGCTTTAATTATAATAAACCAAGCCAGCCAACCCGAAAGAAGTCCAACCAAGGCTCCAATAAAGATATCCAAGGGATAATGGACACCCAAATAAATCCGCGTAAAACTGACAAGGGTAGCCCATAAGAATAACCAGCCAAATCCTTTTATTCTATTGCGGAAGGCTAGGTTGAGGTAAAGGGCAAGAGCAAAGGTGTTGGCAGCGTGGGAGGAGACAAAGCCGTACATGCCTCCACATCCCCCGTAATTGAATACCAAGCCTTCCATATCAGGATCATGGCATGGCCGGAGTCTTTCAAAGAAGGGCTTCATCAAACCTGAAGCGGTTTGATCAGCGATTAGAATAGCCAATCCTATTCCGGTCAACACCCACACGCTTCGTTTTTTGTAGTGTCTGATGATCAGATAAAGAAAGAAAGCGTAGAGCGGAATCCATGTATATTTCTCCGTCACCAAGTTCATCCATGGATCCAGCCAATCCTGATGCTGGCTATTGAGAAACAAGAACAGCTGCTCATCCCAATATCTAATTTTATCCATCCCTGTTTACGAGTTTATCCAATCTACGCCTTTCTTTAAATTTTCCAGTGTGAATGCTTCTTTGGAATCGGGTGAAGGGCTATGGTTATATTCCCATGCAGCCGTGGGTGGCATACTCATCAAGATGCTCTCCGTCCGGCCGTTGGTATCCAAACCGAATTTCGTACCAGCGTCCCATGCGAGGTTGAATTCCACATAACGGCCTCTTCTATAGGATTGCCATTGTCTTTCTTTTTCCCCAAATGGAATGGTGGAATTCTTGGCCATAAAATGCCGGTAAACTTTGGGGAAAAGGTAACCGATAGATTTCACAAAATTAAACACCTCGCCAAAAGGCATCTCCTCACTGGCAGTTAGCCGGTCAAAAAAGATTCCGCCGATTCCCCTCGTTTCGTTCCGGTGCGGCAGATAAAAATAGTCATCTGCCCATTTTTTGAATTTTGGATAGTAGGAGGGGTGGTACTGGTCACAGGTGGCTTTCACTTCTCTATGAAAATGGGCGGCATCATCCACATCAAGGTAATGCGGGGTCAAGTCTATTCCTCCGCCAAACCAATAAACCCCGTTGCTCATTTCGAAATAACGGATGTTCATATGGATAATTGGTACCATGGGGCTATCGGGATGAATAACTATGGATACCCCAGTGGCAAAGAAGTCGGCTTTATCCAATCCCAATTTGGCGATGATCTTGTCCGGGGTAGGCCCGTGGACTGCAGAAAAAGCGACACCTCCTTTGGCGATAATGTTCCCTTCTTTGATAATGCGTGTTCTTCCCCCGCCTCCTTCAGCTCTTGTCCATTGGTCTTCAAAGAAGCGTGCTTTTCCATCCCCAATTTCCAACTCGCTACAGATATGGTCCTGGATCGCCTTAAAATCTTTTACAATGTTCTCTTTGCTTATCTTTTGCATTTCATCTTTATCTTTTTCTACCTTGTTGTAGGTGCGATGGTGAGGGTAGGTTTGGTTAAAATGGATAACCAATCCCTATATTAAATACACGCTGCCCCTTTTCCCCTAGCGGGCTGCCGAAGGAAAGGTTGTCCAATATATACCTTTCTCCCTCAGGCCTGGCAGGATCATAAGCTTTAACTCCCATATCCAATCGGAGGACTAGGAAATCAAAATCCATTCTCAGCCCTAAACCGGTGCCCACTGCCAATTCCTTGTAAAACCTGTCCATTTGAAAATTGGCTCCAGGCCTAGAGGGATCTTGTCGGAAAGTCCATGTATTGCCCACATCCACAAATACCGCCCCGTCAAAGTAACCGAAAAGTTTTCTTCTATACTCAAACATGGCTTCAAAAAGTATTTCACCAGGCTGTTCAAACCGGTAATCATAGGTCCCGTCCTCGTTTATATCCGGTGAAAACGAGCCCGGACCCAGCCGTCGGGGTTGCCAAGCCCTGATGCTGGTGCTTCCTCCCGCAAAGAAGTACTTCTCATAGGGAAGTACGCCGTCGCTGATCCCATAGGGTTTGGCTAAGCCTAAATTCAACCGATAGGCAAAGGTACTTTTTTGGTTGATGGGCCGGTACCTTCTGAAGTCCGATTGAAATTTCAAAAACTGAAAATACCTAAAGTTACGGTTAGCGACAAAGGAGGGATTGATCAGGTTGAATGATGTCCCACCGCTTTCGGCAAAAATCCGCCAGAGTGAAGCTTCGTTTCTTTGAGACAAGCCGTATTGGTTGAAATTTATAATCAGCTGGCCAGAGACACTGCTTACATAGGAGGGCATAAACGCATTGATCAGGTTGTTTCCCTGCGCTTGAAACTCCTCTAGCCGCCTTCTAAAGGCCGCATCGAGGGAGGAACGGATAAGATTGGCATCCAACAGGTTCAAAGTAAATTGTTGTCTGAGATTGGAGGGTGCCCAACTATAAGCCAGAATGGTGTTCAATGCATCTCTTATATATTCAGGCCTATTGACATAGTTGTACCCAATGAGCGCCCTTGTGCGTGGATTGTACCTTCCGAATCTCTCTAAGGACCATTGGTTAAAGGGGATTAGGAATTGGGGAAATATCACGGAAGCGGAAGTATTCAACTCCCGGCTTCTATAGACGCCCCCCTCGGTGGTGGCAGAGGCCACACCTTCCAACCCTGCCCTAAAATTAAACTCAAATATCTCCAGGCCCCGAAAGAGGTTCCGGTTGCGAAGTGAATGGCTGATAAAAGGGCCGGGAAGTTGCTCGGTCACGCTGGCCCCAAGCTGGTTGGTAATCTGGTACTTCTGGTTGGGTCGGGTCAAGATCCGCGTATTTAATGAATTGCCCAAGGTGTCAAAGGTAATATTGACAAAGCTGAAAATATCCAGGTTGGCCAGTTGCCTTTGGGTTTCCCGCACCTCCTTTTGGCTATATAATGCTCCTTTGCTGAGGAAAATTCTCGAATCGATGATCTTTTCCGAGTACCGATCCCGATAGAGGGTATATTCGATACCATTATAGGTGTTCTTTACTTCCTTATCCGGTATGACATCTGCGGGGGAGTCAATGGTGAACTGTATCTCCTCAAGGGTATACCGCCGGTGGTTTTCCCCCTCACCAGGACTGCGCACCAGCTGTTCGATGCCAACAGTGTGTTTTACAGTATCCTTGTACACATTGTATTCGATGTAGGATTTGGAGAAATTATAATACCCGTTGTCCCTTAATAAATCTTCCACCCGCTGCCTTTCTTTGGTAAGAACTCCCTGATTATAACGGCTGCCAACTTTGATTAAAGAACCCCTCCTGACCATGAGAATCTGATTGATCGGGTCATCAGGCGTCTTCTGAAAGAGGGAATCTATTATATAGGGTTCGTTTTCAACAACCTGATAAGTGACATAAGCCTTCCGTCTCTTTTTTTCCACCTCTGTACTTACAGATGCATCGAAGAACCCATTATTGGCAAGATAAGACGTGATCTGAACCTGCGACTCATAGGTTTTGGAACTGTCATACAGTATTCTTGGATTCCCGGTTCTCATAAACCAATTTCCATAGTTGAGCTTCTTTTCGAGAGTGGCCAGCTGCGAGTTCACCTTCGTATATCGTTTTTCCAGTTTTCTCTGATCAGGATTTTGATTGAGACTTATCTCCAGCAGTTCTCGTTCTTCTTCAAAGGCTATTTTCCGCTCTGCAAGCTTCATGCTGTCATAAGTAAGCAGCCCTATATTGTAGATAAAGACTCCTACGGAAAAGTTGGTTAGAGGGATCCTGGTATTAGGCTTTTGGACGATAAGATTTTTAATGTCTTCTGCGCCACTATTTTTTACGCCATTGACTTCCACATCATAGACCAAGAATTCGTCTTCTTTCAAACCTTTCGTCAAGGAGCAGGAAGATAAAAAAAGCAGAAAAATTAGAAAATGTATATATTTGGCCTTATTCACACAATGTCATATTATCCCTAGATGCTCAGCAAAAATACAGTTAAGTTTATTAAATCCCTGCAACAGAAAAAATTCCGAAAGCAGGAAAATGCATTTTTTGTCGAAGGTAGTAAAAACGTAACGGAATTGCTGGGTTCAGATTTTAAAGTGACACATCTTCTTTATACCTCCAAATACGAGGAGTCTCACTATGAATTAATTCAAAATGCAGATGCACAGTGCTTTGAAGTAACAGCCAAGCAACTTGAAGCTATGGGATCCTTTCTCACCAATGACAGTGCACTGGCGGTGGCAGAAATAAAACCCAATACGCCTTTCATCCTTCATGAAGATGATCTTGTCATCGCTCTTGATGATGTACGGGATCCTGGCAATTTGGGTACCATTATCAGAATAGCCGACTGGTATGGCATAAAAAAAATGGTTTTATCTGAAGAAACCGCCGATTTATACAATCCCAAAGTGCTGAACGCCAGTATGGGATCCTTTACCCGGTTGGATTTTTATTATACCCCTCTCCCTGCCTATTTGAAGGCGGTGGACTTACCGGTTTATGGAGCATTTCTTGAAGGAGAAAATATCCATGGGGTGGATTTGCAGCCGAAAGGAATTATCCTGATGGGTAACGAATCAAAGGGAGTATCCCCGGAGTTGGCGCCCTTGGTGACGCATAAGCTGACCATCCCCGCATTCGGTCATGCCGAGTCCCTCAACGTCGCGGTGGCCACCGCTGTAATTTGCGATAATTTCAGGAGAAGCAGGGCAATAGATTAAAAAACCAGTACGAAACCGCCCCTTATGCAGTTTCGGAAGGGGCTTCCTCGGCTTTTAGGTAGATCTTAAACAAGGAACCTTTCCCTAACTGGCTCTCCAAAGCAATCTTGCCTCCATTGTTATTGACAATTTTTTTAACGATTCCCAGACCTACTCCTGTCCCTTCAACATGTTCATGCAAACGGGTGTACATATCAAAGATTTTTTCTTTTTCTTCCTCTGCTATGCCAAGTCCATTATCCTCAACGGTCAGAAGAATCCATCCATCTTCGGTCTCCTCAGTTTCAACTCTGATGACAGGTTTCCGATGAGGGGAGTGGTATTTTAGAGAATTTGAAATGAGGTTATGGAGCAAACTTCTAATGTTCTTTTTGGAGAACCTAAGTACAGGGACTTTCGAAAAATCGGCGGATAATAGGGCGTCAGACGACCTTATTTCTTGCTCAAGATCTTTCAATACCTCATTATAGATGGTTTCAAGAACAACTATTGATCTTTTGTTTTCCTCCTCCCTCATCTTTCCGATTAAGGACAATTCATTGATCTTATCCCTCAGTCTTGCAATGGATTCATTAAGTAGGGGAGCGAGATGCGCTATTGCCTCGGGATCATTGTTGCTTTCCTGAACATTTTGTATCAGTGCATCCAAATTATTTAACGGAGAGCGTAAGTCATGGGAAGTTGTATAGATAAATGTTTCATGATCTGAAATAGTATTTTCCTGCTCTCGGTTTTTTTCGATCAATTTTTCTTCCAGCAACCTCTCTTTGTTGAGGTCTTGGATAATTTCCACCAAATGCTCCTGTCCGTCCTTGTCTCTAGCGAAAATACACTCGCTGTGTATCCAGATTGGAGAGCCGTTTTGGTGCTTAAGAAAGTAGTCATCACGGGTAGCACCGGATAGAATAGTCCGCTCGATCATTTTTTCAGGGACCTTTCTGTTATTGTCATCAACAGTGTACAAAGTCGAAATGTTCTTTCCAAGAAGTGAATCCCTTGAATAGCCCAACAACTTCTGGAACCCGGCGTTGATGTCTTCAATTGTACCAGAGCGGTCAAAAATCAAAAGAGAAGTGGATTCAGCGTGTCGGAAGATAATATCAAAAACTAAAGGGCTACTTAGCGGCATGACTATTTCAGCAATTTTAGGTTCGCAGGGTAATTCTGTATCAAAACCTCATAGCATAAAAATTATGCCAGATCCCTGCGATAGGTCTATAGATCACCGTAATACCCTTCCTTCAGAAAGTCGTTTTGACGTAAACTCTTCAACTAGATGAATTTACGGCCTGTATTTCAATTGTAGTCCCTGCAGAAAGTTTCGTAAGATCTGGTCCAAGCAGGGACGGTACTGGTTCTGTTCCGGTTTTCTGAAAAATGCACTGAGTTCATGTTTGCTGATGGGTCGCCCAGCCATTTTCAGGATTTCAAGCATATTCTCATCCCGTAGGTTTAAAGCTATCTTTAGTTTTCTAAGGATGACGTTATTCGTGAGATCTTTTTCTGGGGCGGGTTGCAAACCTTCCTTCTTCCCTCGCTTATAGTGGATTAAGCCGTTGAGGAATATGGCGAGTTTGAAGTCATTAATGGGCTTAAATTCCGGATTGTCTTCTTTTTTCAGCCAATCGCTGACTTCTGCCCTGGTCACGGTTGCCTCCCCCAAGGCAAATATTTCAATCATAGTTGCGTCGCTAAAATCAAAAGTGTACCGAAGGCTTCGTAGTATATCGCTATTGTTCATCGTTTGTTGTTTTTGGTAATGTTAGTATTACTTTTTATCTTTTGAAGAAGTTCAATTATTTTTCTGAGAAAACATTTATCCTCACGTTAATATGAAATGTTGACCCCAAGGCGACAGTTGTCTCCTACGTAGATCGGAAGTTTGGCTCCGAGACAATCAAAACACTTGAGTTTTGCTTCAAAGTTAAACCGATTTCGATTATGTTAGGCAATAAGGTGGAAAGTGGTCCGGTGACGGATTGTCAAATTGCTCTGTGAATTGATGGTAACAAATAAATATACACTGATCACCGGTGCCAGCAAGGGAATAGGAAAAGCCTTTGCTTTCGAATGCGCCTCTCGGGGCATGAATCTTTTATTGGTAGCGCTCCCCGAAGCCATTTTGGAGGAGACAAAGGAACAGATCATCGCACTTCACTGGGTGGATGTGATCACCTATCCTGTCGATCTTACCGATTCTTCAGCGATAGGCCTGCTCTATGATTACTGTGTTGAGCAGAACATTCAAGTGGATATTCTTATCAACAATGCCGGCATAGGAGCAGGAGGGAGGTTTGAAAATATACCTGGCCCAGTTTACCTCAATATGATCAATTTGAATGTACAGGCATTGACTTTGGTGACCTATCATTTTTTACCTATGCTCAAACAACAGCCCGTGGCTTATGTCCTTAATATGAGCAGTATGGAGGCCACTTTGCCCTTGCCTTACAAAAGTGTGTATACCGGCACAAAGAACTATATCTTTTCCTTTTCTCTTGCCCTGCGGGAAGAATTGTCGCAGAGCAGGGTGAAAGTTTCTGTACTTTGCCCTGGACCTGTGCTGACGAATCCTGAAGGGCTTAAAAGAATGAATGCCCATGGAGACCGTGCCAAATTAGTCATGTTGATGCCGGAGGCGGTAGCCAGAATTGGCATGGAAAATCTTTTAAAGGGGAAAGGGGTGGTTGTTCCAGGGAAAATCAATTGGAGCATTGTGAAGCTGATGAAGCTCCTCCCGACGCGCTTGAAAATGAAAATCTTAGAGCGCCTGTTTCGCGTTTACCGCGACCATTAGAGTCATTCGAAATAGCGGGTGATCCCACACATCTCCCGGCTGATCTCCCAAAGTTTGGCGGCGTCTTCTTGACGGTTTGCATTTTTGGAAGCGGGTTTTGGTTTACATTTATCCCAGTATTTCCCGCTAATGCCCCGAACTTCTTCTGAAGAAGCCAAATAGATGGAAGTAGCTGCGCCCCTTTCTGGCGACACCCCCGTAAGTCTCCTTAGTTTCCACATCAAGCCATGGAAGGATATCGTGTTTTTCAATCCTATATCCGTCTTTACCAATCCAGGCTGGACAGCGTTTATCGTAATAGGGAAATTTTTTCTTCTTTCAAATTCAAAAGTAAACAGAACATTGGCCAGTTTGGATTGTGCGTAGGCGCGCAATCCATGGTAATTGTTTTCTAGATTGACATCTTTGAAATGGATTTTGCCATGAAAATGGGAATCGGAACTTACATTGATTATTCTTGGATCATCAGATGCTCTAAGTGCCGGAAGTAGTAGGTGGCTCAGTAGAAAGGGGGAGAGGTGATTGATTGCCCACTGTCTTTCTACCTTGTCTTCCGTCAGCTCGAAATCAGAAAACCAACTTCCGGCATTATTGATCAATACATCAATCTTATCGTATTTATTCAGGATATTTTGCGCCAATTGACGGACCTGAGCTTGTGAGGAAAGATCTGCGAGGGCGAAGTCCGCTTTTGCTTCTGGCTGGTATTGCTTAATCTTTTCTATCGCTTTTAAGGCTTTCTCTTCGGAGCGGCAAACAAGGATACTGGTTGCCCCCTTGGCGCATAAACTCTTGGCGGTTTCGAATCCAATTCCTGCGTTGGCCCCGGTGATAAGGCAGATTTTGTTACTCTTCATAAACAGATAGTCGGTTTAGAAAGTTAAAATTCCGGTCTTAAACCATTCTCTTGAACAAAGAAAGGGAAAAGGGAGGAGTTTAAACCTATTATTGTCGATTCTCTTTCTAAGTGATGAAGATGGTTTAATAAAGATGCTCTCCCTTTCGATTTTTACCTTCCCAAATATTACGGCTTGCTACGTTGAAGAAAAATATAAATGAAATGGAAGAGTTGATCAAAAATAGCTAAAAACAGTGGTTATTTATCGTTTTTTAAGCCCAAGTCGTATTTGTTCTATAGATCTGATCTGCAGTTAATTTCTTCATTCCAGATTTCTATATGGCTGTGGTGATTAGTAGAGATAAGCAGGGATACTGAGGTGGCTCAGTGGGCTGTAGCCCACCTTTACTCCCCAACCCATTGCTCATTATACCTCCGAATGAACCTTATACACTTCCTCTAGCTTAAGATGGTAATTGTTTTTTTCATAGCCAGGGCCGTTGTATCCTTTGGCAAATTTTCTCCAATCTTTTTCTTGGAGTGCGCTTATTAGGTTGAATTGTTTGATATACCTTCCAAAGGCCTCTAAATGTTCATATTCGGATTGATATTGTCGCGTGACAAAATCGTCAATGGAGTCGTAATTCAACACCTTATAATGGTATCCCATTACCTGAAATAAACCCCAAGAGGCAGAGGATAATGCCGCTTCATGGTGGATTTTTTGTGCCTCTGCCAACCGCAGATATTCTCCTGTTCCGGCCTTATAATACTGCCTGGTCCAGCTAGGGTAGACGATTTGTGGAAATTCTTGTCTAAATTTTGCAGGATCTACATCGAATTTTTTCAATTGCTTCCAAAATACATGCCCTTCAAACAAAATGATTGGCCGGCCGTCGGTCAGAAAACCGTTCCCCCGTGATTCCACTTTAATGACCGCTTCGACTGTCGCGGGTTCGATCTTATATTCTTCGGCAAATCTTTTCTTGTCTTCAGCAGAAAGTCTTCGGTTGGCTTCAAGATCCTTAAGATGCGGGTAGTTTTTCTCTATTACTTTCTCTTTCGTATTCACAACAGGAGGAGCGGACGGAGAGATAAGGCTAGAGGCAAGAGAGGTGGACACGGCTTTGGGAGGGGCTTTCGCTTGGGAAGCAGGTACTAAGCCAATCTCTTCTTCAGAAATGCCCTCGCCTTGAGCTCTTGCGACAATCCGGGCAGTGCGTTCCCTTTGAATAATGTCAAGCCCCTTGGTGCCGAAATAAAAGGCGACCACCATGAGGAACGCATCTTCAAAGAAATCAAAATAGTTATGCAGGATGGAATTGTTTTGAAGGACCTGGCGATGGTCTTCTCCAAAAAAGATGATGGTGAGGGCCGTAGCGCCTACTAAGATAGACAAGGCCAAGGTGCCACGGACGGTGCCAGGAGGAACACCAAATGTCTCACTTGCATAAGGATTTCCACGCGGCGCCCCCAACTCTTCATAGAGGTCATTTTCCGTTTTTGACCCATTAGGCGGAAGAGACAAAGCTCGTTGGCTGAAGTTCTCCCAAAACTTTTGCGAGCGGCCATAATTGTAGTTGTAAAAATAGATGATCCATGCGTAATAGGCCATCAAAATCCCTAACCAGGACAAGACAATGGTAAGGGCTACTTTTCCTAAAATGCTTACCACGTTTATACTCGTTTTTACCTCCTGTTCCGTCGGAGTGGATACGACAGCGATCCATATATATAATATCAAAAACAGGATGGTCAGTTCAAAAACGATCAGACCCATCACAAGGAAGCCCGGTATGGAAAATGCATTGCTTATCTTCATCTTCATAATTTGTATTGCTAAGATTTCAGTTGCCTAAAAGCAAGCCCAAAAGAATACCCACTCCAGCGCCAGCACCTCCCCATATCAGTTTGTTTTTCCTTGCGATGGATACCGCTTCCTCTGTATTTTTAATGCTCTTTTCCAACATTCCATTAATTTCTTCTATTCTGGGCTGGGTAGCATCGATGTATTGTTCCATCTCACTGGCATCCTTGATCAATACCTTGATCAAGGAATCCTGAGAGGACTTAAGGGCTTCTACCTGGGTCAGGCTTTCATTGAGGAGGAGGTTATCCATTGCCAATCTAGCATAGCTTGCTTTGGTAAGCACGACCATGGAATCACAGGGAGAGATATAAGTCTCGCCTTTTTTTAAACCTCGCCGGAGGTTCTCATTGTTACAATCTATATCCTGAGCTAAAAGTTGATATACAGGAAGAAGGCCCAATAATGCCAACATTAATAATTTCATGTCCTGTGTTTTAAAATTTATTAAAGTCCAAAATCCACTTCATTCCATATTTCCTCCTCCATCTTTATTTTTTCCTCGGGAGGCAGCGTATTGATGTAATCTCTGTATCCCATCGAGCGAAGCTTCTCGAGCTCAAGCCGGCTTTTGTCATATTCGGCCTTCTGCTTTTCTATCCTCAGAGTGATGCGTTCTATCTCTCTCTGATTTTCAGCCCTTTCATGGGCTAATCTTTGCTTTGCTTCCTGTAGTTCGGCTTTTATTTCCTCGAGCCTGCTTTTCAGCACCTTGTTGTCAGCCTCTATTTCGTTGAGCGAGCGGGAATTTGGCGTGAGGAAATCGAACAAGCCCCTCAATCCAGACCATATGAGGCCGGCAAAGCCCACGATCCACAGCCAAAAACTTTTTAAAACCTGCGGCTGAAAAATGGCCAAATAGACTACCAAACCGACAAGGGAAATGAGAACAACGACCGCAACAATTCGTTTCATAGCTTACAGTAAGGGTGGGATGAACACAGTTTTAAACCAAAGGGAGCCCTGTTTTTTTCTATTTATAGGTCCATTAAATTAAGCCACAATTTTAACCGTCCGCAATACCCAACTTTTGGTATTTCTACGATGGTTGTTTCATAATCGCTTGAAAAACATTATCTTGTATAGCAGTGTTAAATGGCTAAAAAAGCGAACTTATGAAATCGAAATTTCTTATACCCACCTGTTTGGTATTTATTTTCTTGGCTGGTGTCAATACACACACCCAAGCACAGGATAAGCAAAAACAGCAGGAACTGGATAGAAAGGTGCTTCAATTCCTGGAGGATAACAGGGCAACATGGAGAAGTTTAAACGTACCCTATGAGGATGGAAAGGTCCTTCATGATATCATCCTAAAGAACAACTACCAATCCGCTTTGGAGATCGGCACTTCCACAGGTCATTCCACCGTTTGGATAGCCTGGGCCCTGAGCAAGACGGGAGGAAGGCTGGTGACCGTGGAAATCGATGAAGAACGACAAAAGGTAGCTATGGAGAATCTTGAAAAAGTGGGCCTTTCAGGTGTTGTTGATTTCCGATTGGGAGATGCCACGAAATCGTGAAGGAGCTGAAAGGGCCGTTTGATTTTGTTTTTTCAGACGCCGACAAGGATTGGTATGTGCAATATTTTATGGACGTCGATCCAAAGCTGGAAAAAGGGGGGTGTTTTACTGCGCATAACGTGCTTCAAAACCAAAGCGGTATTGCAGAATATTTGGATTACATCAATAATATTTCCACCTACACCACGATGGTAGACCGTTCGAGCCGTTCGGGAATTTCTATTAGTTATAAGAATGATTGAACAGCTTTCCAAATCCGAATACAGGGGTTGGAAGAGCAGGAGTATTACGCTCACATGATGAGGTTAAATGCCCCTTTCACTAAAATTTCATCGGACTCTTTAAATTCCGAGGCGTTGGTAATTTCCACAAGTGCATTGGCCGTGTCACCCGGTTTGACCTCTTTTTTTGCAAAGACCATTTCACCTTCCCTTCTTTCGACTAAGACCAGGACAAAATATTGGTTGGCTACTTCAATGACTGCTTCTGAGGGGAGTGCCATGGATTGTTTGTCGGAAGATTGGATCTCCGCCTCTACATACATGCCTGGGGTAAAAAGTTCATTTTGGGTTTCATCTTTTAGGTGGGCATGAACGTTGATCATCCTATTGTCTGCCTCAATGGCCTTACCGATCATAAAAACCTCCGCCTCAAAACTTGCTTTTCGGTCATCGGGCAGCCTGAACCGAATGGACTGTCCCTCTTTCAGGATCGCAATGTTCTTTTCAAACACCTTTAAATCGATATGTATATGATCAGTGTTTATGAGGCTTAACGCCACGTCGGAAGGAGAGAGGAACGCGCCGTTAAGCGTGTTTACAGCCGTTACATAACCCGAAAAAGGAGCGCGGATAGCTAGTTGAGAAATAAGATTTCCTGGATTTACAGATGCTGCATTGATGTTAAGTAGCTCGATCTTTTTTTTCAGTCCTTCGACCTTGGCTAAAGTGGTATGGTAGTCCGATTCAGCTTTCAGGAGATTTTTCTGAGAAGCAATATTTTCCTCTCTTAGCGTCTGCTGCCTTTCATAATCAGATTTTAAATAAAGGAGTTGGCTCTCGGCTTCCAAAAAGTCTTGTTGCATCTCAACATATTCCGGATTTTCAAGAGAAAACAGCACTTCTCCTTTTTTGACATGCTGACCTGTCAAAAGTGCCAGGTTCCGTACGTAGCCTCCATAATAATTGCTAATCTCTACCCTTCCCTCTGGTGGGACGTCGATGGTTCCGTTGATTTTAATCACGGAACCAAAGGAATATTCCTGAAATTTTCCCAGATGCATGGCTGAGGTTTCAAATTGTTTCTGGGTAATCACGAGTTCATTGGAGGGTTCAGTGTCCTCTCCTTCAGCTTCACTGGAAACCTGCTGATTCTCCTTGGCATTACAGCTTAAGAGAAGCGATGCCATGACGAAAGAAAAGCACCTGATTTTGAATAAATTAGAAATATTTTTCATTGCTCTTGGGTGATCATAAGGTAATTGAGATCCAACACAGTTTCATTGTAAACTTGGAGACTCTCCAGATAGGATATTTCGATATTTTTGGCATTTTCCACCAATTGCACCAATTGTAGAAAGTCTATTTCGCCCTTTTGAAAAGCAAGACCGGCATGGGAGAGAAGCGCTGAGGCAAGTGCTTTTCCTTCTTTTTGATAATAATCTATAGATTTTCTGTATTTGCTAAGGGATGAAATCAATTGGTTCGCATGCGAGGATAAACGAATTTTAAAATTTTTAGCCTCTTGTTCCAAGATCTGACTTTGCAGTCTTGAAGCCTTTATTTTGGAGGATTGGGCACCAAACCACAAAGGAATGGCCACACCAGCCTGTATTCCATTATAGATTTTTGAATCAGGAAAGGTGTTAGTGCCCCGAAAAAGCTCAATGTTCAGATCTGGGAGCAGCTTTTGCTTTTCTAAATGGATGTTTCGCTGGCTGAACTCCAAAGCTTCCTGATAATAGTTAAGCCCAGGATGGTCAAGCGTATCGATTTCCGCTACAGGAAGAGGCTCAAGGCTTTGTTGTGGAATCGTATAGGGATCTCCGGTCTGTAGCCATTGGTTAAGCTGCTGGTAGGCAGACAGAATGTTTTCATCCGTTTGGGCCAGAAGTAGTGCCAGTTCTTTTTGTTTGGATTCCGCTGTTAATTTCTCGAGATAATTGGTTTCACCCAATTCATATCGCCGATTGGCAGCGTAAGAAAAACGTTGGTAGAGGCTGTCCAAATACCGGTATTGCTCTCTTACTTCCTGCCAATACACCACCTCGTAGTAGGCTTTGGTGACTTCTTTCGTAAGAGTCATCTTGGTCATCAAGTGTTGCTGTTTTTGCATTCCTACTTTAGCCTTTCCGATTTGTCGCTGCGTTCCATAAACAGTGGGAAACTGAATGGATTGACTGATGCCCCAGACTTGGTTGGGATAGCCATTTTCTGCCAACTCGTTTTGGTCATGGCGGTAAAAAATCCCTGTTTTGTCCAAATCCCATGAGCTGCTTATGAGAGCTTCGGCCTCTTCAACGCGAAGGGCAGAAGCCTTTCCCAAGGCGTTGTTTTCCCAAGCGAGCGCCACAGCCTGCTTCACACTGATCTCATCGGATTGTCCCTGGGTAAGTAAAGGAAAAACCATAAAGGCGAATAAAAAGAGCAAGGGTTTAGCTTGAAATGGCTTTCTTTTCTTATCCTCATCAAAAAGGGCGTACAAAACAGGCAGTACAATTAAGGTCAAAATGGTAGCCGTAATCAAACCGCCCACGACGACTGTGGCAAGCGGACGCTGGACTTCTGCACCAGCAGAGGTGGAGATGGCCATGGGCAAGAAGCCCAATGCCGCCGCAGAAGCGGTTAACAGTACAGGCCTTAATCTGTCTCTTGCCCCTTTTAATATCCTTTCCTCAACGTCGGTCATACCCTGTGCTTTTAATTCTTTGAAATGCTCGATCAATACGATTCCATTCAATACGGCAATCCCGAACAATGCGATAAAACCGACACCTGCCGAGATGCTGAATGGCATGCCGCGGACATACAGCAGTAGAATACCGCCTACCGCAGAGAAAGGGATAGCACTATAGATGATCAAGGATTCCCTGATAGAATGGAAAGCAAAATACAGGAGGAGGAAGATCAAGATCAATGCTACCGGGACGGCGATCATCAGGCGATCTTTCGCTCGGTTGAGGTTTTCGAATTGCCCGCCATAATCAACGGTGTAGCCTGGAGGAAAATCAATTTGCTGCTCAATGATTCCCTGAATCTCATTGACCACTGTTTGGAGGTCACTGTTTCTTACATTTACCCCGATCACAATGCGCCTTCTTGTATTGTCGCGAGAGATCTTGGCCGGACCTTTGGTGTAGGAGATGTCAGCAAACTCACTTAGAGGAAGAACGTTTCCATCGCTTGTTTTTATGGAAGCCATTTGAAGGTTATCGATATCCTTTCTAAAATCCTGTTCAAATCTCACGACCATGTCAAACTGTTTCTCCCCTTCAAATACTGTCCCTGCGGCAAGGCCTGCAAAACCCATGTTGATCAATTGATTCAAATCGCTTACGTTCAATCCATGTTTGGCAATTTTTTGGCGGTCATATTTGACGGTCATCTGGGGCAGCCCATCTACCTTTTCGACAATGATATCTGAAGCCCCTTCCACGTTCTGAATGGCTTTCTCGACTTCCTGCGCCTTTTGATGTAGGACATCCAAGTCTTCACCAAAAATTTTGATGGCTAAATCTGCCCTTACACCGGTGATCAGCTCATTAAAACGCATTTCAATCGGTTGGGTAAATTCCAAATCTATTCCCGGCAAGACGGATAAAGCTTCTTTAAAATGATCCGCCAGTTCGTCTTTGGTGGAAGCGGTGGTCCATTCATCTTTTGGCTTCAACGTAATGATCACATCACTTTCTTCCATGGACATGGGATCGGTGGGAATTTCAGCCGCCCCGATACGAGTCACCACCTGCCGGACTTCCGGAAATTCTAGAAGGATCTGTTCCATTTGGGTGGTCGTTTGGATGGTGTTTGTTAACGTGGTGCCCGTTTTTAGCACGGGTTGGATCACGAAATCACCTTCATCCAAGGTGGGGATAAATTCGCCTCCCATGCGGCTTAAGAGGATCGCCGCAAATATTAGGATAGCCGCTGCCAATCCCAACACGGTTTTTTTGCTCCGCAATGCCCAAGAAATGGATGGTTCATAAATGTTCCCCAGCCATGTTATCAGACGGGTAGAGAGGTTGTTCTTTTCGGGTTTCTCAGGTTTAAGAAAGAGCGACGAGACCACCGGTACATAGGTGAACCCAAGTAGCATAGTTCCTACCAGTGCAAAGCTAAAGACTTGGGCCATGGGGATGAACATCTTTCCTTCCACGCCAGACAAAGAAAGAATAGGAATAAAAACAATGATAATGATGATCTGGCCAAAAACTGCTGACCGCATCATTTTGGTGGCACCGTCAAAAGTAATCTGGTCCATGGCCTTCCTTTTTTCTGTTTTAGAAAGGGGAAGGAGAGAAGCCCGTTCTGCAGTGATCTTAAAGGCAATAAATTCCACAATAATTACGGCGCCATCAATGATAATTCCGAAATCTATGGCACCAAGGCTCATTAGATTGGCATCCACACCAAACAGGTACATCATGGACAACGCAAAAAGTAGGCTCAACGGGATGACGGAGGCGACGACCAATCCGGAACGAAAATTTCCCAAAAGGAGTACCACCACAAAGACCACAATCAAACAACCTAAAATCAGGTTTTCTGCAATGGTGTGGGTGGTTTTGTCGATCAATTCACTTCGATCCAAAAAGCCGTTGATGATAATTCCTTCCGGTAGAGAGCTTTTTATTTCTTCGAGACGATCCTTCACCAAGTCTATGGTTTCTTTGGAATCGGCGTCTTTGAGCATCATCACCTGTCCAAGAACCTTTTCTCCCTCTCCATTGGCGGTGATTGCCCCAAAGCGGTTGGCATGGCCAAATCCTACAGTAGCCAAATCCCTGATATAGATGGGGCTACCGTCCCGGTTCTCCACGACAATATTTTCAATGTCCTCCAGGCTTTCCACTAAGCCTTCTCCACGGACAAAAAAGCTTTCGTTGGTTTTTTCAATGTACCCGCCTCCGGCAATGTCGTTGTTCTTTTGCAGGGCTTGATAGATAGTGGCTAGATCAATATGTATTGCGCGTAAACGTTCTGGGTTGATGGCGACTTCGTATTGTTTAAGATAGCCACCCCAAGTATTTACTTCCACCACGCCTTTAATTCCGGACAATTGTCGTTTAACTATCCAATCTTGGATGGAACGAAGATCCATGAGGTTGTACCGGCCTTCAAAACCTTCTTCGACATCAATAATGTATTGGTAGATTTCTCCCAAGCCCGTGGATACTGGTCCCATAAAAGGTTTCCCGAAGTGAGCGGGTATCTTTTCTTCGGCAATTTTGATCTTTTCCGCGATCAATTGCCTCGGAAGGTAAGTGCCCATTTTGTCCTCAAAAACAATGGTGACGACAGAAAGACCAAACTTAGAAATGGAGCGGATTTCCCTCACTCCGGGCAGGTTGGCCATCTCGAGTTCTATCGGGTAGGTCAGGTATTTTTCTACATCCTCGGTCGCTAGGTTTTGCGACGTGGTGATGACCTGGACTTGGTTACTGGTAATATCAGGAACAGGACCAAGAGGGATCTGCGTAAGAGAGTAGGTTCCAAACCCGATCAGTAGGGCAGTGAAGAGGAATACAATTAGCTTGTGGTGAATGCTGTAATGGATAATTTTCTCTAACATGAGCCAGTAAATGGGGAAGTCCAAATTTACGACGGTGATTCTAAAGCCACGCTTAGGTTTATCTTAAGATTGGCTTAAAATGGTATGGGATGCTTGCTAGGTTTGGCTTTGCTAAAAATCGGCATATCGGAGGCAAAGATTGTGTCAGGATGCGCAGCTACTGAATGATCAGCCCCCTTGCTGTTTGCTTTGCGTTTACAGTGAGCGGTTATTCCGGCTCATGCTTGATGGAGATTAACGATATCAAAAGGTCAAAGTGACTTTTGTGCCCGAATCGATCTCGCTTTCTATCTGCATGCCTGCATGGATCAAGTTACAGGCTTTTTGCACAATGGAAAGGCCTAATCCATTCCCTTTGATTTCTTTGTGGCTGAGCGCTTCCGAGCGGAAGAAAGGCATAAAGATACTTTGGAGATCTTCCTGACGAATACCGATTCCTTCGTCATTGATACTACATGAAACCTTGTCACCTTCCTTATCCACTTGAATGGCCAACGTGGAGAACGGAAAGGAATATTTAATGGCATTGGTGATGATATTGTCAAGAATCAGATCAAGGTAGTAACGATCGGTGGTGATTTCTTCACTGGAGGAATCCTTTAGACTAATTCGTAAGCCTTTTTGTTTGATTTCTGCGCCATGGCGCTGTAGTACTTCGTCAATGGCGGAAACCAACAGGATAGGTTTTGTTTCGGCCATTGACGGCTTGTCCAGACGGGCCAGGAGGAGCAACTGATCCACAATCCCAGCCATCCGGTCAATTTCTTTAATACTATAAGCCACCTTCTCTCTGTATTCCTGCTCTGTTCGCGGGTTTCTGTTCAAAACTTCCAAGGTGCCTTTCAGTACCGACAAGGGGGTCCTCAATTCATGTGAGGCATCTGACGTAAATTGTTTTTCCCGTTCCATTGCCTCCTGAATCCGCTGTAGCAGGTCATTGATGGAGTTAGAAAGTGTATAAAGCTCGTCCTTGTTATCCGGCAAAGCCACCCTCTCATTAAGGTTCTTTCGGGTGATTCTATTGGTGGTATCTGTAATTTGTTGGATGGGGATGACGGTTTGCCCCGCCAAAAACCGGCTGACAAAGAAAAGAAGGAACAGGATGATCGGATAGAGTACCAACAGGATTTGTTTAAGGTTGTTGAGTACCATTTGGGTATCCTCCAAGGGCATGGCGACCATGATGTAGCCTTTGATCACGCCGTTTTGTTCCAAAGCAATTTGCGCCTGCCTAATTCCCCGTCCGCCCAACTCCGTCGTATACGGATCAACAAAGCTTGGATGGTGTTCAAATTCCAGTGCTTCTTCTTTTAGGTTAGGGGATTTGTCCATAATCCGGCCGTTAGCATCATTGATCTGCAGGAATACAGGATGAACGTCCACTTCTTTATGCTCTCTTTCCTCCCATTCGGCTTTGTTGCTGAACCGTATGCTGTCGCTTTCAATGAATATTTCATCGGTATGCTTTTCCGCTTGGTAGGAAAGTGCATTGTCGAGGTTGTTGTAGACGGTGGTTTTTACAATTAAATGGATAATGAGGAATACGGCAGCAACCACCACCGCAGTGGCCACCATATAATAAAAAGCAATCCTGTTCTTTAATGAAAAATTCATATTTCCCGTGCAATATAGCCTACCCCCCGAATGGTTTGGATGTAATCCTCTTCTTTTTGGAGCTTGAGTTTCTTTCGTAAGGAATTGATGTACACATCCAACACGCCAGTATTGTAGTCAAAGTGACTATCCCAGACCGCATTCATGATCCTCGTCCGTTTGCAGACTTTGCCCTTGTTGCGCATTAGAAATTCTAAAAGTGCAAATTCTTTTTGGGTTAAAGGAATTTCCTCTTCCGCTTTAAAAACCTGATGGGTATTGCTGTCGAGGTTGATGTTCCCCAATTGAAGACTTTCCTGATCAATGCTTTTGGATCTGAGTTGCACTTTGATTCTTTCGACCAATTCATCGAAATTGAAAGGCTTCTTCAGGTAATCATTTGCTCCCGCCTGGAGGCCAAAGATGGTTTCTTCCACCGTATCTTTTGCAGTAAGAAATATGATTGGAGTATCCGGGAATTTTTTTCTAAACTGCCTACAAACTTCGATACCACTTAATCCTGGTACCATCCAATCCAGCAACAAGAGGTCATAACTTCCGGACAAAGCTCGGTGTAGACCTTCTGATCCATTTTCCTCTATGTCCACGGAGTAAGCCTCTTCCTCCAACCCTTGCTTAAGGAAGTTGGCAATGCCCGGCTCATCCTCGATCACTAGAATATTCATGTTAAATTATTTCATGGTATAGTTCGGGAGAGGTTTATTCGCTTTAATAACCAGCCCTTGCACCTGCCTCCCGTGTATCAATCAAAGCATATTGAGACGAAAAAGGCACCCCATTAATCTGGGGGCCCATATTCTGATCAATTCCTTTTGAATAGGGGAGAATCTAGAATTATCCACATGATATTCCATTGCCTACATCGCTTGGTAAGCCTCTGCTGGAGTAGCGATGATGTCAATGCATTTTTTCAGGTCTGCTTTGCAAATGATAAAAATAAAGAAAAATAATCTATTTAGCCATAGATATCTAGGATTGGTCCGGACCTTATTGGCTAAGGCTGAAATTCCCTCTCATCCATGGAAAAAAAATCAGGAAGAAGACGGATTGGCTGCTTAACGGATTTCCTTGTTGTTGTCACTCTTTTCACGCTGGACGCCCTTATTTCCTGTACCAACCTCTCCGCCTGTTTTGCTGTCAAAATGATGGACTTCTTTTTTTAATACCTCATCAGAAGCCATTCTGTCTTCGGTGGTGTTTTGGTTCTTTTTGACAAAGATTTTTTTGTACAAAAAGAATAAGGCGATGGCTACTGCGACAACTGAGATGGCACCAAGAATAAAGTCCATAATAGATAATTTATAGGTTGAACGAATAGGTTTAAGTCCTTTTGAAAGCAATAAAAATGCCTAACTATTGAAAACTTCTTGTTCTTCTATAAAGTAACGCTACCTGCCATTAAAAAAGGCTTCCCTGTACGGCCTGAGGTTTCTGTCCTTGAATAGAGCCTTTTAACATCGCCTGTATCAATTTTTGAATTCCATCTTTCCATGTCCCCAGATCGACTTTCATTTCTTTGTTTGGGTATGCAATGGGTCCGCTCAACCGTTCAAAGCCGATCATCAGACTCCATAGGGTATAAAATGTCACCTCAGGGTTGAGGTCGGGACGCATGCTTTTGTCCTCTACGCCCTGGGAGATTATTTGTGCGCCCAACCTGGCGGGTTCATGGTGGATTTCCAACAAATTTTCGAAATTTTTGCTTTCTAGAATCAGCGGGTCGATCTGCTTCCGTAGTTTTTCGTCATTGTATAGTGTCACCAAACCCATGAAATTCATGATGGCTTCATGGTACATTCTGTGCTCACTGGCGAACTCCAAAAAGTTGTTGATCAAATCGAAGATAAGGTCCAGTCCTTTTTTGTCTTTGGACTTTAGGGTATCCTTAAATACAGCATTCAACTGCTCAAAAGCCTTCTTGGTTACTGCCATGTAAAGATCTTCTTTATTCTTAAAATAAAAATAAATCAATCCCTTGCTCATTTTGGCTTGTTTGGCCACATCGTCCATTTTGGTGGCGTGATAGCCGCGAGATGAAAATAATTTAATTGCCGACTGCACAATTATTTTCTCCTTTTGTTGCCTTTCGTAAACACCCATTTGAAATAAAATTAAGGTTGCTTTGTGAATTTATCTCCCTCTCCGGTCTTCCGTTTTTGGGCTTTCGACGTCCACTGCCAACTTCCTGCCTGACATCCGACAATAAAACCTCGTTCAGCCAATTTATGCTTTTACCTTTATGATAAAGTAGTTCTTCTTTCCTTTCTGCACCAAAAGATATTGATCCTGTAGCAACTGAAAATCGACAGGTGCATTGGGGTCATCCACTTTGATTTTGTTGATACTGACTCCTCCTCCCTGGATCAATTTCCTCGCTTCACCCTTGGAGGCAAAGATCACTCCCTCTGCATCCGCCAACAGATCGGTCACTTTCTCTAAGTCCTGATACACTTCTTTTTCCAAGTGTATTTGTGGAACGCCTTCAAATACTTGAAGAAAAGTTCTTTCATCCAAGGTTGCCAGATCTTCCGTGGATGATTTGCCAAACAGGATCGAAGAAGCTTTCAGCGCCATTTCGTAATCCGCCTCACTATGCACCATAATGGTGATGTCCTTGGCAATGGCCTTCTGAAGTACCCGGAGATGGGGCGCTTGTTGATGTTCTTGTTCTAAGCCTTCGATGGTGGCTTTGTCCAAAACAGTAAAAATTCGGATGTACTTGGAAGCATCTTCATCGGACACATTCAGCCAAAATTGATAAAAAGCATAGGGAGAAGTCTTTTCCGGATCCAACCAGACACTGCCGCTTTCGGTCTTACCGAATTTTGTCCCGTCTGCTTTGGTGATCAAAGGAACCGTGAGCGCATAGGCGCTGCCGCCTTCCATCTTTCGGATCATTTCGGTGCCTGTGACGATATTGCCCCATTGATCAGATCCGCCCAACTGTATGCTACAGTTGTGGTGCTTCCATAAGTAATAGAAATCATATCCCTGGATCAGTTGATAGGTGAATTCGGTAAAAGAGAGCCCGTTTCCGTCCTCCAGTCTCTTTTTCACACTGTCCTTGGACATCATATAATTGACCGTGATGTGCTTGCCCACGTCGCGGATAAAATCGAGAAAGGTGAACCGGGACATCCAATCGTAATTATTGACCAGTTCTGCCTTATTGGTGCCCTTTCCCTCGAAGTCAAGAAATTTGCCCAGCTGTTTTTTGATGCAGTTGACGTTGTGCTCGAGCGTTTCCAGGTCCAACAAATTACGTTCGGCTGATTTGAAGGACGGGTCTCCGATCATTCCGGTAGCGCCGCCAAGAAGGGCTATGGGTTTATTTCCCGCCCTTTGAAAATGGAGTAAAGTCATCACTCCCACCAGGTGGCCGATATGCAAAGAATCTCCTGTCGGGTCAAAACCAAGGTAGGCCGAAGCAGTTCCTTTGTTCAGGTGTCCTTCTATCTCCGGTGTCATATCTTGGAGCATACCCCTCCATTTCAATTCTTCAATAAAGTTATTCATGTTCTCTGGCTGATAATAAGAAAGCTGCAAATATAGGATTTGCAGCTTTAGAAATAAAGGTGGTGGTAGAGATATTTGGCTTTAGCCCTTAAGTCTCACGTCTAATGAATGGTCTTCGCCAGCGGGATATTGTATCAATTTACGCCAGTTTCTCTCTCCATTACCAGCACCAGTTTGTCTTTTTTAGGACTGATCGCCATTCTGGAGATCCCCTTGTACCCGGGAAGGGATACAGAGGCGATTTTTTCCCATGAAACACTTTTTTTGACGTTTCTTACAAACAGCTCCTTTCCTCGTGCCATCAATACGGTATTTTTATCGATCCAGATGAAATCCTCGGAACCACCTAGGGAAAGTCCCAAGTTTTGGGAAGTCTGTTTTTTTAGATCATAAGAAAGGATTTCCATGGCTTTTCGTCCATCCACCACAACATTGCTACCAGCATTCAAAAAGGTGACTTCATTGGACTTAGGCCTTTTGTTGATGCTTCTGCCGACATTCTCCGCCAATGTTACCTTTTCGTCTTTGCTATAGGGATAAACCAATTGATTAGGGTTACCCAAGATATACATCGCCGCGATATTATCGTGCCAAGCGTAATAGCCCACAGGCATGATATCGTCATAAAGCAATTCGGGTTCACCCATATTGATCGGGTAGAGCCATAAGCGCTGGGCGCTGTCTTCTTCGACGGTCACGGCGGACACATATTGTCCGCAGTCGGTTAAAGAAGGAGAAAATTCACTTTTATTCGGGGTACGGGTCATATTGGTGAAGTTACCCGTCTCGAAATTATACATGATGATATCATTGCCTCCCTGGGCAGCTTGGGAAGAAAAAACGAGCTGGTCATTGTTGATGAAATTGGGCTGGTTATCATAGCCTGGGGTGTCGGTGATGTTGCGGGCGCTGCCGGGAATGATCCCGAATTTTCCCATGGACTTTTTGGTATCTAAACTGATCAGGTCAAAAGAAGCTTGGGCTTGGAGGCTGGTAGGGATGGACAATAAAAGAAGCAGCGTCAGTACGTTTCGTCGGATCATATGCAAAAGGATTGATTTTATGATCGAAGTTATAAAATATCCAGTAAAAAGTGGGGGATAAGGATTATTTATCAAAAAAGAAGCAAGTCATCCCTCTCTGGATAAACCTATAGGAAAATGTGTAGGGATTATTAGCGGAAATTTTATTCTTTATGTAGTTTTGGTTTATCGTCAAATGAACCACCCAAATAACTTGTTGAATATTCTCTGTTCATGAAAATAACCAGGCTTTTTTTTCTTCTTGTCTATTTTCTAATTTTTTTGACAGGCTGTGAAAACCAAAACAGTCATCTCTCTCATCGACCCATGGATCCCTGGGCTTTCCGCTCGGTTCTGGATAAGCAGCCGCGGATGCTGACACTGGCACTGGACTCTACTTTCTTTGTGGTCTATGATCTTGGCCGCTCACAATTGTATAAAGCCTGGAAAGGCGGGGTTACTTTGGAGGGAACGGTTTACACGGACAAAAAGAACGTACAGCCTACCAGCTGGGGCAAAGCCTATTATACCGATAGCCTAAAGCAGTCTGAATGGATACTTTTTAATCAGGGGAAAAAGAAACCCCTCACCTTGTTGAATAAAGGGTACAGATTCAAAGATAACAGCATTACTTTATATTATGGGGCAATACTTCCCTCAGGCGATGCGCTTGCTGTAGAGGAAAGCCCGGAATTTGTCAGGGATAGAAAAGGCCGTCCAGGTTTGGAGAGGAAGTTCAAAGTAGAAGGACTACAGGATGGCGCCGAGCTATGGCTGTCCAGGCCTGATTCCTCGGTGGTTCTCAAGCCAAATGTTCCTGCCACCGTAGTTTCTTATTTTGATGAATTTCCTTCCCAATCCCCTCCGTCCCAACAGGGAAGCTATGACCACTTGGGAAGGTACTGGATGGAGAATAGCGATTGCTTCACCTGCCATGAGATGGGGAACAACAACGTGGGCCCATCTTTCCAGAACATTGCCGACCGGTATGCCAATGATAACCCCACGAAGGAGGTACTGATCCAAAAGGTACAAAAAGGCAGCACAGGCACTTGGGGAAATAGCATTATGAATCCCCATCCCCAATTGGCTGATAATGAAATCAGGACCATGTTGGACTATGTGTTTTCCCTAAAGAAAGCAGGAAACGAAGAAAGCATCAAAGCCATGCAGGCGAGCCAAGTTAAAATTGAAATTTCTAAACCCAATCCCGGACATGGGGCATCCCTGGAAGGTGTCCATCCAAGTTATGATCTTCAGACCCTTCATAAGGATGATTTCAAGCTTAAAGTCGGCGGATTGGCTTTTCTTCCTGACGGCAGGCTGCTGGTGACGACTTGGGATGTGGTAGGAGGGGTGTATTTATTGGACGGGGTGGAAACAGGGGATACTACCCAAATTACCGTGAAGCGGATAGCTTCCGGCTTGGCAGAGCCGCTGGGGATCGAAGTGGTGGATGGGGAGATTTATGTCCTGCAAAAGCATGAACTTACCCGTCTGGTGGATTTGGATGGCGATGACATTATAGATGAATATCGGGCTGTCTGCAACAGTTGGGGCGTTACGGGCGATTTCCATGAGTTCGCCTTTGGGCTGGTGCATAAGGACGGTCATTTCTATTTGACCTTATCAATGGCGATGAGACTCATGGAAGGCGAGAACCAGCACCCTGATCGGGGGCGGACCATCAAAGTAGCCATGGACGGAAGCTACGAGTGGCTTAATTACGGACTTCGGACCCCCAATGGTATAGGATTAGGGCCGGATGACGATCTCTTTGTGACCGACAACCAGGGACAATGGCTGCCGGCCAATAAACTGATCCATGTCAAAAAGGATGAATATTTGGGAATGGCTTGGGGGCTTTCTGACACCCTTAAAGTAAAACCTGATGAAGCCCCTCCTGCGATCTGGCTTCCCGATGCGGAAATAGGAAATTCGCCGACAGAACCGATTTTGATGCGGGATGGTCCTTATAAAGGACAGTTGCTGCACGGCGACGTGACCCATGGTGGCATCAAAAGGGATTTTCTGGAGAAAGTGAATGGAGAATATCAAGGGGCAGTTTTCCGATTTAGCCAAGGATTTGCAGCCGGGGTCAACCGCTTGGCCTGGGGACCTGACGGCGCATTATATGTGGGAGGAGTAGGGATGGTCGGCGGCTGGAGTTGGAAAGACAAACGGTATGGGCTACAAAGGATGGCTTACAATGGGAAAACCACCTTTGAAATGCTCTCCGTCAAAGCAAAACCGAATGGTTTCGAAATAGCATTTACAGAGCCTCTTTCTGAGGAAATAAATCCCGGATCTGAAGAATGGCAGATTCAGCAATGGAGGTATCAATCCACAGAAAAATACGGGGGACCCAAAATGGATTTGGAGACTTTGAGAATCAACCGATTCGAAATTTCCGAAGATCGTAAACGTGTGTTTCTGGAAATTCCAAGCCTAAAAGAAAAGCATGTCGTATATTTCCGCTTACCAGAAACGCTAGAAGGCCAGAGCGGGCAACGTCTTTGGTCGTCCGAAGCTTGGTACACCTTAAACCATATCCCAAAAAACTAAAACATGAAGCAGCGCAATGATATTCCATCCGAGATCACCCGTAGGGAATTTGTCCAGTTAGGAACCGGGGCATTAGTAACCTTGGGGATGACGGGATTTACTTCCCCTACCAATCCAAACCATAAAATGAACAACAGCAAAAAGATCAAGATCAGTAGGGTCGACTCCAATTTTGAAAGGGAGCCACTATTTCCTTACCGTTTTAAAGGCAGTGCGATCAGCGAAAGCTGGCAAGCAGTCGCCTATGTGGAAAGTGAATCCGGCATCGGAAAGGTGGGGCTGGGCACCCAGGGGACGCTTTGGTCGGATTCGAAGGTCTTTTTAGACCATTCTACCAGTGGTGGCAATGCCCTCATGTACGCCATGACCGAAAGGGCTTTGCAGATGATTAAGGGGACAACTTTCACGGATCCCGTCAGCTTATTGGATGAGCTTTTGCCGGAAATATATGCCTACGGGAAAAAAATAACCCGCAATCCCGATCTGAAGAAGACTTTTGCGCTCAATGCCTTGGTGCCTGTGGACAATGCGATTTGGTTGTTGTATGCGGCGGAAAACGGCATCGGGCAATTTGATGAGATGGTGCCGGAGGCTTATAAGCCTGGGTTGTCCCATCGGCATGAGAAAGTGGCGAGTATTCCCTCATTTAGTGTTGGGGCCAAAGTGGAGGCTATTAAAGCTGCCGCCGAGGAAGGCTATTTTATCATGAAGCTAAAAACCGGGGCAGCGGGAACACAGAAGGAGATGTTGGAAAAGGACATGGCTTTCCTGACTGCCGTGCACAATGCCATTGGCCATTTTGAGACACCATATACAAAAAATGGGAAAATACCGTATTATTTCGATGCCAATGAAAGGTATGATGAAAAAGACACCTTGATGCGCTTTTTGGATCATGCCAAAAAGATCGGCGCCTTTGATCAGATCGCGGTGATTGAAGAACCGTTTGGGGAAAGAAATGAGGTGTATGTGGGTGATTTGGGCGTGCGTGTTGCGGCAGATGAAAGTGCGCACACCGTGGAAGATGCTGCGGCAAGGATAGAACAGGGCTATACTGCCATTGCCGTCAAAGCCATCGCCAAAACCCTCACCATGACCATGAAGATCGCGCAGTTAGCGTATGAAAAAAAGGTGCCCTGCTTCTGTGCTGACCTAACGGTAAACCCCATCTTGGTTGACTGGAACAAATGTGTGGCAGCGAGGCTGGCTCCTTTCCCGGACATGTCGGTAGGTTTACAGGAAACCAACGGGCACCAATACTACAAAAATTGGGAGAAGATGATGTCTTACCACCCTATGGCTAACGGTTCATGGGTCAAAACCCAGAACGGTGTTTATCCAACAGATGCTTCCTTTTATAAAAATAGCGGAGGAATCTTTGCTTCTTCTCCCCATTATGAGGCGTTATTTAAGGAGGAATTGTAGTATCGGTGTTTTGGTTGCTTGGTACCTGTTCAGGGCTTAGGGACCAATAGACAGAGACACCATTGGGTCCTTGTTCCCTATTTTGAATACCCTGCGTTTATATGTCCTTAAGTTCTTAGCGCTTCTCCACTTATCAAGTAATTCCATTTTTAACTTTTGGATCAATTGTTTTGTAGGAGTGAATCCTTATTTTAGCTTTTGGATTAAATCACTGATGTATGGTCTTTGGGAAAAACGGACACAATGCCCTTTCAATCTTTATCCTTGTACTTTTCACACTCCCCAACTTTTTGTTGGCCCAGTCCTCATCAGAAATCTACCATGAGCTTTTAAAGCTAAAGGAAACCAAAAGGGTCCTTTACATTGCCGCGCATCCAGATGATGAAAACACACGGCTTATCGCTTATCTTGGCAACAAGGAGCATGCCCAGGTAGCCTACCTTTCTCTGACTAGGGGCGATGGCGGACAGAATCTGATCGGTAAGGAACTGGGATTGGAATTGGGCATGATCCGTACACAGGAATTGCTCAAGGCCAGGGAAACGGATGGGGGCAGACAGTTTTTTACCCGGGCAATTGATTTTGGGTTTAGTAAAAACCCCGACGAAACCTTAAACAACTGGGACAGGGAAAAGCTCCTTTCTGATGTCGTGTGGATCATCAGAAGGTACCAGCCTGACATCATCATCAACCGGTTCAATACCATCCCTGGTACCACCCATGGGCATCATACGACCTCGGCCATACTTTCCGCCGAGGCCTTTAGGGCAGCAGCGGATCCTCAGGCTTTTCCGGATCAGCTTAGCCATGTTGCTCCTTGGAAAGCTAAGAGAGTGTTTTGGAACGGCTATAACTGGGGTACGCCATATGAGCCAGAGGAGGGGAAAATATCTTATGCTTTTCCTGTTGGAGAATACAATCCGCTTTTGGGTACGACCTATTCGCAGATAGCGGCAGACAGCCGTACAATGCATAAGTCGCAGGGATTCGGCGCGACCGCACAGGTAGGGAAAAGTGAGGATCATATAGAATTGATTGATGGGGATAAATTCAAAAGTGATCCTTTCGAGGGTGTTGCCAACAGATGGACTACCATAGACAACGGTACACAAATAGAATCCGCTATTTCCCAAGCTTTGGAAGGGTTTGATTTCCTGAATCCGGAGAACAACCTCCCCCAGCTGCTGCAGGTGAAACAGATGTTGGACAAGCTTGACTACAAGTTACCTTGGATTAAGGAGAAGCAGGATCAAATCGGCGGAATTATCCTGAGTGCCTTGGGGGTGAAGGCAGAGTTTTTGGCGAGTAAGGAGTTGTCTTTTCCCTCCGAAAAGAGCAATGCATCGCTGGTTATCAATAATCCTTCCGCTGCCCTATTGAAAGCAGTGTCGTTTAGATATTTGGAAAATGCGAAGCCCCTGAATCAAGCCCTTGCGGACAATGAAACCATTCATCTGGATCTTCCCATAGAGCTTCCAGATAATTTTCCAATTTCCCAACCTTATTGGATAGTACAGGCTCCCGAAGATAACCTGTATACCATCCAGGATCAATTGGCCATAGGGAAACCTTTTAATCCACCTGCTGTTGCAGGAGAGTTGGTTTTGGAAATAGAAGGGCAACGAATCACCCAGGTACTTCCACTGAAGTTCAAATACAACGATCCGGTGGATGGGGAAATCAACCAACCTTTTACCGTGGTTCCCGAAGTTAGGATTTCCATTGACAAGGACAATGTATTTGTCATCAACGGCCAGCCGCAAACGGTGTCAGTGCAGGTCAGTTTTGAGGACGGCATAGTAGATGGAGAACTGGTATTAGAAGGTTTGGCCGCTCATGAATACCGGGAATTGGACAAGAAAGAGGATGCAGCTAAAAATAGCCTCACCTATCAGATCCAGCTGGATGACATTTCCTCTCTGGGGAAAAACGTCGTCACCGTAAAATACAAAACCAAGGAGGGCCAGGTGTATGATAAAGGAATGAAGCAGATTAGCTATAAGCATATTCCTCATCTTACCTATTTCCCCACTTCGGCTTTCAATTTAATCGCTTTATCCTTAAATGTTAGCCCCCAAAGGATCGGCTATATTCCAGGTGCGGGGGATGATGTCCCGGAGGTGTTGACCAATTTGGGATATGATGTAACCCTATTGGAAAACGGAACACTGAATGCCCTTCGGCTAAGCCAATTTAACACCGTCATTGTAGGGATCCGGGCTTTCAATACCAATATGAACTTGGCCCACCACGTGGACGATCTGATGGAATATGTGTCATCCGGTGGCAACCTGATCGTGCAGTACAACACCAGCGGCCCGCTTCTAGCCAGACAGTTGGGACCCTATCCATTTCAGCTTTCGAGGGACCGAGTGGCCGTGGAAAATTCTCCGGTGAAGCTATTGGAGCAGAGCCATCAAATTTTAACTGTTCCCAATTCAATAACCTTGGCAGATTTTGAAGGTTGGGTACAGGAGAGGGGGCTGTATTTTCCAGGCGACTGGGACAGCAAGTACGTTACTCCTTTGGTGATGCAAGATCCAGGCGAGCAGGAAACAAAAGGGGCGATGCTTTTGGCCAACTATGGCAAGGGGACTTATGCCTATTCAGGAATTTCCTGGTTCAGGTTGCTGCCTGCGGGCGTTCCGGGAGCCATTAAGTTATTCGTCAATCTAATTGAGCAAGGCCATGAATAAAACCACCAACTGGAAGCTGGTGTACAGCATATTGATGCTGGCGCTGCTCGTCCAAATTATTTTGTATTACGGCTTAACCCAATATTTCTCGTGAGTACAATTGACTGGGTCATCCTGTTTGGAACCATATTTCTCATTGTAGCCTACGGAGTTTACAAGACCCGTGGAACCCAAGACCTGGAGGGCTACCTCAAAGGGAGCAATGAGAATTGGTGGACCATAGGGCTTTCTATTATGGCGACCCAGGCTTCTGCCATTACTTTTTTAAGCACACCGGGGCAGGCCTATGCGGATGGGATGCGCTTTATACAATTTTACTTCGGATTGCCGATCGCAATGATCATTTTATCCGTCACTTTTATCCCGATCTATTATAAGTTGAAGATTTATACTGCCTATGAATTTCTGGAGGGCAGGTTTGATCTGAAGACCCGCACCTTGGCAGCCTTGTTGTTTTTAGTGCAAAGAGGCTTGGCTGCGGGCATTACCATATTGGCGCCGTCTATCATTTTATCCTCGTTGTTGGAGTGGAACCTGGTATTTACCAATGTGTTCATTGGACTCATCGTTATTGTCTACACGGTATCAGGAGGAACAAAGGCAGTATCGATTACCCATAAACAACAGATGGCCGTGATGATGGGAGGGATGATCTTGGCCGGGATACTGATCATCGAAATGCTGCCAATAAAATTCACGGAGGCATTGCATGTGGCTGGCAAGATGGATAAACTCAATATTGTCAACTTTGAGTTCGACCTTTCCGACCGGTATAACTTTTGGTCGGGCATTACTGCCGCAGTTTTTCTGTTTCTTTCCTATTTCGGCACCGACCAATCCCAGGTACAACGATACCTTAATGGCAAGTCGCTCCGTGAGAGTCGGATGGGGTTGATCATGAACGGCTTTCTGAAGATCCCCATGCAGTTCGTCATCTTGTTTATAGGGGTGATGGTTTTTGTTTTTTACCAGTTTTACCAACCTCCTATTTTTTTTAACGAGGTCCAAAGCCACAAATTGGAACAGAGTGAGTACCAGGAGGATTTTGACAAATTAAAAGAAAGCTACTCCCAAGGATTTGAGGCAAAAAACAAGGATATTTTATCCCTATTGGATGCGGTGGAAGCCCAAGATGAAGCCCGCATCCATGAGTTGAAAGAGGAGATTGCGCAAAAATCCGATCAGCAGGAGCAGATCAGGGATCAAGTAAAAGACCTTATGGTAAAAAATGACCCTCTTGCCGAAACCCGTGATACTGATTATGTATTTATGCGTTTTGTGATGGATTATCTGCCTCAAGGGGTAGTAGGATTGCTGTTTGCTGTTATTTTTTGTGCGGCTATGTCCTCTACTTCCTCCGAGCTGAATGCCCTGGGATCAACGTCAACGGTGGATTTGTACAAGAGGTCTATTAGGAAAAGAGAATCCTCGGGACATTATATACTTTCCTCTAAATGGTTTACGGCGCTTTGGGGCGTTTTTGCAATGGTCTTTGCCAGTTACGCCATGTTGTTTGAAAACCTGATCCAAGCGGTGAATTTGTTGGGCTCCTTGTTTTACGGTACCATTCTGGGCATGTTCTTGGTAGGTTTTTACATGAAATGGGTAAAGGGAAATGCAGTTTTCATTGCGGCCTTAATAGCCGAAGCCGTAATCCTCCTCATCCATTGGCACAACGGCGGGGAGCTGTTCGGTATATCCGTTAACATAGGTTATTTGTGGTATAATGCCATCGGCTGCTTGGCCGTGATGCTTGTAGCGGCACTTTTGCAGCCATTTATGAGGCCTGAAAAATCTCAGTAGTATAGTGATCAAGATAAGGGAATCTCCATATGATAGAAGAAGGATTTTGCTTAATTTGGCATCTTGAATAAAACAATAACCTTGTAAAACCTTATCGATGATCCCCTTTAAAAGTTTGCTATTTACGGCTGGGACAGTTCTTTCTCTGCCCTTTTACAGCTTAGGCCAATCTAACGATACCATTCCTCTTAGCCAACAGCTGGAGGAAGTTACAGTCACCGCACAGAAGCAAGAGGAAAACCTGCAGCAAGTGCCTGTTTCCGTCTCCCATATTCCAGAGCAAGAGGTTCGTCATTTGAGGCTGTGGCAGGCCCGGGATTTTGGAGGGCTTTTCCCCAATTTTTATGCGTCGCACTCCGGCGATGGCAGGAATGTCATGGGAATCCGGGGCATTACCACCACTTCTTACGATCCAGCAGTAGCGGTGTACGTAGATGGAGTTATTCAATTTGGTCTCGATACTTACTCTAACGGGCTTTTAGACGTTGAAAGAGTAGAGGTATTGCGCGGGCCGCAGGGGACTTTATATGGGCGGAATGCCATGGGAGGAGTAATCAACATCATCACCAAAAAGCCCACCAACAAAACCAATGGGTTTATCGGCGTTGATTTTGGCAACTATGGCTTGTCCAGATATAGCTTGGGAATAAAAACTGCCTTGGTGCCTAACAAACTTTTTCTAGGAGCCTCGGGCCTTTATGAGAAACATAATGGCTTTTTCACTAATGGGTTCAATGATTCCAATTATGATAAGCGAAACAGCCTTTTGGGCAATTATTATTTAAGGTATTTGGCCAACCAGTATTGGTCATTTACCTTCAATTTTAAACACAGCGGCGTGAGAAATAACGGAGCCTTTCCTCTCGCAGGGAGTTTTGACCAGGCTATGGAGGAACCCTTCCGGCTCAATCAGAACACGTTAACCAAAATGGTGGACAATGTCTCCAATGCTTCCTTGGTGGCTGATTATGCGGGGAATGTCAATTTCAGCTCACAAACTTCTTTTCAATCCAACTACCGCATATATGAAGACCCCATAGACGGGGACTTTTCTCCCTTGGATATCGTATCCATCGTAAATAATTATGGAGCGGACTGGAACAAGGTTAATGTCTGGACACAGGAGTTCCGGCTTTCTTCCAGTGAAAATAAAAATTCAAAATTCTCCTGGTTAGTAGGCTTGTTTGGTTTTGTAAAAGAAGACCCGGTGAAGCAGGGGACTTATTTTGGCGAAAATGGAGATATGTACGGAAGCCAACCTTATAGTACCTTGGTTACCACCAATAGGGGGAAGAGCAACGGAATTGCCTTATTTGGACAGGGAAAATACCAGGTATCGGAGAGGTTGGATCTTACCTTAGGTTTGCGGTACGATCGTGAAAACAGGGAGCTTACCGGGGGAGGGGAGTTTTTAATGGAAGGCATGGATCCTATGGTGATTCAGCCTGATACTACCGGAAAAGTAAATTTCAATTCCTTGTCTCCCAAGGCTATTCTGTCATATCACCTTCTCGATGAACAATTGCTTTTCCTTTCCTATAGTAGAGGCTTCCGGGCGGGAGGCCTCTCCCAGGTTACGGGAGATCCTTCACAGCCGGCTTTATTAGGATATGATCCGGAGTTCAGCAATAATTTCGAGCTCGGGTTAAAAAACGAGTTCTTAGAAAATCGTTTAAGATGGAATGTTAGCGCCTTCTATACCACAGTAAGGGATATTCAAGTGCCTCAATTAATCCTGCCTGAAGCCTTTGTGGTTACCACGAATGAGGGCGAGTTGACCAGTATGGGTCTGGAGTCAGAACTCACGGCATTAATGGGAAGAAATCTGACGGTGAGTTGGAATGCGGGAGTAACGGATGCGGAATTTGAGGAGCTTATAGTAGCGGGAGAGCAAGATAACGAAAGCCTCAAGGGGAACAAGCAATTGTTTACCCCTGAATTTACTTCTAACCTAATCCTACAATACAACCGGATTGTTAACAGCTCAAGAGATATCCATTTGCTGGCTCGGGCGGAATGGCTCTGGTTGGGAACTACCTATTTTGATCTGCAAAATACGCTGAAACAGGATCCTTACCATTTGGTGAATGCAAGGTTAGGAATCCAAAAGGGACAAGTTGCCCTCGCCCTATGGGCCCGAAATATTTTGGACACGAGATATGTTGATTATGCATACAACTTTGGTGCAGCCCATCTTGGAGAACCTGCCACTTATGGCGTTTCTGCGAAGATTGATTTTTGATGGAGAAGAAGCGTGATTAAAAGTTTAAAAGAAGGCGAGGCGAAGAAAACGGTAGAAAGCCGTTTTCTTTCGCTTCTTGCTGATTAAATGTGATCTGCATGATGTTTCTGAATTAAATTGGCTTTTGAATTGAAAAGATATTACTTGTTTTTGTTTTTTTTATAATGGATATTCTTTAAGTTAGAATTGTATTCAATTATACATGCTGAATATTGATATCCTTCCGCAAAGTTTTTATCTCGAAAGTGACGTGGTTCACATTTCGAAAATGCTACTGGGAAAGATCATTGTGACGGATATCGACAATCAGCTCACTTTATCCAGGATTGTGGAGACGGAGGCTTATAATGGAATAATGGACAGAGCTTGCCATGCCTATCCCAACCGCAAGACGCCTCGGACGGAGGTGATGTTTAAGGAAGGTGGGAGAAGTTATGTGTATTTGTGCTATGGAATACACTATTTGTTCAACATTGTGACCGATGTGAAGGATGAACCCCATGCCGTGTTGCTTAGGGCTGTGGAGCCAATAGCAGGACTGGATGCCATGGAAAAAAGGAGAAAGATCAAAAGTCACATCAATCTCACCAATGGCCCAGGAAAATTGGCGAGTGCCCTCGGAATTACAAAGACACTGAATGATGTGGTACTTTATCATACCGGCTCTCCCATTTGGATAGGAGAAGAAAGGGGCAGGGGAAATGATCCTGAAATTGTCCAAACCAAACGCATCGGGGTAGACTATGCCGAAGAGGATGCTTTGTTGCCTTGGAGGTTTTATATCAAGGACAACCCTTATGTGAGCAGGAAATAATGAATGGCCTTAATTTTGATAAACCACTATACAAATCGATGGGATAAGGCTTGGACTCTTGAGGTTATCCGAACGGTGATGTTGATAACGCTGATGACTTCTGCGTAAATCCGCATTACCTGCCTATCGGCAGACAGCTCTGCGGGAATTATGTTGAGAATGGTCGATTTATATAATTTTAGTAGAACCTAAAACTACGATTATGAAAGTTTTTACAATACTTTGTCCCACTGATTTTTCTGAATGTTCCCTTAATGCCATTGAATATGCCGCGAAGCTGGGAGAGAAGTACAAAGCAAGATTAATTCTTTTTCATGTTCCGGATAAGGAAGACTACCTGAAGCTTTTTAGCAAAAACAAGGAAGAGCAACAATTCATATCCTTTGCCCAAACTAAGCTGGACAATCTTGTCCTTGAGGTCCAAAAGGAAAGTCTTCCTAAAGGTTTACATTCCTGTGAGGCGGTGATCGAAGAGGGCAAGGTGGTGAGTACCATTATTGAATTCGCCAATAGAACTCCTATCGACCTGATCGTAATGGGTACAGAAGGGGTAAACGATTTTAAGAAAAATTATATCGGTACAAGATCCAGTCATATTGTCGAACAAGCAGAGCAGGATGTCTTCATTATCCCCCGTAAGGTCTTCTTTAAAAGTCCTAAAAAACTCGTTTTTGCTACCGATTATATAGAAGAAGACAAGTTGGCTGTTCAGAAGGTTGTAGAGCTGGCAGGGTTTTTTGACAGTGAAATTGACATTGTCCATGTGGGTACCAAAATCCGCGTCATAGATAAGGCACTACACCAAAGTATGGTCTCTGAGATCCAGCCCTTCATCCGCTATGAAAAAGTCAACTATATCCTGAAATCCTATCGGGACGAGCCCGGTCTTGGACTAGAAAGTTACCTCATCACTGCCAAAGGCGACATTTTAATCACCTTGAGCACGAAAAAGAGCTGGTTTGAGCAGGTTTTTACACAGAATCTGTCCAAGAAAATGTCCTACTTCATCAACAAACCATTATTGGTAATTAAAAAGGTGTAATAAGACGACAATCTCCGTCGTAGCGCTGAGAAAGGAAGTAACTGGAACCTTTCCCAAGCTAGAGCAGATAGGAGCCTGCCTTCCAAAGATTACAGTCTGCGGTGGACCTATATTTTATGCCGCTGTCAAAGCAGGAAGGGAAGAGGATTGTCAAGATTGCTTAGCTTTTCCCCTTGAGTTTATCAGTAACAAATTTGAAGAATTCATCCCGCGTGTTCTGATCCTTTAAGACCTTTCCAAAGGTGGTGAAATAAGAGGACAAAGATACTTTCCGTGCAGAAGGAGTGTTGTCTGGTTCAGGGGTTGGCGTGGATTCTCCCGAGACGTCCGTCGAGGGTTGTTGTGGGTTTTCAGGTACGTAGCGTACCAAGTCATCTGCCTTTTTGAAGCTGGCAGTGGCTCGTTCTTTATAGCCCAATTTTTCTTCAACGATGCCCTTGTTATTATAAGCGACGGCATCTTCTGGATCCATTTCCAATGCCTTTTCATAGTCAGCAATGGCGCCTACATGATCTCCCATGCGATCCTTTAGGAAGGCCCTGCTGGAATACCGGTAAGGGTTATCTGGATCCAGGTCCAAGGCGCGATCCAATTCGGCCAAGGCTTCCTTGTTTCTTTGGGATAGATGCAAAACCACCGCCCGGTCACTGATGAAGTTCGCATTGTTGGGTTCCAAATGGACGAGCTGGTCAAAATCCTCCAAGGCTTCTTTGACTGATCCCAAGCGGGAAAGTATTCTCCCACGATAAAGAATACTTTGGATATTGCCGGGATCGACAGCCAATAGCCTGTTGAAAACCTCCAGCGCCTCGGCAAATTTTCCCTCCTGAAAATAGCCAATTCCCTCTTCAAACTTATCCATTTCTGATTCCTGTTTATATGATCATTCCCCAACTCACCGTACACGGTGTTTTCCCGTCGATTTGTTCTCCGGTTGCAGCTTCAAATTAAGGGATTTTTGTTTGAAATGAAAATGCCAAACCAACCAATGATCCCCTATTTTCGTTATGTTTAAACCGTTGAAAAGCTGAACATGATTAACCTTAAAATGATGAGATTATCCTTCTTATTCTTTCTTGCCACCCTCGCTTTTAGTTGTGAGGGACAGCAAAACCGTCAGAAACCCACAAAAGCTACGCTGGAGTATAGCAAACTTGATACCGCAACTTTTGCAGGAGGTTGCTTTTGGTGCGTGGAGGCATCCTTTGAGCAGATCAAAGGCGTGGAGGAAGCGGTTTCGGGTTATGCCGGAGGGAAGGAGAAAAATCCTACCTATGCGCAGGTGAGCGGAGGGAGAACGGGCCATGCCGAAGCCGTGGAAATCTACTATGATCCCGAACAGATCGATTACGAGACGCTCTTAAAGATATTTTTCACTGCCCATGATCCTACCCAATTGAACAGACAGGGGCCAGATATTGGAAAGCAGTACAGATCATCTGTTTTTTACCACAACGAAAAGCAGAAGACATTGGCTCAAGCTGCGATAGCAGAAGTGAACGCTTCCGGGAAATACAAGACTAAGGTCGTTACCGAGCTGGTGCCATATACCACATTTTGGGTGGCAGAAGAATATCATCAGGATTACGAAAGGCACAATCCCAGGGATCCCTATATCCAGCAAGTATCTAAGCCAAAGATTGATAAGGTAGCGCAGAGATTTACCCATTTGTTAAAAGAAAAGTAGGGGGAGGTAAGCTAATTTATTCTTATCTTTGATTTTTAGTTCAAATAAGATCCATGCCAAGTAATCCAGAGGAAGTTTTAAAGGACTTGAAGTCCGGTAAATATGCGCCGATTTATTTTTTACAGGGGGAGGAGCCTTTTTTCATTGACCAGATTTCTGATTTTATTGAAAAAAATGCCTTAGCTGAACATGAGAAAGGTTTCAACCAAATAGTGATGTATGGCAAGGATGCGAATGTCAGCACTGTTTTAAATAATGCCAGGCGATTCCCTATGATGGCTGACAGGCAGGTGGTCATCGTCAAAGAGGCCCAGAATATTTCTGATCTTAACAAAGAAGAGGCATATAACCTATTGATTTCCTATCTTCAGAATCCTTTGCCCAGCACCATTTTAGTCTTTGCGCACAAGTACAAGACGCTGGATGGTAGAAAGCCTTTGGCCAAAGAAATGGACAAAAGGGCGGTGGTGGTCAAATCGGAGAAAGTACCTGAATACAAACTCAGTCCCTGGATCGAGGGATACATCAAGCAAAAAGGCCATACCGTTGATGTGAAAGCGGCCCATATGCTCGCTGAATCCATTGGAAACAAGCTAGACGTGCTGACCAATGAAATCGATAAGATGCTGATTAACTTCACTGAACCTGTCAAAATAGATGTCAACCACATCCAGCAGTATATTGGTATCAGTAAAGATTACAACAACTTTGAATTGACCAAAGCGATTAGTTTCAGGGATGTGTTGAAAGCCAACAAAATCATAAACCATTTCAGTCAAAACCAAAAATCAAATCCTTTAATCCCCATCATCGCCCTTCTTTACCTGCATTTTTCGAGGCTGTTGTTGGTGCATGCCAATAAGAATTTATCTGAAAAGGAAGTTGCAGCAAAAATTAAAGTCAATCCCTATTTTGTCAAGGAGTACCTTCTGGCTGCAAAAAATTACGGATTGGGCAAGGTTATTGATAACATCGGATACTTGCAAGAAGCAGATCTACGTTCAAAAGGTATCAATGCCAACGGATGGGAAGAATCCCATATTTTAAAGGAACTGATATTTAAAATCATGCATTAATTACGCATTTGATCATAATGAAGAAAACCATAGTCTTGTTATTGGTTGCCGCCATGGCCTGCCAAGCCAATGCCCAATCTACTTTCTACCAAACCAGTGTTGACAAAGATTTTGACGATGCTTTTGAATTGTTTCATAAACAACAATACGCAGCTTCCAAATTCAGTTTTGAATACCTGAAAGAAAAACCTCTTGATGATGCGCAGAAGGTGGATGTTGATTTTTATCATGCTGCCTCAGCCCTTCACCTGGACAATCCGGATGGACCGGACTTGTTGAACCAGTTTTTGGCCGACTATTCAAAAGAGCCAAAATCAAATGATGCGGCCCACCTGTTAGGGGATTACTATTTCGGAAAAAGGGATTATCGAAATGCCATCGACAACTTCCGAAAAGTAAACACCACCAAAACCAGTGCTACACAAAGTGCCGATGTCTTATTCAAAACAGGTTATTCCTTTTTTCAGCTAAAGGATTATAAAAATGCAGCCGGTTATTTTGAACAAGTCAAACTCACCGGTTCTGAATATGTACCGGATGCTTATTACTACTCGGGATATATTGCCATGGAGGCAGGAGATTTTCCTAAGGCGATCCAGGATTTTCAGCAGGCTGAAAAATCCCCCACCTACGCGTCCAAGGTGCCTTACATGCTTGCGGCGCTTTATTATCAGCAAGGGGACTATAATTCCTTAATTGCCTATGCTACGCCGTTAATGGATCCTAGAAGGGCATTGGATAAAAAAGAGGAAATCTACCTCTTATTGGCTGAGGCATCTTTTGAAAACAAAAACTATGTGAATGCAGCTACCTATTATGATGCTTACACCAACAGCCGCAAGGGAACTTTGTCCCGTGACCAAAAATATAAAGCCGGCGTGGCACAGTATGAGATAGGACAGTTTGCACAGGCAAGCAATTATTTTAAAGAGGTAGCACTGGAAAATGATAAGTTGGGGCAGGTTTCCAGCTACTATTTGGGTCATGCTTATCTTAAGCTCAACAATCCTCAATTTGCTTCTACGAGTTTTAGTGCTGCTTACAAAAGCACCCATGATAGGAATATACAGGAAGAAGCCTTATTCAATTATGCGAAGGTAAACTTGGAGCGGGGGAGTTTTCAGGATGCAGTGAATGCACTGGATACCTATCTCGGTTCCTATCCGCAGGGAGCCCATGTCAGGGAAGTGGAAAACTACCTGAGCGAGGCATTGATCAATACCAACAATTACCTTCGGGCAATTGAGCATATAGAAAAGCTGAAGACGAAGTCCGACAGGATCAAGGCAGCTTACCAAAAAGTAACTTTTTATCAGGGAATTACTTATTATAAAGATGGAAAGTACACTCCTGCACTTAGCTTCTTTGACAAATCGCAAATCTATCCCATTGACCGAGAGATACTGATTCAGTCCCATTTTTGGAAAGGGGAAACCCACGCTGTCAATAACAACCTGCTGGAGGCTACCAAATCCTATGAAGCCGTATTGCGGTTACGACCCAATGCCAATGATCCTTATTTGATCAAGACCCATTACGGCTTGGCTTCTACTTATTTCAACAGCGACCAATACGGTAAGGCGGAGACTCAATACAAAATATATACCGATAAGCTCCAGGGAAGACCCAATAAGGAGAATTATGACGAGGCACTGGTTCGTCTAGGCGATACCTACTACGTTCAAAAGAAGTTTGCCAATGCTTTGGCTACCTTTAGAAGGGCCATCCAAGAGAGAAGCCAATTTTCAGATTATGCCCATTTCCGTGCAGGAGTGGTTTTGAATTTTGAAAACCGCAACAGTGAAGCGATACAGCAGCTGACAGAGATGATCAATAATTATCCCAACAGCATCTATCAAGCGGATGCCTTGTTTCAAAAGGCTCAAATCAACATGGAAGAAAACCGTTTTTCGGAAGCTAGGGATGGTTTTACGCAATTGATCAATACCAAAGGTAACAGTCCTTTTGTACCTTTTGCGCTTGAAGGAAGGGCTATAGCCAACTATTCGCTCAAAAGTTATGATGCCACTATCAATGATTACAAAAAGATATTGGATACCTACCCCAATTCCTCCAATGCCAACGACGCATTGGTAGGGCTTCAGGAAGCTCTTTCTCTGCAGGGCAGGTCAGGGGAATTCTCCAAATACCTGGGGGCCTACAGGAATTCCAATCCGGACAACGCCAGCCTTCAAAACATTGAATTCGAAGCCGCCAAAAACCTGTTCTTCAACCAGGCGTTTAGGGAATCGATTTCCTCTTTTGATACCTTCCTGAAAAACTATCCCCAATCAGGCCAGAAGCCGGAAGCACAGTATTTCATAGGCGATTCCTACTATCGCTTGGGGGACAAAACCAAAGCCTTACAATATTTCTACGAATTGGAGAAAAGTAACGGAACCTCCCAGCAGTCCCGGGCTATTCAGAAGATTGCGGAGATCGAAATGGAGAATAAGAATTATGGCAAAGCTATTCCTTATTTTATCCGATCTTCACAAAGTGCCAGGGATAAGATAGAAGAATATGAAGCATTTAGAGGCCTTATGGAATCCTATTACCATACATCCAAGTTTGACTCTGCTTCCTTCTTTGCCGATAAGGTCATTGCCTTGGGGAATATCACCGCTGATTCTGAGGCTGCTGCCTTATTGATCAAGTCCAAATCCCTCCTTCAGCAAGGTAAGGGAATGGAGGCCGAAGATGCGCTGATGGCATTGATCAACGAATACAAGACCATTCAGGGCGCTGAAGCTTTATACCTCTTGGCGCTACATTTTCACGATCAGGACAAATTTGTGCAGTCGAATGAGACCATCTTCGATTTCTCAGGCCCCTTTGGCATGTATGATTTCTGGTATGGCAAAAGCTTTATCCTGTTGGCAAAGAACTATGTTGAACTGGAAGAGGATTTTCAGGCAAAAGCGACCCTGGAATCGATAGTTGAAAAGTCCTCCAATGAGGAGGTGAAAACAGAAGCCAATGCCATGCTTCGCACCCTCAATTGATTAAGATTTATCTATTAATAAGCATGTATAAAAATCTGGTTTTTATTTGTTTAACCGTTTTGATCCAAACTTCTGTTGCAAATGCGCAGGATACCCAAGCCAGGGAGCGTGGGGAGATCAAGGATGCGGAGTTTATTATCAGAAAAGATAGGGTATTGACCTTGCCCAAGCAGCCCCGGATATTTGAACGGACGCCGGCCCTTCCCAATACCCAAAGCAAAGGGAATTACACGTACGATGTGAAGAATTTCTTTTTGGACCTTCAGCCTGTGGTAACGGATACGCCACCCTTTTTGAAGAATTTCCCCGACCCAAAAGGGATTCTGTACCATAACTATATCAAAGCAGGCTACGGAAACTATCAGTCCCCCTTAGCCGAACTTTATATCAATAGTATTGAGAGCGACTACTTGAATTTTGGGGTTTTTCTCAAGCATCAGGGTTTTTATGAAGGGCCTGTCGATGGTAAGAATTCTGCGGAAGACCATACCAACATCAGACTGGAGGCAAGTTTCTTTCAGGAAGACACGGAATTTTTTGGAAAATTAGGATATGACCGGGATAAGCATCATTTCTACGGTTATCATCCAGTACCTGGCATAGAGATCTTACCCGATGATATCGGCCAAATATTCAATACCATTTATGGAAATGTAGGCTTGAGAAGAATATCTCGGCAGGAAATGTTCAATTATGAAGCCTCCCTGTCTCTGCGTTTATTTAACGACAACTACCTGGCTCGGGAACATGAAGCCGGAATGAAGGCCAAACTGGGAATTGCAGCGAATAATGATCTCCTTAAGGGAGGGATCGAAGCCCAGGCATTTATTTCTTCCCCCTCAGATTCCTTGTATGCGGACATCAACAGGAATTATGTAAAATTTTATCCCTATATAACGTATTCTAATGAAGATTTTAAGGTGCGGGCCGGTGCCAATCTGGTAGTGGAAAATGATGTACTGGTAGATAAGAGCTCCAATTTTCATGTTTTCCCCAGTCTATTCGCTTCATACCACCTGTCTGAATCTTTCGGTATTTATGCCGAGTACGAGGGTGATGTCATCCGGAAGACCTACTATGACTTTGTCATGGAGAACCCGTTCCTAGGGCCAAGCACGGAGCTTCGAAACACGGTGCAGAATTTCCAAATTGATGCCGGTGTTACCGGAGCGATCAATGACGAGCTGTCCTACAAGGCAGGCATCAAGTTCGGCGAATTTTCCAACATGCATTTTTATGGAAACCATGTTGGCGACAGCAGCAGGTTCCAGCTGATCTATGATGGCACTACCCAGTTGTTGAACTACCATGTGGCTGTGGGCTGGAAATATGAAAATTGGTACCGGCTGCAAGCTTCTGCCGACTATTATCATTATACCCTATCAGACATCAGCAGCCCCTGGCACAAACCGGAGTGGGCTATCGGGCTGGACAACTCCTTTATGGCGGGTGAGAAATGGCTCATCACTGCCAACGCCAATTTCCTCGGCGGGATCCAAGCTCTAAATCTTCAGTCAAGTGAGACCACAACTTTAAATCCTATTATTGACCTAAGTGCAAGGGTTGACTATTCTATCAGCCCGAGATTTTCCGTATTTGGGGAAGGCAATAACTTACTAAACCAAAAAAATGAGCGTTATTGGAACTATAGGGTGAGGGGAATTCAGGGAATAGCAGGATTGAGTTTCAAATTTTAATGGCAGGAATGAAAGTTTTGGCTTAGTTTCGCAGAAAATATGGATGATTTAAGCTTTGGTCATGTCTGGAGATAGAGAAAACAACAAATTTGGAGAACCGGATCCGAATGCGGATTTTGGGCTTCCCAAAGTTGAGATTAGTCCTATCCCTACTTCGGACTCCAAAATCGAATCGGCAGAAGTTCCCAGCGCAATAGCCGAGGGGGAGGCCGCCCAAAAAACTTTACCGGCACCTTCTAAAGCAGAGTCGGAGGAGAGGCGTACAGAAGTTGGAAAGAAAAGAAGTTACGGATGGCTGGTTTTGCTGTTGATATTCTTCGTATTTGTTTTGGGGGGATGGTATTATTTCAGTACCCCGCAGGGAGATGGAACAGTCAAAGATCCAGAACCAAAGCCGGTGGCAGAAGAACCTGCACCTCAGGTTCAAGAGCCTGAACCCGAGGTAATTTTGGAAGAGGAAGTTGAAGAATTTACTTTAACTGAAATTACCTCAAGAGCTGACCGCCCTCGTTATTTTGTCGTGGTGGGAAGTTTTGTCGATGAAGATATGGCCAAGGATCATTCCGAAGAGCTCAATGCAAAAGGGATGAACACTTTTCTAGTCTATCCGTATGGTGAAATAATTTATTATAGGCTGGCTATTGGCCAGTATGAAACCTTTGCTTTGGCATTGGAGGAAATAAACCGTGTCAAAGACGGCTTTAAAGAGAACTTATGGGCTTTGAAATATTAATATGACTTTACTACAAACTTTATCTACTGGCAACGACACGCTTGCCGATTCTTTGGCAACTTTAGAGACCGGATCGTCCGACATCGCACTTTTGGATCTTCTTATTCAGGGAGGGTATATGATGATCCCGCTTTATGCCCTGTTTATTTTGGCTATTTATATTTTTATTGAGAGATTGATCACGCTGAAAAAGGCGGCCAAAACTCCCCAGGCCATGGTAGATCAGGTCAAGATGATGGTTCAAAGCGGAAATATACAGCAGGCCAGGATGATCTGCCAAGGAGAGGACACGCCTGTGGCCAATATGATAGCCAAAGGTCTCGAACGGATCGGAAGCCCTTTGAAGAACATTGAGGTAGCGATTGAAAACGTGGGGAAAATTGAAATTTACAAGTTGGAGAAAAATCTTAACCTCTTGGCAACCATTTCGGGTGCGGCTCCAATGATCGGTTTTTTAGGTACCGTGACGGGGATGATTCAGGCTTTCATTGCCATAGCGCAGGAGGAGGGGAATGTCTCTCCCAAGCTGTTGTCATCGGGGATCTATGAAGCCATGATTACCACAGCCGCAGGTCTTGTGGTGGGGATCATCGCTTATCTGGGTTACAATTACCTGGTGACACAGGTTTCAAAACTGGTACATAGCATGGAGTATACGACCATTGAATTTATTGACCTTTTACAGGAGAAAAAGTAATGGCTTTACAGACAAAAAATAAGATAGAATCGGTGTTCAGCATGTCGTCCATGACGGACGTTATTTTCCTGTTGCTGATCTTCTTTATGCTGACTTCTTCTTTTATTACCCCATCCGGCTTGCCGGTCAATTTGCCATCGAGTGAGACCTCTGACATCATCATGCAGGAAGTCACCGTCACGGTGACCAAAGACCTTCGGTATTCGGTCAATGAGAAAGTAGTCAGCAGGGATGAAATTAAAAATGCACTGACTTTGTTGTTGGAGGGTAAGAAAGGACAGGTAGTATTGCATATAGATAAGGATGTACCAGTGGAATATTTGGTGGAAATAGGCGGGATAGCCGCTTCCCTTCAGGCCAATGTATCCATTGCGACCAAACCATTTTAAATACCAATATGGAAGCTTGGGAGGTAAATAAAGAAGAGACGGAAAACAGAAGAAAGGCCATGATCATCACGGTTGTTGTCAACGCCTTGGTATTGGTGGCTATATTTTTTGTGGTGGTATGGAGACAGCCCGTTCCTCCTATACCGCAATATGGATTGGAACTTAACCTCGGATTTACCAACGAAGGCAGTGCCAACAACCAAACCACCGCCCCCCCTTCTGTAAGCGAGGTTCCAAATACAGAGGCTGCCGCTCCAGGAGAACCTGCTCCCAAAGTTACTGAAGCGGTAGTGCCGGTGGCGCAGCCGGAAACTAAGGCCGCCAAACCCACACCGAGTGAATCTAAGAGTTCTTTCGAAACCAAATCTGCCGTGCCCAGCCCCATAAAAGGAGCAGAAACCACTTCCGAGGCCGTCAAAGAAAGTACGGTTCCCAAAGAGGCTAGCAAGCCTGTGGCCAAGCCTGCAGAGAAAGCTGCCGAAGAAACGGTCCAAAAGGCAGAAGAAAAACCTAAAGTAGATCCTAGGGCTCTCTTTGGAGCAGGGGGTACCTCAGGCAATAGCCAGCAACCTGCCGCGGGAAGTAACCAAGGTTCATCCACCCGTAGCGGAGATGAAGGAAATCCGGCGGGGACAGTAGATGGCCGTTCTATCATGCAATCCGGCAAGGGAAATGCCGGGGAGGGGGCAGGATATAATTTGGATCTGGCAGGCTGGGATTTTTCCTCCAGACCCAATATCAGTGATAATGTATCTACCCGAAATGGCCAAATTGTCTTTAAAATTACAGTTGATGACAGTGGCCGCATTGTACAGGCTATACCCTTGACCTACAATGTGAGCAATGAAGTCTTGGCTTATTATAGGGGAGTAGTCAACAAGCTTACTTTTAAAAGGCAAAGCGGCAATCCGTCCGCCGAGTATTCCACAGGTAAAATCACCTTCATTATTAAAGTAGATTAACCTTGGCCATGACGTATCAGGAAACATTGGACTACCTGTTCAATGCCTTGCCGATGTATCAACGCATAGGCCATAGCGCCTATAAGGCAAATCTGGACAACACCTTGAAGCTTTGTGAGCATCTGGGTAATCCACAGACTTCATTTAAAAGCGTTCATGTGGCCGGTACCAACGGCAAGGGAAGTACCTCCCATGCTTTGGCATCCGTCCTTCAAGAAGCCGGTTATAAAGTCGGGCTATATACTTCTCCCCATCTGAAATCATTCACTGAAAGAATTAAGATTAACGGAAAGGAAATCGAAGAACAAGGGATAGTAGACTTTGTTTCCAGGAATAAGGGCTTTTTGGAGCAGCTGCAGCCGAGTTTCTTTGAAATGACTGTGGGAATGGCTTTTGATTATTTTGCCCGGCAAAAAGTGGACTATGCGGTCATTGAAGTCGGACTTGGGGGAAGACTGGACAGTACCAACGTGATTGTGCCGCAGCTCAGCATCATCACGAATATCGGGATGGATCATGTACAGTATCTGGGCCATACGCTTCCATTAATAGCGGCTGAGAAAGCAGGAATTATCAAAGCGGGCGTACCAGTCGTCGTCAGTGAGACCCATCGGGAGACCCAGCCGGTATTTGAGAAGATTGCTGCCGAACGTCAAGCAGCCCTTTATTTTGCCGACCAAAATTACCAGGTTCAGGAGGGTATGGTTGATTCCCGTGATTCGTTGGTAACATATGAGGTGAGGGGCAAAGAAGGAGCAGATACCTATCAATTGGATTTGTTGGGCCACTACCAAAGAAAGAACCTTGTCGGGATCTTACAGGCTTTGGCCATATTGAAAGATGAAATACCGGAAATCAACCAAGATATCATAAAGCGCGGGCTCAGCCGGATCATTACCAACACGGGATTGAAAGGCAGATGGCAGAAGCTTGGTGAGCATCCCCTGGTATATTGTGATACCGGGCATAATGCCGAAGGCATCGCCATGATCGTACAGCAGATCAAAACCATCCCTTATCAACACTTATACATGATCTTGGGCATGTCCAATGATAAGGACATCTTCCCTGTTTTATCTCTTTTGCCCAAGGAGGCGACTTATTTTTTTTGCGAGGCAAAGCTTCCAAGAGCCATGTCGGCAGCTACACTGGCCGAAAAGGCCAGGGAGACAGGATTAAAGGGTAGGGTGGAGCCGGATGTAAATAAAGCATTAAAACAGGTACTGGAGATAGCGGATAAGGAAGATTTGGTCTTTGTCGGGGGAAGTACTTTTGTAGTAGCAGAATTAGAAAATTTATAAGAATGGGCCGTAACAAGTTAGAGAGGTTTAGACAAAATGAAATCAACCGAAATGTCATCCAACCGGGCAAAGACATTTTCGATAATATAAAAGGAAACTGGAACAAAGAGCAGTTTAATAACAATCAACCGTTGGTGGTGGAACTGGCTTGTGGCAGGGGAGAATTTACCGTGGGCTTGGCAAGACAATATCCCGAGAGCAATTTCGTGGGCGTTGATATCAAGGGTTCAAGAATATGGAAAGGAAGTACCATTGCCATGGCCGAAGGCTTGGATAATGTAGCTTTTTTGAGAAGCCAGATAGAGAGACTAGATGATTTTTTTGCGGCAGGAGAGATCGATGAGCTGTGGATTACCTTCCCTGATCCCCGTCCCAGGGAGGGTGATGAGAAGAAGCGGTTGACCTCACCAAGATTTCTGGAAATGTATCAAACCTTGGTTAAAAAAGGCGGGATTATCCATTTTAAAACCGATAATACCGGACTTTTTGACTATACCCTAGAAGTGCTCCAAGAGCGTGACCAGATGAAAATACTGGCATCCACCCACGACTTTTATCTGTCGGAATACAAAGATGACCACTTCGGCATACAAACCCGCTATGAAAAAATGTTTAGTGAGCAGGGGGAAAAGATCAAATACCTAAAATTTGAATTTATTTAGGAAAAGGTTGAGAAGTTAGTTCCGCCCGGACAAACTTCTCAACCCCTCCGTTTTTTCGCTTTTTCATTCTATACTTCTCAGCATCCCTTCCCACAAGCCGCTTTTAATACTGGTGGAAGCTCGCAGATACAAATTTCAGAACATTTGGAAGGGATTCCCTCCAATAGGTCCAGGTATGGGCACCGTCCCTGATCCTGAATTCATGGGGGACTTCATGTTTTTTCATGGCAATGTGTACCAAACTATTGCCTTCGTATAAGAAATCATCATCGCCACAGTCTATGTACCATCGGACGGCATTTTTCTGATCATCGGGCATTTGTTCTACCAAGCTGATGGCGTTGTGCCGCTCAAAGTAAGTCTTGATTTGATCGTCAGTGAATTTGTTGTCTTTTGGCATCCTTTGCTTGGCCTGTTCCAGAGATAGGGGGCCGATATAAGCACTCAAAGGTGCTGCCGCAGAAAACATCTCTGGCCGGTGTAGCGCATACATAAAGGTGCCCCCGCCGCCCATGGATAACCCAGAGATCGCGCGGTATCGTTTTTGGGTCTTGGCGCGGTAGGTTTTTTCTATATGTGGGATCAACTCCTGGAAAAAGAAATTCTCGTAATCCCAGTCTCCCTGTATGTCATTGAAATAACCCCTTCTTCCAGTGTCAGCATCCGGCATGACGATGATCATGGGAGTGGCGTTGCCTTCCTTGATCGCCTTGTCGGCAATATGGAGGACTTCTCCAAACTGTACCCAACCGGTTTGGTCATCTCCTGCGCCGTGTAGCAGGTAGAGCACCGGATAACTTCTTTCGGAAGATTCGTAATCGGGAGGAAGATATAGGGCGAATTTCCGCTCGCTTTTTAAAATGGTGCTGGTGACCGTAAGATTGTCATACACTTTACCTGTTTGGGACAAGGCAGGCAAAGCCGCAAAAAGAAGGCAGCCTAAGGCTAATAGTGCTGGTTTTTTCATAGGTGTTTTAAGGTTTATAATTAATTATCGCAGGAATAAATATAGGGATTTATTCGTTGCGATGGGAGGATTCCTTCTTTTTGAGCACCCTTCAGGAAGTCAACGGTGTCAGAACCCTTTCATCAGGAAAAGGGCAAATGCCATGAAGTCACAAAACTCAAGGATCAAGCATGTGAAAAAATGGAGGATGTTGTGATGGGCTTCTCCGCCGTGATATAGATAGGAATCGCCCCTGCTGGTAATGTCGCTAGGAGGAGGGTAGAGGATTTGAGAGTAACGAGCGCCAATACGAAGCCAAGGAGTTAAATAGCAAGAACCGTAGGTTGAGTTTGAAAAAGCCTCTGAATCTTTGGCTCAGAGGCTTTCGCATTTTATCCTACATTTCACTTGGATATTTCTCCCCTAGCTATTCTTCCACTTCAAGGACTTCCAGAATATCGGCCAGCTCATCAAAATCCTTTAGCCCGGGCTTGATTTCATCGCCGCCGTTTAGGGCTATACCTTTCACTTGGGTCTGTTCTATTACCGCATCCACCGTATTGGCACCAAAGCCAAACCCCAACAATACTGCTGTCTGCTGGGCCAGGTGTTGTATGCTTCCCGTAAGTTCTTGGTTCAGAGAGATATCGGATTCCAGCAACAGAATAACGTCATTGTCGCGCAGGCTAGGGGCTATGGCGATCAGGTTGAGGACATCGTCATTGTCCCGGATCTGTTGTTTTAATATCAGGGTAAATCCCGTATTGAGCAACATCTGGATATGCGCTTTTTCCCCGATTTGTATGTATTGGATATCGTAGTCTTTGATGGTCTCCAAAATGGTGTCTGGATGGGAATATTCGAATTCCGCCACATACTCCAGCCCCGAAAGCCATTCGGTGATTTCCTTAAATTTTTGGGGCGAAAGGTAGTTGGGGTTGTTTTCTTCCAGGTTAAAGCCTATCAAGTTCACATACATCCCGGCACAGTACCGTGCATCACTGAGGTTGTTCACATTGCTTACTTTAACAAAAGTCTTAAGAGCCATTGCAGATTTGTTTTTGAATTGCGTATCGATCTCCAAAGATAGCGCTTTCGTTTAATTTTTGGAATTTCATAATGGCTGTCCCTGAGCGTGGGATGCAATGAAGAAAAAAATAGCCGAAAAATGTGGCGAAGTGTCGGGTAGAATAGTTCTTCCTACGGTCCATTCGATCCTTTCTTCTCCAAATTCTCAAAACCATCACCAAAATTGGATGAAAAGATGTAATTTTGGGGCCGAGTGTGCGAATTGGTATGGGTAAATTCTATTTGAGATGTTTCGGTTTGTTGCTCCTGTTGGCTTCCTGTGGTGAGACGGAAGAGGCTGCCCTGGATCCGGGTCTTGACTACCAGCCTTTGGGAATCGGTAAATTTTGGGAATACGAGGTAGAAGAGACCATGTACTTTGGAGAATCGGACGTTGAGACCGATACTTTTTATTATAAGGATCAGATTGCCTCTGATTATATCAATGCAGTAGGGGAGCAGGTTTTTTTGTTTGTCCGGGAGAAGTCTTTTGATAGACAAAGCTGGCAACCCGAGAGCAAATACACCTATAGAATAAGTGAGGGAGCATTGGTAAAAAACAGCGAAAACCAGAATAAGGTGACCTTGGTCTTTCCCCCCTTGGAGGGCAAAGAATGGGATGCCAATATTTTTATTTCCGACCAAGAAGATACCTATCAGCTTGAATTACTGCAAGATTATAAGTTGGGAAGCTTGGCGTTTTCCCCGGCTGTCAAAGTATTGCAACATGCTGAAGATGACTTGATCACCCTTCGCGACAACAGGTATGAAATTTTTGCAAAAGAGGTCGGACTGGTAGAAAGTTACTATGAGGTACTGACCTATTGTTCGAGAAATGATTGCCTCGGCCAGCAGATCGTGGACTCTGGCCGGTCAACCCATCTAAAGTTAATTGATAATGGTTAAAATCGGAAGGTTGGTGATCCTTGGCGTTCTGCTTATCCTGCCCCTATTCGCAATGGCGCAAGACAGGTATGCGGTTCATTATAAATACAAGCCGCAGTCCCAGTACAGTCTGGAAGTACCCGGGGAGTTGATGTTGACGAAAGCTTTGGATAGAAGGATCAGAGAGGGGATTGGGCTGGATAGCGCCGACTTGCCGGTTTCTCCGAAATACATAGAGCAGGTCTCAACTTTGGTAGAAGAGGTGCATTACCATTCCAAGTGGCTGAATGTCTCCATAGTGGTGGCCACAGAGGATCAGGTACAGGAACTCGATGCCCTGCCTTTTGTACAGCGCACTGAGTTGGTGGGAAGGGGATATTATTCCCAGGAACTGGATGGGAAGAAGGAATCCCCGAGAATTCCTGCATCGTTCCGACTCAAATCCAAGAAGTCGGATGCATATGATTTCCAAAATGAGATTTTGGGGATTCCAGCCATGCATGAGGAAGGCTATATCGGGGCCGGTATTATCATAGCGGTATTTGATGCTGGATTTTCCAACACTGATAAAATTTCTGGTATGGAACATCTGTTTGATCAAGAGCGAATCATAGCCACAAAAGATTTCGTGATCCAGGGTTCCACAGATGTATTTAAGGCCGATGGCCATGGAACAGCTTCCTTATCGGTGATGGCTGCCAACGAGCCTGGCAAACTGGTAGCAGGTGCCTATGGGGCGCATTACATCCTCTGTATTACGGAAGATGTCAATTCAGAATACAAGATCGAAGAATATAACTGGGTTCGGGCAGCAGAGTTTTCGGACAGCTTGGGCGTAGATATCATCAACAGTTCCCTGGGCTATAACCGGTTTGATGATCCCGCGATGAATTATCAGCTCGAGGATTTGGATGGCAAGACAGCTGTTATTACCCAAGGGGCTACTATGGCGGCACAAAAGGGCATTTTGGTAGTTAGCAGTGCCGGAAACGAAGGGAATGGGAGCTGGAAAACCATTACCGTTCCTGCGGATGCAGAGGGAATCCTAGCCATCGGTTCAGTTACCAACAACTTGGAGAAATCAGGTTTTAGCTCTACCGGACCTACCGCTGACGGCCGGATCAAGCCGGAGTTGGTAGCTTTGGGAAGTGGCGTGACGATCTGGAAGCAGATCGAAAGCCCCAATTCTTCCAGCGGAACGTCTTTTACCAGTCCCCAGATCGCCGCATTGGCAGCGGGCTTATGGCAGGCAAGGCCTGATTGGACCCGTCAGCAATTGATGGACCGTCTGCTAGCCAGCGGTACCCTTGCAGACGATCCCAATACCGAGCTGGGCTATGGCATTCCCAATTTTAAGGACGCTTACTATGGGGAGATATTGGACATCGGTCAAGAGAAACTGAAATCCTATATCTATCCCAACCCCTTGGACGGGAGCGAGCTTTTCATTTACTATGGGAAGGAAAAGGAATGTGACTTCAGGTTGATCAGCCCCCAAGGTCAGGTCCTTGCCGACCACAGTTTGACGAGGAATTCTCTGCAGAGCCCCTACCAGATCAGATTAAAAAGTACTTCTCCGGGACTATATATTGTTGAATGTCGCGAACAGGGAGATAGAAAAAGGTTCAAGCTCTTGCTGAAGTGAGGTGGCGGATAAGGAAGATCAGTGGACACAAAGAGCCGAAAACAAAGATGCAAGCATGAAGGGTAGGATATCCGGTATCGGAATCCCGTCTTGCCCTTATTAAATAATCACCATTATCCCTTAGAAAAATGAATCCACTTATTGCCCCTTCGATATTAGCCGCGGATTTTGCGAATCTGCAGCGTGAAGTTGAGATGTTGAACAGTTCTTCCGCTGATTATATCCACGTGGATATTATGGACGGGGTTTTTGTACCCAATATTTCCTTTGGGATCCCGGTTACTGCTGCAATTCATGAGCATGCCACCAAACCTCTGGATGTCCACTTGATGATCGTCAACCCGGATAATTATCTGGAGAGTTTTAAGGAGGCTGGGGCAGCTGTAATTACCGTGCATTATGAGGCCTGTAACCACCTCCATCGGACTATTCAGAAGATCAAATCCCTGGGCTGCAAGGCTGGTGTCGCCTTAAATCCACATACCCCGGTGGAGTTGTTGGTTGATATAATTGCTGAAATAGATATGGTCTGCTTGATGTCCGTGAATCCTGGATTTGGGGGACAGTCGTTTATAGAAAATACCTATAGCAAGATCCGGAGGCTAAAGGAAATTATACTAAAGGCGGGATCCAATACAAAGATTGAGATAGATGGTGGCGTCAATGAAAAAAACGCGACAGCCTTGGTCGAGGCGGGTGCGGATGTATTGGTCGCAGGGAGTTTTGTGTTTTCGTCCAAAGATCCTAAAGCCACAATACAAAATCTGAAAGGTAATAAATAACGGGCGGCGCAAAGGGCCCTATGGATCAAAAACCATTCAGGGCTATTGCGTCCATTGTCAAAAAAAATTGCTGAGGTAAGCAATACTTGGATTTTTTTTTACGTTTTCTCTTGTGAAAATAACAATATTCAAGTTTATTGGAACTTGAACAAATTCATAAAAGAAAATTCTATGAAAAAACTAACCGTATTGGCTTTTCTAATGATCGGCCTATTAAGCGTAAATGTTTACGCCCAAGAAGCAACAGAGGAAATTACAGAAGAAGAACTGATGAAGTTCGCAGCCATGGAAGATTCCGTCACAGCGTTTTATGAAATGAAAAACGAAGAAGTGATTGAAATGATCAAAAACCATGAGGTGATAGAGCCAGGCCGGTACAACGACATCAAAGCGGCTTGGGGGAATGAGGAGAAGTTGGGTAGCCTAAACCTTACTGCGGAAGAAAAAGCGGCTTATGAAGGTATTCTGGCTGCTATGGATGCCGTAAAATCTGAAGTGACTGAACTAAAAGTGAGTTTGATTAAGGATGAGGAGGTCTTGGGAGTTCCCATTTATAACAAAGTAAATAAGGCCTACAAAGCAGATCCTGAAGTCAAAGAAAAGGTAGATTCTCTTACAGCAGAGCTTAAGGAAAAAAGATCGGCTGAAAAGGATCCGGAAGCCTAACATCATTTTAAAAACGAAAGAATAAAAAACCTCCGTTGTGAGGTTTTTTTGTTTTTCTTCGTTACAGTATCATCACAATAAACAATTAGTACGATGAATGGTTTATCAAAAATCGGCCGGGGGCTCATCATTGCGGCTCTGGCTTCTGTTATCCTTCCTGTAAGATCCCTGGCACAGGAGGAGGATATTTTTGGTATTGAAAGGAAAATCAGCAGTAGAAAAAGCGAAAGCAATGTAGGCAACGTTTTCCGCAACGCGGTGAGCAAGATCAGTTTTGAGATTGCACCCGGGTATGGCTACCACCAAAATCGGTTGGATTTTTCCAGCGCTGTACCAGAAGCTTACCCTATTCACAATGGCTCTGACGTCAGTATGCCTATTGGCAACACAGGCACCTTTGAGGGGGCTGATTATGCATTTCCTGTCAATGCTGGGTTAAGGATCAATATGTTTGGGTTTTTTACTATCGGAGGCGGCTATGGCAGGGAGTTTGGAAAGATGCAAAACCTGGGGTTGGCGGGTCAGGAGTTTCAGCTTGAAGGGACTTCCTATACTTTTGATAAGTTTTATGGAACGTTTGGATTGGTGTTATATAATGCGCAGCGGCGGGCGGCCTTTTTGCGATGGCGGTATAGAAAATATTCTGGCAACAACTATTATATGCAATCGGAGCTTAAGCAGCGGGTAAGGCAGGATTATCCCTGGCATTTTATCCTGGAAGGGGAGTATGGATCGCTCAAGATCAACAAATCCTATGACAGCCATTTATCAGTTACAGAACCCTTTTATTCCCTTGGCTTGAGGATCGAAAGGGACTTTTCCGAATATGCTAGGATTTTTGTTAAACCGGCAGCCAGCTTTAGTGCTTTGTCCTATGACAGAATAGTAAGCGAGAACAATGTTGAAATACCGGAGTCCCACACCATTAAACAAAACCTTTACACGGTGAATGTAGGGCTATCCATCAGTATCCCAGGCACTAAAAGATGTAAAGTCGGAGGCTGCGGGGTAGTAATGAAGCATTTGCACAACGGGGTGGAATTCAGGGGGAGTTCAATATGGAAAATGCAGGACAGAAAAGTTGGGCAATGGTACAAATAAAGGGTTTTTAGTGCGATAGAATGTTTTTAAAGCCTGTTCTTTTTCTTAACTTGCAGTCTTATTGTTGAGAATTTATTTATGGCTCAGGGAGAAAACGAGAACATTATTCAGATTAACATCGAGGATGAAATGCGGGGTGCCTATATCGATTATTCGATGTCGGTAATTGTTTCCAGGGCATTGCCAGATGTTAGAGACGGAATGAAACCAGTGCACCGGAGGATTCTCTTCGGAATGCAGGAACTGGGAGTAACACATAACAAACCCCACAAAAAATCAGCTAGAATCGTCGGTGAGGTATTGGGTAAATACCATCCACACGGCGATTCCGCAGTTTATGAAAGTATGGTGCGGATGGCACAACCTTGGTCCCTCAGGTATCCCTTGGTGGATCCTCAGGGAAACTTCGGGTCGATAGATGGTGACAGTGCCGCCGCTATGCGTTATACCGAAGCAAGATTGAAGCGCATTGCCGAGGAATTGCTGATTGATATCAATAAGGACACGGTAGATTTCCAGTTCAACTTTGATGATTCTCTCAAAGAACCGACGGTACTTCCTGCCAAGATCCCCGCACTTTTGTTAAATGGGGCATCCGGAATTGCGGTGGGAATGGCCACCAACATGGCTCCCCATAACTTGGGCGAAGTGGTGGATGGCATCGTGGCCTATATAGATGACAAGGAGATCTCTGTAGCGGATTTGATGGAACATGTTATTGCGCCGGACTTTCCTACAGGAGGGATAATTTACGGGTATAACGGGGTGAAATCTGCTTTCGAAACAGGAAGAGGCCGGGTGATTATTCGTGGGAAGGCATCTGTGGAGCACAAAGATTCCGGAAGGGAAATGATTGTGATCACAGAAATCCCGTACATGGTCAACAAAGCCAATATGGTGGAGAAGACTGCGCAGCTGATTACCGAGAAGAAATTGGATGGGATATCTGCAATAAGAGATGAGTCCGACAGACAGGGTATGAGGATTGTGTACGAACTTAAGCGCGATGCCGTTTCCAACGTTGTTCTGAATAATCTTTATAAACACACGCAACTACAGAATTCTTTCAGTGTAAACAACGTGGCTCTGGTAAAAGGCAGACCGGAGACGTTGAACCTGAAGGATATGATCGTCCATTTTGTGGACCATCGACATGAGGTAGTTGTTCGAAGGACAGAATACGAGTTAAAAGAGGCTGAAAAGAGAGCCCATATCCTTGAGGGCTATTTGATTGCTCTGGACCACTTGGATGAGGTGATCAACCTGATAAGAAGCTCAAGGGATCCGGAAACAGCGAGATCAGGCTTGATGGAACGGTTTGAATTGAGTGAAATCCAAGCCAGGGCCATTTTGGATATGAGGTTGCAGCGTCTTACCGGAATGGAGCGTGAAAAGATCCAGAACGAGTACGACGAGATCATGAAGCTGATCGAGGAGCTTAAAGCGATATTGGCCAGCGAAGAGAAGAGGATGCAGATCATCAAAGAGGAATTGTTGGAAATGAAGGGCAGGTACGCAGATGAGCGCCGAACCACCATTGAATACAATGCTGAGGATTTCAACTACGAAGACATGATCCCCAATGAGGAGGTCATTATCACGGTGTCACATGAAGGCTACGTCAAAAGAACCGTCCTGACAGAATACCGGACCCAGAGTAGGGGCGGAGTAGGGTCCAAGGGCGTCTCTACCAAGGTGGACGACTTCACGGAATATCTATTTACCGCCTATACCCATAACTACCTGCTGATATTTACCGACAAAGGCAAGTTGTTTTGGTTAAAAACCTATGCTATTCCGGAGGGTACCAAGACGTCCAAAGGAAGGCCGATCCAGAATTTGATCAACATCGAAAGTGATGATAGAATCAGATCCATCATTCAGGTAAACGATCTGGCTGATGAGGATTATGTCAACAATAACTTTTTGGTGATGGTCACCAAGCAAGGCATCATCAAAAAAACCACTTTAGAAAAGTATTCCCGACCTAGGTCCAACGGTATTATTGCCTTGAATATCAGGGAAGATGATCAGTTGATTAACGTCGAAATGACCAATGGGGACAACCATATTATTATTGCCGCAAGTTCCGGCCGGGCCATTCATTTCCACGAGTCAGCCGTAAGGCCAATGGGAAGGACAGCGACTGGTGTAAAAGCTATCAACATGACTGATTCGGAACACGTGATTGGCATGGTTTGTGCGTCGAGGGAGGATGCAACATTATTGGTTGTCTCCGAAAAAGGTTACGGCAAACGATCGCTTTTGGATGCCTACAGAATTACCAACCGGGGCGGAAAAGGGGTAAAGGCCATGAGTATTACCGAAAAAACCGGCGGGCTAGTAGCCATTAAAGAAGTGGTGGACACGGATGATTTGATGATCATAAACAAATCAGGGATCACCATCCGAACTCCGGTGTCAGCCCTTCGGGTAATGGGAAGAGCTACCCAAGGGGTAAGGCTCATCAAATTAGGGGAGAACGATGAGATATCCTCAGTAGAAAAATTAATGAAAATTGAGGAAGTTGTAACGGATTTACCACCGGATGAAGATAGCGATCAAAATCCAAATCAAGATAATCAAGCTCACGAACCAAATAATTTAGATTAAAAGAACAACAAATGAGAAAGTTAATTTTATCATTAGCTTTGGTTGGAATCGCTACAGTAGCATTTGGCCAAAAAAAGGTAGTTAAGTCTGCTGAAAAAAATATGAGTAAGGGGAGTCTTCAGGAAGCATATACGGAGATCCAGGCTGCTATGCAAGATGCGGAAACGGGTAATCAACCTGATACTTATCTGCTAAAAGGAAAAATCGAAACTAAAATGTTTGCTGCTGATTCATCTAATACCGCTGAGACGCTAAGCTTGGGAAGAACAGCTTTGGGTTCTTTCCAGAAGACCATGGAATTGGCTGGCAATGATTCTTCTTCCAAAATAGGGAAGGAAGTTTATAAGCCGGTTATGGATGGTGTTCCAGAAGGACTTCAGGGTGAAGGGGTGCTGCAGCTGAAGAATGCATCGTTTATAAAGGCGTTGGATAGATACGAAGACGAAGATATGGAAAATGCCTTCGGATTTTTCTCCTTGGCAGCGGACATTGACCCAGCGGATACTTCTCTGGTATTCAATGCCGGCTATACCGCCAATGCAAGTGGCGAATTTGAAGCAGCAAAAAAATATTTTACCCAGTTGCTGGAAGTGGAAGAATACAATAAGCTTAATGCCTATTATTTCCTAATCCAGATAGCGAGCGCGGAAGACAAGGATCAGGATGAAGCTTACAGATTGGTCAATGAAGCAAGAGAGATCTATCCTACAGATAAAGGACTTGCCGAATTTGAAATTCAGTTGTTGCTTCAGTTGGACAAAATGGACGAGGCGATGGCTTCCATTAAGACTGCTCTAGAAACGGATCCCGACAATACTGCCATCCGATTGAGATATGGTTATTTGAAGGAGCAATCCGGTGACCTTCAAGGTGCTTTGGAAGAATATAAAAAGACGGTGGAAACTGATCCCAACTTCTTTGAAGGTAACTACTACGCCGGGGCGGTTTATTTGGACAACGCGAGAGAAATCATCAATGAAGTAAATAACTTGGGAGATGAGGAATGGGAAAAGAAATCTGAATCTATGCTTACTGAAGCAGATAACCTTTACAAAGAAGCAGTTCCTTATTTCACTAAAGCTTCTGAATTACAGCCTGAAAACACGGAGATCATGCGTATTTTGTTCCAAGTTCACACCAGGTTGAAAAACGATGCCAAAGCTTTGGAATATGACAAAAAGCTTCAGGAATTGATTGGTGCTGATTGGCAGACCCAAGAATTTTAGAAATACATTTAATAAAGTAAAGGCCATTAGCGATAATGGCCTTTTTTTGTGCCCTTTTACCAATCCTCGTCGGTGGAAAGATTATCGCTTTTTTCCAACATGTTGTTTAACTCATGGAATAGCTCCGCGCCTTCCTCTGTGTATTTGATTTCACCCTTCAACAGGTAGTTATTGGTTTCCATCAAGGACTCATAGGTGGGATTCTGAACGTGTTTGGGGATTTTAAGGATTCTGGGGTCATCCTTTTCGAAGGGCGTAGCAATTTTTGATCCGTATAGATAAGGAACGAGTGTGGTTGGGCAACTTATGCCGATCCTGTTGACAAATTTCTCCGCAAAATAAACTTGGAGGCGCTGGTTGATTTCTTCGAAAAATTCCACTGTCCCGGCCAGTCTTACCCGCGATCCGGCCCGAGATTTCCCTTTCGTCTTGAGGTATTTGACTTGGCTCATTCCCTGCTTTTTCCTTACCATATAAGCTCTGAACACCTTATGATCCATGTTCATTCCATCCTCAAAATAGCCCGCACTGGCAATTCCCGAACGGATCATCAGCAATACATAGTTAGCACGGTCCTCCGGATAGTCATAGAAGGCCTGGGGAGAATCCATGCTGATGGGCAGTCTGAAGGTGAGCATGATAGAATGGTCCCGATAAAATACCAGCTGGTTTTTTGCAGCAACAAACTCAAAATCTATGGCTTGTACCCGAAGGTATTGGAGAAGTGTTTGGCTCTGATCTTCGGTGATTAAAACGGTATTCATCATCAATGGTAGTATATTTGTGAAATTACCAGAAAAAATCAACCTATGGAACAAGATATTGACTTATTGATTGACAAGATGACCAACAAAGAGGAGAGAGAGGCCTACAAATATGCCGAGCAACTGGCAACAATCGGCACGGAGGAAGTGTTTCTGAAGGTGAGAGAATTGCTTCACCACGAGGATTGGGAAATCTCCTATTTGGCGGCAAAGACTTTGGGGAAAATGGAGCAAAAGAACGAGGCCTTGGACACGTTGATGGATATTGTCCATGACAAAAAAAGCATCACCCGTTCCGGAGAATTGGTAGAAGCCCTCGAGGCTTTTGATTTGAGCAATCATTTTGTTGATGTTTTAAGAATTTATCTTTTTGGCAACTATAAAGCGTCCGTATTGGCGAAGGAATATTTGGACCATACAGAATTCGACATAACCCCCAGGATGATTAAAAAGGCCCGAAAACATTGGGAACATTATCAGAACAACGTTAAGAAGGATGAGGCTTACGAGATCAAGAAAAAAGAGGTTGAGGCGGTGTTGGAGGATTTGGAAGGGCTCTTTTCGTAACTATTTTTTCAGGAAGCACTTGATGTCGGTATTGATATTAAATGGACGAAATTCCGGGACATTGGACATGTTGGCAGAAAATGGAAAGAAATTGGGTGTTATTGTGTCAATTTGTCACGTTAAATTCGCGATTTTTGTGTTGGAATAGGATTTGAATAAGGGGAGATATAGCAAAGAAGAAAAAAATAAAACCATAAAGCAATGACACTAGTAAGAACAAAACCCGGCGAAATGAGATTTCAAGGATTGTTTGACAACCTTTTCTCCCCTGAATTTAATGTTTTGAACCGAAGCGGACTGGGTGTTCCTGGACTGACCTTTCCAAAGGTAAACATCCGGGAGGATCAAGAAGGTTACCATCTTGAGCTGGCTGTTCCCGGCGTAGCCAAAGAAGATGTAAAGATCAAGTTGGATCAGGAAATGCTAACTATTTCTTCCGAAAAAAAGGAAGAGGCTCATGAAGAGAGGCAGGGATATTCAAGAATGGAGTTCTCCAACCAGTCTTTCGAACGTAGCTTCAACCTTCCCGAAGATGCGGATGCAGAAAAAATATCCGCAAACTATGTGAACGGCGTATTGTCGGTACAGATTCCCAAAAGGGAAGAGGCAAAGCCCCAGCCACCGAAATCCATAGAGATAGCTTAAATATGACATCACCAATGAAAGAAGTAGAACGGATTCCGTTCTACTTCTTTGTTTAGAAGAGTCTGTGCGTAATGATTTAACGGAAAAAAGCCATGGATTATAAAGATTATTATTCTGTTCTTGGTGTGGACAAGAAGGCAACGCAGGAGGAGATCAAGAAGGCCTACAGAAAGCTTGCGCTCAAGCATCATCCGGACAAAAATCCTGGGGACAAGACTGCGGAGGATCGCTTTAAAGAAATCGCAGAGGCGAACGATGTGCTTAGTGATCCTGAAAAGCGAAAGAAATACGATCAATTGGGCTCGAACTGGAAGCAGTACGAGAATGCGGATTTTGGTTCCTATGGAAAATCTGGGTCCAGGAATCAAAGAAGATCTTACGGAACAGGCAGTCAGGAAGATATCTTTGGTGGTGGTAGCGGCTTTTCTGATTTTTTTGAATCCTTCTTCGGAAGTATGGGAGACAGAATGGGTAGAGAAGGGGATTTTTCCTTCGGGTTTGATTCTCCGGCGGCCGATCTTAAGGGGGAGGTGCCAATTGGCCTTCAAGAGGCCTATTTAGGCACTGAACGAATTGTTGACTTGGGAGGTGAAAAGATCAAAGTAAAAATTAAGCCCGGTGCTTATGAGGGGCTAAAGCTCAAGGTCAAAGGTAAAGGAACGCAGGGAAAGAGCGGGACAAGAGGAGATCTGTATCTGGTCGTGCGGGTGACGCCTTCCACAGGATATGAGCGAAAGGGGGATGACTTATATATAGAGCAGCCTTTAGATGTATTCACAGCGTTAATCGGTGGAAGGCAAGAAATCAGTACCCTATCAGGAAAGGTGAATATCAAGATAGATGAATGCACCCCTAACGGTAAAATGGTCCGGTTAAAGGGCAAGGGGATGCCTGTTTACGGCCGACCTGGACAATACGGGAACCTGTACATCAAGTTGGTCATCAAGATGCCTGAAACACTGACGGCACAACAAAAACAAGTACTGCAACAGCTGAAATAGTGGCAAGATGCTGAGAAAAAATGACATGGGTTGCTGTCAAAATTTCTGTTTATTACGTAAAGGATCGGGGAAAAAGGCCTTGGTATTTCATTTGAGAAACGTTTATTGATTCTTCCGTAATGGAAGGTACAAGCTAAATAAATGTTAAACCCTAAAACCTTTAAAGTTATGAACCTTATTAAAAGAAACAGCTTCGTCCCATTGTCGACTGCTTTGTTCGATGATTTCTTCACCAGGGATTTGTTTGATTGGTCCAAGACAGAAGGAAATGGTCTTGTACCCCGGGTGAACATTAAAGAAACCGATGATGGTTTTGGCGTAGAAATCGCAGCTCCCGGAATGAAGAAGGAAGATTTTCACGTTGAATTAGACAATGATATGCTGACTGTCTCTTCTGAGTTGTCAGACAATCAGGAAGAAGATAAAGCTAATTATACCAGGAAGGAATTCAGCTATCATGCTTTTAGGAGATCCTTTTATTTGCCCCATACCGTGGAAGCCGATCAGATCAAGGCCAGGTATACTGACGGTATTTTAAGCTTGTGGATTCCCAAAAAGGAAGAGGCCAAGAAAAAGCCGACCAAGATGATATCCATCCTTTAACTACTAAGCAAAGAAGGCAGCTAGGAAGGTTGCCTTTTTTATTTCTCTCGATATAGGTTAAGGTATCGTGTATCTTCGGAAAGATGCTTAAATTACATCATTAGCATCCGAAAATTATCAAAAATAAACAAACTTGAGATGAAGCAGACGATCATTTTCCTTCTCCCCATCATCCTGTGCCAGTCCGTTCAGGCGCAGGTCATCATTCCCTCTGAGGATGTTCAAATCACATCCGCCTTGCTCGCAGCACCTGAAGAGTCCCGGGACGGTGCCATGGTATACGGTTTTAGCCCGGATGGAGAGTTTGTAGTGCTTAGAGAGGGCACTAACAATATGATTTGCCTTGCAGATGATCCCAACAGTCCGGGTTTTAGTGTTTCCTGCTATCCCAATGAATTGGAGGTTTTTATGGATCGGGGAAGGGTGTTGAAGAGCGAAGGAAAGTCCTTTAAGGAGATTTTTGATCAGCGGGAGGAAGAGGCGAATGCCGGTCAGCTAAAAATGCCTAAGGATGGTACCACCCTGTTTGTTTTTTATGCCAATGATGAATCTGCCTTCGATCCAAAAACGGGAGAAGTCAAAGGCGGGAATTTTCGGTACGTGGTTTATATTCCTTACGCCACCGCAGAAAGCACAGGATTGCCGTTAAGTCCGGAGGCTCCAGGTATGCCTTGGATCATGGATCCCGGTACCCATAGGGCGCATATCATGATCAATCCCCCTGCTAACAAATAAAACGTGCAAATACCGTTAAGGAGTTAAGTTGCTTTAAGTTCGGTTATTGTGTCTCTAAATTTTTCTTCCTCCCTTAAAGGTCCTATCGTTTGTTTTATTGACAACGTTGTTAGAAAAATAGAAGCAAAGTACGCGGAGATCTGTTGTGGGCGCTTAGAAGCGGGTGGAATACCAGCTTAGCGGACATGGTGTGCTCTCACGTACTTTGCGTTTAGAAGATTACAAATCCGAGTAATCTGCGGGATACAATAGTCTGGTGTCATTGCGGTTCATGTTGTTTTGGAATTCGTCCATGACCTTCATTTTCTCCCACTGTGGATCTGTCCCGAAAGCTTTCCAATGAGATTTTTCAGAATCCAGATCTTCAAAGGTGGTAAGATAAACCAAATTAGGCATGTTGGCCCCAGCTATTACCTCTCCGTAAAAAACTGCATTGAATCCCAAGCGGTCGAAAATTTCAATTTCTCCGTCATTGAACATTTTCACCTTATTGAGGTATTGCTTTTCGGTGGCACTTTCATAGCTCCGCAGTTCATATACCCTGTTTTTCTTAGGACCTTTCAATTTAGGTTCTTGGAAATGGGGCATTCCTGTGAATGCACGCAGGAGGCTTGTTTCAATGCGTCGGTAAGCAGGATTGTCGTGTGCGGCATCAATATAATCTTTGCCAGCCTTAAGATATTTGGTGTTTTTCTCCAAAGTCGCGGGTAAATCCACAAACTGTTCCATGCTGGTGTAGGGCACAAAGACATAAACTTTTTTTCCTGCTTCTTTATCGTCGCTGAGCAGAGGCTTGAATACACCGACTTTGGGTATCCCTGCTTTGTGCAATGCCGGAAGGTAGGCTTTCTCCAAATAATTATCCAGTCGCTTCTCCTGCTCAGGACTTTCGATGTGATAGATTCTCAATTCATAGAAATCTCTATTTTGGGATTGACTATAGGAAAAAGGGATGGCCAAAAATCCCAAGATCACCATCAAGGTATTTCTTAAACTTTTTAATTTCATGGTAATTTTTTAGGTTTTGATTAGGTTCAAATATACAGGATCAAACTCATCACTTTCAACTTAAAAGCAGAAAATATCGAAAAAATCATTGGCTATAAGAATGATTTTTTAGCTGTTGCCAGGCTGGTATTGGTTGGATGAAAAGGAAAGGCAATAAAAATGGCTACAGGGTAGTTTGATCCTGTAGCCATGCCTTTAGTCAATGCCCAAGGGGCCAATGGCTGCTTAGCCGTTTCGTTTTTTATCTTCCTGCTTTGCTTTTTTTTCAGCCCTTTTTTCTTTAAGGTTTTTGGCAGGTTCCTTTTTGTTGTTTTCTTTTCTAATGCTTTTTTCCTTTGACATGGCCGTGTAAATTTAGATGGTATAGTTCCTCTGATTCAATGGATAAAAAGACTCGTCAACTCTTATAACCCAATAAAAGTAGAGGTAATATGTATGAAAGATAAGACATTTAATTTGATAAAACCATAGCGGCTCTTTGTTGCCAAGCAACTATTTTTTTCAGCCCCAAACCCGACTTACAAGGACTTATCAACGAAGCAAACTTGCACTTGAAGTGACGTCATAATGCCCCAGGTTCAGGCCTTTACTGTGATCCAGCCGGATTTGTTCGGTATAAATAATGAGACGTTGAGCGTTACTTTATTCAAAATGGTTTCCGGGTGTAGTATTTGTTAGGTTATTGTAATATTCACCTATATCTTTGAACTAATTAACAAACTGTCGGCGATTTGGTACAATATCGACGTCAGCTGAGTTCGTTAATTTGGAATATATATGAAAAACAACGAAAAGTACCACCTTTTAGCTATTGATGATGAACCCTCGGTTCTGATGATTATTCAGCATTTTTTCAAGGACAAATTTGAGGTGGTTGTTAAAAACAATGCCGAAGACGGGATTAAATTGATGCAGGCTGGCCATCTTCCGGATATCATTATCTGTGATTTAACCATGCCTGATATCAATGGTTTGGAATTGGTCAAGATGATCCGTTCCAGCGGTTTCTTTTCCTCTATACCCTTGATCATGTTATCAGCGACGGAGTCATCTGAGCAAAAAATCGAAGTTTTAAACGCCGGGGCGGACGATTTTATGGTAAAACCTTTCAATCCCAAAGAGCTTGAGGCCAGAATTAATTCAATTTTGAGAAGGACGGGAAAAGATTCGTTAGCCTTTTAACTATGTTGGAAAGCGTAAAACCATTCATTGCCGTTATCTCGGAAGAACGGAAGTTGGAAACTGAAATTAAAAACGCCTTGGAGGATGATTTCGAGCTCCATTTTTTTTCCAACGGGGTTGTCCTTTATAACGATTTACAAAGACAAACAGTTGAATACACGTTTATTCTGAGCGTTTCCGACTCCAAAGGTCTTCATGGGTTGCGCTTGAAAAAGACGATTGATAAACTTGGTTTTGGCGATATTCCGTTCTTTTTGATCACCCATAATGTCAATAAGGATGTTGTAAGAGAATGTATAAAAAATGGGGTAATTGATATCTTTCCTATTCCCTTTGACCCCAACGCGCTGAAATTCCGCTTGAATTTCTTCTTGAAATATCCCGGAACCTCCGGAAAACGAAAGGCGCCGCCCACACTCGAAGATTTTAAAATGCCCGTTTCGAAGCGGCTTTTTGACATATTTGCCTCTGCGCTGGCCTTGTTGTTCTTATCGCCTATTTTGCTCCTAATCGCCGTGCTAATTCGGATGGAATCCGCTGGCCCTGTTTTCTATTATTCTTATCGGGTTGGAACAGGTTTTAATATCTTCAAATTTTACAAATTCAGATCCATGTACACCGGGGCTGATGCGAGACTGAAAGAGCTCAAGCACCTCAATCAATATGTGTCTGAGACCAGCGACCCACCCGTAAATCCCGGGGCAGTCAAAGAACTGTGCGAACTCTGCGAACAGGCGGGGGGAGGATGTCAGCAACCCATTTACGATGACAAGAGTGTGTATTGTGAGAAGCTTTACGGTGCAGGCGAAAAATCCAGAAAGGAATCGGCTTTTATCAAAATCCTCGACGACCCCCGGGTGACACGGGTGGGAAGATTTATCAGAAATACCAGTATAGACGAACTGCCACAGCTTTGGAATGTGTTGATTGGAGACATGTCCTTAGTGGGAAACAGGCCTTTACCTCTTTATGAAGCGGAGAAAATTACCACGGACAAATACTCCCTGAGGTTTCTAGGGCCAGCAGGTATTACCGGTTTGTGGCAGGTGGAGAAACGGGGAAGAGGAGCGATGTCAGAGGACGAAAGACTAAGCCTTGACAATGATTATGTGAAGAATTTTAGCCTTTGGTTTGATGTCAAGATCATTTTAAGAACTATTCCTGCCCTGTTTCAAAGTGAGAATGTGTGATGATAAGCCGTTGACCAATCCTCCGGAAACGTGAAATTAGCTTACGCTGAATAGAACGAGCTTGGCTAGAGCACTGCCGATGTCCTAGCCAAGATGTTTTGCGGTCATTTGATTGCCTTACTTAGCAATGTCCAAAACGTTTTCGCCCGTTCTTCCCAAGTGTTTTTGGAAGCTTCGTGATTTCTCATTTGCCTCTTCTCAGCAGAATCCTCCTTCAATTGCTTTTCGATCGCCTCAGCAAATGAACGATGGTCGGTCTCCAAACTGATCAGCTCTCCAAATGCTTTGATGTCTTCCGAAAAAGGGGTGGCGACCACAGGCTTGCCCGAAGCGAGGTATTCATTGATCTTTAAGGGGTATATACTCTTGGTCACTTCATTGATTAAAAAAGGAAGAATCAGTACATCAAAATTCGCTAAATAAGATGGCAATTGTTCCAGGCGCTTAGGCCCTACAAAGTGCAGATTTGGAATGGCATCCAGGTCAATGGTGGTGTGTCCCGAATGGTTCCTTGGTCCCACCATGACCAGGTTTTTGTCGGGATGAGCGAGGCAAACGGCCTGGATCAAATCATAATCTACACGGTGACAAATGTTCCCAGTATAGCCGATGATAGGATGGGCTATTCCTTTCAGATCTTCAGGCACGTCCAATTTCTCCGTGTACGCCGTTTTAAACAAGTCGTAATCGGCTGCATTTGGAAGGTAAGCCACCTCTTTACCTGTAAGAAGACTCAAGTCTTTTTGGAGCTGCTTGGAGGTAGCAATGCTTAGATGGGCATTTTGGATGGCCGTGATTTCTGCTTCGTTGCCATGTTTTCGAAGGTAATCTTCCAAAGCACGGATATTGTCTTGGGACTGGTACACCACCGCCTTAATCGCCGTATCCTTTGGGGGCATACTCATATAGAGCGGGTTGAAAGCATTGAACAACATCAGTTCACTATATCCCAATTCCCGCACCGCTTTTTTGATGCTTTTCCACAAAATCTTGTCGGCGACGGATGAGCAATGTTGGAAGAGTTTTCCGCTTGGCAGCCAGTTGACGGGAAAGACGAGGGGAGGAGTTAACCCATAAAGGTTGGGATGGAATTTTTTCAGTTGAACAAGGCCGTTTTCTTTTCCCAAAAGCGCCCTTTTTCTTTTAAGAACTGGAGGTGTATTTCTTTTCCTTGCAAATTCAGTCCAAGTGTAAGGATAATCCACATAGATTACGGGTTGGTTTTTAGCAAAGGTTTTTGCCAGAGACCAGGAAGTTGAGGAAAAATCCCCATCCCATCTCGACATACTGATCATGACGATAGGGATTTTATTCAAAGCCGACATAAAATTTATATTAGTCATAAAAATAGCCAATACCCACTGATTTTAAAGAAGTATATTGAAATTAAATATAAAAACATCAGTATTTTTGTCGCAGGAATTCACCCCTTAATTTTTAGACCTTGATCATTCTTGAAATAATCGTTTATATCTGCTGCTTTTACCTTCTTTTCCCGCTGGGTACTTCTATTTTAAGTTTATTGATCCCCAAAAAAGCAAAATATCGTGGTACAAAAGAATCGGATTTCGCCTGTGTCATCACTGTTTATAAAGAATCGGAGATTGCCTGGCCTCTGGTGAGGTCATTATTGGCCCAAAGATATCCAAACTTTCACCTTTATCTGGTAGCAGACAATATCGGGGCATTCACGCCGCCAGTAGCAGATGGCCGGCTGACCTTCTTACGGACCCCTGTTCCGCTGCATTCGAAGGTGGCATCTATCCAGTTTGTTTTGGACACGGTGAAGCAAAACCACAGCCATGTCGTTATTTTTGATCCTGATAATTTAGTCCCAGACAATTTTTTATCAGTACTTGATGCGTACCATAATAAGGGTTATGCAGCTGTTCAGGGAAGGAGGATCGCTAAGAATATGGATTCAACCTATGCCGCTTTAGATGCCATGGGGGAATACTTTTACGACTTTACCGTAAGGAGAGTACCTTTTTCCCTGGGATCCTCTTCAGTAATTGCGGGATCTGGCATGTCCGTCAGGAAAGAGCTTTACGAATATTGTATTTCCCAAGAAATGCAGGAATTGAAGAAAAGGGGGATTGTTGTTGCAGAAGACAAGGCCTTGCAATTGGAGTTGGTCAATAAGGGGCATAGAATCGCCTATGCGCCCGAGGCCATTGTCTTTGACGAGAAGGTGGCTTCATTTGATCAGGTAAGCCGGCAGAGAAGCCGCTGGCTCAATAGCTATTTTAGACATAGCTTTGAGGTGATCAAAACTTTTTTTGCAGGATTGGCTAAAATGGATTGGAACATGCTATGGTTTGCTGTCACTACCCTTATGCCGCCTCTGTTTATCCTGGTTTTCGCTTCTTTTTTCCTGCTCGTGGTGTTTTTGTTTGTTGAACCTTTTTATTCCATCTTGTTGGCTTTGGGCTTGGGAGGCTTTACGATAGGGTTTGTATCTGTTTTGCTTTTCAACCGCACCCCGACTATTGTTCTACAAGCCTTGCCCACTGTACCCTTGTTTGTTTTTGGGCAGATAGCGGGCTTGTTAAAGATCCAAAAGGCAAATAAGGATTTTTTGGCGACCAGCCACAAAGAGATCGTGGAAATCGAGGAAGTATGGGAGAAGAGGAAACACGAATTTCAGCATCTGTCTCCTGGAGAAGAGGGAGACAACAAAAGATAATAAGACCATTGGGGTTCTCAAAAATTGTTAAGTACCAAGGTCATGGCAGATCAGGGACGGGATTTTTTTAGTCCCGATTAGATCAGCCAGCCTTCAACTTTGACAATACCATCCTAAATATCTGCGGATAACTTTCGAATGCGTGTATAAATGGTTTGCCGATATGGAAAGAGAGATAACGCCGTAAGATAAACTGTTTGATAACGACTGTGATAAGAACAGCCGCAACCATGCCATAGGCAGCGCCATATAAACCAAAAGATTGAATGAATATCCAGCTAAAGCCCAGACTGTAAATAAAAGTCCCCATCACCATCAACATATTCAAAGACGGCTTGCCTATGGCATCTAGTATCACTCCCGATTGTCTGTCGAATGGGCTTAAAATGCCCATAAAAGATACTATTCTTAAAAACGGCACGGCCTGCAAATAATCCTCGCCTGCTATCATCAGGATAACGTATTCTGCAAAAATAATGCAGACCAGGAAAAAAGGGAGGGTAAAGGTGAGCATCATCCCTACCGTTTTTTCATAAATCCTTCCCACCTCATCGCTTTTTCCTTCGTCATTGGCCGCAGAAGCCTTGGGGTAAGTAATAGATGCAATGGAATTGATCGGTATTTCAGTCATGTTCAAGACACGGCTGGCGGCATTTGCAAATGCTACCTGTACAGGGGAAAGTAGGAAGCCCAGCAGAAATTTGTCCATACTTCCCGTAAGCATAGAGACGAGGTTGGTGCCGAAAACAAATTTGCCAAAATGGAAGACCTGCTCCACCTTGTCCTTATACCATCCCCATTGTATTTTCAGTATTTTTCGGGCTTGGAAGCAGGAAACAGCTACGGCTAATGCGAAAGTTATATTTTGTATCCAGGCCAATTCCACCAATGGAAGAGATTTGCCTGTATAGTAATAGAATAAGATGACCAAAAAAAAAGGTAAGCTTTTGGCAATTCCGGCATAGAAGTACGCCTTAAAGTCAAACTTTGCCTGCATCAGAATGAGGTTGTGGGTATGCAGTATCAGCAAAGGCAACACCAACGTATAGATCCTCAATAGAGGTTGTAATTGGGGGGCGTTCAAGAGCTTTTCCAGTAATGGCGAAGCTACCCATATAAGGATCATCAATATCAGCGTCAATGCAGTATTAAGCATCAAGGCAGCCATTTGTATTTTTCTTTCTTCGGCTTCAGTCCGATTAAATAAAAATTTGATCATGCCGTTCTGGAGGAATCCGTTCCTTCCCATATCAACAATGGCAACGATAGAGATCGCTAATACCCAAACCCCGAATTCTGCAGGGCTCAGAACTCTCACTAAAATCATAAAACCTATGAAGCCCAAGAAAAAGTTAGTGCCCCGATGGAGCATGGTGTAAAAGCCGCTTTTTAACCAATATCTTTTTTCACTCATGGGCTTGCTGGTAGACTTCCTTATATATATTGATGATCCTCTTTACCCTTGTCCTATAGCTAAAAAGTAAAGGTCTTTCCAGGCCTTTTTCTCTCAAGCGCGCTCTTAACGTCTTGTCGTTTATTAAGGTCTTAATAGCTTCGCCGATGGCTTCGATATCGGTGGGGTCCACTAAAAGGGCAGCCTCCCCGGCAATTTCGGGCATGGATGAAGTATTAGAAGTAATTACTGGGCAGCCACAAGCCATGGCTTCAAGAATCGGAAGTCCGAAACTCTCCCTCAAGGAAATGTATAAGAAAAAAAGTGCATTGTTGTAAAGGATGGGCATTTCGGCATTACGCACATAGCCGGTCAAAAAAATCTTTTCACGGATATCTTCTGCCCCCATTTCTGTTAGAATAGGCAGTAAAACTTCCTCGCTGATGTCTGTAATAACACAGGTGACGGGTAGTTCCCCTTTCTCATGTAGAAATGTCAGGGATTTAATCAGTCCATAAAGGTTTTTCTTGGGATCTGTATTTCCTAAAAACAGGATATACTGGTCAGGAAGGTGTAGGTTATTCCCTTTAATTTCTGCTGTTTCCTGATCTAGGGTCCTGAAATGCTTGCCAATACCATTATAAACCACTTCGATTTTTTCACGATCTAAGCCAAAATGTTTTCTGATCCTTCTCTCCTCAAATCTGGAAACAGTAAGTATTCTTGCTGCTTTTCTGACGATAAGTGGAACATTCCACCTTCTGTAGAGATTACCGAACCGCTGATACCAAGTGCCTGATTTCCAGTTCCTCTTTTCGAGATAGATAATATCATGCAAAGTCAGAATAAGTGGTATTTGTAAATTAAGAGGTGCCGTATTGCTCGTACAATGCAGGATGTCCAGTTGGTATTTTTTTACCGCATTGGGTAGTAAAACCTGTTCCCACAGCGGATAAGGGCTCTTCCTGAGAGGTACTATGGTGAAATTGTCGTTGGGCTGAACGACTGTCCCGTCATCGTCAGGATTGACAAAGATGAAGTATTCATTGACTTCATCCAATTTTTGAAGATTTTTGATCAGCTCCACGGCCATCATGTCCATACCATGCTTTTCCTTTCTGAAAATACGTTGAGCTTCTATTCCAATCCTCATTTTGACTATTTTTTCCGCTAAATTACTCTGTTTTTGTTTCCAATCGTTTAATAAGTTTCGCAGGCACGCCTCCTACCACGGTATAGGGAGCTACATCACGCGTCACTACGGCTCCTGCAGCTATTACAGCGCCTTTTCCTATCCTGACTCCTTTCATAATCATGCAGTTCATCGTGATCCAAACATCATCTTCTATGATAATCGGCTTTTTAGTCCCTTCGTTGGAGAAATGATCTTCCAACTTGTGGTAGTCGTTGTCGATGATAATGCAATAGGGCGCAATTCTTACGTTGTCTCCAATCTGGATCTGGTCGCTTACCGAAATGTGCACGCCGTTAAGCCGGCTATTTTTTCCCACCGTCAAAGTGCCGCCTTGGTCCACAAAAATCTTGGTTTGTTGGATATTGGACCATATCCTGACTTCATCTCCCAAGTTGATGATGCCATGGTTGATGATCAAAGGCTTTTGATTGACTGATATCAATTTTCCCAATGCGGTACACTTTCTTAGGTACCATTTGGCCAGCAATATGTTTATGCCTCCGTTAACGGACAAGTTGAGGATTGAAAAAAAGCCTGAGGGTTTTCCGTTTTTCTTCAACTCGACTTGTTTTTGGGCAAGCCGCTCTCTGATGGTTTGGATAGTGCCCATATTACCTTAAATATTTTAGTTCATGGACGCTTGAATTTACGACCGCAGGCTTTTGCCCTTCGATCAAGGACAGCTGTGGAGTCTGATTGACGCTATGGTGTTTGAGATGCCATATACAGCCGCCGACGAAGGCTCTAAGCAAATTGAATTCCCCCTTGATCAAATAAGATAAAACATTTTTTGGAAAGGAGAATAAAAGAAAGAAAAGCAGGCTTGAGCGCCATTGAAGTCCTTGGGTATTCCTGCGGGTAAACAGTAACCTACCTCTGGTCATATAATAAATCCGCAAGGGTGAATTAGCGCCTACAGTCATGGATTCCTTGTGGTAGACCACCGAACGACCCACATATAGAATCCTAAAGCCAGCCCTTTTGATCATTTCAAACCAATCATGCTCTTCATAATACAGAAAGTAGATATCAGGCATCAGCCCTACTTTTTTTATTACCTCCATAGGGATCATCATGGCGGCACCATGGCCCAAAGCTGTTTGCCTTACCTCGTCATATTGGCCATGATCCCGCTCAAAGGATCCAATTTTGGCTCCTCTGGTCGTATAGGGATTGATTCCCGTAGAGCCGGCGTATTGGATGGTTTTTTTGTCTTCGCTTTGGTAATACAATATCTTGGGCGAAGCCACCCCAATACCAGGATCTTTTTCAAAAGCTTCAACCAAGGGTTCCAAAAAATCAGGGCGAACCTCTGTGTCGTTGTTCAAGAATAAAAGGTATTTTCCTTTAGCTTCAGCTATACCCAGATTGTTGCCTCCCGCAAATCCAAGGTTGTCTTGGCTTCTGACTAGCCTGATCCCGGGAAACTCGTTTAAAAGGGGCGAGGGATCTTCTTTGGAGCCATTGTCCACCACAATGATTTCCACATGGGGATACTGGACGTGCTGAAGTGATCTCAGCATTTCTTTGGTCAACGCTACTCCGTTGTAATTGACGGTGATGATGGATACCAGAGGCTGGGTCATGATATTGGGTTGTTTGGGTCGGTTGTCGACAGTTGTTTATCAAGATCTTCTGCCATAAACAAGTAAGCCCAAGACATGTATAAAATAATTCCCGTGGGGATTTGCCCTAATAACGGATTTCCATAGCTGGACGCAGCTATCCCCGCATAACCGGCCAACAAAGCCAATAATTTCTGGCGCAGTTTATCATCCTTTGTTTTCATAGCCTTGTACAAACCGACAATTCCAATGTAGATCAGGATACCAACATGCAAATACAAGCCCACAACACCAGTTTCCGCTCTGACCCTAACATACCATCCATCGTTTGGAGTCTCCGCAAGTAAAGTTCCCGGGCTGAACCGTTCTCCCCATGATCCTGAGGTGCCTATACCTCCACCAAATGGTTTGTCCTTCAGGTAATCCCTGATGATCACACGGTTAGCGAGTCTTACCTGCAGTGAAGCATCATTGGGATCCAGGGCGGTCCTCATCCTTCTTACCTGATAAATATCATTGGCGACGCTGGTATATTTTAAGAACATAAAGGTGGCCCCCATTACCAGCAGCCCGGCAGCCAGCAATTTAAAATTCCTTGAGGCAAATAAATAAACCAACATCCCTGCCACCGGGACAATCAAGGATCCACGGGTTCCGGACAGTATCATTAAAAGATAAAAGAGCAGTGCGCCAATAACGGCCAAGATTCTCGTCCTTTTTGAAAAGGGACCTAAGGCGATGACGGTGGCAATTACTCCGGATTGGGCGATTCCAGATCCAAATTGTCCGGCATCGGAGAAAAAAGAAAATACCCGGAGCTCTCCGAACAATACATGGGTGGTGCGGTTCTTTCCCTCGTTGAGCCAAGCTGTTTCTGCAAAGTCAGGACCGAAATAAAACTGTTTAAGTCCCCATATGGCCGCCAAGACGGAAAAAACAAGAATGATTTTAATAAACCGATCGAGGTCCTCCACTTTGTTGGCGTATAACAAGGTGATAGGCACCGCCAATACCATGTACAAAGCCAGGCCCCTGATGGCGTATACCCAGGCCATGGTGCTCACCGCTTCTGGATTGAACAATTCAGCCGTGCAATAGAGCATCCAAATGGCGGCACCCCACATGAGGCCGTTATTTAGTCGGGAAAATTTTGTTTCCAAAGTTCGGTGGAAAAAGGCAATGATCAGCGCCATCACCAAAAACAAGTCTACAGTAAGTCCTAGAGGAACGTCTCCCGCGTAGCGGATAACCCCGATGGCGATAAACGAACTGATCAAGGCTGCAATAAGGGCGCGGCGGGGATGACCAAACAAGTAGAAAACAAAAGCAAACCCTATGGGCATGGCAAAAAGAACCGCTACGCCAAGATCTTCCAAAAAGAAGACGAGAAGCGATAGCAAAAGGATCATAGATCCGATGGCGAGTGCGATAGCTGCTTTGTTGCCGCTGGTAATCTGCATTGATGATACGGTTACGTCAGCAACTTTTTAATAAATACGCGTGCTTTATTACGCTTTTTGGGAATCTCGCCATTAATGCCTTCAAGATCTTCCTCATTCATCTTGTTTAACCAAATCACCTGGGGTTTTGTCAGCCCTTTTTGGACATTGTCAAAGAAGGCCTGATCAGCGCTGCTCCAGATTCTCGTCGCATCCATCACCAGCACGTTCAGGTGGGCCTGGTTCATCAAGCCAAAATTGATGTTGGACAATTGAATATTGGGATGTTCGAAAATGACTATTTCTCCCGTTGCTTTTGTCGGCAGTTGCTTCCAATAATCAGCATCCATGGCATCATAGGAAAGGTATTGACATCCAGGAACCTTTGCCTGCACTGAATCTTCTGCTAAAACAAATGTGACTGTTCTTCCCTGTGAAAGCAGTTCTTCAATAAATTTGTTGGCTAAAAACGTTTTTCCTTCCCCTCTTTCGATACTATAGAACACGATGCTTATTTGCGAAGCGTCTCTTTTGAGATAGACTGCTACCTGGTTGTAAAACTGCTTTATCAGCCGCTTGTAGAGCAGGGGTTGTAACTCATTTCGTGTGGATTTAGGCTGTTTTAACCATCCGCCCGCCACTTGGAGCTTGGTTAAGGCATGGGCATTTTGGGCGGATCGGACAGTGGAATCAAGAAAAGAGAAAAGGATGAGCACGGAAACCACCATAAATCCAGAACCCAAAAGACCTCCAGCTACTAATATTTTCCTTTTGGAAGGCAGTGGCTTTTTCGGAAAAATCGGCTCATCTATGAGTTTCTGGGACGATGTGGTCTCTAGGTCGTACTTTCTCAATTGAGCCAAATTTAGCCCATTCAGCAAGGTAAGGTACTGGTTTTCGTTGACTTTTACTTCTCTTTCCAGCCGGTTTAGTTCGGCACCCAAGGGAGCAAATTCGTTTATTTTTTCATTGATCACCTCTTTTCTTCGCTTCATCACCTCTATGGCCTGAATTTGTTCCTCATACTGGATTTTCAGCCGCAACCATTCATCAAGAATGTTTTTTCGGGGAATGCCTTGGGCGGATAGAGAACTGTTTACCAGGCTCTCGGTAGTTTTTTCCAGTTGTATTTGAAGTGTTTGGATATCCTCTGAAAGGGACCTTTTAGCACCTGAATTGTTAGGGCTTCCTATGTTTATTCCCTCCAGCTCCATCTGCTTTAGGGTCAATTGCGACTGGAGAGAATCAATGAAGTCCATCGTGTCCTGCCGCTCTTCAAATCCGGAAAATATCGATTCAATCTGATCAAGGTTTGCCCTTGTACCAGAGGCCAATCTTTGAGCCCGCTCTTCGTCCTGATCCTGTTCCAGCTGAGCAACATCAAGGTATTTGCCCTGCTCATAATAGTTAAGGATTTGGTTAGCAGAAATAAATTCTTTCAAATCAAGCTCTGAAGCGGTCAACCGGCTATGGGAGAGCCTAAGCTGTTCTTCAAAATAATGGATGGAGTTGATGTTTTCCTGTTCCTTGAGTTCTTCATACCGCTCCATAAAGGATTCGATAATATATTTTAGGCTGTGGTAGCAAACTGCTGGATCATCAGACTTCAGACTGACTTCCATCATGTCGCTGGAGGATTTGCGGGCTACGAAAAGGTGGTCTAAAATATCTTGAAATCCGTAATGTGGATGTTCCCTTAGCAGGTAATCCACCACCGAGTCAGGATAAGCCTGGTGGAACGCAACCAAGTTGTCATAGGTCTTTCCCGGATTTCCGTTTACTCCAAGTTCTTGTTTTAAGGCATGGCTGAAATGCTCTTGTAGCTCATTGAAGGATTTCTGTGTGATGACGCTAGAGACCGGTCTTTCTATGCTTAAGTGCAAAGCCAGCAGTTTGAGAGAGGCATCGTTAAGGGTTTCCCTAGACTTCATCAATAGCATCAAGTTGTCGAAAAGATTGTTTGAAGTGTAGAAATCCACCCTTTCCATTCCCCCAAATGTTTCTCCCCTGTTGGAATTGGGGTTGGTGAAGACTACTGCCTTGCTTTCATACTGTCTGGACAGATTAAAGGTTAGGAAATATACAGCAATCGCTACCAAAATGGGAATCAACAAGATCACCACCTTATTGTTCCATAATAACCGTACTAATTGTTTTAGGCTCATTTTAATTAATGATATGACCGAGAGGTCTTCCTACAAGTAATTCCAATTTTTGGACTGCAATGGAAAATTCCTTTTTGGCATTTTCATACCCGGCTTGGGCGATATTCAGGATCTCTGCATTTCTGATAAATACAGCTCCTTCCATATTTCCCGTCTTATAATCCATTTCCGCTATCTTGAAATTAGACTTTGCCAGCTCCACCATTTCCGATTGGTTCCGCATCAATTGCTGTCCGGTGATGATGTTGTTGTATTCATCAATAACCAGTCTTGCTACTTCTATTTCAACTTCCTGGGTTTTGTACTCGGTCGCTGCTAGCTCTTGCCGTTGCAGCCTTATCCTGGTTTTTCTGTTGGCCAATTCGGACAAGGGAAGGCTGATATTAAGGCCTGCGCGGTATCCGTTGGTGAGGTTGTTGATATCGTTGCTTTGGAGGCCGGTAACGACAAGGGATTGATTGCCGGAGCTGTAGTCGTAATAGCCCCTAATCAAGCTGGTCCAAGAATTTTTTTCCAGCTTCACTCGGTCAGCGGCTACCCCTTCAAGTTCTTGGTTCAACCTTACTGTTGGATTGTAGGAGACTGCCATGGAGATCAACGAATCTAGTGGCGGCAATTGGTCTGCGATCGGCCGGTTCAAGTTCAAAATTTGAACATTGTCATCTTGGCCATAGCCCGCCAGAGGAAACAAAACCAAGAAGAAGAAATAGGTGAGGAGGGGGGATTTCGTCATTTTGATGCGAACATAGCAGAAAAGAAGTCGATCTTCAATATCTTGTATTTAAAATTCATTAATCAACAGGTAAAAATATTTGTTTAGAATTAATGCTATTTAGAGGGCAAAAGTACATATTTTTTGATATTTAAAGTATAATGTTTTAAATCCTTATGGTGATTTATGACTTAGAGATTGTCTTGTCATCTTCCGAAGGAAAGTGATCGAAGTAATTATCAATGGCCGTTCTTGAATTACCTATGGCTACTTTTAAATCCGCCATCATTTCTGCTAATTTCTTTTCGTCAAAATCTTGTAGGTTTTCAAATAACCTGGATAGGGGAAGCAAACTTTCCAAACCGGATATCATACAGGTGCCTTTCAGTTTGTGTCCCGCTTCCTTCAAGCCTTTCAGGTTTTTCCGGTCAATCAATTCAGAAAGTATTGGGATGGTCTCATCCAATTCGGATAAACTCAACACAAGAAGATCTTTGATGATTCCCGGATCATCTCCCAGAAATTCCTTGATTTTATCTACGTTTAAATGTTGGGTGTGACCCAATTCTTGTGTAGGACTTGGAGATATAGAAACTGTGTTGGAAGATATCTTGTCCTTATTGCCCAACCAATCCTGCAAAGTCTTTCTTAAATCTTGTTCTGTCATGGGTTTAGAGATGAAATCTACCATTCCGGCTTGCAATGCCTTCTCTCTTTCTCCAATAACATTACTTGCCGACAGGGCAATAATCGGCACCCGTGCGCAGTGAGGGATTTGCAAGATATATTTGGCAGCCTCTAAGCCGTTCATTTGGGGCATCTGAATGTCCATAAGGATGAGGTCCGGACGGTGATCCTGACAAAATTTGTAAGCTTCCATGCCGTCCGTGGCTTCATGAATGGCCGCATTGGGATGTATTTTATTGATAAGGATCTTGGAAAGCAGCATATTCGTCCCGTTGTCCTCTGCCAATAAAATATGATAAATAGAAGGATCGTCTTCCTCCACTTGGGGAATGGCCTCATGAAGATCAAGCACTGAAGAAGTGCCCGCTATGATCTGGGATAACGTTTGATACAAATCCTTTATCTTAATGGGCTTTATCAAGTGGTGGCGAATCTCCATACCCTCTTTGGAGGCCAAGATGGCATCATGGTCTGAAGGGATGTGCATTAGGATAACGGCCGTCTTCTGCTCTATATCGGGAAAGACTTCCTTTATGGTCTTAATGACTTCAATCCCATTCATATAGGGCATCTGATAGTCAATCAGAATAAAATCATATTCTCGGTTTGACTCTATTTGTTTTAAGGCTTCATAACCGTTGAGGGCGGTATGGGTTTCTATTTTTTTGCAGGACAACATCTGACCAAGTATCTCCAGATTTTGGTCGTTGTCATCTACGAGGAGTGCTTTTTTTGTGGTATCTTCTGTATTTAAAGCAATAGGTATTCCCTGCTCGCTTTGCAGTGTTATGTCGAAAAAGAAGGTGCTGCCTTTGCCAGGCTGGCTGAATACCTGCAAGGTGGTTCCCATCAAAGCCAGCAACGTGTTGGAGATCGAAAGCCCTAGCCCTGTACCGCCGTATTTTTTGGCGGTAGATTCGTTTTCCTGAGAGAAGGCTTCAAAGATCTTCTCCTGCTTTTCTAGGGCTATTCCGATGCCCGTATCCCGAACTTCAAATCTATAGGTGGAATGGTCTTGTTGTGAGCTGGATAAGCTTGATATTTTTAGTTCAACCTCCCCTTGGGCGGTGAATTTGATGGCATTTCCCAACAAATTGATAAGGATTTGCTTAAATCTGATCTCATCGACGAAAACATACTGGGGTAGCCTATCTGGTATATTGAGGAGCAATTCCAAGCCCTTAGTATGGGCCCCAAAGCTGACAATATCGGCTGCTTGGCCTACCAGATCGTAGATATCGCACTTTTCTGTGTGCAGGTCAAGCCTGCCTGCCTCGATCTTTGAAAAGTCCAGAATGTTATTGATGACATTTAGAAGCGATTTTGCAGACTGGTGAACGATGTTAATGTATTGCTCTTGCGTCTTGTCCAGCTGGGTTTTTAGCGTCAAATCCGTAAAACCTATGACGCCGTTCAAAGGCGTTCTGATTTCATGGCTCATATTGGCCAAAAATTCTGATTTCGCTTTGTTGGCCAATTCAGCCTGTTCTTTGGCCTGGATTAGATTCTTTTCCAGGATTTTTCTCTCAATTGCATTGGAGATGCTGTTGGAGAAGGTGGTGATGAGGGAAATTTCCGTTTCTGACCATTTGTTTTCCTTTTTGTGGTTTTCAAAGCTGACAAAGCCCCAAAAAGAAAATTTATAGATAATCGGCACCACCAGGAGTACTTTGATCCCCTTTTGTTCCATGGCCTTTTGCATGTTCGATCCTTGCCCATTTTCTGAATAGACAATTTGGACAGGTCGTTTTTTGGTCAAATCGGGCAGGTACTTGCCCAGCAGCTTGAAGGAGATATCCTGTTGGTCCGGGTCTGCTATGATGGTCTTATCATCTTTTAGGCGCCATTCAAAGTTGTGACAGGTTTTGTGGTTGCCATCTTCATCCCTTGTGTTCTTGTAGAATGAAACTTTATCCGCAGAAAAAGATCTCGCCAACAATATCAATGAATAATAAGTGGCGTCGTAAAAATCACGGTTGGACAGCAGTTCATCAGTAGCGGATGATATGGCTGAAAGCATGTTGTTCTTTTTTCTAATCTCTTCCTCTTTCAGGTATTCATCATTGATGTCCTGAATACTCCCTCTAATCATCACACATCTTCCCTCTTCAAATATGGGTCTTCCAACCGCCCTCACCCATTTTTCCCTTCCCTTGGCTGTAATAATTTTGAGTCTTTCATCCCAAGGCTCCCCCTTGGTTATCGCATTCTTAAACAACTGTAGAATTTTCGCCCTGTGCAGGCCTTCCCCGAAAAAGCGCATAGTCGACTCTCGGGTAAGTTCAACATCGTCCTCCAGCTCATGGATGTTTCTGGTGACATCAGTCCATTTGATTTTGTTTATTATAAGATTGACACTCCAGCCTCCTATACTGGCCATTTTATTGGTTTCCTGCAAGAGTTCTTTGGTGTCTTGGATTTCCTTTTCCAGTTTCAATCTCTCGGTAACATCTATGGAATTGCCTATTACAAAGGCCCTCCCGTCCAGGCGTGTTGCCAAGGAATTGTTGTAAAGCCATACTTTTTTAGTCAATCCATCCTTGTGGATCGTCGTCAGCATCCCTTCAGCTTTTCCTTTTTCTCTAATTTTCAAAAGATACTCCTCAACCTGTTGGTGATAATTGACTGGAATTAAATCTCTTAAATTTTTTTTTGTCATCTCAGCAGGAGAGAATCCAAGTAAGTGGGAACCATAATTGTTGGCACTCTGGAAATTCCCCTCCAGATCGTGTGTGTACATCAATCCTTGGCTGTTTTCGAAGAAGGTCCTAAATTGGTTTTCGCTGATTTTCAGCATATTTTCCTTCTTTTTTTCCTCGGTAATGTCCCTGCCGATGGCAAAGATGTCCCCGGTCAACGGCTCGCAGACTGCCGCCCAAAAAATATCTTTGTATTCCCCCTTTCTGGTACGTAGGCGCTGGTTCCATTGTATGTTTTCATTTCCTTCAGAGACCTCTTTTAGTTTCTGTTTTAGAACGGCAGCATCTTCTGTGGGGATTAACTCAAAAAATGACTTGGATAATAAGAACTCGCTATCATGGCCTAGAACGTTGATAAACGTCGGGTTGACCCGCTTGATAAAACCATCCTTCTCAGTGATGCAGATGAGTTGGTCGGAAAGATAGAAAGCATTCTCCATGTGGGCCAAAATCGGTTTGCTTTCCCTTTCTAGCACCAATTCCGACACTTGTTCACCCAATGCCTTGATGGCAATTTGTTTTTCTGCAGAAAATGTTTGTGGGGAATCGTCCAAAACACAAAACACACCCCAACTATCTCCCTTTTTATCCTTTAACGGGACGCCCGCAAAAAACCGTACAGCTTCGCCAGATGAAAATAAAATATCTTGAAACTGAGCGACTTGGTCCACGTTTTCAATTTCTAGATAACCGCCATGTAGAATAGTGGCTTGATACAGCGGCCACAGGTTTTTGACTTTTGAAAATTCGTTTGCCGGTGTGACAAAAAACGGTTCGCTCTTGTTTTCAGCTAACAATGTCAAGGCGGATTTGCATCTGCCTATTGTACAAGCAAGGGATGAAAAGCGTGCAAACAGACTTTCTTTGGCGGTATCAATACCAAAAAAAGAAGACTGCTCGCTGAACTTTTCGTAGTTGCTGGATGCGTCGTAATTACTTGCCATTGGTAAACAATTGAATTTTCATTTAAATAATTAATTATATCTCTAATTTTATGAAATTTATTTGAACAATTTGAGTAATAATTTGATTTAATCCAATTTAAATAACAAAAATGCACCTGATCCAATTCTTATTGTGGCTTAGTATCTTTATTATATTTTATGCGTTCCTAGGTTATGGTATTCTTATTTACTTTTTGGTTGTCTTTAAACGTATAAGAGGTGATAGATCTCTAGCTATATCTCCTGTCTTTGAACCTGCCGTAAGTTTGGTGATTCCCTGTTATAATGAGGCGCATATACTTCTTGAGAAAATTCAAAATTGCAAGCAACTGGATTATCCCACCAGCTTATTGAAACTGTACTTTATCACGGATGGCTCTACGGATGCCTTCCGTGAGGTGATAAGGGATTTTCCAGAAATTACCTTATTACATGAGGACAGGAGAGGAGGCAAGACTGCCGCTGAAAACCGGGCTATGAAGTTTGTTGATTCTCCCTTTGTGGTTTTTTCCGATGCCAATACCATTCTAAACAGAGAAGCCATTAGAAATATGGTAAGGCACTTCCAAGATGAGAAAGTGGGTTGCGTCTCTGGGGAGAAACGGGTGATGGTAGAAAAAGAAGACAGTGCCAGTTCTGCCGGGGAGGGTATTTACTGGAAATACGAATCTTTTTTAAAAAGGCTGGACTCGGAATTCCATAGTGCGGTAGGTGCAGCAGGAGAGCTGGTCGCCTTTAGAAGCAAGTTGTATGAAGAGCTCCCAGAAGATACTATTTTGGATGATTTTATGCAGTCTATGCTGATCGCTTCCAAAGGGTATAAAATTGTATATGAACCGGAGGCTTATGCCTTGGAGACCGGATCAGCATCCATAAAAGAGGAAATGAAAAGAAAGATCCGGATCAGTGCCGGTGGCTGGCAGTCGATCCAGAGGTTACGCGGTAAGATAACCTTTGCCAAAGATCTTCGCCTTTACTTTCAGTACATTTCCCACCGTGTTCTCAGGTGGACGGTGACACCCTTTTTGTTGATTCTTGTTTTTATCCTTAATCTCTTTCTATGGAATGTCCATTTGACGTACAATGCGCTGATGATGGCCCAGGTCGCTTTTTATGTTGCGGCTCTCTTGGGATATTTTCTGGAAAGCAGGCGGATCAGGTTAAAAGCCCTGTTCGTCCCTTTTTATTTCTGCATGATGAATTACGCGGTTATTTTGGGACTCAGGCGCTTTCTTAACAAAAGCCAACAAGGGGTTTGGGAAAAGGCGGTGAGGAAATAAAACGATATCCGCTGACTGCAGATCGCTTTGGTAACGTTATGATCCAAGTCCAATTCAGCTACCTAGGGATGAAGTATAATTTCCAAAGTTAGCCGTAAGAGGTTTTGAACAAGGCTTCAAGAAGAGGGAATCAAGCTAACGCTCCCTCAGCGTTTATGCTTGACACCTCGTACCGCTTCGGCATTCCAAGGATCCTCGGGCCAGGAATGTTTGGGGTATCTTCTTTTTAATTCCTTGCGTACTTCAAAATAGGCATTGTCCCAAAAGCTTTTCAAGTCGGAAGTAATCTGCACAGGCTTGTAGCCAGGCGATAGTAAGTGAAGAAGGAGAGAGGTTCTGTTTTCATTCACCTTCGGACTATCTGTCAAACCAAACAATTCCTGCAACCGAACGGCAAGTACAGGGACTTCGCCATTGGGCTGATACTCTATTTTCACCAGAGATCCACTGGGCACTTCTATTTTTTCAGGGGCAAGTGAGGCAAGCCGTCTTTGTTTTTCATAATCTAAAGAGTGCTGTAGTATCTTTAACAGGTTGAGCTTTTTCAGATCATCAGGCTTTGCTACATCCTGAAGGTACGGTCCAAGCCAATCCGAATTGGTCAACAACAAAGTCGAGGTACTTACATCCAGCCAATTGTCTTCCGGCCTCCATCGCCTAAGGCTCATTATCCTGTTTTGCCATTGGCATACATTTTCATTAAAATCCAACAGATGCAGCCCCTCGTTTTTTATGGCCTTCGAAATAGCTTCGACGCGTTGTGGGATGTCGGGTGAGGGTAAAGGTTTCGATTGTATGATGATACTCCCTAGGCGCAATTCACGCTGAGCGATCAAGCCGCCCTTTCTTGTGTCCCAAGTGATCACTTCTTTTTCCTTGATCAGCGGGGCAAGATCTTTGGGGTTTAATGGGGCGGCCATAAATATTTTTCCTGTTCCCTCTCGGGCATCGATGTGGGCGATTGCCAACCAAGGTTCATTGGCAAGATCATCTTTGTGCGCTGCCATAGCAAACTTCCCGTTGGCCAATTGAAACTGGGCGTTGGCACCTGGACGGGCATAAGCAATCCGCTCCGGATAGGCATAGGCCAATAAAATCCCTGTTTCGTAAGGATCTATCGGGCCATTCTGGACCCCTACGTCCAAGAGCTTTCTGTAAGATGCAGCAATTTTCTCTATTTTGTCAAACTTCCGACCTTTTCCATTCCCCGTGCGGTGCTTCCTCAATGCTTCTATTCTCAGATTGATATCGATGCCAGCCTCCTTGTCCATAGGATCTCTTTCTTCCAGTATCGCCGCTAGATCTGTAGCCAGAGGCAGACGCTGGTTTTTCCCTGCCATCAACAGCATGTGTGCGATACGTGGATGGCAAGGAATGTTATGGATATGTTTTCCATGGGTGGTTACCTTGTTGTTTTCCAAAGCATCCAATTGATGAAGCGTATCATTTGCCTGCGCCAATGCTCCCGAAGGCGGGGGCGTCAGCCAAGTCAATTGTTGAATGTCCCTGATACCCCACTGCGCCATGTCTAGGACAAGCGAAGCAAGGTCTGCTTCCAGAATTTCAGGCGTCCTGAACGGCACAATTCTGGTCTGGGTAGCTTGGGACCAGAGACGATAGCATATTCCAGGCGCCAATCTTCCGGCCCTGCCTGCACGTTGATCGGCCATGTCTTCAGATATCCTCACCGTCACTAAGCGGGAAAGCCCCGACCGGGGATCAAATTTTGAGGTTCTTCCAAATCCTGAATCTACCACCACAGCGATTCCTTCTATCGTTAAGCTGGTCTCTGCAATCGATGTGGCCAGCACAATCTTTCTTTTCCCCTTGGGGTGAGGCATAATAGCCGCATATTGTTTAGTAGGGGACAATTGCCCATAAAGGGGATGGACAGAAAAGCCGGGCAATATTTTCTTCAACAATTCTTCGCATTGTCGAATCTCCCCCTGGCCAGGTAAAAAGGCAAGGATATCTCCTTCATTTTCCTCAGCGGCTTGTCGGATCGTTTGGGACGTCATTTCAGCCAATAGCCGCTCATCTATGTCACTTCCGTATTTTATTTCAACCGGATATTGTTTGCCTTTGCTTTCCACCACCGGAGCATCCAATAGTCTTGACAGCTGTGGCATATCCATGGTCGCAGACATGACGATAATCCTAAGGTCTGGTCTAAGGATCATTTGCGTTTCCCTGCAAAAAGCCATCGCCACATCCGCGTGAATATTTCTTTCGTGGAATTCATCAAATATAACCAAGCCGATATTTTCTAACGAGTTGTCATTATGGATCATGCGGGTAAGAATGCCCTCTGTCACCACTTCAATTTTTGTTTGTGCCGATACCCGGTTGTCGAACCTGATCCTGTAGCCCACGGTTTTACCCAGGGGCTCACCCAATAAAGAAGCCATGCGATCGGCAATGCTACTAGCTGCCAGCCGCCGCGGCTCCAGCATTAAGATTTTTTTGCCTTGAAGCCAAGGTTCATCAAGCAACGCTAAGGGCAAAAGCGTACTCTTTCCTGCGCCGGGAGGGGCTGTAATAATTAACGTGGTTTTGTGGGCTAATTTTTCTTTAACTTCAGGGATGATTTCTGTAACGGGAAGCTGGGTATGGAAAGGGTCGAAAGCCAAGGGAGAAGGTTTTGATGAAGCGCAAAGATAACAAGAGAAATTTTGGGTTGTACCGCCCGCTAGGACTAGATTCCTGATTTGATCTTCCTCTATTCATTCATGATGTTTCTTATATGGCTTTTCAATTGGAGGTTGTGACCTAACTTCAGTAGCGAGGCATATCGTCAGCATGATTTCTTGCTCTGATTTCGGCGTAATAAGATCCGCATGCCGTGGATGTAAAGGAAAAAAATCTCCCGCCTAAAAGCGGAAGTTTAATATCTCTTGTCTCCTTTTTAGGCAGTTTCCTTGCCTCTGTCAAGACTCTCTACGGATGAAAGAAAAAAGCCCCTGAAGGGCCTTTTTTCTTGTAAGCGTTATTTAATGCTGACCTGGCCTTTGCCATCCGCCCATCTCACTTCAAAACCTGTTTTATTGACCTCATATACGAGGCGTTCCTCGAAGGTTGAGGACTCTTGGGATTGGACCTGCACGCGGAGTACATCCTTGCTCTCATCGTAGTTAGTTCCCCACTGGCCTGTTTCACTGTTGAAAATAAAAGTACTTTGTTCTTCCCCTGGGATGATGAAAAAGGTGTATTTACCTGCAGGTAAGTCTTTGCCCTGTACTTTAATATCCTTGTTGGTTTCAAAAGTGGTTGCCTCATTGGCTCCTGCACGCCATACTTTGCCGTAGGGTACCAAGTCTCCCCATATCGTTCGTCCTTTTACGGCGGGACTGCTGTAGTTGATGGAAATTTTTGCACCGTTCACTGTGCCTTCCGCTGTTTTGGCAGGGCTGGCTTTCTCTTGGGCATTGGATACAAGGGAGATCAGCATCATGCCAATGGCCAACATTCCGAATCTTTGAAAGATGTTCTTTTTCATAATGGTTATAAGTAGGGTTTACAACAGATATAAAGTTTGCTAACTTTAGGTAATACGGCTTTTTTGCTATTTAGTTATTAATCTCGAAATAATTGCCAGTTGGCCTGTGTGGTAGGCATTATGTTCCAATATCAATAGGGCTTCACGGTAGAGGGTCTGGCCGGTACCATGGGAGAAAGGTTGGAATACATCCGACTGGTGGCGGATCAGGGATAGAAAAGATTCCCTGTCTTTGAAGAAATCGCCCTTGCTTGATTCCCAGGCTTGTCGATCCTTGGGGGCAGGATCCCTTGTCCAATAATCTCTTGGCCATTCGGGTGCTGTGTAATCCGCATTGGTAGAGAAGTCAAGGATGTCCCTTTGGGTGATCCGCATGTGTTCAAACTGCTGCCAAAAAGTGTAAGGCAATGAGTCAAACTGTACCCCAAGTTGGCTGAAGGCAACTTCTTCCAAAATATCCTCAATTTTCTTGAAGGCATTGCCTCCCAATAGCTGATCGGTCAGTTGTTTTCTTAAATACTCGTTGGAATTGACCATGACTTTTTGGGTTTATGAAGACATAGTAAAGGATCCATGCTTTTTCATGTCGAAAAAGCATGGATTCTGCTGTTAAATTTGTACCCAAGCCTGTTTGCGGTGGCTCTCTATGATCCGTTCACAAATGACAAGTTCTCTCAGGCCATCGGCAAAGGTGGGGAAGGTGGGGTTTTCAGGTTGCTTTCCTTCACGAATGGCGGCATATACTTCCTTGAACATCTGTTTGGAGGTATCCGGAAATCCTTCGTTGTGCCCACCCGGAAAACTGATCAAGCCTGCGGCTTCTTTTGAAAACAATCCGGGATCCTTTATCAGTTGTTGGTTTGCGGATTCTCTTTTCCCGATCCACATTTCGTTGGGCTTTTCAGAACACCATTCAAAATTTGACTTGGAGCCGGTAATTTCAATGTTCAGCCGGTTTTTTCTTCCGGCTGCTACTTGGCTTACCGTTACCGACCCTTTGTTTCCGTTATCAAATCTCAACAGAACGGAGGCATGGTCTTCGGTGTTGATCTCGACTTCTTGGTAATCAGAAGCTTCAAGCAAACCACCAGAATAGGTTTCTATAGGCTTTAGAGGCTTCAAACGGGTCTTGTGAACGGTAGAAAAATCCGCCATTACCTCGGTAATTTTCAGGCCAGTGACATATTCGGTTACATCCAAAAGATGTGATCCGATATCCGCAATAGCACGCGAGTCACCAGACTTGTCCGGCTCCAATCTCCAGTTATAGTCGGTCTGCAATGAAAGCCAATCCTGAAGGTAAGAACCCATAATGGAGTAGATCTGTCCCAGTTCCCCATTTTCCCTCATGGTCTTCATTTGACGGACCATGGGGTAATATCTAAGATTAAAATGAATCGCGTTTACTAAGCCTTTTTCCTTGGCCAGGCTCACCAATTCTTCGGCTTCTTCTATCTTGGTAGCAAGGGGTTTTTCACAAATTACATGTTTACCTGCCAGCAGGGCAGCCTTAGCCTGCGGATAGTGCAAAAAGTTGGGGGTACAAATATGAACTGCCTCAATCGTTGCGTCCTGAAGCATATCCTCAAAGATATAGGCTTTTTCAATGCCTAATAGCTGCGCCTTTTCTTGGGCTAGCTCAAGGTTGGCCTCACAAAGACCAACAACTTCGATATTGGGAAGCCTTCTTAGGGCCTCGATATGCGCTGGGCCAATAAATCCCGTTCCGACTACGGCAACGTTAATTTTCTTCATCTGGACGTGTATTTAAAATGATGTGTTAGAAAAAAATAAAGATAGGGGCAAGTTTTTAAAGTTTCAATGGTTTAGCAGATTTGTTATCAATATTGGAATCACAGCGTGCTTGAATTTATCAGCGTTCCGATGCAGACAAATTAGCACGGTTCTTGGTTAAGGATTTGTCAAATCATTCATCAACAAACCATAAAGATCTATGAACAATATATTCAAAGGACTAATTGCCGGGTATGGTGCTTCCAAATTAGGCGGAGGCTGCTTAGGAACCATAGTCGTTTTCGTAATCATCTGGATGCTTTTGGGACAGTGCAGTTGATTTCTTGCTGCGGGTAATATAACCTGTATTTCCCAAAACTGCTCCTGGAGTATATTGTTTCCTGTTTCCAATTTATCTCTGTCTATGGCCCGAACTATCGGGCCTTTTGTATTTATTGTTATTTTTTGTAATTTAAAAGCCTCATAAATATTCAATTGCTTCATTGGTAGACGGATGATTTTGACGCTTTGGGGCAAATTAACTCCTGAATAAGCCAAGTTGGTGGTTACAAATTCTAATGATAAAGCGACAATGACCTTAAACATATCGGAATGGCAAACTACAAATTGAAGATCAACAACCACGACCATGAAATTGAGGTGGATTCGGACACACCTCTATTGTGGGTCCTTAGAGACCATATTGGATTGGTGGGGACCAAGTATTCCTGTGGCATTTCCCAATGTGGTGCATGCACAGTTCACATGAATGATGAGGCGGTTCGTTCCTGCACTTTGCCGGTATCTGCGGTAGGGGACAATAGGATAACCACCATTGAAGGTCTTTCGGAGAAGGGAGACCATCCTGTGCAACTGGCGTGGGACGAAGTGGATGTCGCACAATGTGGCTATTGCCAGGCGGGACAAATCATGTCGGCATCAGCGCTATTAAAAAAGAATGCAAAGCCCACAGAAGAAGAGATCGAAACAGCCATGAATGGGAATATCTGCCGTTGTGGTACCTATCACCGGATCAAAGAAGCTGTCGCATTGGCCTCATCAAAAATTAACCGATCATGACCAAAGTACTCAAAACCAGTAGAAGGGATTTCTTGAAGATTGCTGTCACCACAGGTGGCGGTTTGTTTTTGGGCTTTCACCTCAGTAGCTGTGAATCCGAAACCATGGTCGTGTTGACTGACCAAGAGGTGCTAAAGGGCGCGTTGAATTTTAACAGTTATCTCTCGGTTTCTCCCGATGGGCATGTAGTGATATTTTCTCCCAATCCCGAGTTGGGGCAAAACATAAAGACCTCATTTCCGATGATTGTCGCCGAGGAGCTGGACGCAGATTGGTCAAAAGTCAGGGTAGTACAGGCTAATTTAGAGACAGACAAATTTGATCGCCAGGTTACTGGCGGTAGCGGTGCCATGCCCCATTCTTGGGAACGGCTCCGCAAAGCCGGCGCGACTGCCCGCCACATGCTGGTAGAGGCAGCAGCCAAACGATGGGAAGTGCCTATAGCATCCCTGTCCACCGCAGATGGCGAGGTAATACACAAAGAGAGTGGCCGCAAGCTGTCGTACGGTGAATTGGCCAATGAAGCAGCCAAAATTGAGGTGCCGACCGAGGTAAAGCTTAAGGAAAGAAAAGACTTTAAAATCATAGGTTCGCCAGTAAAAAACGTGGACAACCAGGCGATGTTTACCGGCAAGCCACTGTTTGGGCTGGATTTTTATAGGGAAGGAATGTTGAATGCCATGATTCAAAGACCTCCTTTTGGAATGAAACTTAAATCAGTAGTATCGGACGAGGCCAAGGGCATCGCTGGAATTGTTGACATTGTCACCTTCAATAATAATGTAGCCGTAGTAGGTAAGTCTACATGGCCTATAATAAAAGCAAGAAAGCTTCTTAGAATAGAGTATGAGCCTGACGGTGAGGTGGAAAGTAGTGCTGACCACGACCGATTGTTTACGGTCCTGATGGATGGTAAGGAAGCTCAGGTGATGCGCCAAGATGGGAATGTTGGGGAGGCGTTTAAAAATGCTGCCAAGGTGGTTACCGGTGAATACCAATGTCCATTCCTATCACACAGTCCCATGGAGCCAATGAATTTTTTCGCCCATGTGCGTGAAGATGGCGTGGAATTGGTCGGTCCCACACAGACGCCCGAAAGGGCAAGAACAGAAACAGCGGAACTGTTAGGGATATCACCGGAAAAAATTACGCTAGAACTTACCCGCTTGGGCGGAGGCTTTGGCAGGAGATTACGGGCAGATTTTGTAGTGGAAGCAGTGGAGTTGTCCAAGATGATGAAGGCCCCGGTGAAAGTGACTTGGACAAGGGAGGACGATATTACAGGTGGGGCTTATAGACCGGCTGTCAGGTACAGGTTTCAGGCTGCTTTGGATGCAGAGGGAAACATGGTGGGATATAAATTGCGTGGGGTAGGCATGAATGCCGGAAACTGCACCCGCCAGGATAATTTCCCTTCAGGTGCCGTGGACAATCTTCTGATCGAATCAGTAGAGCATAAATCCTCCATCACAACCAATGCCTGGAGGGCGCCCATTACCAACTTTCTGGCTTTTGCCGAGCAGTCCTTCCTAGATGAAGTGGCAGAAGTGGCAGGAAAAGATCCCGTTGCGTTTCGTTTGGATTTGTTGGATAAAGCAAAGAAAAATCCGGTAGGAGAAATCCACTATGATATAGACAGAATGAAAGGAGTCATCCAACTGGCGGCAGAGAAATCCAACTGGGGGAAAAAGGAGGGCTTGTCACAAGGCTTCAGTGTTTATTTTTCTCACCGCTCTTACGTGGCACAGGTAGCGGAAGTAAGGATGACACAGGGTAGCCCGGTTTTGGAAAAAATCTATGCAGCCACAGATTGCGGTATCGTTGTCAATCCAACGGGAGCTGACCAGCAGGTTAGAGGAGGCATGGTGGATGGCATGGGCCACGCGATGTTCAGCAATATGACTTTCAAAAACGGAGTGCCTGAACAGAAGAATTTTGACAGCTACCGTCTGATTCGCATGAAAGAGATCCCTGCCATAGAAACTCATTTTGTCGACAACGGGATTGATCCTACAGGCCTGGGAGAACCGGCTTTACCGCCAACTGGGGGAGCTATAGCCAATGCTATTTTCAAAGCTACGGGCAAACGTCTGAGGAACCAACCTTTTGTAGAGCAGGAAGAGCTCAAAGCCTTTCAAATGGGAGAACGAATGTAGTATAGCACTTAAACAAAAAAAGGAGACACTTTCTGGTCTCCTTTTTTTGTTGTATTTATAAAGGGATTGGTCTGTATCGACCCCAAACCCTGACTACTGCATCAAACAAATTTCAGCCAGGAACTCTCTTCCGAATAATCTTCTACCACAGAGGTGACACTGTCAAATTTGAAGGAACTTACCAAGCTGCTTACCTCATGTCTTACCGTGGTTATACAATTCTCTATGAGATCTTTTCTGAAACCTTTATCCCCTAAGTCCAAGACATAGCCTATACATAAGATTCGTCCCAAGATCCGGCCCAGGTCCACCATTTTTCTTTGGCTGAGAGTTCCGTTAATGGTGAAGTTTACTTCATTTTTAAAATGAGAGGCGGCCTCTGAAGTCAGGTTGAAATCTTTCAGAAAATCAAAAAGATGAGACTGTTTCTGTTTTTTCATCAATCTTGTCACCATTTCCGCAATCTGCGAATACAGCATTTCGTTGGATCCTTCAAAGATTTGAAAAGGGCGACTATCCATAATGCCTCTTCCGCCTATGTGACTGATCTTATATCCATTAGCGCCTGATACTTGAACCAGTAGCTGAGCTGATTCCTGCATAAGATCTGTGACCACGGCTTTCATGCTGTTGGCTTCAAGTCCTTCTCCAGCCAGGTTGTGGTCTATTCCACTTATCTTGCTGCTCCGCGCGCACATGGCCGAACAAATAGTGAAGGCCGACTGGATCCTTGACAACTGAAATTGTATCTGATCCATAGACAACAAATTGCCTGCCCCGACCAGCCTGTTTTTGCAGTGGACAATGGCTTCGTCCAACATCCGCTTAATGAAGCCCATTCCCATGCCGGGGAACTGCATCCTACTTCTGTGAAGGATGTCCAGCATCATTTTAATACCGGTGGACTCGGGGGTTAATTTGAAATTGCTGGGAACCTCCAAATCCAGGGTGTTTAAACCGTAAGGGATCATGTAGAGGCCAGCGTTATCATATAGCTCTTCAACTACTATCTTTTGCTTTTCCTGGGAGACATCGCAGATAAAAAAGTCAATATCCCGGGCCAGTTCACCGTTGTCAAGTTCTTTACGGGAAGCGATAAGCCAGTAATCGGCCAACCCCGTCAAGCCCTGCCAGTGTTTCGTTCCTTTTATCTTGTACCCATTTTCGGTCTGGTTGTTGGAAGTCTTCATGTTTAATGCGTCACTTCCATAGTCAGGTTCCGTGATCATCAAGCCACCCATGTTCTGGTTTTGGAGAAACCGTGCGAAGATGTCGCCCTTGACAGCCTCTTGGGCATATTTGGAAACGGGTTCCAAAAAGAGCGCAATATTAATCCCAAAAGTCAGGGAAAGGGAGAGCGACTCATAGGAGGCAGCTGAAAGGATCCCCAGACATTCTTTCACAATACTTCCTCTACCTCCAAATTGTTCCGGTATAGCAACGGACAGCGGCACCATGGACATGATTTCCCCCATAACCTCTGGAGGCAATCCCCTCTCAAGACTGAGCTGGTTAATGTCTTCCTTTTCGTGAAAAAGATGCCTTAGTGTATCCTCAAAGTCTCGCAAGAATTCTGAAAAGTTGACGTTTGTTGATTTCATGTGTATTATTATTGGTTTTAATGATCATAACCTGTGTCTGATCATAACATATGAGTTTAAATAACTGATTTTATTCAGAAATTCACTATTGTTTCAAGAATCCCGAAGTCCTTTTTCTATGGAAAACAATTTGACACTACAGCCTCAAAGGTAATTTTGCAATAAAATTATGATTTTTTTAGCAAAATAAAAACATCTTCCCCCGCGAGCCATATAATATTCTGTTGTCATCCATCCTTTTACGCGGCAAAGATATATTCCTTCCCATTATGAAATGACAATGTCTACGGGTTTTTTTTACCTATTGTTTCATCAGTACCGCAAGTTTCCCCGTCCGGTATTCCCTTGCTTTGGAATTTCAACCTAGTTCCTTACTTTAGTTCAATAATTGGATACATTAACCTTTTCAACCTAAATGGTAAAAACTGCACCCTTCATCCTACTGCTTGGTTGTTTTGACACCAAGGGAGAAGTCTTTGATTATCTCCGCCAAAGCCTACTTGATCTGGGACAGCGCGTGGTGACGGTAAATATCGGGATCTTGGGAAGTACCGAACTTTTTCCGGTAGACATTGAAGCCGATCTTGTGGCTAGGGAGGGAGGGCAAGAAATTCAAGTACTAAGGGATAAACGGGATAGAGGGTTTGCTGTAGAGGTGATGGGAAGGGGAGCGGCGCGTATTGCAGCCAAGCTGTATGCCGAGGGAGGGGTAAAAGGAGCCATCGGAATGGGTGGTGGTGGCGGTACCTTTATGGTGCTTTCTGCTATGCGCGTGCTTCCATTTGGCCTACCTAAGCTATGCATATCTACCTTGGCTGTTAAAGATCTGAGCCATACAATAGGAAGTAAGGATATCACTTTGGTTCCCTCGGTGGTGGATGTCGCTGGACTGAACAGTATCAGCCGTGTTTTGATCCGCCAATCGGCTGCCGCCATAGCAGCTATGGCGAAAGAGCCCATTCAAGACAGCCGAAAACACAAAGGTCGGGTTGCTATAAGTATGTTTGGAAATACTACCGCCTGTGTGGACAAATGCACAGCACTGCTGGAACAGGAGGGATATGAGGTATTTGCCTTTCATGCCAATGGGCAGGGGGGAAGGACAATGGAAGCGCTGATAAAGGAAAGCTATTTTGACGGAGTTTTAGACATTACGACGACCGAGTTGGCAGACGACTTATTTGGGGGAATTTGTGGGGCCGGACCTGAGCGACTCAACGCCGCCGGGGACATGGCTATCCCGCAAGTGGTGGTGCCAGGTTGTATGGATATGGTCAATTTCGGATCTTTGGACAGCGTGCCCGAGAAATATAAAAACCGTCAATTGTACAGTTGGGCGCCCGATGTGACCCTCATGAGAACAAACAGGGAAGAAAACGTCCTTCTTGGAGAAAGGTTGGGAGCTAAAGTCAATCAGGCTTTCGGTCCTGTCACTGTCTTATTGCCGCTCAAAGGGCTTTCTCAATTGGATTCTGAGGGACAGAAATTTCACAGCCCAGAAGCCAATCAGGCGTTGTTCAACACCATTATAGATAAGGTGAGGGAACCTGTTACAGTATTTGAAGTGGTGGCCCATATCAATGAGCCTTCATTTGCGAGACAAGCTGTCAATTCCCTACTACTGATGATGGAGGAAAGAGAAAAATCCACCAACAGAAGAGAATTTAAGGCTGGCAAACATGGGATCTAACCGAAGTTGGACGTGATCTGAAACAAGTCTTACAGATCTACTTCTGATACCGGGTCATAACATTATTAATAAGAGAACAATTAAGTACCAATAAATTAAAAAATCATCATGCCAAATCCATGGACCGGGAAAGGAAATCCCTACACCAAAAAAGAAGTAAGAGATCGTCTTCAACATACACTCAATCAGAAGAAGGCTATAATTGCAGCAGGAGCGGGAACGGGTATTAGTGCTAAATTTATAGAAAAAGGAGGTGCGGATCTTATCATCATCTACAATTCAGGTCGTTTTAGGATGTCGGGACATGGGTCGACGGCTGGACTGATGGCCTACGGGGATGCCAATGCCGTTGCCATGGAAATCGGCGAATTTGAAGTGTTGCCTGTGGTAGAAGAAATCCCGGTGATTTGTGGCGTGCATGGATCTGACCCTCGCCGAAGAATGTGGCACCACTTGTTAAAGGTAAAGGAAATGGGCTTTTCCGGTGTAAACAATTTCCCCACCCATTCCATTGTAGATGGCCATTTCAGAAATGTTCTGGAAGAAACAGGGATGGGATTTGAGAAAGAGGTGGAAATGGTGAGGTTGGCGACTAAAATGGATTTGTTTTCTGTCGTATATGTAGCCAAGCCAGAGGAAGCCAAACTTATGGCAGAAGCAGGTGCGGACGCGATTATCGCCCACGTAGGAACCACCGTGGGAGGCTCAGTAGGAGTGGTAGGGGCCACCTGTAGTATGGACGAAGCTATAGAACGAACGAGAAGTATCATACAGGCGGGGCGGGAAATCAATCCCGAACTGTTGTTTTTGACCCATGGAGGACCTATTAATACCCCTGAAGATGTACGCCAAATATTGGCCCAAACAGAGGCCCATGGATTTGTAGGGGCATCCTCCTTAGAGAGGATGGGAGTGGAAGAGTCCTTGACCAATCTCACCAGAGAATTCAAGTCCATCACGCTGGCTTAGGCCGGATAGGGGTGACCGTTAGGTGCCATAACGACTGCGCTGATGGATCTGAACTATCAGCGCAGTTTTGTTTTTGGGAAAACCTATTTTATACCACCCGCCACAGCAACCCGCTTTATATTTCATCCAGCCCTCTTTCGGGCCAATAGGGGCCGTTTAATTTTAATTTTCTCCTGGCCTCATCAAGAACAAAGGAGATCCGCATTTCATTTCTACTTGCCGAATTGATATCAAGGCAAGCATTAAAATAGACGATATCATAGCTGACTTTGAAGCTTCCTACAAGCGGATTTTCCAAATGTAGGCCATCTGCCCATTCCACCTTTTCGACCAAACCACCCTCACCTTTGTAATAATAGGACAAATAAATTCCCATGTCTCTAGCTTTTTGTTCGACCAGCTCCCTGATTATTTGTGCATAGGATGGGTCAGACGGATTATCCAGTGGTTGATCAATATCAAATTCCCAAAACTCTTGCATGGTTGCTCTAGTATTTTTGTTCATTCCGTACCGGAAGCCAAGTTACCATATAGCACTGGTTTTTCCAGTTTTTTGACAAACAATAGGAATATCCGGAAATATGTCGTAGTTTTGATGCCATCAAAGAAGGAGTTTTTAGAGATTTATAATTTCCTGTAAGGTTTTCTAAATTGATATTGTTCTTCATGTTGATCTAAACCTAGGAATTATTGTTAAAATTTTATCAGCTGAACTTAAAATAAAAGGTTACACAGTTTTACACCTGTTTCGCCCAAGTTTATAGATTCAAGACCTTCTCAAAAAGACCAATCACCCCCTACCTATATCCCCCCATCAGGTTATTGTGCAATTTTATCAACTAACGATTATTGTATAGCCACTAAATTTTATTGTTCCTCCAGGGAAACATAAAAAAGAATTAAAAAGCCATAAAAAATTTAAACATTACCTATTATTAAAAATCCAAAATTTTCAAAAATTAACGGGGTGGAATTTGCCACTGTGTTAAAAGCCAGAGTCAATGATTACTTCAAAAAAAATAATCTGAGCAAGTATGGCAACAACAGTATGATCTATAAAAGCATTTTGATGCTTTCATTATTCTGTATCCCATTTATATTTATTAATTCAGGTATCGTCAGTTCCCCAATTGCACTTTTTGCATTGTACATCACCAGTGGATTTGGAATGGCCGGGATCGGAATGGGCGTGATGCATGATGCTATCCACGGTTCTTATTCCAAAAATCAAACCGTCAACAAATACATGGGTTATACCATGAACCTTATAGGGGCTAATGCCAGCGTATGGCGCGTCCAACATAACGTCCTTCATCACAACTACACCAATATAGATGAGGCTGATGATGACCTCAATGCACCGTTTTTCCTTCGCTTTTCCCCGCATGCAAAAAGATATTGGCTGCATAGGTTCCAACATTTCTATATCTGGTTTTTTTATGGATTATCCACGATTTCATGGATTACCACCAAAGATTTTATCCGGCTTAACCGTTACAAGAATAAAGGCTTCTTCAATGGGAAAAAGGAATTCAGGAATGAGCTTCTGAAACTAATAGGCTGGAAACTGCTGTATTATTCCTATGCCTTGGTACTGCCGTTGATCATGGTGCCTCTTGCCCCATGGATCATTATCCTGGCTTTTGTCAGCATGCATTTTATTACAGGGCTCTGCATCAGCATTGTGTTTCAGACTGCACATGTAATGCCCAGCACGGACTTTCCCTTGCCTGACGAAGAAGGGCTTATTGCCAACAACTGGACTGTCCATCAGTTGGCAACGACAAGTAACTATTCCCCGGGAAGCAGGTATTTTTCCTGGCTGATCGGTGGGTTAAATTATCAGGTAGAGCACCATTTATTGCCCAATGTCTGCCATGTGCATTACAGGAAGCTGTCGGTCATTGTAGCAGAGACGGCTAAGGAATATGGCATACCCTACCATACCAAAAAGACGTTTATCGGAGCGATATTGGACCATACCAAGATGTTAAAGCAGTTAGGTACCATGCCATTGGAGCCCGCCAAAGTCCTTGTCAAAAGTTAAACCTACGGATCTAGGGAAGAAATTCCCCAAGCTCTGGACATAGAATCGTATCCGAGAAAATTAAAGTAATTACAAATCGCTAGGGTCTAGCAGCCATAGTCAATCTATATAAATAAATAAAACACAATTAATCAATAATAGTAATGAAAGAAGGAGTAGTAAAGTTTTTTAATAACACCAAAGGATTTGGTTTTATTAAACCATCAGATTCAACTGAAGACATTTTTGTACACGAAAGTGGCTTGATCGACGAAATCCGCGAGGACGACAGAGTGAAGTTTGATGTAGAAAGAGGTAAAAAAGGAATGAATGCCGTCAATGTTGAATTGATCGACTAATTTCTTTTGTATCCAAATAAAAAAAGCCATTTTAACCGATGGCTTTTTTTATGCCCATTAGTTAAGCGGTTTAAATAAAGCGTAAGAAAAGCAATACGAAGAATGAAGATAGCCAGTCTGGCGGAAATAAAAAAGGAGCTACAGCATTTGTCCCAAAGCGAACTGATAGCCTTGGTGTCAGACCTGAGCAAGTTTAGTGCTGACAACAAGTTGTTTTTGTATTTCAAGCTGTACGGCAGAGACCATCCGGAACTGTTTTCAGAGATGGTACAGGAGGAGCTGATCAGCGAATTCAGAAACGCAAACACCCGGAATTCCCATTACGCAAAAAAATCGGCACAAGGAATACGGAGAAAGCTGAACAACTTTTTGAAATTCACCAAGGATAAACCCACGCAGGTTGATTTGATTTCCTTCTTTTGCGAGATGCTGTACGAATATGGTTATCTGATGTTCCGGCACCCAGTAATCGAAAACCTTTACCTCCTACAGGTAGGGAAAGTAGAAAGGCTCGTAGGTCAAATGCATGAAGATCTTCAATATGACTATCGGGGCAAGCTGATGGAGCTCAAGAATTATCTCCAGTAAAGTGGGCGTTGGGGTTCAATACCTTTAAAGGCTTATTATATCAAGCTACAAGTGGAACCAAAGCTACGCTTGAAGACCCATTCCTAATTCATTTAGGTGTAATAAAAGGTAAAACTTACGGTCACGTTGATCTATTGTTTTATATTTGAATATTAAATCAATAAAACTATGCCATCAATTAGTGCTATAATAAATGCCCTTGAAGTGAAGTCTTCTGTGCCTGATTGGCAGCAGCTTTTAGAGGATATTATCCTTGCCTTTGACTGTTCTACCGGAACGATCCACACCTTGGACCAAGGGACCCAACTGCTAAAACTGCGGGCTCAGCAGGGAATACCGGATTTTCTGTTGCCCAAAATGTCGCAGATTCCTATTGGAAAAGGGATGGCGGGCATTGCTGCGGAAAGAAGAGAGCCTGTAGAAATGTGCAACCTCCAGACGGATGATTCAGGAGTGGCCCGTCCCGCCGCCAAGGAAACGAAGGTAGAAGGTTCAATTGCGGCGCCTATGATGTTGGGAGGGAAATTATTTGGCACACTGGGAATTGCCAAACCGGTGCCCTACGATTTCACAGTAGAGGAGAGCCAAAACCTGATGCGAATAGGAGAGGAGATTAGTCGGTTACTTCAGGAAAACGGCTCCTCAGGAAGCTGAAATCGTTAAATCTTAGTGGTCAAGCTGGCGTTCTGGCCCTTTGGGTTTGACCATGACCACGCTTTCCTTGTCCACCATTACGGCTCCCGGTGCGGAGCCTTTTACTTTTCTGACAAACTTGCAAGGGGTGTATATGACGGCAGCCAGGGATTCGGTTTTGTTTTTGGAATAGTAAGCTGCCAATTCTGCAGCTCTCTCTATGGTTGTGTTGGGAAAACGTTGTCCTGCTCTGTGTTTTAGGATGACATGTGAGCCTGAGACATCTTTGGCATGGAGCCATAAATCTTCCTTCCAGGCATACTTTCTCAAAAGCTCATCATTGGCCTTGGAGGATTTACCGACCAATGCCTCAAATCCATCGATTTCAAATCGCTTAAAAGGAATGGATTCCTGCTGCTCCTTTTTTGCGGGAAGCAAGTTATTTTCTTTCTCGAAGGCCCTGAGTGCCTTAAAATGGGAAATATCGGCAATCTCTTCAAGATGCATGTCAATTTCCAGCAGGTAGTTTTCCTTGTCTTCCAGGTTTTTCTGAAGTTGCTGGATTTCGATTCTTCTGTTTTTCCCCTTCCTATAAAGATTTTCAGCCTGTTTCTGCGGACTGAGTCCTCTTTTGATATTTACTGCTAGATCCTGATCGCGATAGAAATCATATAATATAACGTTGTCTGTACCTGTAGGTATAAGGTGAAGATTGGCCATTATAATATCCGCCAACTGATTGGGCGCCATTCCTTGCTCCAATTCCACCAGCTTCGCCCAGGTTTTATCGAGGTAGGCCTGGGTCCTTTTTTTTGCCTCCTCGAGTTTTTTGACCAACTGGTTTTTCTCCCGATCAAAGGATTGGTAAACTACGGCGTATTTAAAAAATTCATTGGCCGCTTCTATTGGATCGGCTGTGTCAAACAAAGTCTGATCAGCGGGCAAAAGCGTAAGGAGATATTCTCCCTGTTCTTGGATGATCGAAAAATGGGGGTGTTCCAGCATGTCCATGACCTCTTGCATCAACTGCCATTTCAAACCCATATCGGCATCTATATACCCTCTCTCTTTCAACCACAATCGGGGAAGTTTGCCTAGAGTTGGCAAAAATAGGGAAGCATTTCCATTCAGCTCCACAAAGCGGTCCCACCCTAGGTCAAGGGGATTTCTAAGCTCATCTATTTTTATTCCCTGATCATCTTTAAGCTCATGTCGGAATAAGGAGGAGGGAAGGGAGCCATGGTCAGGAAAGAACAAAATGTTGCTTCTCGATCCGTGCAATTTAAAAAGGAGAACTTTTCCTGAGGCAAAATGAACCGTAAATGCCCGTTCGTATTCCAGCACTTCTACGGTGACAATGGTCTCAGAAATCAGTTGGGGGAAAAGGGAAACATTGTTTTTCTTGCTTCTTTTGAAATCGGAGGGGAAGCTCAGGCAAGTAGAGGCGGGGGAAAGGCTGGCGCGGATAAACCGTTCATTGGAGCCATCAGAGAGGCCCATTACCAGTTCATCCTTGTTTTGGGAAAAGCACTCATACACTTTCATGCCCGCAACCAGCTCGTGGACTTGGGGGCAAAGAAATTTTAGAAAATGGTAATTTAAATGCATTATTACAGGTGCAGTTTTAAGCCGTCATAGGCCAGAAGGACATTGTGGGGCAAGTTGCTTTCCACCTCCCTATGAAGACCCAGTCTATGGCTAATATGTGTAAAATACGCTTTTTCGGGCTGTATTCTACGTACTATTTCCAAGGCTTGTTCTAAGTTGAAGTGGGAAATATGGGGACTATGTTGCAAGGCATTCAAAACGAGGATTTTGGTGCCGTAAATCTTTTCCATTTCCACAGGAGAAATGTAATTGGCGTCGGTGATATAGGTGAAGTCATTGACTCTATAGCCGAAGACGGGAAGTTTGTGATGCATCACCTCGATGGGGGTAAAGCTAAGCCCCCCAACATCAAAAGGTTGGTTGCTGATTTGATGGGTTTGTACCATGGGGATACCCGGATATCGGTGCGAAGAGAAAATGTAGGAAAATTCTGCTCTAATCTGGTTGAGTACAGATCGCTGACCAAAAACAGGCATGTCGATCTGTTGTGAAAAATTGAAGGGACGAATATCATCCAATCCTGCAGTATGGTCTTTGTGCTCGTGGGTATAGATAATCCCGTCCAGGCGGGTGATGTTTTCCCGGAGCATCTGCTGCCGGAAATCCGGGCCCGTATCGATGACTATGCTTTTTCCCTCGATCTGAAGATGTACGGATGTCCTTAGTCTTTTGTCTCTAAAGTCAAGTGATCTACAAACGTCACAATCACAGCCAATGACGGGAACACCTTGTGAGGTTCCGGTGCCTAGAAAAGTCACTATCAAAGCTCAAGTTGGGTTTGTTGTAGCTCTTTTAAAAGCTCTTGGTCAGGTTTCTGGTTAAAATCCTTGGGGTTTAGCCGGAGTTCTTTTAGGATATCGATCAAAGCATTGATTTTTCCTTCCAAAGGAAAATATTTATTGACAACGACTACCCTGTTTTCTTTGAGTATACAATAACCAGACTTGAAATTTCCTTTTTCGTACCTCAAAATATAATCAGATGAAGCAAATAGATTCTCTATTTTATCCAGATAGGATTTAGTGTACTTTATGGCCATTCTTATTGATTCATGTATTTCTTCACGGTAGACAGGAGCAGGTCATAGTCCAGTGGCTTTTGCACGTAGTCATTGATCCCTATCTTCTTGAAGTCATCCAGGGTGTAATTCTTGTAATTGCCGGTGATGGCGATAATGGGGATGGATGCTTTTGTTTTGTCCTCCAGTATCCGGACGGCTTTGGCACATTCAATACCGTCCATGACCGGCATATTGATGTCCATGAGTATGAGATCAAAATCCTCTTTACGGAGCTTGTTCAAGACCTGTTGCCCATTTTTGACAGCTGTAATGTGGAATTTTTCGAATGACAATACGTTTTTTGTAAGATTGGTAATCACGGAACTGTCTTCCGCTACAAGCACCCTTTTTTGGTTGGTCATGTTAAAATATATTTTGCTCTACTAGATTATTTCGAAAGGTAAATAAGTGCTGTTCCAATAGGAGATTGTCCTCCATGATCCCCTCAAATTCCGAGTTTTTAATTTTGTTTTCGAAAACCAAGCTTGCCTTGAAAAGTTTCTGTGCGCCTAATGTTCCCGAGTTGCCTTTCAATATATGAAGTTTTTCATGTATTTCTGAAAACCTTTTATTTTCTATTAAATATTTGATTTCTTCTACCAGTCTTTCTGCCTCTTCCAAGAAGTCAAGATAGACGGTTTTTATGTTCTCCACCGTATTGTATTTCAACAATTTCTCCATGATGGACCCGTCAAGATCTGAGTGAATCTTGGAGGACGGATCTGTTTCTGCAACTGATGATTTGGTCACATGAAAGTGAATGGATTCTAACAGGTCCTTGGGGCTCACTGGCTTGGCCATGAAGTCATCAAATCCGGTGGAAAGGAAATAATCCCGGTCGGCCTGGTTGGAGTATGCGGAAATGGCTATTATCGGAGAAGAGGTGAGGTTTTCTGCTTTGATGATTTTTAAAGCAGATATTCCATCCAGCTTTGGCATCTGGATATCCATCAAAACAATATCAAAACGTTGCTTTTTAATCAGGTCTATGGCTTCCAGTCCATTAGTGGCAACCTCATAATGATAACTATAGCCAATAATATTCTCAAACACCTTGCGGTTAAGTGCATTATCATCTACAATCAGCACCTTTTTGTTTTTCATGCCTTAAATTCCTTAGCTTTGACAAGTTATAAAACGATTTCCCTTGTTCAGAAAAAATAAAACCCTTCTAATAATAGCAGGCCCTACGGCCGTTGGCAAAACGGATTTATGTATAAATCTAGCTAAAAAATTTAATACTTGCATAGTATCTGCCGATAGTAGACAATTTTATAAGGAAATAAACATAGGAACCGCAAAACCAACCGACGCCCAACTGGCAGCGGCAGAGCATTTCTTCATCAATAACCTTTCCATTAAGGAGAGTTATGATGTGGGCAAATATGAAGCCGACGCCCTAAGGCTCTTGGATCATCTATTTAAATCCCAATCCTTGGTTATTTTGACGGGCGGTTCGGGCTTGTATCTAGATGCCGTAAGCAAAGGCTTTGATGCAATACCTGAGGTGGACAAATCAATAAGATCGGGTTTAAATCTCTTATATCAACAGGATGGGATAGTAGGATTGCAGGAAAGACTCAATCAGCTGGATCCTGTGTATTATGAAAAAGTCGATTTGAACAATCCTCAACGGATCATCAGGGCCCTGGAAGTTTGCCTTGGTACAGGCAGGCCTTTCAGCAGCTTCCGGATTAAGAAGGAAACAGAACGTCCTTTTGATACCATTAAAATCGCTTTGGAGAGGAATAGGGAAGAACTGTATGCACGCATCGATGACAGAATGGATCAAATGATTGCAGCGGGTTTGTTCGAGGAGGCCAAGGTACTTTATCCCTTCCGTGACTACAACGCATTACAAACTGTAGGATACAGGGAAGTTTTCGGGTATTTGGAGGGGCAATATGATAAAGACAAAGCAATAGAGCTTTTGAAGCGGAATTCGAGAAGATACGCAAAAAGGCAATTGACCTGGTTTAGAAAGGATGAAGACTATCATTGGTTCCATCCTTCCCAAATCCAGGAAATTACCGATCTTATAGCAGATCATATAGGCGAATGCCCAAACAATCCAGCAACAAAGCTGTAGGGTTTGGTTTTAATGGTGTTGTTGTACCAATATTGCTGCTGTCTTGCCCTTCCCAAGAGAGGCCTTACCCGTTGTCTTAAGAGGGTTGTCTTCTCCTCACCAGCGGTTTTCTTCAGCGAGGCATAGTATTTTTCCGCTCCCTCTAAATTTGAAGGCAGCGTAGTGCTGGCCATCTCAGGAAAAGCCTTACTGTTCTCCTTTAGCACATCAAGCAACTTGCCCAAAGATTCTTGGTATTGTTTCTTTTTGCTCTTTATACTGTTGTTCACCACTAGGACGAACAAGAACAAAAAGCTTCCCAGGTAAAGAAATATCGGAATATACCCCATTATTCAATAAGGATTAAATACTAAGAATTTCTTGCAGTTTGATATAGTCGGGGTTGAGGGGTTTGCTTTTACCGATACAATCTCCAAACGAGGTGTAGACAATCTGATCATGGATGATCCCAGCCATGCAGTTTGTCCTTCCCTCAATCAAGGCTTCTACTGCAGCCAGTCCACAACGGCTTCCCAACAGCCTATCCTTGCCGGTGGGGCTGCCGCCACGTTGGATATGCCCTAAAGTGGTAACTTTAAAATCTTTTTCTTCGTCATTGATCATGTTTTTTACCTTTTCCATGATCTGTGCTGCTCCTCCTTCTTCATCTCCTTCAGCTACTACGACAATACTGGATGTCTTTGTTTTTCTAAGACTCTTCAATGATTTGACTACATCATTGATAGACGTCTTCGTTTCCGGCACCATTACTAATTCGGCGCCTCCGCCGATCGAACATTCCACAGCGATATAACCGCTGTCCCTCCCCATAACTTCGATAAAAAATATCCTATCATGCGCGGCAGCGGTATCCCTGATCTTGTCTATAGCCTCCAAAGCAGTGTTGAGGGCCGTATCGAATCCAATGGTGTAATCTGTTCCATAGATGTCATTGTCTATCGTGCCGGGACAGCCAATGACCGGAATACCAAACTCTTCGCTTAAGATTTTTGCTCCTGCAAAAGTTCCGTCGCCGCCAATGGCGATCAAGCCATCGATGCCATGTTTTTTGAGTTGGTCGAAAGCCTTTTGCCGTCCCTCTTTGGTTTTGAACTCTTCGCTTCTCGCCGATTTCAATATGGTCCCTCCCCGCTGAAGTATATTGCTGACGGATAAAGACTGCATTTTTTTGATGTTTCCTTCTATCATGCCATCATATCCATACATGATGCCATATACTTCCAAGCCATGATAAATTCCCGTTCTGACTACCGCCCTGATACAGGCATTCATTCCCGGAGCATCTCCTCCGGAGGTAAAAACTGCGATTTTTTTCATTGTTACTGTGTTTTCCAAAAGCTAAAAATAATCAATATTGAACGGAATGTTGATTTTAGCCGGAATCTTTTTTAAGATTCAATAGAAAGTCCCACGACCGCTTACGACTGTACACAGGCCCAGGTCACCGCAGATGGCGGGTTTTGTTGGTAATGATATTGGATTTCAAATACAGGTGTTAGAGGCATTTTGCAAAAACGTCGAAGATCGGATAAAATACCGCGGTATTTGAACTTTCAAGGTACTTCAAATCCAAGAGATGGAAACAAAACACCACTTCCAACTCAGCTCTACCGCTTACACCAGCGGCTGATGCCTCTCCTCATGGGGTATCCGGCAGCCAACATCCGACCCCAACTTTCCAGTTCGGCTTCAGGTATTCAACTCTTCCCCAAAAATTCTATCTTTGTCCACATGGATGAAAAGAATCGCGTACTGATCATCACTTATTATTGGCCGCCCAGCGCTGGATCAGGGGTACAGCGATGGCTGAAGTTTGCCAAGTACCTGCCGGAATATGGTTGGGAACCGGTCATATTTACCCCCGAAAATCCCGACTTTGAACTGAAGGATGAATCATTGCTTCAAGAAGTGTCCAAGGATACCGAGGTGTTGAAATTTCCCATTTGGGAACCTTATGGCATTTTTAGAAGACTGAAGAAAGCGCCTGTAAAGGATCCAGGGATAATTCTGGAAAGTAAAAAGAAAAGCCTAACCGACCGCTTAGCCATCTGGTTGAGGGCCAATCTTCTTGTGCCTGACCCCAGGGTATTTTGGGTAAAGCCTTCAACCGATTTCCTGTTGGGGATTATTGAAAAAAGCAACATCAAGGCCATCATAACAACCGGACCGCCCCATAGCGTACATTTGATCGGAAGGAATATCAAAAGGAAAAGCGGACTGCCTTGGATTGCTGATTTTAGGGATCCATGGTCCTCTTGGGAATTTCTGGACACCCTTCCCATGCTCCAACCGGTGAGAAATTGGCATCACAAGCTGGAACTCTCTGTGTTAAGGGAGGCCAATGCAGTCGTCACCATTTCACCGACCTTTAAGCAGGAGCTGGAAACAATAGGAAAACGTAAAGTCCGCTTGATCACCAATGGCTTTGATAGTTCCGATTTACCGGATTCTTTGACGAATCTTCCCGAGAGGGATGTATTTCATGTGGTGTACACAGGAATCATTGATGCAATTCGGAACCCCCTTCCCTTTATGCAGGCTTTTAAAAATGCATTCTCCGCGGGTGAAAAGAAAGTCAGGCTGACTTTTGTAGGAAGGGTAAGTGAGCAGGTGCAGCAATACGTACAGGAGGATCCTTGGCTGCGGTCGCAGGTGGATTTCCCTGGTTATCTTTCCCACAAGGAAGTGTTTGCTTACTATCAAAAAGCCAGCTTGCTGCTATTGATCCTCACGAATACCAAAAATGCCAAGGGGAATATCCCAGGCAAGCTGTTTGAATATATGGCTACGGGGCGAAAGATCATTGCCTTGGGAGATCCAGACGGAGATTCAGCTACGATCATTCAGGAAGCAAACGCCGGAAAGGTCTTTAGGCACGAAGCCCTAGAGGATATGAAAGCCTACCTGCAAGATCGGGTTACCGTGCTTTCAGAAGGTGAAAAAGGAAATTTAGAAGCCTTTGATAGAAAGTTTTTAACCGGTAAACTGGCGCAACTGTTAAATGAAACGACAGATTCCATTTCTTGAGCTAAAGTCCATGCATCAGCATCTTGGAGAGGAACTGAAGGAAAAGTTCGCCGAAGTGCTGGCAGAAGGCATCTTTTCGGCCGGAAGAGAGGTAGATGCATTAGAGAACCGTGTCGCGGAAATGCTCGGTCTGCCGAATGCCATCGCCTGTTCCAACGGTACCGATGCGTTGGAACTGTCCTTAAAAGCCTTGGGGATAGGGTATGGGGATGAAGTCATTGTACCGGCACTGACTTGGATCTCCACTGCCGAAGCTGTGGCCAATGTGGGAGCGAAGCCTGTTTTTTGCGATGTAAACGAGGAAGGGTTGATCACGCCAGAGACAGTTGAAAGCGTGATTTCTCCAAAAACCAAAGCGATAATTCCCGTCCACTTGTATGGGAAGATGGCGGATATGCCCAAGTTGATTGATTTTTCCAGTCAGGAAGGAATAAGAGTCATAGAGGATGCCGCGCAGGCTTTTGGCGCCCAACAGCAGGGGAGGAGTGCCGGTAGTTTTGGCGATATAGGTTGCTTTAGTTTTTACCCGACCAAAAATATCGGGGCTTTGGGAGAGGCCGGACTGATTACGTGCAAAGACAAAAATTTGGAACAACAAATCCGTATTCTGTTAAACCACGGTCAACCGGAAAGGGATGTGCATCCCCTGCAAGGCAGAAACAGCAAGATCGATAGCCTTCAGGCTGGTTTCTTAAATATAAAGCTTGGGTATTTTAATGCCTGGCAAGGAACCAGAAAAAAGCTAGCGGGTATTTATTTGCGCGAATTAAAAGGAATTGAAAAAATCCATCTGCCTGAGGGAGTCTTGGAAGAGGATCATAATGCCCATTTATTTACTATGCAAACAGAAAGTCGTGACGCGCTCAAGCAATTTCTCGAGCAACAGGGCATAGGCACGGCCATTCATTATCCCAAGCCGCTTCACCTCACAGAAGCTTTCCATAGCCCCAATAACTTTCCTATGGCGGAAAAAATCTCCAAAAGCACCCTTTCCTTACCGCTTCACCCTTACTTGAAAGAAGAGGAGGTGCGGTGGATTTGTGGGGTGTTGAAGAACTATTTCTCAGTGACTAAAAGTCAATCGCATTGACTTTCTTTCAAGTGACAATTGGTCAGCACCTGCATAAATACCTATCATCTGCGAGGATAAAACATTTTAAGCTTCTCCCAAACCATTTGCTGCGAATCAGGCGCGATCTTCATCGCCCAAATCCCCAAGCCGTATAATAACACAAGCAGGCCTGACCTTACAACGATGTCCAGCAGCACTGGTGCCAAGGTGGGAATCATAAAGTAATCCACCCCATACACCAGCAAGCCCAGCAGGACAATCTTCGCAATGTCCCAGCTAAAAGGGTCAAAGCCCAGCCGCTTCTTGACGTAGACATACTTGATCAGGTTATAAAAAAACATGGCGAGCAAAGAAGAAAGGGCGGCTCCTTCAATCCCCCATACTGGGATCATCAATAGATTTAATACCACCACCATCACACACATCAAAAGGGTGGAAGTAATGTTAAAAATATAGAACCTGGAGAAAACAATAATCTCACCATTGACGGAAAAGAGCACATCGCATAGCTTGCCCAAGCCGATCAGCAAAACCACCCATTTTCCGGCTTGGTAAACTTCCCGGTTAGGGACAAAATGGTAGAGGTTGTCAATATTGATCCAAATCCCTAAAAAGATAAGGAGACACAAGAGCAGTTGGTTGACTGCCACGTTTTTATAAAGCGCATCAATCTCTTTCGTCTGGTTAAGTGCAAATTTCTCCGCAATGACCGGCATGACCACTTGGGAAACCGCCCGCCGAGGCATTTCTATCACCACTGCAATAGAAAACCCGATGGCATAAATGGCGTTGGCGTCCAAGCCAATCATGGAACTGACCATGAGACTGTCGATCTTCATGATCAAAATGGCTCCTGCCGTACCCAGTAAGGTGATCAGGCTATACCTAATATATTCCGTTCTAAATACGGAAGAAAGCGGTCTCCAGTTAAAGCTCAACTTAAACATGCCATTTCTGATCATGTAAACCAGCATGCCCAACAACGTGAATAGATAGATGTCGGCCAATCCCCACATCAACTGATAAAAATCCAACCAGCCAATAAGGTAGCTCCCCACCAAAATTGTTAACAGCAAGCGTAAAACCACTTCCCTGAAAAAGGTAGGAACGGCAATCTTAATAAAAGATCGCGTGAAAGCATCCAAAATGGAATTTAGCACCGCGTAGAGGGTGATAAATAAAACTACGTTAAAAAAATTAATAACTTCCGGCGAATTGGTAGCATAAGCATCGATAATTTGCTTTTTGAACAGTAAAAAGCCGAGGGCTACCAGTCCAAAGCCAATGAGCGATAAAACAAGGGTGAAGGAAAAAAACGCGAACTGGTTTTCTTTTATCCGGGGATAAAATCGGGTAACCCCATGCCCCAAACCCAATTGGGCAAAGGGCACCAACAGCAGGCCCATATCCTGGATGGTGCGGAAGATGCCGATTTCCTCAGGACTCAGTGCATAGGGCAAAAGCCATAGCATATTGACATAGCCGATGACAACACCGATATAAGAGGATAAGGTGGTAAGCAAGCTTTGTTTTACGATTTTTCCCATACACCGCAAAGAAACACAATCCAATTCACATTAATAGCAAGCCTCAAGGATCTTAAGCTTGACGTCTATTTCGGATTAACCCCTTATTTCAGCTTGTGAACTGATGATTCTAGGTAATCATCCTTTCAGTATTTTAGCTTCTTAGTATCTCCAATAGGGACCTCTGCCGTTTTTCATAGCTGAAATGGATCTTTACCCGTTCCCGCGCTGCCGTTCTTAGCTGGTTTAGATCAGCCTTGGCGAGTTGTAAAAACAATTCCTGCAACAGTTCCGGATTTTTATCTGGGAGCACAAAGCCGGCATTCCCGACGATTTCGGGGATAGCCCCTACGGCTGAGCCTATAGGAATGCATCCACAGAGCATGGCTTCCGCCAGGGCATTGGGGAAACCCTCTGAGGTAGAGAGCTGGAGATAAAACTGGTGGTTACTGAATTGCCGCATCAATTGAACCGGGGTCAATTTACCCATGACCGTTACATTGGACAGAGCGCATTTGAAATTCGGATCCCCAACCAAGGTGAAGGAGTAGTCTGGAAACCGGCGAGCCATTTCTAGGATAAGATCTATCCCTTTCACCGCGGCCCGGTTGGCTTGGGAAATCCCGACGGCAACCGTAACAAAGGAAAAAGGCTGCTTGGGCTGATTGTCGTCCGTCCAGAAACCTGCGTCGAATCCATTATGGACCACACGGATGGGCGTTTGGAGATCCGGGATCAAATTTTTGAGTCCTTGGCGGCGATTAATGCGGGAGTCATAAGTATAATCGCATGCTACGAGGGATTCCGCCACAGGAAGGATCATGCTGCAATTTTTGAAACTATAAACCGTGGCCATTCGCAGCCATTTTTTTCTGAAGTTGCCGTAATTGATCTCGGGCATATTCATGGCATCGGTGCCGCCACTTTGGATATATACCTTGATTCCGAAAAATTTTCCAAAAAACACCGGTAAAACACTGTGGTAGCCTGCAAAGAAGCAGAGGTATTTGGAAGTCTTCGGAAGAAAGAAGAGCAGCTGGAAAAATTGGAGGATAAAATAAAACGGCAGTTTTAGGGGATCATGGGTAAAGGTCAAAGCTTTAATGGCTAGATGGGGACTAAGCATCTCCATATCCCGATGGGTAAAGGCAGTGGCAATGGGATAGGTGTAGATGATCATTCTGGTATCAGGTAGCGAGTATCAAGTAGGGGAGAAAGGGACAACGGATATAGATCCAAGACCTTAATAGGGCACCAGTGATTAAATAAGATGCCTGAGTTTTATTTTCAATCTTTCCGCAAAGACAGCCCATTTATCGAGGGGCGTGGTCTGTGTAATGGGATTTTGATTCCTAAAGACGAAGTACTGATAATCCTTTTCTTGGTAAAAGACACTGTAGGTCTCCATCTTGTCCAGATAAAAACCGTTGTCTGTTACGGTGTTTACGAGTTGACCGCTGTCCAAAGGCTGGTCGATCACCTGTAGTTTGGCGGGTTCGTTTTTGATCATCCATTCCAGAAATCTCGGCGCAGGAATATGGATAAAGATCACGGAAGAACGATGGGAATGTCTTTTGATGGTCTCAAAAATGGCGAAATGTTGCTCCACCGGAATGTGTTCCAATACGTCCGGAAATACAAAGAAGTCAAATTGCTGTTGGGGCTTTTCGAATCCCTGCATATCGGAAACCTCAAAATGAAGGTTTTCTTGTCCTTTCCATATCTCTTTGGCCTTTTGGATACTTTCAGGACTGATATCCACTGCCAATACACTTCCTTTGACGACCTTTTTGGCGATCAAATGGCTGACGGTGCCTATTCCGCAGCCTATTTCCAGCACCCGATGATGGGAGGAAAGGCCTGCGCTTACGAGCTTATCGAGAATGCTTAAATGGCGTGAATTGATGCCGGTTTTCTCCTGTTTGTCGGCAAACTGGTCATAAAAGCTTACCACTTTATCTTTTTCTTCCATTCCTAAGGCTTCTTATAGGTAACCACGAGGCCGCCAATCAATAGCAGCAAAATCAAATATTGTACAGCTACCATCAGCGTTGAACTGCTGTAGTAGGTTGCAGGCTCGAATTTCATTTCAACCTTCGCAGCACCCTCAGGTACCTCCAGGCCTCTCAACAGGTAATTTACCCGGACGATTTCGGCTTCCTCTCCGTTGATATAAGCCTTCCAGCCTGAAGGATAGTAGATTTCGGAAAATGCAACCAAGCCTCCACGGCTGGCATTGACCTGATAGGTCAAGTGATTGGGTTGATAGTCCGTCAACGCTATAGTTCCAGCGCCGATATTTATTTCTGGAAATTCATTCTGGTTTACCGTTGCCTGGGATTTTGTGTTGATCTCGTTCAACAATTTCATTTCTTCAGAATTGGAAGATACGAAGAGGAGTTCCTGGGGAAACCAAGCCGGGCCATTTGCGGAAGGATTTTGAAAAACGGCATTCTCATCCCTGCCGGCCAGAATATAGCGGGTATTCAACATATTTAGAATGTGGGTATTTTCATAGTCGAAATTTCCCTCCTGGGCCTTTTGGACAAAATCATTGATCTCCGGAGACAATACTGCTTCTATCAAGTCCTGATAGCGGCCCATTTTTGCGCCGTGGTAACCTCCAATGCTGTTGAACCGATAGCTGGTTCGGGCTTCATTGAAGGTGCTTTCATAGATATTCAGCACACGGAAATACTCCTTGTCCTGCATGATTTTTTGATCGGCCGGTGTGGCAGCAAAGAAAGATGCGCTGGGGCTTTCCACGAAACTGTCATTATCCAAATAGCGCTTATCGATCATCCATACATCAAGGACCACCAACAAAGCAATTCCAAGCAATGCCATGCGATTGCTGATTTTATGCTTGATGATGGCGAATAGTAAGCCAGCGGAAAGGATAATGAAGACAAAGCTCCTGAAAGCGTCATTTTTAAGAAGGGTTTTGCGGTCTTCCTGCAGGGCATTGACCAGCCAGTCCGGAAAATTGACGTCTGCAGGGTTGCGGAATCCAAACATCCCGGCAAATAAAAATAGGAACAAAGTCAGGCCGCCGACTATCCCAAAAGCAGTCAACAAGCCTTTCAACGCCTCTTTTTGACGGGCTTTGCGGATAAGTTCTTCCAAGCCCAGACAGCCCAGTACCGGAATAGCAAAGAGGGTGATGCCCAAAGCCATGGATACGGCCCTGAATTTATTGTAGCCGGGTAGGTAATCGAATAGGGTGTAGTTAAACCATGGCAGATTTTTACCCCAGGAAAGCATTAATGAAATGATTGTGATAGCCAGAAAGATATTCCTGTACCTACCGGGCGCATAAATTATCCCCAGCACGAAGAGGAACACCATAATGGCCCCTCCATAGATAGGGCCACCCGTGCCCGGCTGATCCCCCCAGTAAGTGGGAGCACCTGAGATAAAATTGTTGATCTCGGCGGGTTGTATCCCATTCTGCCTCAATGCCTGTTCTGTTGCCGAGTTGCTTGGCAATGCATCCCGTGAGCCTCCTCCATAAAAATTAGGCACGAGTAAGGTCAATGATTCCAGTTTGCCTTGGGACCATCGGAACGCATATTCTTTATCCAAACCAGCGGCGGCCTCTCCCGTATCGAGGTGCGTTTCGCCCCTGGTCGAATATTTTCCATATTCCAATACAGGCAATAATCGTCCGACATTGGCACCGACGGCAAGCAACGCGGCTATAAGAAGAATACCTACGGTTTTCAACAGCTCAGGAACCTGTTTTTCCTTTATCGCAAAAACCAGCTGCCCGATACCGTAAACAATGACCGCAATGAGCGTATAATAAGTGATCTGAAGGTGGTTGAATTTTAGTTGGAGCATCAGGGCAAAAGCCGTTAGTGCCACGCCGAGTATTTTCTTGCCGCTAAAGGCGAGGTGAATACCGGCGAAAATCAGGGGGATCAGACAGATCGCCCATATTTTGGCATTATGCCCTGCCTCTAAGCTAATGAGATTGAAGGTATTGAAAGCGAATACCCAGGCACCCATAATAGCGATCTCGGTTCTTATTCTCAAACTCAACAGGAACAAATACATACCCAGCATTCCCATAAATAAGGCATTGATCGGGTGGGGAAGGCCAAAGGTGACGATCTTGATCAGTAGATTGGTGATATCTCCAGTGGATTCGAGACTGATCAGGTAGGAAGGCATTCCGCCAAACATGCGGTTGGTCCAAAGGGCTTCCTCTCCATGGGATTGCCTGTAATCGAGAATCTCCTTGGCAGAGCCTTCCCACTGTAATATATCCCCCTGGAACATCATTTTTCCCTCGAAGACAATCGGGGAAAAGTAAAGAAGCACAAGAAGATAAAAAGAAACAATTCCCAAAAAATGGGGCAAGACGTCTTTCTTGAGATCGATCTGCATGGAGCTTAGGTCTTAAATTGGATGAAAATCAACCGCAAATTAAAGATTATTGGGGATATCTAATAATACTGGCAGCTTAATCCGAACAAGCAGCAAGAAAGGACCATCATTTATTAATAAGGATCCACATCCACTACAATTCTTACAGATCTCAACTCTTTTTGAGCTTGCAACTCATCCATGTGTCGGATCAGTTCCTGTTTAAAAATTGCCGGAGCATTTCCGGATTTTTCTAATTTCACCAAAACCTCATACAGATATAGGTTTTTGACTTTTGCCACCAAACCTTTTTCCGGACCCAGTATTATTTTCTTCACCGCCACGGTCGCCATGAGGTTTATCAGATGCCTAGCTGCTTTTTCGGCGATATGGGCATCTTTATGTTTGAGTGTGAGCTTGATGATCTTAACAAAGGGTGCGTAAAAAAACCTTTGCCGTTCCGCCATTTCCTCTAGATAAAAATTCTCATAATCTCCATCTATGATCTTTTGGAAAATTGGATTGTCTGGGCGACGGGTCTGGATGACCACCTTTCCCTTGGTCTTTCTTCTCCCAGCTCTGCCGGCAACTTGCGTGATTTGTTGAAAAGCCCTTTCACCAGCCCGGAAATCCGGAAAATAAAGGATCCGATCAGCATCGACTATTCCTACAACCGTAACTTTGTCGAAGTCCAATCCCTTGGTAATCATTTGGGTGCCCACCAATATATCAATATTACCCGAACCAAAATCTTCCAATATCCGCTGATAGCCATACTTGCTCCGCGTTGTGTCCAAATCCATCCTTGCAATCCTTGCTTCCGGAAATAATAGCGAAAGACTTTCTTCTATCCTTTCTGTTCCCTGCCCTACAGTAGCCAATTTATTACTGCCGCAGGCAGGGCAGGAGAGAGGAACCTTTTCTTTGAAGCCACAATAATGACAACGCATTTCTTCCCTGAACTGGTGGTAAGTCAGGCTCACATCACACTGCTCACATCCTGGAATCCAGCCGCATTCATCACAGGAAATATAAGGCGAATAGCCTCTTCTGTTCTGAAAAATCAAAACCTGCTCCTGCTGATTTAATGCCTCCTGAATTTTTTCCCTGAGAATCCGGGTAAAGTCTAATTTGAGCAGGTTCTTTTTTTGATCCACCAGTACATCGGAAAGGATAAAGTCTGGAAGGAGGGCTTCCCCAAAGCGCCTATCCATATAGGTATAGCCATATTTGTTAGTCCGCGCATTGTAGAAGGATTCAAATGAAGGCGTGGCACTCCCCAGCAGGGTTTTTGCCTGATGCAGCCAAGCCAACATAATCGCGGCATCCCGCGCCTGAAAACGCGGTGCAGGTTCATATTGCTTGAAAGAGGTCTCGTGTTCCTCATCAACAATGATTAATCCCAAACTGTCAAAGGGCAGGAAAATGGAAGACCTGACACCCACTACAAATGAATATTTGCCCGTCAGTACCCCTTGCCAGACTTCTACCCGTTCATTGTCTGAAAATTTGGAATGATAAACCCCCATTTTACTGCCGAAGACCTTTTGGAGACGGGACACAATCTGCGTAGTAAGGGCTATTTCCGGCAACAGTAACAATACCTGCGAGCCGCTATGCAATACTTCCTGAATGAGACGGATGTATATTTCTGTCTTTCCGCTACCCGTTATGCCGTGCAACAAAACAGTTTGTTTCTCCTTAAAGTGGGTTTTGATGTCGGATACCGCAAAGTCTTGGAAATTAGCTAATTTTATTGTTTCTTCTCCTGGCTCAATGGTAACGAATCGACTGACAATCACTTTGAACTCTTCAAAAACAGCATTTTTGATCAAGGTAGATAAAGAACTGGCCGAGAGGCCTGAATCTGTAAATGTCTTCTTTTCCAGACCCCTGTCATTCAGTTCAGGATGTTGATAGACCGGCACCTGTTGTAGGTATTTCAACAAGATCTCTTCCTGCTTAGGCTTTTTTGACAGCTGGTCAAATAAAACTTCCAGTGATTTTTTATCAGAAAGGAAATTCGGAACCAGGCGTACCCTGCTTTCTACTTTGGGAGTATATTTTTCTCTGATCTGTTCGAAGACCAGGACTGCTTCCTTTGTTACCAGACTTTTTATAATGGCATAAGCTGATTTTACCTGCAACAGCTTCTCACATTCATCATAAGTCAATTCCTCCTTGTCCAGCAATGCATCCAGAATGATCCGTTCCCTGTCATCTATCGGAAACTTGGAAGACAGTTCATCAAAATTTGGATTTAACTGGATTTTGCTTTCGCTATTCAATTTCAAGCCCGTAGGAAGGGCAGCATTCATCACTTCACCAAGATGACAGCAATAGTACTCGGCCATCCAAGCCCAGAACTTGATTTGCAGGGGATTGACCACCGGATGATCATCCAAAAGTTCCAATATGGCCTTGGCGACATAAGCTTCAGGGGGTTTGTTATGGACTTTGCCGATGATTCCGGTTAGAATCTTCTTCTTGCCGAATTGCACAATTACCCGATATCCGATGCCCACCAATGACTCCATGCTCCTAGGCACCCGGTAGGTGAACATATTGGGAATAGGGACGGGCAATATGATATCTGCAAAAAGCGAAGGCTTTTCGTCCTGCTCATAACTATCTCCAAACAAACTATCCAAATTTCATCAGGCTAATGTGGGAAACTGCTTCAAGGCTTCTTCAACGGTCGAGACCGGCTTTTGGCAGACTTTATCGAAGCAAACGTAAATTAAAGCATTTCCTTTTGAATCTCCCCTCTTGTCCTCCAAAAGCGGGGGAAAGTCAGCCAGCGCATCAGTGGCGGTAAGAACGGTATTAGGGTAATAATTCCTTTTTAATTGAAAAGCAATATCCTTGGCATTTTCTCCCACTACTGCCACTTCTGCCGTAGGAACCATCTGCTCCAGGTATAAATTTGCCCAATTGGCCAGAAAACCAATGTCTTGGGAAAGCATTGATTTAATATGTCCGAGCATGTCTTGGGATATGCGGCTATAGTCATCATTGTAAAAGTAGCTGCTCAATTGATGCAGGTTTCTCGCCATCATCGAATTGGAAGAGGGGATTACATTGTCAAACAATTCCTTCTTGTTGGCGATCAGCTTTTCCGCATCAGGATTGTTGAAATAGAAGAATCCATCTTCTGCATCAAGGAAATGTTCCAAGGCATAGTCAGTCAATTGCTTGGCGAAGTCCAGCCACTTTCGCTCAAATTGAGCCTGATAAAGATGGATAAACGCCTGGATCACGGCGGCATAATCTTCCAAAAACGCCGGGGTGTAGGCCTGACCGTTTTTATAGGAGCGGTAGAGCTGACCGTCTTTGATCATCTTTAACATCAAAAATTCACCGGTGCTCAGGGCAAGTTCCAACATTTTGGGATCGCCGGTGCTAAAATAGGCCTGGGCTAGCCCTGAAATTGTTAAGCCGTTCCAGCCACTGATTATCTTGTCATCTAGTCCAGGTCTCACGCGCTCGGCACGGATAGCTCTAAGCTTATCTTTAATCCCCATCAACTTGGATTTGAACGCCCCTTTATCAAAAGCATATTTTCTGGCTATTTCCTCATAATCCATAGTTTGGAATAAAATATTAACCCCTTCTTCCCAATTTCCCTCGGGCGTAATGTTGTATAATTCCGAGAGCCAGCCGGCGTCTTCACCAATGTGTTTGTCCAGCTCGGCTTTCGTCCAGGTGTAGAATTTTCCCTCTGTACCTTCGCTGTCAGCATCCAAAGCAGCATAAAATCCTCCTTCCTCTTGTAGCATCTCATTCTCCAGCCAGGCGACGGTTTCCAGAATCTTTTCTTGGTAAAAGTACTCTCCGGTCACTTGAAAAGCCTTGGCATAAAGGCTCAACAATTGGCCGTTGTCATAGAGCATTTTCTCAAAATGCGGCGCAAACCACTCTCCATCCACCGAATAGCGGGCGAAGCCACCTGCCAAGTGATCGTAAATCCCGCCCATGCCGATCTTCTTTAGGGTAAAAAATACCATTTCTTGAAGTCGTCGGTCTCGCTGAAGAAGGGAATAGTCTAGTAGAAAAGACCAGATGGCTGGCATGGGAAATTTTGGGCTGCGCTTCATTCCTCCCCACTCCGCGTCGAAATTTTTTGTTAATTGTGCTACTCCCGCGGATAGAATGGCGGGAGATAGCTTTTCCTGGTCGTTTTTAAGGCCGTATTTCGCCAGTTCATTGGCACTTAAGCTTCTGCCAAAACCTTCCGCACTGTCCATGAGCTGGTCATGGTGCAGCTCGAAAGCTTCTGCTATATTTTTCAACAAGGCTCTCCAGTTCTTGTTCGGAAAATACGTCCCTCCGTAAAAAGGTTTCTGGTTAGGCATTAAGAATACATTAAGGGGCCAACCTCCCTGTAATCCCATCACGTGGATGGCATCCATGTAAATGTTATCCAAGTCGGGCCGTTCTTCCCGGTCGATCTTGATGCAGATAAAATGCTCATTCATCAAATGGGCCGTTTCTTCATCCTCAAAGCTCTCGTGTTCCATCACATGGCACCAGTGACAGGCGGAATACCCTATGCTCACCAAGATCGGCTTGTTCTCCTGCTTCGACCGTTCTAATGCCTCTTTACCCCAAGGATACCAATTGACGGGATTGTAGGCATGTTGCAACAAGTAGGGACTCTGGCTGTTGATCAGGTTATTGGCTTTTGCTGTCATGGGGCGATGGTTTGTCGTGGAAATTCAATTGATTTTGTACGGCGTTTATCTCCTTAGAAAAATCAAATGCAGGCCCCATTCGTTCCATTTTTTGGAGGAGCTTATGGAGAAACTGCTGGTGGGACAGGCTTTCGGCATGGAAAGGTCTATGCTTGAGGTCGTTAAAAATGTTGTCGATTTTCGTCACCTTCTCTAAGGTTCCATGATCAAAATAAGCCTGTTTAAACAGCTCCCAGATATAATTTTCCGCAAAGGGTGTGGGATGGATCATATCGTCTTTATAAAAACGGTAATCCCTGAGGTCATCCATCATCAATTCATAGCTGGGAAAATAGCTGAGCCTAGGCCCTTCTTCTAGAATTTGATGCGCAAGCACCCGAAGTAGGCTTTTGCTTAACTGGTTTTCAGCAACACCGTCCTTCAGGTGACGAACCGGGCTGACGGTGAGGATTATATTTGCTGTAGGATTGATTTCTTGGAAAAGCCGATAAAATCCTTTAAAGCTGATCATCATTTCATCCAAATTGAGCAGCCGTTTTCTGAACAGTCTTTGGGGCTGCTTGTGACAGTTGGCGACTACCTGGCCGGTGGACGCCAATTCATAGACGTAGGCAGTGCCTAAGGTGATAAAGATATGGCTGGCCTCGGCCAGGAACTGTCGGGAAATAGATTGTTTTTTTATTACATTGACCAGAAGTTGATTTTTTTGACCTCCGGTTAAATCCGAATGAGTGGTGTAGTGATAGTACCTTTGATCATGTTCCAGGACAAGGGATTCATCCGGTTGTTGATCGAGCAGCGATCTTTGCAGGAGTTGAAACAGGGACAGGGGGTTAAAAATTGTCCCAAAGGGATTGTTCAGCACATTGAATTTCCGCTCTTCCAACTTGTTCCCGATCATGGTAGAAAAGCAGGAGCCCATGGAAAACAATTTGCTGCCCGGCTGGATTTTAGGTTCGAAGGACGGTATAGAAAATGAGGTTCGGAATTCCATGGGGCGGGTAATCTTTAAGCTGAAAGGTATTGGGCATTAAAATTAGTGATTTTGCAATGCTTTTAATATAATCTTTCCGTAATCACGCGAATTATTGCGACTGCCCGGTTTTTGTACGACTTATCAATCATGTGCCTGCCATATTGGAATTGGACATATTGTTTAATTGAGGAGATTAAGGCGAATTCGATTGGACTGAGACTACAGACTCTTGGGGAACTACCGTTTCATATTATCCTTTTTTGTAGTAAATTGGGATCAAATCCCAAAATAATGAGTGAACGATCAAACAAGCCCACGCCGCAGCGACCCGAAGGACAGCACATCTTAGATGCCCCTATGGTAGCCATTGACCTGAACAACCTGATCACGCAGATCAAACAGGAACAATCTTGGAAGGAAAAAGACAGAAATGCAATCACGGTATTCAAGACGGATGGACTGAACCTGGTGCTGATGGCATTACATCAGGGCGCCGAACTTAAGAAACATTTAGCTCAAGGGATTATTACAGTGCAGGTGCTGGAGGGAAGGATAAAATTTGTTACCGAGGACAAAACGGTGGAAAGGATCAAGGGGGAAATGCTCACCCTACATGAAAAAATCCCCCATAGTGTGTTGGCCATGGAAGGGTCGGTATTTCTCCTCACCCATGCCTCTCCAAAAACCGATAAGTAAATAGTAAATCCCCAAATTCTCCTTATCTTAAGGCTTAAAATAGAAAAAACATGGATTTCGATGCAAGTACGCTGGTATACATCATTGCAGTAATTGTTTATTTTTTGTATTCCACTTTCTTTAACAAAAAAGCCCCTCAGCAACATAATGAGCCAACAGGAACAGAAGTTCAGCCTCGGAAAACGGTATCCTTTGATGATTTACTAAAAGAAATCCGGCGGGAGCAGGGGCAGATGGAAAGGGACATGGAAGCCCATCCAGTGGAAGAGGAGTATGATGTAGAGGAGTCGTATGTAGAAGAGGAAAGGTATAATGAGCCGAAAAGATCCATCAAACCGCCAGTTCCCAAGAAGTATTTTTCTTATGAAGATCCTGAGCGGTTTCCAAGTCCAGAAGCAGGCTATCAAAAAGGACAGTATCAGAGTTACGAAAAGCAACCCCTCGTGAAGTTGGATGATCAGGTTGACCTGGAGTCCAATACCCGTATATTGGGTGAGGTGGAGGATGTTGCGGGCAATGTCAAAAGAAGGAATAAATACGCCGCTCTTCTAAAGAATCCCGCTTCAGTCCGTGAAGCGATTGTCGTTTCTGAAATCCTGCGTAGGAAGCAGTTTTAAAACTGCCGGTATGGGTGTGCCTTATCCTCACCAGCTTGCAGCAGGGGGTTCATGTATGCCTTTTAAATAAAAAATCACATTTTACCATATAATGTCATTGAATATAGCGTATTTATTTTTTTATTTAATATTTAATAACAAACACAAGATAACCTATGAATCAACCAGATCAGGATTCGTCGGGCAAGTCCCGCAGAAATTTCATAAAAAACGTAGCCATTGCGTCCTCCATTATGGTCGTGCCACGTCATGTGTTGGGAGGCGTGGGCTTTACCGCTCCGAGTGACCAGCTTAATTTGGCAGCCATTGGTGCAGGGGGCAAGGGAGCCAGTGACATAAAAAACGCCTCAGTCAACGGCCGGGAAAGGGTTGTTGCACTTTGCGATGTGGATTTTTCAGGATCCGCGGCTAAGTCGGTAGAGAATTTTCCAAAAGCAAAACTCTACCATGACTATCGGGAAATGCTTGACAAAGAGAAGGATATTGATGCGGTGACCATTTCTACCCCCGACCATGTTCACGGGCCTGCAGCCGCATTTGCGATGAACAGGGGCGTTCATGTCTACGTCCAAAAGCCAATGACCCATAATATCAGAGAAGCAAGAATGCTGACTGAAATGGCGCGGGAAAAGAAAATCGTTACCCAGATGGGAAATCAGGGTGGATCCAATCCGCTGCTGAAAATGGTGCAAAAGTGGGTGGATGAAGACAGAATCGGTAAAGTGTCCGCTGTGCAAATCTGGACCAACAGACCCGTTTGGCCCCAAGGGTTTGCGATGCCGCAGTCGGACGAAAGCCAAAAACCAAAGGATCTGCATTGGGACCTGTGGTTGGGCCCTGCAAGTTATAAGCCATACATTCCCAATATGCATCCTTTCAACTGGAGGGGTTGGTGGGATTACGGTACCGGTGCGCTGGGAGACGTCGGATGTCACCTTATCGATATCCCCTTCCGTACATTGGGATTAAAATATCCTACTGATGCGGAATCCAGTGTGGCGGCCATCTATACCAAGATGTGGTCTCCGGATTATAATCCAGAGGGTTGCCCCGCTTCCTCCTTTACAACGATCGGCTTTGATGCGACCGAAAAAAGCAAATCTCCTATCAAAATGACCTGGAGTGACGGAGGGATTAGGCCTGCCCATCCTGATATTATTCCCGCAGACCATGACATTGGAGGACATAACAGCAGCAATGGCGTATTAATGATCGGAGACAAGGGGATCATCTCTACCAACATCAATGATAGTTCGCCTATGATGCCCAAGCTCTATCTCAACGATGGGACGACGGAATTCGGACCGGAGGCAGGACCTCAAGATGAGCCGGAGTACGGGCACCAAAGAAAGTGGGTGGATGCCTGTAAAGCGGGCTTCAACAGTCCGGAACATAAGGGTTTGACTTCCTCTTTCGATTATGCCGGTCCAATGACTGAAACCGTATTGATGGGCAACTTGGCCATCCGCAGTTATATGCTGAGGAGAGAAAACAGCAAGGGGGAAATGGAGTTTTACGGCAGAAAAAAATTGCTGTGGGACGGAGAAAACATGAAAATCACCAATCTGGAAGAAGCCAACCAATTTGTGGGAAGAGAATACCGGGAAGGCTGGGAAATGTAATTAAACTTTGCCTTTAAGCTCTTGCCAAAACTAAAGCCCTAGCTCCCGTACTACAGAAGTGAGCGGAGTTAGGGCTTTTTTTCTATTTACGAGCGGACCCGAAAAAACCCATAGCACCAAATATCTGCGAAGAGTAGAAGTTGCTGTCAAGTTTAAATGCCGTTCAAAGTGGTTTGGTTGAGCGCTATCTGCATAATTAAAAAGATCATCTGATTGGTCCTCCATAAAACTTAGAAGCGGGAGCTAAAGAAGCTTGCGTGGCGATCTATAGCTTCAAGGAGCGATAATCTATTTCGGATACAAATAATTTATCAACGAATAAACCCAACATGACCCATCAGCCCAAAAATTTCAGCTTAAAATATGTATGGATTTTTTTATGTTTTTATAGCTTTTCTTTACCTTCTTTAGCCCAACAGCCCGAATGGTCGGAAGTCGCACCCGGTATTTGGAAAGCCGTTATAGGCAATCCTGAGGATTTCGACCTCCTAAAAGCAGCCGGGGCGACTCCCAATGCTGAAGGATTGCAGAACCTGGGGGGTGCCAAATTCCCCCTTGAAATGGCGGATATTCATTGGCAGTCCACGGATGGCAAAATCTTTCTGCGGTTTCCTCTGGAGAGGGAAGAGCAGCTGTATGGTTTTGGGCTTAACTTTAAGACGGTCCACCAACGTGGGCAGATTTTGCGCCTGCATGTGGACCACTATGATGAAATTGACAATGGAAGGACCCATGCACCCGTTCCCTTCTATGTTTCATCGAAGGGATACGGTGTATTTATCAATTCTGCCCGATATATCGATGTATATGCAGGTTCGGCCGCCCGAAAAGACAGCAAAGACGCCCCGGAGGCCAGGGATAGAAATACAGATGAGCGCTGGACATCGAGACCTTACTCTGATGCCGTAGAAATGCTGATACCCGCGCAAGGGGTGGAAGTCTATGTTTTTGGTGGTCCCCAACCATTGGATGCCGTCAAAAGGTACAACTTGTTCAATGGCGGCGGACCAATTCCTCCCAGATGGGGACTTGGGTTTACCCAAAGAGTTCATAGGCTATATGCTGCTGACGATGTGCTGGAGGAGGCCAGGCAGTTTGAAGAAAAAGGTTTCCCTCTGGATTTTATAGGCTTGGAACCTGGCTGGCAAAGCAAATCCTATCCCAATACCTTTGAATGGGATCCGGGAAGGTTTTCAGATCCGGAAAAGATGGTGAAGGAGTTGAGAGAAATGAATGTGCGGGTTAATCTTTGGATCAATCCTTACGTATCTCCCGAGGCAGGCATCTATTCCTCAATTTTGCCCTTCACAGGGTCGCATACGGTATGGGCCGGAATTGTACCTGATTTTATCCTGCCAGAAGCAGAAAATATCTTTTGGGACCATTTTGAGAAAGAGCATATCGATATTGGCGTCAGTGGCTACAAGATAGATGAAGTGGATGGATATGACAGGTGGCTTTGGCCGGATGTGGCCACTTTTCCCTCTGGCATAAGTGCTGAACAGATAAGACAGACTTATGGGTTATTGGTTCAACGGCAGAGCTTGGACCGATTTCGCAAAAAGAACAGCCGTACTTATGGGCTGATTCGGGCATCCAATGGGGGAGGGGCCTCCTTTCCTTATGTGATCTATAACGACTACTATGATCATGGGGATTTTATCACGGCGCTGATCAACAGCAGTTTTTCAGGAGTATTGTGGACTCCGGAAGCCCGTGCGTCCGAGACGGGGGAAGAATGGCTAAGAAGAATCCAGTCGGTGATCTTTTCGCCCATGGCTATGATCAATGCCTGGTCGAGCGGAACCCAGCCATGGTCATTTACAGAAGTTGCCGAACAAGTCAAAGAAATGGCCCTGCTCAGGATGCAGATGATGCCCTATTGGTATTCGGAGTTTGCCAAATACCATTTTGAGGGAACGCCGCCATTCCGGGCAATGAACCTGGAAGAAGGATTTGAAGTGGAGCAGCATGCACTGACACTATCGGATGATGAGGTCAATTTAGAAGAGAATCCTTATGCGGAAGCCTTGAAAAAAGAGGTGAAAGACCAATATATGGCAGGTGAATACCTGTTGGTAGCTCCGATGTTCACCGGACAGGCATCAAGAAAAGTGATTTTACCCCAAGGTAACTGGTATGATTTCTACACAGGGGATTATGTCGGAAACGGTGAGGTGGTTACCGTCACCCCGGGATTGGACAAAATTCCGGTTTATGTAAAAGATGGGGGAATTATACCCCTGATGGAACCGAGGCTTCATGCCCCAAAAACGGGAGAGAAAATCAATTTGGAAATCCGCCATTACGGCAAAAGTCCGGGGAGTTATCACTTGTACGATGATGATGGGGAAACCTATAATTATGAAAATGGGGAATATTCTTGGAGGGAGATTAGCGTGGATGAAGTAAAGGGGAAACTGAAGGGAAGCATTTCCAAACCAGAAAAAGGCAAACCCAACACCCTTAATGAAGTCAAATGGAAGTTTATGACCAAACAAGAGCAGCAGTGATTTATCCTAGATACATGAAGTTGTTTCACCTCTTACACCGGCGATTTTGGAATGTTTGCTTCTACGGGTTCACGGTTTTTTTCGGTTTATCCTGTACAGGGAATAAAGTGGGGGGATCTAAAGTCTCTCTTGCGGAAGAGGCAAAAGTCGCCAGCTATTTGGAGGTAGAAAATGTGCTAAAGGAGCAGGTGATGGAAGATGCTGCCTGGGCGATGCAGCAGCAGCCGGTTACCGTGACGGCTGCTATTTCGGAACGAAGTGCCGGAGGAAAGCATGATTTTTACTCAGAAGGAGACTATTGGTGGCCTGATCCGGAAAATCCAGAAGGTCCTTACATCCGAAGAGACGGAATGACCAATCCCGAAAACTTCGTAGCCCACCGAGTCTCTCTCATTAATTTCAGTCGGATCATTGGAGCCTTGGCTGCTGCCTATACAATAACTGGAGAAGAGGGATATGTTTCCCATGCGTTTCGCCATTTGGAAGCTTGGTTTGTCAATCCTGCTTCCAAAATGAATCCTTCCCTCAATTATGCCCAAGCCATCAAAGGAAGGGTGACAGGAAGGGGCATCGGCATCATTGATACCATCCATTTAATGGAAGTTGCCCAAGGCTTGGTCGTAATGCAAGATGCCCCTCCAGCTAATCCTGAACTTGTGACTGCGATCAAAGCTTGGTTTACACAATATTTGGAATGGCTTACCACCCATCCTTATGGTAAGGAAGAAATGAACACGGCCAACAACCATGCAACTTGCTATTTCATGCAGGTGGCTTCATTTGCCAGATTGACTGGGGATGAAGACATGCTGGACTTCTGCAGGGAGCACTTCAGAATGGTACTATTGCCGAACCAGATGGCCGAAGACGGAAGTTTTCCCAAAGAGATAGAAAGGACCAAACCTTATGGTTACTCCCTGTTTAACTTGGATGCGATGGTCACCTTGGTTCACATCCTTTCGGATTCTTCGAATGACCTTTGGAATTATAGCACTGCTGAGGGAAAATCCATTCAGAAAGGAATAGATTTCTTGTATCCCTACGTAAAAGAAAAGTCAAAGTGGCCATATGAGCAGGATGTGATGTATTGGGATAATTGGCCGGTAGCTCATCCCTTCCTTGTGTTTGGGGCCGTTGCATTTGAGCAAAATGATTGGCTTTCGACTTGGGTGAATTTGGATCATGATCCAGAGGTTGAAGAAGTATTGCGAAACTTACCTATCAGAAATCCAATCATTTGGTTGCATAAGGAATGATAGCTATTCCGGCTATCTCCTCCTTCTAAAAAGTATATTTTGTTTCTGATAAAGTATTTGTATAAATTATCTTTTAATTAAAAATCAAGCTCCCCAAATAAGCGAACTTTCCTATCTCTATGTCTCGGCTTAATGATAATTGGCTAGAACAAGCGCTTGAACGGCTTCGGAAGGGCGATAAAGCCGCCTTCAACGTTGTGTTTCATAAATATTCGGCTAGAATTTTCAATTTCTCTTTCAAGCTTACCCACACCAGAGAAGATGCGGAAGAAGTGGTTCAAGAAGTTTTTTTAAAAGTCTGGGAAAAAAGAGCGCTGATCGAACCAAGGGATAGTTTTGAAAGTTTTCTTTTTACTATTGCCAAAAACATCGTCTATAACAAGGCGAGACATCGGGTGCATGAATTTGCCTACAAAGAATATATAAGGACGTTCGCAGATATTTTGGCACATGACACAGAAGAGCAATTTGACTTTAGAGAATTAGAGGATTTCATCCAGGTCTCCTGTCAGCAACTCCCGCCTGTGAGGAGGGAAGTTTTTATGTTGAGTCGCTTCCATGGCCTCACTAACGAGGAAATTGCCGATAGACTTCATACCAGTACCAGCAATATCAATAATCATATTTATAAAGCTTTAATTTTTTTACGAAAGCAGATTATGACGCATCATGCGGATCGGGTGATTGTGGTGATGGCAATTCTTTTCGGTTGAAATTACCGACACCAAGGGTAAGGCTCTATGGATGCATCCATCAAAACCGATTCTTTTTGCCTAGGCACGGCGTTCCGGGATAAGTAAATGGATCGTTCACCATGTCCATTCTTCCATTTTGGAAATAAATGTGGGTTAAAATAAATGACAAATATTTTATAGTTGGAGGTGGCACAGATGAAGAGTTAAGTGTATTTAACATTAGAAGGATTAAATAATGGATTTAAGGCGGATAGAGAAATTTTTTAAGAAAGAATGCACTCCTGAGGAAGTGAGGCAGTTGATGGAATGGTTTCGCTATCAGCAGATTCATCAGGATCAGGAGGATGACATTTTTCGCTTGTGGGAAGAACTGGAAGAAGAGGTAGAGGATCTACAGTTCTCGCGGGACTCAAAAGCCTTGTTGGCAGCGATCCATCAGCAGATAAAAGAGGAAAACGATAGCCCTATAAAAATAGAACATACAGAAAAGGCCGGGAAGAGAAGGGGCGCCTATTGGTTAAAAGCAGCTGCTGTACTGGTGGTTGGGGTTCTTTTTGCAGCCTTGTTTATCTATACCATTCAAAATGAAGAAGCTGAGAAAGTACCAGAGTTGATTGTCTTGGAGGCTCCTGTGGGGATTAAGTTGACGAAGGTGTTACCCGATGGTTCGAAAGTGGTTCTTAATTCAAACAGTTCCATTGTCTATACGGAAGGCTTCAGTGAAAGCAAAAGAGAGGTGACTTTAGTTGGAGAAGGTTTTTTCCAAATAACCAGGGATCCTTCACGTCCCTTCATTGTACATACGGGAAATCTTTCTACCACAGCACTGGGCACCGCCTTTAATGTCAGTCACCATGAAGCGGATTCAATCGCAGAGATATCCTTGGTTACAGGTAAAGTGCGGCTCGGAATACTAAGTAAAGAAGGGATTAAAACCTCCGATTTACTTCCAGGGGAAAGAGCCACCTATCAATCAGCTACCGGTTCTATTCAAGTAGGCCACTTTGATGTGCAGGAGGTTTTGGCGTGGAAAGAGGGGGTGCTTTATTTCAAAGAAACCGATTTCCGGCAGGTAGTACAAAGACTGGAAGAGTGGTATGGCGTGATGATTACAGTTGAAGGGAACCATGCCCGTACAAAAAGCAATGATTGGTCCTATACGGGCAGATTTGAGAACGAGAGTTTGGACAATGTGCTTACAGGGATAGGATTTGTAAAAGACTTCAATTACGAAATAAATGGAAAAGACGTAAAACTGATGTTCAACTAAACCCTTAAAAAAATTACAAAACAAACAGAATCCTACATCACAAAAAAGAGGGCCCCCAACAGCAAGGAAGGTGGAACAACGTTGCTATTGAAGGGCCTATTTAATCAATGTGTATCAATTAAATCTCCACAAAGGTATGGAAAAAAATTTTCTACTAAGACTATTTATCATGACCAGTAAGTATTTATGCATAGGTTTCATGATCCAGCTTTTTACATTTACCGCTTTGTTTGCTACCAATGGTATGGCGCAGTACAAAGATGTTAAAGATGTAACCATAGCTGTAAGTATATCCAAAGCTACCTTGGGAAGTGCTTTGGCGGCGATTGAGGCAAAAACACCTTATACATTCAGCTATGAGGCGAAAGAACTCGTCAGGAGGAAAGGTATCACTGTTCGGTCGGGAGACCAGACGGTAGAACAAATTCTTTTAAGTATCAGTGAATCCGCTCGGGTTCATTTCAAACAGGTCAACCACAACATTCATGTCAAGCCATTAAAGGAAGCAAAGGCACAAGAAGCCGTGGCATTCTTTGAGGCCATCCCCATAACGGGACGGGTAATCTCCGCTACTGACGGAATGGGCATCCCAGGGGTTAATGTTCTGATAAAAGGAACATCGACCGGAACAGTAACAGACATCGACGGCCAATTTGCCTTAAATGTCCCTAATGAAGATGATATTCTCGTATTCTCCTCCATCGGCTATCTCACCCAAGAAGTCGCGGTAAACGGTAAAGGGGTAATCGAAGTAACGTTGCAGGAAGATCTGCGCAGCCTGGACGAGGTTGTTGTGGTTGGTTATGGACAGCAGAAGAGAGTCAACTTGACAGGTTCTATTGCGTCGGTAACAACCGATGATATCAATGACATTCCGCTTGCGAACCTTTCCAATGGACTGGCAGGAAGGGCTCCAGGGGTACAGGTCGTGGGAACTTCCGGTCTGGCAGGAGCCAGCTCCAGCATCAGGATCCGGGGAAGCGCAGGGGAACCGCTATATGTAATCAACGGTATCATCAAGGATAAAAGTGGATTTGATGCCTTAAATCCCAACGAAGTAGAAAGCATCAATTTCTTAAAGGATGCCGCAAGTGCCTCGATCTATGGTTCAAGTGCTGGAAATGGTGTCGTTCTGGTGACTACCAAGAGTGGGACCAACCAAAAGCCGGAGCTTCAGTACAAAGGAACCTATTCCTCCTCATCGCCCACCAGACCCCTGCAGGATTTTACGGCACAGGAGGAGATTAACTTTGTCAACCACATGAATGAAACGGCCGGGCAGCCTATGCCATACGGACAGGATATTTTGGATTATTTTTCAGATAAATCCTATTCCATCAACGATTTGATCTGGCAGAACCCAACCGTGCAGCAACATGACCTTAGCATAAGAGGGGGAAGCAACGATATCAATTATTACCTGCTTTTGGGTTACCATTCCGAGGAAGGCTCTTATAAAAACCTGAGTTATGACCGCTTTAATTTTAGAACCGACGTTACGGCTAAAATTACCGAGAGATTAAAAGTAAATGTAAATGTCAGTGGTAACCAACGTAACTATGCAAGGTGGTATTGGCCTTATGATGGTGCTGAGGACTTCAATGTGGGGGACTTTTACAGGGCAACATTTAACTGGACCAGGTTATATCCCTTCTATGTGGATGAGCAAGGGAATCCGACCAACAACCCAAGAGACATTCCCGTCAAGCCAGCCGGTGGCTGGCACCCGCCACAGTTGATGTTAAACGAAGGGGGGTACAGGGACACCAAATACAGGACCTTGGATGGTATCCTTCGGCTGGACCTGGATTTGGGACAGCTTATCGATGGATTAAGCACGAGCTTGCAGGGCAGTGTGAACGCCTATGACAGGAACATGAAGTCTTTCGTGGTGCACAACACGTCCTATATTTTCCAATCTGCCAGTACCGCCAACAAATTTATTCCGGGACCTGTGGACTTCACCCAGACAGAATCGCATAACTTGAGCGCTGGGTACGAAAATATCCAGGAGGAAATCAGTTTGTCCAGCGCCTATCAGTTCAACTGGTTTCTTAACTACAATCAAACCTTCGGAAAACATGATATTGCTGCCCTGGCAGTATATGAACAGGCCGGATCCAACAGCAAATCAATTAACGGCAGAGCCGATGAGCTTTTGTCATCGTCGATCGATCAGATCTATAATGCCTCCAGTGATACAGAGAGAAGGTGGTTTAGTGGCAATGAGGGCGAATTTGCGCGGGCCTCTTGGATTGGACGGACCAATTATACCTTCAACCAAAAATACATTGCTGAATTTTCCTTTAGGTATGACGGAAACTACAAATTTGCCAAAGGAAATCGATGGGGATTTTTCCCGTCCGGATCTGTTGCTTGGAGAATTATTGAGGAGCCTTTTTTGCAAAATTCAAGTTGGTTAGCCGATTTAAAAATCCGGGCTTCTTATGGTACCACAGGCAGTGATGGCCAAATAGGCAGTAATGATCCAATAGAAGCATGGCGCTGGAGTCAGGTCTATCAGAAAACGGTCGGAACGGTCTTCGGGACTTCCCTATATGACGGCTTGACAACGGGGGCGGTTCCCAATCCGCATATCACTTGGTCCACCGTATCGCTGTGGAATCTTGGATTTGAATTCGGACTGATGGACAATCGGCTGGTCGGGGAGTTCGATGTATGGGGAAAAACCGAAAGTGACATTTTGGGCACCCGATTAGGCTCTACACCGAGCACATACGGAGCTTCATTGCCTGCTGTAAACTATGCGGAACGTTCTTGGAAAGGTTTTGAGGTCGTATTGGATTGGAGAGACCGGGTGGGGGAAATCAATTATAGTGTGTATGGAAACCTGGGATTTGCCCGGGATCAATGGGATGTTTTCGATGAGGCAGCGGCATTAACAGACGGGACTTACCAGGACAATTGGAGGAGTGTGATCGGGAAGCCCGCTGATCGCGTGGGCGGATACATTTCCAAGGGAATTATAAGAACCCAACAACAATTAGATGCGCTTCCTGACGGCTTTACCCAATTTGGAAGGGAGCCTAAGTTAGGGACCATTCTATTTGATGATATTCGAGGAGCCAATTATAGTGAAGAGCCTGACGGGAAAATCGATGACAATGATTGGACTTACTTAAGCGACAATGGCACACCCAGGATAAACTATGGTTTTGGCTTCAAGGCGGACTGGAGAGGCTTTAGTATCAATGCCCATATGCAAGGCGTAGGGGCGTATGATAGAATGATCAGCACCAGAAATGGCGGAGGGGTGTTCCAGGTCGACCGGCCTTATTTTGAGATTTGGGCCAATGATTATTGGACACCAGATAATCCCGATGCGACCTATCCCCGAATATCAGGCACTTGGATGGAACCGGAATATGGCGGGGGCCCGTCAACCTTTTGGCTGAGAAACGGGGCCTATCTCAGGCTGAAAAACCTGAATATTGGCTACTCCTTGCCGCAGCAATGGTACAGTAGAATTGGGATTAGAAATGTTCAGATATTTGGCAATGCCACCAATCTTTTTGTCCTATCTGAGTTGAAAGAGCATGATCCGGAGCAGGCGACATTGGATTCTTATCCCTTAATGAAAACCTTTACAGGCGGCCTCAACATCCAGTTTTAATTTAAAAACAGAAGATCATGAAAAACTTTAAATATAATCTACCCCTGTTTAGACCCTTTGTTCTTGTTCTTGGCTTCTTCTTTTTCCTCTCCAGTTGCGATAACGTGTTGGATGGGGTGGATGACTTGAGTAATTATCCCGCAGAGGGCACCTTTGATGATGCGCAGACCGTAGATGCTTATTTGGCGGCTCTTTATGGGAACACGTTTTCCGGCTGGCCCTCCAACAGTGGAGACAATGCAGATGAAAGCGGTTCGATTATTGGCCCAGATTGGGTGACCGCAAACAACGGAACCATGAAATATTGGCCTTATGACATCGTCCGAAGAGTCAATATCCTGATAGAAGAACTTCCCGGAGGCGCTGTACCGGAAGAGGAAAAAGCAATAATCATGGGGCAGGCAAAATTTATCAGAGCTTATCTGTATTTTAAAATGGTGTATCACCATGGCGGGGTGCCTATTATAACCGTTCCTCAGGACCTCACTGATGATCTCAATGTTACCCGTAACTCCACGGCAGAATGCTTTGATTTTATTATTCAGGACTTGGATGAGGCCATTGCTGCCTTGCCTCCAACCTTTAGGGGAGACAACTATGGAAGAGTGGACCAGGCAGCAGCCCTATCCTTTAAAGGCAGGGTATTGCTTTACAAAGCTTCGCCGCAATTTAATCCATCCAACCCCTATGACAATGACCACTGGATGGGGGCCTATCAAGCCAATAAAGCAGCCAAAGATTTTTTGGATGCGAACGGTTATGGTCTTTTGGAGAATTATACAGAGGTATTCGAAACGGAGCAGCACAAAGAGAATATCTTTTCCGTGGTGTATAATGATCCCGTAAAATCAAATGGCAGGAGAGAGGATGCCGTTCGGCCGCTTTCCGAATCCCGGAATGCTACTGGCGGGGATCAGCCCATCTGGGCGCTTGCCGAAGCCTATCCCATGTTGGACGGCAAAGAACCCGGTGATCCCACCTCGAAATATAGCTATGGGGAGCAGACGTTCTGGGAAAACCGGGATCCCCGCTTTGAAGCGACTTTGGTATGGAACGGTGCGCCTTACCCCTTAAGCGGGAAAACAGATAGGAGACAATACACCATGACGAATATCGCTGCATCGCTTGATGCCTTTGGGTACGTGGTCCAGGGTGAAAGCCACTATCGAACGGGCTTGTATTGTCGAAAGGGCATCATGGAAGAACTCCCACCCGAATTGGTCAATACCAATGATATAGACTGGCCTGAAATTAGATATGCTGAGGTTTTATTCAATTTTGCCGAGGCCGCCAATGAAACCGGCAATTCATCGGAAGCCGTCCAGGTCCTTAAAGATCTTCGTGCACGGGCAGGGATAGAACCCGGTGTGGATGGTATGTACGGTCTTCGCTCCAATATGTCTCGCGAGGCATTGCGGGAAGCGATTTTGAAGGAGAAATATATTGAAATGGCTTTTGAAGGGAAAAGGTTTTGGGACTTGAGACGACATAGGATGTTGGACAGGTTGGATGGGATGAGAAAATATGGGGTGATGGCCATGGAGGTCAATGGAAGAACCTATGAAGCAGTCACGCCCGAAGACATCAATGCCGCCCAACAAAATCAGCTGCTTCCAGAGAATTTTTCCTATGAAATTGTAGAGCTTATCACCAACGGACCAAAGCAAATGTCCATGCCGGAGAGTTACTACTTTTTCCCCATACAGTTGACCCATATTGACAGAAATCCCAACCTGGAACAGAACATGGGTTGGGAAGGGGGGACATTTGATCCCACGCTATAAATCTTTTTTAGAAAACCAGCACAGGGGGAGAGTGGTCTATTCTTCCCCTGTGCTACACTTTAAAAACTTGTTGATGAAAAAAAGAAGTTTACTAGCTTGGATAGTCTTTGCCTGCTTTTATTCCTGCGCTCTGCCAGAAGAAAACCTATTGCTGGAGACCAAATTTCTTAGGTTGGAAATAGATGCTACCGGAAATGTCGTCGCCATGACGGAGGCTCTCTCCGGGATAAACCAGCTTTACACGGATAAGAAATCACCTTTACTGTCCATAGGCTATGGGGGAGAAATACTTGCCCCGGACGTAGCCCGTATGGATCCCGTCAACAAAGCGATCATTTTGGGTTACGGTAATACAGGTATAGAATTGACCGTTCAATATGAAGCAAAGGATACGCATATCAATTTTGAGTTGGTAGGGCCACACCCCGATCAAGCGATCGATTATGTAATTTGGGGACCGTTTCTATCCACGCTGGGAAAAGCAGTAGGGGAGACGGTTGGTGTGGTTCAAGGGGAGGATTTTGCATTGGGAATTCAGGCGTTGAACATCAAGACGCTCGGAGGATACCCCACCAATCCTGATGATACAGAACCGGCTTATGATATTTTTGCCAGTAATAGTCTGGTTGATGTTTCAGATAGTATAAAGGTTTTATACCGGGGTCAGACTGCCCGAAAAACCGACTTTGGCAGCAAGATCCAGGCCTATACCAGAGACCGGGGCGCAGATCGGGTAATCCCCGTTTGGAATCACGATAAATACGTAGTTCCCGCCTTTGATGATGGAGGAATTATAGGATCGAAGATAGCGCTGTTTGGAAGCAAGCCATCGGAGGTTTTGGATTTAATAGGAACAATAGAGTTGGAGGAAGGGTTGCCCCATCCAGAGATCAATGGAGAGTGGGCAAAATTATCTCCTGAAGCCACCGCTTCGTATTTGATTATGTCCTTTGGTGTGGATGATATGGACAAAGCACTGGAGGTCACAAAAAAGGCGGGACTAAGGTACCTTTATCATGGCGACCCTTTTGAAACCTGGGGCCATTTCAAGCTTTCGGAAAAGTCCTTTCCAGAAAATTGGCAGAGCATGAAGCAACTCGTAGAACAGGCAGAGGCGGAAGGCATTCATTTGGGCGTCCATACCCTTTCTAATTTTATCTCCACCAACGACCCTTACGTCACCCCATCACCGGACCAGAGATTGGCAAGCGTGGGCGGAAGCATACTGGCTCAATCCATCGACGCCACTGCTACAGAAATCCCCTTGGAAAGCCCCGTGTTTTTCAACCAGATGGAGAACAACAACCTGCATACGATTTTGTTGGGTGGTGAACTCATCAGGTATGAAAAGGTAAGTTCAGAAGCTCCTTGGAAACTGCTGAATTGTGAGCGGGGGGCTTTTGGTACCAGCGCTGCCGCCCACAGTGAAGGTGATACTTTGTCAAAATTGATGGATCATGGGTACAGGGTGTTTTTAAGCGATGTTGACTTATCGGCAGAAATTGCTACTACCATTGCGGAATTCTGTAATGCAACCGGAATAAGGCAGATATCCTTTGATGGACTGGAGGGGAATTGGGCAAATGGCATGGGCCAATATTCAAGGCAACTCTTTGTGCAAACCTGGTATGATCATCTGAAGCCTGAGTTAAAGGGTGAGATTATCAATGACGCCAGCAATCCCGGACACTTTTTTTGGCATATATCTACCCGTATGAATTGGGGTGAGCCTTGGTATGCCGGCTTTCGGGAAAGCCAGACCCAGTACCGCTTGATGAACCAAGACTATTTTGACCGTAACTTCATGCCTAATATGTTAGGATGGTTTTCGCTTTCGGAAGAAACTAGTCTGATGGATGTAGAGTGGCTGTTGGCCCGGGCAGCTGGCTTTGATGCAGGTTTTGCTTTGTCGACATCTTACAAAAGCCTTGAGTCCAATGGCCATAGTGAACAGATTCTGGATAAGATCAGAATCTGGGAAAAGGCAAGGATGAGCGGGGCCTTCGAGGAGGAAAAAAAAGACTTTTTAAAGGATATCAACAAAGAGTTTGTACTGGAAGAGGCAGGGGATAACCAATGGCACCTCAGCGAAGTATATGGGAAGGTTTATACCCTGGTCAACAAAGAAAAGCAGCCGGGAGAACCTCATTACCATGCGATTGATTTTGCCAACAATTTGCGAGAGCAGCCTTTGCAAATCTCGATTACCTCTGTGGGTAAAGGAAATATCAGTCAGTTGAAGCTGGAATTGAACAATTTTGTACATATTGAGATTCCGATCGACCTAAAAGAGGGAAACATATTCGTTTATGAGCGTGGGGACAGTGCGGTATTGTATGACAAGAACTGGAATGAAATCAGGCGAATTGAGCTGGATGGTTCCAAATTGTACATTCCGATGGGAAATCAACAGCTACGTTTGGAGCTGGAAGGTGAAGCAAATGCGGTGGGCAAAGTAGAATTAAAGGTTCTTGGCGAAAAAGTATTGATTACAGGCAAAAGAGAAATTAAAAAATAACGATGGTTTTACTACAGTATAGAAAATTTTTACCGAACCCCCGGTTTTTCTTGTGGGTGGGCGCATTGATCATAAGTCAATTTGGACTTCCCCTCCAAGCCCAGGACATAACGGGTTATCCAATTTATAACAAAGAGAAGATCAAGGTTCAGGAGGATTGGCTCATTGCCGCACCTGATTTAAAAACCGGTTTTTACAAAACAGAACGCGGTGAATTGGTGCTTAGTAACGGATTAATCAGCAGGGTGTTTAACCTGGATAAAGGTGGAGCGACGATAGGTATTGACAACCTGATGACCGGTGAAAACATGCTGCGATCGGTCAAGCCGGAGGCCATGGTGGAGATCAACGGAATCAAACTAGCCATTGGTGGATTACAGGGCCAAACCGTCCACAATTATTTATTGGACAGCTGGATTCCTGAACTGGAGAAAGATAAGGAAGCTTTCCAGCTTGAATCTTTCCACACAGGATCTACCCTGCCAAGGTTTGAGTGGAAAAAGCGGCCTGAATGGATGCCTGTGGATCTGCCTTGGCCAGCACCGGGTAAACAGGTCGTTTTTACCTACAGGGGCAGTGATGAATTAATCGACTACCTGCTCCAGAAGACCGCTACAGATCAGGGAAGAAAGTCATTGTTCATCGATGAATTTAAAAAGCTCGAAGCCCATTGGCAAGTTTATGCGTCCACAGGAGACGAACGAAATTCTTTTATCAATGAGGGAAAGCCAGGAGAAATCATGGCTTTGGCCAACCAACCGGTCTTTGCAGAAACTAAAAGCCCTACCTCGGCGAAGGTGTGGATCGTCCAACTCAACCCCGGAACCGACAAGGGAAGTTCTTGGGGGCCCGGTATCGCCTTGGTCGGCCAACGAGGAGAAATCTACAAGTTCAACACCAGACCCTCAGAGCTGAGTTTCGGGATTTTTGATGGAAAGGGAGAAAGAAAAATCGGAAAACTTGAGGAAGGGAAAGCGGTGACGTTGAGAATAGAGCAGAAGGGAAGCAATCTCTCCTTTTCCTACTCTTACGCAGGTGGAGGATATCAAGAACTGCTGAACCTTCCAGACGTTAGCATTGATGTAAAAGCCTTCAGAGTAGGTAAAATGGACAGGAAGGGGTCTTCTGAGGATTTTGCGGAGGCAGGGGAAAGTGGACGGAGCCAAATAATGAAGGTGGAAGTGTTGGGAAGTTTGGATGAGCAGGAAAAAAATAAACTTGCCGCCTCCCTTCATTACCTTAAGGATATCCAGGTAAAGGTGCATTATGAAATGTACGACGGGATACCGTTAATGTCCAAATGGATTACTGTAGAAAACAATGCGGAAAAAGGGCTCGTCATTGACAGCTTCAAAAGTGAAATAGTTGCGTTTGTAGAGGCGGAAAGTGCAGTAGATGCAAAAACCGAGTGGTTAAAGCCCAACATCTCCGTGGAGACGGACTTTCGATTTGGGGGAATGTCAAATGATAATTTGTATTCTAGCAGCATAGCCTGGAACACGGATCCAGACTATTCCACGCAGGTAAACTATGAGCGGGAAACCCCGGTTTTGTTGGAAGCGTATCCTAAATTGGGGCCGAATAAATCCCTTCAGCCCAAGGAGAAATTCGAGAGCTTCAGGGTTTGGGAATTGTTTCATGACAGTTGGGATAGGGAGAGGAAGGGCCTTGCGGAAAGAAGGATGTACCGTTCCCAGGCTCCATGGGCTACCGAGAACCCTATCATGATGCACGTAAGGAATGCGGACAATGAGTCGGTAAAGAAAGCCATCGACCAAAGTGCTGAAGTGGGTTTTGAAATGGTCATCATGACCTTTGGCAGCGGTTTTCAAATTGAGAACGACAGTGAGGAAAACCTGTCCCGCATGAAAATGCTTTCGGACTACGCCCATAGCAAAGGAGTAGCTTTGGGTGGATATTCGCTGCTTGCCAGCAGGAGCATCGATGCGGAAAATGATGTGGTGATGCCGGCAGGCCAAACGCCAAGATTTGGAAATTCCCCCTGCTTAGAGAGTGAGTGGGGACACGCTTATTTTGATAAGTTGTATAATTTTTATGAGACGACCGGACAGGATATTCTTGAGCATGACGGAAGTTACCCTGGGGATGTATGCGCCAGCCATGACCATCCTGGCCACCAAGGACTGGAGGATTCGCAGTGGAACCAGTATGAAAGGATCAGGATATTTTATGAGTGGGCCAGAGGCAGGGGTATATTTCTGAATGTGCCCGACCACTATTTCATGGCAGGAAGTAACAAAACAGGCATGGGGTATAGGGAGACCAACTGGTCCTTGCCTAGGGCGCAACAGGAAATTATTGAACGGCAAAATATTTATGACGGTACTTGGCAGAAAACCCCGAGTATGGGATGGATGTTTGTTCCGTTGGTGCAATATCACGGTGGTGGTGCCGCAGCTACCATCGAGCCGTTAAAGGATCACTTACCCCACTACGAACAGCGGCTTGCCAATCTCTTCGGGGCAGGAGTCCAGGCATGTTACCGGGGACCACAGCTATACGACAGCCCTGAAACCAAAGTTCTGGTGAAGAAATGGGTTGATTTTTACAAAGATCATCGGGATATCCTTGATAGCGATATCATCCATATCCGGAGGCCTGATGGGAGGGATTTCGACGGTTTGCTGCACGTGAATCCGGCTTTGGACAACAAGGGTTTGATCATGCTGTACAACCCCTTGGAAGTTCCGATTAAGAAGATGATAAAGGTTGATCTTTATTACACGGGGCTTAAGGATGTAGCGCGGGTAAAAGATAATGAGGGAAATGAGATGGAAATTTCACTACAACGCGATTATTCTATTGAACTGCCTATAAACATCCCGGCAAACAGCCAGCAATGGTTTTTGGTAAGGTGAATTAGAAAATCTTAAAGGATTGATGGCGTATTGATTGCCTTGAACATTCCAAATACCCATTATCTTTTAAGAACTTGTATCCGAGGAGGGTTATTCATTGAGTGAGCAAAAGACAATTTTCCAACTACATCATAAAATCAAAGCATTTCAGAATCCGGCTCCGCCTGTTCCTATCTCTTGGATCACCCATCAGAAACTGGTACCGTAGAGAAATCTCATGCGCCCCCTTAGCTTGTGAACCGATGTTGGAAACCATAAAATCATAACTATAGCCAATCACAAAACCATTCTCCAGTTTCAGTCCCAGCAGGAAGATAATGGAATCATGGTTGGGCATATTCCTGACCCCAGGTATACCCCGGTAGGAGATGCCCCCTATCACGGTGCGGTACATCAATTGGCCTCCCATATCAAATTGCTGAAAAGGCCCCTGCTTTTTGTAGCTCAACACGAGAGAAGCTTGGTTGTCAAAATCTGATCCCCAGTAATCTTCGGAGCCCAAGGGGAAATTGACCCCTCCATGCAGACCCCATTTCACAGGGAGGTAATCGATATCGTTATCGGGATAAAAGCTCAGGTTGGGCTGGTTGATGTGGTGGGCTGCAGCGCCCAGCCAGAAAAATTCGTTGTTTACCAGCGCCCCAAAACCTAGATCAAGGTAGGTATAGGGTTCAAATTGCGGTATCTGGTCTATGGTGGTGGGATTGATGCTCCTGGAGAAAAGATCCACCTGATCCCCAAAAATAAGATTATCCAATGTCGCATTCCTTTGCACCACCGACGCTTGGCCGCCAAACCTAAATGCCCAGGTTTCCGCCAACTGTAACTTATAGGAATAGAAAAGCGAAACATCACTGGTGCTGATATTCATATTGGCTTCACGGAAGCTATTGGCCGCGATGCCCATCCCGCTTTTTAAATCAAAGCTATAGTGGTCAAAATAGGCGGAGTAAGCTGAAAAATCCTGTGCCAGCCCGGGCCATTGTTTTCTGTAATTTACTCCCGCACGGGAAAGCTCCGTAGATCCCGTCAAAGCGGGGTTGAGGTACAAAGGGGCAGCGTAGAACTGGGAATAGTGAAAGTCTTGGGCTTTACCCGTGAGGATAAAAACCAAGACTAAACTTAACATGAGCAGCGGCTTTTTCATCATTTCAGCAATAAAAACACGTCGGTTCTGGTTTGTTTCCGCCCATCCAAGGTTTGGAAGGAGAGCCTGTACACGTAATTTCCGGGCATAGCCGGTTCCCCTTTGATCCGCCCATCCCAGCCTTCGGATTGCAGATCATCGGTATGGTAGATGGTCTCTCCCCATTTGTTCAGCACCCAAAACTCCAGCTTTTCGATGTTCAGGAATTTGGGGAAGAAATAATCGTTGACCCCGTCGCTGTTGGGGGTGAAGACGTTGGGTATGACGAGGTAGTAGTCAAAGACGTTGATCTTTCTCTGGGTTTGCGTTACGCAGCCATAGATGTCGGTTACCTGAAGCGTGATTTCGTGTTCTCCTTCCGTTAAATAGGTATGTTTTGGGTTTTCTTCGAAACTGCTGTGCCCATCGCCAAAACCCCAATAATAGCTGTCGATGGGGCCTACTGATTTGTTTAGGAACTGGATCTCAAAATTGACCATATAAGATTGGTACAGTTCAAAAGAGGCAGATTCCAAAGTTACATCAAGGATGACTTCTGAATTGATCACTTCAAATGATTCCTGATATTGACAGCCATTGCCGTCTGTAACATGGAGCATATACATTCCGGGTTGGTCGGTGGTCATCACTCGTCCGTTTTGGCTGATGGTACCACCCGACCAATCAATAGAATAAGGCGCTACGCCACCGCTAACAGATATTCTGATTTCCTCCTGAACATCCCTTGGCTGGCAGGATACCTCAGTAGTTCTAAATGCGATCACCGTAAGTGGTTCAGGTCTTTTCACTATAAATTGACCTGATACTATACAGCCAGACGCATCCTCCACCTCCACGGCATATGGACCCGCTGACAAATTATAAAGGTGCTGGTCTACGGTGCCATTGCTCCATCTAAATATGAAAGGAGGGGTTCCTCCAGAGATGCCAAGCTGAATGGCACCGCTTTGGGGATTGTCGCAGTCCAAGGCATCGGTGATTTGGCTTTCCAGGACCAATGGAGCAGGTTCTATAATGGTAAACTCTTGCCTGATTTGGCAACCTTTGGGATCTGTCAAGGTCACTCCGTATATTCCTGCTGTTAAGTTGAACAAATTTTCTGTTTCAGCTCCATGATCCCAACGGATGGTAGTTTGCGGGCCTTTGCCTTCTAAATGAAGCTGTATAGATCCATCCTGCTCACCATAACAGGAAATGTTTTTAACAACAGGAGTAATCTGGAATAGGGGAGCATCCATGATTTCAACGGGCATTACCGTGGTGCATCCAACGTTATCGCGTACGGTGACGGTATAAGTTCCCGGCCCCATATTGTCAAAGGAAGTTTGGGAAGAACCGAAATCCCACAAAATGCTGTAAGGTGGCTGTCCCCCATTTACTTCAATATCTACAAATCCGTCGTTGGCATTGTAACAGGAGATGTCGCCTTTTTCTACCGCTATGGTAAGGGATGCATCCGGCTCTGAAATGGTCACCGGCGATAAAGCCACACTACAGCCGTTCCTATCGGTTATGGTCGCCTGATAAGTCCCAGCCGGGATATTGCTGAGGTTTTGGCTGGTAAGGGCAATGGGACTTCCATTCCTCGTCCAGCTATAGGACTGGTTCTGTACGCCACCGGTTATCCCGATCTGAATGCTGCCCGTGGATTCTCCGGCACACAGCACATCTGTTTTTCCCAACAATTCAACACTTAATGGTTCCGGTTCACGAAGTTCGTAAGACGCCGTAAAATTACATCCGGTCACATCAGCGACTGACAGCTCATATACGCCTGGGACAAGGTTTTGCAAGTTTTGCTGGGTAGAATTAAAACCATCCGGCCCGGTCCAAGTAAACTGATAATTCCCGTCCCCTCCTGAAGGATTAAGTTGGATGCTGCCATTCCCAGCGCCGAAACAGGAAATCTGGTAACCTGAGAACTCGGAAAGCGTAACCCCCACCTGGATAGAAGGGTTAACCGTAATGGTGTATATTTTAGGGATTCCTTCGCAGGAATCCCCGCTCGGTGTTGTTGCGCGGACTTCATATTCCACCGTTATAGCTTGATTGCTGGAATTGACAAGCGTCTGCACCGGAATCACATCGGTTCCTCCAGTGGCCACCCCTTGGACACCATTTGCTCGCGAAACCCAAGTAAAGGTAGCCCCCTCCACCTCACTTTCCATGATTACCTCCTGGGTGGAACTACCGGTGCAGAGGACTTGATCCGGGAGGGAAAAGCCGATGCCCGGCGAAGGCTGCACGGTAACGGATAAGTTGAATGGTTCACCGGTACAAGCATCCAGTAGAGGAGTAATGGTGTAAACGATGGTTGCAGGTGCGTCGCCTGAGTTTTCCAAGGTTTGAACCAACGAATTTTGCGGACCTGTTTGGGCAAATGCTCCCGATATCCCATCCACCGATGACACCGTCCAGGAATAGCGTGTACCTGGAATATGGCCTGGAGGAATAAAATCCAAAACTTCCCCGCTGCATATCTCAGCTTCTCCATCTTCATAAACGGGAGAAGGGTTGACCGTGATGGTGTAAGTAGCAGGAACAACGGCACAATCTCCTTGATCCGTCGACGTTATTTCTGCGGTATAGGTTACTTGTATGGGCCGTGAACTGGTGTTGATCAAAGTCTGCTCGGGGATTTCGGAAGTACCAAAAGCTTCTACCCCCGTGACTCCATTTGCCTGTGATGTCCAAGCGATGGTTGCCCCTGGAGGAAGCGGGCTGGTGGTGACCAATTGGCTGCTCTCCCCAGAGCAGACCACCTGATTTGGTAGTGAAAATTCAATTATCGGGGCGGGGAAAACGGTAACCGTGACCTCATCTGTTTGGGAGCAGCCCGTATCATTGTTAGTGGCCGTAAGCGTATAAGTGGTGGTTTGATCGGGTTTTACAGTAGGATTTTCTTCCAAAAAAACTTGACCAGAAGTTGAACCCACCCACCTATAGGAGTAGTTTCCTTCCGGCTCTACGGTAGGACTGAGGAGGGTTTCTTCCCCATTGCATATCTCCATATCCTCACCGGCGTCAACGGCTGGGAATTCGTTGATCGTAAAGCTTTGGCTGGTTAAGGTCGTTCCGCAGGAAGTAGTGACCTCCAGACTGACCGTTTTCAATCCGGGCGTACTGAACTCCACAGCACCCGGATTGAGATGGTTGGAAGATGCCGGTATGCCGCCCTCGAACGTCCATTTATAAATGGGATCGTTAGTGCCGCAAGCCGTTACTGTGGCTTTAGGTTCAATAATGGTTTCTCCACAGGCATCGGGTATGGGGGATATTTCAGCCGTTGGAGGAGCATATACTGTTACTGTTTGAGTTTCTCTGAAGGTGCCGCAACTTGCCGTCAAAGCCAGTTGAATGGTGTACTCGCCTGGGTTGTTAAAGAGGAAAACGGGATTGACTGAATTTTTGTCAGAACCTGCGGCAAATTCCCAGTTGGCTATGGTACCACAACTTGCGTTGGAATAGGATACCGTCCATTCCATTTCACCCTCATTACATAGTCCCAGCGTATTGCTTTCATTGGTCGCAGTTACCTCCATAGGGCCACAACCTTCAACGATGTCCAAACTGAACTCAGGCTCAGGCTTGGGGATGACACAAATGGTTTCCTTGACTTCACCAAGTCCGCAACGGTTGCCGGTGTACAGGGTGATCGTATAGGTGCCGGGCTCGGTAAAAACGGGGCGGATATCCTTGGAGCCGAGCTGCCAGGAATTGGGGGAATCCGGATCAGACCGTACGCCCAGGGTTCCGTTGGATAGGTTCCAGCCGGTTGCCGGGCTGATTTCCCATACGAACCTTCCTTGGTCGGAGCAATTGCCGCTGTTACTTACCTCATTGCCATAAAGCGTGACATTGCTGATAAGGGCAGGGCTATTCACACAGACGGCTTCTTCAGGCACTTCCATCTCGGGCTCCGGAGCCTCGGTGACGTAGATGGGTGCAACAGTGGCGGTGGAAGAGGCGCAGGGGTTGGCTGCGGTAATGGTCGCCGAAAAAGAATTGGCATAGCTGGTACTGTTGTGTTTTCCGCATGAGCTTTCATCAAAGATGTGTTCCACCGTGGCGGGAGGAGGATGGTTGAAGACCTGTGGGGCTGAGCCATCTGAAAAAGTAACCGTATACACCGTTCCCACAGGATTGTTTTCAGTGCTGGTGATGGGAAACGACAAGGAAGTAGCGGAGCAGATATTGGTATTTCCCGGATTTCCCAAACCAACTGCAGGATTGGAGCCAATAAATACCCCATAGGTTTTCGTCGCCCTACAGCCATTTTGTCCGGTGACGGTGTATTTGAGGTTGTAAATTCCAGTAGCGTAGGTATGGGTAAAGGATTCCCAATCTTCTCCCTCGAATTTGGGAGCTCCGTCCCCCCAGTCAATCTCGTAGCTGAGATTGGTCGCCCTGGTAGTTGAATGGTTATAAAATGTAAAGTCAGTCCCTCCGTTCTCACAAACGATAAAATAGGGAAGATTATCAAAGCTGTTGGATTCTTTGTCGCTGCCGACGGTTAGAGAGGGTGTCTGGTTTCGTGTTACGGTTTTTTCGACCTGATGTTCTATGCTGTCCTTATCCATAACCGTCAGTGTAACCCTGAAATCCTGTGTCCCATTTCCAGGATTGCCAATGAAAACATGGCTGGGATTGGCTTGGGTGGAGGTGTTATTGTTATTGGAATTGGGGTCGCCAAAATCCCAGTGGTACGATAGCTCCTCTCCAGTAGAGGCATTGGTGAAATTAACGGTTTGATCGGAACAATCCCCAGCAGAGGTGAAAGTGAAGTCCGCTACGGGGGCTTCATATCTGTTGTTTTTTAAAATGCTTGAGCCGACGGTTTTCTCAAAAACCGATAGAGGGGAAATCCCTGCTAGTATGGGTCCTGAAAAAATTGCCATCAGAACGCATGCTGCCAGAAGCCACTGCTTTTTTTGCATTTTAAAAATAAACAACAGGTTATAGTGGTGATAAAAAATAGAATCATCTTTTATCTAAGCGAATATATTAATATTTATTTTATTTGCTATTATTAATTTTAAATGATTCATTCTTTGCCTTTTATGGCCGTTCCCCTTGAAATCAATCATCCGTTGATGTTCTCATTTTCGCTGAGAGCCAGAAAGATTGTGTCACGGCAGCTGTCCTCATTCCATAAAATTCAATTGGTGATATCATTCTTGTGACGTTATTCCTCTGTCGGAGGTATTAGTTTTCCAAAACGGTAAAATGTCTACTTATAACAGGTGAATTTGAGGGACACCTGATCATTGGTGACTTTTATGGCCCATCTGTTAAGATTAGCTTGGCGAGTGAAAATGGAGAAAAACCAAAAGAGAAAAGTGCTAGTTTGGCTTGTGGACTATTTTTCCATAGTCACCCTCGTGCCGCTGGCTAGCCGTTCGTTAAGTTTCATGATTTCCTCCAACATATATTCCCGTGGTCCATTCGAGGGACTTACATTGATCCCTTCTTCCCCGTCATGTGGAGGATAGTCGAACACCCACATCGCCGATAGGGGTACACCGTTCTTTTCGATGGAATACAATACATCCAGGAAAAGACTACGGGCGATTTTGGGACCCAAGTTCAACTCTTGTGTTCCGAACTCGCCCAAGAAAAGCGGCTTTCCATGCCTTCTTGAAGCTTCCATACTGGTGGCAATCAGCTTATCCATATCAGCTTGCCCATCCGAAAAATACCCTTCTTCTGTGGATGAAGGATATAGATGGATGGAAATCACATCCAAGGGATCAGGGTTTTGCTTCCCCAACATATCCATGAATTGTTGTTTGTCATCAGTTTGCCATGACTGATGGTGCCAGAGGTGATGGGCTGCCTGTCGGGGGATGGCATTGCCGCTGATCACGATTCGGGTGTTGTCGTACCGGCGGACTTCTCTTGCAAATTCTTCCATCATGGCGATGAGATCCCGGCTATTCAGTTTATCCCGGCTGTCGCGGATTGCCGGGGTTCCCAAGGATGGTACGGTTGGAGGCAGATGGTCATTGTCTCCGGGCAGGTCCACGAGAAGGTTGACTTCATTCCCTTGTTCCCATCCCCATATCGCCGGTGAATCCCGGTACCGCAGTACAACCTCTCGGACAAACTTCCGCATTAGCCCGGTAGTTTTGCTGTCCGGATTTCCCCATTCGTTCACCGGCTCAGCGACCAGATCCGGAATCGTGGGCGTATGCCAAAAGAACGAGGGTATGAGACCTATTTTATAACGTTCAGCAGCTTTAACAAAATCATCTAAATTTTCGAAGAAACGGTCGGGATGTTTGAGGTACAGATCCCAGTTGTTCGGCCAATAACCGTTCAACGCAAAGCGGATGAAGGGAATGTTCCGTTCCTGAAGATACGCGAAACCGCGGAGGTAGCTCGTGTCATCCGTGTGCCCCTGGTCCAAGGTGCGGATGAAGGCGTTAAAGTAGTTGACACCCACCCCTTTGAAAGGGCTGTCATTTAGCATCAGCTGACCTGAAGGAGAAACGGATAATCCGCGATAACGGTCTTCCATCTGAGGCCGCTTCTCCTGTTGGAGATGGGCAATAGCCGGTTTCCCATTGTTTGTTCCGGAGGTGCAGAAAACAGCAGCAAACACTAGGGTTTTAAAAATCAATGACTTAATTGCCATACCAACTCTAGGCTTAAAAATCTCATCTGGACATTATAAAGCCGGAAAGGCCAAAATCGTGAGGGCGCTTTCCGGCTATTCTATTTACCTGTTTTCAGTTAAAACGCAGTTTTAAAATTCTCGATCTTTTGGTCCACCTGGGTATCTACCAAAAACGAAAGTTTTACCTTGTCCCATGCTAAGGAAACCTTACCCACTTTATTGTTTTCCGGCGATATGGAATAGGCCAGCCTCTCTTTAGTGGAAGCAAGTGCTTCTGGGGTTACTTTTATGGTCACGGCATCATCTTTGGCGAGCGCTTCGGCATCCACTTTTCCATCTGTCATATAGGCGTAGATGGCATTGCCCTTACTGTTGAGGTGGACGGTCCAGTCGCCGGATGCTTGGGGAGTAACGAACAGCGTGTATTTTCCTGGCGCCAAGTCAGTTCCCTGAATGTTGACGGCCGTGCTGAATTCAATGGTGGTGGGGCTGTTGGCTCCTGCTCTCCAAGGAGTCCCGAACTTTTCTAGCTCGCCAAATACTTTACGGCCTTTAACGGCAGGAGAGGAGTAATCGATGCTGATTTTGGTAAAGCCTACCACTTGGGAGACATGGGCCGCTGGGCTGGCTGCAGGAACCTGCATTTGGGCATGTACTTGATCCGTTGCTGAGAGGAACAGGATTAGGGCAACCGCCCATAAATAAGGAGTAGTTTTTTTCATAGAACAGTAGTTTAATCATTAAATTAATTTTGAAGATACAAAAGCAAAAGAATATGCCGAGGGTTTTCATTTAAATATTTTCCCTCAGGTTGGCCTTGTATCCAATAGAAATGAAGAAAACGGACAAGCCTGTGGGGTCATCAGCACGTATGTCTTGTGGCAAAGATGGTACAGCCTTTTAAGCTTTTCTATGGATTGTTGTATGCTGTGTTCCGTGGTCAAAGGATAGGGCTATAGCAGCAATTTGGGTTATGTGGTGGAAATCTGCGGAAAAATTTGTTCTTGGGACGGTTTAAATGCATTTTTAATAAATGATCTTAGAAGATTAAAAGGACTGCTCAATAGGGCGTGGAGAAAATCAGCTTCGCAAGGGCCGTCATTGACCGGTATTCAAGTTTCAAGTAAAAAAAACAGCAATAAGTATGGATATTTCTTCTTTAGCGGGACGGGTGTTTATCGGCAGTCTCTTGTTTTCCCTTCTTTTTTCGTGTTCAAAAAAAACGGCTCCCTATGAACCTGTGGTAATAGACGAAAGGGATCAAGAAAAATCCGTCAGCAGTTCAATTGCCATTGATAAGGTATGGGCGGGCCATCCTGTGGGCTTCGCTTTGCTTACCCATAACCACCGCCAATATATCGCTTACTACAATGCTGAAAGACGGATGGTGGTGGGCCAAAGAAACCTTGACGAGGAACGCTTTGAATTGCATCAACTCCCGGCCTTTACCAGGGAAGAGGGTGAGGGGACAAGTACTATCTTGAATTGGGACAGCCATAATTCGGTGACATTGGGAATCGACAAAAAGGGACATATCCATTTGTCTGGCAACATGCATGTTCATCCAATCACCTATTTTAAAAGTACCTCTCCCAATGATATTACTACCCTAGTCCAAGAAAAGCAAATGGTTGGTTTCGATGAAGACCGCTGTACCTATCCCAATTTTATGACCACTCGGGAGGGCGAGCTTATCTTTCATTACCGAGATGGCGGAAGTGGGAGTGGCAATGAAATTTACAATAGATATGATACAGAGACCGGCAAGTGGTCACGACTATTGGACACTCCTCTTACGGACGGCCAGGGAGAGATGAATGCTTATACTTCCCAACCGTCATTAGGGGAAGACGACTGGTATCATATGTATTGGGTATGGCGGGATACTCCAGACTGCGCGACCAATCATGACCTGTCCTATATCAAAAGTCCTGATATGGCCAATTGGTACAACGCCTTTGGTGAAGAAATATCCTTACCCGTTACCTTTGATCAAAAGTCAGTCATTGTTGCGCCCGTTCCAGCTGGGGGAGGAATAATTAACCTGGCGGCAAGGCTTTGTCTTGATGAGGATTTGAATCCCATTATGGCTTACCACAAATACGATGAGAATGGCAATCTGCAATTCTATGTGGCCAAGATCGAGAACGGGGCATGGCAGCATCATCAAGTGACGGATTGGGATTATAGATGGGAATTTTCCGGTGGAGGGAGTATCAATTTTGATGTTCGTGTGGGAAGCTTCCTTCGGCGGAAAGATGGCCATTATGAATTGGGGTATGAGCACATCAAATATGGAAACGGCACAATTTTGCTGAACCAGGATTTAAACCCAATTGGTGAAGTGCTGAAACCGGCATCGGTGCTGGCTAAAACCCCTCTTGAGGGAACATTTCCCGGCTTGGAACTGCGCTCTGCCCATGACTTGGGAGCCTCGAATGATGGGAAGAGGTATATGCTGAAATGGGAGACCTTACCCAGAAATAGAGATCAACCCTATCCAGAACCCTGGCCCGAAGCAAGTCAGCTGTATTTATTGGAGTTGGAATAAAGACAGTCGGGCTATCACCGCAGCTGGAGGAAGGCAGTTAAAAAGCACGCCCATAGAACCTAAAGTTGTTGACAGAGGTTAAATCGATGAAAGACATTTTCTTATCATGAGCAAATATACATCGGAGATACCTTTTTCCGTACTTGATCTAGCTACCATCACGCAGGGCAACAATGCTTCAGATGCGTTCCGCAATAGCTTGGATCTCGCCCGGAATGTGGAATATTGGGGATACAAGCGATTTTGGTTGGCCGAACACCACAATATGCAAAGCATTGCCAGTTCTGCCACTTCTGTACTCATCGGCTATATTGCAGGAGGAACCTCCACGATAAGGGTGGGATCCGGCGGAATCATGCTACCCAACCATGCCCCCCTGGTGATTGCAGAACAATTTGGGACCTTGGCCTCTCTCTATCCGGGCAGGATTGATTTGGGGCTTGGCCGAGCGCCTGGGACGGACCAAGTCACCGCTCGGGCGCTGAGAAGAGAAAGGGTCGAATCCGTGCAGGATTTCCCCAATGAGGTGCAGGAATTGATGAATTATCTTTCAGTGGAGAACCAAAGAGGCAGGGTTCGGGCCATACCCGGTGAGGGCTTGGAAATTCCTGTTTGGTTATTGGGTTCCAGCCTTTTTAGTGCAGAACTAGCGGCAAAGCTGGGTCTTCCCTATGCCTTTGCCAGCCATTTTGCTCCTACTCATTTTGAGGCGGCGCTTGAGCTTTACCGGAGCAATTTTCAGCCCTCGGACTATCTGTCGGAGCCTTATGTTATGGCATGTGTAAACGTGATGGCGGCAGATACCGATGCGGAAGCGGAATACCTGGCCACTTCATTTTATCAATTTGCCCTTGGGACAATCAGAGGCACGAGAAACCCGCTTCAGCATCCGGTAGATAATATGGCAAATTATTGGACCCCTTATGAGGAAGCGGCAGTGCAACAGATGATGACATATACCTTCAAGGGAGGGCCAGCTACCCTTCAGAGAGATCTGCAGGAATTTTTGGATCACACCAAAGTGGATGAGGTGATGGCCGTTTCCCATATCTATAACCATGAAGCAAGGCTAAGGTCCTATGAGATATTGGCAGATTTAAATTACAAGTAGCAATTTTGAATAGCAAGATAAAGGGCTGAAAATTAAGATGTCCACAGTCGACAGTCAACTGACCACAGCGGATTGTACCCATCCCGCTGCGGTCTTCGGTGTCACGTACTCAATTTAGTTGACACTTTTTTCTCTTGGTTCTTTTCACTTGAACATTGCAAATTGATAATTGAATGTTGAATATTAAGTACAATGATCAATGTTCAGAAAGCAATTTCATGGAGAAGAGTTTAGTCAAGCCATAAGTCTTCGGACCGTTATACGAAGTCTGTGAATCCCCACTTCCCACTTCCCAAACCGTTTTTGCAAAAAACCATGTTTCGATGCGCTCATTCGGGATTTTCTATTAATTTTAGGCGAACATTAATTCAATAGACCAATATAATCATGAATGAAAAGGAAAAGACCGATTTTTCTAGGAGAAAATTTTTAGGCTCCGGACTGTTGGGCGCGGCAGGTTTGACGGTGTTGCCGCACTTCGGCATTGCGGAGACTGCTGCGAAAAAAACACCTGCCCCCGTTGCATCTGTTCTCAGGGTAGGTTTTATCGGTGTGGGACGTCAAGCCATGGGCATCTTAGGAGGATTTTTGCCTTTGCCTGGAATAGAAGTCGTTGCTTGCAGTGACGTTTACGGAATAAAAAGAGAACGGTTTGTGAAAAGAGCCAAGGATTATTATTCCAAAAATAACCAAAATATACGGGTGGATGACTACGAGGATTACAGGGATCTCCTTAAACGGGCTGATATTGACGCCGTAGTTATTGCTTCTCCCGATCATTGGCATGCCTTGATGGCCATAGACGCCTGCAAAGCCAACAAAGACATTTACCTGGAAAAGCCGCTTACTTTTACCATTAAGGAGGGGCAGGAACTGATCAAAGCCGTAAGGGCCAACAACATCGTCTTGGCAACAGGGTCCATGCAGAGGTCTTATGAGAATTTCCAGCATGCTGTGAAGATGGTTCAGAAAGGACGGATAGGGAAGATTGAAAAAGTTTATGCCTGTGTAGGAGGTCCCCCAAAGCCTTATGACCTGCCCAAGCAGGAAATACCCCAAGATCTGAATTGGGAGATGTGGATGGGTCCTCTGGATACCGATATCCATTTTAACAGCGATTTGAATCCACCCATTTCACTTGATCCGGTAGAGAACGAGAAGGTTTGGGGAGCGTGGAGATGGTACAAGGAGACTGGTGGAGGGTTGACAACGGACTGGGGTGCGCACATGTTTGATATCGCCCAATGGGCCATAGGTATGGACCGAAGAGGACCGGTTGAAGTTATCCCCGCCGGATACAAAGACACGCAGTTTCTCACTTTCAAATATGACAATGGGGTAGTGGTAACCGAACAGCCCTATGACGAAAAAGAAACTCGAGGTTGTAAATTTTTTGGGAGCGGGGGATGGATAGAGGTGTCAAGAGGCCAATACAACGCTTCTGATCCTTCATTGTTTCCAGAAGAAAAAGAAACTTCCGGAAATGTCGCCCATTACATCGATTTTATTGAATCAGTGAGGCGCCGAAAGGATCCTATAGTTCCCGTGGAGATTGGCCATAGTACCTGTGTCACCTGTACCTTAGGCAATATCGCCTATGAATTGAAAAGACCAATTAAATGGGATCCGGACAATGAATCATTTGTCAATGACAAAGAGGCTTCCAAACACCTACACAGGGAATATCGAAAAGGTTACGAGTTAAGTTGGAAATAACAGAACAGGTGCGCAAGTATTATCTCATCGGTTTCCTTCTTTCAATCTTTTTTCTAAGCTCCTGCTCACGTGGAATCCTTAAACAGGTGTTAGAAACGCCAAACCTGGTAGCGGTCTGGGATTTCAAGGAAAAAAAAGGGCAGGTGAGAAAAGCAAGAGGGGAAGGGGAATTCCCGCTTACTGAAAGAAACGGAGCAATACTTCGGGTAAAGGGTGGACCCTTATCCGGGTATTCTTCTGTGTTTCAGGACAGCGTCTATTTGGCGATGCCGAATGCCGAGACAGGTAGCCTAAACATCTATGGGAAAGGCAGGGAGGTGACGGTCATGGCTTGGGTAAAATGGAAGGAAAATACAGGTTTCGTAGGTGGGATGTGGAATGAATATGCCTCTGGCGGCAAACGGCAATATGGCCTTTTTGTCAATCTCCCACACTATAATGGACAAGACCAAGTATGTGGACATATTTCCTTTACCGGAAAACCCACTCCACCTTTCCCTTATTCTATAGATTATTCCGCCAGCAAACAGAAATTGGTAAAGGACAAATGGCATTTCATTGCGTTTACCTATGATGGCACCTGGATCCGGTCTTACCTGGATGGGATCTTGGAGGAGAGAGAGCCGGAGCTGATCAATAATACCCAAGGCTTCGAGGGGTACGCCCGGGGTGCGGTCCATTCCAAGAATCCCTATTATTTCCCCGACGGAATGGGAAATAATGGATCAGACTTTACGGTGGGTGCGGTTTTGCTGCGCAGCGGGATGGGTAACTTCTTTAATGGGCATATAGGAGGTTTGGCTGTATTCGACCGGGCATTGAGCAGTGATGAAATTTCCCGGTTTGCTCCTTAGCCTTGCTTTAAAGAACGGTGAAAAGAATTTCTTTTACTAGGTAAACAACAATTCTATGCTTCCCATTAAACACGCTACTGCGCCGGATTTTGGCATAAAGACCAATCTCTGTTTTGTTCTTTTCTTATGCTTTTTTGCGTTGCTCTGTCAAAATGCATTTGCACAGGAACCTTTCCTTCAAAGAACCTTGGTGGAAGTCAACCCGCCTGCAAATCCGGGATCTAACGTGTGGAAAGCCATTGTAGGGGGACGATTAATTGACGGGAAGGGAAATGAAGTTTTGGAAGATGCTGTAATCCTTGTGAGAGGAAATCGTATAGTAGAGACGGGATCAAGAAGCCAAATTCAAATTCCTGAAGATGCGGAGCGGATCGATGCGTCTGGGAAGTCCATTCTTCCTGGCTTGATTGATGCCCATTTGCACACGGTAAATGACAATAAAGTGCTCAATACATTTCTGAAAAATGGGGTCACTACGATGAGGGATCCTGGCCATCCCTTTCGTTTTTACCAATCCCTGTATTTTGCAAATGAGCAATTGCCCAGGGTGTTTCTCACCGGTGCACATCTTGATGCCTATCCGGGAGTATATACCCAACAGGCGATTATGATCAAGGATCAGAGCCATGCGAGGGAAATGGTGAAAAAATCCGTAGCGCAGGGTGGAACAGGCATAAAAATATATTTTAGGCTTCCTTTAAATTACTATGAAACAATTTTGGCCACGGCTGATTTTTACCAAATTCCGGTGGTAGCCCATATGGAACTTGTGGCCGCCGATGATGCGATAAAAGCTGGGTTAAAGGGAATCGAGCATGTTACCTCCTTTGGTACTTCCCTTGCGGACCCCGAGGATGCAAAAGCCTTCAAAGAAGCGGTACAGAGGGATAACAGCGAGAGAGGAGAAGGAAGATACCTGCTCTGGTCAAAAATCGACTTAACCTCAGAAAGGGTGAAAAAGGTGTTGGAATTGGCGGTAAAAGAGCAAGTGACCCTGTGTCCTACCTTGGCGACCTTTGAACGCCAGGAAGGAGATCAGGTAAAGGATTATCAGGTCGCTGGTTTTAACAATATGCTAAAATTCGTAGGGATGGCCCACCAAGCAGGCGTGAGGATTGTCACCGGATCACATACCCATGGAAACTACGCCGACCATGGATGGGCTTATCAGAGGGAAATGGAACTGTTGGTAAAAGCAGGCATGACGCCGCTGGAGGCAATATCAAGCAGCACCTTACACAATGCCCATTATTTTCGTTCGGCTGACAGAATTGGAAGCATTGAAGCCGGTAAACTGGCAGATTTGATTTTGGTTGAAGGAGATCCATCTGTAGACATTTCAAGTATGTATAATATCTACAAAGTCATGCTGAACGGACAGTGGGTGAATACCCCTTGATTTTCCAATCAGGAAGTATGTTTACTTTTATTGGCAAGAGATCACGGAATTTCGCTTCAATTTTCCGGTTCTGACTGAAATAAATGGAGGATACTCTTTGCTTTAATCAAAATTAAAAACTTACTTTATTTCGAGTATTAATCCATCCATTAAAGGCGATATTCACCTTCTAATTCTTGAATTACTGTTAATTAAATGCTTCTTGAGATAGGAATTACCATTCCTCCATCTTTAAGAGACGATGTCACTCGATGTTTTGTGAAATTTGGATTGCGGATAACCTTAAATATCACCAGGAATAAAATGAAAGCAAAAATACTGAAGCTAATGATTAAAGGGAGCCGAAATATAATAGGCACTTTTTTGATGATGACTATAGGGACGAGCGTGGGTATGGCAGGTGTTCAACTTCTTGATTATCCCAAGGACAAGGCACCCACAGACATGGGAGCGTCTGAGCGAGGGATGATGGAAATAACAGTAACTGGAACAGTGACTGACGAGGGAGGCAACGCCATACCTGGAGTAACCGTCTCTGTCACAGGTACTACAATGGGTACAGCAACAGATTTGTATGGTAAATATACGCTGACTGTACCCGATGGAAGTAGTTTGGTGTTCTCTTTTATAGGCTTCGTTTCCCAAACAGTAGAAGTGGGCACGAGAAGTGTCATTGATGTTGTCCTCATTGAAGATACGGCTGCATTGGACGAAATTGTCGTTACTGCATTGGGTATACAGCGTGACAAAAAGGCTTTAACTTATGCGACCGGGGAGCTGAAGGGTTCTGATTTTGTCAATGCCAGGGAGACCAATTTAGGTACAGCCTTGTCTGCAAAAATTGCCGGGGTGCAGGTGACTACTTCCTCTTCGGGTATGTCTGGTTCATCCCGGGTGATTATTCGGGGAAATTCCTCATTGTCAGGAAATTCTCAGCCGCTGTATGTGATAGATGGCATGCCAATAGACAATTCCAATAGGAGGAGCCTGGGTTCTCAGACCTTTGGCGGAGGTGTGGATGGCGGGGATGGGATCTCGAATATTAACCCTAACGACATTGAGTCTGTAACTGTCTTGAAAGGCCCGAATGGGGCAGCCCTTTACGGACAGCTGGGGGCAAATGGGGTGATCCTGATTACCACCAAGTCAGGAACAAAAAACCGGCGCACCAATATTCAGTATAGCGGGAGTTATTCTACCGGATCCGCCTTGGTAGAACCTGACTACCAAAATGAATACGGCCAAGGATTCAACGGCAATTACACCTTTTATCGGCAGGCAGATGGATCTGTGGTGCCTTACTCACCCACTTTGACCGGTGGTATTCCCAAGCTTAGTGCTGGAAGGAATCCGACCAGCCGTGGGAGTTGGGGGCCGAAGATGGAGGGTCAGCTGGTAGAGGACATGTGGGGTGATACGACCCGGTATGCGCCTATTTCTAATCCATACAAAACCTTCTTTCAGCCAGAGCAAATGTTTATGAATACCATCAGTGTGGATGGAGGAGGCGAAAAGACCACCTATTACGTCTCCTATACCCATACCTACAATGACGGATTTGTTCCCACCAACACCTTGAATAGAAATTCCGTGAATCTTAAAATAGCCACGGAAATAGCCAAAGGATTGAACATAGACGTGAAGGCAAATTACATTCGTCAGGATGTCAACAACCGCCCATTTTTGGGAGATGATGGGCAAAATGCGGTGTATCGATTCCTTTATATTCCCCGAAGTTTGAGCATGGAAGGGTTGAGCCGATATGAGTATACTGCCAAGGATATCCAACACTCAAGAGATCTGGGAGGCAATGGCTTTTTCGTGGGAGGCGAGAAGATTTTTGAAAGTAATTCTGTGACCTCCAATCCGTACTGGACCATCAACAACAGCCACAATGAAGACCAGAGAGACCGTATCATAGGCTATTTGAAGGTGAGTTATGAATTGGCTAAGGGAGTAAACATACAGGGTAGGTATGGTACCGATTTTTATTATGAAAGGCAATATGGATGGAATGCGATAGGGACCCGTATTTCGCAGCTCGGGAATGTTTTTGAAAACAACGTATACAACAAAGTCGAGAATGCGGACATTCTGTTGACGGCCACCAAAGATATCGGGGAATATTCCTTCTTTGTCAATGCAGGAGCCAATAGCCAGAAGAACAGGTATCGTCTCACCGGTAATTCAGGCTCCCAATTGACCATCCCCGGTCTTTACGCCATAGGCCGTACCTTACTGAATGTACCCAGTTTGAACGTCTCTGAATATGATATCAATTCTATTTATGCGGCCGCCAATATAGGATTTAAGAACACTTATTTTCTGGACATCACTGCCCGGAATGACTGGTCGTCTACTTTGCCTTCGCAAAACAATTCCTTCTTCTATCCTTCAGTCGGACTGAGTTTTGTCTTGACGGATGCCTTAAACATTGAGGGTTCCTTCTTGGATTATGCCAAAATCCGCGGCTCCTGGGCGCAGGCAGGACGTTCTGGTGATCCCTATAATACGGTGGGTTATTTCAGTTTGAATTCCAATACCTTTCAAAACCAGCCTTTGGCCGGCTATACCAATGTAATAACAGATCCCAATTTAAAAAACGAGCTGAAAACCTCCTATGAGATAGGCGCGGAGCTGCGTTTCCTGAAAAACAGGCTTTTGGTTGATGCCACCTATTATCATTCCGTGACCAGTAATCAGATTTTGCCGATTACTATTGCAGAATCCACAGGCTATAGTACTTTTCTGACCAATTCCGGGGAGATTGAAAATAAGGGAATTGAATTGCTCGTTTCGGGCACGCCCGTAGACCATAACGGTTTCAAATGGGAATCAAGTTTCAATTTGGCCGCCAACAGAAATAAGGTCTTGGAACTGATTGATGGGGTTTCTGAATTCCAGGTGGGATCCGACAGGAACATCCGGATCACGGCCGTTCCCGGCAAGCCCTACGGGGTGTTGAATGCGGCAGACTATGCTTATGCCAGGGATGAAAATGGGAACCGTCTGATCGATCCCAATGGCCTTCCTATAGTGGAATCGATTACCACGCTTGAGTTGGGCAATGCGAATCCTAAATGGACCGGGGGCTTTGCGAACAACTTCTTCTACAAAGGATTTTCTTTGAGCTCGTTGATAGACATCAGGAGAGGCGGGATTATATTCTCCCAAGGAAGGGTCCAAGAGGCTGCGTATGGCACTTCTAAACGAACGCTCGAAGGAAGAGAGGGAGGTCTTTTGGTAGATGGGGTAAAAGCGATCCAAGAGGATGGTGAATGGGTGAGCACCGGTGTAAAAAACGATGTAACCACCACCGCGCAAGCCTTTTGGAACCGTGTAGCTCCTGACAAGGGATTCGCCGTTGCGGAGGAGTTTATATATGATGCCAGCTATATTGCCATTAGGGAAATCAGGCTTTCTTACCAGATTCCCAGCCAATGGCTGGGCTCTCAAAAACACATTTCTGGAGCCTCTCTGGCGGTTTATGGGAGAAATCTCGGTTATATAGAGCGCCATACGGATGGCTTTTCGCCCGAAAATTCGTCCGTCAACATCAATACCGGCACCATGGGAATGGAAGGACATTCCTTGCCCATGATGAGGACATTTGGAGTAGATCTAAATGTGAGGTTTTAATGACAATTATTGAACGATATCCCAGATTTAATTTGAAATGACAATGAAAATATATCAAACATTTCGGCTTTCTCTTGTAATTGGCTCATTGGCAGCAGTGATTGGCTGTACTGATGAATTTGAGGAGTTAAACATTTCGCCTACGCAACCCGCAGTCGTGCCCCCAGAATATATCTTATCCAATGTTCAGTTGGGAGGGCTTTTGACGGAAGGGGGAAATTGGTGGCAGGTAGGCTCCTGGGTTCAGCAATGGGCTAGCGGATCACTGTCGGCACCCTCCCAATATCAGGAAGACCGCGATATATATGAAACGAGAATTTGGGCTGCGCATTACGGTTATATCCATAACCTGGCGCAGATCAGAAACAGACTGCTAAAGGGAAGTGAAGACAGTCCTGCGGGAAGAACGAAACTGGCGATCGCCATGATCAATGAGATCTACATCTGGCAAAGGATGACCGACTTCTGGGGAGATATTCCCTACTCCGAAACCGGACTTTCTGAATCGGAAATCAATCTCACACCTAAATACGATCTGCAGGAAGACATCTATAAATCTTTGTTGGCTAATCTTGATGAAGCTATGGGCAAGCTGAATGCTTCCGATCTTTCTTATGGAAATGCCGACTTGGTCTATAAAGGAAATGTAGAGTCCTGGAGAAAGTTCGGAAATATGCTGAAGTTAAGACTGGGATTTAGGATGCGGTATGCCAATCCCGAGCTTGCACGGAAGACCGTTGAAGGGGCCTTGAGTGGTCCCATCTTTCAGAGCAATGCTGACAACGCCGCCATGCCTACCAATCCCCAAGATGGTTTTGCTTTAGGGTATCATCCCACTATAGGAGGGTATAATGGTAGCAAAGAATTAAACCAACTGGCTGAGCCTTTTATAACAATGCTTTTGCAGAAAGAAGATCCTCGGCTGCCCAAGATTGCTGAGCCAACCGAAAATTCCAAAAAAGCTGGAAATCCTATATATAGGGGATTGGGTGTGGCTTTAGGCCAAAATGTGACTATCAACAGGGATGATTATTCTTATGGAACCATCTCCATCTACAACGACCGAAAATTTACCTTTCCTTATCTGTTCATGACCTATTCGGATCTCTGTTTTTATAAGGCAGAAGCAGCCTTGCTGGGATGGGCGGGCTTATCTCCTTCTTTAGCACAAGAATTTTATCAGGAGGGCATCCGAGCGGCCATGGAAGTGGATCCCTATAATATAGCCGGATCAGAGATCGACTCCTATCTTGAAAAGGAGGGGGAGTTGATGGGATCTGAGGAGCAGCAGCTGGAGCAGATTATGAATCAGAAATGGATCAGTTTATTTATGCGCCACTATGAAGCCTATGCGGAGTGGCGAAGAACAGGTTATCCGGTATTGACCCCCGGCCCAAACCAGGGGGTGACGGAGGGGACGATTCCAAGGCGGGCTGTCTACTCCGGTAGCGAACGTTTCCGAAATCCCGATGAATACACCCAAGCAGCCAACAGACTTTCTCATGGAGATTCCTACTTGAGCAAAGTATGGTGGGATAAGAAATAGTATCAAATTAATTTAACTAAACCAATTACACTATGAGATTAAGATTACCCATGCAGAGGTATGGGAATCCTCGGGTTTTGGCCTGTGGATTTCTATTATCCTTGTTTATTACAGATTACTCAACAGCCGGTCCTTCGGCGGATAATTATTCCTCCATGCAGCCCCCTGGTGTTGCGGGAATGGTTGAAAGAGAATTCCTGTCTCAGGAGGAAATTACCGTCAAAGGCAAGGTAGTGGACGAAGGAGGAGAAGGCTTACCTGGCGTGACAATTACCGTAGAAGGGACTACCTCGGGAACGGTAACGGATCTGGAGGGGCTATATAGCATTACCGTTCCGGACGGGGCAGTGTTGGTTTTTTCTTTTATTGGTTTCGAACAGATAAGGGTCGTGGCAGACCGAGCCGAAATCAACCTCACCTTAAGAGCGGATATTTCCTCACTCGACGAGGTTGTGGTGGTAGGTTATGGTACCCAAAAGAGAGCCAATCTTACGGGGGCTGTGGATCAGATATCCTCTGAAGTATTTCAGAACCGCCCCGTCAGTAACCTCAACCAGGGGCTTCAAGGTCTCATGCCCAACGTCAATATCCGTCCAATGGACGGCAATCCATCCGGTGCACCGGCGATCAATATCCGTGGTACCACTTCCATAGGAGCAGGGGGAAATGCCTTGGTGCTGATAGATGGGGTCGAGGGCGATGCCAGCATGGTCAACCCCAATGATATAGAGAGTATTTCTGTTTTGAAAGACGCTGCCTCCGCTTCTATTTATGGGGCAAGGGGAGCCTTTGGGGTGGTGCTTATCACAACAAAGAAGGCTCCTAAAGACCGTACCCAAATTACTTATTCTACCAATTATAGCGTAAAAAAGCCGACAACTACTTTTAACCACGTGACTGATGGCTACACTTTCGCAAAGATGTTCAATGAGGCACATCTGGGACGGACTGATTATGCCACGGCGCCTTTGGGAGTCAATAAAACGGTGAGATTTTCTCCGGAGTACCTGGCGGAACTGAAGAGAAGGTCGGAGGATCCTTCTTTGCCTAAAGTAGATATCAATCCTCAGACGGGAGAATATGTTTATTATGAAAACACGAATTGGTATGAGGAGTTGCAGAAAAACTCCATGTCGACCTACGAGCATAATCTTTCGCTTTCGGGAGCTTCCGATAAAACCTCTTTTTATATTTCCGGAAGGTATTTCTTCCAGGAAGGGTTGTTCAGGTACAATTCTGATGATTTCAAGACAGGTAATATCCGCGCCCAGGGTTCTGCCCAGATTCTGCCTTGGCTTCAGGTCAGCAATAACTTTGAATATTCCCGAAGAACTTACCATTATCCCATAGATGGGGCAGGAGAAGAGGTAGGGCCGTGGGCCATTATCGCCTTGGAACATTTCCCGATGGTTCCATTACATAATCCCGATGGCTCACTGACCTATTCTGCCGCCTATGGGATCGGTGATTTCTACTATGGAAAGAACGCTTTGGACGAGAAGGTGAACCGTTTCAGGAACACCACGGGACTCGCCGCCACCTTTTTCGAGAATAAGCTCAGAATCAATAGTGATTTTACTTATACCTACACGGCTGATGAAGACCAGACCACTCGGGTTCCGGTGCCTTATAGTGTGAAGCCAGGAGTAGTAGAATGGCTCGGTGCCAACAAGAATGATATCCAAAATCTTTCTGCGAAGACCAATTATATTGCTGCCAACCTTTATGGGGAATTTGAAAACACCTACAAAGACCGCCACTATTACAAGTTTATGGCCGGGATCAATTATGAGGAATCCGAATACAAAAGACTGGTGGCCCGTCGTGATGGTCTATTGTTTCCGGATGCACAGGATTTGAACCTTGCTATCGGAGAAAACCTAAACCTGCAGGGCGGCTATGAGAAATGGAAGACCTTGGGAAGCTTTTTTAGGGTCAACTACATCTATGACGACAGATATTTACTGGAGGTAAATGGTCGATATGACGGTTCATCCAAATTCCCTACCTATGAAAGGTTCGCCTTCTTCCCATCAATTTCCCTTGGTTGGAGGGTAACAGAGGAATCATGGTGGACAGTTTCTGAGAAAGTGGTATCCGATATTAAGTTCCGTGGATCCTATGGCTCTTTGGGAAATGGGAATATTGGTTCCTACCGCTTTCAAGAGTTGTATGGTGTCACCGCTCAACATCCGAGAGTGCTAGCAGGAACAAGGCCGTCTTACACCAGCCTGCCCGCTGTACTTCCGGCGGGATTGACCTGGGAGACTTCAACGACCAGCAACATAGGCTTGGACATGGGCTTTATGGAAGATAAGTTGCAGTTGGTGGCGGATGCCTATGTCCGCAAGACCACGGACATGTTTACCACCGGACCCACGCTTCCTGCCGTTTTTGGTGCTTCTCCACCGAAAGGTAACTATGCTGATCTGGAAACGAAAGGTTGGGAACTGGCGGTAAATTGGCGGGACAACTTTAGCGTGGATGACAAGGTATTGAATTATACCGTTCGGTTGACGTTGGCGGATAATACCTCCGAGATTCTAAAATACAACAACCCCGATAAGAGATTGACGGATTATTACGAAGGACAGAAGTTGGGCGAGATGTGGGGATACGTGACGGACGGATTTTTTGTTTCACAGGATGAAATCGCCAATCATGCTGACCAGTCTTTTATCCGACAATCAGATGGGAGGATTTTATTGCCGGGCGATATCAAATTCAAGGACTTGAACGGTGATGGAAAGGTAAACGCGGGAGACAATACCCTAACGAATCCAGGCGACAGGCAAATAATAGGAAATTCCCTGCCCAGATACACCTACGGTGCGATGTTGAATGCCGATTGGAACAACTTTTTCTTCAATATATTCTTTCAAGGAGTGGCGAAGCAGGATTGGTATCCAAGCGCAGGAGCTTCGGTGTTTTGGGGTCAATATAACAGGACCTACAATACCATTCCTCTGTGGCACCTTGATCCGGGAGTCATCTGGTCAGAGGAAAATCCAGACTCCTATTTCCCCCGTTATCGGGGCCATAACCGTTTAGGCGCCGATGTCCCAGGCAGTGCCTTGGCTCCTCAGACCAAATATGTCCAAAACGTGGCCTATGTCCGCCTGAAGAATTTGCAGGTAGGGTATAACCTGCCGCAACACCTCACGTCAAAGATCAAAGCCAGTGCAGCCCGTATCTTTGTCGGCGGTGAGAACCTGTGGACTTGGTCCCCGCTCCATAAGCGGACCAAAGATATTGATCCAGAAAACATACGAAGGTCTGACTCTGTAGTTAGGCCCAGTGAATCATACAATGCGGGTGATGGCTACAACTATCCAATTTTGGGATCAGTCACCCTTGGAGTATCAGTCACCTTTTAATTTCCAGATTTCATGAAAAAGTTAATTATATATATTGTTTTAGCAGCAGCAATAGTCGGTTGCAACGGAGATTTTCTAGAGGAAATCCCCCAAGACGCGGTGGGTCAGGATCCCATTTTTGGCAGTGAAAGTGGATTGGAGTTATATACCTACTCCTTTTATAATGGACTTCCATCAGCCATGGACATCTTCAACGGGGATAATATTTCGGATTATGGTTCCAGAAGAGACATCACCCTGTACTTAGCTCCCGGAGCCTTCACAGCAAACGAAAGCTCCGGTTGGAGCTGGGGGAATCTGCGGAACATTAATCACTTCATTGCCCATAACAATGACGAAAGGGTTCCGCTCGAAGTACGCCAACACCATATGGGCTTGGCTAAATTCTTTCGCGCATGGTTTTATTTCGATAAAGTCAAGAGGTTTGGGGATGTGCCATGGATAGGGACTCCGATGGATGTAGATGATCCTTCTTTGTATGCCGGTCGAGACCCCCGGACGGTGGTGATTGACTCGGTGATTGCCGACCTGAATTACGCCACCGCCCATTTAAATCCTACTGCTGACCCGACGCGAAGCTTGATCACAAGAGATGTCGCCCATGCCTTCTTGTCCAGGGTAGCCTTGTTTGAGGGCACATTCAGGAAATACCATACCCAGTATAATTTGGAGGGTACGGTGGGCGAACTTTTGAACATCGCCGCTACTGCCGCAAAAGCTGTAATGGATAATAATGTGTATGGAATACATACAGGTGCAGGGCCGGATAAATCCTATAGGGATTTGTTTATCAGCGAGGCTCCTATATCCCGGGAAGTGATACTGGCCTGGGTCGCCAACGAATCTCTTTCCGTGATGCACGAAGCCAACTGGCATTATTCCAGTTCCACTACCGGTATAGGGTTCAATCTCACCAGGGACTTTGTCAACACCTATCTAAAATCAGACGGGACGCCGTTCACCGATACACCCGGATGGGAATCCATGGTATTTGCTGAAGAAGTCAGCAACCGGGACAGAAGGTTGAGACAGACCATCAGGATGGAAGATTACTCCAGGGTCAATGGAGGAACCTGGATGGTACTGCCCCCTAAATTTGACTATACCAACACCGGCTACCATCCTATCAAATGGGTGCAGGATGATATGATGAAGGACACTTGGACATTGACTACCAGCTCTGTTCCGATAATTCGATATGCAGAGGTACTATTGAATTATGCTGAAGCAAAGGCTGAGTTAGGGACGATTACGGATGAGGACTGGCAAAAAACGATTGGCACGCTTCGCCAGCGGGGAGGAATCAACGGAGGCTTGTCTGCACTTCCCACCAGGGTAGATCCTTACCTTCGGCAAACGTATTTTCCAGAAATAGACAACGCGGTGCTGTTGGAAATCCGACGGGAAAGGGGCATTGAGTTGGTCATGGAAGGATTTAGATTTCATGATCTTGTCCGTTGGAAAAAAGGAGATCTGATGGAAAAGGGATTCAATGGCCTTTACGTGCCTGCCTTAAACCAGCCTATGGATCTGAATGGCGATGGCACGCTAGATGTGGCATTTTATAAATCTACCCTGCCCAATCCCACAGTACCGGGGGTAGAATATGTTAATGTGGGGGAACCGGGAGGAAGCAATCCGCGGATCTTAAGCAATGGGGATAATGGGGAGATTTTATGGTTTTGGAATCATCCCCGTGTATGGGAGGAAAAACATTACTTATACCCAATTCCGGAGCAGGATCGTTTATTTAATCCAAACCTAGGCCAGAACCCCGGTTGGGAATAGATCTTCAATCCGCCTAATCTAAACAAGCCAAGAGCATGACCCAGCTCTTGGCTTGTTGTTTTTGGGATAAAAGCAAGGATAGCTTTTTAAATTTGACGAAAAACCCTAGTTTTAAACAGGATTATACCTGAGCCCCAAATAATGAAGCAATCATTCCGTATCCCACTTAATAAAGTCGAAGAATTCTCCCGGGACTTAAGATTACAGCACAAGGAGGAAACAGTGATTTGGGAAGAGTTCAAGTCCGGTAGCGAATCCGCATTTATCTATATCTATGAAACCTACTTCGATCTGTTGTTTGTCTATGGCAACCAGTTCACGGGCAACGAGGACATTGTTAAAGATGCCATTCAGGATTTGTTCATTGCGTTGAGAAAAAGCCGGTCAAGGTTGGGCAAGACCGATTCTATTAAATTCTATCTGTACAAAAGTTTGAAAAGGTTGATCATCAAGGAGAGTGGTCAATGGTTTAACCAGTGCGCGGATATAAACAGTGAAAAGGCGTTTGACTTTACCTTTTCACATGAGCGGGTACTGATAGATCGGCAGCTGGATGAGGAGAAGGCGGCGGCGCTCAACAAAGCACTTCAATCTCTTGCTCCCCGGCAGCGCGAAATCATCTATTACTTCTATTACGAAGGCATGAGCTATCAACAGATCCAGGAGTTGATGGGAATGTCCCATGTCAGATCCGCGAGAAATCTTTTATACAAAGCCTTGGATTTCCTAAGGCAGCAGATCAAATAACAGGATAATAAGCTGTGTTATGAAGAAATTTGATGTCGGTGATCATGTAAAATGGAACTCAGAAGCGGGTTATGTATGCGGTACGGTCATCAGAGTTCATACGGCTGATTTTGATTGGAAAGGATATACGCATCACGCAAGCAAGGACGACCCACAGTACGAAATCAAGAGCGACAAGACAGCGCATATTGCGGCACATAAAGGATCGGCGCTTTCTCTGATCCCAAAGTGAGATTTTTTTGTTTTTTTTAGAAATATAGATGTCATTTGACACCTATTCATCTTATACTAGTGAAACAGGATAAGATGAGCCAAGAGAATAGTCATATCAATGAATTTTTAGCTGACCCAGAGTTCGTGAGATGGGCTCGTAATCCAGACAAGGAACTGGAGGTTTATTGGCTAAACTGGATGGAAGCGCATCCCGAAAAAAGGGAAAGCCTTAAACTGGCCCGTGAAATCATCCAGGGCTTTCAATTTAAAGCCAAACTACCTGAACGTTCCGTCAAGCAAGATGTATTGGCAAAAGTATTAAATGGTAACAGCAAGCACATTGACTTGTTCAATGAAGAAACTTTTTCATCCCAACGGGAGCCGTTCCGACCTTTGTTTTGGAACCGGGCCGGCCAGATGTCCAAGGTGGCGGCAATACTTTTGATAGGCTTTGTGTTTTCATTTGGGATAAACTTCCTATACAATGATCCTCCACAGCCCGCTCCTGTTGCCCTTGTCACAACGGTGAAAAAAGCAACCTCACACGGCGAGAAGCTGAATGTTAAATTGCCCGACGGGACTTTGGTATGGCTGAATGCAGGAAGCGAACTTCAATATCCAGAACGATTTGATTCTCTGGAGCGGATGCTCTATCTGAAAGGAGAGGCATTTTTTGAAGTGGAAAAAGCCGACAACTGGCCTTTCAGTGTGGTTTCAGGTAACCTCACCACGACCGCATTGGGCACTTCATTTAATATCAAAAATGAAAAAGACGGCATTTTAAGTATTTCTCTAGTGACGGGTCAGGTGAAGGTGGAGAATGGGCTGACGCACGAGAATGTCCTTTTGATTCCGGGGCAACAACTAAAATATGCTCAGGAAGCCAAAAAAACTGGAATTGGTTCTTTCGATATTGACCGGGTGATAGGCTGGAGGTCAGGTATACTTCAATTTAACCAGGCTACTTTTGAAGAGGTACGTGAGGAACTGCAGAAGTGGTATGGAGTAAAGATAAAAGTAAGCGGAAGACCTCACCGAAAATGGCAACTTTCGGGTACGTATGAGAATCAGAATCTTGAGATGGTACTCCAAAGGATTTCCTATGTACAGCAATTAAATTTTACCATCCATGGAAAAAATGTCCATTTAAAATTTTAAAAGTTATGAATAGCACGTTATCCGACTCGTCTTAACAAAAGCCGGGGAACGAGGTTCCGCCGGCTATGATCCAATCCCGGATGAAGATGCATTGGGGAATGAACAGCATCCAGGGATTTTAGCTTACTGAAATTTTCAATAAATTATTCAAAATTATGAAAATAAAACTACAAAGGACAATTTATATGTTGTCGAGATATTTCCTTCAGGGTTTTCTGCTACAGATGTTGTTTTTCAACTTCGTGTTAGCGGTAGATGTCAATGCCCAATACAAGATAATTGATGAGGTCTTGATTACTTTAGACCGGAATGAGCTGACTTTAAACCAGTTTTTTAGACAAATAGAAGCCAAGACGGATTTTCAGTTTGCCTACGACAAGCAGGATGTCAATCGGAACCTTGCCGTCATTGTAGACAGCAATAATGCCTCTGTGGAAGACTACTTAAAACAGGTAGCTCGTCAGGCTTCCCTCAGTTTCCGGCAGGTCAATAATAGCATTGATGTCAAAAGGACAGCAAGGCCTATTGTCGAACACCAAGCCGCTGTGGAGGTGGAAATAAGCGGTACTGTCACTGATCAAAATGGAGGGCCGCTACCTGGGGTAACGGTGTCGGTACCTGGTTCAGCTATTGGGACTGCCACTGATCTAGATGGCCAGTATAGGTTAACTGTGCCGGAAGGCGCCGATTTGGTGTTTTCTTTTATAGGGTTTGTGCCCCAAACCGTTGCGATAGGAGATAAAAGCGTTATCAACATCACCTTGTTGGAAGATGTTTCTTCTTTGGAAGAGGTAGTGGTGGTGGGTTATGGAACTCAGAAGAAGGTAAACGTGATCGGCTCGGTGACCACGGTCAGCACCGATGACATTACTGCCTCTCCTGTTGGCGCAATTTCCAACGCATTGGCTGGCCGGTTACCAGGGGCAATTTTTATGCAGGGGACGGGAGAGCCTGGAAATGACCAGGCAACCATCAGAATCAGAGGTAATTCAACTTTAGGGAATAATTCTCCCCTTGTGGTCATTGATGGCATTTTAGGCAGGGACCTGAATTCATTACATCCTGATGATATAGAAAGCATCACTGTATTGAAAGATGCTTCAGCGGCAATTTATGGAGCTAGGGCTGCCAATGGGGTAATTTTGGTGACGACAAAAAGAGGACAAAAAGAAATGCCGACCAGGGTGTCCTACGGATTTTATAAAGGGTGGCTTTCTCCTACCAAGCTTCCAGAAATGACAGATGCGGCCACCTATGCGACGATGATCCGCGAAAATCAGTCGTATAGAAATGTGGCAGAATCCAATATGTTGTTTTCAGAAGAGGATGTAGATAAATTTAGATCCGGAGAATTCCCATGGACCCATCCCAACACGGATTGGTTTGCAGAAGCTTTGAAGAATTACAGCAATACGAGTCACCATAATCTGTCGGTAGCAGGGGGTGGGGAAAGGATGAGCTATTTTACCTCCTTCGGTTCACAATTTGACGATGGAATATATACGAATTCCAACCTGTCCTACAAAAGGTACAACGTAGGGGCGAATATAGATTTCCAGGTTAATGACTACATCAAACTAGGGGTGGATATCACGGGGATACAAGAAAATAATCTTTCGCCGGGTGTTTCTTCTTCCAATATGTTTCAGACCATTAGAAGGATGTATCCGACTTCCCATGCTCTTTACCCCAATGGCATGCCTGGGCCGGACATTGAATTCGGTTTTCAACCCATGGTGATCGGATCCGACCAAACAGGTTTTGAGGATGAAAAACGATATAGAAGCAATAATATATTCTCTGCTACGGTAAAAGTCCCTTGGGTGGACGGGCTTTCCGCGTCCAGTTATTTTGCGTATGATTTGTATTTCCAGAAGCGGAAATTATTTGAAAAGCCATGGCGTCTGTCAAGTTTGAATGAAGATGCTTATCTAAGAGCCGGTAATACAGGTAAAGAAGATGGTTCCCAATATTTGATATCCAGTTTAAAAGGCCCCCCGGAACCCAGGCTAACCGAATTTGCGGACTTTTCCGACTCCAAGACCTTTAACTTTAAAATAGATTACAATAGATCTATTAATGAAGATCATAATATTGATGCGTTTATCGCTTACGAACAATATGAAGGATTCAGGGAAAATTTTAGTGCTTACAGAAGATTTTTTGTGTCAGATCAGCTTCCCTACCTATTTGCTGGTGGCAATGAGGAAAAAGATAATTCGGGAACCGTAGGCTTTGATGCCAGACAGAATTATTTCGGAAGAGTCAGCTATAATTTCCGTGAAATCTACCTATTCCAGTTCAGTTTGAGAAGGGATGGATCCGTCAACTTCTCTAAAGAGGCCGGCAGGTGGGGGAATTTCCCTTCGGTATTGCTTGGTTGGAGGCCGTCGCAGTACAATTGGTGGAAGGAAAGATTGGGATTAATCGATCAATTTAAATTGAAAGCCTCTTGGGGACAAATGGGCAATGATTTGGTGGATCCTTTCCAGTACTTGGCAAATTATAATTTTGTCAATGGTCTTCCTTTGGGTGATAATAGGACTTACGTTCCTGGCCTTCGCCAGCAAGGAATGCCTAATCCAAATATCACTTGGGAAAAAGCCAATTTGTTAAACTTTGGTTGGGAGTCTCTATGGTTCAATACCAAGGTAGGTTTTGATGCGGATTTATTTTACGAAAGAAGAAGTGATATTTTAGTTCAAAGAGATGTGTCTGTGCCTGTTTTCGTAGGTTTTTCTCTTCCTGATGAAAATTTTGGTGTAGTAGATAATTATGGTTTGGAAGTCGTCTTAAGCTATGATAACCAAGTAGGGGATTTTTCTTACGGAATCTCGGGGAATGTGGCGTTCGCCAGAAATAAAATCATAGAATCAGATGAGCCAGAAAGGCCTGTTCCCTGGCAAGTGCGTACAGGAAAGCCACAAGGGGCTTTACTCCTTTACAAATCCACGGGGATATTCAAAGATGACGAGCATGTAAATGCCCTTCCGCATGTACCGGGAGCAAGACCGGGAGACATTATTATAGAAGATTATGATGGAGATGGTGAGATCACGGCAGATGACAGACAGTTATTCCCATTGACTACCACCCCGGAGTTGACCTTTGGCTTGAATTTAAACTTTTCTTATAAAAACTGGCAATTGACCGGTCTAGTCCAGGGGCATGGCCGAGCAATTCGCAGTATTTACAATGACCTGCGGGCAGGTACTGCGGGCAACTACTACCAATTCGATGCTGAGGATAGATGGACTCCAGAAAACCCAGATGGGACGAAGCCTAGAGCTTATCAATGGACCGAAGAGTACTGGAGAAGCAGTCATATAACAGATTATAGTTATACCGATGTGTCCTATGCGCGTCTTAGGAATTTGCAGCTCAATTACTCCTTCTCGCCTAATACGTTGAAGCTGATCGGGCTGGAATCGGCTAGGATGTATGTTTCGGGACAAAATTTATGGTTGCTATATTCTGGCAATAAAATAATGGATCCAGAATTAAGTGGTATGCAGTCCTATCCTATTATGCGGGTGGTTTCAGTAGGGGCACAAGTTTCGTTTTAGAAGTTAAATTTATAGTTTATGAAAAGGAAAATAATCAAAATCCAGATATATAGCTTCTTGTTGTTATGCGTACTGTCGTGTAATGAAGATTTTTTAGACAGGACGCCATTAAGCGGTTACTCTGATCCAGTCGTATGGTCGGATATTAACTTAGCGAGATTCTATCTCAATGATTTGTACAACAGTGTTGACTACGGCGTAAGCCAGCGAGGCCAAGGGTATCAAACTGGTCTTTTTGTAGGAGAGACCACATTGACAAAGGGCGCGCAATTAACTGAATATGAATCGGGGAGTATAAGTGCAGGTAGTCCGGGACAAGATAGGGGCCATTTAACTTGGCGTCACTTTTCCAACATTCACAAATTGAATTTATTCTTGGAGCAAATAGAGGGGATGCCTGAAACATATCCTGATTCTGAGAAGGAGCGGATAAGATCGGAAGTAGCTGTGTTGAAAGGGGAGGCTTATTTTCTGAGAGCTGTTTTTTACACGGATATCTGTAGGTCGTATGGAGGGCTGCCGTTAATGTCCCAAACAGCCGATTTGGGGGAGGATTTTTCAAGTATTAAAAGAAATACCTTCAAGGAAACCATTGATTTTATCGCCGGTGACTGTGATGAAGCAGCACGCCTACTGCGGCCTAAAGCCCAAATGGAAATGGGTAGAGCAACAAAGGAAGCTGCTCTGGCTTTAAAATCCCGCATTTTGATTTTCGCGGCGAGTGATTTAACTGCAGATGAAAATGTGATCAATGAGTACGTGGGATACATCAACCCCAACAGAGATGAACTTTGGCGTGCTGCTAGAGACGCCGCCAAGGATCTTATAGACATGGGGACTACCGAACTGGAGGATTTTGGAGCTCCGGATCAAAATGCCTTTGCTGAGAATTATTTTTCGTTTTTTGAAGCCAAGGATTTGTCAAGTAAAGAGGTAATATGGGGTAAAATGAATCGTGCGGATGTAGGCAATAGGATTCGAACCAACTTATGGAATGGCCCCAACGGCATAGATAACTGGGGGAACAATTCACCTTATGGGAATTTTGTGGATAGTTATCAGATGGCTGATGGATCCGAATTTTTTGATCATTTTGGGTTCAATGCCAATGATGAGTATCAAAACATATCCGCCAAATTTTCTGAGGAGAACCCTTACAAAAACCGCGAACCCAGATTTTATGGCAGTATTCTGTATGACAGTGCGGTATGGCAGCCGCGTTTTGATAATTTGGTGCCATTGGATCCATTGGGGATTTACGATAGAAGGACCAGAATTGTTATTCAAAACGGCGTGGTGACCAGTGAGAGATACGGCTTGGATACCCGGCAAGGGCCGATCACTCCGGCAAACGGTAATTATACCGGCTATCTTTTGAAAAAATTCATGGATGACGAAGTCATCGGAAGGGATGAGTATAACGAAAACATCTTTGTCTGGATACGCTATCCGGAAGTACTCTTGAATTACGCTGAGGCTTCTATGGAATTGGGTGATATAGAAACGGCATCGTCTTTTATCAATAAGGTGCGGAACCGTGTGGGTTTACCTGATTTTACAAGTGACATTAGGGAAGCTTTAAGGTATGAGCGTAAAGTTGAGCTCTTCGGCGAGAACGTCGCCTGGTATGATATAAGAAGATGGAAGTTGTTGGAAGAGAATTTTGAGCCGATACTTTACGGAGTGGATATTACAGAGGTGACCAACAACGGCGTGACTTCTACCTCATGGAAAAAAATCCAGGCCGCCCCTGATAGGAATTTTTCTGAAAAACTATATTGGATACCTATCCAAACAGAAGAATTAAACAGGGCTCCTCAGTTAGTTCAAAATCCGGGCTATTAACTGATATATTTAGTTAGAACAGATTGTAGAAGGAGGCATTCATTTGGATGCCTCCTTACAACTTCAAAAAATAAACTCATGAAAAAGATAATATCGTCTTACAACATTTTGGAATGCTCCCTCAATATCCGCTTCAATTGGGTTTTTGTGGTGATGCTGATTTTTATATCAGTTAAGGAAAGGAGCTATGCACAGTCCTCAGGTAATCGAGCCCTAATCGAGGTAAATCCACCTGATGTACCTACTACACGATCCCTTACCGCAATTGTTGGGGGCAGACTGATTGATGGCTTGGGCAATCCCGTGAATGAACGGTCAGTAGTCATCATAGAGGGAAATAGAATAGTTCACGTGGGGAACAGTGATACTAAAATTCCTGAGGGTGCAGAAATTATGGATGCCCAAGGTATGACTATCCTTCCCGGCTTAATTGATGCACATTTGCATACGGTCAACGACAACAAAACGCTTAACATGTTTCTTAAAAATGGGGTAACGACGATGAGGGATCCTGGGCATCCATTTAATTTCTACCAGTCTATCCATTTTGCGACCGAATTTTTGCCTAGGATCTTTCTTACAGGTCCACATTTGGATGCGTTTCCTGGTGTTTATACCCAGCAGGCTACCATGGTCAAAGATTACGATCATATCAATAGAACCATCCGAGACTACGTTCAATTGGGAGGAACGGGAATAAAAATATATTTTAGGCTTCCTCTAAAATATTATGAAACAGTTTTAAACGCAGCTAATTACCACCAAATCCCCGTCGTGGCCCATATGGAACTCGTGGCTGCGGACGATGCTATACGAGCAGGATTGAAAGGGATAGAGCATGTCACTTCTTTCGGGACATCTTTGGCAGATCCCAAAGATGCGGAGGAATTTAGGAGGGGCGTAGAGAAAGACAACAGTTATAGAAGCGATGGCCGGTATTTATTATGGTCCAAAATAGATTTGGGATCGGATCGTGTTAAGCAAGTTTTGGAACTAGCTGCAAAGGAAAACGTCGTTTTGTGTCCCACGCTCGCTACATTTGAACGGCAAAAAGGAGATGACAGCGTGAAGGATTTCCAGGCCGAAGGATTTAGCAAAATGCTTCAATTTGTAGGAATGGCGCACAAGGCCGGAGTGAAAATTGTAACGGGGTCCCACACTAGTGGTAAGTATGCAAAGACAGGCTGGGCCTATCAGAGAGAAATGGAATTGTTAGTGGAAGCAGGTATGACACCGTTGGAGGTGATCTCAAGCAGTACCATCAACAATGCCCATTATTTTCGGTCTTCTGAAAGGATAGGGAGCATAGAAGCCGGAAAATTGGCTGATTTAATTCTAGTAAAGGGAAATCCAGCTGTTGACATTTCCCACATGTATAATATCCATAAGGTTATGCTGAACGGAAAGTGGGTGGATAAGTAATTATAGCGTGATAGTGATATTACGTCTACCGTTGGAAACAAATTCCCGTTTCATCGTTTTTTTCAGGTCCTCCAAAGCTAGCTGGTATGGAGGATCTGAATTATGTTTTGGTAAAATCGAATAAAAAATTACGAGGTATTATTTTCCTGAAATTACTGTGAATTGCTTGATCGCTGCTTTGATAAGTTCCTTTGCACTATATCTGCTACAGCCTAACCTTCTCTTTGATCCATCAGATTTTGTTAAATCCATATTTAAGGTTTAGTTTAAAGGCATAAATTTCTAATGAAAAATTCATGACGTACCGGGGTTTGGTTTTTGCTACAATTGTATTTTTTCTCTCTTATACTTTATCCTTTGCACAGGAAATCGCTCTGCGAAACAACCAAAAAATGGACGGATACAAAGGGATCTGGTTCACTTTGGGGCAATTTTCCGAGTATGGGGACAAATATTCGGGCGGATTGGGTACGTATACCGCCAAGCATATTCCGCTTTCCATTTACTCTCCCGAAGTGAACAAAACCTTTTTTGTATATGGTGGCACGACTGGACCCGACGATCGCTACTTGCTATGTATGATCGGCAGTTATGACCATTCCAGCAAGAAGGTGAGCAAACCTACTGTTGTATTTGATAAGCAGGGAGTAGATGACCCACATGACAACCCCAGCCTTGCCATGGATGCTGAGGGGTATTTATGGGTGTTCGTCAGCGGAAGAGGGAGGAGCCGGCCAGGATTCAAATATAGAAGTACAGCCCCACATGCCATTGATGCTTTCGAACAGGTGACCGAAGAAGAGATGACATATCCCCAACCGAAATATATTCCAGGGAAAGGTTTTCTACACTTGTTCACCAAATACACAGGTGTGCGGGAATTATATTTCGAGACTAGTGCTGACGGAGAGAAGTGGACGGAAGACCAAAAATTGGTGGGTATGAGAAGAGAGGAGGACAAAAACGGCGGCCATTACCAGATCAGTGGCCAGCATGGGGATAAGGTGGTTTTTTTCTTCAACTGGCATCCCAATGGCAATGTGGACCTGAGAACCAATATCTATTACCTCCAGACTACCGATTTTGGCCAAACTTGGACCACCGTTGATGGAAATAAGGTAGAAATACCGGTGGACGACATCCATTCGCAGACATTGGTGAAAGAGTTTTTCAGTCAAGGCAAAAATGTTTACATCAAAGATGTGAATTTTGATGAGCATGGCAATCCCGTAGCACTTTATCTTGCCGGTCCAGGGCATCAGCCGGGACCTAACAGCGGCCCCAGAGAATGGTTTGTGGCTTATTACAATGGCTCGGACTGGGAGCACCATAAAATAACCGAGTCTGACCAAAATTATGATACAGGCAGCCTTTTTATCAAGGGAAATGACTGGATGGTCATTGGCCCCTCTACGGACAGCCCGCAGAAATGGGGAGCAGGAGGGGAAGTGGTCATGTGGAAAAGCAAGGACAAGGGCAAAAGCTGGGAACAAGCAAAACAGCTGACGAAGAACAGTGAAAGAAACCATAACTACGTGCGGAAAGTAGTGGGCGGCAAAGATCCTTTCTTCTACTTCTGGGCAGACGGCAATCCTGACAAGATCAGCGAATCGCATCTTTATTTTGGGGATAGCAAGGGGAAAGTATGGAAGCTACCTTATGTTATGGACCAGGACGAAGCAAAACCGAAAAGAGTGAAATAGCTGTCATTTCGTTTAAATATATGTATATTGATCAGCAGCCCGGATTACCTTAGGGCTGCTGATTTGATTTAATGAGTTATACAAACCTATGAACAAACCTCAAGTATTTTTAACCCGCAAGCTTCCGTCCGAGGTGATGGAGCGATTGATGGAGGTGGCGGAACTGACTGTAAATCCTGATGATCGGGTGTTGTCCAAGGAAGAAATTATCGCGGGAGTAAAAGGCAAAGATGCCTTGTTGTGCCTGTTGACGGACACTATAGATCGGGAAGTATTTTCTGCCAACCCCGATTTGAAAATTGTAGCCAATTATGCCGTGGGGTATAACAATATTGATGTACAGACTGCTGCTGAAATGGGAATTCCGGTGAGCAATACCCCGGGAGTGCTTACCGAAACCTCCGCTGACCTGGCTTTTGCCCTGATGATGGCCGTGTCACGGCGGCTGGTAGAAGCGGATGCTTATCTGAGGGCCGGGGAGTGGGGAGGATGGGGACCTTTACAGTTTTTAGGACCAGATATTTATGGCGCTACTTTGGGTATTGTCGGCATGGGAAGGATCGGGAAGGCGGTGGCCAAACGCGCCAAGGCATTCGGGATGCAGATCAAGTATTGGAATAGGACGCGACTGTCGGAAGAGGAAGAGCGGCAGGAAGAGGTGGAGTACTTTCCTTTGGAACAGTTGCTAGAGGTGTCGGATTTTGTTTCCCTACATGTAGCTTTTACGCCCGAAACCACCCATTTGATCAGTACCAGAGAATTTGATTTGATGAAGCCAACATCAGTGCTTATCAACACCTCGAGGGGGGCAGTAGTAGATGAAAAGGCTTTGGTTATTGCTTTGGATGAAGGGAAAATCTGGGGAGCAGGATTGGACGTGTATGAACATGAACCAGCAGTGGAAGAAGCCTTATTGGCCATGAAAAATGTAGTGTTGCTTCCGCATCTGGGCAGTGCTTCTATCGCTACCCGTACCAAGATGGGAATGATTGCTATTGACAATATTCTTGCCGCATGGCAAGGAGAGACAATACCGAACTTGGTGAGTGGCTGATTACCTTTGAAATGGTTCTCATGCTGCTGCCGTCGGTAGCAAATTTCATGGAGAAAGCAACGGAAACAAACTCATCCATGAAAATCGGGATTTGGTAGAGCAGTGGAAGCTTCGGTTTTCCCTTCCTTATTCTATTATTATATTCATGTGCCAATTATAAATTCTGTATCAATGGATAATCTCCTGTTTGTGAAAAAGGGCGTGCTATTGCTTTTTGGGTGGTTGATTTTCTTGCAAAATCCAACTGCCGCGCAGGACCAAACGGAAAGCTTTACCTGGATTGATATCAAAAGCTTAAACGTGGAAGGAAGAGGCTGGGAGGACGAGGCTAGCTTTTTCCGTCGGTTACCCGCAAGAGCTGAAGGAAAAGTCACCGCTGCTGTGTGGAATTTGAGCGGACATACATCGGGGATGTATGTCCGCTTCAAAACCGATGCTTCCTCACTAAAAGCCAAGTGGTCCCTGACTGGGGAAAATTTGGCTATGCCTCACTTCGCCGCTACAGGGGTCAGTGGGATTGATTTGTACGTAAAGACCCAAACGGGGGAGTGGCACTGGTTAGCGGTAGGCCAACCCACCAAGTTTCCAGAAAATGAAACGACCTTTTTTGAGGGTGTTACACCCGAAGAGCGGGAATATTTACTGTATTTACCGCTGTATAATGGAATTGACAACCTTTTGATTGGCGTTTCTGGCGGTGCATCCCTGGAAAATGCAGGCATGGAAGAGAAGAAACCAATTGTGTTTTACGGTACCTCCATTACACAAGGCGGGTGTGCTTCCCGCGCGGGCATGTCCACAACGGCAATTTTGGGCAGGAAGTTGGGAAGAGAAATTATCAATCTTGGTTTTTCAGGAAGTGGTAAAATGGAGCCGGAAATGGCCTATCTTCTTGCTGAACTGGATCCGGAGCTGTTCTTTATTGATTGTCTGCCCAACCTGACTGCGGAAGAAGTAAGGGAAAGGGTGGAGCCTTTCGTTAAAATTCTAAGGGAGAAGCATCCATCTACTCCGATCATCTTGGCGGAAGGCGTTACCTATGACAATGCATTTTTTGTTGAAAGCAGAAACCAACGGAATCAGGAGAGCCGAGAGGCACTACGCTCGGCTTTTGAAAACCTGATGAATGATGGCTATAGAAACCTGCATTACCAAATAGGAGAGGGGCAGCTGGGATTCGATGGGGAAGGAACTGTAGATGGTACCCATCCTACCGATTTGGGTTTTTATCGCCAAGCTCAGGTTTACCAGCCTTTGATCGAAAATGTGTTGAACAGTTCCGGCACGAGTCGGGAGAAAAAAGCTGATTGAAAATGGGATAACATGGATTTAATTCGTGCCCTTGAATTTTCCATAAAATAACCTCCCAGATTTTTTGCCATTTATAAATTAATTTAATTATGTTTACCCCTCATTGATGTGTGATACGTAGCGCATCTAGTTAAATTATTCAGTTGACCTAAACCCAATTTACGTATGACAAAAAGTCTACTATTTTTAATCTTTTCGTAATACATACAGAATCCACCTTCTATTGTCTTTAGGAAGAGGTGTCTCTTTTAGCCTTTCCGGGTCTACTAAAATCTAAAGATTTTATTATCCTTGGAGTCATCAAATAGGCAAAATCAAGTCCATTACAGCGTTATTATTTTCTGCACTTTCTTCAAAAATCATCGAGGAAATTATGAAAAATGTATTTTGTTAAAAAATGTAAACGTACCCGAACTATTTATCAACAATAATCCCGATCGTATGCAAAAATTAATTTACCTCAAACTAGGATTGATTATCATCCTGATGACATTTAGCAGCCATCTTTTTGGGCAAGATGTCTCCATCAGTGGATTGATAACGGATGACACAGGTGAGCCTATTCCTGGCGCCTCTGTTCTTGTAAAGGGAACCACCATAGGTGTAGCAGCCGATATGGATGGCCGCTATGCACTTGCTGTTCCGGCAAATGCTGTATTGGTATTTTCCTTCATCGGCTTCCAAAGCCAGGAAATCCCTGTCGGAAATCAGAACATCATCAATGTTTCTTTGGTACCCGACATGTCGGATCTGGAAGAAGTGGTTGTAGTAGGATACGGTACGCAGAAGAGAGCCAATATAACCGGGGCGGTATCTATGGTGACGATGGATGAGAAAATCACCAATAGGGCCTTGTCCAATGTAAGTACAGGCCTGTCAGGACTTGTTCCCGGGCTTTCCGCTTCTCAAGGGACCGGTATGGCGGGAAGAAATCAAGCCAGTCTGGTAATCAGGGGATTGGGTACCGTGAATAACAGCAGCCCCTTAATTGTCGTGGATGGGATGCCTGATGTCGACATCAACCGGATCAATATGCATGATATCGAGAGCATATCGGTACTTAAAGATGCCACCTCTTCGTCAGTATACGGTTCTAGGGCAGCAAACGGCGTAATTTTGATTACAACCAAATCCGGAAAAGGACAGGAAAAAGCCAGCATCAACCTCACGAGTTCTTTTGCTGTGCAGGTTCCCACCAACGCCTACGAATTTATGGCTGACTACCCCCGGGCACTTACACTGCATCAGCGTGCCGCTGCCGTGAATACCTTGAGATCCAACTATATGTTCAAGGATGGGACCATTGACCAATGGATGGCATTGGGTATGGTTGATCCGGTACGATTTCCGAATACCGACTGGTGGGATATCATCATGCGTAACGGAACGGTGCAGAACCATAACCTCTCGGCATCTGGAGGCAATGACAAGTCCAGTTTCTTTATTTCCATCGGTATAATGGATGAAAAAGGATTGCAGATCAACAATGATTTTAGCAGATACAATGCTCGATTTAATTATGATTACAAAATAAGGGACAATATAAACGTAGGGGTAAAGTTCAACGGCAACTGGTCTAAATTTACCTATGCCCTGGAGGATGGATTCACCGATGATAACTCTACCAACACGGCCGGTATGGACATGCAGTACGCCATTGCAGGTATTTTGCCGTACGATCCCGTCACGGGGTATTTTGGTGGAGTAATGGCCTACAATGAAGATGTACAGGCCTATAATCCTTACACCTTATACATTAATAGCCTTAACAGGAACAACAGACAGGAAGTCAATCCCAACCTGTTTCTGGATTGGAAGCCTATAGAAGGTTTAACTGCCCGGGTAGATTATGCCATGAGTTATTACAACCAGTTTCGATGGAGTGCCAACACCCCCAATAGATCCTATAATTTCCAGGCGAATGATTTTGGGAGCCGGGTTTATGTCGGCGACAATGCAGGTGTAGGCAACTATACGAATACAGGTTACAAGACAATGTTAAGCGGGCGTCTGAATTATGATTTTAAAATCAATGACAACCATACCTTCCAGACCATGTTTGTCTATAGTGAGGAATATTGGTACGAAAGATATCAAGCTAGCTCCAGAAACGATAGACTACACCCTTCTTTGAGCGAGATAGATGCTGCCTTGACAGACATCCAGTCCACCGGTGGCAATTCCAGTGAAGAGGGACTTCAGTCTTACATTGGCAGGATCAATTATGCTGCCTTTGACAAATACCTTTTGGAGGTCAATTTCAGGTCTGACGGGTCCTCCAAGTTTCTTCCCGGCAGCCAATTTGGGTTCTTTCCATCCGCAGCGGTGGGCTGGAGATTTTCCGAGGAGGAGTTTATCCGTTCTTTTACCGACAGGTTCCTGACCGCGGGTAAATTTCGTGCTTCGTATGGAGAACTGGGCAATAACAGCGGAGTAGGTCGCTACGAGCAGCAAGAGACCCTATCTGCCGCAAACTATATGATCAATGGAAATATCTCCAAAGGTTTTGTCAATAGGAAAATGGTGAACAGGAGCCTCTCTTGGGAGACCACATCCGTCTTGAACCTCGGTCTGGATCTTGAGTTTTTAGATAGCCGACTGAATGCTGAACTGGACTACTATGACCGGCTGACCACTGGGATGAACCGTCCTTCAGAAATGTCCCTTCACCTCACAGGGGCCTACACTGCCCCAAGAAGAAACATCGGCAATCTACGAAACCGTGGTGTGGAGCTTAACCTTACTTGGAGAGATAGGGTGGGTCAGGTGAATTATACAGTCAATATGAATGCATCCCACAACAAAACCCAACTCGAAGAGTGGAATGAGTTTTTGGGAAGGGGATGGGTGTTTCTCAATATGCCTTACCACTTTTTGTATACCTATGAAGATACCGGCATAGCCCAAACCTGGGAGGATGTATACAATGCGACCCCACAGGGAGCTTCTCCGGGGGATATCCTTCGGGTGGACTTGAACGGGGATGGGAGAATAGACGGCAATGACAGGAAGGCTTATCCGAATATGCAGAGGGATCGTCCTACGACCAACTTTGCCTTAAATTCTAATTTCTCTTGGAGAGGTTTTGATCTGTCCCTGTTGCTCCAAGGAGCTACAGGCCGTAAAGATTATTGGATCAACAATTACAACAATGTCAATTTTGGCGCACAACGTTATGCTTCAACTTGGAGCCATTGGGAAAATCCCTGGAGTGTAGAAAACCGCAATGGGGAATGGCCTAGGTTAGGCGGCAATGCCAACCGTGAAGAAACCAGCTTTTGGTTGGATGACATGACTTATTTAAGGGTGAAAAACATCCAGATAGGTTATTCCTTGCCCCAGTCATTCCTTCAGAGAATCGGCGTCAGCCATGCCCGCATCTACGGATCCTCTGAAAACCTGGGTACTCTGACCAACTTTCGCGGTCTTGACCCAGAAAAGGAAGGACACAAGAGCGACATGTACCCCCTGAATAAGTCCTTCTCCATAGGTATTAACATCGGTATCTAAAAAAAATGATGATGAGAAATATAACTTCAAAAACATTATATCTGTCCGCGTTGGCGGGAGTGTTGCTCCTTACCAATGCCTGTGTAGACGGTTTGCTTGACCAGGAACCCACCACAGAGTTGGCATCCTCGGCATTCTGGCAGACCGAGGCAGATGCCACCTTTGCTTTGATGGGCGCTTATAATTCTATTCGGCCTGTATTCGACAGGGATTATTACCTGGATGGTCATGGGGAATACGTAAGAACCCGTGGCACCAGTGCCACTAGTGGCGATCTGGCTCGTGGAGATGCCTACCAAGGAGGCAATTACAATCCTTCGGGTTATGCGGGAAGCTTTGACAAAATGTACCGCTACCTCTATGGCGGGGTGAACCGTACCAATTATGTAATTGACAATGTTACAGCCATGCTGCCAACAGCAAGTCCTTCCTCTGTCGAGAACCTGGAAGCGATAATAGGTGAGGCAAGGCTCTTAAGGGGTATGGTTTATTTCCGCCTCATATCCATGTGGGGAGATGTGCCCTATATCAGCAATATTGTGTACGACAATTCGGAAGTAGAGAATATTACCCGAATGCCAATAGCACAGGTAAAGGATTCCATTATGGCGGATTTTACTTACGCATTTGAAAAACTTCCAGTAAAGGCCAAAGAAGTAGGCAGAGCAGCAAAACCGGCGGCATTGGCGTTCCGAGGCAAACTCAATTTGTATTGGGGCTCCTGGAACAAAAACGGCTGGCCTGAACTGGACACCTTCACCCCCGATCCTTCGGCGGCTGATGAGGCCTTTGCTGCCGCCGCTGAAGATTTCAAAAGAGTAATCGAAGATTATGGCCTTGTTCTTTTCCGCAATGGTGAACCAGGGGAAATCGATGAATTGGGCGAAGCAGAAATACTGCCCAATTACTACTATTTATTTACCCCAGTTGCCAACGGCGACCCTGAGATGATCATGGCTTTTACCCATGGAGGGACGGGAACCGGACAAGGAGAAGAGTTGATGCGTGATGTGGCTGGCCGTTCGCATGAAGGTTCTCAGGGATGGGTAACTCCGCGATATGAAATAGCCGACAGGTACCAGTCCGTCATCACGGGTGACTTTGTGGAGCCGATGATCCCAATGAACCCAAACGCCCCTGGGGCTAGGTCAGCGAAAAATTCAGCGGTCAACCCGAATAGCTACGCAGACCGGGATTATAGAATGAAGTCCTCCATCATGTGGGATTTCGAAAAAAGCATAGGGATGACCTCCCTTCAGTCTACAGGTTTTATACCCTACGTTTACAAGACATGGAACCAGCCCATAGAAATTGACGGCCAGTCTTACATTACCTACAATACCGACGGGACGAATTCAGGGTATGTTTTCCGCAAATTCCTCAGGAATTATGCGGGACAGGGACGGAGCGAGGGGGACTATAATTTTCCTGTGATGCGTCTAGCTGATGTTTATCTGATGTATGCAGAGGCTACCAACGAGGTGAGCGGCCCACAGGCTGATGCGGTAGAATTGGTGAACAAGATCCGGCACAGGGGAAATCTACCGCCCTTGAGCGCGGATAAGTACAGTGGAAAGGAAGAGTTTTTCAAGGCTATTGAACAGGAGCGTATTATTGAGCTTCTGGGAGAAGGGCACAGGGGTTTTGACCTTCGCCGTTGGAGAGCGCTGGAAAGAGTATGGAATCCGCCCTATGGAGAGGGGGTCTGGAGAATCGATACCCATGGAGCCAACCAGCAGCGCTATTACCAAAATTCGTCGGAGCGGGTGTATGAGCAAGCTTATATCTTTAGAATACCGACGAGTGAACGTGATAGAAATCCAAACCTGACCCAGAATACGCCTTGGCTATAACGGGCATTGACTCTGATCTTAATTTAAAAAATAATGTAATGGGAAAATATATTAATAAAATAGGAGCAATATTACTTGCAACAGCCATTTGGATGGGGTGCTCGCTGACGGAGAATCCTGTGGATGAGGATGGGCTTTTGATTACTGACAGGGCGGAATGTTTTGTGAGTAACTTCGAATTGTTAGGGGCCGATTTTCAGACGGTTAGAACAAGGAATGCCGTCATTGATACGGTGGCACAGACCATAGAGGTGGAAGTGTTTTATGGTACGGACTTGAAAAATGTTTACCCGCAGTTTTCCTTGGTAACTGACGCCAAGCTTGATCCGAAAATTACCGGAAAGGTCGATTTCTCCGATGTGGCCAATCCCAAGGTGTATACGGTGGTGTCCGGCAACCGTCAGATCAGGAAGCCATACACCGTTTTTATTACTGTTCAACAGCCTGAGATTTAAAAGATAAACAAATGATTATACTTCGCAAATACCTTTCGTACACCGTGATGTCGGTTTTGGGTCTGTTCTTGCTTTCGGCTTGCCAAGAGGAGGAATATATGATTCCTGAGCTCGAGCCCGGTCTACACAACGATGTGATCAAACGCACTTTGGGTCCCAATGTGGTTGGGCTTGATATTGAATTTGCTTATGCCATGGCTCTTCCTAGAGAGGAAGGACGGATTGTGTCGGCACAGGTGGATGCTTCCATTCCAGGGGCTGAAGGCACTTACTTGGAACACCGTTCTTATCATACCAATGGAAGTGGAGAAGATGTAGGGGTGATCGTAGGGGAGCCTTCCGTTACCCAGGGAGTATCCTCCAAGGTAAATATGGTGTCTGATACCAATGCGGTTACGCTTCGGTATTATTATATGATTCCCGAGGAAGCCCGTGGCAAGGAAGTGACTTTCAACTTCTCCGCCAACGGCAGCAATGGTCAGACAGTGACCTACGCAATGGGGCCTTACCAAATTTCAAAGATGGATATGGTCCTTGATCTTGAAGTGACGGATGGTGACTCCAGTTACATCTCTCTGGAGGATATGGCCGTATACAATACAGCGGATGCTGCCGCCAGCGCCGGAAAGATCGATTTGGTGTATTTGTACCGTTCTATTCCGGGTGTTGCTTTCAATCATGCCTTGGTTTCACCTGCTAATTCAGATTATTTACCGGATGTAACCCTGCCTACAGGCGTCAACAGAAGCAGTAAAATCAGAAAAGCATGGGCATTGAGAGATTTTCATCTCGCACGTTTACAGTACGGGATATATATCGATGATTTGGACTTCGAAAAGTTGGACCTTTCGGATTCGCCCAACTACGCCATCAACTTGAGATCAGAAGCGGGTGCATGGGTAGAAACTGCGGACGGCAAATACAAGGCCTATATTTATTTCAATTCAGTGGACAATGAGAATAGAAAAGCTACCATTAGCATAAAACGCTATTCATTTTAGAACTTAAGGCTTGGTATGGCAGATATGGGCTAAGTCCTAAGTAGGGAAAAATAATAACAGGGGCCATTCCGCTATTGTGGGTGGCCTTTGTTTTTTGATGGAATGTCGAGGCTTAATCTTCCCCCACTATGTTCATGGGTGTATTTTAAATATAAATTGAGTGAAATACTTGTCACTTTTCCTATATTGCCTGAGTGAAAACACTTTCATAGCAAAGCCCTGATACCATGAGGAAATTCTCCGTGCTGATAATCATTTGTTTTTTTATAGCTAACCCTGAAGCGATGTCACAAAGAGAAGTCAATTATGATGAAACGAAAATCCCTTCTTATGAATTGCCGGACTTATTGATGATGCGTTCCGGGCAAAAAATAGCGGGAAAGAAGGATTGGGTTGGGACGAGAAAGGAAGAGATTTTGGATGATTTTGCGAATTATGTTTATGGCAAAAGTCCCGAATATCCGGTTAAGGTGGATTTTAAATTGCATAAAATAGACGAAAATGCGCTGGGTGGAGCTGCCATCAAAAAGGAAGTGATTGCAGTTTTTGAAAATGACAACGGCCGTAAGGAGATGAATATCCTCTTGTACCTACCTAAAAATCGCCAAGACAAAGTCCCTGTATTCCTTGGCCTGAATTTTTACGGCAACCATACCATTCATTCCGACACCTCCATCACCATCACCAAAAATTGGGTGAGGAATTCCAAAGAACATTTTACTGAAAATAATGAAGCGACAGAAATGTCGAGGGGAAGCAGTGCAGGGGGATGGCCTGTGGAAGAGATTATCCAAAGGGGTTATGGGGTGGCGACCATTTATAGCGGGGATTTGGATCCAGATTATGATGATGGATTTCAAAATGGTATCCAGCCGTTGTTTTACAAAGACGGGCAAAGTACCCCTTCCTCAGGTGAATGGGGAACCATAGGTGCTTGGGCTTGGGGGCTGAGTAAGGCAATGGATTTTATGGAAACCCAGGAGAATATCGATAGCAGCAAGATCATCGTTTTGGGACATTCACGGCTCGGCAAGGCAGCCCTTTGGGCGGGAGCCCAGGACGAAAGATTTGCCATGGTCATTTCCAATAATTCCGGATGCGGCGGCGCTGCACTTTCCCGAAGAAGGATAGGAGAGACCGTGGAGATCATCAATACCGCTTTTCCCCATTGGTTTTGCGGTAATTTTCATGAGTACAACAACAGAGAGGATCATTTGCCGGTGGACCAGCACATGTTGTTGGCACTGATGGCTCCACGGCCGATTTACGTTGCTAGTGCCCAAGAGGATCTATGGGCGGATCCCAAAGGGGAGTTTTTGTCCCTGCTTCATGCTGGAGCTGTTTATGAATTGTTTGGATATCAGGGAGTACAGGAGATGCCCAAGGTCAATGAACCTATCATGCGTGGAAGAATGGGATATCATATAAGAACCGGTAAACATGACATCACCTTATATGATTGGGAACGATATATGGACTTTGCCGACTACCAATTACAAAGCCGCTAAAATAGTCATTAGGTGAGACAAGCTGTAAAATTTATCCTTTTTAAACCGATTCCATTTAATTACTTTGGCCACTAAAGCATTTTTATTTTTTTTCGGTATGGATCTTAAAGAGAATTATCTTGTATGAAAAAAGATTCTGGAGTAAAATATACCCTTTTGGATTTGGAGAATGCGTACCAGCAGGCTTTGGACAAAACCGCAATAGTGGCCATAACGGATCTCCAGGGTAGGATTACTTATGTAAACGACAAGTTTTGCGAGATCTCCCAGTATTCGCGAGAGGAGCTTCTGGGAAAGAACCACAATATTCTAAAATCAGGATACCATAGCCAGGAATTTTATAAAGACCTCTGGGATACCATTAAAAAGGGGGAAGTCTGGCGGGGACAAATAAGAAACAAGACAAAAACTGGCGGCTATTATTGGGTTCAGACCACTATAGTCCCCATGACGGACGAGAACAATCAACCCTATCAGTTTCTGTCCTTTAGACTTGACATCACAAAACAAAAATTGGTAGAAGAACAGCTGGCAGAAAGTAACAATAGGCTCAGTATCCTGACCGATAATTTTCCCAATGGATCCGTCAGTCTAATTGATCCTGAATTGAATCTGCTGTTTTCCGGTGGGGCGGGTTATGATGCGGTGGATTTTCTTCCTGAGGACGTGATAGGAAGACCTCTGGAAAAAGCCCTGAGTCCCGAGACCTATACTTATATCCTGGAACACCTTCCCCGCATTTTGAAGGGGGAAACCCTGACCCATGAGATTTTTGTAAGGAATAGACATTATTTGAACACCTATAAACCGGTGTTTGACCAAAGTGGCGTTCTGTATGGCTTTGTGATGGTAGTCATTGACATTTCTGAAAGCAAAAAGGCAGCGCTAGAAATACAAAGGAACAATGAATTGTTTGCTATAGGGGAAGAAATAGCCAGAATAGGAAGCTGGGATTGGGATTTTTTGACAAACGAGGTTGTTTTTTCCTCCAATACCCTGCGCCTATTGGGACAAGATCCTGCCGTTGTTAAGAGAAAATCTGAAGAGGTTTTGGAATGGATCCATCCTGATGATAGAAAAATGTTGGCCAATGCTTTTCAAGAAATGCTTGACAAGAACGCATTTGATGTTCTTGAATTCAGGATGATCAGGAAAGATGGAAAAGAAAGGATCTTCCAAAGTTCCAGCACGAAGAATTTTCCGGGCGATGGACAGAGAAATCACGTTATCGGTATCCTCAAAGACATTACTCAGGAGAGGAGGGGCGAGAAGGAGCTACTGGAAAGCAAAGAAATACTTAGCAACATAGCAGATAGCATACCCGGGCTCGTAATGAGATATATGGAATTTGACAAGGGAAAGGCCCAAATACAATATGTGAGTAAGGGGGCGGAGGCACTGTGGGAAATACCGAAGAAGAATATCCTCTTGGATGTCAATATTGTTTGGAACCGGGTGCATAAGGACGATTTGGCCGGGTTCCTGAGATCGTTTGCCAAGTCCCGAAAAACCTTCACGGTGTGGGACTATGAGTTCAGGATAGTAATGGACGATGGAAGGATTAAATGGGTAACCGCCATTGGTACACCTAAGAAGATACAGGAGGACAAGATACTGTGGGACATACTGGCATTGGATGTGTCCGCGCGAAAAGTTGCAGAAGAGAAAATTGAGAAAAACCTGGAATTATTGACCTTTCAAAATACCCAACTGTTGGATTTTTGTAATATCGTCTCACACAATCTGAGATCCCCATTAGTCAATATGGCGATGCTCATCGGGTTCATTGAAGAAAGCGCAGATGAGACGGAGCGAAAAATTTACATCGACAAATTGAAACCTGTGATCGAGGGACTGAGTGAAACATTCGAGGAGTTGGTTGAATCGATTCAGATCCAGCAGGACAATGAGGTTAGCTCGGAATACATTGACGTAGAAGAGAGCTTTAGGAAAATCATTTCTGGATTTGAAGGCGAGATCACTAGTTCAGGTGCAATTATTGAGGCAGACTTTTCCGAAGCACCTTTTATTTATTATCCCCCAAAGTATTTGTCAAGCATATTACACAACCTGGTCAGCAACGCCTTAAAATACAGGTCTATGGAAAGGAGGTTAACCATAGCCATAAAAACAAGCAAGGGGGACGGACAGGTGTTTTTGACGGTCAGGGATAACGGACTTGGAATAGATTTAAAAAAGAATAGAAGCAATCTTTTCAAGATAAGAAAAGTTTTTCATCGACATCCGGACGCCAAGGGATTTGGCTTATATATCACCAAAACGCAGGTGGAAGCCATGAAAGGTAAGATTTGGGCCGAAAGTGTTCCTGGTGAAGGAAGTACGTTTTTTGTAGCATTTAATAACCAATAGAAAATGAAATCAATCAAAAATCTTTTGTTGATAGATGATGATGAAATCTTCACCTTTCTTACAAAGAAGACCATTGAAAATACCCAATTGGTGGACCAGATAAAAGTGTTTGGCAATGGCCAGGATGCCATAGATTTTCTGGAAAACGCAGCAGACAACACCGAATTGTTGCCAGAAGTAATTTTGCTGGACATCAACATGCCAATATTGGATGGCTGGGGATTTTTGGAAGAATTCATCTTACTCAAACCCAATATAGGCAAGAAAATCACGATCTATATCGTAACCACATCAATTTCTCCACATGATCTGGATCGGGCTAACAATATCTCGGAGGTCTCTGATTTTGTCATAAAACCGGTAACGAAAACGGGACTGGTGAATATGTTGAAGAATTTACCGTCGGAATAGACAGCTAAGGTCCCATATACAAGAAGATGAACAGGGTGGCTTAGCCCAAGGGTTCAAAGGTATTGTTAAGAACAGCAAGGATTTTAGCTTTCGTTGGCGGGATAGGTTTGGGAGATGCCTTTCAATACATCCAGATGATGTTCGAAATGCCCGGGGATGATGTACAATAGCGACCTTGCGCTAGTCGGATGGCCATTGACGGTGCCTTTACGGATAGATGCGTCTGCCGAAAGGTTCTTGAGAAAATATACTATAGAATGTCGGATATGCTCAAAATCCTCCATAAGATCAATCAAGGGGACTTCGTTGAAGTCTGCCGCATTCACATAATCATCTTGATCAAAGCCTGGCAGCGATTGTTGCTCGTTTCTTGCGACACAAAGTGCTCTGAAGAACATGATTTTCTCGGTGTCGTTGATGTGTCCCAGTAGTTGCTTATAAGTCCATTTGTTGGGCGCATAAGGCTCGGCGGCAGTTTCTTCCGTCATTTGTTCTACAATAAAACGTAACTCTTCGACTTGGGACAGCAAGAGTTCGACCACGTCACTGCCTCGCACTTTTGAGATATATTTTTCGTAATATTTCCCGTATTCATCTTCTTCCGGTGGTGTAATCATTGTTTGAGCAATTTTAATTATCGAATAAAGAGTAGCAAGATACGAGAACATGAGTAAAGAGCAAAGCATAGATTCCGCAGAAACTGTCGCCATCAGGCAGCCGATTTCTTCAGTTTCTCACCTTTGGTCTTCCACAACAACCCAAACGAAGCCAACGTTATCTTCTACCGGCGCCGATTAGGAAATTTTGAAATTCCTCTGTATTGAAATTGCTCATGCCTTCATGGTAAAAGATGATTTTTCCGTCAGGGCTTACTACCAAGGTAGTGGGGATAGATTGGCTTTGTAGAGAAGAGTTGAGTCCATAAGTCGCATGCACTACTGGAAAAGTAAATTTCTTCCCAGCTATGTATTTTTTGCTCTTTGCAAAATCTTCATCTAGGGCAACCATCAGGAATTCTGTATTTTCATCATCCTTAAATTTCTTGTAAAGCTCGGAAATGTGGGGCATCTCTGCGCGGCACGGCGGACACCACGTCGCCCAAAGATTGATAAACACTACTTTGTCCCGGAAGTCGCTGAGATTTACCTCGTTTCCCTGCAGATCGGTGAACTTTCCCGAATAGTCAAAGCTGGCAGCCGCTGTTTGGGTAGAGGTTGTATCGGGTCGGATGAGACCTGTGGCCAGGACCATAGATTGCAATCCGCCCATGAGAGGAGTGATCAGTCCGGTAAGATAAAGCGTAGCAAAGACAGCAAGGACGATTCCCCAGCTCTTGATTTCTTTTTTCCAATTCATGCACCAAAATTAGCATATGATTTACAAAGCCTTAGTGACAATGGGCACATTAATTAGGGAGGATTATTTAAATAAGCCTTAAATTGCGCCCCTATTGCGCGATAAATAGAGAAAGCATGAATTTGAACCATTATTTAAAGATAGCCGAGGAGCTGAATATCAGACAAAAGCAGGTTTCTGATACCATTGAACTGTTGGACGAAGGAGCTACTGTCCCTTTTATCTCCAGGTACCGGAAAGAAGTCACCGGTAGTCTGGACGAGGTACAGGTAGCGGCAATACGCGACCGGGTGCAACAATTGAGGGAGATGGACAAACGACGGGAGGCTATCCTAAAATCGATACGGGAACAGGAAAAATTGACTCCCGAACTGGAGCAAAAAATAGACGCAGCAGAAACAATGAGCCTGTTGGAGGATTTGTATCTTCCCTATAAGCCAAAAAGAAGAACCAAGGCCACTATAGCCAAAGAAAAAGGGCTAACCTCCTTGGCGGATCTTATATTTCTCCAAGAGTCGATCAAATTGGAGCAGGAAGCTGAGAAATATATCGACGCAGAGAAAGAAGTGAATTCAATAGAGGAGGCTTTGCAGGGCGCCCGGGATATTATTGCAGAATACGTCAACGAAAACGCCGAATTGCGGAAAAAAATGCGTGATTTTTTTATTTCCGAAGGCAAGTTTATTTCTAAGGTCATGCCCGGAAAGGAGCAGGAAGCAATCAAATACAAGGATTATTTTGATTGGTCCGAACCGATAAAAACAGCTCCTTCCCATCGGGTTTTGGCTATGCGTAGAGGGGAAAAGGAGCTGTTCCTAATGTTGGACAGCTGCCCGGAAGAAATGGATGCCATTGCCTTGATGGAGAGGATGTTGGTTACCGCCAACAATACCTCGGCAGAGCAGGTCAAAATGGCCATAAAAGATTGTTATAAGAGGCTTTTAAAGCCTTCAATGGAAACCGAGGTGCGTTTGTACACCAAGAAAAAAGCCGACGAAGAAGCAATTAAAGTTTTTGCTGAAAATTTACGACAACTGCTTTTGGGTGCGCCGTTAGGTGAAAAATCCGTCATGGCGATAGATCCGGGATTTAGGACAGGCTGCAAATTGGTATGTTTGGGACCTCAAGGCCAGTTGCTCCACAATGATGTGATCTACCCCAACGAGCCCCAGAGAAAAGCGGCCGAATCAGGAGCCTTGGTTAAATATCTGGCAGATAAATATAAAATTGAGGCCATTGCTATTGGAAACGGCACCGCGAGTAGGGAGACAGAACAGTTTGTTAAATCCTTGGGTCTGCCATCCCACATCATAGTGGTGATGGTCAATGAGAGCGGTGCATCGATATACTCGGCTTCCGAAGTGGCCCGTAATGAATTTCCGGACCATGACTTGACGGTAAGAGGGGCTGTTTCCATCGGTCGAAGATTGATGGACCCCCTTGCGGAACTGGTGAAAATTGATGCCAAATCCATTGGCGTGGGCCAATACCAACATGATGTGGATCAGTCCGCTTTGAGAACCAGCTTGGATGATACGGTGATGAGCTGCGTGAACGGCGTGGGAGTGGAAGTCAACACCGCATCCAAGGAATTGTTGACTTATGTTTCTGGCTTGGGACCCTCATTGGCACAGAATATTGTCAAGTATCGGGATCAAAATGGTCCTTTCAAGAGCCGCGAGCAGATCAAATTGGTGCCTCGTTTAGGGGAAAAGGCCTATGAACAAGCCGCAGGTTTCTTACGCATAAGAAATGCGGATAACCCTCTGGATGCTAGTGCTGTTCATCCCGAAAGTTATCCTGTCATCAACAAAATGGCAGAAGACATGGGAGTGAAACTGGACGAGTTGATTAATAAGCCAGAACTCCGTGCCCAAGTGAAGGTGAAAAATTATGTGACCGAAAGTATCGGTTTGCCCACCTTACAAGATATCATGGAAGAACTTTCCAAGCCTGGAAGGGATCCAAGGGAAACATTCGAGGTGTTCAATTTTCAGGAAGGGGTGAATAGCATGAATGATCTCAAGGTGGGCATGAAACTTCCCGGCATCATCACTAATATCACCAATTTCGGGGCATTTGTGGATGTGGGCGTTCACCAGGATGGTTTGGTGCACTTGAGCCATATGGCAGACCATTATATTTCCGATCCCAACGAGGTGGTCACTGTAAACCAAAAGGTAGATGTTACAGTGATGGAAGTAGATCTAGGGAGGAAGAGAATTGGTTTGAGTATGAAGCAGGATCCTTTTGCTGAAAAAGGAAAAACCAGACAAGACAAGGGCCGAAAACCAACAAGAAGACAGGAAAGAGAGCCTGAAGGAGAGGGGGATATGGCGGCAAAATTGGCTTTGTTAAAAAGTAAATTCGGCAAATAATTTGTTCCCGCAGATTCTCAGCAGATGGAATTTCTGATGAGCTGCGGATCTGCGGGAATACATTAATATGAGAGTTGTTTCAGATTTATCAGTCTTTAGAAGGCCATGTTTTTCTCATTTTTTTAAAGAAAACATGCCTTCAGTGCGTGTTGATGGTTCATATACTGGGTTTTATTAAATAAAAATTCACGGTCGAAATTGCCTTAGGGGACTGTCCTCAAGCTTTTTGTGGTTCAAAAATATTTTTTGGTTCATAATTTTATGAACTAACTAAACTTTATGTACCTTTGCAACGTTAAGAAGCCAAATGCAAATTCAATGAAATTGACAGATAGAAAAAGAGAGATCATAGAAAGAGTGGGTGTTGCCTATGAGAAGAAAGGCTTACAACCCGTGGTGGGAAGGATTATGGGGCTGCTTTTGGTGGCAGAGCCGGCGGAGGCCACCTTTGAAGAAATCCAAGAAGAATTGCAGGTCAGTAAGAGTGCGGTAAGTACAGCATTGACGTTTTTGCAGGCAAAAGAAACTGTGGAGTACACCACCAAGCCAGGAGAAAGAAAGCGCTATTTTAAGTTAAGGATGAGGGACTGGAAAAGCGAGCTAAAAAAGGAGTTTGATGAAGTTCTAAACATGGAGAGCTTGATCAATGAAATTATCGAATTGAAGGAAAACAAGGAAACGGATTTTTGCTGCCGGCTTTCGGAAATGAAAGATTTCTTTGGCTTTATGAGGAAAGAACTCCCCTTGTTGCTGAAGAAGTTTGAAAGTTCCAGAAAATAAAAATTTGCGAAGTTAGTTCTTTTAATTCAGAACAAAGTAATCAATAAAATTTTACCAATATTAGGTGTTATGTCAAAAAACAGGGGTTTGATATTGATATTTCTATTAAGTATCAATTTTTCAGTATTTTCACAAAATATTCCATCGGAAGGTGGAGGGGGCTATTCTCTTAATCAGGTGCTTAAGATCGGACTTGAGAACAGTTACGACATCAAAAAAACCAAATTGGATGAAAAGGCGGCGGCATTTCAACGCAAGGAAATCATCGGATCAGGGCTCCCACAGCTAAAGGCTTATGGGAATTACAACAATTTCCTGAACGTAACTCCTATGGGTATTCCCGGTGGGGTGCTCAATCCTGAGACAAGCCCCAACGACATTGATGTGATCCAGTTTGGGGTTCCCCAGAGCCTCCAGGCGGGCGTGCAGCTCAATCAGCTTATTTTCAGCCAATCTTATTTTGTAGGCTTAAGGGCAGCCAGGACTTCGGAGGAATTCTATCTTTTGCTAACACAGATGAGCGAAGAAGATATCCTGTATGACCTTGCCATGAATTATTATAGCACGGCCGGCATGGAACTACAGAGGGAGAATGTTCACGCCAACATGGACAGGTTACTCAGCCTCGAAAGGATTTTGAAAGCCCAGTATGAGAACGATCTGGCCAAAAAGGTGGATTACAACAGGGTGAAAGTCAATCTTACAACGCTGGAAGCTACCTTAGATGATCTTGAAGTGGGAATCGCCCAGAGCAAGAACTATTTGAAGTTATTGATGGGAATACCTATGGATACGGCTTTAGAGTTGGCGCCACAGGATTTTGACGTCAATTTAGAGACCATTCTTCCCGGTCAACTGAACCAGGATCTACAAAACAGAGTAGATCTTCAAGTGTTGAACAAACAGCAGGAGCTTTATGGATTGGATATCAAAAACATACAGTCTGGCTACTATCCCACTTTGGTAGGCTTTGCCGACGTAAACTACAATACTTTTTCCAATGATTTCACCTTCCTGTCCCAGGGCAAACCATGGTATCGCGGAGCTTTGATCGGGTTGAAATTGGAGATACCTATTTTTGATGGTTTTCAAAGAAAAAATAAAGTTGCCCAGGCAAAGGTCCGTGCAATGCAGTTGGAGCAGGATATTAATAAAGCCAACTCTGCCGCTGAAATGCAACATCAAAATGCCATTAAGAAATTAACCAACAGCATCCGCTCTGCTGAAGCACAAGAGGAGAATCTTCAATTGGCGGAAGAGGTGTATGGTCAGACAGAGTTGCTTTATAAAGAAGGTCTTAGCCCGTTGACAGATCTTCTGGAGGCGGAAACGGCGCTTCGGGAAGCGAGAACTGCCTACAATAACCAAATTATCAATGTCAAAACAGCCCAAATAGATCTTTATAAATCTACCGGGGATATCTCCACCTTAGCGGAGTAATGGTCAACCCATTAAAAATTATCATTCAAAATATACTTTAGGTCCAATACAGCAATTAAAATGAAAAATGTAATCACCACAATAATACTGGTACTTGTGATAGGAGGTATCGCCTTTACCCTTTTCAATAACAAGCAAGAAATGGCAGTGCAGGCGGAGGAAGCGATGAAAACAAGTTCGTTCATTCCAGTGACCACAGAGGTGGTAGGGAAATCCAACTTGAATGTGAGTTTTACTTCCAACGGGACTTTTGAAGCCAACCAGGAACTGAATCTTCAATCAGAAGCCAGCGGGAAGGTGCTGAAAATTTTCAAGCGCAAAGGTGACTATGTCAAAGCAGGCCAGTTGATTGTCCAGCTTGATGACGAGCTGTTGCAGTCAGAATTGGCGATTGCGCAGGTGACCTATGACCAAACCAAGAGAGATTTGGAGCGCTATAAAAACCTTTCCGGCTCTGATGCTATTACCAAAAGACAATTGGAAGACATCGAGAACGGCAGCCAAAATGCTGAAGCCCAGCTTAACATGATCAAGAAGCGGCTTTCCAATACTAAAATAACCGCACCTATTTCAGGGTATATCAACAATGACCACATCGAGATCGGTTCGTTGGTCAATCCTGGGATGCCGATAGTGGATATCGTCAACACCCAGCCCCTAAAGCTGACTATTCAGGTGTCAGAATCCGAGATTGCACAAATTGCGGTAGGGGACGAAGTAACGGTCAAAGCCGGTGTATTTCCTGACAAAGAATTTAAGGGAAAAGTAAGTTTTACCTCTTCCAAAGGAGATGCTTCTCTTCGGTATGAAGTGGAGATCAGTTTAGACGGGGAGACCAAAGACATCAAACCGGGCATGTATGGTTATGCCGCCTTTAATTACGATAAGGAAGAAGCCATTCTTATCAATAGAAGGGCTCTGGTTAGAGGATTGAAAAATCCAGAAGTTTTCGTAATGGAAAACGGTAAAGCCAAGTTGAAACCTATCAAAATATCCTCTCTCGGACAGGATCAACTGGTGTTGTTGGATGGATTGAAGGAGGGCGAGAAATTGATCACCACAGGGCTGATCAATCTTACAGATGGTACTGCTGTATCGGAACTTTAAGGCTTTAACTAAGAATTTAAAGAATCTACAATGCAAATTGCAAAGACCTCAATACAAAGATCCACGATTGTCGTCGTGATCTTCACCATACTGACATTGGCGGGTATTTTTTCCTATACCCAGATGTCGTATGAGCTATTGCCCAAATTCAGTCCCAACGTACTGACCGTTTCAACGGTTTACCCCGGGGCGGCGCCTTCGGAAGTGGAAAACTCCGTGACTATTAAATTGGAAGACGCTTTGGCCTCTCTTGAAGGGATTGATCTGATGAAGTCTACTTCCATGGAAAGCGTCTCGATCATCACCATTGAATTGGTGGATGATATCGATGTCGATGTCGTTCTGCAGGATGCACAGCGGAAGATCAATGCCATATTAGGGGATCTTCCAGACGACGCAGATCCGCCGGCTTTGGGTAAATTCAGCTTGGACGATATGCCTATTATTCAAATGGGGGCCTATTCTTCCCTGACCGATACAGAGTTCTTTGATTTGGTGGATCAAAGGATACAGCCGACTCTATCTCAAGTGGACGGTGTGGCACAGGTCAGCCTGTTAGGTGGTTCAGAAAGAGAGATCAAAGTCAACCTCAACCGTAATAAGCTGGATGCTTATGGGATTTCCCCTATTCAGGTCAATATGGCCATTGCTTCTGCCAACCTTGATTTTCCTACAGGTAGAATTAAAAACAGCGACGAGCAGATCCTTATCCGTCTCGCCGGTAAATTCAGTTCTGTAGATGAAATCGGCCAGTTGGTAGTGGCTTACAAAACAGATGGATCCCCTGTGAAAATCAATGAGATTGCTGAGGTATTGGATTCCAATAAGGACGAAGAAATCATCAGTAGGCTTAATGGTAACAGTGCTATTGCCTTGACCATCCAGAAGCAATCTGATGCCAATGCGGTAGATGTGGCCAAAGAAGTAGAAGTGGTCCTAGCCCAATTGCAGGAAACCTACAAAGCGAATGACCTCAGGTTTGAAGTGTCCCAGGATTCCTCTGTATTTACATTGAAGGCGGCCAATGATGTAATATTTGACCTGGTTTTGGCCATCATTCTTGTGGCGGTGATTATGCTGTTGTTTTTGCACAGCGTCAGAAATGCCGTAATTGTGATGATCGCCGTTCCCGCTTCCATTGTTGCCACTTTTACGGTAATGTATCTGGCAGGATTTACCCTCAATCTGATGAGTCTGCTGGCTTTGTCCCTGGTGGTCGGTATCCTTGTCGATGATGCTATTGTGGTGATAGAAAACATTTATCGGCATATGGAGAAAGGCAAGTCGGCTGTCCAGGCCTCTTATGATGGTATCCGTGAGATCGGTAGTACAGTTATCTCTATTACTTTGGTTATTGCCGTGGTATTTGTGCCTATAGCCTTGACTGGTGGTATGATATCCGGTATTTTGAAGCAGTTCAGTATCACTGTGGCAGTAGCGACCTTGTTCAGTTTATTGGTGGCCTTTACTTTAATTCCCTTGTTGACCTCTAGATTTTCCAAATTGGAGCACCTTGATCCTAAGAGCTTGTTTGGACGACTGATCGGGGGATTTGAAAGAGGTTTGGATGGTTTCGTGAAATGGCTCACCGGTATTCTCAAATGGTCTTTCAATCATAAGATTGTGACCTTGCTGATTACTTTCGTTTTGTTTATTTCTTCGTTTTTGTTGGTCACCAATGGATTCATAGGGAGCGAATTTGTCAATGAAGGGGACCGCGGGGAATTCATTATCCGGTTGGAACTTCCTAAAGACGCCACCCTGGAGCAAACCAATTTTAAGACCCGTGAGGTAGAAAATTATTTGGAAAGCCTTCCTGAAGTGACAGGTGTCTTTACCACAGTAGGCCAGACTTCCGGCATGTTGACGGGTAGTTCTTCTTCCCCCTACGCCGCCGAGATTATGGTCAAGATGGTGGATAAGAAATACAGGGATCTAACGGCTCCCCAATATGCCAAACGTTTGGAGATCGAGTTGCAGGAAAATATAGTGGGTCCAGAATTTACCGCAGTTCCGGTAAGTATGATGGGATCCGCCAATGAGGCTCCGATTCAGATTGTAATCTCTGGCCCGGACCAGGATACGCTGAGCAATTTCTCGAAGATAATCATGGCTGAAATGGCACAGGTGCCCGGCACCCGAAAAATTGAATCTTCTCTGGAAGAAGGTAACCCTGAAATTCGGATTGAAGTTGACCGGGCAAAAATGGCTGATTTAGGCTTGGGCATGGATGTGGTCGGAGGATCTTTACAGGTTGCCTTTAATGGTAATACAGATACCAAGTTCCGTGACGGAGATTACGAGTACGATATCAACATCAGGATGGATGAGTTTGACAGAAGGTCAGTTGCCGATATTGAGGCGATTACCTTCGTCAACAGTCGGGGAGAGATCATTCAGTTACGGCAGTTTGCCCAAGCCATCCAATCCGAAGGGCCGGACAAGTTGGAAAGAAAAGACCGGATAGGATCGGTTACATTAAAGTCACAGGTCTCAGGAAGGCCGACCGGTACAGTGGGTGCCGAGATTCAGGAACGTTTGGCAAAACTGGAAATGCCCAACGAAGTGACACTTTCCTATGAAGGTGACCTTAAGATGCAGGAGGAAGGATTTGGCAGTTTGGGTATAGCCCTGTTTGCTTCCATCTTATTGATCTATTTGATTATGGTGGCCTTGTATGACAGTTATGTCTATCCTTTTGTGGTGATGTTTTCTCTGCCTTTGGCGATGATCGGTGCCTTGTTGGCCTTGGCGCTTACCAGTTCCTCCTTAAGTATCTTTAGTATGCTTGGGATGATCATGCTGATGGGATTGGTGGCCAAGAATGCGATCCTGTTGGTGGATTTCACCAACCAACTGAAAGAGGCAGGGATGGCAGTTAGACCGGCCTTGATCAAAGCTGTGGAAATCAGGTTCCGGCCTATTTTGATGACCACCCTGGCGATGGTGTTTGGTATGTTGCCTATTGCACTTGCCTCCGGTGCGGGTGCGGAATGGAAAAACGGCTTGGCCTGGGCGATCATTGGAGGTTTGATATCGTCCATGTTCCTTACCATGGTCGTTGTTCCCGTGATCTACTACATTTTTGACAGGATGTTGGCAAAAATGGGTATGGGCAAGAAAAAGAAAATAGTCGTGGAAGATACGCCAATCGAGGAAATGGAATCCGAGGTGGCTGAATATGTATAAATTTTATGACGGAATTGTGACAGGGTTGTAGCAGATCCTGTCCCACTTCCGTACTAATCAATAGAATATGATCAATAGCTTTAAAATAACAACCGTACTTTTTGGTTTACTTAATCTGGGGTTGTTTGTACTGTGGATGTGGGATTTGAATATGATGGGGAGTTTATTCGGTATTGAAATACTGGGTGAAAGGAACCTGATGCCCTTCTTTTTCTTGGCATTGGGACTGTTTTCTTTGGCCAGTTCACTGCTCCACGAATCAAGGGCAAGGGTCGTTTTCCTCTTGGTTATCCTCTTTATCTCATTTGTCTCCATGTTTGCCAACCTTCAATATATATTGGCTGGGCAGTTGAAAGGGATGTTGTTTATCACCGTCGCCTTCATGATCCTAGGCCTGGCAAGTCTTTGGAACGAACGTAAATACATTGACAAAACTGATAACGTTTAAATAAAAATGACTGACTATTCAAAAATTAAATCCATGGTCAAAGTATTTAAGACCTATGGGATCAATCATCCTTCCAAGGTGAGGGATGCTGGGTTTGAAAAAGACCTTGGTTTTGACAAGGTGTTCGTCGGAGGCTTGATCTATGATGTGGAAGAGGCGTTGCATGTTTCCCTCAATCAAGAAGAAGTGGATCAGATCAGAAATCCCAAGGACCTTATCCAATACATGTTGGACAAGACCAGCCTGTCCTGATTGGGCAGATGAAAAAAAGCCATCGGCCGCATGATCCTCTATCCTCAGAGGGCCATCTACCTCGGCTCTTCCCTTCATAGTTTTCCTGCGTAGGGGACAATTTACCCGCACAGAATTAAAGCATGGTATAGTTTTATATCAATTTTTAAATTCTCTCATTAGAAAGCAATTCCTGAAAAGGGATAAAATATTAGGGCGGTGAAGGTAGCTTCACCGCCCTGGCTTTTTTGGGGTCATTATCTCTTCTTTTTGAGAACCAGTAAAGCAACGAGAGCAGTAGTGACCGCGGTACTTACCGCCAATTTGGTGACCAGCCCTTTCCTGTTATGCTTCCAACCCGCCTTCCAGCCTTTTTCGGCAAATACATTGGGTACATGTCCGTGCAATAGGTCATCCACGACACCTTCTACCACATTGATCCGGTCCGCCAAGATTAAGGGCAGCCAATGAAGATAGCTGTTTTCACTGTGTTTGAAAGCCATCCGGCGGATCACCCCACTTAATCCCGATGGTGGCACCGAAGTACCAAAGACGGCGGTAAGGTTGGGTCGCTCGTTGGAATGAAGGATCTCTGTTTTATGGGTAGGCTGCTGTACCGGCCGTTGCCAGTTCAGGCGGTTATGGTCTGCACCGTTGTAACGTTTGATGGGATAGGTTGGCTCATTTTTGGGGTCAGCATCCACTCCCCAGCCTTTTATATGGGCATATTTTTTTTCAGTATCTTCCATGATCAAAATTTTTAGGGTATAAGAATAGGTTTGATGCAGTTGTCCAATTTTGCGGAAAAGATATGGTAGGCTTCGGCTACTTCCTGCAAGGGGACACGATGCGTGATGATGGCCTTGGGATCCAAACGGCCCGCTTGTATGTGTTCAACCAATTTGGGCAGAAGGCGTTTTACCGAAGCTTGATTGGCACGTATGGTAATACCTTTGTTGACCACATTCCCTATAGGCACAAGATTGTCCGTGGGGCCATAGACGCCAACGATAGAAACGATGCCTCCTTTTTTTACCGCATTGATCGCCCAGTGAAGGGCCGTCGCAGCACCCGCCTGAAGTAACAGTTTCTTTCCTGTGATGGTCTGCATGGCGTTGCCAGCGGCATCTCCGCCCACTGCATCAATACAGACATCCGCACCAAACCAATCGGTGGTCTTCTTTAAAAACAATACAGGGTCACCCAATGATTTGAAATTATAGGCTTCACATTGCGCATACTTGCGGACGAAATCCAGGCGATACTCCAAATGATCAATGACGATCACCCGTCCTGCACCAAAAAGCCAAGCGCATTTGGCGGCCATAATTCCAACCGGCCCGGCACCGAAAACGACCACGGTATCCCCGGTTTTAATTCCACCCATTTCCGCTGCTTGGTAACCGGTAGGCACAACATCGGTCAATAACACGGCATCGTCATGATCCATATCCGCTGGTATGACCATCGGTCCTACATCCGCATAGGGTACACGGACATATTCTGCCTGGCCTCCGTCGTATCCCCCTGCCGTATGCGAGTAGCCAAAAATCCCCCCAACTGCGGTGGCCTCCGGATTGGATTCATGGCAGTTGCCGTAAAGTCCCTGTTTGCAAAACGCACATTTGCCACAGGCAATGTTGAAAGGCACCAATACACGGTCTCCTACCTTTAAATTTTGAACTGAGGGACCTAATGCTTCGACGATACCTATAAATTCATGACCGAAGGTGGTTCCCACTCTGGTATCCGGCACGAGGCCATGGTACAGATGCAGATCGGATCCGCAGATACAGGAGCGGGTCACTTTGACTATGGCGTCATTGGGATGTAAAATCTCAGGTTGGGGTTTGTGGTCTACACGGACCCTGAACGGTCCACGGTAATTCATTGCTAGCATAATGTTTCCTTTTTAGTGTATCCGTATTTTTTATACCTACCGCTAAAGGTCAAGAGCGTCTATCCCTCTAGAAGACATAATGTTTCCAAAAAATGAGCCAGTAAGAGACGTGGGTGATTCTGCCTATCTGAGTCAATAAATTCCATGCGGTCCCTACGAAGCTGTAGGAAAAATGAAACAGAGGGGCCAAAACAACAGACATCACCCTTCTGTATATGTTGGCACTTACTATTATTGTTTGGAAGCGCTTAAAAGCCCGTCGGAGTATTCCAGCTTTGTCAAAGGCTAGAGCGACAGGATATCGGCAAGGAATACTCGTCTTTTGGCGCTTTTTGGCTAGGACCTCCTCTTTTTTTATAAGGAGAAAATATGGATATTGACAGCTTTAACGATCTTCACTATACCTTTTGAAAAATGAGAAAAACGAAATTGTTCTGCACGTTGGCTCTTTTCCTGGTCATGACCAGCCAACTTTTAGCCCAATCCCAGAGAGCGGATTTAATCAGGATCATGATCAGTCCGTCTAAGCCGGGGATGGTTTATTCAGCTAACGAAAATGTGGAATTTGATGTCGCCATCTACAAATATGGTCAGCTGGTACAGAATGCGGAGATCACCTATCAAGTGGGGCCAGAGATGATGGAGCCTACCCAGACGGAAACTATCGTGCTAAAATCCGGTAAAGGGGTGATCAAAGGCGGGAAAATGGGCAAGCCGGGTTTCTTAAGATGCCATGTCTTCTACAAAGAAAATGGGGTCGACTACAGAAATTCGGGAACCGCCGGAATTGATCCGGAGAAAATTCAGCCCACAACGACAGTGCCTGCTGACTTTCTTGGCTTCTGGCAATCCAACTTAGAGCAACTCGCCAAAGTACCGCTAGATCCCATGATGACACTGATGCCGGAACGTTCGACCCATCTGACGGATGTATACCACATCAGTTTTAACAATATTCAAGGCAGGATTTATGGCATTTTAACCTTGCCCAAAAAGGAAGGGAAATATCCAGCAATCCTTCATGTACCGGGGGCGGGAGTGAGGCCCTACTCGGGCAGCAATATCAATCAACCAGTTATTTCCCTACAGGTAGGAATCCATGGCGTGCCGGTGGATCAGTATGATTCTCCGCTTTACCAAGACTTGGCGTCTGGACCCCTTAACGGCTATATGCGGTCCAATTTAGATGACAAAGACAACTACTATTACAAAAGGGTGTATTTGGGGATGGTGAAAGCCGTGGACATGATATTTTCCTTGCCGCAATTCGACGGCCAAACGATCGGGGTGATGGGCGGCAGCCAGGGAGGTGCCTTGGCCATCACTACTGCCGGGCTGGACAAGCGGATCAAATACCTGGTCAGCTACTATCCCGCGCTCGCCGACCTGACAGGCTACCTGGAAGGAAGAGCTGGAGGATGGCCGCATTTATTCAAGGATACTTTTACCAACAAGGCGGAAAAGATAGCCACTTCCAAATATTACGATGTGGTGAATTTCGCCAAGCAAGTCAGCGTGCCGGGTTATTACTCTACCGGCTTTAATGACAATGTTTGTCCTCCGACTTCTATTTACGCCGCCTACAATTCCCTCAAGGCCGAGAAGGAAATGTCACTTTTTCTAGATGCTGCGCATTGGCAGTATCCGGAGCAGAGCCAGGAAGGTATGACCTGGATGTTGGGCAAGCTGGGAGTGAAGGAATAACATCCATCCAAAAAAAGCGGAACCATTAACGTGGTTCCGCTTTTTTTCTAGAAGTCACTTTCTTGGTCCACCTTCGTCTTGTTCCGCTATTGCGGGAGGCATTGATTTTGGCAGCTGTTGGTGAACGTTACTTGATAAATGGATCGGTGATGTCGCCGAATAGGATTTAAATTCATCCAGAGGGTGGGTGGTTTTAAAAAGTTCCTATCCCAAGGTCTGCGTAATCCACCAGGTATTTCCCTGAGGATCTTTTACCCCACCAGTCCTGCCGTATTCTTTGTTTTCGACCGGCATAATTACGGTAGCGCCTTGTTCAAGGGCTTTCTGAAAAGTGCCGTCGGTATCTTCTACATGAATATATAAGCCGGCGTTTTGGACGCCCCAGTCCTCAGTACTTTGCCCCATCATGAGGGTAGATCCACCAATCTGGATTTCAGCATGCATGATACTGCCGTTCTCATTATTATAGACGGCCATTTCTTCGGCTCCGAAAACAGTCTTAGTAAAGTCAATAAATGCCGCCACATCTTTTAAGATAAGGTAAGGCATAACGGTTTGGTATCCTTGGGGTAAGTTCATCATTCAGGTTGTTTTGGTTAATGTTTTTGCGTCTCGAGTTTTTCTTGGTAAAGCGAAAGGGTTTCAACCGCCAATGCTGTCACCCGATCGATTAATTTCGGCGGCTCCAGTACCACCGCCTTGCTACCGAACATCATCATCCATCTGGCAAAACCTTCCAGGGAATCGGTTAGGAAAGTCATTTCCATATCCTCTCCATCCTCTTGTTCCATGACCACGCCGTAATACAGCTTCTCCTGCTCAATGTACTTTGAGACATCTTTTTTCATCCGGACAACGGCCTTTATGAGGCTTTTTTTGTTGCTTAAAGCATCCAAATATTCCGAAAGCGAGGGGTGTTGATCTACAAAGAGCTCTTCTGTGGCTTTAAGGCCGGAGATCCTATCGATCCTAAAATCCCTGTAGTCGCCCCTGAGCCTACAATAGGCAATAAGATGCCAGTTACCGCCTTCATAGAATATGCCTATGGGCTCGAGGCAACGGCGGGTTTTTTCTCCTTTGTACAGGGAATGGTAATCCATGGACAAGACCGTTTTCTGGGCGACGGCCTGCAAGATGGTGGGAAGGAGCTTTCTTTCACTGTTTGTCCGGAGGGGGTTGAGCCTTCTCTTTACAATAATTCTTTCCTCCACCTCTTCCAGTAGATTCTTCTCCTGCATCTTCAAGACGGATTTTATTTTGAAGAGGGCCTCTTTGTAGCTTTTTCCCGTCTCTGCGTCGGCCAGCTTTTCTATCAGTTTTTCTGCGGTAAGAAACGCAATGGCTTCCTCTTTGGTAAAGATCACCGGAGGCAGCCGGTAGCCGTCTGCCATGGAATACCCAACACCAGCCTCGCCATACAGTGGTATTCCGGCCTCTTCCAAGGACCTGATATCTCTGTAGATGGTACGTAGGCTGACATCAAACCGATCAGCCAGGTCTTGTGCCTTTACTACTTTCCGGGATTGCAGCTGGATTAAAATAGAAGTAACGCGGTCGAAACGGTTCATTTGGAATCTATAGGGTTTGGTGCCAATTAGATCTGCGCAAAGATTGCCTGATGCAGCAACAATCTTTGTCAAATATAAATAGATTTTTAGGCAGATATACAAAAAACGCTATGGCTGTTGACATAGTGTTGTCAGTTGAGCACCGTCATTTGTACTGTACTAAAACACAAATAAAATGACCATAATAGAGCTGTATACCCAAGAGTTGTTGAGTGAAGCTGAGGTAACAAGGGAAATGTTCTCCCGCATTCCTGAAGATAGGTACGGATGGAAACCCCATGAAAAAAGCATGACCATCCAACGCCTGGCCAACCATATTGCTGAATTACCCCTTTGGGCGGGATTAATTTTACATGCTGATGAGCTTGATATGGCTCAAAACCCTTATCAACCGACTTACTATAACAGCAAGAGTTCTCTTTTGGAGTTTTTCGAAAGTGCGCTTTTGGACGCCCAGAAGCACCTTAGAGAGGCATCGGATAACATTTTATCACAAAAATGGACACTGAGAAATGGGGGACAAATTTACTCCGTAGCAAGCAAGGCGGAAACCCTACGTATGTCCTTCAGTCAGGTAATTCACCATCGGGCACAGTTAGGTGTCTACCTCAGGCTACTCAATATTCCTATTCCAGGAAGTTACGGCCCAAGTGCGGATGAGCAGGTCACCTGATGTACCACAAAAAAACCACTTGATTTAAAAGCGATGGACTTAAATCAAGTGGTTCAATTTATAAGATCGTTATGTTTATTGTAGATGCAAATCGTAAGGAAGCCTTACCATGATTCCCTCAAGGTCTTTTACCTTCTCTATTTGGTCGTAGATATAATAGGCATTGCCCAGCTTGAAGCGCATATAACGGGACTGGACATCCCTTGTAAGTTCACTTAAGAATCTTTCCAGCATGGTTTTTTGTTCGGGATAATAAAGCACCCTGTAGTCTTCTTCAACCCCGGCAGCGGTAGCCGCAATCTGTATGGCATCTTCCAAACCTCCCAAAACATCCACCAAGCCCTTTTCTTTTGCTTGCAAGCCACTCCAGACTCTCCCTGAAGCCACTTCCAATACAGCTTCCCGGCTCATATCCCGGCCTTCGGCCACGCGGGCAATAAAAGTGTCATAGCCATCTTCCACCTGATTTTGGACCACGCTGCTTTCCACCGGTGATAAGGGTCTAACGGTACTCATGAAGTCTGAAAACTCACCTGTTTTGGCCACATCAGTAGTGATTCCCAATTTGTTGTTCAACAGCCCTTTGGCATTGAACCAGATGCCAAATATACCGATTGATCCGGTGATGGTGTTGGGATGGGCGACAATAGTATCGGCAGGTGCGGCAATATAATAGCCCCCGGAGGCTGCTACATCAGACATCGAGGCGATCAAAGGCTTTGCTTTTTGTGCCTCACTAAGCTCCCGCCAAATTACTTCGGAGGCCAGGACGGATCCGCCTGGCGAATTTATTCTTAATACAATGGCTTTGATGTCTTTGTCCTTTCTGGCTTTCCTTATCTCCTGAAGAAATTTGTCCGAACTGATCACGCCATCTGCATTGCCGCTGACAATCTCCCCATCCGCTACTATCACGGCGATTCTGTTTTTGGACAAGCGGTTTTCCGCTTCAACGGATTTGTTGATATTGGTGATGTTGATGCTTTTGATGTCTTCGTCCTCGTTGATCCCCAATTTATCCCTTAGAAGGTCTTTGACCTGGTCATCATACCACAAGCCGTCCACCAGGTTGTAATCCAAAGCATCTTGGTTGTTTCTGATCAACATCTGATCATTGATCTCCTTGATTTTGTCAAGGCTAATGGACCTGGCTTCGGCTACTCCTTGAAGCACATGGCCGTTTAGGTCATTCAGGTAAGATTCCGTCTGCAAACGGCTCTCCTCGCTCATCTTGTCCAACAAAAACGGCTCAACAGCACTTTTAAATTCACCGACCCTAAAGATCACCGGTTCTATTTCAATTTTTTCGAAAAGCCCTTTTAGGAAGACCATTTCCGACGATAACCCATTGAATTCAATACCCCCGATTGGGTTTAAATAGACTTCATCTGCTACTGAGGAGAGGTAATATCCCATTTCGGAAAAGATCTCGGAATAAGCCACAATGAATTTTCCCGATTCTTGAAATTTCTTCAGCTCTGCCCTTACTTCCGAGAGTATGGATTGGCCGGAAGAGACATTCCCCGCCTGAAGATAAATCCCTTTGATATTGTCATCCTTCTGGGCGGCTCTAATGGCCGTCTTCAGTTGGTTGAGCCCTACCGTAGGAACATTTGCAAAGCTTCCCAAAGCAGAGACATCAAATTCGTCATCTACCGCTCTTTCCACCAGGGTTACATTTTCCAGGTTGAGGTGAAGGATGGAGTTCTCTGTTGTTTGTACCTTGGATTCCCCCGAGGACACCGCTATTATGCCGGCCAATATAAAAAATCCTATGACCCAGAAAATCAAAAGCCCCACGATGACTGCCAGTACGTTGCTTAAAAACCTCATATTTTTATCGTATTATTGACCAAAATTAACTTTAATTTTCCACTTTTATTTTTATATAATCTAAAAAGATAAAAAAATGCATCAGGCGGTGCTTTTGATAGGGGGTAATCTAGGGGACAGGAGACAACTCATCCAACAGACGCACGGGATGTTGTCTGGACTAGGTGCAATAAAAGCGTCATCGGGTATTTACGAGACCCAGGCTTGGGGAAAAGCCTCAGAGGGGCAATACCTCAACCAGGCATTGCTTCTTGAGACCCTGCATTCGCCTACAGAGCTTCTTCAGCTCACGCAAGAAATTGAAGATACTTTGGGACGGACGAGAGACAGGCGCTGGGGAGACCGTACGATGGACATTGATATCATTTATTTCGATGATTTGATTTATCAGGATGAAAGATTAATCTTGCCTCATCCCTTGATGTCCGAGAGGAATTTCGTGCTTGTTCCTCTGGTGGAAATAATGCCGGATTTTATCCATCCGGAATTTAAGGTGAGCAACAAAGAGCTGCTGCGTCGTTGTCAAGATGCTGGGCAAGTGGAAAAATACCATAAGGTCTAAAATAGGGTCAAGGAAAAGCAAAAGACAGCAAGACCTGGACGGAGAGAGGCAAGATGGAGACCAAAAAAAAGAAAATACCAAAAGATAGCACGCAAAGAACCAAGAATAGAAAACAGAAGTTATGAAATGACATAGGTCTGTAGACTGAAGAGTGGGCATTTACCTGGTTTTAAAGCAAGCAATAAGCAAATTATCCAGGCGGACAAGCGTGGGGAACAAAGAGCCAGCAGCCAGAGTCGGAGGTGTTTTTCATGGCTTATCAACCAATAATTAATAACCCAATACCCGAAGATGATGGATTATGCCGAACTACAGATGACCACCAATTTTTCCTTTTTGCGGGGTGGTTCGCATCCGGAGGAGATGGTCGATCGTGCGGTGCAGCTGGGGTACAAGGAGATTGCCATCACCGACCGGAATACGCTGGCTGGGATCGTGCGTGCCCATGTGGCGGCCAGGGGAAATGACATCCGTTTTATCCCCGCCTGTCGTTTGGATTTACTGGATGGGCCCAGCCTTTTAGCGTATCCTACAGACAAAGAGGCTTATGGACGCTTATCGGCATTACTGACCAAGGGGAACCTGAGAACGGAAAAAGGTGAATGTCATTTGTACAAGGAAGACATCTACTCCCATGCGAAGGGCCTGAAATTAGTTGCGGTGCCCCCTTTTCAACTTAGAGAAGATTTCGATTTCGAACCCGGCTTTATTAAGACACTTGAGGAATATAAAGAAGCTTTGGGAGATGGGCTCTACCTTGGAGCAAGCTTTTCTTACAGCCTCGACGACCATAAAAAACTTTACCGATTGTCCCAGTTGGGGGATAGGCTGGGTGTCCCGATGGTAGCCACCAACGATGTACATTACCATACGCCGGAAAGGAGGGAGCTGCAGGACATACTTACCTGTATCCGTGAAAAGTGTAAAGTACAAACTGCCGGCTTTCGGTTGCATCCCAACGCCGAGCGCTACTTAAAGCCTCTTGCCGAAATGAGGCGCCTATTCCGGGATTATCCCGATGCTATTCTTCGTACACAAGAAATTGCAGAAGCCTGTCGTTTTTCACTGGACCAGCTCCAATACGTCTACCCCAGTGAAATCACCAGCGGGGGGCGTGATCCACAGGAGGAGCTTATCCACCTGACTTGGGAGGGAGCCAGTAAACGTTTTGGAGGAATATTACCTGAAAATATCCGTAAGACCCTTGATTATGAACTGGAGTTTATAGGGCGGAAAAATTATGCTTCCTATTTTTTGACGGTGTATGACTTGGTAAGATTTGCCAGGGAAAGGGGCATTTTATGTCAGGGGAGGGGGTCGGCTGCCAATTCTGCGGTATGTTATTGTTTGGGCATTACTTCTGTTGATCCAGCAAAGTCTAACCTTCTTTTTGCCCGGTTTATGTCAGATGCCAGGGATGAGCCTCCAGATATTGATGTGGATTTTGAGCATGAACGCCGGGAGGAAGTGATGCAGTACATTTATGGGAAATACGGGAGAGACCGCGCAGGAATTGTTGCGACTGTTACACAGGTGCATTGGAAAGGAGCGGTGCGGGACGTGGGGAAAGCCATGGGACTATCCATGGATGCGGTGGACAAGCTTTCAAAATCCGAATACGAACTTACAGATGAATGGATTGAAAAGGGTGCCGTATCATCACAGGGTTTTGATTCCCGGGATACACACCTGCGAAAGGTGGTGGAACTTACCCGGCAGTACATCGGCTTTCCAAGGCAACTTGGCCAGCATACAGGAGGGTTTGTGATCACGAGGGACAGGCTTTCCGATTTATGTCCTATATTAAACGCAAGGATGGAGGGCCGAACCTGCATCGAATGGAATAAAGACGATATAGAAGCATTGGGCTTTTTGAAGGTCGACGTTTTGGCTTTGGGTATGCTTACCTGCATAAGGAAGGCCTTTGACCTGGCCAAAGAGCATTATGGGCTTGACCTTACGCTGGCCAATATCCCACAGGATGACACAAAGGTGTATGAAATGGTTAGCCATGCGGATACCCTAGGCGTTTTCCAGATTGAGAGCCGGGCGCAAATGTCTATGTTGCCTCGGTTGCGGCCTCGGGAATTCTACGACCTGGTCATAGAGGTGGCCATTGTACGGCCTGGACCGATACAGGGAGATATGGTGCATCCTTATTTAAGGAGACGCAATGGGGAAGAACCTGAAGAATATCCTTCGGAAGAACTCAAGGCGATATTGGGGAGAACACTTGGTGTACCTTTATTTCAGGAACAGGCCATGGAAATTGCCATTGTAGCGGCCGGTTTCACCCCTGCAGAAGCGGATGGCTTGCGGAGAAGTATGGCCACCTTCAAGGCTAAAGGCCTGGTCAGCCAATACGAAAAAAAACTGGTGGAAGGCATGATGGCCAAGGGTTATCCCGAGGAGTTTGCCAAGAGGGTGTTTAAGCAATTGGAAGGGTTTGGTAGTTATGGTTTTCCTGAAAGCCATGCTGCCAGTTTTGCCTTACTGGTGTATATTTCATCCTGGATTAAATGCCACTATCCCGATGTATTTGCGGCTTCCCTGCTCAACAGCCAGCCCATGGGCTTTTATCAGCCCGCGCAGATTGTCATTGATGCCCGTAAGCATGGTGTGGAAGTCAAGCCGGTGGATGTCAACAGTTCTTATTGGGATCATGCCTTTGAAGAAAGAGCCGGCAAATATTTTGCCCTCCGTCTGGGTTTCCGGCAGGTAAAGGGTATTCGGGAGGAAGACATGCAAATACTGGTGTCTTGTAGGGAAAAGCCTTATGAGCATATCATTGATCTTGTCAATGCGGGTGTTCCACAAGCTGCACTGGAGAGGTTGGCGGAAGCGGATGCATTTCTATCCATTGGTCTAGGACGTCGAGAGGCCTTATGGGGAATCTCCGCATTGCATGGGAGACCGGTGGGAATGTTCAGGGAATTGCCTCCGGAGAATGAGACGGGGCAGCAGGAGGTTGTCTTGCCCCCTTTATCAGCTATGGAACATGTTATACAGGATTATGGGGCTACGTCTCTTTCACTGAAAGCCCATCCGGTGAGCTTGATCCGCAATGAGTTGGATCGGCTCGGGATCAAGCCCACGGGGGAATTGCCTCGGATGAAAAATGGTATTCCCGTCAAGCTCTGCGGGCTGATCACCGTGCGCCAACGTCCCGGAACGGCCAAGGGAGTGCTGTTCATCACCATAGAGGATGAAACTGGTTTTGCCAACTTGGTGGTATGGAACACGGTTTTTGAAAAATATCGGCAGGTAATCCTCCAATCCAAACTGCTCATGGTGACGGGCAGGCTACAGGTGGAAGGAGAAGTGGTCCATGTGGTGGTGAATTCCTGCCACAACCTGACGGGACTAATGCAAATTGTCACAGAGGGACGTGATATAGGATCGGTGGCGAAGCCGATGGTTCCTGACCGACAAAATCTTAAAGGAAAAGCAGTACAGGGGGAGTTGTTTCCTTCCAGGAATTTTAAATAAGAGCAACTGGGATCAAATCCCAGGGAGGATTTTGGGGAAAAGGAAATCAAGTAAAACCAATTTTCTATGGTTACGTTAGATAAAAAAAAATTCTCCAACACATGTTGAACGGCTTCAATTTAGGCTGTTCTGAACCAAAAAGATTAACTTATGAAATGTCCATCGTGTAACGAAACGCTCTTGATGAGTGATAAGAAGGGAATTGAAATCGACTATTGTCCCAACTGCCGGGGTATATGGCTGGATAGAGGGGAACTTGAAAAAATCATCGAACGTTCTGCGGACCATTACTCCAAAAAGGAGAATTATGATGCTGATTATAAGCGTTATGGCTATGGAGAGTATGGTGATGATTACAATAAAAGGTATCCCCAAAAAAGAAAGAAATCATTTTTGAGTGAGCTGTTTGATTGATAGCTTGCTGCAGGGATGTTAATAATTGGACATCCCTGCATTTTAAATCCCAAGCCGTCTATTTCTAATCCTCATAAGAAACCATTCTCTCACCTTTTTTCGGATGGATTTCTTCTTGCACAACTCTTCATTCTAAGTCGCTCCTGCGATCTGCGGCAAGGGCTTTTAATTTTATAGGGGAGGAGTGACCGCTGTGCCAAAGCAATGGAACAGGGGGAGTTCTTTCTCCGAAAATGATTACATTATCAGTCTGTGTATCCTGCCTAAATCTGCTTTTGCCGTCTATTTCGCCCTCCTACATATAGGTTTTTCATGAAAATGATGTTGCTAAGGAGAAATTGAATAGCTATTCATCAAAATCAGGTATGGCTAACCAATCCCCGCCTTGGAGGGCCGAATCATGGGCTACTATTCCAGGAGCGGTATAAGCAATCGCTTCATAAATATCCACCAAAGGCTTTCGTTCCCCCAGCACAGCATCAATAAATTCATGGGTTATAAAGGTATGGGATCCGTCATGGCCGCTGTTGTGCCTAAGACCTTGTGGGAGAAGATCGGTGTCCCACCACATCGGCTGTTCGTATTTGTGTCGTGTAGCCTGTTTAAATTGAAAGCCGGCATCGTCCCGAGCAAGTTCTTCAGAGGCATCGATTTTAATTTCAGCCAGCCCGTTGGGGTCTTTTCCATAAAGACTCATTTTTGTACCATGCCATTCTCCTCTTTCCGTCCCCATCAATGCCCCTTTCCAACAAATGGAGACTTTGCTGCTGTTTCCTTTATTGGTCTTAAAAAGTGCGGTTTCGTTCCAAAAAGGGTTGTTGTAGGGATTGCCTTGTAAAGCCGGGCTGTTGTCGCCCCAGCCAAGGCAACTTACTTGGACAAATCTTTCCTGGGTCACGGAGATGTGGTAGGCAGTGCAATGGGTAGGATAAAGCATGGGAGGCAACCCGTGCCTCCAGGTAGCTTTGCCCTCTTCATAATAAAGTACTTCCAGTCCAGGATGATGGTATTCCGATTCGACACGGAATATTTCCCCAAAAGCCCCTTCTTTATAGTATTTTCTCGCAGAAATAACCGTTTGGTGGAAAGCACTGGTTTCCGCCATCATATAGGTGAGTCCCGTTTGTTTTACCTTATCCCTTAATTTTTGGCAGTCTTCTAAGCTTAATGCTACGGGAACGGCACATAATACATGTTTGCCTGCTTCCAGGCAGGCCAGGGTATGGGCCGTATGGTCAGGAGCGGGGGTTGCGATAAAAACAGCCTCTACTTTGGGATCCTTCAACAATTGATCTAACGAGTCGTAACTTTTCGGGCAATGATACACCTCCATGAGATGGTCCCGGCGGTCCTTTCTTAGGTCGCTCACCGCCTCCACTATACAATTGGGATGTTCATGAAAATAGAAGGAGGCACCAAACCTACCTCCCACGATTCCAACCCTCAACTTGCGGTCACTTTTGGGAGGACCTGCAAATGCAAATCGAGGATGGATTAAAATACCGGTTCCTAAGGTGCCAGCGACCGAAAGAAATTTTCTCCGATTTAAGGTGGGTTCAGCCATCAATAATCTTAGGTTTATTGTTATAGAGGCAAGGTTAATTAATTTTTGGGATTTAACAATAGCTGAGGATAATTTACTTCTTGGTCCTCATCATACAGGAAGTTGTTTGGCGCAGGGAGTGAATAACCTCATTGGTGTGGCGCTAGGACGTTAAAACCGCCAAAATCTGGGTTATAAAATACTTAAACTCAATAATCCATCTATATCTTCAAAGGCCACACTTGTACGACCAATAGGTGGGGTTGTGAATTGTTTTTTATAATTTCTCGGCTTTTACCTAAATTGTCAGGGACTTTTAACGCTTTATATCTGAATTTAACCGCAGCATTCAATGATCAGGGTAATCATTATAGATGATGAGAGCAAGGCACAAGAGACCTTGGAATTGATGCTTGATCGGTACCTCCCGGGTAAGTTTGAGGTGTTGGCCAAATGCGGTAGTGTGGATGAAGGCCTGCGGGAGATTCTGGTGAAAAAGCCGCACCTCATTTTTTTAGACATTCAAATGCCCCACAAAAACGGCTTTGCCCTATTGGATGAACTAAAACAGGCCCATTTCAAAGTGGTATTTACCACTGCCTACCAGGAACATGCCGTCAGGGCCATCAATACCGACAACCGGGTATTCGGCTACCTGCTCAAGCCTATCAATCCCGATGAGCTGATACAGATGGTCGTCCGCTATGAGGAAATGCGACAACAGGAATCGCTCGGGGACAAATTGGACATCATTGCTAAGAACATGGCCCATTTGGGTATCCTCGCCTTCAATACTTTGGAAGGGACGGACTTTGTCCAATATGATGAAATCAATTATTGTGAGGCCGAGCGCAATTATACCTGGATTTATAAAGTCAACAAGGAAAAACTCCTTATTTCGAAAAACCTCAAGGCCATCGAAGATAAGCTGCCCCGAGAGCAGTTTGTCAGGATTCATCACGGCATACTGGTAAACGTAAAGCAAATCCTGAGAATTGACAAAAAGGAGGATTTTGTGGTCCTGAAAAACGGACAAAAAGTATCGGGTTCTACCCGAAGGATGAAGGAATTAAAAACCTATCTTGCATACTAGAATACTCATTGTCTTTCTGTTGCTGGCCTGTACCTTCGTCAGGAATGGCCTTGCGCAACAATATCCCTCCAGGCATTTTACCACCCTTGACGGTCTCCCCAACAATGCGATTCGCTCCCTGTATTTGGATTCGAGAGGATTGCTGTGGATAGGCACGGAAAACGGCCTGTCTAAAATGGAGAATAATATCTTCCAGAATTTTGACGAGGACGACGGGCTCGCGTTCAATAGCTGCTGGACAATCGCCGAAGACTCGCTCGGACAGATGTGGTTTGGCAGCTATGGGGGCGGCATTTCGTATTATGATGGACGTTTCTTCCACACCTTGGACAGCAAAGAAGGACTGATCAATGATTTTATCCGGGAGATCTATTATTTTGACGATAAGATATGGGTGGGAACGATCAATGGACTAAGTGCGATTGATATCAGAACGAAGGAAATTATCAGCCTAGAATCCAGCCTTTCTGACAATCCGCAAGCTTATATATCCGGGTTTTTTGTGCAGGAAGGGCTTTTGCATTATACCACATATGGGATAGGCGTATATAGGGTTGAACCGGATCAAGAAGGCTCTTTCATCGTCCACAAGGTCAATGACCATAAGATGATCTTTGATTCCCAGCAAATCGGAGACCATATCTACCTGAGTAACCAAGGTGCAGTCCACGTTGTCGAGCCAAAAGATTTAATTGCCGGCGGGGAGGTAGGAAGGGGTTTTGGCCAATCCCACATCTGGAATTATGAACAGGACAAGGAGGGGAATATCTATGCGGCGGCCTGGGGGATCTATAGCAAAGACGGCGGAGTGTTTGAGTTGCAAGACAACCGCATGGTAGACAAATCAGAAGCCTTCGGGATAGATTCCCAAGTAATTATTGCCTTGGCCTATGACAGAAGAAAGAACGTACTCTATGCCGGGTCCAATGATAAGGGATTGTATGCCGTAAGGCTGAGTGGATCTATTTTATATGAGGGGTTTAGGGAGAGATCCGTGCTGGGCTTTGTCCAAATCCCAACCAAAACAGCGATTCTTCATAATGAGGGGCTTTCTATAATGGACGCCGATGGGAACGAAGAAGTCCAGGTTGGGCTGGCAGAATTTAAATCCGTGGAAAATGCCTATCTGCAGAAAAACAGACATAACCTTCCCCAGCACAAAGATGGGTTTTTTGAACTGGATTTTGATCTTCCTGCCTCTGACCTGGAATTTTACGAAATTATTCCCAAGGGCTCGTCGCTTTGGATAAGCAGCAATCTGGGTGTTTTTGAACTGGATGAGAAGGGGAAATTTATGGCCTACATGCCCGTGCATACCTATGTGATGGGCTTTACCCCTGACGGGCGTTTTATCGACTCTAACCCTTACCATGGGGTAAGAATTTATGAGGATCCAGCGAGGATGAATTATACTTATTACAGCGATAGTCTGAGTTATACCCCGGTTTTTCTGTCACAGATTGTCACCAGTCCTCACAAAACCTATTTTGCATCCGTCTTCCGAGGCCTTTACGAATGGAAAGAAGGACAGTTTCTCAATTATCCAGACCAGAAAAAATGGCCACAGGAAAAAATTAAATCTCTCCACTTGCTGGATGAGCACACCCTTGCCATAGCGGCTGAGTTTGGGGACTTTTATATCGCCGAAGACAAGGAAAGCTTTAAAATCATCGCTGATATTTCGGATGAGGATATAGAAGGAACCTCAGTGCAGTTTTTGCAAGCCTGGAACGGCAGGCTCCTCATTGGAACAGAAAAGGGGCTCTCCATTTATTACCAAGGCAATGTCCGTTTTTATGATGAGGAGCAGGGCTTTGAATCCAAGATTTTCCAGACCGCCACAGTCATAGGCGATGAGCTTTGGCTGGGCACCTCCAAGGGTTATTACAAGGTCAACTTGCCGGATTTGTTGGAGGAAAAGGACTTTCCTTTGGATTTGGTGATCACCGACTTGGAGATCAACCATCAACCTGAGCCGCAGGAGTCGTTTTCCTGGTTTTCTTTCCAGAAAAGGGAGATCGAGCTGCCCCATACCCAAAATACGATTTATCTTACCTTTCATCCGAGGGGGCACCAGTTTCCCGACAAGCTGAGCTACCGCTATAGGTTGCAAGAAGACGCAGCATGGAGCCCGGCAAGCCGGGAGAACGTTTTGTCTCTGCCTCTACTTCCTTCCGGATTTTATCCGGTGCAGATTGAGGTGAGGGATAGCCATACCGGCATCAGCAGGGTTTTTCCCTTGTTGAGCATCCATATCAAGACGCCTTTCTACCTAAAGCCTCTGTTTTGGATGCTGCTGTTTGCGGTTTTTGTAGTGGCTGCCTGGCTGGTGTACAAGGCGAGGATCAGACATCTTCAGCGGCAGGAAAAAGCAAGGACTGCCACCGTCCGGCGGCTGGCGGAAACCAAGCTGGAGGCTTTGAGGAGCCAGATGAATCCGCACTTTATCTTTAATGCGATTAATTCTATTCAGTATTTTATTCTTAAAAATGATACAGATGGGGCGCTTGGTTTTTTAAACAAGTTTTCTAATGTGATCCGCAATACCTTGGACAATAGTTCCAAACTGCTGATTACGCTTCAAGAAGAGATCAACTACCTGAACAGTTATTTTGCCATTGAAAATTCGCGTATGAACAATAGGGTACGGTTTGATGTCCTGATAGACCCGCTTTTGGACCCGAAGAAAATAATGGTTCCTCCGATGTTGTTGCAGCCTTTTGTGGAAAATGCTTTTATACATGCCTTTAGTGATAGCCATAGTGGGCCGCTGATCAGCATTGAGTTTAAAAAGGGGGAAGAGCATCAGCTATATTGTTTTATCAAGGACAACGGTATAGGCTTCCAAGGCCAACCTAAGACCAAAATCCATCAGTCAAAGGGGAAGAAGCTGGTGGAGGAGAGGCTTAGGCTGATGCAAGGCGCTGTAGAAGAGCCACTAATGGTCCTGCACGGGCCTTTTGGAACGACAGTTTGTGTGGTGATCCCCCTGCAGGAGAGGCTAAAAGGGGCAGTTGTTCATTAGATGGAAGCACTTATCCATTTGGGCTGATTTTGTCTGAGAATTATGGTATTCTTGTTCTGTTGACACGCAATTTTTTCGGATTACAAACCAAGGTGGGTTCTGTCGAAGGCCCGCCTATTTTTTTGTCACCTCTCTGTTGGGCTGTTTCCTCTTTGTTGCCCTGTCCAATTGTCCATCTGTTTGTTACAGTAGTGGTAGTCTTTCGGATTATTTGTAATATGTGGGTAAAAAGTAGCTGTTTTCGTGATTGAAAGAAAAACTATTCCGAGTGCAAGATACAATTTGTTCTTAATAGGAGAAAAGGCAGTACCTCCTCAACAGGCGAGTACTGCCTTTAGGCATTCAGAACCTCACCCCACCTTCACACTCAACACCGGAATATCCGTCCTATAGATCAAGGTCTCGGTGACGCCTATGCTGTAGCTGGAACTGGCCTTGCGGGTATTGGAGGCAATGCCTATCCAGCCGATGCCGTTCCTTTCGGCATAGTCGATGATGCCTTTTTCGGCTTCCTCATGGTCATATATCTGCTTGTTGACCAGGAGTCCTTCTTCCACAGGGGCATAGTTTTCCATTCTGGCCAGTACAGCTGAAGGATCAATAGGCCGATCCTGTTGATGGATATAGAGAAAATCAACTGCAGCGCCTACCTCCCGGATTAGCGGGAGCATTTTCTCGAAGGCCGACTTGCTGGCTTCATTGAAGAAAGAAGCATAAGCCATTTTTTCCAGCGCAGATTTGTCCAGGATCTTTTGGACAGCCAACACCGGGCAGGAGGCAAGCCGTATCACTTTTTGGAGATTAGAGCCGAGAAAGCGGCCTTCTTCGTAGCCTTTGCCATAGGCACCGATAACGATAAGATCTGCCCGGTGCTGATGGGCAATATCAATGATCACTTCATAAGGTATGCCCACGCCCACCACCGCTTCCATAGGAACGGAGGCGTTGACATGTTCCCTTACAAAAGCATCCAATTTCTCTGTGGCTTCCTCTTCCAAGTCCATGATTTCTGGATAATTCACCCATTCTTTTACAGCGATATTTTTCCAATCTAGGCTTGCGGTGACCACATTGACGCAGGTGATGCTTGCGTCTGTTTTCTCTGCAATGGCGACTGCACTGAGAAATGCCCATTCAGAATAGGGGGAAAAGTCGATGGGGACAATGATTCTTTTCATGATCTTATAGCTTTGGTTTGGATTTAGCCTAAATATCCTTACAATATCCCATCAACTTCATGACGAATGTCAGTGTTGCACCTGATATACCCCTAAAAGGCAGGTTTCTAAGAAAGGCAGAGTTGTCTCTTCTACTATAAAGGTCTTACTCCGCCATGCTCAACCTAGACCTTGAAAAAGTCTGACAGGCTAGCCAGTGATAAGAGACCCAAAGAATAATTGACTAAATTTGAGTCCTATTTAGTATCAGCCGCTTATGTTCGAACAGTTATTTAAAAGTATCGCCCAAATAGTCACCTTGACGGAAGAAGAGCTGGATTATTGCCGAAGCCGCTTTGTACCGAAGAAACTCCGGAAGCGGCAGTACCTGCTTCAGGAAGGGGATATTTGCAAATACACCGTTTTTGTCGAAAAGGGGCTGTTGCGGAGTTTCACCGTGGACGAGAAAGGCAGCGAGCATATTCTACAGTTCGCGATGGAGGGCTGGTGGCTGGCTGATCTGTATAGTTTTTTGACCAATGAACCATCCCCTTACCATATGGATGCGATTGAGGAAAGTGAACTCCTGATGATAGACCGGGAGTCGTGGGACAATTTATTGGAGCGCGTGCCGGCAATGGAGAGGTATTTTAGGATATTGATCCAAAACAACCTGATTGCCACACAAAGAAGACTGATCGGCGCAATGAGCGAAACCGCAGAGGAAAAGTACATCAAGTTAACGCAGACCTTCCCCGAATGTATACAACGTGTTCCCCAACACATGATTGCCTCCTATCTGGGTATAACCAGGGAGACGCTCAGCCGAACCCGTGGGCAGATGGCGAACAAAAAATAAGGAGGCAGGTAATTGCCAAAAGATCTACATCAAGGCTGTTAGTCAGATCCTCGTGGCTCAAGTCAAATGCTTCAATCATACAATTTTAATGTGATAGCGACTTTTGATGCGCGCTTTGGCTAATTGTATTTTAATCTTCCCAACTCAATTACACGTCTACGATTCCCAATAAGGAGGAGTTAGACTAGCTAGCGGTTCGACAATCCTAGGGTTCCGCAACCCCATATGTGACATAGATCAACGTTTTTTAATATCCTAGGTCAATGGACCGGTCTTGAATATGCCCTAATTTTGCAGTGTCAAAAGAAAGATTCGGCTGTGAAACAAACCATTGCATGGATAGGGAATAATAACCGGGAGGAAGATACCCTGTGGAAATTGGCTGAACGATACCGCCTGCTGTTGGTGAGGAAAAAGGGGGAGCTGCCTACTCCCATCTTCGAGCAAAAGACCGGATTAGAGGTGGAAATGATTGACTGTGCCAAAGATGGTTGCTGGGAAGCGGATATCATTGTCTTGGCAGAGGAGGGGATGCAGGAGGACTTGCTGACAAGGATTTCTGAAGTGGCCATCCAGAAAACTGTTCTTATCATGGATGGGCGTAGAGGAATAGGAGGGGCGGAAAGAAGACCATCCATAATCGGGAAGGTTTTGCCTTTTTCGAAAATCGTGGAAGTAGCCCTTCATTCCGGGGAAGCTGTACTGTCCGGCAAGAATCCAGCAGCGCTGGATACAGCGGCAGAAATCATCCGGCTGATAGGATATTCCGTTAAGGTAAAAGGTCTGCAGGTGTGATATTGGACTCAGTATCAGCCGTAAAGAAGAGACTGGGATTATTGTCTAACAAATAAATTACCATATGAAAATAGCATTAATTGGCGCCACTGGTTTTGTGGGTTCTGCCATTTTAAATGAGGCTTTGGACCGCGAGCACGAGGTCAAAACCATAGTCAGAAATCCTGATAAAGTTGTTGTAAGGCATGAGCGGCTTACCGTAGTACAGGGAAATGCCATGGATACGGATAAGCTTGCCGAACAGCTTCAAGGAAGCGATGTGGTCATCAGTGCCTATAATGCAGGCTGGGGAAACCCCAATCTTTACCAGGAATTCCTGCAGGGGGCACAAAACATACAGGAAAGTGTGAAGAAATCCGGTGTGAACCGGCTGTTGGTCATCGGCGGGGGAGGGAGCTTGTTTATTTCTCCCGATCTTCAGATTGTGGACACCCCTGATTTTCCGTTATTTATCAAGCCTGGAGCTTCGGCGGCAAGGGATTACCTCAATATTCTTAGGAAAGAGGAAGAGCTAGACTGGACATTTGTGAGTCCTGCTCCAGGGATGCACCAAGGCACCTCCGGTACCCGTAAAGGCACCTATAGAACAGGTTTGGATACGCCGCTATTGGACGGCAACAACAACGTCAGCAATATTTCTGTAGAGGATGTCGCTGTAGCCGTGTTGGATGAAACGGAAAATCCTAAGCACATCAAACAGCGTTTTACGGTAGCCTATTAATGATCAAGTGCGGGAGATAAACATCGCGAAGATCAACGATCTGATCTGTCCTATGTCTACTCCTTTACCTTGTCCCATGTCCTATTAATTAAAAAAAAAAACTAAACTGAATTTTAATCATGAAAAAAGTATTTTCCTTATTGATCGTTGCTGTAATGAGCACATCTGTTTTTGCACAATCCTCTTGGAAGGTGGATAACGCCCATGCCAAACTGGCTTTCACAACGGTGCACTTGGGCATTTCGGATGTGGCCGGCTTGTTCAATGAATTTGACGCCACTATTGTTGCCTCTGAGGATGATTTCAGCGATGCTGTTTTTGAACTTAAGGTTGATGTGTCTTCTATCGATACTGAGGTAGAAATGAGGGATAACCACTTACGAAGCGCGGATTTCTTTGAAGTGGAAAAGTATCCTGAAATGACCTACAAAAGCACTTCTATTAAGAAAGCAGGCACGGATAGATACACACTTACGGGAGACCTTACTTTGCATGGAGTCACCAAACCCGTTACTATGGAATTGTGGTACCGCGGGACCATCGAAAACGGACCGTCCAAGGCAATCACTTCTGGGTTTCAAGTTACCGGAACCATTAAACGTTCGGATTTCAACATAGGGTCCAAGTTTCCATTTGGAATGATCAGCGATGAGGTAGCCATTAAAGCCGACGGGGAATTTATCAAACAATAAGAACAGCCGGTTGAAGCCTACAGCCTGTGTGTGAGGGCGGCCGCAGGTGGCAGCCCCACGGCAGCAATTTTGTTTTGCTAAAACTTCAGCCTTTTAACTCCTCCTTTTCCACAGTGAACTTGGGCTAATGACAGAGCTGCGGGGATTGTTTTGCCTATTTGGCAGAAGCACGATTAAAAAAAAATAATGATGAAAAAAATATTAGCTATACAGCCTCTTTATATGGATAGCGTCTTGCTGATAGCAAGAGTGGCAATCGCCGTTTTGATGTTGGTACATGGCCTACCAAAATTGGCCATGTTTGTTTCTGGCGAGCCTATTGCTTTCCCTGGGATAATGGGAATGAGTCCGGAAGTATCTCTTCTTCTCGCGATATTTTCGGAAGTGATCTGTTCGCTTTTGATTCTTTTCGGTCTCGGTACCCGATTGGCCGTTCTTCCCTTAATTGTGACGATGCTGGTGGCGGTCCTTTATATCCATGTGGAGGACCCCTTCTCCAGCAAAGAACTGGGACTTCATTATCTGTTGGTGTACGTTTTACTGTTTATCACGGGAAGCGGAAAATACTCTGCAGATCGCCTATTGTTGGAAAAGTCCAGCGTTTCAAGCTGATCAGTAACCTTTCAAAATCCATTTGTATAAACAAAGCCAATATAATGTCAAATGTCGCAGCATTTAACCAGTTTACCAATTCCTTGGAAGAAAAAGATCCGTTGATGCCCGTGTTGTTTGTAGGGCATGGTTCTCCGATGAACGGTATAGAAGACAATGAATTTAGCCGAAGGTGGACCCATATGGCTAAAGAAATACCAACCCCAAGTGCGGTATTGGTTATTTCGGCCCATTGGCTGAGTCAGGGCACGAAGGTGACCGCTATGGACTTTCCGAAAACTATCCATGACTTCGGAGGGTTCCCTCAGGCCCTGTTTGATGTGCAATATCCGGCTCCCGGTGAGCCTCAATTGGCCAAGCATATCGCCGGTTTCATCAAGAGCGCCCAAGTGGAGCCGGACCATGACTGGGGCTTGGACCATGGCGCCTGGACAGTCGTCCGGCATATGTATCCCGAAGCCGATATTCCTGTATTGCAGATGAGTATTGACTATACCAAGAATCCGCAATACCATTACGACTTGGCAGGGGAACTGTACCAGCTCAGAAGGAAAGGCGTGTTGATCATCGGTAGCGGCAATATGGTGCACAACCTGCGAATGGTGGCTTGGGACAAAATGGATCAGCCTGGGTTTGGCTATGACTGGGCCTTGGAAATGAATTCCCGCTTTAAGCAACTGATTACCGAAGATGATCATAAGACTTTGGTCCGGTTTGATCAGTTTGGCAGAGAAGGGCGATTGGCCATTCCCACGCCGGAGCACTATTTGCCACTGCTCTATACGTTGGGACTTAGGGGCAATGGCGAGGAAGTGTCATTCTTTAATGACAAAGCTGTTGCGGGTTCTTTGACCATGACGTCGGTGAAATTCGGATGATATCTCGTCCGAAAATAGCTATCTCCTGTTAATATCCTTACTTTTAAACAAAAGACCATCTATGAAAAGCTTAGAAAACAAAATTGCCATTGTAACGGGAGCCGCCTCTGGAATAGGGAAGGCAACTGCTATTTTACTAGCCGCAGAAGGAGCCAAGGTAGTGGTATCAGATATTGATGAAAAGCAGGGAAACCAAGCTGTCGAAGAAATTAAAAGCAAGGGCAGTGAGGCTATTTTTGTAAGAGCGGATTCCTCAAGCCCTGAAGACAACAAGGCTCTGGTGGACCGGACCCTGGAGCATTTCGGAGCGCTCCATATTGCCGTCAACAATGCCGGAATCGGTGGACCGCTGAGCAAGACGGGGGAATATCCCTTGGATGGCTGGGAGAAAGTAATCGGGATTAATTTGTCAGGCGTGTTTTACGGGATGCGTTATCAAATCCCGGCGATGAAAAGCGGTGGCAGTATTGTCAATGTGGCGTCTATTTTGGGGCAGGCGGGTACCCAAGGTTCTCCGGCCTATGTCGCCGCGAAGCATGGGGTAGTGGGCTTAACGAAGGCAGCAGCCTTGGAATACGCATCTGAAAACATCCGCATCAATGCCGTAGGGCCGGGTTATATCAACACGCCGCTGATTTCTTCCCTGGATCAAGCCACGATCGATCATCTGATCAGTCTACATCCTCTCGGCCGGCTAGGAGAATCCGAAGAAGTGGCGGAATTGATTCTTTGGTTGGCCTCTCCTAAATCATCTTTTGCAACCGGTGCCTATTATCCGATTGAGGGAGGTTATTTGGCGCAATAAATTGATGTCTGACATTCTCCTCTGCAGGTGTGTAGCCCAAAGTAGGAAGGAAAGAACTAGGTATCCAAATCGGGGAAGGCTAAATAATCCGAAACTGAGCAAGACAAAGACCCTATTGAGGGAGATAGGATGATTATATTTTATTTTTGTTTTTAATGGCCTTATAATCAGTTGCTTCATAAATACGCCCCATAAGGGCCTCAGGAATGTAAGATTTAGGTTTTGACCTTAAGGAATTGTTTTCTATTTTTGCCTCACAGTTTCGGGGTGTAGCGCAGCCCGGTAGCGTGCTTGCATGGGGTGCAAGAGGTCGTGGGTTCGAATCCCGCCACCCCGACGAGATTGACCATAAGCCACTGATTTTCAGTGGCTTTTTTATTTTTTCGGACATATTGTGGATAAATTTTGGATCAGTAATTTGTTGGTCTGATAAAGTAAGTTAAGTAGGGGAAGCTTTTTGAAAACTCAAAAAGAATCAAGCGTAATTCCTAGGGAGAAGCAGAAGAGTTTCACTCCAAGGCTGGAAAGTTGATGCGTAAAGACCGCTACGATTTCTCAACGCTCTTTGATGTAAGGGTTGATCTTCTTTATTATTTATTTCGGAAAATGTGTTTAATCCTATCATTTCTTTTTAAGTTCTTTCAATAGGTCCTCTAGATAATCTGTTTGAACTTCTTGGATTTCTAATAACTTTTTGTTTTGGTGGGCCAATAAGTGATCAATTTTTTCGCTTAAGAGTTTAATTTCAAGTTCAGCTTTTAAATTAATTTTGTAATCGTGTTCGCTCCTTTGTCTGTCTTTTTGTTCCTGTCTGTTTTGGCTCATCATTATGATGGGGGCCTGAATAGCCGCCAAACAAGAAAGGATAAGGTTAAGCAGTATAAAGGGAAACGGGTCAAATGGTTTCGTAGCTAAAAACACTACATTAATAATCATCCAAATTAAAATGAAGGAAAAGAAGGTGATGATGAATGTCCAGCTGCCCCCAAATAAGGCCACCGTGTCGGCAAGGCTTTGCCCGAAAGTAAGCTCTGCTTCTGTTTCGTCATGAATGTTTTCAGAAAGAATGGAATTGTTTTTAATTGCTTCCATTACTTCCCTGTCAATTGCAGCGATTTCTCCTTTTTCCTGGATTATCAAAGATGTTAAATAGAGCCGCCTGTACTTATTTAGTTCAAGTATTGTGATAAAGTCTTCTCCATCAAAGTCAGGAAAACCGGATTTGATTAAATTAAAAATCCCTTCCCTAATGTCCTGACCTTTTACATCTTCACCTCTCTGAATTTCCTGTTTGCTAATGTGGCTTATCTTCATTTTAGGTCTTAATAGCTATATGTAAACTACAAACCCCATCAAAGGTTAAACTGTAGGTTCGATGTTCTAATTTTATATTTAAACAAACTGCCATCAATGTGATTGGAAATCCGATTCGATTTCCATCCGGGATATAAGTAGCGTATCTGTTCTTATACCAAAATACAGCATTTTCTGGACTTTATTTTCACAGTGGTAGCCGGTGGCAATTTTAATTATCCAATTTAAGACCAGGTAATCACAAGGCATTAAGAGAAAAAAACAATTTATATGCTGCTATCCTTTACCTGAATTTTTTCGGATGGCATCAAAATACGGTGTGTTTTTCTCTTCCACACATTGACAGGCATAGAGATAGAGGGAGGCGCTCCAAGTTTGCCAATCTTGGCCCATGGGCTTTCCATGTTGTGGTGTGACCCACTCATTGAATCCAAAATTGACTTGACTTGATCGGGATTGCTCAATGACTTGAGTTAGAACTAAAAGTTTCTTTTTAGCCAATCTATATTTCTGAGCGGCTACCAAGGCTGCGATATAAATTGCACATACAAAAGGCCATACCCCCCCGTTGTGATAATGTCCCGGTTGGTTAAAAACGCTATACCTTTCATGCCAGTCATTGTCCGTTGGCTGGATAAAGGGGAAGAAATTTGGAGGGAGTTCTAAAGAAAGTAATCCACTATGCATCATTGCGCGACACTCCTTTTCAACCCACGCTATAATAGCCACCGAACGGCCTGGTGAGGCTATTCCGGTCAGAATAGCTAGGCTGTTACCAAGCAGGTCAAAGCGTTCACTGCTTAACACCTTGTAAGACCAGCAGGCATAATATGGTTTGTGTCTTACGACCAGCCCTTCGTGGATATGCTTTTGTAGATGTCTTGAGGTAACAGTAAAGGCGCTCATCTCCTTCTTTAGCCCTGCAGCTCTTTCAGCTTGGCCGTAAAGACATAAATAGCCATGGACTAACGTGTTGACATATAAACCATAGCCCAAAACCCATTGCTCGTCCCTCCAGTCACTTGTAGGCTGCTGTGCAACTAAAAACCGATCCTTTGGGCTTTGGTACTCCATCCATTTCATCGCTTTTTCGGCTGCCTCCTGCAGGAAAACCGGTTCTTTCATCTTAAGCCTGAAGATCCCCAAGCCCAGCAAAAATAAGGGAGTGGTGTCACTCGCCCCAAGATCATTCTTATCGTGTACTACGGAAGAGATCAGTCCTTTTTGCGTTTGGTTTAGTGCAAGAGTCTCCAATACTTTCCTAGTGCTATCTAAAAGTGTCTTGTTGTCAGTAGCTGCAAATCCCAGAATAGAAATCATCAGATCGCGGGTATAGGGTTCCGGATAACCCCAACCGGCGGTACGTGGAAGTCCCGAAAATGGGCCTTGGGCATTATGCAACAAAACTTCCAGTGCAGCCCTTTTTGCCTCATTGATCTTTTGTTGGTTTCTTACAGTCATATGCGGTGATTAATAGATTCCGAGCTTGTCCTGCATAAGCGCGACAAATCGTCGGGCAACGATTCTGTAATCAAAATGCTTTACGACACGGGTCCTTGCCGCTTTCCCCATTTGTTCCCTGAGTACAGCATCTGGCATAAGTGTTAATAGATGATCGGCAATGTCTTGCACATCCGCCCGGTAGTCCACTGTTCGAGGAACCTCAAAAATCACCTTATGATTGTCTTCAAATCCGGATTCATTTCCAAGCGTAACTTCATTGACAACGATCTTTTTAGCAACTCTTGCCAATAGTGCCGTTTCTCCATGAACCAGTGTATCCAACATGCCCATTGCATTGATCCCAATCACCGGCTTTTCACATGCACCTGCTTCTACCTGCGGCATCCCGAATCCTTCAAGACGAGAAGGAGCCGCGTAGATATCACAAGCAGCTATTAAATAGGGCATAAAATTTCTTGAAATGGTATTGGTAGCATAGGTTACATTTTTTTCTATTCCCAATGCCGTAGCCATTTCCAGGTCAGCCAGGTTTTGCAGTTTGGTCCTAAGCTGCGGCCAAACCTTACAAACGTATTTCCAGTCAGGCGCTTGGGAATCAATAATCGCCAATGCCTGCATCATCTCCTGTGCTCCTTTAGAGGCCGCATCCCCACCTACTGTAAGTATCATTAACTGATCAGGGGAAATACCTAATGATTCCCTTACCGCGTTGATTTTTGGATCATTCCTGGGTAACGGCTTGAATTGGTCCGTATCACAACCCACTGGCAATACTTCAATGTTATCTGCGTTAATTCCATCACGGACGTACATTTCTTTTACCCAATTAGAGGTGACCAAAATTAGTGGAAGGGTATTAAGGACTTCCTGATAATTAGCGATATACCCATCTGCCACTAACCAGGGTACAGCCCGAATGCCGTATCTCTTTGGGTGAAGAACCAGATGTGGGATATGCCCCCAATAGCCTACCCCTACTACAATATCAGGACAGAACCATCGGTAATACCATTCTTTTTCCTGAGCGGATTCAAAATGGACTGCATGGGCATCGACTCCCAATCCGAGCAATCCTTTATACAAGAGATCTCCTTGGGTAGCCAGGCCGCCTGGTGAAGGAGGATAGTCATATAATACCAATACCTTCATCGTGATCGTTTATATTTGATCCAATTTCTTGCTTCCAGTAGACTATTTAGTCTCCAAAATGCTTCTGATTTTGGAGTGGTCTGCGCCTCCCAACTCTCAGGCCCAAACCCGTATGTATCTGTAATGATTTTGTACTTTTCAGCCCAGATTTTAGGGCTTAAGGTTTTGTAATACGTCCCTTTTTGGATGGGGATGGGATAATGCTTTCGTTGATGGTCTTCGTACGCAAAAAGCCACAGTTCCTTTGCCCTTATTTTCCTTGATTCCAAGAGGTTTAGAACAGCCAAGCTGGTTTCTTCATGCCTGAGGTGTCTTGTGTATTCTCCTTGAGGGGAATGGGTGATGATGAGATCGAACGATGGCTCTGGTAGAAGATCCAAGACAGTTTGTGCAACTTCTTGTATATTTTGGGGAGATTGGGCAGGCCCGTCATCCAGATCCCCCATCGTACCATCTGCATCAAGTCTTGCAATTGCTTGATAAAATTTGGCTTCTCTTTCTTTATCGCTCTTTCGACATAATGACACCACGAACCATTGCCATTGAGGATGGCCTAAAATAGTTCCACCGGACCACAATGTTTCATCATCGGGATGAGCAACAATTACGGCACAGGTTTTTACTCTGTTCACCATCAGATGGTTTATATATTCCTAATAATACGATTAATTGATGGATATATATGCAGGAATTTCATAAAACCAAATCTAGCAACACGATCCGATTACATTTCGGGATCCTCTTTGCCCGCCTCTTACTCGTATTTAACATGGTTTCACGATTGCATCCTCCCCATATGCCAGAGCTTTACTTATTAAGAAGTATAGGTAAAATTATCAATTTAATGGCTCCTATTTTGTGGTAACAGGCTATTTATCGAAGAGTATAATGGATCCAATACACCCAAGCCTTGTTGAAAAAATCTTGGCCTCTGCAATGTCGGAGCTTCCCGATCCCTTGGGGTGGAATGAAGATTATATTTTTATTCCTGTAGTCCTTGAGAAGCCTTATGGCTCTCAGCCCACAGAAATTGATTGTAGAAAATTATCCTCTAAAGGTGGCTTAATTGTGGAATTCAAAAAAGAAGATGAAAAGGGAAAGAAGGTTAGATGGAAATTAGTAGAAATAAAGGAAATTTAACGAGTACTTTCCTCATGAAACGTTTTATAGAAAATCGGCACTATCTCGAAAAAGTTGGACTTCAATTTTGGCAAACCGAATTGATGATGCGGTGGTCCTGCCCGATCAGTTCCGCAGGGCTGTATTTGAAACAATTGTCGTGAACATGAATAAGGATGCCTTTTTGGTCGGTAATCGCCACAATGGCTGAAACCTCAATCGCATGTTTATAATCTGCTACTTTGTCCATGCTCAAACATTTTTTTGTCGCCCGCCGGATCTAGGCATTTGAATTCCTTTTGACTATATGCTCTTAACTGTTGGCACTGAACCATGAGCAACCCTCGCAAGAATGCACCAAATTGCTCTTACGCCACAGCTTGTATTAAAGATTATCCCCACGCGATTATATTATCTTCAGTTAATCCTAAATTTCAATTCAATATAGTACGAATATCTTCGTGAATTCGGTCCCTAAAACGGCGATTTATCTTGGACTGAATTTTGAATTGAAACAGATCAATGTTGCTTTCTGTGACAGAATTTAAAGATATTGAATAAAAGGCAGAAGTTATTTCAAAAAATAATTTGGATATAAAGTGGGTTTGCAAGCTCTAGGGGGTAAATGGTCTGATAATAAATTTAATATCAAACTAATAGTGTTAAAAATGGCTTCTTAACGAGAGCGCAGGTCACGAGCAGGCAAAATAGCATCCATCCCTTAAGCTGCTAGATTAAAACGACGTATTTTGAATCTTTACTTATTCCTAAAGTTTATGAACACGAAAATTGCCTATATATCCACTTATCCACCTAGAGAATGCGGACTTGCCACCTTTAGTCACAACCTGATTAAAGCCATCAATTCCAATTTTGAAAATCCTTCTTCAATGGAGACTTCTGTGGTGGTAGCCATTAATGACTCAGATGATTTACATTATTATGATTATCCTAAGGAAGTAAATTTTGTCATCAGGCAAAATGAAACCGCAGATTATCTGGACGCTGCTGACTTTATCAACGAAGGACCATCGGACGCCTGCATTCTTCAACATGAATTTGGAATATTTGGCGGAGAAAACGGAATATACATTTTGCCATTTTTGAATCGGCTCAGCAAACCGCTTATTACCATATTACATACGGTATTAAAATCACCCACTTTTTTGCAACATTCCATTATCCGGGAAGTCGCCAAGCGATCAGCAAAAGTGGTGGTAATGAGTAAAAAAGCCATAGGCTTCCTTACAGAGATATATGATATTCCCAGAGAGAAAATACAGTTTATCCAACATGGAGTTCCAGATTTAGAAGCTCCGATGATTAACCCCGTCAGGAAACTCCCTGCTCTACAAAACAAACGTATACTGCTGACGTTTGGGCTTTTGAGTAGTAACAAAGGGTTGGAAACTGTCATTCGTGCCCTTCCTGAAATAGTAAAGCAACATCCCGAGGTGAGGTATGTTATTTTGGGAAATACTCATCCAGGAATATTAAAAGGCGAGGGAGAAGCATATCGGGATCATTTAAAGCGGCTCGCGACTGAATTGAAAGTGGAGGATTATCTTGTTTTCATTAAGCAGTTTGTGGAAGAAAAAGAGCTGATTAATTACTTGACCGCTGCGGATATTTATATTACGCCGTATTTCAACGAAGCACAGATCACCAGTGGCACGCTGTCGTATGCAGTTGGGGCAGGCGCAGCAATCGTATCCACGCCTTATTGGCACGCACAGGAATTGCTGGCTGAGAATAGAGGCCGTTTGTTTGATTTTAAAGATGATCAGCGCCTAGCCATAATTGTCAACCAACTGCTGGCAAAACCGGATAAGCTGAATGCATTGAAGAAAAAGGCTTACACATACGGTTTGAAGTTACGTTGGCCAAAAATTGGGCTGGAATATATTTCCGTTGTGGAAAAAGCCGTTAATCATCCTGATTATGGAGAGAAAATCCTGAACCAAATCACCGATTTAGAAGTAATGCCTGAGTTCAGCCTGGATTATATTAAGCGACTGACGGATGATACCGGTATTATCCAGCATGCAAAATACGGAATTCCCAACAGGAATGAAGGATACTGCCTGGATGATAACGCCCGGGCCTTGATTATGACTTTAATGGCTTATCAGATAGACAGGAACCAGGAAGCGTTGAATTTACTGCCGACATATTTGAGCTATATTCATCACATGCAACGTGAAGACGGCAAGTTCCGCAACTTTTTAAGTTATAGCCGGCAGTTTTTGGAGGAGGAAGGATCGGAAGACTCCTTTGGAAGAACCATTTGGGCATTGGGTTATCTCATTGATACTGCACCCAATAATTCATTTAAGGAATTTGGACAGGAATTATTTGGCAAAGCAGTGGCTCATTTTAAAAATCTCACACATTTAAGGGGGATAGGAAACTCCATCATTGGCATTTCTTATTATTTAAAAGCCTACAGTTCAGATAAGTACATATTGCATGAACTGGTGGCATTAACCGATAAACTTGTCATTGCTTACCACAGCACCAAAGGAGAAAAGTGGCATTGGTTCGAAAACAAGTTGACTTACGATAACGCCATATTACCTTTAGCCCTACTTCATTCCGCCGAAATAACGGGCAACAAACAGGTCAAGGCCATCTCCCTGGAGTCGTTGCATTTCCTTGAGAAACTCACTGTAAATACGGATTATCTTAATCCTGTAGGAAATGATGGCTGGTATTTAAGAGATGGTATAATGCCCCTCCACGATCAACAAGCTATAGAAACCATGGCCATGGTATTGATGTATCATCAGGCCTCTAAGGTCACGAATCAGGCCAGCTATTTAAAAAAGATGTTTTCCGGCTATATGTGGTTCTTGGGAGAAAACTCTCTAAGAGTACCCTTATATGATTATGAAACCAAAGGTTGTTGTGATGGTTTACAACTCTCCGGCATTAATCGGAATCAAGGGGCGGAAAGTACCTTGGCGTATCTGATATCGCATTTAGCGGTATTAAAAGCCTTTGATCATGATCATGAGGCGGGGAAAAATCAGGAAAATCTGGAAACCGTTTTAACAAAATGAAAGTAGCAGTCTTATCTCCTGTTGCCTGGAGAACACCTCCGCGACATTACGGCCCTTGGGAGCAAGTTGCGTCTAATGTCGCAGAGGGCTTGACTGATTTAGGGATTGAGGTTACCTTATTTGCCACAGGGGATTCGATCACTTCAGGAAAGCTGGATGCGGTGATTGATATGGGGTATGAAGAAGACAAATACCAGGATGCCAAAGTGGTGGAATGCCTGCACATCAGCCACCTGATGGAAAAATCAGCGGATTTTGATATTATTCACAATCACTTCGATTTCCTTCCGCTTACATATTCGAGACTGGTCAAGACCCCGATGGTCACCACAATCCATGGTTTTTCTTCTCCGAAAATTGTTCCGGTCTACAAAACATACAATAAGACCAGCTCCTATATCTCCATAAGCAATAGCGATAGGAGCCCTGAGCTGAATTATATCGCAACAGTTTATAACGGATTGAGAACTTCTGATTTCAATTATCAGGATGAGCCCGATGATTATTTACTGTTTTTAGGCAGAATTCATCCCGATAAAGGGACAGCAGAGGCTATAACGATTGCGCAAAAAAGCATGAACCGTTTAATTATAGCCGGAATCATCCAGGATCAGAACTACTTTGATGAGAAGGTTGCGCCTCATTTGAATGAGGAAATACAATTTGTGGGACATGTCGGGCCGGAACATAGAAACGAGCTGTTAGGAAATGCGGCAGCTTTGCTGCATCCGATTAATTTTCACGAGCCTTTTGGCTTGAGTGTGGCTGAAGCCATGTTATGTGGAACCCCTGTAATAGCTTTTGATAAAGGTTCGATGCCGGAACTCATCCTGCCTGGAAAAACGGGGTTTTTGGTTAATAATGTTGACGAAGCAGTAGAGGTGCTTCAACAATTGGTCGGCATTCATCGGATGGATTGCCATCTATGGGCAAAGAGCCAGTTCTCCCAAGAAAAAATGGTTCAGGATTACTACGAGGCCTATCAGTTAATCATTGATTCCTTGAATCGGATATAATCCGGTCCAGCAATGTGTTCAAGTCGACCGTAGCAAAAGAAGAAGAATAATCTGAAAGTCCGTATGGAATGATTAATTTTCCATTGTTGACTATAGACCCGCAAGAATATACGACATTGGGCACATACCCTTCTCTTTCATTTTGATTGGGAACCAATAAGGGCTCTCTTAGGCGTCCAATTTCAACAGATGGATCATCCAATTTTAAAAGACAAGCCCCAAGGCAGTATCTCCGCATGGCCCCTACACCGTGTGTTATGACAAGCCATCCCTGATCCGTTTCTATGGGTGAACCGCAATTGCCAATCTGGGTAAATTCCCAGAAGTGAAGCGGGCTTTGCAATTGGATTGGATCTTCCCAGAGGTTGATATTGTTGGAATACATGATGTAATTGTTCCATCCATCAATCCTGGACAACATGGCGTATTTATAATTGATTTGGCGGGGAAAAAGTGCTAGATTTTTATTCTGAGCACCCTTGCCATGCAAAGGTTTAATGGTGAAATTATAAAAATCTTTGGTCTGGAGCAGCTTGGGCATAATTATAGATCCGTCAAATGCAGTGTAAGTAGCGTAATAAGTTGTTTCACCATTATCTTCCCTGAATTTCACAAACCTTGCATCTTCAATACCTTTTCGTTCCAATTCTGAAATCGGAAAAATCACCCGATCTGAAATATCGGTGTCCAAGGAAAAACTTAGCTCATGATAAGCATCGGAAAGCCATAGTATTTTCTCATAGTTAAGCCGCTTAAAATCGTTCTCTTCAAGTTTTTGTGAATCAAGAATGACCTTCTTCAAATCGGAATATTCGAAAGTCTCGCCTATTTTACCCTCAATTTCTTTCAGTACATCCACATCAATCTGTTCAACAGTAGCCTTTTCAAAGAAGAGTTTCCTTTCATATTTGGCGTTACGGACAATTTCAGCCTCGTCTACATAATTCCCTGACGGAATGACGTGAATGTTGTTTTCCCTATCAATCAATGCCCTCCTAAATGCAATGGAAGAAATATGACCTTCTCCAACAGCACGAAAGCTTATGATTATGCGCTTCTCACCATCCTCCAACTCTGATTGGTCAGGGTCTTCTACTATGGAAGGATTAAAAAAAGCAGCGGATTCGATAGAATACTCATGAGTAAAATAGGATCCTATGAGTAATTTTCTAAAATCGGAAATTCCTTTAATGTCGATATTAAGGGACTTAATTGGTTTACGGACATTTTCAAAATGCCTATTCAATATTTTAGAAATATTCCGGTGGCGTTTGGAATATTCTTGTAAAATGGGAGAAACAATCCCAAAAACTTCCTCCTCATTAAGTGCCATGACTCTACTAATCAATTCTTTGGCACGTTCTTCCCCGTTAAAGAAAAATCGGGCAATGACACGTTTTGAATCTGGATTTACTTTGGCCGTCTGCCGATCGATTGGTATTCTCATAAGTTCGTATTATTCTCCCTTGCTCCAAAAGAATTTTTTTGGGAACGGATGGAGATATAACAGCAAGGTAAGGCAATTGAGGCCGATATTACCACTAAGCCAAAAAAACCGGAAAAATTCTTTGAATAAACATAGAATAAAGTCAATTATCAGGAACTTGAGGGATTAATATCCGAAAATCAATTTCAGGATAGGGAACAATGATTGATATTTCGCAAGAATATCTTTCTTATAAGAATTTTTGTCCTAATATTCTTCAGCTTCTCCTTCGTGTTTTATTATCTTCGGATAACTAAGCGAAGAAGACCACATGTCCAGTCCTACAGTGATTTTTTCAAGATAGGCACTTAATAAATAGAACTTTTGTATCGATATGGTACGTTTTCTACCATCCTGTTTACGGGGTTTTCAGGATCCCTTCCTTCGTCTTATGCCTATCGAAGCGGTAAGGGTACTTATCCATGTAAGGCTGAAACTGGAGCATTAATGGCGGATGGCCTGGAAGAGGATGAACAGCTTTAGGTGCATCCGCGCAGCAGTCTCCAAGACGCGGCCATAAATCAGTGAAACGCTTTTGCTGCCTACATTACCCTCTGCTTGAACATCCAGCAGGTCTTCTGCCTCAGCTCCAGCTTCCTGCTCAGTTTTGTGCTGCTGATGCCGCTTTTGCTCGTCGAAAATAGTAGAAAATGTTGAAGGCCTTAAAAGAGAAACTTGCAATCGTGGAACAGCGTGCCGGACGTAGGGTACTCACATCGGTTGCACTTGGTGAACTGCCTGTCATACTTCTTGATGCCCGGCGATATTTGTCGTGTCCCAACTTCTTGTGGTCATCACAGTAAATTTAAGAATTAAATTTTAACTTAATTTACTGCTTTTTTTGGGGGATGCTCAATAATGGGACCGCCGAGTCCTCTAATTTTATTGAAGGGACTCGGGAAGCATGGAAATAAGAAGGGAAGCCATAACAATTAATCAACAACCTGACCATGTTCAGGTAAATCTCATGAGCCAGACCAAAATTGAAAGGGATATTGAACCGAGCCAAGTTAAAACTTTTTATTCTGGCCGAAGAAGCAACGCGACGTTTACCCTGACGGAATAGTCTTCCTGGAACCACTGGCTATTACCAGATAATCCATTTTCGACCCATAAAGGCTACAGATAAAGTCTTCGTTCTTCATATTCAGCCATTTGGTTATAAAAAAGTAAACCCATTTTGTTCAAGATATACTTAGCTGTTATTACGCGAATCCATATTAAATTAGCGGCTAATATCAATCGTTCGGGAAATTTTAAGAATAATGGCACCACAAACTTTTTTTACAGGTCCGGACCAAAAGCAGAAGCTTTTAAAAAAGGTTATCTTAGTCAACGGGAGAATCCTGCAATTTATGATTTTTTCGGCTATCGCTGTTTTGGTTTATGATATTGGATTTCTTGAAATAGGTGAAGCCCGCCGTTTTAGAATACTTTACAACATTTTATTGATGTTGCTGGCATCAGGATACACGATCAGGATGCTCTTAAGTGCTGAAACATACAGCTCCGCAAGATTGGTAATTGAAGTTATCATAATCATTTCCCTAGTTGTTGTTTCTGCAGTGAATCTTGGCTGGAATTCTATTGATACCCCCATCACCGTCGCCAATCTTAAGTTAAGTGCTTTTTTGATTGATTTCCTTCTATTTATCCTGTTTCTGATCGAACTCAGCAGGATCAGTCTGGATGTGAATAAACTAAAAATCCACCCAGCACTGGTGTTTATCTTAAGCTTCCTGTTGCTTATATTTATTGGAGCATTCCTGCTTTCTCTACCCAATGCGACTACCCATGGGATTTCTGTTGTGGACGCTATGTTCACTTCAACATCCGCAGTCTGCGTGACGGGATTAATTGTACTGGATACTTCCTCTGACTTTACATTTTTTGGTCAGTTTGTTATTATGATGTTGTTTCAGATCGGAGGATTGGGAATAATGACTTTTACCAGCTTCTTCGGTTTTTTCTTTAAGGGAAGTCATTCAATAAAAAACCAGCTCTTCCTTAGGGATTATATCAATGAGGAAAGTATCAGTGCTATCAATTCTACTTTGGCCAAGATTATCCTGTTTACCCTGGCGGTGGAAGGAATTGCTGCTGTTCTGATTTTCACATCTCTTGAAAAAGGATTGTTTGAAACTTACGGGGACCAGGTTTTTTTCTCTGTTTTCCATGCCATTTCCGGTTTCTGTAATGCGGGATTTTCGACATTGGGAGAGGGCCTCTATGAAGAAGGCTTCCGGACCGAATACAATGTTCATCTTGTCATAGCCTTTACCATCATTATAGGGGGGATAGGGTTTCCGGTGGTGATGGGATACTACGGTTATTTCCGACATATAGTTATAGGTGCCAAAAGGATGCTGACAGGAGAGGAAAAATTTAAGCACACTCCCAGAACAGTCAATATTAACATAAAGCTCATTGTTTATACCACGTCTGCCCTCCTTGTTTTTGGCTTTTTTACTTATTGGATTTTTGAAGCTGAGCATACGCTTAAAGGATTGAGCGGATATGGCAAGTTCGTTACTGCGTTCTTTGGATCAGTAACTCCCCGGACTGCAGGCTTTAATACAGTTGACATGGCTGCTTTAGCGGTTCCCACTATCTTAATCTATCTGATTCTGATGTGGATTGGAGCTTCTCCAGGATCAACAGGAGGAGGCTTGAAGACCACCACTTTTGCAGTTGCAGTAATCAATACAATCAGTATTGCCAAGGGCAAGAAAAGGGTAGAAATCTTCAATAGGGAAATAGGAAATGAAACAATCAAAAAGGCTTTTGCTGTTATTCTTCTTTCACTTCTGGTGATTGGCACAGGAATACTTATGGTTTTGTTATTTAATCCTGAAATGAGGCCTATAGATGTGGCATTCGAAATATTCTCAGCGTTTTCAACGGTAGGCTTAAGCTTAGGCATAACAGGCGACCTCGCGTCAGGCAGTAAGCTGACGGTAATTTTGATGATGTTTTTGGGAAGAGTGGGTACAATGACCGTTATGGTAGCGTTATTTTGGAGAGACCACTCTTACAGGTATAAGTATCCCGAAGAAAATGTTTTTATAATGTAATAATAAAACCATCTTATATGAAATATATAATTGTTGGGCTGGGTAATTATGGTGGATATCTGGCAGCACGTTTGACTGACATGGGACATGAGGTAATTGGGGTGGATTCTCGCGAGGATAAAGTCCTTCACGTGAAGGACTTTATTACCCATGCGATCACCATGGATGCAACAGATGCGCAGGCGGTAAAAGCTTTGCCTTCAAAGGATGTCGATGTTGTTATTGTTGCCATAGGTGAAGACTTTGGCGCTTCCATGATGGTGACGGCAATTTTTAAACAGCTAAAGGTAAAAAGGCTGATAAGCCGGTCTATTAATAAAGTGCATGAAACGGTTATCAAAGCCATCGGCGTGGATGAGATTATCCATCCTGAAGAAGAATCAGCGGAGAGAATGGCAAAGCGTTTACAGATGAGGGGCGTATTGGACTCTTTGGATGTATCTGAAGATTATAATATTATTGAGGTGGTAACTCCTGAGCGCTATGTTGGCCTTACCATCGCAGAGACCCAGGTGAGGCAAAATTATAACATCAACATTCTTACACTCATTAAAATCAAAGAGAAGCCGAACATTTTTGGTATCAAATCAAAAATTAAAGAGGTTTCAGGAGTGGTTGCCCCAGACACTAGGATAGAAGAGGGGGATATTCTTTTGTTATTTGGCCATATTAAGGACATACAAGCTATATTAAATCTGCACACATAATGTTGTATAGGAGATCGAGGGAAGTCCAAGTTACTGATTACGGCAATAGCCCAATGGTTAACCTAACGGAACAAATATGAGAGGAGGGTTAAATAGTTCCAGAATGCCATCAATCCAACATGGGGATTTAAATATGAGAGTAAAGCACCGACAACTATTATTCTTAAGCCGATGCTATTTTGAGGAGTGTGTTAAACCCCGTCTCCGGATATCATACACCTAATAAACGCTGACTCCTGTCTGTATTTGCTGTTGACCCGGATCTTCCCCCCTCGGAACTTTAAATTTAGCAAATACATGTCCCCAATATTCCGATTGCTATTATTTTAGGAACAGCTATCTCTTTGAACCTCCATCACTGGCTAAAACAGAATATTAATTTTCAATATCCCCTCATGGTTTACGTAGATTAAGGTTAAATCCAAAATATTCAATAAATAATATTTAATTTATGTCCGTAATCATCTAGCATACGTATAACCTTATTAAGTATATAAAATTATCAGTTTAAAAAAATTCCCCAAAATCATGTTCAAAAAATACTTTACATATTTAACAATAATAGGGTGCAGCATGATGTTGATGTTCGGTGCCGGCCAGGTAAACGGCCAAAACAACAATCCTGGACCAAAACTGGGGATAAAAGCCGGGCTAAACCTCTCTCAGCTCTATGTAGAACAACCCAATGCGGAAGATGAAAATATGAAGGTCGGATTCAATATGGGGGTGTTTGGAAAAATGCCCATTAACGATTTTTTTGCCTTACAGCCGGAAGTGCTCTATTCCAATGTTGGTTCGAAGATTACCTACGGGGGTTCCGGTCTTGAAAATCTATTGGGAATAGAACCAGGAGAAGTACGGTTCAATTTGAACTACATACAGGTGCCTATAGGACTGGTGGCCAATCTTGGACCTTTGAACCTTCATGCAGGACCTTATTTTTCTTATCTGCTTTCAGCCAACATCAAAGATCTAAAATCCTCAGACCTGAGTTCCACTGATGTTACAGGTCTGGATACTGATGACTTTAACCGGGTGGATTATGGGTTGATGTTTGGTGTCGGTTTTGACGTGCAGGGCGTAACCATTGGAGCACGGTACAACCACGGCCTTCGTGAAATAGGAAAGAGTGGGATTGCCGGCAGTTTGACGGAAAATTCCAAAAACGGGGTGGGTCAGATATATTTGGGCATAGGGTTATAAATTATATACACTCTACCAGACCGATCGAAACAAAATTAAGAATTTAGTTTCGATGTTAAAGGATTAAAACGGTATTATGCAACAAATTTCATCCTGAGCATACCCCAAAATACGGGACAGTAACTTCAGAGACAATTTAATTCTTAGATTTACTGAGACGACCATGAGAAGCAATTTTACCTTGAAGTTTAAGGTCTTTTGGGTATGTTGAAGCATAGAAACCTTGTATCTTAGCTGATGAGCGCATGTGCTTCTGCAAGGTGTTGTAGGTTCCCTTCGGTTGACCGAGGGGCCGTTCCATTTACTTCTTTCACTCATGCGGAATCACCTACAAGGAGAGTATCGCTTCGTTGCCTGCGACTCGCGCAGTCCTATTCATTAAGCGTGAAGTTCTCTTGGATCTTTTGGCTAGCGCGTCATAGTTGATCAGGGACACGCTTTCGTTTTGTCTTTCGTCCTCATCCGCTACAACATAGCTGAGGCGGACGCAGATTTTTCAGTGATAGGTCTTGTAAGGAGGGGTTTGCATAGTTGATTCTCTTGTCAAACTTTTCTATATATCGAGAAATAAAACTGTAGGAGGATGAATGATAACGGTCCAAATATTAGGGGTACCCTTATGATTAATTTTCTTCTTGTGGACCGGTGGGAAATTTTCCATAATGATCATTTTAATTGGGCAAAGGCTTAAACCGAGGGTTCAAGGATCTGCATTGATCACCTTGCTCCGATGATTGATGCAGTTGAGGGAGCTCTATGGAAATCGTCACCCTATTTCCATGACTCAGGGACTGAAGGGAGCCTCTCTTCTATCCTGCTGAGAGTTTATAAACACTATTTGAAGTACACAATTTTCGTGAGTCCGTATTGTACTATAACCTTTTTGAGGCGATTGCACTGGTGCATCCGAATACTTAGTCGATTTCCAGTGGGATATGGTTCGAGACCTACCGGATGCGCTTTATCGCCAAGGTTTTAAGAAGTAATAATTATTTTCATGTTTCTCTATATCGGATCTTGCCACTTCCTCTTTCAGCTACAACTTACTGGTTATCGGACGTTTACTTAGATTTTAAGGGGGCAATACATGTTTTTGAAAAAACGGGTACTAGTGAGGCAAACATTAGCAATTCTATGGCGGATGATAAGAATTTCTCTCTTTTAGTGAGTAATCTGCATATGGACAATGAGGATAAAGAAAAGTTTATGACCTTGGTAAGGGATTATGATCCGGATATTCTCTTGATCAACGAGTCTAACGAAGAGTGGAAAATGCATTCGAAGAGTTGGATAGGGATTTTTGTTAAAGCATCAAGAAACCCTTAACAATACTTATCGGATGATGTTGTTAACAAAATTCTCCCTCAGCAAAAGCGTTGTCAACTTCCTGATAGAAGATGACATCCCGTCTATTTATACAGAAATTCCCCTGCCGTCCGGGGGTAAATTTGATTTTTATGGCGTACATCCGGAACCTCCAAAACCTGGTTCGGATACATAGGAGAAGGACACCGAACTCCTTATCATTGGGAAGAAAGTCCGCGAGAGTTCTACACCGGCCATTGTAGCCGGGGATTTGAATGATGTAGGATGGTCAAGGACATCAAAACTTTTCCGAAATTATAGCCAATTGGTGGATCCACGCCGAGGCAGGGGCCTGAATAATACCTATAGCGTTTTTGTCCTCTTTTCCGACATCCACTGGACCACATATTATACTCAAAGACTTTGGATTGATAAGCCTTAAAAACTGCGAAGCATTGGATCTGATGATTTCCCGATACTAATTCCCCTTAATTACGAACCGGGCAGGAAAAATCAAGGGATTTGGAAAAGACATATAGTGAGGATGGAGATGGAATAAGGAACGAAATCGAAAAAGGGCAGTGACATGTATTTAAAGAGAGTGAATTCTTTCCATGTACTACAGCTCACTCTCTAAAGGTTTAGCATTTTTGTATAGGTGTGCCTAGCCAACTAATTCTATCAAGTGAAATGAATATCTACCGTGGACTTTATTATTGGACCATTGACGAAAATGGCTTAAAAGAACCTCCTTTTAGTGTGAATACCTAGTTATACTTGGTGGAAGTTTTTTCAATTATTAATGTAGGCCCACCTAAAACTGATGCATTTCCAATTTATTCCAGACTCTCCTCACTCTCTCACAGACCAAATGAGAATTGTTATCCCCACAGCAAGCCTGGGTATGGCTGAAGAGGCTTGATTTCTGCTTTGACACAAGCATTCAGGAAATTACAGGTGTAAGGTGGATATTTCGGTCTGACCATGCCAGTCATATCGGTCAAACCGTGCCACTTTGAAAGATCATCTAAAGTAGGTTAATTATTATTCATTTTTCAATACTCCCTTTCTTAAAGATTCTCCTTTAAGATC